>Ga0182008_10000002_pt1 | contig 480216 bp, 419 predicted proteins | sample Sormic07211129_1_FD_120482 | JGI IMG/M metagenome (GOLD analysis project Ga0182008, IMG submission 120482) | Rhizosphere microbial communities from Sorghum bicolor, Mead, Nebraska, USA - 072115-129_1 metaG | ecosystem: Host-associated > Plants > Roots > Rhizosphere | place: USA: Nebraska... | reverse complement strand
GGATCGTATTCAACAGTAGCTACTGTTGCAGGAATATCAAATTTCTCACGTTTAAAATCAATTAAACGATAAGATTTTTTGTGACCACCACCCATGTAGCGCATAGTCATCTTTCCTGTATTGTTACGTCCTCCCGACTTCTTAGAAGATACAACCAATGATTTTTCGGGCTTGGTTGCTGTAATCTCCGTAAAACTGGCACCAACTCTAAAGCGGGTACCCGGAGTAACTGGTTTAAATTTTCTTAAGCCCATAGTTATAAATTATTCAATTCTTATTAAATATTCGCGTAATAATCTATTGTTTCACCTGCTTTCAAGGTAACAATAGCTTTTTTATATTTCGGGGTACGACCAGTAACTAATCCACCTTTAGTATTTCTAGATTTAAGTTTACCATTTACTATCATAGTGTTGATAGCTAAAATGTTAACACCATACATCTTTTCAATAACTTGCTTAATTTGCAATTTATTGGCTTTGTGATCTACTTGAAAAGTAAAGCGGTTAGATTTCTCTGTTAATGCCGAAGCTTTTTCTGTTAATATTGGTTTTCTTAAAAGTTCCATATTACTTGGCAAATGCCTCCTCCAATGTTTTAAGAGAATCAGTAGTCAACAAAATTTTACCACAATTTAATACATCATAAGTATTCAATTGATCTGCTGTAATTACTTTTGCTTTCTTAATGTTTCTGCTTGATAAATAGATATTGTTATTTTGCGAAGGTAAAACCAACAATGTTTTTTCGCCGGCTAAGTTTAATGCGCTAACTAAATTCAAGTAGTTCTTAGTTTTGATTGAATCAAAAGTGAAACCTTCTAAAACCACAACACTTTGATCTTGTGCTTTGTATGATAATGCAGACTTACGAGCCAACACTTTCAGTTTCTTGTTCAATTTAAAACTATAATCGCGTGGCTGAGGACCAAATACACGACCACCACCATTAAACAATGGAGATTTAATACTTCCGGCACGAGCACCACCAGTACCTTTTTGTTTATATAATTTACGGGTTGAACCAGCAATCTCATTACGTTGTTTAGACTTGTGAGTACCTTGACGTTGATTAGCCAAATACTGTTTAACATCTAAATAAATTGCGTGGTCAACAGGCGTAATGCCAAATACCGACTCAGGAAGCTGCACCTTGGCACCTGTCTCTTTTCCTGAAATGTTTAATACTTTAACTTCCATCTGCTTACTTATCTAAGATTACGTAAGAACCCTTAGCTCCTGGTACGGAACCACTAACTACAACTAGATTTTGATCAGCATAAACTTTCAAAACTTGTAAATTTTGAACTTTTACTCTGTCTCCACCCATTCTTCCCGCCATACGCATGCCTTTAAATACACGTGAAGGATAAGAAGCAGCACCTAATGAACCTGGCGCACGCATTCTGTTATGCTGTCCGTGAGTTTGTCCACCAACACCACCGAAACCATGGCGTTTTACAACACCTTGAAAACCTTTACCTTTTGATGTACCAACTACATCCACAAAATCACCTTCGTTAAAGATGTTTACCGTAACGGTATCACCTAAATTTAACGACTCTTCAAATGGCTCAAATTCAACCAATTTACGTTTTGGAGTGGTGTTTGCTTTTGCAAAGTGGCCTTTTAAAGGCTGAGTGGTGTTTTTCTCTTTAGCTTCGTCGAAACTCAACTGAACTGAAACGTAACCGTCTTTTTCTTCGGTCTTTACCTGTGTAACTACACAAGGCCCAGCTTCGATCACCGTACAAGGAATATTCTTCCCTTCGGCGTCGAAAATGCTGGTCATTCCTACTTTTTTTCCAATAATACCTGACATTTTCTATTTTAATTTAACACCCATCGAAGCAGTAGGGCTTCGTTCAAGGTGGATACACATCCCTATTAAGGGAGGGCAAAAATAAGAAAGAAATCTTAATTTTCAAATAGTTAGCTCATTATTTTTTCAAATAACTGCAAAAAAATATTTACACTGGGTAACGCTCTATTAAAACAACATTTACCCAACTAACTTATTACTCAAACTAAATAGAATTACACATAAAACGAACGCGCCAATCAAAACATACAAATAATCACGCTCAATTAGGAAGCTAAAGATTGAAAAAACCACTCGCATTATAGGTGTAAATATCAATAACAGAATACCAAATTGAATTATAGCACTCCCTTTTAAATCACCTAATTCAATGAAAATTTTAGAGATTGTAGAGAATCCGGACTTAGCTGAATCAAATTGACTATAATTTACTATTTCAGAATGATTGAACAAAAGATACACCAGCCCTCCAATTAAAACAACTGTCATAGAAGCAATTACGCCAACCCTAAGTAAAGTCCCGAGTATAATTTGAATATCCCGATCAGCGAAGAAGTTCTTATTCTCTTTACTCATAATTTGCCTGTTACTCCATTATAAATCATTTGCAGTGCTAAAAAAGCTACAACAACTGCAAAAATAACTTTAAGCTTATCTGTTTTTGTTTTTACTAAGATCTTAGAACCAACTGTAGCACCCGTTAAAACACCTAAAGCAACAGGCATTGCTATTCCGGGGTCAATCTGTCCCCTATGCAAATATACCACTGCACTGGCAGCCGCAGTAACCCCCATCATAAAGTTACTTGTGGTAGTAGACACCTTAAACGGTATTCTCATGATATTATCCATCGCTATCACCTTTAACGCCCCAGAACCAATTCCAAGCAGTCCAGATATGATGCCAGCAACAAACATCATTAAAAAACCACCTATTACATTATGAACAGCATAGTTTTTCATCCCATTTTCGGTTGGATAGGTGCCATTAAGCTTAAAAAAGACAGCGAGTTTTCCTGAAGTATCATTATCAGAATGATCAACCTTCTTTCTAATCATCATAGCAGCTGAGAATAAAAGAATTATACCAAAAATTATGGCGATGTAACCTGGATTAATAAACACAGTAATAACGGCTCCTATAATTGCACTTATTGTTGTAGCAATTTCCAGGAACATGCCGATACGAATATTTGTGATTCCCTCCTTTACATATGCCGCCGCGGACCCTGAAGAAGTGGCTATAACAGAAATAATTGAAGCCCCTATAGCATAATGGATATCAACACCCAATACAAGAGTTAATAATGGTATAATAATTACCCCACCCCCCAAGCCGGTTAAAGACCCAACCAATCCTGCTACGAAAGCTCCGAGCAAGACAATAATTGTAAATAGTAATACCGACATTGCTACAAATATACTATCTCCTAACAAAACACAATAAAATTAAAATATGAATGTTAAATTAGACGTGATTCAGTTCTCAAATACTGAAACTGAATAATCCAGTTCTATTGTTAAAACAAAATATCACCAATGAAAAAAATCTTACTACCAATCATCGCCATTCTATTAATTAGTATTTCTGCCCAGGCACAATTAAAAGCAGATACAAGTAAAATTGATCCCACCCTATCTGGTCAATACCAACTTATGCTTTCAAAGTCTAAAACTCTAAATGGATATAAACTGGTAAATCCAAGCAGGTTATCTTTATTCTGGAAAAATGTTAGAGATAGCTTAGCTGTGAACCAAAAGCAATTAGTAGTAACAAGAAAAAAAATCCAAGATCAGGCCAAAGAAATCTCCAAGCTTAATAAACAAATTACAGGGACTGAATCATCACTTGCCAACTCCAATGCGAAGCTAAATGAAATCAGCTTTTTGGGAATAGGTTTTACTAAAAGCAACTATAATCTAATTGTATGGGGCTTAATAATTACACTAGCGATTGCTTTGGCCATCATTATCTTAAGATCAGCAAAGCACATCCACGAAGCAAAATATAGAAGCACCTTGTATGAAGAAATATCTCAGGAGTATCAAAACTACAAAACCAAAGCCAACGAAAAGGAAAAGAAACTTGCCAGAGAATTGCAGGATGAGCGTAATAAATTAGACGAATTTAAAAATAGAGGTAAATAAAGGCAGATTAAAAAAATGCCATAATACAAAAAGGCTCCTGAAAATCAATTTCAAGGAGCCTTTTCTTTACCGTTAAAGTATTGCAGTTATACTTTAATTTCTACTTCAACACCGCTAGGTAATTCAAGTTTCATCAAAGCATCAACTGTTTTAGAGTTAGAGCTATAAATGTCTAACAAACGTTTGTATGCACATAATTGAAACTGCTCACGTGCTTTTTTGTTCACGTGTGGTGAACGCAAAACTGTGAAGATTTTCTTTTCTGTAGGCAACGGAATTGGTCCGCTTACCACTGCACCCGTAGGTTTAACAGTTTTTACGATTTTCTCAGCAGATTTATCTACTAAGTTGTAATCGTAAGATTTCAATTTAATTCTGATTCTTTGGCTCATGGTATTTATTTAATTAAGGCGCCGGTTAGAGCTATTAATAACCGGCAGCCAATTTATTTTTAATCTACAGATTTAATTCTGCCTTTTGATTTAGCAATTACTTCATCCTGAACGTTCTTAGGAGCTGGTTCGTAGTGATCAAACTCCATTGTAGAGGTTGCACGACCAGAAGTAATGGTACGTAATTGAGTTACATAACCAAACATCTCAGAAAGAGGTACAGTTGCTTTAATTACTTGAGAACCATTACGTGTATCCATTCCTAAAAGTTGACCACGACGACGGTTCATGTCACCGATTACATCTCCCATGTTTTCTTCAGGAGTAAGAATTTCGATTTTCATGATTGGCTCCATCAATACTGGATTACATTTAGGTAATGCCTCACGATATGCCATTTTAGCTGCAAGTTCAAAAGATAAAGCATCTGAATCGACTGCGTGGAATGAACCATCAATTAAGCGAACTTTCATGTCTGGTAGTGGGTAACCAGCCAATACTCCATTAGCCATAGATGCTGCAAATCCTTTTTCTACAGAAGGGATAAATTCACGAGGAATTGATCCACCAGTGATTTCGTTAACGAACTGCAATCCACCTTTTTCCCAATCAGCATCGATAGGAGAAATAACAACTTGGATATCCGCGAATTTACCACGACCACCTGATTGTTTCTTATATGTCTCACGATGTTGAACACTACCATGAATAGCTTCTTTGTAAGCTACCTGTGGCGCTCCTTGGTTAACTTCTACCTTAAACTCACGTCTTAAACGATCGATAAGGATATCTAAGTGAAGCTCACCCATACCTGAAATTACAGTTTGGCCCGTTTCCTGATCAGTCTGAACTCTAAAAGTAGGATCCTCTTCAGCTAATTTACCAAGACCAATACCCAATTTATCAACGTCAGCTTGAGTTTTAGGCTCAATTGCTAAACCGATAACTGGTTCTGGGAAGTCCATTGACTCAAGAATGATTGGGTTTTTCTCATCACAAAGTGTATCACCCGTTTTGATATCTTTAAATCCAACTACAGCAGCAATATCACCAGCACCTACATTAGGGATTGGGTTTTGCTTGTTAGCGTGCATTTGGAAGATACGAGAAATACGTTCTTTGTTTTCAGAACGTGCATTATATACGTATGAACCAGCTTCTAAGTTACCCGAGTAAACACGGATAAAACATAAACGACCTACGAAAGGATCTGTTGCAATTTTAAAAGCTAAAGCTGCAAAAGGCTCATTAATATCTGGTTGACGAGTTACTTCTAATCCAGTTTCTGGGTTGGTACCTGTGATACCATCCACATCCATTGGCGAAGGCAATAATTCCATTACCAAATCAAGCATCGTTTGAACACCTTTGTTTTTGAAAGATGAACCACAAACCATAGGAACGATTTTTGCATCTAAAGTAGCTTTACGCAATGCGTCAAGAATTTCGCGCTCAGTGATTGAATTAGGGTCTTCGAAGAATTTCTCCATCAACGACTCATCATAATCAGCAACAGCTTCTAATAAATTCTCTCTCCATTGAGCAACTTCTTCAACCATATCAGCAGGAATTGGAACCTCAGTAAAGGTCATACCTTTATCGTGCTCATTCCAAACAATACCACGGTTATTGATCAAATCAACAACACCAGTAAAGTTATCTTCAGCACCGATTGGTAATTGCAATGGTACTGCATGACTGCCCAACATATCTTTAACCTGCTTAACAACTTTTAAGAAGTCAGCTCCAGAACGGTCCATTTTGTTAACGAAACCAATACGAGGAACTGCATAGTTGTTAGCTAAACGCCAGTTAGTTTCAGATTGAGGCTCAACACCATCAACAGCTGAAAATAAAAACACCAATCCGTCAAGTACACGTAATGAACGGTTTACCTCTACGGTAAAATCCACGTGTCCAGGAGTATCGATAACGTTTACCTGATATTTATTACCGCGGTAAGGCCAGAAAACAGTAGTAGCAGCAGACGTGATTGTTATCCCACGTTCAGCTTCCTGTACCATCCAGTCCATGGTAGATGCACCTTCGTGTACCTCACCAATCTTGTGGTTTACCCCAGCATAATAAAGGATACGCTCAGTAGTTGTGGTTTTACCCGCATCAATGTGAGCCGCGATCCCGATATTTCTAGTAAATTTTAAATCTCTTGACATTATAATAATTTCAAATATTAGAAACGGAAGTGAGAGAACGCTTTGTTAGCTTCAGCCATTTTATGCGTGTCCTCTTTTTTCTTAACTGCTGCACCTTCACCTTTAGCTGCTGAAACGATTTCACCTGCTAATTTTTCTTTCATGGTTTTTTCACCACGTTTACGTGCATAAGAGATTAACCATTTCATGCCTAAAGCAATTTTACGGTCTGGTCTTACCTCTGTAGGTACCTGGAAGTTAGCACCACCAACACGGCGTGACTTAACCTCTACTGCAGGCATTACATTAGCTAAAGCACGTTTCCATACTTCTAAACCGTTCTCACCAGCTTTTTTCTCAGCTAATTCAACAGCATCGTAAAAAATAGAATATGCGATAGATTTTTTTCCATCGTACATCATATTGTTTACAAAACGGGTCACCTGAACATCGTTAAATTTTGGATCAGGAAGGATAATTCTCTTTTTTGGTTTTGACTTTCTCATTTTTCTTTCCTCCTAATTATTTCTTTTTACCTTTTGTTGGTGCCGCTGCTACTTGTCCTGGCTTAGGACGTTTAGTACCATATTTTGAACGACGTTGGTTACGACCAGCAACTCCTGAAGTATCTAATGCTCCACGGATGATGTGATAACGTACACCTGGCAAATCTTTAACACGTCCACCACGTATCAATACGATTGAGTGCTCCTGTAGGTTGTGACCTTCTCCAGGGATGTAAGCATTAACCTCTTTACCATTGGTTAAACGTACACGCGCTACTTTACGCATTGCTGAGTTTGGTTTTTTAGGGGTAGTGGTGTACACTCTTGTACATACACCTCTTCGCTGTGGACAGCTGTCCAACGCCGGAGACTTACTCTTGAACTCCAGTGCTACTCTACCTTTTCTAACTAATTGTTGAATGGTTGGCATTGTTCTTTTTTATTATTCTTATTTTATATTAAAAACTTTACCCCTCAATAAGGGACTGCAAAGGTAAGACAATACATTTTATAAATCAAGAGGTTAACTAATATTTCCATCAAGGATATAGTATTTTTTTTTAAAAACACGCTGACGCCACTTTTCATTTAAGAATGAAAAACAACGGAATCTTCACGAGCCTGATGTTTCTTCACACATTCTACACACATCCTTCACGCCAAACCCACAAACAGGTATCTTTTTGTGAAGGATGTGTGTAGAATGTGTGAACTATGTGAGGACTTGACCTTAACTTCGTATGTCTTGTTAAGGCGTTAATTATTAACAAAAGATCTTTGTCCGATTCTCGGGAAAGGTTGTGTTCAGTTATCCTAATGAAAAGTATTTAAATACAACTTCTCAACCTTTTTCCTCGCCCAGTCAGTTTTACGTAAAAACTTAAGGCTTGAATTCATTGTCGGATTGTTGTTAAAGCAAGCAATCTTAACCAAAAGCCCCAATTCTTCCCAGCCATAATGCCATACAAGTTGTTTTAGAATAAACTCAAGTGTTTTTCCGTGCAATGGATTATTTTTCTGCTCATCGGTGGCCATGCTGCAAAAATAATAAGAATAACTAAATTTGGATACAAATAAAAATATATGAATTTCAAACTAGGAGACTTTGTTCGTTTTGTAGACGAGAACTTAGAAGGATACATCACCAGAATTATCGATAAAGACACCATTGGTGTTACTGATGCAAATGACTTTGAGATACCTGTTCTGGTATCTAAAGTAACATTAGTACATGGGGAAGTTCCAGAAGACGACATTGTTAGCAACCGTCCTGCAGTGATTATACCTCAGGCAGAATTTATAAAAGAGGGTGTGTTCCTTGGCATTGTAACCGATCAACATAGCAATTCAGTAGCACATTTTCACCTTGTAAATGATACATCTTTTCAGTTGCTAGCTAGCCTAACCACAGAAAAAAGCGGAAATTTTAAAGGAGAGTTTGCCAGCACCATCCCCCCTCACTCAACTAAAAAGATTTACTCAGATCAACTTGGAGATATACAGATTTGGCCTAAGTTCAATATCGAAGTCCTGTTTCATACAGTGGCCAATGTTGAACCAAAACCACCGGTCATATTAAACAGAAGTATAAAAGGAAAGGATCTTTCTGTTGCCAAAGAAGACATTAGCTTGCTAAAACAAAAAGGGTGGTTAATTCGCCTTGATGAACCGGAAGCTTTAATTGATGCTCAAAAATTGAAAGAAAGCTTTTTCAAAAGTCGCTAAACAACGCTTAGCAATCAATTAGTAATGATATAAAAAACGGGTTATGACAACAAATCATAACCCGTTTTTTATATCATTACTTCTTCCATTTATTATTATCGTTATTCATATCCGGCAATAAATTTTCAGGATCTAAAGTAACAGACACAACTTCCTCTGTAGTAGGATAAGGCACAGTCCATTTGTTATTTCTCATCCAAACATCTACCGGAATTTTCACGAGATCCGTTTTACCGCTTTTGGTTTTAATCTCCAAAATAATCGGCATAGGCAGTTTTTCAAGATTAGCAACTACAATATTATAGCCTCTAGGTTCATCCCGATCAGATTCTGTTACACTTACAATAGCCTGATCCATTTTCCAATTTTCCAGAAACCATCCTCTCCAAAACCAGGAAAGATCCTCCCCTGCGCCATTTTCCATTGAACGGAAAAAATCATCAGGCATTGGATGTTTAAAAGCCCAATGATCTATATATTGTCTGAAAGCATAATCAAAACGATCAGGGCCCAGCACTACGTTTCTCAAAATATTCAAACCTTGAGCTGGTTTATAGTATAAATTACCACCAATATTACGTTCTCTCATTGCATCCGGGCTCAACATTATATATTCAACTTCAGGGTTTTGTTGTTTCTCAGCAGTCTTATGCATATCCTCAGGAGCCTTTTTGTATTCGCCATTATTAAAGGCGGATGATGATATCCCATTAATAAAGGTATTAAAACCTTCGTCCATCCAACCATACTTACGCTCATTGCTACCCACAATCATAGGAAACCAGGTGTGACCAAATTCATGATCTATAACCCCCCATGCACTGCCTTTCTTAGCATTCCAACCACAAAAAACAATTCCTGGATACTCCATACCACCAACATTACTTGCCACATTTACCGCCATTGGATACGGATACTCAAACCATTTATTAGAATAGTGCTCTATTGATGCTTTAACATATTCAACCGCTCTGCCATAACCATCTTTTCCATTGCTTTCAACAGGGTGAACAGAAACAGCCAACGACTTCTTACCACTTGGCAAATTAATACGTGCCGCATCTAAAACAAATGCTTTTGACGAGCCCCATGCAACATCCCGGGCATTTTTGATTCTAAATTTCCAGGTGAGTTTATCTTTGGCCGGGCGAGATTTAGGATCATTTACTTCAGACTCAGATCTTATTGTGACCGTTTTATCACTTGACTTTGCTTCATTCCATCTCTGGAATTGTTCAGCCGTAAAAACTTCTTGTGGATTTAACAATTCACCTGATCCCATAACAATATGATTTGCAGGAGCTGTTACAGCGAAATCATAATCGCCATATTCACAATAGAACTCCCCTGCTCCCCAGTAAGGCAAAGTATTCCACCCTAAAACATCATCGTAAACACACATTCGTGGGAACCATTGAGCTATAGAAAATATTTCTCCATTTTTAGTCGTTAAATGCCCCATACGGTCAGACCCGTTAATAGGAATAACAAAAGAAAAGTTCATTTTAATGGTCACCACATCTCCCCCGGCAGCCATTGGTTCATCCAATCGGATCTGCATACGCGTATCTTCAATAAGGGAAGTAAACTTAACAGGCTTCTGTTTTTGCGAAACAGACAATCCTTCAATTTTATATCCACCGTTAAGTTTTTCACCTCTGGCTCCATATCTACTTCCTGCTGCAATTAGTGATGCACCTCTGGATTCTGGCGAAAACAAATTCTGATCTAACTGTAACCATAAATAAGGTAGCTTATCAGGACTGTTATTTTTATATGTAATGGTAACAGAACCTGTTATTGCATTATTTGTATCATCAAGATTTGCACTTATAGTATAATCTGCATGATTCTGCCAATATTTTGGTCCAGGATAACCACTTGCGGACCTATATTCATTTCCATTTTTTGTATAAAACAGTGGGCTAAATGCGGCGTGAGCATCGTAATTACTAGAATTTGAATCTGTTTGCTGTGCAACTGTAGTCAAAGCGAATGCACACAACAATACCATTAGTATGGTTGACCTGTAAGACATATAAAAGTTTAAGTTTAAAGATTTAGGATTAAAGATATAAAATACCTTTAATCCCTAGGTAATGTAACGGCTTTATTAGCTTTTCTTTAACTTAGGTACCTGAGGGGGTTTTCTTTGAGATGGGGGCAATTTCAACCATTTATGATAGGCCTGAACGGTATAAAATTTATAGTTAAAAGGTCTGGTAGCTTGCACAATACCAACAGGTGGACGATACAAAGTCATGAAATCTTTTAATTCCTGTCCTTTTAATTTCACCAGATCTGACACATAGGCTTCTGTAAAAACACTATTTATTTCAACTTCAATTCTATCCTTTTCTTCCAGATCTTTTGCTTTGGCCTGTTGCTCTTTATACTTGCCATACCCCAAATTAAACTTAAGGCCTCCCGCTTTAGAAACATTTGGTTTGCCTTTATAATCGTCAGTTTCAACCCGTTTAAATTCTTTAGCCTCTGGATCGGTACTTAAAATTGTGGGGTTTATTTTGGCACTCAAAATCTTTACTTCCTTTAGATTAGTTGAACTCGCCGGAAGGTATACTGTTTTTGGAGAAAGGTTTGTAACATATAGGGTATCGTTATGATACCCATTTAATGAAAACTCTAAAACATCACCCACTTTAGCAGCAAGCTCAAACTTACCGGAAGCTTTTGTTTTAGTATTTTGATTATTATTAAGGTTCCTAACATTTACCTCCTGTAGCGGCAAGGTTTTGATTTCAAAATCATAAACAGTTCCCAAGAGGGCGTCTTGTGCCAAAAGTGCTCCAGGAGCAAACAAGATCAGTATGAACAATAGTTTTTTGAGCATATTCAAATATAACGCTGTTTAAACTATGCGCTATTCATTTAACAAATATTAACAGTAAAATGTTCGGCTATAACGATGTATTTTTTCTAAATTCTATTTCAAAATGGTTTGGTAGTTCTCTTCGTTAAAGCTAACTAAAACAGGTTTGCCATTTACCTCTACTATTGGACGTTTAATAGCGCTGTTATGCATTAGCAAAACCTTAATCGCAGTTTCCTTGCTATTTACTTCCTGCTGTTCTTCGGCGCTTAGTTTTTTCCATGTAGTCCCTTTTTTATTAAGCACAATTTCCCAACCAAAAGTATCACACCAGTCATTTAATTTTTCGGCAGTAATACCTTTCTTTTTAAAATCATGAAATTCTGGTTTAAATCCATTTTCAGCCAACCAAGTCATGGCTTTTTTAACTGTATTGCAATTTGGTATTCCGTATACGATCATGCTAGCAAACTTAAAAAAAAGATTTCAAATCGTAATTCATCACATTTTTTTAGGCTTTCATCACATTTTTTAATTTGTAAACTTGAGTCGTTGTACTATTGCATCAACTAATAACCCTAAAAACAGAAAAACGCTATATGAAATTATCAGAATTAACGAAGGTTGAATTTTGGATTGCCACAGGCCTATACGGCTTTGCCATCTTGCTATTGGTTTCAAATTCGGGAGATAGAACTCCAAACCATCTTGAATATTTGGCAAAAGATGCCAATATCGAATATTCTTATGTTTCTAATTATTTAATACCAGAATTGTTTCGTTTTTCGATGCTATATTTTAGTTTTCTGGTATTGAACTTCTGTATTATACCTGCCCTGTTTAAACCAAATAGTCGCGCCCTATCGTTGGTAATTTTAATCGGGCTCTTTTTGGGCATCGGATTAACCACCAGCATCATCTACACCTACAGCAAGGTATATATGTTTCCGGATTTCGAAAGTACACAAGATGCATATAATCATTTCTTTTTTAAAGGATTCACTTATTCGGCTTGGCTTATCCTGGTAATTACGATATATGTATCGCTTAAAAAACTAATAATTAGTATTAAAGAAGATGAAAATGGAGGAAGCGACCCTTACAATCGAATTAAGCTAGAAGCTGTATTCGGGGCTGCATTCTGGTTTGTAGGCTTACTCCTACTAATTGCTTCTTCATCGCCACTTGAAATTATAGTCTGCTGGACACTTGTGATTTGTTCAACAATAGGTCTTGTTATCTTTTCAATATATTACCTTATTCCACAGGTAAAAGAGTCGGGCAAAACCTTTAAAAATTACTTCTTAAAAGTATTTTTTATCACCATAGCTTCTTGCGTCCCACTTGCACTTTTGGCATTAATGTTTAGTAACCATAGCGAAATGGCCGTAGTTGTAATAGCATTTCACATCCCTACTCAGTTAATTATAAGCGCTCCTCTTTCCTGGTACATCTATAAAAAAAGAAATGATTCTAATAATGAAATCAACAGTTTAAAAACCGAACTTGGTAAATCCGATGCGAGTTTAAGCTTTTTACGCTCTCAAATTAACCCACACTTTTTATTTAATGCACTGAATACATTATACGGGACTGCATTACAGGAAAAAGCCGATCGCACCGGCGAAGGCATACAGAAATTGGGAGATATGATGCGTTTTATGCTTCAGGAAAACCTTCAGGACAAAATCTCGTTAACCAGAGATGTAGATTACCTCAATAATTATATTTCCTTACAAAAATTAAGAACGTCACGTTCCTCTTCTATTTCAATAGAAACGCAAATTGAAGATCAATTAAATAACCTGCAAATCGCTCCGATGTTACTTATTCCATTTGTAGAGAATGCTTTTAAACATGGGGTTAGCTTACAGAATCCTTCTCACATAAAAATCACATTGCAAACCAAAGAGAATACATTATACTTTGATGTTAATAATAGCATCCATATTAAACCTGATAACGACCCTGAAAAACTTAAAAGTGGCATAGGTCTACAAAATGTAAAACAAAGGCTTACACTTCTATATCCACGAAAACATGAGTTAATTATAAGAGAAAGTGCAAATGAATTTTTTATTCATTTAACATTACAACTATAACAAATAGTATAAGATATCTTATTCAATACACCTTATATTTGTCAAGCTAAATTAACCCACAACTAATTAAATATTTTGAAGTGATTAGAGTCACACTAAAAAAAGGATACTTCAATAAAAAAACGCCAAAAGATGCTTGCAATAGCAATTGATGATGAGCCAATAGCACTTGATATAATAGAGTCGCATGCATCTAAAGTGCCCTTTATTGATTTGAAAGCGACTTTCACAAATGCTTTTGAGGCCATCACTTATCTGCAAAAAAACAAAATAGACTTAATTTTTCTGGATATAAAAATGCCAGATATCAGCGGCATCGATTTTCTAAATATTTTAACAAATCCTCCATTGGTAATTTTTACTACCGCATACTCTGAACATGCAGTTAAAGGATTTGAATTAGACGCGATTGACTACTTGTTAAAACCATTCTCGTTACCACGTTTCTTAAAGGCCTGCAACAAAGCACAGGAAATTTACAACCTAAGGAATCATTTAGAAAGCGAAGAACAACCAGCAACAATTTTTATCAAGGATGGCTATGAACAAATAAAGATATATATTGAAGACATTCTATTCATAGAAGCCTCGGGGAACTATACACTGGTACATCTTGCCAATAACCCACTTTTAAGTACCAGAATGCCTATTGGTGATATGCTGTTGCTATTACCGACAGGAAAATTTATAAGAACCCACCGAGCATTTATAGTCGCAAAAGATAAAATCACCAAATTTGATCGATCTCAAATCTGGATCAATCAAAAGACCATTCCAATTGGAGTTACTTATTCTCAATGCTTAAGAGAGTTTCATTAAATTTATATTTAAATAGTTACCTAAATTGTCTTAACAAGCACTATCATTGTATTTATTTTTAATTACTTGAATACTTATTAACTTTTAATATGTTTAAATTATCTTTTAAACAACAGGTATTAACGGGATTCGCTGTATCCTTGTTATTCGTTTTGGTATCTGCAATTACATCATATCTAAGCATTGATAAGCTAAGTAGGGATACAAAGTGGCAAAGTCACACCTATGATGTCATCAATTTAGCCAAAGATATTGAATTTCAGGTTTTAAATTCCGAAACAGGAATTCGCGGGTTCGTTTTATCGGGAGACAGACAACACCTCACTCCTTATAATGTCAACTCTTCAAAAATTTTACCAACAATAGCCGAATTAAAAAAAATAACAAGCGACAACCCAGAACAACAGATCAGGATTGACTCTCTAAATCAGTATGCCCATACTAAGATTGATGAGATGAAAGAGGTTTTACGCATTTATGAGAGTAAAGGAAAAGAGGGCGCCACACAAAGGGTAATGACCGGACTAGGTCAGTTTTACAAGAATCAGATTTTAAAAATAGCGAATGAGATTACTAAAGTCGAAATTCAATTGCTAGCAAAAAGAAAAGCATCAATTGTTAATAGTAGTAAACAAAGTGAATGGGTAGTTTTAGCAAGCGCTATAATAATCTTTTGTTTAATCCTATTTCTATTTTCTTATATCAGGAAAACATTTGATCAACAAAAACTTACAGAAAAACAGATTAGAAATTCAAATCTGGAATTAGAACGAATCTCGGCTGAGAATGAACAAAAAAACTGGCTACTTTCTGGAGCAACAACTGTTAATGAGGCCATGCGTGGGGAGCAAGAAGTTGAAGAGATGTGCACAAAAATAGTAACATCAATATGTAACTATATAAATGCCCCTATGGGATCGTTGTTTTTGGTGAACGGCTCAAAAAGGACCATCAAATTTATTAGCGGCTATGCATTCGAAATTACAAAAGGTTCTGTAAAAGAATACCAGTTTGGTGAGGGCCTTGTTGGCCAGGCAGCCGTTGAAAAAGAATCAAAACTACTTAGTAATGTACCAGCGGATTATGTTAAAATTCAATCAGGTCTAGGGAATACGCTACCAAGCTCCATATTTCTTCTACCTATTTTATTTGAAGATGAAACACTTGCCGTAATAGAATTAGGTTTAAACAAAGAACCCGATTCTTCTGTACTTTTATTTTTAAGTACAATATCAGAGAGTATAGGGGTTGGAATAAATAGCGCCGTAGCGCGGGTTAAACTAAGAGCGCTATTTGAACAGACTCAACAACAAGCTGAGGAACTGGAAAGTCAGCAAGAAGAACTACGTACAACAAACGAAGAGCTAGTATACAAATCAGAACAACTCCAGGCGTCAGAAGAAGAGCTTAGGGTTCAACAAGAAGAACTCCGCCAAACCAATGCTGAGCTTGAGGAAAAAGCACAATTACTTGAAGAGCGGAATATTCTGGTAAACCAAGCTCGTGAAGCAATGAGCTTAAAGGCAGAAGAACTTGAAATTTCAAGTAAATATAAATCTGAGTTTTTGGCCAATATGAGTCATGAATTAAGAACACCGTTGAATAGCATTCTAATTCTGGCAAGAATATTAAAGGAGAACAGACCGGAGAATCTAAACGAAGATCAAATTAAATATGCAGGTGTAATACACAATGCCGGCTCTGACCTTTTAACACTTATTAATGACATTCTCGATCTTTCAAAAATCGAGTCTGGCAAAATAGACCTGACAATTGAGCCAGTTAAACCTGAAGCAATTAAACAGGATATGGAATCTTTATTTGGTGAACTTGCCAGAAGCAAAAAAATAACTTTTAAAACTGTTAGTGAACAAGGTTTACCATCAGCAATACTTACAGACCAATCAAGAGTTGAGCAAATTGTAAAAAACCTCCTATCAAATGCTTTTAAATTTACTCCTGAACATGGAGAAATATCTCTCAGTATAGAAAACACACCAAGAAACACTCATTTCTATTCTGAACAATTAAGAAATTCCAATAAGAATATACTAGCAATTGTTGTAAAAGATTCTGGAATTGGGATACCCGAAGATAAGCAGAAGTTGATCTTTGAGGCATTTCAACAAGCTGATGGATCCACAAGTAGAAAATATGGAGGTACCGGTCTTGGATTATCAATCAGTAAAGAACTTGCTTACATACTTGGGGGCGAAATTCAGGTTCAAAGTGAGCCGGGCTTAGGAAGTACATTTTCCTTGTTTATCCCAGAAGAAAATCCAGTAAATACTCCTCAGCAAATTATCAACCACTTAAGCGAAGAAGTTAAAGTTATTCCAGTCGTTCCGGAACCATCAGTGCTGCCAGTTAAAAACGGTACTACTCAAACTTTATTAATAGTTGAAGATGATGTTGTTTTTGCAGATGTACTAAGTGACTATGCAATAGAAAAGGGTTTTAAACCACTTCTGGCCCATAGTGGAGATGTGGGCCTTGAAATGGCCATTTCACATTTACCAGATGCAATCGTGCTTGACATTATGCTTCCGGTTATGGATGGGTGGACAATACTTAAAAAGCTTAAGGCAGATCAAAGAACTAAACATATCCCTGTACACATGATGTCGGCAGGGAACGAAAAAGAGAGTAAAGCCAAACAAGAAGGTGCAATAGGCTTCCTCAAAAAACCTATTGAAAAGGACAGACTTGATGAGGCCTTTGAGTTACTTAGCTCTGCTTATATAAAATATAACTTTAATACTGTATTGGTCATTGAAGATCAAGAACTGCATAGCAAAGTTTTAACCCAGCAACTTACCGAAAAAGGCGTAGATGTAAAACAAGCTTTTACAGGTAAAGAAGCACTAGCATTTTTAGATGAATACACCTTTGATTGTATTATCCTGGATCTAAAACTTCCTGACATTTCTGGTTTTGATTTATTAGATATAATTAAGGCAAAACCAGCCCTGGCTCATGTTCCTGTAATCATAAATACAGCGATGGAATTAAGCGACGAAAAAATGGCTCACATTATGAGATATACTGAAGCCATGGTTTTGAAGTCTAACAAATCAAATGACAGGCTAATTGATGAAGTGAGTCTTTTCATGAACAAGCTTAAGCTAAATGATAAGCTTACCTTAAAAACGCAAAGCAAAAGTAAAGGCGCAGCTACGATTGAAAAAGCATTAAAAGATAAGACTGTCTTAATTACGGATGATGACATGCGCAATATTTTTGCGCTTTCGAGTGCACTGCAACTCTACGATATGAATATTGTAATTGCAAATAATGGACGAGAAGCACTTGAAAAATTAGCTGAAACTGAACAAATCGATCTTGTTCTTATGGACATTATGATGCCTGAAATGGATGGTTATGAAGCTATGAAAGCAATCAGAACAGAAAAACGATTTTCAAAACTTCCAATCATTGCATTAACTGCAAAAGCTATGAAAAATGACAGAGAGAAATGTATTGAAGCTGGTGCCAATGATTACATCTCTAAACCAGTAGACATGGACAAACTATTATCGATGTTGAGAGTTTGGCTAAGTTAATATGAACCATCCACAAGATATCATAACATATGAAGAACTGACAGACCTGGTCGATTTTATCAGGAATGTACATGGTTTTGATTTTGGAGATTACTCTGCTGCTTCTTTAAAACGTAGGGTTACCAGAATCATGCAGCTTCAAAAGCTGTCTCTGTTTGATCTACGTATACTCTTAACAAATGATCCTCATTACTTCGAATCATTTTTAGTTGAAGTGACGGTAAATGTGACTGAAATGTTCAGGGATCCTCAATTTTATAAATCTGTTGCAACTAACGTCATCCCTTACTTAAGATCTTATCAAAGAATTAAAGTTTGGAACGCAGGTTGCTCTACCGGTGAAGAACTTTACTCATATGCGATATTGTTCTCAGAAGAGAATTTATATGAAAGGTGTTTTTTTTATGGAACTGATATTAACGTGGACGTTTTAGAATATGCCAAAGATGGCATTTATGATTTGCAAAAAATGAAACAGTACTCCGAAAACTTCCACAAAACAGGAACAATACATACCCTTTCAGACTACTATACGGCCAAATATGATGCAGCAAAAATCAATCACTCTTTAAAAAAAAACGTATTGTTCTCAGTCCACAATCTGGCTTCTGATGGTGTGTTCAACGAATTTCAAGTAATATCATGCCGTAATGTTCTTATCTACTTCAATACAGAACTACAAAAAAGAGTAATTGAACTATTTTACAATAGTTTAGCTAATTTTGGGTTTTTATGTTTAGGTTCAAAAGAGACTTTAAGAAGTACTGAATTAGGACGGTTTAAAACCATTGATAAAAAAAACAACATTTACCAAAAAATTGGTTAGGCATTAACACTGAGATAAGATAAACCATGGAGAAGATTAACATATTGATTGTTGATGACAGACCTGAAAATGTAATAGCGCTTGAGGCGCTATTGCAGAGAAATGATGTTAGTTTAATAAGTACAACAAATCCAAATGAAGCGCTTAGAATATCCTGGGAAATGGATATTGCTATAGCTTTAGTTGATGTTCAAATGCCGGAAATGGACGGCTTTGAACTTGTTGAAATACTAAAAAGTAACCCACGTACTAAAGACATATTGATCATTTTTGTTACTGCTATTTCCAAAGAAACAAAATATGCTGTAAAAGGATTAAATACAGGCGCTGTTGATTATTTATATAAACCACTTGATCCCTTCATTACCTCAGCAAAAGTTGATTCATTTATACAGTTTGTAAGAAATCAACGCGAAATAAAGGCTAAGAATAAAGAACTTGAGGCTTATCAGAAAGAACTAATAAAGGCTAAGGAAGAGGCGGAACAAGGCAAGAGGATAAAAGAAAACTTTCTTGCCAATATGAGTCACGAAATACGTACTCCTATTAATGGAATTATTGGTTTGGCCCACTTGCTGGAAAGAACAGAATTAACAGAGGAACAAAGAGAAATGATCTCTTTACTTGAAATATCTTCTAGCTCATTATTGGGTGTTATTAATGATATATTAGATCTATCAAAAATCGAAGCAGGTAAATTTAGAATTAACCGAACTTCAACCGACATTGTGAACATATGCAATTCTGTTGTTAATCTTTTACGCATAAGAGCTAAAGAAAAAAAACTGAACTTAGATATTGAATTAGATCCCGAATTGCCTTCCCATGTTCTTGCTGATTCACTGCGTTTAAACCAGATTTTAATGAATCTGATTGGAAACGCAATAAAGTTTACATCTCAAGGTGGTGTTACCTTAAAAGTAGAAATTATAGACCATAAGGGGAACAATATTAGAATTCGCTTTTCTGTTGTAGATACAGGAATTGGGATAGCTCTGGAGAACATTGACAAAATATTTGAAACCTTTGAACAAGCCGATGAACAAACTACCGTTAAATTTGGTGGCACCGGCCTGGGCTTATCTATAGTAAAAAATTTAGCTAAACTTAAAGGTGGCCACCTAGAGGTATTTAGTGAGGAGGGCAAAGGGAGTACCTTCTGCTTTACAAACTGGTACGAGGTCGTAAAAGAAGCATCTCCTGTTCAGAAGGTCACTAAAGAAAACTTTCCCCCCTTTAATAACATTAAAATTCTTGTTGCTGAGGATAATCCTATCAATAAATTCTTAATTGTGAAAATCTTAAAAGACTGGATGATTGATACAGATGTTGTAGAGAATGGTAAAGATGCAATCAACAAGCTTAAGGAAAATGATTACGATCTTATTCTTATGGATACATTTATGCCTGTATTAAATGGCCTGGATGCAATAAAGCTGATTAGGGAGGGCTATGCTCAAGGAAAGGAGAATATTCCAATTATTACGTTCTCTGCAGCAGTCATGGAAACCGATACCAAAACAGCGATGGATGCAGGCGCAAATGATGTAATAAGTAAGCCTTTTGAACTGGTAACCTTACACGAAAAAATAACCAAATATACTACTACTTATTAAAGGCAGTCATCGTTTTTGCCGGGCCTATAGTTACAAAACTTTTAATTAATTCAATGCTGGTATCTATAAGTGCCGGCAACTCTGGTTGCTCATCCTTGTCAAAATTTGATAAGACGTAATCGGCTTGTCTGCCCTTTGGAAAATCATTACCAATACCAAAGCGTAATCGGGGGTAGGCTTGTCCGCCGCATAAGCCTTCAATGCTTCTTAGACCATTATGTCCGGCGCTACTTCCCTGCATTTTTAATCTAAGCTTACCCAAAGGTAAAGCAAGATCGTCTACAATTACTAGTACATTCTCTAATGGAATTTTTAGCTCGTGCATCCAATAATTTACAGCCTTACCACTTAAATTCATAAAAGTTGTTGGCTTAATTACATGCAACTTTTTGCCCTTAAACGAAACTTCAGAATAGTAAGCAAGTCGCAAATTAGAAAAAGTACCACCGAGCTGTTTAACTAATTCATCTGCTATATTAAATCCGATATTATGCCTGGTATATGCATATTCAGGGCCTATATTCCCTAAACCAACAATTAAGTATTTCATTACTGCAAAGATAATAGTTTACATGACATAGGATTTCTGTTATTCTCTTTTCATAAAAAAAGCAGCACTAACTATCTTAGTGCTGCTTTTTTTATGTTTAGCTAATTCGAATTATTTCTTGTTAGCTTCTTGCTCTGCTTGTTTTAATGCTCTTGACATACCAACTGAAACGATAGTATCTTCAGGAGTATTAGTAATAACGTATTCAGCTTTTTGAAGATCACGAACACGGAATAAGTTACCTACTTCTAATTTCGCAATGCTAACTTCAACTGTTTGTGGCATGTTTTTAGGCAATGCTTTAACACGAAGTTTACGTAATTTTTGAACTAGTTTACCCCCCATTTTAACACCTGGAGAAGTTCCTGTTAATTTAACTGGAATTTCCATTAGAATTTCTTTATCATCAAATAACTGAAGAAAATCTACGTGTAACAATAAGTCAGTTAATGGGTGAAATTGTAATTCTTTGATGATAGCTTTGATTTTCTTACCACCTAAAGTGATTTCAATAAAGTTAGCCTCAGGAGTATAAATAGCATCCTTTAATTCAGTAGTTACTACAGCAAAATGTGCTTGTTCTTTACCACCATACAATACTGCAGGAACTTTACCTTCATAGCGAAGCTCTTTAGCATCGCGTTTCCCTACGTTCTCTCTCGGAGAACCGCTAATTGCGATTGTTTTCATTTTTTTGTTGTTTAAATGTACCGAAACCTAATGGTTTCTATATTATAGTTATTAATATTAAACGTTAAAAAGGTCACTAATAGAACCATGCTCATTCACATTAGCAATTGCTTTTGCGAATAATGGAGCCGTAGAAAGCACCCTTATTTTTGGACTTTCCTGTTCAAAGGAATAGTATCTGTTACAATTAGTTCAGTTAACATTGAGTTCTCAATAGTCTCATATGCTTTACCTGATAATACAGGATGTGTACAAACTGCTCTAACACTTCTTGCACCTTTTTCCATGATTAAAGCTGCGGCTTTAGCCAATGTACCTGCTGTATCGCAAATGTCATCCATAAGGACAACATCTAATCCCACTACATCTCCAATAATAGACATAGACTCAATCTCATTAGCGCGTTTACGACGTTTATCGCAAATTACTACCTCGGCATTAAAGAACTTAGCAAAGGTACGTGCACGGTAAGATCCCCCCATATCCGGAGAAGCAATAGTCAAATTTTCAAGTCCTAAGCTTTTAATGTAAGGAACAAAAATTACTGAACCATCAAGGTGATCAACCGGGATATCAAAAAATCCTTGAATCTGAGCAGCATGTAAATCCATGGTCATGATTCTGTGGATACCGGCTGATTTTAAAAGATTTGCTACCAATTTGGCACCAATAGCCACTCTTGGCTTATCCTTTCTATCCTGTCTTGCTAATCCATAGTAAGGTACAACCGCTGTTATGTAATGCGCAGATGCTCTTTTAGCTGCATCGATCATTAATAACAACTCCATTAAATTATCAGAAGGTTGGTAAGTAGATTGTATAAGGAATACATCACATCCCCTTACTGTTTCATCATATGAAGGTTGGAACTCACCATCGCTAAACTTGCTTAAGGTTACACTACCGAGTGGTTTGCCGTAACTTTCGGCAATTTTTTGGGCTAAATCTTTAGTGCCGCTACCGGCGAAAAGTTTAACGGGGTTAAATTGCAATGGCATTATTGAAAAGTTTCAATACTGGTTAAAAAAAATCGGATTGTGGTTTAATTCACAATCCGAATATTGTTTAGTTGTCCGACCTGGATTCGAACCAAGACAAACGGTACCAAAAACCGTTGTACTACCCTTATACTATCGGACAATCTCTCATTTAAAAACGGTTGCTTTGAAATGGGAATGCAAATCTACGCACATTTTTCAATTCTGCAAGGGCTGAGCCAAAAAAAAAATAAAATATTTTATCCCAACTCGTTTTCGTCATTTATTACTCCCAATAAATCAAACAGTTAATATATTACTTTTCTAAAATATTTTTTTCAATTTACCATTAACAATGCCACATACAGCCTCAAATCCCATACAAAATCAGATTTTAGTTGTAAAAAATATTGAAAATTTGAATACTAAAAACATCCTGACATTTACAAAAGCACCCGAAAATCTCTTCCTAGCCCGATTTATTTTTAAATAGGGCTAGGAATTAATGGTATTTATATAGAGTACACCAGATTTACAGCAGTATTATATCCATAAACAGATCTCTTTTCAGGCTAGCAACGCCTTGCCTAAAATTGATTACCTGCCCTAATAAGAATAGACCTTTACATTATGGAGATAAGTTAAATTTGTTAAAGCCGCCATTAGATTATACGATTATCAATCTTATTCTTTATTTTCGGAGGCAATTAATCGCCTTTATATTAGTAACTACTTGATATCGAAATGAATTATTCAAAAATCAATAACATTACCGGTTGGTTCTGTTTTGCCATTGCTACTTTAACTTACATTTTAACACTGGAGCCCTCTGTAAGCTTTTGGGATTGCGGCGAGTTTATCGCTTCTGCTCTAAAAATGCAGGTAGTACACCAACCAGGAGCACCTTTGTTTTTAATGATCCAACGCTTTTTCTCTTTATTAGCGCTTGGAGATAATACTAAAGTAGCTTATTTCATGAACGTTGGTTCCGCAGTTGCTAGTGGCGCTACTATCCTATTTTTGTTCTGGACAATCACTGCTCTGGCCAAAAAGATTTTAGTAAAAGCAAATGAAGAGATATCTAAAGCTAACCTAATCTCGATTATGGGAGCAGGTCTTGTTGGTGCTCTTGCCTATACTTTCTCTGACAGTTTCTGGTTCTCAGCTGTTGAATCTGAAGTATATGCTTTATCATCTTTATTTACAGCCATTGTTTTCTGGGCAATATTAAAATGGGAAGCTCATGCTGATGAGCCTCAAGCTGATAGATGGTTACTATTTATAGCCTATATTATGGGCTTATCCATAGGTATCCACTTACTAAACTTATTAACTATACCTGCAATTGCTTTTGTTTACTACTTTAGGAAAACTAAAAAAGCAACAACTTCGGGCATTGTAAAAACAGCAATAGTTGGAATTTTAATTTTAGCATTTATCCAATATGGTATAATTCAATACGTAGTTTCTTTTGGTGCTTATTTTGACTTGTTCTTTGTAAACACTTTAGGTTTAGGTTTCGGATCGGGTGTAATTTTCTTTGCAATATTATTAATAGCAGGCCTTGTATGGGGTATTAGATATTCTATAAAACACCAAAAGAAAATCTTAAACCTTGCACTATTGTCTACAGTACTTATCATATTTGGCTATGGATCGTTTGCCATGATAATTATTCGCGCCAAGGCAGATCCAAACTTAAATAATAGTGATCCAGATAATGCTTTCTCATTTTTAGGTTACCTAAACAGAGAGCAATATGGTGACCGCCCTTTACTATTTGGTCCGAATTATAACTCTCAAAAAGTCGATATTAAACAAGGTAAAACTATATACAGAAAAGGTGCAGAAAAATATGAAGTTGCCGGTAAAAAAACCGATTACGAGTATGACAGAACTACACCGTTTCCAAGAATGTATAGTGATGATCCTCGCCATATAGGCTATTATAAAGATATGATGGGCTTTGACGATGCTCATTTCCCTAATCTAATTGATAATATCGGATTCTTTTTTGGCTATCAAACAGGCCAGATGTACATGCGTTATTTCATGTGGAATTTCGTCGGTCGACAAAATGACGAACAGGGACAAGGAAGTCTTTATGACGGTCAATGGTTAAGCGGTATTAAGCCAATAGATGCTATGCGTTTGGGTGATCAGAGTCACTTGCCTCCAACTATTGTTGACAATAATGCTTACAATAGGTTTTTCTTTCTACCACTTATACTTGGATTAATTGGTGCTATATGGCATTTCCAACGCAACCAAAAAGATGCAGGTATTGTAGCCCTATTATTCTTCTTTACGGGTATGGCCATTGTATTGTATCTTAATCAAAAACCTTTGGAACCAAGGGAACGAGATTATGCTTATGCAGGGTCCTTTTATGCCTTTGCCATTTGGATAGGCCTTGGAGCTTTGGCCTTAAAGGAATGGCTCTTTAAAAAATTAACTCCAGCAACCGGGGCAGCTTTGGCAACAGTAGTAGGTTTATTTGCGGCACCGGTTATTATGGCTGCACAAGGTTGGGATGATCATGATCGTTCTACAAAACTTGTTGCTCATGATATTGCGGTCGATTACTTAGAGTCTTGTGCACCAAATGCAATTCTATTCACATACGGCGATAACGACACCTACCCTCTTTGGTACATACAAGAGGTTGAAAATGTACGTCCTGATATCAGGCTCGTAAACTTAAGCTTATTTGATACAGACTGGTATATAAATGGCATGAAGCGCAAGCAAAATGAGTCTGAGCCATTGCCTATATCGATGAAGGAATCTCAATATGTACAAGGCACAAGAGATGTAATGTACTACCAGGATTATAAAATTAATGGTCCTGTTGAGTTAAAAAACATTTTTGAGGTATTAACTTCTGAAAATGATGAAGATAAAGTTCCTTTGAATGATGGGACAAAAGAAAACTTCATTCCTACCAAAAACTTTAAACTTACTGTAAACCGTGCAGACGTTATTAAAAATGGCGTAGTAAGCGCTGCAGATTCAGCTAAAATTGCTCCGGTTATTGAGTGGAAATTCAATAAAAATTATGTTACTAAAGGTACCTTGGCAATGATAGATATTCTAGTTCATAATGACTGGAAAAGACCAATCTATTTCGCTAGTACTGTACCATCAGAGCAATATAATGGCCTAGATAACTATTTATACAATGAAGGTCTGGCAATCCGCTTACTTCCATTGAAATTAGATACTGCTGCTGGAAAAAGCGACCTTGTTAACACTCCTGTTCTATACAACAACCTAATGAATAAATTCAAATGGGGTAATGTAAAGAATGCTCGTTATCTTGATACTCAATCTGCTGATGATGTATCTATTTTCACAAGCATGTTTAATAATGCCATTACAGGGCTTATTAAAGAAGGAAAAATTGAAGATGCTAAAAAGGTAGCAAATCGTTATTTCGAGGTAATGCCTGATAGATTTTACGGCATGCGTTCTATGATGGGAGCTTACTATATGGCTGAAAACCTTTACGCTTTAAATGATACCAAAAGAGCTAATGCATTGATTGAAAAATCGGCTGATTATATACAAAAGGAACTTATCTACCTCGCAGATATATCTAAAAGCAAAAACAAATATGTTGGCGGACAGAATGTACAGATAGGTATGTCGTTCTTAAATCAAATGGCAAAAATCACCGAAGCAAATAAGGAAGTTAAATTGAGTCAAGCTTTGACAAAACAATTTAACCAACTAGAGGGACTATTCTCTCAGTACTTTGCACAACAGTAAAGCTCGCATTCTGCTCTTCGGCTGCATTAATTTGGCTCAGAAAAAGAGCCAAAAGAACGCTAGGCCGCTTCGCAGAAAACTCGCTTCTTAGAAAAAAAATATAACGATAAGTTTCTGGTTAATAAGCCAGGAACTTTTTTTTTGCAAAAACCTGTATAAATAAGAAGCTTAGTATTGATCAACAGATAAGTATTCACTTGATTGGTTATGAAATAAGTTAACTCAAAACTGGACTTAGTTCATAACCTGACAGCTCATAAAAAAGGCTTGCAATTTAAAATTGCAAGCCTTTTTATTGATTTATTCTTTTTGATCTATTTTTTAATGATTCCTTTTGATTCGCCACTCCAAACTGCATTTAATCTTGAAGCGGTAGAAAGCGAGTTTTCTGCGAATCGGCCTAGCGTTCTTTTGGCTCTTTTTCTGAGCCAAATTAATGCAGCCGAAGAGTAGAATGCGAGCTTATCCTTCAACAACCACCCCCATTGCACAGAATTTATCAATTCTTGCAGTGATCATTTTCTCAGTTTTTTCTTTAGTAAGTACTTTCAAATCGTCTAGAATCTGTTTTTTGATAGTTCCAGCCATTTGTTCAGGATTCTGATGTGCGCCACCAAGAGGTTCTTTTATAATGCCATCAATAAGTTTGTTCTTGAACATATCATCAGAAGTCAGCTTTAAACACTCTGCCGCCTTTTCCTTGTAATCCCAGCTTCTCCAAAGAATTGAAGAACAAGATTCCGGAGAAATTACTGAATACCAGGTATGCTCCAACATATATACTTTATCGCCAATACCGATACCTAATGCACCACCAGATGCACCTTCACCAACTACAAAACAAATGATTGGTACTTTTAGTACTGACATTTCTAATAAGTTTCTTGCAATGGCTTCTCCCTGACCACGCTCTTCAGCTTCAAGTCCAGGATACGCACCCATTGTATCTATAAAAGAAATAACAGGTTTATTAAACTTCTCTGCCAGTCGCATTAAACGAAGTGCTTTTCTGTAACCTTCAGGATTAGCCATACCGAAATTGCGATACTGACGTTCTTTGGTATTTTTACCTTTCTGATGGCCAATAATCATTACCGTTTGACCGTCGATAGTAGCAAAACCTCCAATAATTGCTTTATCGTCTCCAACTGTTCTATCGCCATGCATTTCAATAAAGTCATCGCAAATCATGCTGATGTAGTCTAAAGTCTGAGGTCTTTCAGCATGACGAGACATTTGAACTTTTTGCCAACCTGTTAAATTGCTGTAAAGCGTCTTTTGCGTTTTTCCTAATTTGTCTTCAAGCTCTGCTAAGGTAGCAGACATGTCTACTTTAGTCTTATCAGCAACCTGTTTAACCTTCTCGATTTGCTGAACAAGTTCAGCTAAAGGCTTTTCAAAATCAAATGATGTTTTTATCTGTTCCATAAGCGGGCTGTAAAAATAGGTATTTTATTTTACCTGTTCAACTCCTTTTTATTGTAGATACAAGTTTAACAAAAAAGCAAAACTATGATCCTATATGTTTGATCACCTTTGGATCTGTAATCAGAAAATTAGCTAATCCCCCGATAATTAATGAAGTGCCTGCAAGAAGCATTGCATTGATGGCTTCCTGACCAAAAACTAGATGATACAAGAAATTTAAGCCCCCTGTTGCCGCGATAATCTGCGGAATAACAATAAACATATTAAAGATACCCATATACATCCCCATTTTTTTTGCTTCTATCGCACTAGATAGCATGGCGTATGGCATAGACAAAATACTACCCCACGAAATTCCTATCAATATAAAGGAATAGATCAAATATTGAGGTTCATGAATAAAGTACATAGATATAAAGCCGATACCACCTAGCAGCAAACTCAACATATGAATATACTTTCTATTAATATTTCGTTTTGCAGCGCATAAAGTTAATATCAGCGCAAACGCCATTGATGATAAGCCATACATGCCCATGTAGGAACCCACTAAATCCGCAGCATTATTGTAAGCCTTACTTGCATCTGTAAACAGTGTTTTTGATGCCACATCACTCATATTATAAGCCTGCTCTAAAGGTAATGGTGCTTTAAAAACATGATCGGTTAAGGCCGGAGTAGCCAAACTCCACATGGCAAAAAAAGCAAACCAACTAAAAAATTGAATTACGCCAAGCAGAGCCATCGTTTTTGGCATATTTGATATGCTACTAAAAATCTCTCTAATGCCATTTAAAAATCCCTTACTCTCATCATTTGATTTCTTTAGTTCTTCCAAATCTTCGGGAGGATATTCTGATGTAGTAAAAATGGTGTATAAGATAGATATCAGAAACACAGCCCCACCAATTGCAAATGCTATTTTAATTGAAAGTGGCACTATGCCCGGCTCCGCAACGTTCGATACACCTAGCTTATTTACTAACCAAGGTAAGTTACTTGCTATCCAGGTACCTACTCCGATGATTAATGTTTGCATCACAAATCCATACGATCGCTGTGACTCAGGCAGTTTATCTGCCACTAAAGCACGGAAAGGCTCCATACTTATATTTATAGATGCATCCAGAACCCACAAGCAGCCTGCAGCTACCCAAAGCACAGGAGAATGAGGTAAAAAGAATAATGTTAAAGTACTTAAAATGGCACCTATAAGGAAAAATGGTTTTCTACGGCCCCAGGTTGGGTGCCATGTACGGTCACTCAAATAGCCGATAATTGGCTGTACAAGTAAACCCGTTAGTGGTGCTGCAACCCATAGCATTGGAATTTCGCCTTCACTTGCTCCCAAAGTTTGAAAAATTCTTGACATAAACCCGCCCTGCAGGGCAAATCCAAACTGAATCCCAAGAAACCCGAAACTCATATTAAAGATATTCCAAAAGGACAATCTTGGTTTAAATGATTTAACATTACTATTTTCCATACTAAAATTCAATAATTTTGGCCGATGAAGGCATAACTTTAATCGCTTCTTTTACAATCAGTAACCTTTGTTCCTGGGTATAACGAATATAACCATCAAAAGCACCATTGTTCACCTATTTTTTTACAAGCAGCATCATACCAATGATCCATCGTAAGAGATTATGCACTCGCCTTTAGGAATACTGTAAGACTCATTGAATATATATACCTCAAGGGTTTGTTCTGAATTATTGGTAATGGTAATCTGACCTACAGCAATCTTTACATTTAACTGAACGCCTCTAAAACCAATAGTAAAAGAGAATGCGTTCCACTGTTTAGGCAAAAACGGATTAAACCTCAATTGATTATTTCTTACCCTCATCCCTGCAAATCCTTCAACAATACTCATCCAGGTACCTGCCATAGAAGTAATGTGGAGGCCATCTTCGGTATCGTTATTATAATCATCTAAATCCAGGCGGGCGGTACGCAAATAAAACTCATAAGCACGCTGCTCATCACTAAGTTTTGCTGCTAATATACTATGCACACATGGCGACAATGAGCTCTCATGAACAGTTCGGCTTTCATAAAAGTCGAAGTTTTTTCTTAAAGTTTCCAGTTCGTAATCGTCTTCAAAGAAATACATTCCTTGTAACACATCTGCTTGCTTAATATAGCATGACCTTAGTATTCTGTCCCAACTCCACTTTTGATTAAGAGGTCTTTCTTCTGCAGGCAAATCCTTAACTAAAATCTGCTCCTTATCCATAAAGCCATCCTGCTGTAAAAATACGCCTGTATTTTCATCATAAGGATAGTACATATTGTCTGCTATTTTTGTCCAATCAGAAAACTCAGTATCTGTATTCAGGTTGGTTTTCGATAGGATATCTTGATATTGTGCCAAATAGTTTTCCTTTACAATTTCTGCAGCTTCAATAGTATATTTGAGACACCATGCTGCTAATGTATTGGTATACCAGTTATTGTTCACATTATTCTCATACTCATTTGGTCCGGTTACGCCTAGCATTACATACTTATTCTTTTCGGCACTCCAGTTAACTCTTTGCTTCCAGAAACGTGCAATCCCAATGAGTACTTCCAAGCCATACTCGCTTAAGTAGCTACTATCACCGGTATAACGGATGTAGTTAAATATGGCAAAAGCAATCGCTCCATTTCTATGGATTTCTTCAAACGTTATCTCCCATTCATTATGGCATTCTTCTCCATTCATGGTAACCATTGGATACAGTGCCGCGCCGTCTTTAAAGCCAAGCTTACATGCATTTTCAATGGCTTTCTGAAGATGTTTATAACGATATACCAAAAGATTTTTAGCCACGTCCTGAGGTGCTGTCGACAAATAGAATGGAATACAATATGCTTCTGTATCCCAATAAGTAGACCCACCATATTTTTCTCCGGTAAATCCTTTAGGACCAATATTTAGCCTGGCATCTTTACCTGTATAAGTTTGGTTAAGCTGAAATATGTTAAATCTTATAGCTTGCTGAGCAACCACATCACCGGAAATAATAATGTCACTTTCCTGCCATTTGATTGACCATGCTGCTTGGTGCTCATCTGACAGTTTCTGAAAGCCCTTGATAGATGCCTGAGCTATTACTTGTCGGGATTTTTTAATTAACTCTTGTCTTTCGTGATTCTCTGAAGTTAAGTTTGCCGCAATCTTATAGATATCAACAACATCTCCCTGTTTAACATTTGCTTTTGTGGTTTGTGCAAGGTATTTATCTTTTGCAACTGGGTTTAAACTAAGCTGCTTATTATTTAGTAGCACTAGTGACCTAGCAGCCGTACAAACATCAAAATCTGTTTTCTTTGTTCTTAGCACCAAATAATCAGTATCCTTTTCTTGCACTTTCTGAACTTCATCCCAAAATTTCTCGTCGTAGTTAGCGTCCTGGTTTTTTACATCTCCATCAATAAATGAAGTAATGGTAATAATATCCTCAAAATTTAGTGCTGTTAACTGATAATGGATAGCCCCTATTTCGTCATCCGCAATGCTGCAAAACCTCTTGGCAATAACCTGAACGGCATTACCATTTTTATTTTCAGCAATGAATGAGCGCGTAAGATAGCCTTCCCGCATGTTTAGCACACGCTTAAAATCTGTAACCTTACATACATTAAGATCTAAAACCTCCTCGCCAATTTTAATACTTATACCTACCCAATTTGCCGCATTAAGAACTTTAGCGAAGTACTCAGGATAGCCATTTTTCCACCATCCAACACGCGTTTTATCTGGATAATAGATTCCCGCTACATAATTCCCTTGAAGGGTTTCACCTGAATATGCCTCTTCGAAGTTGGCACGTTGGCCCATGCGACCATTACCAATACTAAAAATGCTCTCAGATATTTTATTTAAATGTGGGTCAAAACCTTCCTCTATTATATTCCACTCGTCTGGTTTTATATAGTTCTTCATCGTCTATGCGTCTCTTGTAGTTACCGTTAATTGGCTCTATTTTTAAATTAATTGTTCCTTAAGGCAAGGATTTTCCCAAGTGTAATCTCTGATAGATCTTTAGCTATTAGATGAGTTCCCTTCAGGTGTTCCGCGTCACCAATCCCAATGGCCGTCATATTCGCAGCAATGGCCGCCTGCACCCCTGCTTGAGCATCTTCAAACACAATGCAATCCTCGGGCTGAGTATTCAACATTTCTGCTGCTTTCAAAAATACTTCTGGATCAGGCTTGGAGGTTGTTACAGAATTCCCATCTATAATTGCATCAAAGAAATGTGCAAGATCAGTTCGTTCTAAAATGAGCGCTGAGTTTTTGCTTGCAGAGCCTAAAGCTATTTTTATATCCGAATATTTTAGCTCGTTTAATAATGCTAAAGACCCAGGTAAAACTTCGTCTGTAGTCATCTTACTGATCATGGCTACGTACCATGAATTTTTAAGGCTCGCTAACTGTTCTTTCTCTTGATCAGATTTTTCGATCCCTCCCCATTTCAAAATCATATCCAACGAACGCATTCTGTTTACACCTTTGAGCTGTTCGTTTTGCAGTTCTGTAAAGTCAAAACCCAATGAATTGGCAAGTTGCTTCCAGGCCTTATAGTGATAAATCGCTGTATCTACCAACACTCCATCGAGGTCGAATATGCAGGCCATTTGTTTTATTTGTTGCATCTAGTTTAATTCTAAAACAAGCGTTGTTTTTGCCGGAATTGAAATGGTATCGATAGAGCTTAGTTTTTCCTTTGTAATAATGTTTACTGCTGAGGTAAACTTTGAAAGACGCTGCTCAAAACGAGAGGTATTTAGTTCTTTAGCCTTATCCTCAGTATTTACAATAATCATCACATCCTTTACTCCGTTTTGAGTATACCTGAAATAGGTGTACAATCCATCTTCCGGCACGAATTGCATTAACTTACCGGTTTGCAATGCTATACTACCTTTGCGATAATTTGCAAGTGTACTGACATGGCTCCATGCTTCGTTCTCTTGTTCTGTACGACCAGACTTAGCAAATTTATCAACCTTATCTCCTTCCCAACCGCCAGGAAAATCAGAGCGGACAAGACCATCAGGGTTAGAAAAGTTTTTCATTAAAATCTCAGTACCGTAATAGATTTGAGGTATTCCACGCATGGTTAATAAGATAGACATGCCGGTTTTGAATTTATTAAAGTCTTCTCCTACCATTGAATAAAATCTACTCATATCATGATTATCCAGAAAGATCACATTCTGATCTACATCCTTATAAAGAAAATCCTGAGCAATTGTGCTGTACAGTCTAAAGATGCCATCCGTCCATCCAGATTTCCCATTTAATGCTTCGTAAACTGCATTTTTTATTACTGCATCTGTTACACCTGGCAATTCAGTATCAAAACTCGGCCTTACTGTACTTCCACCAGTAAAAAAGGCCTGTGCTGCAACAGAGTTTACTAACGTTTCGCCAAAAATAGATAAGGTGGGAAATTCAGCTTTTAGCTTTATAGCCCAATCTCTCATATACTCCGGTTCATTATACGGATAGGTATCTAACCTCAATCCATCAATACCTGCATATTCAATCCACCATATGTGATTTTGAGTAATGTAGTTTTGAACGTAAGGATTCTTCTGATTAAAATCGGGCATCGTAGGAACAAACCACCCATCCAACATTTTTTTCTTATCAGCTTCCGAAGCGTGCGGATCCATTACTGGCTCATCGCGATAGCTCGTTTGCGTATAAGCAGGCCATTGATTCACCCAATCCTTCATTGGCATATCATTATAAAACCAATGTCCGGTACCCATATGATTATGAACTACGTCCTTAATTACCTTCAGCCCTTTCTCATGTGCTTTATCAACATATGTTTTGTATGATGCTAAGGTTCCGTATCGCGGGTCAATTTTATAATGATCAGTTGCGGCATAACCATGATAGGAAGCCAATGGCATATCGTTTTCAATTTCTGGTGTCATCCAGATAGTTGTAATGCCAAGGTCCTTCAAATAATCAAGTTTATTGATTACTCCTTGTAAATCGCCACCATGGCGGTAGTACATTGAATCGCGATTAAGTTTCATTTCTCGCATTCCCTTTACTACATCATTAGATTTATCGCCATTTGCAAAACGATCTGGCATTAATAGGTAAATCAAGTCTTTGCTTGTTACTCCCTGAATTCGTGATGGAGATTCCTCTTTGTTTTTAAGTTCATAGACATATTGAAGTTTCTTTTTACCTTTTTGGGTAAACACAATTGAAAACTTACCTGCCTTAGCTTCACCTGATATTTCAAGATCAAGAAAAAGATAATTTGGATTTTCGACTTTATGAACCTCTGTAAGCTTAACTCCCGGATAGCTTAGCCCTACCTCGAGTACGGAAACATCATTTCCATGTACAAGAAGCTGTAGTTTGGGATTATGCATACCAACCCACCAAAACATAGGCTCTACGCGATCCAGTTTTTGAGCTTTCACTCCCACCCCAAATAAGACCAGAAACAATAGAATAAATGATTTTCTCATTTTTAATGATTACTTTTTAATTAGCGTATATTTTAAATTATTTACATCAAATGTTACTGTATAACTACCCGCAGCCGTAACCTTAATATTGCCTCCATTAAAGACTGCATCTCCACCACTTCCACCATAGTTCACATCCCATTTATGATCTTGTCTGAACTTCATCTCTCCAACTTTTAAATCAGCGGTAACCGTCCATAATCCATGCTCATAGGTCATATCGGTATCACCATCCCAACCTTTTGGTGTTGCATCCCCAATAAGCGCAAACACAATTGGAGTCATTCCTATTTCATTCTTATTTAGATCAACAAAAAGTTGGAAAGCACCTGCAGCCGGAGCTTTAAAATTATTACTAGAGGTTGGACTTATTTTACCCGCACCTGCGTCTCCATAAGCGATGTCCCATTTTTTTGCTGGTGTAATTTTAAACTCCAGATTACCTGGAGTAAATCCAATAACCCCTTTAAATTCGCCATTACCAGTCAAGGAAATTAAGCTATCTGCTGTTTGCGGATTCCATCCCTGATATGCTCCTGGCACATAAATCCAGGTAGTTAATGGGAATGGCCTTGCACTGAGGGTTAAAACATTACTATAAACAGGTGCTACTGCACTTGATATTGAGGATTTAATCCTCAATTCTACATCTGAATTTTCGGTAAAGGGTAAGTTTAATGCCAATAACAGATTATTAAAATCCATTCCTTTGAATACTTTAGAAAGGACATTTGCTTCTAAAGCGATGTCTTTTGGCGTTTTAAAATCTGTTCCCTTAACCGCCAATTGAAGCGTATTTGTAATGCCTGCCTGATACCCAAACGAGGCATTGGTTAAATCAAGCTTAATTACATCTGTATTGAGCATCTCTTTGTCGAGTACTAAAGTAGATACCGATGACATCAAGGTTCCCGGAGTACCCGAGGAGGCAACCACCTTGGTTTCCTCTTTTTTACAAGACCACAACCCTAAAGTTATTAAGCCTAAAGCGATGGATTTTATGATTAATGATTTCATATCAACAATTTCTTTATGTTAAATTAATAACCTGCGTTTTGTACTAAATTTGTATTGGCAATAAGGTCTGCCGATGGTATAGGAAACAAATTTCTTGTATCAGAAACCCCTATACCGGCTTTAACACCTCCTTTAAATGGCCATACATATGATGCATTGGTATATTTACCATAACGAATTAGGTCGGTACGACGAAAGCCCTCCCAATACAACTCTCTAGCTCTTTCATCCAGGAAAAAAGGAATTGATAATGAAGCGACATTTCCTGAAGTATTACCATAAGCGCGCTTACGCAAGTCATTTACATAAGTAAGAGCCTGAGCTGAGCTACCTCCAGAACCTCCTCTGGTAACGGCTTCACTATAGATCAGATATTGTTCAGCTAAACGAAATAATGGAAAATCAAGAGATGAAAACTTACCCTCATTAGAAGGAGCAGGTACGCCCGCTGAGCTTACATTTCTAAATTTAGTAACCCTTAAACCATCAGAGAAAACCCCCATTTCATCATTTGTAAGTTTTGTTCCAAAGAACATGGCCCTTTTATCAGTGTTACCACTATAGTCTCCAAAAATTAAAGGAAGAGGATTTTTGGTACGGTTACCTGCCCACCCACCAGTTGGAACACCAAAAGATGCAGGATTCATATCTCCGTTAATAGCAGCATTAATTAAATATGTTGTGCCTCCGTCATTCTGAGTATGGATCCCGTCATAATTAATGGTTAAGATTAGCTCACTTTTACTTGTGACATTATTATCTGTTAAAAACAGATTTTTATAAGTTGAAGCTAGTGAATAACCTCCGTTAATTACCTTACTAGAATAGGTGATTGCTTCTGTATATTTTGCTGCGCCGATGTAAACCTCTGCATTTAGGTATAACCTTGCTAACAATGCCCAATCTGCACCTTTATCTGCTCTACCATATTCATTGGTTTGTGCATCTGCCAGATCAGGCTCTATTGCTTTCAGCTCTGATTCAACATAGCTAAATAAGTCTGCACGTTTAATCTGCTTAGGTGGAACTTTACCAATAGCATCGTTTTCAGTAATAAAAGGTGGGTTTCCGAAACCATCTAAGAGTACCCAGTACTGAAATGCTCTTAAAAACCGTGCTTCAGCACGATATCTTTGGATAACTGTAGCATCAGCACCTGAAATACCTCTAGAAGACAGCTTTTCAGGTGTACTTTCACGTAGAAATTCGTTGCAAACAGTGATCTGATAGATACTACGGGAATACAAACCTCTTAAAAAAGTAGTTTCTGAGGTCCAGGTCATTTGATTCAGATCAGGAATTCCAGTATCATTCCAAGAGCAAATTGCTTCATCAGAAGTTAACTCTTGCGACATCCAGAATAACCTTAGAAAGTCGGTAAAACCTGGATTCAATCCACCTATATCGCTTTCAGCAGTTGCACCGCTTGAATGGGTTAAAGCATAACTTGCGTACAATTTCACCAATTCCTGTTTATAGCCGGCAGGCGATGAATATACGCTGGAGGCTACCTTATCATTGGTAGGTGTTAAATTTAAATCACTCTTCTTACATGAAGAAACAGATAGCCATAAGATGCTGGATACTGCGAGTACTTTATATAAATTTTTCATTCTATTTCTTTAATTAAAAACCAACATTAAGACCTAAAGTATATGTTCTTGGACGCGGATATAGATTATAATCGATACCTAGAACTGACTCAGGATCTAACCCCTTATACTTTGAAACCACAAAAACGTTTTGACAATTTGCCGATATCCGCAAAGTGATATTATTACTTTTTGATATTCTTCCGGCATCATAAGCAACACCAGCATTATCCATCTTTAAGAAAGATGCATTTTTGATATAATAGTCGCTTAGATACTGGTTGTTGGTAAAGTTTGTGTTGTAAATGTCAGTGGTGGCATTATTGATTAAACCGGTAGGACTTAGAATATTTCTTTTTACACCGAAGTTAGACGATACATTATCATATATGTAATTACCTACATTAGCTCTTAAAACTGTACTTAGCGTCCATTTTTTATAATTAAATGAGGTGTTAAATCCGAATGTGAATTTAGGATCAGGTGCTTTATAAAAATATTGATCGTTTGTATTGATGATGCCATCACCATTTAAATCTGCATAAACACCTTCAAGTGGTTTATCATTAGAATCATAAACTTGTTTGTAAACATAAAAAGAACCCGGAATTTGGTTTATTGCGTTGTATTTTAGGTTTATTCCTGTACCACCCGTAATACCGCCTGCATCAATTATGAATTTAGGATCAGGATTTAAAGACAGGTTGGTTACTTTTCTTTTGTTGTAAGCTACATTTACTCCGAAATCCCAGTTGGTATTATCAGTTTTAATTACGGAAAAGTTCAGATTTACCTCAGCGCCCCTAACATCCATATTACCAACATTAGTTAGCAGACGGTTGTTAAAATTGGTTCCTGATGGAATATCAACCGTTGACAAAAGGTCTTTTGTTTTTTTGTAATAAACATCAACACTACCATAAATACGCCCATTAAGAAAACCGTAATCTAAACCTGCATTATAAGTTGTAGTTGTTTCCCATCTTAGATCAGGATCATAAGCCGCAGGCGTGTAGTAATCATAGAAAGCATCTCCAATCTGGTACTGGCCTTGTCCAGTATTTGAATAATATTTGGACAAGTAGTTGTAATTACCGATACCATCCTTATTTCCGGTTTCACCATAACTTAATCTCAATTTCAAATCAGAAAGCACCTTACTCTCTTTAAGAAAATTTTCCCCTATGATTCTCCATGTAAAACCTACAGACGGGAAATAACCCCAACGATTTTCTTCTGCGAATCTTGAAGACCCATCCGCACGCATAGTTCCCGACAGGATATATTTGTCAGCCAGGGTATAAACAAACCTTCCATAGTAGGAAAGCAGTTTTTCACGTTCTATTGAAAATGGGAAAGTTGGTGTTGTAATTACTTCTCCTGTTCCTTTGTAACTAGCATAATTGTATGTGGTAGATGCGTTATCATAATACCCATATCCACCTGTTACATCAAATTTACTTCTAATACGCTCAACATATTTTGCGTAGTTTAAGTAAAACTCAGATACCTTATTTCTTTGCGTACCTTCTGATCTTGTAAAAGAACCATTGGTTGATGCACTCTGAGCAGCATAAATTGGAACTCGAACTGATCCATAACCTTTGGACACATCATAACCTAGATTTAAATTGGCATGTAATTCAGGCAAAAAGTGGAAGGAATAATCGAATTGTACATTACCAAAGCTTCTTTCTGTTTTACCGTTATTGTCTTTCAACTTAATTAATCCAACAGGATTTCTTGGCGCATTTGGATTTGGGACATTCCCTTGTATCCATTCAAAATAATTTCCAAATTGATTTGTAGCATTAACTGATTGAGTAGGATCAAATTGAATGGCATTTTGGATTGCATCCTGATTTGCAAAATGGGCCTCCGTTAATGATCCCTTTAAATTTAAATCAATTTTAAGGTGATCACCGAATAGCTTCGGTGAAATTCCGAATCCACCTGTAGCACGTTTTAACCTATCAGTTATCAGCAATCCTTTTTGATCCAAATAACCACCAGAAACCCTGTACGGTACTCCTTCAAAAGCACCAGAAAGGCTCAAATTATTATCTGTAGTGAATGAATTATTATAAATTTCATCTTGCCAGTCAGTATTTGAGTTACCTAACAAAGCTTTGAATGTATGATCAGGATTGTCATCATATTTAACATCAGGATTATCATTAACTACAGTTCTTATCTGATCAGCAGAAAGAACGCCTACTTTTTTTGCAATAGTTGCATAGGAGTTATTTGTACTGAAATTAATTACGGGTAAGCCTGCTGATCCTTTTTTAGTAGTGATTAGTATTACTCCATTTGAAGCTCTTGACCCATAAATAGCTGTAGCATTGGCATCTTTCAATACAGTAAAACTTTCAATCTCATTTGGGTTTATTAAAGCAAGCGGGCTTGGCGCATTCCCGATAGTATTGCCACTAAGCGGCACACCATCAATTACGATCAAAGGATCGTTACTTGCATTAAGAGATGCCCCTCCCCTAATTCTAATAACACTCCCTGCTCCTGGTGCGCCACCATTAGAGGTAATATTTACACCAGAGACTTTACCTTGAATCAGTTGCTCCGGAGTAGTAATTGCTCCTTTTTGGAAATCTTTAGCACTAACTGTCGTTATAGATCCGGTTAAGTTCTTCTTTTCTGAAGTACCATATCCAATGACAACAACTTCACTAAGATTCTGAGCATCTGGTTTTAAGTTAAAATCAAAACTAGTGTTCCCGTTGATCGTAACTTGCTCATTTAGCGTCAGGTATCCAATGTAACTAACTGTAACCGTTACAATGCCATTCTTCAATCCGCCTAACTGGAAGATTCCTGTAGCTGGAGTAGTGGTACTTTTATTTAAATTTTTGATTTGTACAGATGCCCCGGGCAAAGGCAATCCGGTCTCATCGAGCACTCTTCCGGTAAGGGAACTAGTTTGTGCATTTACTGCAAAAGCAGTTAGTGTTAAAAGCACAAGAAGACAGTGCTTCGTAAGGTAAAATACTTTCATATTTGGGCTCGTTTAATAGTGTAATATTTGGTTAATGTTAACAGTATGTAACAGTTATGGTAAATTTACAAGCGCCTTTGACAAATCAAAATTTTATATCATATTTTTTTTTAACACAATATTTTATACTTCAAAACAACAAAATAAAGCAAGTAAATTTGCAGTCTAATTTTTCAAAAAACAAGAAAAATAAAACAAATATAACTCATAATCAATTACTTATAAATATAAATACGAGTATTTAGTGTACATTTTACACTTATTGATTTTTAATCATTTTTACGGGAACGATACCGGGAACGTTCCCGATGTTTTCAACATATTTTAAAGAGCCTCTCCAAAATTTATCGAAGAATTCTGCGTGAAATCGGAAAATCTCCAATTACTTTTGACAAAAAGCAAAAAAAAAGAGGCCGTTTTCACGGCCTCTTTTTAGCAAAAGAATCATGTACTTTTCAGTAGCCAGATTACCTTTATTTTATTCGGATTTTACCTTAGTTTTCGGTCGATCTTCTTTTGATTAATTTTGAATTGAGCACAATCTTTTCATTAGGATTTACAGACGCAGGATCTTCCAGCATTTTGAATAAAAGCATCGCTGCCTCAATACCAATTTTTGTAGCCGGCTGCGTAACAGTAGTTAATGAAGGGTTTAATAAGGGAGCTATTTCAAGACTTGAAAACCCAATAACCTTAAGCTGCTCCGGAACAGAAATCTTCAAGTCATAACAAGCATAATAGGTTGCAAATGCGAGTCTTTCAACAGATGTAAATACTCCATCGGGTTTTAATTCTGTTAGTACCTTTTTTAAAATCAAATTATTTTTTGAGTAGCTGTTCGTGCAATCAATCACCAAACTTTCATCATAAGGAATTTTATACTTTAACAACGCATCAATATATCCTTGCATTCTAAATTTACCAATGGAAAGGTTTTTATTTATAACAAGATAAGCTATTCTTGTACATCCTTGCTTAATTAAATGCTGGGTAGCAGAAAAACTACTATCATAATCATTAGTTATTACCCTTGGAGTAATTATATCCTCATAAACACGGTCAAAGAAAACAAGCGGCAAACGCTTTTGTGTAAGTTCATTTAAATAATTGTGGTCATTTGCTTCTCCTGAGACTGACATTATTATCCCATCTGCCCTGCCGTTATGCAAATGTCTTATAAAGGATACTTCTTTTTGATAATCATCATCAGTAGCGTAAATTAAAATATGATATCCCCTCTCTCTTGCAATACGTTCTATTCCATGTATTGCCTGAGAGAAAAAGTTATTCGCCATCTCTGGAACAATTACAGCAATAGTTCTGCTTCGTTGCTCTCTTAGATTGCTTGCATGATGATTAGGCTGATAATTCAGCTCTTTAGCCATCTCTAATATGCGTTCTTTAGTTTCCTTATTAATGTCGCTATTATCCCTAAAAGCTCTTGAAACTGTTGAAGTAGATAAATTTAGTGCCTTAGCTAATTGCTTTATATTAACGTTATCCATCCAATTTTAATGATTTATATAGAATCATCCCTAATTCACAGTAAATATAGATGAAAAACCAAACTCCTAGTATTAACGTAATTAAATAATATAGCGGTTACACCATGTTTGCATATTTATGGTACATTAGCTAAATATCATAGGGATATATATTCTATTTAAGAAGAGGGAGATAATTCATGGCTAAGAAAGTCAAGTTCACTAATACCAATAAATCTACATTTTATGCGACAGTACGCTCAAGAGTTGACATCTACTTCACAGAAAACAACCTTTCAACCTTTGCCAATGGACAAATGTGGTTTAAAACATGTTTCTTTTTATCTGGTCTTTTAGCTACATATCTATTAATACTTCTAGGTAATTTAAGCCTTCCAGTCATGCTTTTGCTGGCCATACTATTAGGCATGTTTGGTGCTTTTGTTGGTTTTAATGTTTGCCATGATGCAATACATAAGGCATTCTCACGCTACCAACCAATTAATAAAATATTCAGTTTTGTATTTAACCTGATTGGTGCCAGTCCTTATGTTTGGAATATTTGTCATAATATAGTGCATCATACCTATACCAATATTGCTGGCCATGATGAAGATATAGATGTTGCCCCAGGTTTAATTCGTTTCTCAGATTCTGAAACTGTTAACAAAGTTCAGCGCTACCAACACTTTTATGCATTTGTACTATATAGCTTTGCGATGCTATCATGGGTATTTAGAAAGGATTATAAAAAATTCTTTCAAAAGAAGATTGGCGAGCATATCTTAACACACCCAAAGATTGAATACTTTAAACTTTTTTTCTACAAAGGAATCTACTATTTTCTTTTTATAGTGCTTCCATTGATGATAATTGATGTTACGTGGTGGCAGTTTCTTATTGGTTTCTTAGCAATGCAATTTTCACAAGGACTTGTATTAGGTCTTGTTTTTCAATTGGCGCATGTGGTCGAGGGCACCAGCTTTCCAAATCCCGATAGCTATGGAAATATAGAAGAGGCCTGGGCAGAACATCAGATGAGAACAACAGCTAATTTTGCAATTAACAGTAGACTAACTGGTTTTCTATGTGGTGGACTAAACCGACAAATAGAGCATCACTTATTTCCCAAAGTATGTCATATTCATTATCCTGCTATCGGTGGAATAGTTAAGGAGACCGCAGCGGAGTTCGGTCTTCCCTATATTGAGAGTTCCACCTTTTCAGCTGCTTTAGTATCTCATTACAAAACACTCCGCAAACTTGGAAAAGAAACATATGCTGAGAATAAATACATTAATAAGTCTTCGTGTATGTTTACCAGAAAAGTTTCTGCAGCTTACTTATAGCAGCAGAAACTGTTGCTCACGTAACCAAAAATCAAATGGAGTACAAAGAAAACAGCTAATCATTCAATAAATACTGCTTTGCAAGAGCTCCAAATTCAGCAATCTGAAGATCTATCCAATTTCTATCCTTGCCTAACTCTTTAGCCATTATTTCTGCTACCGCGGGGGCAAGTAGCAAGGTTAATCGAGTATCTAGAAATAAAAGCCGCATTCTTCTTGCAAGCACATCCTCTATATTCCGCGCCATCTCATTTCTAATCATCCAAATGATCTCCGCTTTAACATATTCGAAGTCCGGATGAAGCCGGATTTTTAAAAGGGGATCTTCTGTCATTAAGTTTTCTATTCCTCTAGCATCTGCTCCGTACAAACTCAAAATACCTAACTGTATTTCAGCAGTATAGCCATGAATTTTAATATCCTGAGTGGTACATTTTTTTTCAATCAATTTACCTAATGAAATAGCTCTATCTACCACATCAATTGCCATCCTGCGGTAAGTAGTCCATTTACCCCCAGTTATGGTAATCAAACCCGATTTACTGACTATAAGTTTATGGCTTCTGGAAATTTCCTTTGTACTACCGGTATCTTTATCAGGTGCTGCCAATGGTCGCAATCCGGCAAAGGTTGCCAAAACATCAGATCTTGAAGGTGATTTAACAAGGTATTTACCTGCTGTGTTTAATATAAAATCAATTTCTTGATCCAGTGGCTTAGGTTCCAGACTATGCTCATCAAGTGGTGTATCCGTAGTTCCTACAAGAACTTTCCCATGCCATGGAACGGCGAACAATACACGCCCATCAGAAGTTTTTGGAATCATTAGCGCACTGTTACCTTGCAAAAATGATTGGTCAAGCACCACATGCGCGCCCTGACTAGGCCTCACAATTGGTCGGCAAGTTGGGGTATCCATTTTTAAAATATCATCAACAAATACACCAGTAGCATTAACCACAACTTTTGCCTTTAAGGCATAAGACTGTCCACTTTCTAAATCCTGCACAGTAACTCCATTAACCGAATTTTGTTCCTTGGTTAAACCGATTACTTTCATATAATTTAGGGTTACACCACCATATTCAGAAGCGGTCTGAGCTAAATTCAAAGCCAACCTGGCATCATCAAACTGACCATCACTATACCTAATACCACCTATTAATCCATCGCGCTTCAGTCCTGGAATTGCTTTCAAAACCTCAGCAACCGATAGAAATGATGATTTTCTAAACCCACTTTTGCCCGCCAATAAATCATAAAACTTCAATCCTAACAAATATTTATACTTCGAAAACCAGGAATAGCATGGTATTATAAAGTCCTGATCTTTTACTAAATGAGCCGCATTCTTTAAAAGCAATCCCCGCTCATACAATGCTTCATAAACCAATCCGATATCTCCCTGAGCTAAATATCTAACACCACCATGAACCAGTTTAGTACTTCTGCTTGATGTTCCCTTCGCAAAATCAGACTGCTCCAAAAGTAATGTACTATATCCTCGGGATGCAGCGTCTACTGCAGTTCCCAATCCTGTAGCACCACCACCTATAATGATCATGTCCCAATCCTGTTGCTTCCCTATACGCTCAATAAATACAGCCCTGTTAAATATCATTTCGATTGATTTTATATAAGCCATCAACACTTCGTAAACTTTCGTTTAAAACAAAAATGACAACAAAACGAAACTAAACATAATTATTTTACCATGAAAACAAAATGATTTTTTACTTTTACGAATCGTAGCCAGAGACCTCTAATGATAAACATTGTAGAACGACACCAATATATTCTAAACAAAATCCAAGTAAACGGATCACTTGATGTTCATAGTTTATGCAAAGAACTAGATGTTTCTTCAGTTACAATCCGTAAGGATCTGAAACTCCTTGAGGACAAAAATCTTTTATACAGAACTCACGGTGGCGCAACATTAAATAATCCATATACTGTAGATAAACCTGTAAATGAGAAAGAGCTTCTACAAGCTACAGAGAAAACAAGGATAGGAATTCTTGCTTCAGAGCTAATAGAAGATAATGACTCCATTATTATAGCTTCTGGCACAACTGTTCTGGCTTTGGCAAGATGTATAAAACCAAAAGGCTTATTAACTGTAATCACATCCGCTCTAAATGTTGCTCTTGAGCTTGTTCAGAATTCAAATATAGAAGTGATACAGCTAGGTGGTTTACTAAGAAAAAGCTCGTCATCTGTTACCGGCCCCTATTCGGACAATGTACTGAGCAATATTTTTTGCAGCAAACTATTTTTAGGTGTAGATGGAATCGACCTAGAATTCGGACTTACCACAACCAATGCTCTTGAAGCTCATTTAAACCGCCAAATGATAGCATCTTCACAGAAAATAATTGTCCTTGCAGATTCTACAAAATTTGGCAAGCGAGGCTTTGGAAGAATATGTGGTATGGAAGAAGTAGATCATATAATCACAGATAGCGGAATTTCAGAACATACAATTAAGTCCCTTGAAGGCATGGGGATTAAAATATCTATAATTTAAATGACCTAATTTAAAGTTCACAATAGATTAATATAGCTGATGTACATTTACTAAATACATCAGCCTTATGAACAACGTTTTCAAATTCTTTATCCCGCACGACAAAAAATTTCAGCCCCTATTTGAGCAATCCGGCAAAAACCTAATCACTATTTCTGAGACACTTTTACTCGCACTCAGCACGAACGATCTGGATACACGTAATAAGCACATTAAGAAAATTGAACAGCTAGAGCGAAATGGGAATAAAATCAGACATGCAGCATTTCTGGGACTAAGCAAGAGCATGATTACGCCTTTTAGCAGAGCTGATATACATACCCTGGTTAGTGCGCTTTATGATATTTCAGACTACATTAGAGCTGCTGCCATTAGTATCGAAATGTACAATATTATGCCGCTAGATAAAACAATGATCAAGCTAGCAAAGTTACTCATAGAAATGTGCAGAGATCTGGATAGTGCTCTTAAAGAACTAAGAAGTCTTAAAAACAAAAGCATTATATCCGATGTCTGCTTAAGAATATATAAAGGTGAAAGCAAGGCTGATCAATTATGCAATCTCGCCGTAGCAGGGCTATTCAAAACTGAATCCAACCCAATAGAACTCATCAAACAGAAAGAATTGCTACAAACACTGGAAATGGCTACTGACAGATGTGATGATGCGGCTAATGCTCTTGAAGCTATTCTTTTAAAAAACTCTTAATTACATTAAAAAAAATACTCGCACTATTGCATATCTAAAGATTATTACTTTACTTTGAATTACAAAGTACTTTTATGAAAGAGAAAGAAATCTATACCGAACTAAGCTCTATCAGAGATCTGATGGAACGTTCTGCTAAATTCATTTCCTTAAGTGGTTTATCAGGGATTATGGCGGGTATTTATGCACTAATAGGTGCAGCATTAGGTTACTATCTCGTGTATGGCCCCTACGGAGGCTTGCAATACCGCAACTATTATATTTCTGAGCAGGAAGTACTTTGGAAACTATTTCTCATTGCCATTGTAGTTTTGATACTATCATTAGCAACAGGCATAGTCCTTACTATTAGAAAAGCAAAAAAGAAAAATCAGAATGTATGGAATCCAAGTAGCAAAAAATTACTTACCAGCGTTTCTATACCATTATTAACCGGAGGGATTTTTATACTTATCCTCCTACTAAGGGGATACTATGGTGTAATTGCCCCGGCATCCTTAATATTTTATGGCCTTTCATTAGTTGCAGGTAGTAATTATACTTATACTGACGTTAAATGGCTAGGAATTCTTGAAATCATATTAGGCCTGTTTGCAACCTTGTTACCTGGTTACGGAATTGTCTTCTGGACTATTGGATTTGGAGTACTACATATTGTTTACGGTTCTATCATGCATTATAAATACGACAGGTGAAATTAGTGTTAAATCATTTTGATAAAGCATTTGAAAACCGGATTCGCCTACAGATTATGAGCGTACTGGTTGCTAATGAGAATTACGACTTTAATTCCCTTAAAGAATTACTGGAAGTAACTGATGGTAATCTTGCGTCCCATTTAAAAGCCCTTGAGAAAGAAGACTATATTATTATTTATAAATCTTTTCAGGGAAAAAAACCGAATACTACTTATGCGGCTTCAGAAAAAGGTCGAGCCGCTTTTATCAAACATCTCCAGGCCCTCGAAAATTTAATTAAACAACAAAAACTATAATTTTTTTTACCCAAATACTTTGAAACACAAAGTACTTTCAAAAATTAAAACAATGGAAACACTTCAAATACCACAACAGAAATCATTCTTAAGTCAGCTGCAAGATTCTATAGCCGCAAAACTCTTTTTAATTGGTGTCCTTACACTATTGCTACTGATCCCCTCTTCCTGGATTCAGTCGTTGATTTCTGAGCGGGAACAGAGACAGAAAGAGGCAATTAACGAAATCTCAGAAAAATGGTCAGGTCCCCAATTAATTGAAAGTCCTGTAATGCAACTTCCCTATAAGACCTCTGTAAAAGTCACTGATGCTGCTGGTAAAGTAACTTTGAAAGAGATAACATCAACAATTTACATCCTCCCAGAAAATCTAAACATCCAAAGCCAGATCAAACCACAATCGCTAAAGAGGGGAATATTTACTGCTGTGGTATACAATACGTGCATAAAAATAAACGGAGCCTTTAGTCAACTTGAACTGAAGAAATCGGGAATAAACCCTGACATGGTTGATTGGAGTAAAGTGAAAATAACTGCCGGAATAAGTGATTTTAAGGGATTAAAAAGCAGTCCGGTGATCAAGCTCGGAGATTCTCTTTATACCGCTGAGCCAGACTTCTCGAAAGAAAACCTGTTCAGCAATAGTCTCGCCATACAAACTAACCTCACATCTACAAAAAAAACGTCTTTAGATTTCAATATTAATATGGAATTAGCGGGGAGTGGAGAATTGAACTTTTTACATTTAGGGAAGAATACCACAGTAAATGTTGCAGGAAAATGGGACAATCCAAGCTTTACGGGGAGTTATCTTCCTGAAAAACGCAATACCGAATCGAAAGATTTTACAGGAGTCTGGAAGATGTCAAATTTCAGCCGTCCTTTTCCGCAGCAATGGGAAGCAAGCAACAACGCCCTAACCAATCAGAACAAAGAGAAAGCCACATTTGGAATTAAATTTCTATTGCCAGTAGATCATTATCAAAAAACCACACGCTCGGCCAAGTATGCAATATTGATCATACTGCTTAGTTTTATTTCCTTGTTTTTTATTGAATTGCTAAACAAGGTCAGGGTAAATCTCCTGCAATATGTACTCATAGGCGCAGCAATGATCATCTATTATAGCTTACTTTTATCTTTTACAGAAAGGGTTGGGTTCGCTGTAGCTTACCTGATAGCGTCAGTCTCCACAATTGCTCTGGTGAGCACGTTTATAAGCGCTTTTCTCAGCAACAGAAAAGCTGCTGCTGTATTTGCTGTGATTCTCAGCATTTTCTACGTTTTCATCTATGTTATCATTCAGCTACAAGACCTTGCATTACTATTTGGAAGTATAGGCCTATTCATTACCGTTGCCTGTCTGATGTATTTTTCTGTGAAGATCAATAGGAACAAACCTCAATCTGTTAATGCTTAATTATGAAATGGCTGAAAACTTTTTTGATTACTGATAAGCTCCGCTTCGGCGGACTTTTGGCAATCCTGATATCAATTGCAGTTCTAATGTGGTTTGACTACATCAGTATAAAGCGCAATGCCATGCCATGCTTTTTTTTCTGTTACAGCATTACGTCCATTTATACTCTTGCTGTACTTGTAAAAGCTTTTCACATACATCGCTGGCATCTTTCAAAAGCAAAAATAACGTATACAACTTTAATGTTGATTCTTTGGTTCATTAGTGCATTTGCCTTAAACAAAGAGATGAATGTATTTGACAGCTCTGCAATTTGGGTTTCCGTATACATCTGTTTATCTTCAACAGCAGTCATTGCGAGTACCGTACAAGAATGGCTTCCCTCCTATATAAAACCTATCCTTGCTTTTCTTCTGGCAGCCGCTTTGGTATTATTTATTTACTATGCAGCTTATTTGTTCTCATTATATGCTATGAGCGTATTAGCAGCAATATTTATAGGGTTATCGCTACATACATTTGTCCCGCTTTTACTCACAATAGTTACAGCTATAGCTCTCCATCGATTGATTAAAAGAACGCCCAAATTAAAATCTGCAGCAATTGCCGGAATCGTTATTCCGCTAATGATTTCTATCTGGTTCAACTATCAATGGAGGCAGATCAATGAAACGGCGGGATTAATAGCAAATCTACACACGTTAAAGGAAGGGAAGTTACCTGTTTGGGTAGCCATAGCACAACAGATTCCAAAAAACTTCATAGCTGAAAAATACTTAAAAACGGACCTGGTATATACTACTCCCAGAGAAAATAACAACTGGCTTTGGGGAGAATTCCGAGGGAGCTCTTTTGACGAACCTAAAAAACACGATCCTTTGGTAATGATTGCTTCACTACTTTTTGGAAAAACTATGCTGGACGACAAAGATAAAATCCACATTCTTAAATCCATGTACAACTCCCGTCATCTGGCACAAAACAGGCTATGGTCTGGCGACAACCTGGAAACAATAAACGTGGTGAGCAACATCATGATCTATCCTGAGTACCGTATGGCCTATACGGAAAAAACGCTGACGATACAAAACACCAATACACGCAGATGGAGAAATTCAGAGGAGGCGATCTATACTTTTCAACTCCCTGAGGGTGCTGTAGTGAGTTCATTATCACTCTGGATTAACGGAAGAGAAGAGAAAGCCCACCTCACGACCAAAAGCAAAGCAGATTCAACTTACAAAACAATAGTTGGAATAGAAAACAGAGATCCTTCAGTAATACATTGGCAGGAAGGAAACACCGTAAGTGTCCGGGTATTTCCATGCACTACAGAAGAGAACAGAAAATTCAAAATAGGCATCACCACTCCGCTAAAAAAAGAAAAAGAAACCCTGACCTATCAAAACGCCGATTTCAGCGGACCAACTTTCAAAAATGCGCTGGAGATCATTCAGGTTAATTTTTCTAACCGCCCCCGGTTATTGGACACCGATCTAAAACTACAAAAAGACGGAAGCTATCTGTTAAGCAGAAACTACAAAGACAACTGGAATTTAACCTTTGCAAGTGTCCCTCTGTCTGCCAATACGTTTTCTTTTGGCGGTTCCAGCTACAAACTTAGCAGCACCTCAATGATGAACACCTCATTTATACCAACAACCATTTACCTGGATATCAACAGTTCCTGGTCAAAAAAGGAACTAAACACCTTATGGGAGGAAATTAAAGCATTTAAAGTATATGCCTACACGAATAAAATGCTGCGATTAGATAACCAGAATCTGAAAGAAACTTATGAGCAATTGAAAAAACTAAATTTCAGCATGTTTCCATTCTATGAAATAGAAGATCCGGAGAATGCCCTGGTGATCACAAAAGGCACTAAAACATCTCCGAATTTAAATGATCTCACAGGAAGTGAATTTGCCAAAAGCACTTCGGCCCATTTCGCAAAATCAACTCCGTTCCACCTTTTTATGTTGGGTGGCACCATTAGTCCTTATCTGAAAACGCTAAAAGAATTCCGTAGTTTCAGATATCAATCTGGCGAACTGAACACGTTAACTAAACAATTAAAACAACATCGCTTTTCAGAATTAAGGGAAAATGCGAATGCACTAATAATCGGCGAAGCAGAGATGCTCATTCAAAAAACTGCAGACAGCAGCAACAATAAAGCGCCAGACCACTTACTCAGACTTTTTGCTTATAATGACATTTTAAAACGAGTTGGCCATACATATTTTGAGAAGAATTACATCCGCGAAGACCTATTGAAAATTGCAGACCAGGCATTCATTGTATCGCCTCTTTCAAGTCTTATTGTATTGGAAACTCAAAAAGATTATGAGCGTTTTAATATCGAGAGCAGCAAAAATAGTCTACAGAATGCTTCCATGAAGTCTTCAGGTGCCGCACCTGAACCTCACGAATGGCTGCTTATCCTCATTGCTTCTGGAGTAATTCTTTATTTCGGGTATAAATCATCTTTTCTCAACAAAATCAGATCAGCATGAAAATAACGCGGTTAATAATATGCCTATCTTATCTCTTTATAGCCATCAGGCTGCTCAGTGGCTATCTTCAGTGGGACATCAGTTTATACATAGGTTTAGCCATAATACCCTTTGTATTTAGTGTTGGAAAAAACATATTATCAACCCGATTTTTAATCCCCGCTTTGATATGCGCCGTATTTGCCTTATTTATCCCTACGCGATCGACCTTGTTTTTCACATTGGTCTTTACCATATTGTTGCTATTTGAAAGTTTTAAGGGCAGGATCAATACGGCCTTCTTCTTTGTGCTTATACTTATCTCTCCCATATTTAAATTCTTTAGTGACACGCTCGGCTTCCCACTTAGGCTATGGTTAAGCACTGTTGTTGCCGAATCCATAGCCTCTGCAGGGATGCACGCTCGGGCAAATGGGAATATGATCTCCATAGACAATTACGATTTTTATATTGACCAGGCCTGCGCCGGTCTCAACATGCTGAATGTATCAATGCTGCTTTGTCTTTTTATCATTTCCTACGATCAAAAAAAAACAAACACACAACTACATTTCTTACAGCTAACGGCACTGTTATTAATCACTTTTGGTTTTAATCTCATCTCCAATTTTTTTAGGATCATGGCAATTGTGATTTTTAAGATCATGCCCGGCACAGCAATGCATGAGATCATAGGTGTGATCTGCATGCTGATCTATGTTATCCTGCCGTTAATATGGTTTATCAAGATCTTTGTTAAACGACTGGGCAAGTTAAAACCTGTGTATGACAAAGAAAGTCACTACCGGGGAACCAAACCAATTTTAAAGTTCCAATACTTGCAACTTCTATTATTTGCAGTAATCACCTACCTCTCCATAACAACAAACAATGTAAATCAATTTAGCCATAGCAACAGGATCAACCTTATCGGATACAAAAAGACCCCCCTGGAAAATAAAGTGCTAAAGTTCGAAAATAAAGAGGCGCTGATCTACATAAAACCTACTCCATTTTATGCACCGGAACACAATCCTATGATCTGCTGGACAGGAAGCGGATATGAATTTCAATTCATCAAAAAGGACCACGTAAAAGGAATAGAGATATATACAGGAATCCTTGTAAAAGGGAAAGACAGAATCTATACATCCTGGTGGTTCGATAACGGAAAAATCAAAACGATTGATCAACTCAGCTGGCGATGGAATGGCATTAAAAGTAATTTCTACCTTGTCAATGTAAATGCGTCCAGACTGGAAGACCTTAATAGAATAACGGCAACATTATTACCATCTCCATTCGCCAGCAATCTTTAGCGGAATTTCGAGACCATTTTGTTTTAAGAAATCCTTTATCACATTTTCACTTTGTCTTTCTACGGGTAAAACAGGAGTATTCGCCAAACCATAAATCAACATTGCACTATAACGCACTGTATTTTTTAGTTCTTGCTCGTCAACCAGCTTAAAAACGTCTCCATCAGAATGATAGTAAGGCCCGGAATTATTAGGCAAATCGCCTCCCGTACCACCACCTATAGGAATTCCTTGTAACATAAATGGTTGATGATCACTGTGCAACCATGCCCCAGAATAAAACATATTTTTAAATCCTGTATCAATCTTCGAGATCTGGGTGCCCCATGAAGCGAACAAATCTTTCATTTCAATTCTACTGGTAGCAAACCCTTTCGGATCATTTGTCATATCGTAGTTCAGCATAAATTTTATCTGATCCAATGTATTCAAATGCTTTGCCGCCTCAACATATGCTTTAGAACCTAATAGCCCTTGCTCTTCTCCCATAAACAATACAAACTCAACCGTTCGTTTATTTTCCAGTTGCAATGTTTTATAGGTTCTCGCCATGTCTATTATAGCAAAAGAACCTATGCCATTATCAATAGCACCTGTCGCAAGATCCCAACTATCCAAATGGCCACCCACTACAACCTTCTCCTGTGATAAATCTTTTCCTTTTAAAGTCGCAATTACATTTCTGGCTTTAATTATCCCTGAGAAATTAGTCATGCTTAAACTTGCATACTGTTTCTGGGTTTTTAGCTTCTCCTTAATCCTCATCCCGTTCTCAAAACCAATGCAAACCGCAGGTATAGGAATCAACTTACCCGTTACAGATGCAGTTCCGGTAAGCAACACATCTCCTCTTACTCCATTAATAATAATAATACCTGAAGCCCCATATTTTGTAGCAATAGCAGCCTTTTCAGAACGATGAAGCATGGGTGTACCTTCTGGTGAGCCAGGAAGCACTCCTAAAAATACCAATGCAATTTTCCCTTTAACATTTCCGGCATCTCGCTTATAATCATCCTCCAAACCATTGCCTAAATCCACCATTTCAGCTATTACATTTGCTTTTACTGGCGAATGGGCAAGAGTTACAGATGTTATTTTTATTAGACTGTCTTGGGTATTTCCAATCTTAGTTTCGTTTGTTAAACGACTCCAACTCTCCACTTCAAAGGGCTGAAACTTCACATCATAACCGTAAGATGTTAGTAGTTTATAAGCATATTCCTCTGCCTTTTCCCCATTAGCAGAACCAGTCAATCTGTGCCCGATTGATTCAGTTGCATTTTTTAAATTAATATATGCTTTTGACCCAAGCTGTACCTCCGAATTAATTTTATTAAAAACGGCACTAAAATCATCCTGGGCCTGAACTTTAATAAAGGCACAAAAAACAAGTAAAAAGAGAGAAATTCTCATAGAAAAACGAATATTATTTTTTACGCTCAGTAGTATATCTTACGAGCTGTTCTAAACCTGTTCTGGCATCTCCTGGTTCAAAACTATGCAGAATATTGAAAGCTTCCTGCTGATACTGTATCATCTTCTGATTGGCATAGTGCACACCTTCATTTGCATTCACAAAATCAATAATCTCCTGTATTTTTTTAGGGTCATCTTCATGATTCTTTACAAGATTAATTATTCTTTTTCGCTCTGTCTTTTCCGCCCTATTTAAAGCGTAGATTAATGGTAGCGTAACCTTTTTTTCTTTAATATCGATACCTAAAGGCTTACCAACATCATCAGTCCCAAAATCAAAAGTATCATCTTTAATTTGAAAAGCGATTCCCACTTTTTCACCAAATAGGCGCATCTTCTCAATGGTCTCATCATCAGCACCAGCAGATGCGGCGCCGCAGGCGCAACAAGAAGCAATTAAAGATGCTGTTTTCTGTCTGATTACATCAAAATATAACGCTTCACTGATATCCATTCTACGTACCTTTTCAATCTGAAGCAACTCCCCTTCGCTCATTTGTTTCACAGCCTCAGAAACTATTTGAAGCAAACGAAACTCACCATTATTAACGGATAACAATAAACCCTTGGCCAGTAAATAATCACCAACCAAAACAGCTATTTTATTCTTCCAAAGGGCATTTATAGAAAAGAAACCTCTTCTTTCATAGGCATTATCAACCACATCATCGTGAACAAGTGTTGCAGTATGAAGTAATTCTACCAATGCAGCCCCACGATGCGTAGATTCTATAATACCCCCACAAAGTTTTGCCGCAAAAAAAACGAACATCGGACGGATTTGTTTACCCTTTCTTTTAACAATATAGTGGGTAATACGGTCTAATAACGGAGCATCACTGTGCATCGAGGCTTTGAACTTTTCTTCAAAGACATCAATGTCATTTGCTATTGGTAATTTTATCTGATCTATTCCAGGCATTCAGGTAAAAAATGTGTGTGCAAACATAAATTAAATTCCTTTAAAACTGTACTTTTAGTAAAAAGTTTAAGATGAAAACAACATTTATAGTACTATCGTTTCTACTTACACTAATAATAGTGGTTTATTTATTAGGACCAAAACCACAACATCCTCTCTATTCAACAACTCTTCCGGTAGTTTCGGCTATCAATCAACTTGAAGATTATATTAAAAATATAGAAAGCAAACATAAAATTAAACCCAATAACGAAGCCGAGATTGTTTGGACAGACACCGCCAATAAACAACAAACAGAGTATGCTGTGGTTTACCTGCATGGCTACTCGGCATCTAAAGAAGAAGGAAATCCTATCCATATAAATCTTGCAAAAAAGATAAAAGCAAATCTTTACCTGTCACGCTTATCCGATCATGGTGTAGATACCGTTCAAGCAATGGAATATCTCACTGCCGACCGTCTATGGGAAAGTGCCAAACAGGCACTTGAAATAGGCAAACGACTTGGCAAGAAAGTAATTTTAGTAGGCACCTCCACAGGTGGAACACTAACGCTTAAGCTTGCAGCAACATATCCCGACATTTACAGCATTATCCTTATCTCGCCAAATGTAGCGATTAATGAAGACCTTGCTTTTCTTGTCAACAATCCCTGGGGTTTGCAGATGTCGAGAATAGTAAGGGGTGGGAAAGAAGAAATAGTAAAGGATAAATCTGATGAATATAAAAAATACTGGTACACCCAATACCGCCTTGAATCAGTAGTTCAATTGGAAGAACTGGTTGAAACCAGCATGACCGAAGAAACCTTCAAAAATATTAAACAACCAACATTACTTGTCTACTATTACAAAAATGAGCGCGAACAAGACCCTGTTGTAAAGGTTGATGCCATGCTAAAGATGTTTGATGAGTTAGGAACCCCAGCCGATTTAAAATCAAAAGTAGCGATTCCTAATGGCGGCAGCCATGTATTGGGCTCACATATTACATCAAAAGACCTTGAAAGTGTTCAAAAAGCTATTGATGGCTTCGTAACAAAAACCTTAAAAATAAAGGAAAACTAACCTTTCATTGCTTTCGATGGGCATGCAAAGTCGGTTCTTTTTAATCCCGTAGATTTAATTGCTCCGTAACCACCTGCAATATCCACAACCTGATCCGCTCCTCTGGCTTTAAGAATAGACGCAGCGATCATAGAACGATAGCCCCCTGCACAATGAATGTAATAAGTTTGCTTAGTATCTATTTCTTTTGTCCATTCATTAATATAGTCCAGAGGACGAGTCAAAGTATTTTCTAAATGCTCTGCCTCATATTCTCCAGGCTTCCTAACATCAAGTACATTAACATCAGGATTTTCATTAGCGATATCTTCAAAAGCCTCTGCGGAAATAGAAGCAATTGTATCTACGTCCTTCCCACTAGCAGCCCAGGCAGTAACACCGCCTTCCAGATAACCAATAGTATTATCGTACCCTACTCGTGCTAAACGTGTAATGGCCTCTTCTTCTTTTCCCTCTTCAACAATTAACAATAAAGGTTGCTTCAAATCTGTTACTAAAGCCCCTACCCAGGGAGCGAACTGTCCATTAAGTCCAATATTTACTGATGAAGGGATAAAACCTTTCGCAAACACCTGAGGGTCTCTCGTATCCAAAATTAAAGCCCCTGTATGATTAACCATAGCTTCAAATTCATCTGACGCTAAAGGAGTCGATCCCTTTTCATAGACATCATCAAAACTCTCATAGCCATTTTTATTCATAGCTGCATTCTTGGCAAAATATTGAGGTGGAGGTAAAATACCGTTTGTAACTTCTTCTATAAATTGTTCTTTTGTTGTTGCTTTAAGTGCATAGTTCACTTCCTTTTGATGCCCAAGGGTATCAAAAGTTTCTTTACTCATATTTTTACCACAAGCAGAACCAGCACCATGTGCCGGATAAACAAGCACATCATCGGGCAAGGTTAATATTTTGGCATGCAATGAATCGTATAAGGTAGCAGCCATGTCCTCAACAGTTAGGGAGCCTTGCTGAGCCAAATCAGGCCTGCCAACATCTCCAATAAATAAAGTATCTCCAGTAAAAATACAATAAGCTTTACCGTCCTTATCAGTCAGCAAATAAGTTGTTGATTCTGGTGTATGACCAGGTGTATGTAAGGTAGTAACTGTTAAATCTCCAATTTTAAATTGCTCTCCATCTGTTGCTATATGAGATTTAAAGGAAGTTTTAGCAGTAGGGCCATAAACAATTTCAGCACCCGATTTTTCGGCTAAATCAATATGTCCCGACACAAAATCTGCATGAAAATGTGTTTCAAAGATGTACTTTATCTTAGCATTATCTTTCTCAGCTTTCTTTAGATATGGTTCAACTTCGCGCAAAGGATCTATTATAGCCGCCTCTCCATTACTTTCAATATAGTAAGCCGCTTCGGCCAAACATCCCGTATAAATCTGCTCAATATTCATTCCCATATACAAATTTAAGATTATAATCTTCCAGCTAAAAAACTAGGCAGCAAATTTACTTTAAACAGTTAATTCACCTCTTAAAGGCTGTTCTATTAAACGCACCAGTTCATCTTTCTCCAATCCTTGTCCCATTAGGTACATTAATTTGGTAGTGGTGGCTTCAAAAGTCATATCATAGCCACTTACTACTCCCATTTGTTGCAACTGCTTACTGGTTTGGTACATCCCAAGTTCAACAGAACCACGTTGACATTGCGTAATATCAACAATCACCTTACCCTTAGCAATTGCCTTTTGCAGGCACTCAATAAACCATTCGGCTGTAGTTGTGTTTCCGGAACCAAATGTTTCCATAATGATAGCATCAACGGGAGAATTGGTTATTGCTTTAACTGCCTGAGGCGAAATGCCCGGATACAATTTAAGGACACCAATATTCGGATTGAATTTCAAATTCACCTTTAACGTCTTCTCAGGTTGAGGCAAAATATAATTTTTAAAAAAAGAAAGTGTTACACCCGCTTCTGCCAGGATCGGATAATTAGGTGATCTGAAAGCCTCAAATTTTTCGGCATTATATTTTATCGACCGGTTACCTCTAAACAATTGGTAATCAAAATATATACATACTTCCGGAATCATTGCTTTCCCCGAAGTTTTAGTAGCAGCTATTTCAAGTGCTGTAATTAAATTTTCCTTGGCATCCGTTCTAATTTCACCTATAGGAAGCTGAGAGCCAGTAAGCACTACCGGTTTTCCAAGATTTTCGAGCATAAAGCTTAAAGCGGATGCAGTAAAAGACATTGTATCTGACCCATGCAGGATCACAAAACCATCAAACTCTTCATACTTATCATAAATCAGCTTTGCAAGATCGGCCCAAATCTCTGGCGTCATATTAGAAGAATCCAAAATCGGATCAAAAGAATAGACATCAAGATCATAGTTCAGTCGCTTAAGCTCCGGAACATTTTGCTGAATCTGCTTAAAATCAAAAGGAATTAATGTACCTGTTACGGGATCATTAACCATCCCTATGGTACCACCTGTATATATGATAAGTATTTTGGTCATTATTAAACTTTAAAGACGCTGATGGAATTGACTGTTGTTACTGAGGCAATTTCCTCTATACTTGTATTATAAATCTCTGCTAAACGCTCTGCTACATGTATAAGATAGCTGCTTTCATTCGGTTTCCCTCTAAAAGGGACAGGGGCTAAATAGGGAGAATCCGTTTCCAAAACAATATTTGCCAGTGGAATATTCATCAACACCTCATCTAATCCAGATTTTTTATAGGTTACCACACCTCCGATACCCAGATAAAAACCAAGATCTATAGCCTGTTTAGCCTGCTCCAGATTTCCTGTAAAACAATGAAAAATACCTCTTAATTTTTCTCCTTTTTCTTGTTCAAGTACCTCAAAAACTTCATCAAAGGCTTCTCTACAATGAATCACAATAGGCAAATCAAGATCTTTAGCCCAGTTAATCTGTTCTATAAAAGCAGTTTTCTGAATTTCTAAAGTGGTTTTATCCCAATACAAGTCAATCCCTATCTCTCCTATGGCATAGATCTCTCTGTCGACAATACTCTGGCAAATTTCATCAAGAACCAGTTCATAATCCTCCTTTACTTCACAAGGGTGAAGCCCTGCCATAGCAAAACAGTTTTTAGGATATTTCTTTACCATCGCGTCTATACTTGCAATTGATGCGATATCAACATTAGGCAGAAATAATCGTCCTACATTATTATCAAGGCAGCGTTGCATTAGCAAAGCTTGTTTTTCCTCGTCCGTTTCGTAATATAGGTGCGTGTGGGTATCTGTTAAAAGCATGAGCAAAGTTAATAAAAAACCACAGTAAGCTGATAATAACTGAAAGGCTATCCTAAAGGCGCTAAGCCTCGATTGTATTCAAAATAAATACTAAATCAGTTGATAGAATAGTCTAACAGAGTCTGACCAGAGTCTGAGCTGAGTCTGAGTTGAGTCTGAGTTGAGTCTGACGTGTTATAAACGACAACACTATTCTAAGGATGTAACGATCAAACAAAAAGCCCTTCCTGGTTTATCCGGGAAGGGCTTTAATTATCTGACTGTTTTCAGTCTTGTTATTATTTTTTAGTTGCAGGAGCTGCGGGAGCTATTGGAGCAATAGTTGCACCAGCCTGAGCTGAAGGTTTTTTAATATCTACAACTTCAATTTCAAAACATAAAGGAGAAAAAGGAGCGATTCCAGCTTGTGGCTGACCACCTTCTCCGTAACCTAATACTGAAGGAATGATTACAGTGATTTTTCCACCTTTACCAATTAATTGATAAGCTTCGTCAAATCCCGGGATTGCAGCACCGATAGTAAACGGACGTGGAGCATATTTTGCCATAGCATTATATTTTCCAGCTTCTTTAGCAACAGATTCGATAGAAGTATCAAAAATATTGTCTTTACCGTTTGCTTTTTTAGTAAGCAATTTACCAGTATAGTTTAACATGATTGTATCACCGGCAACTGGTTTTTGCGCACTACCTGGAGTATTGATTACATAATGTAAACCAGATGCAGTAGTTTGAGTTTTAAGGTTATTGTCTTCAATGAATTTTTTAATCTTACCAGCTTCAGAATCTTTTGATTTAGCAATTGTAGCTTGGTAGTCTTTTTGGAAAAATTCTTGAGCTTTCTTTTGGAAGGTTGTATCCGCTTCGCCAGCAGCTTTTTTCAATACTTTTTCAATTTTAACAGTAAATACCATGTAGGTATCTTTTGCATTTGCAGGTGGCTTTGGCTGACCAGAGTGCTTAGCCATAGTATCAAGATTTAATTTAAATGTTGCACTATCACCTTCACCAAACAAATAAAGTACATCGTTCATATCACCGGCATAAGCTTTTTTCCCTACTGGAAATACTTGCGGCTGACCTAAATCGAACGTACTTACTATTGTTGAATCTTTTTCAGTTTTTTGGATAAAGTTAATCTTAACGATATCACCTTCTTTAATTTTTTCAGCTCCTCCAGATTTGTGTATTTGATACATCAAACCGCCCGGTCCTTTTTTGTAGTTGTTACAAGCAGCTAACCCTAATGTTGCTGCGAAAAGAATTACTATACCTTTCTTCATGTGGTTTTATAAATTATTTTTGGTTTCTATTTATACTTTTTAATTCTGTTTAAAAGGGCTTCCCCTGTATATTATTGTAATAATTGAGTTTTATATTCTATCAATACAGATTTAAACTGTTCTATTGTATCTTCTAAATTCTTTTCCGAGGCTCCTCCTGCAGCGTTCCTGTGCCCACCGCCATTAAAGTATTTCTTACAAATCTCATTAGCAGGAAAATCGCCGGTGGAGCGCAAAGATAATTTAACTTTATCAGTTCTTTCAATAATAAATGCCGCTAGCCTGATCCCGTTTATAGATAGCGCATAATTTACGATGCCTTCTGTATCCCCTGTAGCGATGTTAAATTGATTTAATTCTTCCTTTGTAACCGAAATAATTGCCGTATTAAACTCTCTGAATATCTCTAACTTGTTACTTATACAATGACCTAAAAACCTCAATCTGTTCTCGGTAGCATTATCATATACCAGCTGATGAATCCTCCAATGCTCAGCACCTAAGTCAATTAACTCGGCAGCCATGCGGTATACATCTGATGTTGCTGAAGGGAAGCGGAAAGAACCAGAGTCCGTCATTATACCAGTATACAGACAGGTCGCGATGTCTTTATTCATCCTTCCTCCATCTCCCAATTCATTTACAATAAACTCATAAACTAGCTGAGCTGCTGCACATGCACTGATACTCCAATGACGATAATCATCAAAATCTTCAGGTTCCAGGTGATGGTCGATCATTAATTTATAGGCATCCGAGGTTCTAACTAACTCGCCAAGTTCATTAATTCTGGTTAGACTGTTAAAGTCAAGACAAAATATCATAGCTGCTTCAGCAACCAATTCAGCCGATTGCTCTGGTTGTTCTGTGTAAATAATTACATCAGAATTATTAGGAAGCCAGTGTAAAAAATAAGGATAATCAGTTGGGGTAATCACCTTTACATGATGTCCAAGCTGAATCAAATACGCATATAGCCCCAAAGAGGAACCCATTGCATCCCCATCAGGTTTATGATGAGTAGTGATTACTATTTTTTGCGGCGTAGCCAGCAACGACTTTATTTCTGAAATGGACAACATAATTTTCGGTCGCAAAGCTAATGATTTAATGATTAATTGAACCTATTATATTTCTTCTGTAAATCTATTTATTTTATGCCTGCGGAGAGATCGCTGTAATTGTTTTACGCAGTACGGATTATATCTAAGTTTCAAACTTTAATATTAACAGTATAAAACGTAATTTTGCAAAAAATTTGAAATAAAAAAAATGACAACGAACAGAACTTTTACCATGATCAAGCCTGATGCTGTTGCAAATGGGCATATCGGTGCAATTATTAATGATATAACTGCAGCTGGCTTTAAAATCATCGCATTAAAATACACTCAATTAACGCCTGAAACTGCTGGTAAATTTTACGAAGTACATAAAGAACGTCCTTTTTATGCTGATTTAGTAAGCTTTATGTCTTCAGGACCTATCGTTGCTGCTATTTTAGAGAAAGATAACGCTATTGAAGATTTCAGAACTCTTATTGGTGCTACCAACCCTGCAGAAGCTGCTGAAGGTACTATCCGTAATAAATATGCTAAATCTATTGATGCAAATGCTGTTCACGGTTCAGATTCAAACGAGAATGCTGCGATCGAAGGTGATTTCTTTTTCACCGCTGCAGAGCGTTTCTAGACAAAAAACTCATTACCCTGCATGTCCAAAATTCAAATAACATGCAGGGTAATAATCATAAGTTTGTACCTTTCGGCACAAATTTATTAAAATGCAGAAGATCGCAATCGCACTTTTATTACCATTATGCTCTGTTGCAGCACTTGCACAAACAAGCAAAAAAACTACCCCCGCAAAAAAAGCACCTGCTGCTAAAAGCGCTCAAAAACCAATCGCAAAACCTACTTTCAAATCCACATTGGATTCTGCTAGTTATTCTTTTGGAATAACAATGGCTACTAATATGAAAAAAGATGGTTTGAATGCTCTTAATTACGACTTATTTGTAAAAGGCCTTCAGGATGCTTTCAATGAAAAGCCATTTGCACTTACCACCCAAGGATCACAGGCTGCCATCAACAATCTATTTGCAAGCTTAAGCAAAAAGAAATTCGGACCTGCAATTGCTGAAGGAGCAACATTTCTAGAAAACAACAAAAAACAACCAGGAGTTCAGGTAACAGCAAGCGGCATACAATATCAGGTTATTACAAAAGGAACCGGTATTATGCCTAAAGCTACAGATACTGTGCTTGTTCATTATAAAGGCACTTTATTAAATGGAAAACAATTTGATAGTTCGTACGACAGAAATGAGCCGATATCATTCCCTCTAAATGGTGTAATTGCCGGGTGGACTGAAGGTGTGCAATTAATGCCTGCAGGTTCAAAGTATAAATTCTTTATCCCATACAACCTTGCTTACGGTGAACGCGGAGCTGGTCAGGACATTCCTCCTTACAGCACTCTTATATTTGAAATTGAACTACTTAAGATAAACGGAAAGTAAATCTAAAACCATTGTTGTAAGATTTTGTTTAGTAATAAAAACAGAAAGCTTATGATGACCAAAAGATTTTTTCCGCTTGCAATTATTCTATTTCTAACAACCACATTAACCAGCTGTAAATTAATTGAAGGAATTTTTAAAGCAGGTGTAATGACAGGCGTAATCGTTGTTGTTCTGGTTCTCGCACTAATCATTTGGTTAATCAGTAGGATATTTTAAAGCAAACAAAAACTACTACAGAAATACAATATCTGTAATCACTTCGGTGCCGGCATGTTCATTAATCTTTTGGATAATGCCGGCCCTAACCATCAGCAATTCATTTTTAACGACCGATGATTCAATCCTTACAAACAATTTTTTGTGAGCTATGTATATTTGTGTAGTCCGGTTTGCAACGGCCTTCCCCATTAATTCTGGCCAAAAAGCGACTACAGAAGTCTCATCAAACCTTCCTTTTAATCTGTATACATTCAGTAATTTACCAATACCTTCTTTTAAGGTGATATCATTAGGCTTACGCATGATTTACTGATCCGTTATTTACTTCAAATAATGTTACCGGCACATTTATCTTGTTAAATAATGCCAAAACTCTTTCTCTTCCTGTATCCGTTATAAAAATCTGTCCAAAGTCCTGATGAGAAACCAATTCCATTAATTTATGCATCCTGCTATCGTCCAGTTTATCAAAAATATCATCCAGCAACAACAAAGGCTTAAATCCTTTATGTTTCTGAAGATAAGCATATTGCGCCAATTTTAGCGCGATTAAAAACGATTTCTGCTGCCCTTGTGAACCAAACTTCTTTAAAGGCATGCCTGTAATGGTAAATATCAGTTCGTCTTTATGAATTCCGGTGGTAGTTCTTTCTAAAATCTTATCCTTTTCTATTGATTGCGCCAGTAATTGTTCAAACGGAGTATCAATTAACTGACTTTGATATTGTAGGCTTACCTGTTCATTATCGTCTGTTAAAAACTGATAGTATCTATCAAACAGAGGAATAAAATCGAGCATAAACTGCTTTCTTTTAGCAAAAATCTTTACTCCCGACTGAACCAACTGCTCATTATAAATCTCCAGCAGTGTAGGGTCATAGCTTCTGGTTGTAGCAATCTGCTTAAATAATGCATTACGATTTAGCAAATGACGGTTATAAAGAATAAGTCCGTCAAGATAATGTGTATCTGTTTGTGAAATCACATTATCCATAAATCGTCTGCGCTCCTCGCTCCCATCAGTAACGATATTTGTATCATATGGAGAAATCATGACCAAAGGAAATAATCCTATATGATCGGCCAGTTTATCGTACTCTTTTCTGTTTCTTTTAAACTGTTTTTTCTGATTTCTTTTTACGCCACAGGTAATTTTTTCGTTCTTTTCCTTTCGATCAAAATCACCTTGAATCAAAAAAAGATCTTCGGCTGTTTTAATCTGCTGACTATCTATTGGATTAAAATAACCCTTGCAAAGGCATAAATAATGTATTGCATCCAGCAAATTAGTTTTACCGGCACCATTATTTCCCACAAACGCATTTACTGTTTTTGAAAAACTAATACTCGCATCTGCGTAGTTCTTAAAATTGAGGAGTGTAATATTTTTTAACCACATATTATCAACAGCAAAGTTACCGTTTAGCTTTGTTAAATCGGGCCGATGTTCCCCTATTTATTTACCCACAAACTTTGCCGTTTTTGACGGTCGCTTACTAGGTTCGATTAACATATTAAACCATCGGGCGGTTCTAATTAACGCTCAGTTCATTAAAGTTTATTTAAATACTCAAAAAAGGGGTTGATACTTTAATGTAAAAATGTATTTTTGCAGTCCTTAATTTTTTTAAATAAAATGTCCACAACAGAAAAAGAAATAAATCAACCGGTAAGAAAGGGTTCTTTTTTACAAGAAAACTCGAAAAGCCTTTTGTTCATTGCAGGCGCTATCATTGTGCTAATTGGAATTTACATCTGGTATCAGAGTGTTTATTTAAAAAACAGAGCGGAAGAAGCTTCAGCTAAAATGTATAAAGCAGAGCAATTCCTAGGAGTTGACTCATTAGCCAGCAAAGCTATAAACGGCGAAGGTGGTTACCCAGGATTTGAAAAAATTGCTGACGAGTATGCAAATACTAAATCTGCCAACCTAGCTAATCTTTATTTAGGTGGTATCTATTTACGTAAAGGTGAATATCAAAAAGCGATTGAGTCTTTAGGTAAGTACTCTGAAACAGGAAGCCCTGTTGCAGATCCTTTAGCTTTAGGTTTACTAGGTGATGCATATAGCGAACTAAAAGATTACAAACAAGCTATCACTTACTATAAAAAAGCAGCTGATAAAGCAAGCAACAAATTTACTTCTCCATTGTTCCTTAAAAAACTTGGTTTAGTATACGAAGTTCAAAAAGAATATAAAGATGCTGCTGAAGCATATACTAAGATCAAAACTCAGTATCCTCAAAGTCAGGAAGCACAAATGATTGACGAATATATTGCTCGTGCAGAAGCACAAGTAAAATAAGCTATCACTATTTATATAAAAGGCCAGTACATAATGTGCTGGCCTTTTTTTATTTAGGCTCCTTACGTTCTCTCTATTTTTTATATCTTGATAAAAATTCTAACGCATGGATTTAATTAACGACCTCACCACTGCCGGAATTATTACGGATAATGAAGCATCAAGATTGCGTGTGTTCTTGGAAACAACATTTCCTGATTCGCCACCGCTGTTTAAAGTATTATATCATTTCTTTGTAAACAGAGATTTTGAAGACCCATTGTGGAACCACAACACTCTTGTGGTAATTAGCGACCTGTCCCCCTTACCATTCAAGCAACCGAATAAGTTAGAAATAAGCGCTCTTCTTGAAATTTTAAAAAAACACAACCTAATTCTTGATGCTATCTATCATAAACTGGTTGCATTGGCTGAAAATTACAGCATAAATGAATTGGTAATCTTACACCTGGCGAATGAACTGTTAAAGTTACACTCAACATTTAACATAAAAAAACAATTAGAGTTTGCTAAAATGCTCGACCAAAAGTATTCATATTCCCTTGGTTTATTTACCGGAATAGTGAACAATGAAGAGCAAGAATTCCTACAAGAAGCAATAAAAGAGAATAAACTTCAAACTTATTTAGACTTCTTCAAATATTCCCACTTTTGTACCAATCTCGATCTGTCGCAATATCAAGATGATCATAAAAAACTCTTTACTGAGCTAACCGAAATTTTAAATAATCTAACCTATCATACTTTTAAAATTCAGGAGATTAGCGACTCAACCAGTGATTTTTCCGGGAGTCCAATTCATCATAGTATTAAATACACTATATATATTAATACTGGGGAACAAATCCATCAGTATGACTGTACAGATTTCTCTATGCCAGAAAAGAAGGAGGAGAAAATCCTTGAAAATGTACTCAAATCTGTAAACACATTGCTTGCAGATTTTAATTGCAGCTATAGGTTCACCTCTATTACCTCAAAATTATCCGATGTACTCTTTCCTGAATACCGCAATAAGCTAATAATTTGCAGGGTAGACCGGGAAAACCATCACATATTTGATTTCCATAACCTGGATAGCAAATTGCTATACATAAGTCCAACACCTAATTTTCAGCTACCAATTTCCTATAAGCACATCGCTCACATAATCCATCATTTTAAAAAAAGTGGAATTTTCTCAAATTTAAATAAGATTGAACTAACTGAGCGCATTGCTGGTATCTACCAAAAATCGTATTACGGTCCTTCAGATATCTTAGCACTCTTTCCCGAACTAGTAGTCCCTGTAGTTACCGACCCACCTCCTGGCAAAAAGCCATATAAAGAGTTTCTCGAATCTTTAAATCGCATTTCCAATGGAGTATTAAATTTTTCAAATATTAAGGATGGCTTCCCTAATTATGACACAGAAACTCAATTCAATCACCAGGAATTCGAAATTTCATTTGAAATAGATGGAGAACAATACATTTTTGTCAGCAATTATCTTGAACTGAGTTTTAACAATCCTGTTATTTATGGCATAACAGAAATTATCAGTCAAAAATACCCAGACTATCAACTAATCTGTAGGTCAACAAGCCGTATCTATCATGATCTTTATCTTTTTGCCCCAAAAGAAGCAATCTCCTATCTACTTTCAGTAAGAGTACTTTAAGCATATGATTACTTTCCAATTAAAAAACTTTTGCGAATTTTCCCTAGATTTGCCCCATGGCAACACAATTAAAAAACCTGTCTGATTTTTCTCATACAACAGTACCCAATGGAAGTGCTTATAAAATAGCAATTGCAGTAGCAGAATGGAATGCAGAAATTACCGGAAGCCTGTATAATGGCGCATTAGAAACATTAGTTAAACATGGCGTTGCGGAGGAGAATATCCTTTCAATTGCTGTACCCGGCAGTTTTGAATTAACATCCGCAGCTGATCTTCTTTTGCAAAAACACAAGGATCTTGATGCTGTTATTTGTCTTGGTTGTGTAATTCAGGGAGACACTAAACACTTTGATTTTATTTGTGATGCAGTTGCAAATGGTATCACTCAGGTAGGTGTTAAACATAGCAAACCTGTTATTTTTGGTGTTTTAACCACCAACGATCAACAACAAGCAATAGACAGAGCAGGTGGTAAACACGGAAATAAAGGTGATGAAGCGGCTATTACCGCATTAAAAATGGCTGAGCTATTAGCTACAGTCTAAAATTACTTTGATACTTTCTTCAAAAGGTGTAGATTAGAAGAATATATCAATTAAAGATTCATACAGATGAAGAAAGTAGCTATTTTATTACTCGGCGTATTTTTTGCCATATCTGTTTTAGAAGCATGTTCTAACAAGATTTGTCCTGCTTACAATTCGTATCCGGAAGGCAAAAGAAGAAGATGATAACTAAGGCTAAACTTTAGAAAGATATTAGATGCAGTGGAAAAACATTACTGATTTAACTCAAATCAGCGAAATACAACAAAAAGAAGGTTATAGTTTAATTTTTAAACACAGTACCCGTTGTTCGGTTAGCTCAATGGCTAAAAGACGCTTTGAATTGGATTGGGAATCAATACCAGCCGATACCTCCCTATATTTCTTAGATTTAATCAGCTACAGGGATATTTCAGCGCAAATAGCTGAGACATTTCAGGTGCATCATGAGTCTCCTCAAATCTTGCTGATTAAAAATGGTGACTGTATTTTGGATGCTTCTCATAGCGATATCTCGGCAGATGAAGTTGCTGAAGTAATAAAAGAATAACATTACACCATTCAAACATTTCAGTTTTGCAACAATTCAAACCTATTGCTTAACTTTGTACCATGATCGCACTTCCGGTTGTTTCAGAAAACCCAGTACAACGTAAACCAGATTGGCTTAGAGTAAAGCTTCCTGTAGGTAAAGAATATGCACAAGTTCGTAGCCTTGTAGACACACATAAGCTACATACCATCTGCGAAAGCGGTAATTGCCCAAATATGGGTGAGTGCTGGGGTGCAGGTACTGCCACCTTTATGATTCTTGGAAACATTTGTACACGTTCTTGCTCATTTTGTGCTGTAGCCACAGGCAGACCTTTAGCTGTTGATTTGGATGAACCAAACCGTGTAGCCAACTCTGTTAAATTAATGCAGGTAAAACATTGTGTTATTACTTCTGTTGACAGAGACGATTTAAAAGACGGTGGTTCTATTATCTGGGCAGAAACATTACAAGCCATTAGAAGAGAAAGTCCCGAAACCACGCTTGAAACCCTGATTCCTGATTTTAGAGGCGTATGGGACAACTTATATCGTGTATTGGAAGAAAGACCTGAGGTGATGTCGCACAACGTAGAAACCGTTAGACGATTAACCAAACAAGTGCGCATCCAGGCAAAATACGACAGAAGCTTAGAGTGCCTAAAACGAATCTCGGAATTTGGATTAAGAACTAAAACAGGTATTATGCTCGGTTTAGGCGAAACAGAAGATGATGTTTTAGAGGCTATGGATGATCTGGTAGCAAATGGGGTTCATATTTTAACACTTGGCCAATATTTGCAGCCTACACGCAATCATCACCCTGTGATAGACTGGATCCATCCGGATCAGTTTGCTAAATACAAAGAAATAGGATTAGCTAAAGGTTTAAGGTATGTAGAAAGCGGACCATTGGTACGTTCTTCTTACCATGCTGAAAAGCATTTGTTTGATTTTTAACTGCCGGTTAATAAAAAAACAAATACCCCTTTCATCTTGTTGTAGTTTCTGTATATTAGCAAAGCATTGGCAACTACTAAAAAAATATCGCTATCTGAAGAAGAGCTGGTTAGTAAACTGAAAAGTCGGGATACTATCGCTATTCAGGCATTGTATGATATGTACTCCGGTGCATTGCTAGGTGTTATCTCAAGAATTATAGAACAAACTGAGGTGGCTGAAGATCTGTTACAAGAAACCTTTATAAAAATCTGGAATTCGGCTGATAGCTACGACAGCACTAAGGGTCGATTATTTACATGGATGATGAATATTGCACGCAACCTATCTATAGATAAGGTACGTTCAAAAGATTTCAAAAACTCCAGTAAAAACCAAGACATAGAAAATAACGTAGATTTCATTGACGCACAAAAAGAAGTTACCTTTAATGCGGATACTCTGGGAATTAAGGATATGGTTACCGCGCTCAAACCAGAATTTAACGATGTATTAAATATGGTGTATTTTAAGGGATATACTCATGTGGAAACGGCAGAAGAATTAAATTTACCATTAGGTACGGTTAAAACACGTATCAGGATGGCTATTATGGAATTAAGAAAGCATTTCAATTAAAGTGGAAGAAGTAAAAGCATATATTGAATCAGGCATACTTGAACTTTACGTTCTGGGGCAATTGAATGCTCAGGAGCAGACAGAAGTTGAAGCAATGGCATCAAAATATCCTGAAGTAAAACAGGAAATTGAAGCCATTGAAATTGCTATGGAGCAATATGCGTTACAAAATGCCATTAAACCTTCTGCGGGTCTTGGCGATAAGATTTTTGAAAAAATTGGCCTACCTGGAAACCTTGAAAAAGCTGAACCAATAGTTAAAGAGGTTATTAAACCCGTTGTTAAAGAAGCGGTGGTTATTCCTTTAAATGCGGCTCCTTACGAATCTAAAATAAAAGCTTTACGCATAGCACTAGTGGCATGTATTGCACTTTTAGTAGTAAGTATTATTGCGCTTTACAATGCACACAATCAATTGGGTAGTGCAAAAGACCAGATAGCAGAATTAAACCTCAACAACGAGAAGTTCACAAGTACTGTTAATTTCATGAAACAAAGCAATGCTGATCTCCAAAAGATTATTGACATGGCTAATGATCCAGGTTGGAAAACAGTAAAACTTGCAGGCACTGCTATGGATCCAAAGGCTAAAATGACTGTTTACTGGCATGCAAAAGGTAAGCACGTTATGGTCGACAATTCTAAAATGGATTTACCGATTAATGATCAACAACATCAATACCAACTTTGGGCTATTGTAAACGGGAAACCTGTTGATTTGGGCGTGTTTGATGTTAAAGCAGATTCTACTCACATTTTGGTAAACATGAAAGAAACTGGCTCCGCTGCTGCATTTGCAGTAACTCTTGAGAAAAGAGGTGGAAGTGTAAATCCTACCATGAATCAAATGGTTGTAGTAGGTAACGTTTCTATCTAAGGCTTAGCTCAACAGAAAATCTTTTACAGTTCTTGGAATTTGTTCTGCAACCTGCGAAGCGGTTACATTAAAGCTTTTTATTGCCAGATCATCACCTGCTTTACCGTGGAAATAGCATCCCAGTATTGCAGCATCTTTAGCTGTGTATCCTTGTGCTACATATGCAACAATTATTCCCGTAAGCACATCACCCATTCCCCCTTGTGCCATTGCAGGGTTGCCAGTAGAATTTATAAATACTTCGCCACGCTGACTCACAATGAAGGTATATTGGTTTTTTAGAACTATAACTATCCCCAGTTGAATTGCTTTTTTTCTTGCTGTCTGTAGCCTGTCCCACCAATTGGTATGCTTGCCAAATAAGCCGTCAAACTCTTTTACATGTGGGGTTAATATAGAATGCTTTTCTATTACTGCCAACAGATCTGGGCGAGATGCCAATATGTTTAGCGCATCAGCATCCGCAATAAAATCTCTTTTTAACGTGAATAGCTGAGCTAATGTTTGCTCTGCTTTTGCACCCTTACCTAAGCCCGGGCCAATAGCAATGGCACTGTACTTAGTTAAAGCGTCATTTTTAAGAAGCGCCTTTCTTTTTATGAACATCACTTCCGGGAGTGATGTATTTAATGCCGACAATCCACTCTCAGGCATCGAGATAGTAGTTAACCCTGCTCCAGTATACAAACACCCTTTAGATGCCAGCAATGCAGCTCCCATGGTTTGCTGAGCACCTGCAATAATTAATGCATGCCCATAGCTCCCTTTATAAGAAAATGCTGCCCTTGGCTTAAGCAGCTTTTTAATATCTTCCGGTTCTATTAACCGAAAAGGAGATGTTTCTTCTTCTTTAGTCGTTTGTTTACCCAGTCCCCTGCCTACTATCTGCGTTTTACTTTGCGGATCCGAATCTGGAAGAAAAGAGTTTAAAAAAGTAGCCATATATTTAAAGTCCCATTTCTTTTTTCAAAAATTTACCGGTAAGGCTTATTGGGTTTTGAATTAAGCCCTCAGGAGTTCCCTCAAAGATAATTCTACCTCCACCTACACCACCTTCTTCACCAAGATCAATAACCCAGTCGGCTACTTTTACCACATCCAGGTTATGCTCAATAACCAATACTGTATTTCCCTTTTCAACCAACTCGTTTAGTACTCCTAACAACACATTAATATCTTCAAAGTGTAGTCCTGTAGTTGGCTCATCAAGAATGTAAAAAGTCCGTCCGGTATCCTTTTTCGAAAGTTCAGTAGCTAGCTTAACACGCTGAGCTTCTCCTCCCGATAAAGTTGTAGATGATTGGCCCAAAGTAATATAACCCAAACCAACATCCTTTAAAGTCTTAATTTTACGATAAATCGCAGGCATGTTCTCAAAGAAATCACAAGCTTCCTCAATACTCATATCCAATACATCACTGATTGACTTACTTCTGTAACGTACTTCCAGTGTTTCGCGATTATATCTCCTCCCTCCACACTCTTCACAAGGTACTTGTACATCAGGTAAGAAGTTCATTTCAATAACCTTCATTCCTCCACCCTGACAAGTTTCGCAACGTCCTCCTTTTACATTAAAAGAAAAACGACCTGGTTTATACCCTCTTATTTTAGCTTCAGGCAGTTGTACATATAAATTCCTAATGTCAGAAAATACACCAGTGTACGTAGATGGGTTTGATCTAGGTGTACGACCAATAGGTGCCTGATCGATTTCAATTACTTTATCTATCTCTTTTAAACCATTGATCTTTTCGTAAGGCAATGGGTGCTTTTTAGCCCTAAAGAAATGATGATTTAATATTGGGTAAAGGGTTTCTGTAATTAAACTTGACTTACCGCTACCAGATACTCCGGTTACAGCAATAAACTTACCCAAGGGGAAGTCAACTGAAACATCCTTTAAGTTGTGCCCACTCGCCTTAATAATAGAAAGCTTGTGCCCATTTCCCTTTCTACGTTTTTCAGGTACTATTATTCCCTTTTTGCCATTCAAATAGGCCGCAGTTAAAGTATCTGATTTTAAGATCTCATCTGGAGTACCCTGAGCAACAATTTGTCCGCCATGAGCACCTGCTGCCGGACCTACGTCTATTACATGATCTGCCTCCAGAATCATATCCTTATCATGCTCAACAACCAATACGGTATTTCCAAGATCCCGAAGGTTCTTAAGTGCACCAATTAAACGCTCATTGTCTCGTTGATGCAAACCGATACTTGGCTCATCCAAAATATACATTACATTCATCAACTGCGACCCAATCTGGGTAGCTAGCCTTATCCTTTGCGCTTCTCCACCAGAAAGTGTACGTGCGGTACGATCTAACGACAAGTAGTTTAAACCTACATCAGTAAGAAAACCTAATCTTGCACGAATCTCTTTAAGAATTTCCTTTGCAATAGTATTTTGTCTATCATTTAACCTACTTTCTACACCTACATACCAGTTTTTAAGGCTGACGATGTCCATTTCTGCAAGTTCAAATATATTCTTACCATCAATTTTAAAATTAAGGCTTTCCTTCTTTAAGCGAGCTCCATTACATACAGGGCATGTTTTTAGTTTACGGAAACTCTCCATATCATCAACCGCACCTTCGCCCTTACGTTCATGTTGCTCTTCTAATAGTTTAATGATCCCGTCAAAAGTAATCTGGTAATTCTGAACGTTCCATTTATTATATTCAACGGCAACACTTAGTAGTTCGTGAGTACCATTAAGAATGATATTAATATTCTCCTCTCCCAGTTTTTCAAGCGGAGTTGAAAGTGAAAAGCTGTACTTTTTTGCAAGAGCTTTTAATACCTGGAAAACCCAAACTTCACGGTACTCTCCTAATGGAGCTAAGCCACCATTTAAAATACTTAGTTTAGGGTTTGGCATTACAGACTCCTTATCAACTACAAAAATATAACCCAGGCCATCGCAATTTTCGCATGCTCCATATGGAGAATTAAAAGAAAAGCTATTAGGCTGAGGTTCGTCGTAAGAGATACCTGTAGTTGGGCACATTAAAAAACGACTAAAGTGAGAAACATTATTAGCCTTGTCACTTATTTTAATGATTCCTTTACCTAAACGCATCGCTGTTTGGAGCGAATCTTGAAGACGCTTTACGTCCTTTCTATCAACTACAAGTCTATCCACGACAATCTCAATATCGTGAATTTTATACCTATCGACCTGCATCTTAGGAGTGATATCTTGTATATCACCATCAATGCGAACTTTTACATACCCCTGTTTACGAATCTGTTCAAAAAGCTCACGATAGTGCCCTTTACGACCTTTAACAACGGGCGCCAGTATGTTTACCGGCATGTCATCATATTTATTAAAAATGTTATTCAGAATCTGGTCTTCACTCATGCGCTCCATTTTCTCACCGGTATTGTAGGAAAAGGCATCGGCAGCACGTGCATAGAGCAAACGCATAAAATCATAGATTTCAGTAATTGTACCCACTGTAGATCTTGGGTTTTTACTGGTTGTTTTTTGCTCTATCGCAATCACCGGACTTAAGCCCGAGACTTTGTCGACATCAGGTCTTTCCATCCCACCCATAAACTGGCGCGAGTAGGCACTAAAGGTCTCCATATATCTACGTTGTCCTTCGGCATAAATTGTATCAAAAGCCAATGATGATTTACCACTTCCACTTAAGCCTGTAATTACAACAAGTTTATTTCTTGGAAAGGAAACATCTATATTCTTAAGGTTATGTACCCTGGCACCATATACTTCTACATCTTTTTGCTCGCCCAGGTCGATGGTATTTTTGCTCATATATATATTAAAACCAATATGGATATCTGATGATTAAGATAACAATTGTAAAGGCACAAAGGTAAGCCATTATAAGGAAAGATTATCTATTTACCAAACTATGGTTGTGTCATTTTCTGTAGGATGACCAGTACAAACCAACACTCGGCCGGCGGCGATTTCATCATCCATTAAAATCTCATTATAATCCATACGCACATTACCTTTGATACAATTTGCAGTACAGGTACTACAAATTCCTGCCTTGCAACTATAAGGAATGTCTATATTTTTTTCAAGAGCTGCATTAAGAATCGTTTTATTGTAAGGTACGGAAAGATGATATTCTTTACCTTTTAGATTTAAAATAACCGAATAAGTATTGGTATCCTTTACTTCCTTTTCAGTAGTATCATCCTCATCAACCTCATCTTCAGGCATGACAAAAGTTTCCCTTTTAATCTGAGTTATATCAAAACCTAAATTAAGGAGCGTAATGCGACAGGTAACCATATAATCTATTGGCCCGCAAGTATAGAACAAGGCATCTTCCTTATCAAACTCCATGTATTCCTTTACTATTTTTTCAATAAGAAATACATTCAGTCTAGCCATAAGCAGGTTTTTCGATTGGCTGGATACATATATTATTTTAAACCTATCCGGATGCCTTTCTTGCAACACATTAAGCTCTTCATAAAAAAGCGTCTCTTTAGGCGAACGACTACTATATATAAGAATGATCTTTGACTTACTTTCTCTTATAAGAGCAGTTTTAATAATTGCAAAAATGGGCGTAATCCCCACCCCTGCTGCAAAAAGAAAAACAGTTCTTTTAATTTGATCTTGTGGTGGGTAGGTAAACAAGCCATTTGGATGCATGGCATATAAAATATCACCTATAGTAGTTTTGTGATGCAAAAGGCGGGATATCTCTCCATTTTCGACACGCTTTATTGCAATAGCAAGAGGCTCATCTAAATCAGGAGAACTACACAATGAATATGACCTTCTGAGCTCTTTTCCCTGAATATCAAACACTAATGTTAAAAACTGACCAGCTAAATATTCAGGCCTTGGCCCATCTAAAACATCAAAGGCAAGAACCAGTGTTTCTCCCGGACCGTATTTCATGTCTCTTATGCGCAATTTCATCAATCCCATAGGGCAGTAAATTAGCAATTTTCAAATAAAACAAAAAGCCGTTCCAATAATTTGGAACGGCTTTCCCCATTTGCATGTATCTTTCTGTTTCTAATTTATAGAACTTTGAGTATTACTCTCGTTAACCGCTAACAATCCTCTAGGGGCTGTATAACCATGACGAACAGGATATTCCACTATCTCTTTCATGGAAATCAATTTGTAAACATAACCACCCGTTTCGTGATTCAGTTTCATTTTAAAATAATTATCCTGATTTTGTTTATCGATCTGTCTCCTCATGTGACCATCACCTACATTATAGGCTGCTGCAACAAGCGTCCAGCTATCAAAAATACCATAAAGTTCTTTGATGTATTTAGCAGCTGCTATAGTTGATTTACGTAAATTCTTACGCTCATCTACTTTTGAATTGACTTTTAAACCATATGTACGGGCGGTTGCCGGCATAAATTGCCAAAACCCTGCGGCACCTTTTGGTGATACGCCCGATTTTAATCCTGATTCTACTAAGGGAACATACTTGAAATCCTCAGGAATGCCATAAGCGGCAAGGATTGGTTCTATCACAGGGAACCATTCTGCTGCCTTTCTGTGCAGGCGATTAGTCTGTAAATTATCGAAGGTAAATTCAGCTAGAATTTTCTTCATTTTACGTTCCACTTTGGTATCCCCAAGTGGTAGTGTTTCTTCTGCGAAACTTAATCTAGCCATCAGAGATAATGGCTTTTCAATTGGTGTTAATACAGTATCTTTTGTTGTTGTTTTTTCTTCTTTTGAAAGATTTTTTGCTGCTTGGGGCATGTTGTAAGCAAACACTTTTGCCATAACCAGTAATGAAATAATTACCGTACATGTTATTATGTGTTTCTTTATCATTTTCCTCCTTTTTTTGGTGAATAATATAAAACGCCTGCAAATATACAACATATTTATCTAATTATCAAGCTTTTACAAAAAACACCACCAAAATCGGCGTTTAAACGCTCTGAGGCAAGTTTTTTTCAATCGAACGTCAGCAAGAAAATAAGGAGCTAAAAAAAGACGTTTTTCACTAAAAAAACCATCTCCAAAACCTCAAAAACTGCGCTAAAAAAGCTCTTGACATTTTGAAGAATACTAAGCTGATTTACTAAAGATTAATAGAATAAAAACTACAAAGCTATTACAGTTTTTGCACACTTAAAATTGTGAATTAGAGCAATTTTAAGTAAGTTTGCACCCGCATAAATTATGCGGTTAAAAGCGTATCATGATAAAAAACAACAACAGGAACAGTCGGGATGACAAGTCCAAACCGGGAAACCGAAGCACAACTAGCAAAAGACCAAGTGGAACAGAGAGTTCTTACAAAGGGAAAAGCAAGTTTGACGATAGAGAAGGAAAAGATAATAAATTTGGCGCTTCGAAGGACTTTAAGCCAAGAGCAGCGAGAGAAGGAGACAGCAATAGAGAGTACAAACCAAGAGAGGGCGACAGAAAGGATTTCAAACCTAGGGAAGGAGATAGAAAAGATTTCAAACCAAGGGGAAGCAGAGATGGAGATTCCAGAGGCTTTAAACCAAGGACTGAAAATGACTCAAAAGATTTCAAATCAAGAGGTCCAAGAAGTTCAGGTAGTGATTTCAAACCAAGAGCACCAAGAGATGGCGATTCTAAAGGCTTTGCCCCTAGAGGTGCAGCTGGTAAAGACTTTAAGCCAAGAACACCAAGAGACGGAGACAACAGAGATTACAAGCCAAGAGCTTATAAAGAAGGTAGCTCAAGAGAAACTCCTCCAGGAGAAAAAACTCGCAGCTATATAAAGAAAGACAATTTTAGTCCTACAGGTGATAAACCTTTTAGGAAATTCGATGATAAAAAAGGTCAGAGTTCAAGAAGTACAGACAGCAGACCTTTCAGAAAAAGAGATGGAGATAGTCCTAAATCAGACTTCCAAGCTCGTCCGGACCGTCCAGATCGTGGCGAACGTAGCCCACGTCCTGAACGTTTCGATAAAGAGACTGTAATGCGTAGCAGGAAATCTCCTGTTATAAAAGATGATGGTTTAATTCGTTTGAACAGATATATTGCAAATTCAGGAATTTGTTCTCGTCGTAAAGCCGATGAACTGATTGCTGCTGGTGTAGTATCTGTTAATGGAGTGGTTGTTTCTGAATTAGGTCAGAAAGTTGATCCTTCAAAAGACGAAATCCGCTACAATGGTGAATTGCTAAAACGCGAGAAAAAGGTTTACGTTATATTAAACAAGCCTAAAGATTACATCACTACTACTGATGATCCACAAGAACGTAAAACGGTTATGCAGCTTGTTGAAAAAGCAAGTAGAGAGCGTATCTACCCTGTTGGAAGATTAGACCGTAATACTACTGGTTTGTTATTAATGACCAACGATGGTGATCTTGCTGATAAATTATCTCACCCTAAAAATGGTATTACCAAGATTTACCACGTAGAGCTAAGCAGAAGTTTAAGTCAGGGCGATTTGAATAAAATTCAGTTTGGAATAGAATTAGAAGATGGCTTAATTAAACCAGATTCAGTATCTTACGTATCTGGCGGTACTAAACGTGAGGTTGGTATCCAGATCCATAGTGGTAAAAACAGAATTGTTCGTAGAATATTTGAACACCTGGGCTATGATGTAGTGAAATTGGATCGCGTAGTTTATGGCAATTTAACTAAGAAAGATCTTCCACGTGGAAGATGGCGCTTCCTTGAAGAACATGAATTGATACAAATCAAACATTTGATTAAATAATTTAAACATGAGAAAATCCTTCCTTTTGCCCATTATTCTTTTAACAATGCAAAGTTGTGCGCAGTCAAATGATTACAACTTAATAATTGGTACGTATACGAATGCAGGTAAAAGCGAAGGAATTTACACATATAATTTTGACACTAAAACAGGTGAATCTAAACAGTTAAGTATTGCAAAAGGCGTTGAGAATCCGAGCTACCTTACTGTAAGTCCAGATAATAAATTTGTTTATGCTGTAAATGAAACCGGTAAAACAAGTGCCGTAAGTGCGTTTAGTTTCGACGCAGTAAAAGGCGATCTTAAGTTTCTAAATAAGCAAGCTACAAATGGCGAAGATCCTTGCTATATCGTTGCCGACGAAAAAAATGTAATCTCCGCTAATTATTCTGGCGGCAATGCATCCGTCTTTGGTATTGAAAGTAATGGATCATTAGGCCAACTGAAACAAATTATACAGCACTCTGGAAAAAGCGTTAATAAAGACAGGCAAAATAGTCCCCACGTGCATATGGTGTTTTTTACGCCAGATCATAAATACCTGATCATTAATGATCTTGGGACAGACAAGGTTTATCTATACAATTACAATGTGAATGGAACTAATGATGTTCTTACACCACATGATAGCGTAACAGTAACACCTGGTGCCGGACCAAGACACATAACTTTTAGTAAAGATGGTAAGTATGCATACCTGATCCATGAAATGGATGGAGGTATAACTGTTTTTAGCTATAGCAATGGTACATTAGAAAAAATACAGGAAACAAAAATTACTGAAGACGGATTTACAGGCGAAAATGGTGCAGCGGATATCCACATCTCTCCAGATGGGAAGTTCTTATATGCAACCAACAGAGGCAGTGAAAACAACATCACGATTTTTGCTATTGAAAAAGGTGGCTTGCTAAGTAAAAGAGGTCAAACCAGCACCTTAGGTAAGGGCCCCAGAAACTTTACAATCGACCCTACAGGAAAATACTTGTTGGTAGCACATCAATACACAAATGAAGTAGTGATCTTTGAACGTGATGCAAAAACAGGCGAATTAAAAGATACAGGTAAAAGGATTGAAGTAGGCGCTCCTGTGTGTTTGGTTTTTGCACCTAAGAAATAAGACAAAAAACTCATTGTAAAAGGGAGGGATGTATAGTACATCCCCCCTTTTATTTTTTTAAGCAGTTCTATAATTAACTAAACTGCTTTTAATTTATGTTGTGCTTCGATAACCTTATTATAATAACTAATGTAGTATGGAAGGATCTTTTTCAGATCAAAATCTTTTGCTCTTATAAAGGCATTCTCTTTAAACTGCTTTAATACCTCATCATTTTCCAAAATATGAATGGCTTTTGATGCCATATCATCAACATCACCAACATTACTCATATATCCGCAAAAACCATCAACATTTAATTCAGGCAGTCCACCGGCATTTGAAGTAATAGCAGGAACCTTACAAGCCATAGCCTCTAATGCTGCCAAACCAAAGCTTTCAGACTCTGAAGGCATTAGGAATAAATCAGAAACTGAAAGGATCTCTTCAATAGCATCTTGCTTTCCTAAGAACCTCACGTGCTCGCAAATGCCAAGGTTTCTGCAAAGTTGCTCGTCATAAGCTCTCTCTGGACCGTCCCCAACCATTAATAATTTGGAAGGGATTTTAGCCTGAATCTTTTGAAACATCCTGATCACATCAGCTGTGCGCTTTACCTTTCTAAAGTTTGATGTATGAATTAGTATCCGTTCATTATTAGGGGCTATGGCTTTTTTAAAATGATCTTTTGGTTTCAAGCTAAATCTTGAAAAATCAATAAAATTCGGGATAACCTGAATCTCATTGGTAATTTCAAAATGCTTTTCCGTATCATCCTTTAGACTTTGAGATACCGTAGTAACCCCATCTGATTTATTAATAGAGAAAGTAACCACAGGTTTATAGGTCGGATCTTTACCAACCAGGGTGATATCAGTACCATGTAGCGTGGTTACAAATGGAATATTAATCCCATAGGTTTCTAGAATCTGCTTTGCCATAAATGCTGCAGATGCATGAGGAATTGCATAATGCACATGCAGGATATCCAGTTTCTCATAGCGCACTACATCTACCAGCTTACTTGCCAATGCAGACTCGTAAGGTGCATAATCAAACAAGGGATAATCTCTTACTGACACCTCGTGATAAAATAAGTTCTCAGAGAAAAAGTCTAACCTGGCAGGCTGACTATATGTGATGAAGTGTACCTGATGACCTTCGTCGGCAAGCGCCTTGCCTAATTCAGTGGCAACTACACCACTACCTCCAAAAGTCGGGTAACAAACGATACCTATTTTCATGAATGTTTTTTTACGATGCAAAGTACACTACTTAAACTGAGCTTTATGTTAAACAATTGCAATTATTTAACTTTTTGGTTAATCTTACGGTCTAAGTTAAGATTTCATCTCGGCTTGTATCACAAGATACATTTCATTAGGCCTTTGTGTGCCTATGTAGTATTCAAATCCATCAGTATCTGTAAGCACTACAGCATCTTTTCCAGAGGAATAGAATCTTATACTTCCTTTGCGATGAAGATTATAAACAGGGTTGTTAAACAAGTAATTGCTATAAGTGTCTTTTCTTACTTTAACGATAGAGTTCAAATCTATTTCTACCCTTTTTGCAGACCACAAACCACTAATAATGATTTTTTTATTGTCAATAATCGTTTTGTACTGTATTAAAAAAAGTAAAGCAATAGAAACTCCAATGATACCAAAACCTACTACAAGAAATAAATCCTGGGTATTATCTCTATCACGCTCATATACATAAGCGGCAAAACAAAATGCAGCCATGACCAGTCTGATGCAAATCCTGATATAGTCACGTCCGATGTACTGTTTTTCAAAAAAAGCGTAGCGGTTGCTCATTTGTGTAAATTTCAATAAAGTTACTTTTTTTTTGTTTGCGCAGTACCTCTATCTCTGTTAAGATTGTTTAAAAAATGTAATTTGATTATTTTAGATCAAATATAGCCACTTTTTTTGTCGTAGACGTTACTTTATACCTGTCATCCTGCCTCATCCCTCCTAACCAAATAACCTCTCCATTTCCATTTATCAGAACAGGAATATTTTCTTTCTCTACAAGAGGAACTTTTTCATCTATAAAAAAATCACTTAGTTTTTTATAGGTTTTCATCCCAAGAGGCATAAACCTATCGCCAGACTGCCATGCCCTTACCACCAAAGGGTATAAAAGCTTATCTGCATCTATAAATGCTTTATGTACATTTTTTTCAAAATAAGGTTCATCACTAAAAGACATAAATATTTGATGATTCCTCAAGGATACATTTCTGTCGTTAATATGAATAAATGCTATTTGCTGATGTCCCTCATTAGCAAGACTTAAGATTAAATCATCCCTATCTATAGTAATGCGGTGCGAATTACTATAAAAAGAAGTTCCACTCTGCTTATCCAAGGCTTGTAACAGCTCAACTACTACAAGTTCAGAAAACCCAAACGGTTTTAATACCTCAAACATCAACAAGCGCTGAGGCCTTAATGCTTTGATCTTAACAATTGGAAGATGAATAGTATCCTTTTTTTTGACTAGCAGCTCTCGATTTAATTCAGAAACTGTATTTTGAAGTACAAGTTCTGTCTCTGCAAATCTTTGTATATTTTGTGCAAATGTCAGTTCCAGATTAGGATTGATTTCTTTAAGATGAGGAATAACCTTTAAGCGCACCTTATTACGGGCATAATCTGCCGACAGATTTGAACTGTCTTCAACAAAATCAATGTTATTACTTGACATTATTTTATTGATTTGCTCACGTGATAGAAAGAGTAGAGGTCTGATAAGTTTATCCCTTTTAGGCAAAATGCCATGCAACCCCGCAATTCCAGTTCCTCTGGTTAAATTTAACAAAATAGTTTCTATAGCATCATCCTGATGTTGAGCAAGCGCTACAAAACTATAATCATTAGCTGCTCTAATCTCCTCAAACCAGTTGTAGCGTAAATCCCTTGCAGCCATTTGCGTTGAAATTCTTTGTTTTGAAGCGTATTCTTTAGTCTTAAAATGATTTACATAAAATGGCACTTCTAATGACCCGGCAAGCATTCGCACAAAACTTTCATCGCGCTGAGATTCATCCGCTCTTAAATTAAAATTACAATGGGCTATACCAAAATCAAAACCTGCGAGTTTAAAGAGATGTGCCATTAAAACAGAATCCTTTCCTCCGCTTACAGCAAGTAGAATCTTGTCGTGAGCAGTGAAGAGTGTATTGCTGCTAATAAAATCTTTAAAATTTCGAATGGGTAACATCTTTCAAAAATATTTAATTAAAATGGTAAGCAAAAAACTAACTTTGTAAAGTGCAGAAAATACGCCTTTTCCTTATCTTTTTATTGTTTCCTTTCTCGTTGCTCGCGCAGCAGAGAACCAAGATTATTTTGAAGGAAGCTCGACAAGGACATACAGATGGGAAGAAAAACATTTCCTATTTAAATTTCCCTGTGTTTATCCATGAGAATGCCACCCTTACTTGTGATAGTGCAGTTTTTTATCAAGACGACAATGTTTTTGAAGCTTTTAAAAATGTACACATCAATCAGGGAGATACCATAAACATTTACTCAGACCACCTAACCTACAACGGTAACACTAAGATAGCTCATTTAACCAGTAATGTGCGGATGATAGACAAAGAGTCTGTCCTTACCACTAATACATTGGACTACAACATGGCAACCAAAGTTGGCACCTATGTAGATGGAGGAAAGATAGTTAACAAAGATGTAACGTTAACCAGTAAAAACGGCTATTACTTTTCAAACAGCCGGGACTCTTATTTTCGTTATAACGTAGTAGTTGTTACCCCTCAAAGCACCATTAAATCAGACACACTAAGATACAACACCCTCACCAATTGGGCTTATTTCTACGGACCCACGAATATAAAAGGTAAGGAAGACAACCTCTATACAGAAAATGGAGCCTATAATACCAAAACAGAATACGCCTATTTTGGTAAAAAGAATCTTTACACCAACGGTACAAAATCCTTAAAGGGAGATAGTTTATACTACGATGGAATAGCAGGTTATGGTAAGGCTGTAAGGAATATAATTTTCAAGGATACGGCAGATAAGACTATATTGTATGGACAACTTGGCTATTATTATAAAAAAGATGAGCGTGCCGTTGTAACCAAAAATGCCTATGTGGGCATGGGGACTAAAGACTCTGTTACCGTAAACAACAAATTACAACCTGATACTTTATGGTTGGGTTCCGATACTTTGGAAACTCAAATGGTATTTCAAAAAACATTGAAACTAATTGAGTCACCTGTACTTAAAAAGAACAATGAATTAGGCGATCCGGAAAAACCTAAGAAACAAGATGGATCAACAAAAGACCCTGGTATGACAGCTGAAGAGATCGGACTTTCACCAAAAAAGAACGATAAAAAGTCAACTAAAGAGCCTCCTAAAATTGATAAAAAAGCGAACAAAAATATAAATCCGGCAGATACCACTACACTTAAAGCGGTCAAAGATACATTGTCAACAAAAATCGGCATACCAAAAGATAGTCTTTCAAAAGATACTATCACTCAAAAAAAACCTGACATTCCATTAATTAAAGATTCTCTAAAGACTGTTAAAGATCCGCTGAAGGTTGTTAAAACTGATATGACAATCAAAAATCCTGATACATTAATTAAAAAGGCTGATAGTTTGGCCAAATCAGCAAATCTTGTTAAAAAAGTAAATGGTGCAATTAAGGTTACAGACAGTTTATTAAAGAAGAACGTTAAGGACTCAACAGTTTTTAATCCTCTGGACACGGTAAAAACACGTTCTATTAAAGCTTATCACAATGTCAGGGTCTACAAATCCAATATGCAGGCAATGGCTGATTCTTTATTTTACACCAGTGCAGATTCTACATTAAGATGGTATGGAAGTCCTATTTTATGGTCACAAGGCTCTCAGCAAACAGGAGACACGATTTATCTACGACTAAAGAACAACAAACTTAATACGTTACAAGTTATCGAAAATGCGTTTCAAGTAAATGTAAATGCAGATTCAGCAAAATTTAATCAGATAAAGGGGAAACTCATCACGGCTTTCTTTAAAGATGGGGAGTTAAGTACCATGTTTGTCGATGGAAATGCTGAAAGCGTCTATTACAACAGAGGCAAAGACAGTACCTATACGGACATGAATCAAACTGTAAGTAGCAGGATAAAGATTATGTTTAAAAACAAGGAGATAAATCATATACTCACGGTTAAAGAGCCCGAGGGCGTGCGCGTGCCCGTTACTGAGATGAAAGAAGATGTCTTGTTAACTGGATTTACCTGGAAACCGGAACTCAGACCGCTTTCTAAAAAGGAGGTAATCAATGGTAAACCAAAAGTTAAGCCGGCAGCATCGAAAAAGCCTCCTATCGGGGCAAAGAAATCAGGGCCTCCGGTTAATAAAATAACAGGCAAGGGCGCATTAACTCAGAAAGGTTTAGTAAAAACTGCTGTCAAGGAAATTACAAAGGCGGCATCCAAAGTTGATTCTACAACGCTGGATTCTGTAAAAGCTATTATACCTCAGATTAAGAATTTACCGTCTAAAGTTGACTCTTTAAAGCAAGTGATTGCTCCTAAAAAAACAGATTCTCTTAAGGCTGACACAAGTAAAAAAATTAAGCCTGCTCCTTTAAAAAAGTAATAAGCTTTTGCATTGCAATAGCTCTATGACTTATAGCATTCTTTTCTGTCATGGTCATTTGGGCAAATGTTCTGTCGTAACCGTCAGGCATAAATATTGGATCATAGCCAAATCCATCCTCACCAATAGGAGTATGTGTAATGTTACCATAAACTACTCCTTCAAAAAGATATTTCCTGTTGTTTTTGTTTAAAGAAATAACGGTTTTAAAATGCGCTTTTCTATTGGCTACCGCCTCCATTTTTCTTAATACAAGGTTAAGATTTTCTACGTCATCTCTAACTCCAGAGTACCTTGCAGAATAAATTCCAGGTTCATTGCCTAATGCATCAATCTCCAAACCGCTATCATCAGCAAAACAATCCAACTTAAAATTTCCAGTTACATAACTACTTTTAAGTTCCGCATTTTCTGCAAAGGAATTCCCGGTTTCGGGAATGTCAACTTCACAACCAATATCTTTAAGATTTAAAATTTTATATTGATTTACAAGCAGCTTACCAACTTCTTCTGTTTTGTGCTTATTATTAGTAGCAAATACCAATTCAGGTAAAATCATAATCCCAATTGTTTCAAACTCCCCCACAATATCTTTTTCCCATTCGTATCTTCGTCCAGCATCTGCAAAGTCGAAGAAAAAATAAGCTTTACATCACCTTCAGTTACTACTGTGTTTACAGGATGTTTTTTTAACCCCAATTGTTCTGCAGAGACACCAAAAGCAAAAACAATTACACTCGAAAAACGAGCTTTCAACTGTTCATACCTCGTCCCTTTATATTTGGCATAATTTAGCAAAGCGAAATCACTAGCTGATAGATTAATAGATTTAACAATCTTTCTTAACAACTCTCTACCCTTTTCGTCACTAACATCATGCTGCTCATCACTAACCAAAATTAGAATATTGCGATTATTGTTGCCTAAAAATTTAAACTCTACCTCCTCTTTTATCAACGGCACCGTTGGTTCAGATAGCATTGACGGCTGTGTAAGTGATGGCACCTCTTCATTTATGTAAGGTTGAGCTTCTCCTTTTAATGTACTATCAGGCTCATTAACAAGGTAAATATCATCTGTAAAAAATAAACGCAGACCTTCTCCGTTAGTTGTAAGTTCGCTAACCATTAATGATAATTTTGTTGGAAATCTTTTTTCTGTTAAAATTAGTTAAATATCTCATTATAGTACCTTTATTTATTACTTTTATGCCTTAAAATTATATACAATAAGTCTTTTGTGAGAAAAGTTTACTGTGCCATCATAATCAGTCTTTTTATTACCAGTGCATTCGCTCAAAACGTTGCTGTAGTTAATGGAAAACCAATAAGCAATAAAGAGTTTATGTGGGTCTATAAGAAAAACCATTCTGGCAACGGAAATGCAGCCTATGAAGATTTGCAGACATACTTGGATTTATATATAAATTTTAAACTTAAAGTACTTGAAGCTAAAGAATTAGGCTTAGATAAAGATACAGCATACCTTTCTGAGGTAAAAAACTATGAGCATGCGTTGCGCACACAAAAGAGAATATCAAAAACAAAACCTGAATATGTTTTCATAATGAATGAATATAAGGACGCTGTTTTAATGTTCAATATCTCAGAGATTAAAGTATGGAACCAAGCGCAGAGTGACGAAAATCAGCTTCGCATTTTTTATGATAAAAACAAAAGCGTTTATTTGCAGAGTTCTTTCGAGGGTGCTAGAGGCCAGGTAATCACAGATATCAGCAGGAACTGGAAAATGAATGGATAAAAGAATTAAGAAAAAAGTATCCTGTAAAAATTAATCAGGATGAAATAAGAAAATTGGCTAAACAATAAGCTGTCAGCCAACAGTATAGTTAGTGTTAGATTTGCAAAAAAGAATATAATTGAATAACCATATAATGAGGAAATTTTTAATAGTAGCAAGCGGATTGATTTGTTTGTTTTTCAACGTACAGGCTCAAAAGAAAAATATAGATAAAGTTGTTGCTGTCTTAGGTAATAACATCATTTTACTATCGGATTTAAATCAGCAATACGCACAATACTTAAATTCTGGAAACCCTGACGATGAAAAAGTAAAGTGCTATATACTTCAGCAAATGCTTGCTCAAAAGCTTCTTAAGCAACAAGCGGAAATTGACTCAGTGGTAGTGGAAGAAGGACAGGTTGATGAAGAAGTTGAAAAACGTATGCGTTATCAGATTCAAAAAGCCGGCGGACAGGAAAGACTAGAGCAGTTCTTAAATCGTTCTGTGCTTCAATATAAAGATGAGATCAGACCTGACATTAAAGAGCAGTTGATCTCTAATAAAATGCAACAAAAAATAACTCAGGATGTTAGCATAACTCCTATTGAAGTTAAGCGTTATTTCGACTCTTACCAAAAAGACAGTCTTCCTGATATTCCCACTGAATTTGAAGTTGGAGAGGTTGTTCTTCATCCAAAACTTACTAAAGCAGAAAAACAAAAATTCTATGATAAGATTGATGCTTTAAGATTAAGGGTAAAAAGTGGTGAAGATTTTGGATTCTTGGCTAAAACATATTCGGAAGATGGTGGATCTGCTCCCGATGGTGGTGATTTGGGATTCTTCGATCGTACAAGAATGGTTAAGGAATTTACAGCTTGGGCTTTTAAATTAAAGCCAGGAGAAATGTCTCCCGTATTTGAATCTGAGCATGGCTTCCACATCCTTCAGGTTATTGAACGCCGTGGAGAACAGGTTCAGGCACGTCATATCCTTATACGCCCTGAAACTACACCTGCTAGTTTAGAAAGAACTAAACTACAGGCAGACACTATCTACAAAAACATTGTAGAGAAGAAACTTCCATTTTCTACAGCAGCTTCTTTATACTCTGACAACAAAGAGTCTCAGTATAATGGGGGAATGCTATTGTATGCAGATAACGTTACAGCCAGGACTACATTTATCCCTGCGGACAAACTCGATCCAAAAGTATTTATTGTTGTGGATACAATGAAAGTAGGAGAAGTATCTCAGCCAGTTGCTTTCTCCGATCCTGATGGCAAACAAGGATATAAAATTTTATATTTGAAATCTAAAATTCCGCCTCACAAAGGAAACCTTGAGCAAGATTATTCTAAATTCAAAGAAAAAGCACAGCAGGCTAAAATTGACCGTATGCTAAGTGAGTGGTTTGAGAAAAGAAGAGAAAACACTTACATCAGAATTGACGAAGATTATGACAATTGTGATGAATTAAAAATATGGGTTAAAGGGTCAACTGCCAAAAAATAACGCTCATGCAGTTTGAAAATGATATAAAAGCAGTAGATGCATTGCATCAGGTATACAATAACATCAGGGCCGAAATCGGAAAGGTTGTTATAGGGCAAGAAGAAGTAGTGAAATCTGTTCTGATTTCCATCTTTAGTAACGGTCACTGTTTATTAGTTGGTGTACCAGGCCTGGCTAAAACACTGCTCGTTCAAACTGTTGCGGATGTAATGGATCTTAACTTTAACAGGATTCAATTCACGCCAGATTTAATGCCAAGTGATATTATAGGCGCTGAAATATTGGGTGAAGACAGGAACTTTAAGTTCATTAACGGCCCAATCTTCTCTAATATCGTTCTTGCTGACGAGATCAATAGAACACCTCCTAAAACTCAGGCTGCATTACTCGAAGCCATGCAGGAAAAAGCTGTAACAGCAGCTGGACAAAGACATATACTCCCTAATCCATTCTTTGTATTAGCTACTCAGAACCCTATTGAGCAAGAAGGCACTTATCCTTTACCTGAGGCTCAATTGGATAGATTTATGTTCAATGTCCTATTAAGCTACCCAACGTTTGCTGATGAGCTTACAATCGTAAAAAGTACCACCAGCAATAACGACATTAAGCTTAAAAAAATAATAGACGCTAAGCAGATTCAATACTTCCAAAAATTGGTGCGTAATATTCCTGTAGCGGATAACGTAATTGAATATGCTGTAAAACTGGCAAGTAAAACACGTCCCCACACGGCATTAGCGACTGAAGACATTAATAAATATATAAGCTGGGGCGCCGGGCCAAGAGCTTCACAATTCCTTGTTATTGGCGCTAAATGCCACGCTGCAATATCTGGCAAGTACTCTCCGGATATTGAAGATGTTCAAGCTGTTGCCGAAGCAATTTTACGTCACCGTATTGTTCGCAACTACAGAGCTGAAGCTGAAGGGTTATCAATTGAACAGATCATTAAAAATCTGTTCTAATTTATTATTCTTCCAATGCCTTTTTATAAATATTAGGATAATCTGTTACTATTCCATCTACTCCTAATCCTATTAAATATTTCATATCCTTAACAGAGTTTACCGTCCAGGGAATAATCTTAACTCCTGCTTCATGACAGCGTTCTACCAGCCCCTTACCAACTAGTACAGAGTAAGGACTGTAAACAGTCGGCATAAAACCAAGATCGGCCACATTCGTCTCAAAATCTATCTTTTCATCGATTAGCAAAGCAGTTTTTACTTTTGGATAATTTTCATGTAGATATTGTAGCGTTCTGATATCAAAAGATTGTATAGTAACCCTTTTAGTAATCTTTTTTCTAATTACAACTTCCATAACCAGATCAACAAACTCTGCAGGTTCCGGCTGAAACTCATTATCTCCTTTAGGTATCGTTTTGGTTTCAATACTAAAATTAGGCTTTGTTAGCTTATTCTTTTTCACATAACTCTCTACAGAATCTATTGTTGCCTCCAAAAGAGGTTTATAGGCATTTATCTTCGCTTGATATGGAAATCTGTTATGTACTTTACTTCCAACGTCAAATTTCTTAATATCCGCGTAATCCATCTTGTACATATTATAACTCTTCTGATCTTTAAGAGTTATAGGCTTCCCGTCTGGTCTGGTACTGATTTCAAAATTAAAATATGGTTCCTGAGACAGTACAACTTTTTTGTCCTTAGAAATTACCACATTCATATTTAACGTATTCACACCTAAATCAAGCGCGCTTAACATACCTGGGATAGTATTTTCGGGCATTATTCCACGAGCACCCCGATTCCCTTGCAAATCGAATTTCTGTGCCATTGTTTGAAGTGCAGTTAATAGTATTGCTATTGCAAGTATAGTTTTCCTCATTTAATTTATTAGGTATAAAAAAGGGTTTCTTAAATCAATTCTTTAAGAAACCCCTTCGTGATAAAATATGATTTATAAAATAACGCTTTTCAGCGTAACATGTTGTTAACGTTCTGCTGGTGTAAATACTAATGCAATAAGATTCCAATTAAAATCAGCCTGACGTTCATAAACAAACACGTAATTGAAACTCTCTCTTAAATCAGCTTTATAATCTACCGCTGCAACGCCATAAGTATATGCTAAATCGCCACCGTCTGCTTTATCCACATTCGCTGTTTTTAAAGACACCTTGCTGATCATGCTATGAAGAAAAGCAATTGCTTTATCTTTACCAACAATAGGTTCATAACCTGGAAACAACACTCTTGCATCCGAATTCAAAAATCCTGCAAAAGCTGAAACCCCATAAGATTTAAGTGTAGCATTTAAAGTCTTTTCTGTAGTAGCAATAATGTTAGCTCCTGTTGCTCTTCCTTTATCATTTAAAAACTTAGGTTTATAAGAATCCTTTGGCTCAATAAATTCCTCAGTCACCTTATTTAATGGTTTATTATGTGTTGTCCCTAAATCTAAAACAAGTTCCCATTTACCATTAACAGTTTTCCACACAGAAAAATACTGTCCGTAAATTGTTTCTTTACCTCCTAAAGTAAAAGGACCTGTAGTAAATCCCCAATCTCCGCTTCTTGATACCTTTGCATACACTGGTGTCCAAGTTAAATCTTTAGTATCATCCGCAGTTGCATAAAATGTTTTGGCATTTACAGGATTTGGTCTGAAAACTAAGCCATTTTCAGCCGAAAAGCTGGTAAATGCTGATTTAGCTCCATTTTTAGCCAAGGTAGTGGCAAATTCTTTTTCTGCTTTAACAAGTGATTTAGTGCTACCATCTGATTTTTGAGCGTAAGCACCAATCGTCATGGATGCAACAGCAATTGTATAAAGAAATTTATTCATCATAGTTTTAATAGTTTCGGTGCTAATATAAGGTTTGAGTATTTTTTTCTTTTAAAAAGTAATTAACAATTGCACAAAACTAGATTTTATTCCAGGTTGTACCATCTTTACTGTCTTTCAATTGGATACCCATGCTTTGTAAGCCCAGTCGTATCTTATCTGAAGTAGCATAATCCTTATTTTCTTTAGCCCCTTTCCTGATATCTATTACAAGGTCTAGAACAGAATTTAATTCAGTGTTCGAAGTCTCCTCATCCTTCAGACCAAAAATATTAAATACAAAATCACTCATAAGCTTTTTCAACCTATCAAGTTCAATCTCAGAAATACGTCCCTTTCCATCATGAATGGTATTGATAATACGTACTGCTTCAAATAGCTCAGCAATAACAACAGGGCTATTAAAGTCGTCATTCATTGCTTTAACACAATTACTTGCTATAGGTTCAATCTCAAAGTCACTATTTTCTGAAGGTGTTAATTTTTCTAATAAATTCACTGCATTCATTAGTCTTCTAAAGCCTTTTTCCGACGCATCAAGTGCTTCATTTGAAAAGTCCAGAGTACTTCTATAATGTGCCTGCAGCATAAAAAACTTAACGGTCATAGGACTAAAGCCTCTTTCAAGCAATGGATGATTTCCTGTAAATAGCTCTTCAGGTAAAAAACCATTTCCCGCGGTTTTCGACATGCGTGTCCCGTTTACGGTAAGCATATTGGTGTGCATCCAATACTTTGCAGGTTGTTTATGGCTACAAGCTTCAGATTGTGCAATTTCATTAGTATGATGTGTCGCGGCAAGATCCATACCACCCCCATGAATATCGAATTCATCTCCGAGATATTTAGCGCTCATTGCAGAACACTCAATATGCCATCCTGGGAAACCAACACCCCATGGGGATGCCCACTTCATTAGCGTTTCCGGTTTTGCTTTAATCCATAGCGCAAAATCCAGTCTCCCATGCTTTTCATCTTGTCCACCTAACTCTCTCGTGTTGGCAAGCATATCTTCCAGATTTCTGTTGGTTAATATGGTATAATTATATTCCTTACTATATTTTTCTACATCAAAATAAACAGTTCCATTTGCCTCATAAGCATAGCCATTTTTTATGATCTCTTTGATCATCTCAATCTGCTCTATAATATGTCCCGTAGCTGTAGGCTCAATGCTTGGTGGCAGGGTATTAAACATTCTTAACACATCATGAAAACCTAGAGTATACTTCTGTACAATCTCCATTGGCTCCAATTGCTCAAGCTTAGCTCTTTTAGCAAATTTATCATCTCCTTCATCCCTGTCTCCTTCCAAATGACCAGCATCAGTAATATTGCGTACATAGCGCACTTTATACCCACTATACTTCAAATACCTGAATATTAAATCAAAGGATATGAAAGTACGACAGTTCCCTAAATGAACATCACTATAAACAGTGGGTCCACAAACATACATTCCTACATTAGGAGCATTAAGTGGTTCAAAAAGTTCTTTCTTACGTGTTAGAGTATTATATAAATGTACGCCTGTATTCATTCTGCAAATGTAAAAATTTTAAGGGTTTAATCTCAAGTCACTACGGACAGGAAAATGATCTGATAACTTCGCATCAATAATGTGGTAATTAACCACTTTTATATCCTTAGTTGTAGCAATATAATCGATTTGAAAATTAGGAAATTTACCGTTGTAGGTACGTCCCAACCCTGTCCCTTGTTCTTTAAATGTATTATTTAACGACTTTGTAAGTTGCGTAACTGCATAAGACGCTGGCGTATCATTAAAATCACCAGCTATCAGAAAAGGTGTATTACACGTTTTCATATGGTCCTTCATGATATCAACCTGCCCACTTCTTTTAACGAAAGCATTCTTAAGCAGGGTTAAAATTCTTTTGGATGGTACAAGATCTGCGTCCATCTTTTGGGCAACCTTATCTATATAGCTGTAATCCTGTTTATCAAATGAAATAGACTGTAAGTGTACATTGTAAACCCTTAGCTTTTGCTTTTTGATCATGATATCAATATAAATACTGGCATTACCTCCAAAATTTTCTCCAAATGCGATTATACCTCTGTTCTTTATTGGATACTTCGAAAATATAGCTAGTCCTGTTGCTTCATAATCATTAGCTGAAGAAGGGACAAAATAATAATAAGGAGTTTTCAATATTAACTTAAGACTATCCGTAATATCATAAGGACCTTTACGACGGGTAAAATACTCCTGGAAACAAATGATATCCGGATTTTCCTTTTTTATGAGCTCCAGCATCTGTTCTTTAACAGATTCGATGTTCTCCAAACCATATGGCTTAAAGCTATGAACATTGTAAGTCATCATTCTAACATGTTCAGGATCTTTATTTAATTGATCTCCAGATTTGCCGAATACGCCTATGGTTGCTGTTAACGCACCCCAACCCACAAGAATTAATACAACTGTTGCTATTGCAAACATCCATCTTTTCCTAATGCACCACCAGCCAATCATTAAGATGTTCAAAAGAAGAATAAAAGGATAAGCTAAACCAAAGAAAGGAATATACTTATATTCACGTGGATCAAATCTTCCGGCCACAAAACCAAGCACCAAAGTAATTGCCAATACAACAGCTGCGAGGCGAACTACTTTATCAATAAATGTTGGTCTGTTTTTCTTCATTAGTCTTTTATCCCCTACCTCTTACTTAACTATAAGTATTAGTGATTACTTGCCTTAAACAAGGTCTCCTTTTCCTCTCTTGTTAGTTTATCATATCCTGATTTAGAAATTTTATCTAAAATCGCATCAATTTCATTCTGATCAACTGATGGTTCTTTTTTCTTAACCGATGATTTCGGTGAGTTATTTTTAACCACCCTTAATTTTGGTTTTTTCTTAAAGAGATTGCTCCAGTCTGTTCCATTCTGAAGCAACTTAATATAGGTAAATCCAATAATTGCCCCTCCAATATGTGCAAAGCTACCTCCGGCATTCTGAGATGTAGTTCCAATCAAGTCAAGTAATATGTAGGCAATTGCGAGATATTTTAGCTTAACATCACCAAATAATAACAGTCTGATGCTATAATCAGGAACCAAAGTAGCTGTGGCCACAATGATAGCCATAACTGCTGCTGACGAACCAATAACACTACCTTCAGAAATACTCCCTATAAATACAGGAAAAATATTAAACGCAAGTGCAAACAGTATTGCTCCTGCAAAGCCCCCAGCCAAATACACAAAATGGAATTGACGTGGTTTCAGAAAATCTAAAAAGATTCTACCCACCCAATAAAGCCACAGCATGTTAAAAAGAAAATGCAGAAAGCCCTCATGGAAGAACTGATAAGTAAGGACGGTATAAAACCTTGTAGGAAGCTTTGTTAATGAAGCCGGGAAGCCAAAATACTCTCTTATTATTCCGTCGAAATTACCACTATGCCCTGAAAGGAAAACGGGCACATTTATGAGCGCTACCACAACAAAAACAAGGGTATTTATGCCAATATATAAATATGACGGATTGCCCGAATGAAATATTTTGTTCTTTATATCCTGAAATACACTATTATTCATAATACGTATAGAATCTATTATTGTCCTTATCTTTCCAAAGCTTAACCAAAATAAAGCCAATTAATGCGCCTCCCAAATGGGCATAATGAGCAACAGAATCACCCTGTACCTGTGCAACCCCCATTGTTAGTTCAAAAAGAATGTATACAGGTATGATATATTTGGCTTTTATTGGTACCGGAATAAACATAATATACAATTCCGTATTAGGATAAAGCATTCCAAAAGCTACCAATAATCCAAATACAGCACCTGATGCACCTAACATTGGTCCATTATAAATGCCAGATAGCGTTTCAACTTGTGATGCTGTAAGGTTCTGCAAATGATAAAGTGTTTGCCCAGGTATAGCCGTGCCTACTATTTGGTATACTTCAAATGCCTGAACGGCCCATTGAAGTCCTAATGCACCAAGACCTGTAATCAAGTAAAAATTAAGAAAGCGTTTAGCTCCCCATCTCGATTCCAATACTCCTCCAAACATGTATACAGCAAACATGTTAAAGAAAATATGCATAAAATTTTCAGGACTGTGCATGAACATATAAGTGATCGGCTGCCAAATCTTAAAAAAAGGAGAATCGAAATAAAATACAGATAGCTTTTCGACAAGTAAATAACCACCCTGACTATCTTTAAACATAAAAGTTGCCGCAAAGAAAATCACATTAATAATCAGCAGATTCTTGACAACCGGTGGTATATGTATGTTATTCATTATTTATCAAATTTTTTATCAAGTTCTGTCAGTCCAATTGTTTGTATAATAGGCTTTCCACTAATGCTAAAGTTAGGAGTTTTACATGCAAAAAGCTGCTCAATAAGCATATTCATTTCCACCTGTCCCAATACTGTACCACTTTTAATAGCACTATTTCTTGCCATACTTCTGGCCAATGCATCTCTTTTATCCAGCTTCAGTTCCTGCTGAGAATTTTTAAATCCTTCTATCAGGTGCTCAAACAATTGAGTTTCATTTATATTATTACTTCCAAGATCAACTGGAATTCCCTCTATTACTAACGTGTTTTTACCAAACTCTCTTACTTCAAAACCTAAACTTTTTATATCCTCCAGTAAACTTTTTGCCAGTTCATAATCGTTAGGACTTAAAGTAACCGTTTGTGGAAATAAACTTTGCTGTGATGCACCCTTTCGATCTTCAAGATGCAAAATAAAACGCTCATATAAAACCCTTTCATGTGCGGATTGCTGATCTATAAGCATAATGCCCGACTTAATCTGTGAGATGATATAGCGATTATGAAGTTGCATCAATTGCTTCTGTACAGGAACAAATTGGTCGTCAGCCTCTGTCCCTGCTAATTCAAGAGAAGATTGTTGAGCAGTACTGTGATTTGCAATCTCATAAAGAGAGCCCCAATTCTTTGTACTTGTCGGCATTTTACCACCTCCAGATCCATAATTTTTAGAAAAACTTGCGTATGATGTATCCTGACTATAAGACGAATCTCTTGGCGCAGGCTTATCCCCAGCAAAAGGATTAAAATCAGGATTAAAACTAATACTAGGTGGCACTATCTCTTCAGGCGCTTTATGAGTAATCATACTACTGAATCCTGTTTCCTGATCAAAATCAATTGTTGGACTAATATTAAACCTTCCCAACGATCTCTTTACCGCAGAGTGAAGAATCGCATAAATCGACTTTTCATCGAGGTATTTAATCTCCGTTTTGGTAGGGTGTACATTTACATCAATCTTCGCAGGATCGATATCTATAAACAAGACATACAACGGGAAGTTATCATCAGGCAACAACTCTTCATAGGCTCTGTTTACTGCATGATTAAGGTAGGCATCTTTAATAAACCGATTATTCACAAAAAAGAACTGCTCACCACGGGTCCTTTTTGCAAACTCAGGCTTACCTATAAATCCTTTTAAATTAATGATAGAAGTATCCTCCTCAACCGGTATTAAACGCTCATTGTAATTATTGCCAAACAAGTGGACAATACGTTGCTTAAGCGCTGAAGCAGGTAATCTGTAAATTTCAACTCCATCATGATGAAGACTAAATCCAATAGCAGGATTGGCCATAGCCACCCGTTGAAATTCATCGATAATATGACGCATTTCTGCAGGATTGCTTTTCAGGAAGTTCCTTCTGGCAGGAGTGTTATAAAATAAGTTCTTTATGCTAATGCTCGTTCCTTCAGCCGCAGCTACAGGTTCTTGCTTTATAAAAGTTGCTCCTTCAATCTCAATCAAAGTCCCTACTTCATCTTCATGTCTGCGGGTTTTCATTTCTACCTGAGCAATCGCAGCAATGGAGGCCATTGCCTCTCCCCTAAAGCCCATCGTTCTAATTGCAAAAAGATCTTCAGCTTTTCGAACTTTTGAAGTAGCATGACGCTCAAAACACATACGAGCATCAGTAATGCTCATCCCACACCCATTATCTATAACTTGTATTAATGCCTTACCGGCATCCTTAACAATCAATTGAATCTTATTGGCTCCAGCGTCTATAGCATTCTCCAATAGCTCTTTTACTGCCGATGCCGGGCGCTGCACCACCTCTCCTGCCGCAATTTGATTAGCAACACTATCGGGTAAAAGTTGTATAATATCTGACATTTATATTCCTTGGTAAAGGTTGCTAATTTATGCAAAATAAGCCTCATATCGGCTCTTCTTTTCAGATAATTGATGTTCGTGGACCAGATATTACCATAAAATTACCATTATATTTACAACGGCATCAACACATCAAAAATTTAAAAATTACGTTTACTATAACAAAACCTACATTAAGGAAGAAATACATCTATGAGAAAGAATAACCTTGCAGGTATCATTGCAATTAGTTTCCTTGCTTTATTTACATTCACGGCCTGTGCTCAGAGCCATCAACAAAATGAACAAACCCTCACTATTTTAAACGCTATAGAGAACAATACAGTACTTTTAAACAATCATGAGAATATAATCCCCCTCCTAAATCTCGACAAAAAGAATATAGCATCTGTCAATCTTGGTCTAACCAATCAGACTATATTCGACAGCCTTTTAAATAAATACACAAGAATCACTTCTTTTTCTTCTGCCAACTATCAAAACTCTGCAGCGCTAAATGATCTTGAAGATGACTTAAAATACTTCAATACCATCATTATTTCTCTCCCATCAACTGCTGCTAATGAGATACGGAATATTAGCCTTATTAAAAATTTAGCCAGCAGTAAGCAGGTTATTGTTGCTCTATTTGGGGATGGCAGAACACTTCCGTCCTTTGATGAGATTAAAGCTCCAATAGTTTGGACTGATCAAAATACTCCTTTAGCTGCCGAAATTATCCCACAGGTCATTTTTGGAGGAATAGGGGTCAGCAAAAAACTTTCTGCCAGTTTTTCACCAAAGTACACTGCAAACTCAGGATTCACTACCCTTCCTATTCGCTTAAAATACACACTTCCTGAAGATGCCAACGTAAATACTGAAAACTTAAAGGAAATAGACAAGATTGCCAACGAGGCTATTAATGCCCGTGCCGCCCCCGGAGTTGTTGTACTTGTAGCTAAAGATGGAAAAGTTATTTTCAATAAAGGCTACGGCACCCACACTTATGATGATAGAAGTGCAGATAAGGTTAATGATATATTTGACCTTGCCTCTGTAACCAAAATTGCCGCTACCACCCCAATTGTTATGCGCCTTTTCGAAGAAAAGAAACTCAAGCTGGATACAAACATAGGAGCCTACATTCCTAAAGCAAGAGCAACTGCTATGAACAATATTCAGGTAAGAGAGGTAATGTTACATCAGGCAGGATTTATCCCTTACATTCCTTTCCATGATGCCATCAAACCTACAGATCATAGCGCCGATTCTTCAACAGCTTTCCCAACAAAAGTGGCTGATGGGTATTACATAAGAAAAGATTACTTCAAAGACGTGATGTGGCCTAAAATGCTAAATGCGCCTATCAAAACAAGAGGCAAATATGTATATAGTGATATTAGCATGTATGTGATGAAAGACATTGTAGAACGCATTAGTGGCAAGCCTTTAAATCAATATGCAAGTGAAAATTTCTATCAACCTCTAGGTATGCAGACAGCAGGATTTTCACCTAGAAATAGATTCAGCAAAGATCAGATCATACCTACAGAAAACGACACCTATTTCAGGAAAACACTACTGGTAGGATATGTGCACGACCAGGGTGCCGCCCTGGTTGGCGGTGTATCCGGTCATGCGGGCTTATTTGCAAGCTCAAATGACTTAGCCATTCTATATCAAATGCTACTAAATAAGGGCACTTATGGTGGTCAGCAATATTTCAAACCTGAAACTGTAGACATGTTTACCCAAAGACAATCGCCCATTAGCAGAAGAGGCTTAGGGTTCGACAGATGGGATCCTGATCTAACAAAAAAATACCCTTCAGAACTTGCATCTTCACAAACATATGGCCACACTGGCTATACAGGTACCTGTGTATGGGTTGATCCATCAAGAGGTTTAGTCTATATATTTCTTTCTAACAGAGTTAACCCTTCTGTTACTGATAAACTGAGCACAATGAAAGTCAGAGGCAGAATAGAAGACGCAATAAACAAGGCAATTGACAAGGGAACAAAATAAGCCTAAACCAACTCAAAACGAACACACAAAACCCTGATACACAAACACTACACAACTTTATACATTCAACCACCACAGTCAATAGAGACCCATTTTTTTCGTAAATTAGATATAACCTAAAATCTATAATTATGAAAAAAATATCAATTATTGCAGTTCTGCTTATGCTGGTTGCAGTATGTAGGGCTCAAACGCCAGACGACGCGATGATGAAAGCCTGGGAAGCATACATGACACCCGGTGAGGCGCATAAAATGATGGCCAATGACAATGGTTTATGGAAGGCTGAGGTAACTATGTGGATGAGTCCTGATGCCCCACCAACAAAAAGTGAAGGTTCATGCACACAAAGCATGATCCTTGGCGGTCGTTATCAACAATCCTCATATAAAGGAACAATGATGGAAAAACCTTTTGAGGGCATGGGCCTTATGGGCTACGATAATGCAAAAAAAGTGTTTGTAAGTTCCTGGATTGATAACATGGGCACTGGAATGATGCAAATGGAAGGCACCTGGGATGATGCGACTAAATCAATCACCCTTAAAGGCAAAAGCGTAGACCCAATGACAGGCAAAGACATGGATGTGCGAGAAGTACACAAAATAGTTGACAATAAAACCCATCTAATGGAAATGTACATGACCACTGATGGCAAAGAAATGAAAACCATGGAGATTAAATTCACCAGAGAATAAGGTCTTCCAATAACCTTAGTTTTATGGCAAGGCCCAATTTTGCGGAGATAAATAGTAAAATTGGGCCTTCCCCCTATTCATCAATCCTACTAAAAATTTATTTGCTATAACTGATTGCGCGTCACCTTCCCCTTTACGATAAACAGTTTTTTAATGAATTCTTTCCCAATTACCGTATCTCCTTTAAAATTGGGATTGGAAGACCGAAGTATAAGTTTTCCATCATCAGGATGCTCAAACAGCAACTTTACGGTCACAATGCTGTTGGCTCGCTCATCCGTAACCACAAGATATGCTTCTCCCCATTGAATGATATCAAAGTTCCGGATTTCCCTGATTGCTATAATTTCACCACTTGCATACTTAGGATACATACTATCACCATAAATAGGCAAATAAGCATCACAATCGTTAAATGGTCTGAAATTGACATAATATTCCGGAGACTCCATAAACAGGTCTTGCCCGCCAAATTGAATCTCAGATAAATTTACATTAAAAAAAGGTACACTTTGATAATCCTGTTCTGAAATAGCAGCTGCAGCTGATGAGCCTGCTTTATCAAACATCTCTCCCTCACCCGTTATCAACCAACTTTCATTAATGCGATGACAACAAATAATATCTTTTGATAGTCTTTTTCCTATTTTGCGCTTACCATTCTCAATAGCGGAGCAATTACTGACATGCTCAGTCACAGGGCCATAAAACTGTTCCAGAGTCATACCCTTGGCCACTCTTACCTCCTTTAAACGTGAAGAAAAATTATCTCCTTGTATATCAGTATGTTTCAAAATACTATCATTTATTTAGTCATTTAATTTTTTTATTATATCAAAAGAGCACATACTTGTCTTATGATTGTCGCTAAGTCGTATGACTTTAAGCCGGCAGTAAAAATATTCAATTAATTCAGAAACTATGAAGTATAGCAAATTTTGTTGTTACAAACCGTACCCCAGCTCACTTATCAAAAAAGAAATCGAAAGTCCTTACCTAGTACTAGACGAATTATTCACCAAAAGAACTATGGAGGATTTTCAAAATGATCTTTGGACGCTTCAAAAAAACATCTTTAAAGATCGTGAGTGGAAGAACTATGATCCGGCAGATCTTTATATCTTCTGCTATGATTTAATAAGATTAACAGACACACTCTGGTTAATCAATAAATACAGTCCGGGACTAAGTTCTCCTTTAAACAGTATCCCAGATGAAAGTTCAGATTCTGAATTAACGGATAGCATCAATATGCTATTTATACGCTTAGGGAATAAAGATCCACATAAAAAAAATGATAAATCCCAAACTGTACTCAGCAATTTCTTTGACAACAACTATAGCGGATTCAACAGGTACGACATCTATTGCTACCTGCAGATCGGACTTGATGCTTCGTACATGCAAAACAGTAAATATGAATACTTTAGCACCCAAGACAACGACACGGCATCAGATTTCTTTAATTTATCTGAACTGATCACAGAGGGATATAAGATCCATCAATACGGAGCCCATATGTTCCCTGACCTTCAGTCCTGTAAAGAAACCAAATTTGCCATTGATTATGATCGTCCAACGCTTTTATCTTATGAATGTATAGCAAAACCATCTGACGTCGCTGAAGATTTTTTCACTTATTACCTTGACATTAACCATATAAATACTGGGTTAAAAGCGTGGAAAAAACTTCTATATGAAAATGATTTCTGGAAAAAAGCAAACAATCCGGGCAATCTGATCCATTTACAGGAATGCTTGGTAAAGCTGATCGAAACGATCTGGCTCATGGATCAAAAAGGCGAATTGCAAAGCTATCAAAACAACTATAGAGCAGCAAACGAAGCGTTATCAATTGCTAAAAATTACAGCTCTGAAGAACAAATTAACCCTTTTCTAACGATACAAAGCTTTTTTGCATTAAGAAAGATGCACAAATGGAAAATGCTTCTGCACAAGTGGCTTACCTACAGCCTAAGTAACGTTAAAAAAATCACACCTAAAAATCAACAGAAGACAGAATTTGCTTTCAGACAATTATTAAAGTTTATTGAAGCTACTCATTTATTAATGCAGCGTCCGAAAGAAACTGACAACTCGATCAATTGAATACTATGAAAAAAACGAAATCTATCCGTTCCGGCCGTTAGCGACAAACCAACTGTAGATACAGTAGAACTCGAACCCATTAGGAAAAACATGCTATATTGCCTAAAAATCAGTAACGGTAAAAATTTAGTGTCTCAGAGAAGGCCTCAGCATTTTTGCTTTTTCAGCAAAAGATGCAGTCTCCGAAGAGATCACTAGATTTTTATTTTTTTAACCCAATCTCTCTTAGTCTTTCATCAAGATATTCACCTGCAGTCATGTCCTCATAAGCTTTAGGGTGATTTGCATCTATACAAGATTCAAGACTTGTTAAATCCATATCAGAACGTGGGTGTAAAAAGAAAGGAACCGAAAAACGTGAAGTTTTCATTAATTCCCTTGGTGGGTTCACCACTCTATGGGTAGTAGATTTCAATTTATTATTTGTTAATCGTTGCAGCATGTCTCCAACATTTACAACTATATCAGTATGATGAGCCTTAATTGGCAACCACTCGTTGCTTCTTGTCAACACCTCTAAACCATCCGCACTTGCGCCAATTAGTAAGGTAATCAAATTGATATCTTCATGTGCACCTGCACGAACAGCATCATCCGGCAATGCTTCCGGATCTTGAATAGGAAAATAATGGATTCCTCTTAAAATTGAATTCCCATTATGTACATGTTTATCAAAATAATCTATAGGCAACTCCAGATAGGTAGCTATCGCACGCAACAAATGCTTGCCGTTACTCTCCAAACGCTGATAAATTTCGCGGGTTACCTCATTAAATCCAGGGATTTCTTCAAGAATTTCATTATCAGGATATTGGCTTTTTATCGGATCATTATCCGTCACTTCCTGACCAATTTGCCAAAACTCCTTTAAGTCAGCTGTTTTAGCTCCCTTCGCCGTTTCCTTTCCCGGACTAGTATACCCACGTTGTCCTGCCAGCTCAACTCTTTCGTATTTTTTTTTCTGTTCAGGAGAAAGCCCAAACATTGATTGAATATTTTTATACAATTGATCAATTAATTCCTGACTTACCCCGTGGTTAGTGATGGTTACAAAACCAGAATCATTAAATGCCCGACCCAGTTCGTCAGAGAATTTCTTACGCTGCTCTTCATTTCCATTGATGTATGAGCCAAGGTCCAAACAAGGGATATAAGGTGTTGACATAGTAATTTATTTTATGAGTAATAACGATCTAATTTAAGAAACAATTGTTAATAAACGTTAAACAAGAAACCGTAACTTGTATAACATTCTACAAATAACTACCTTAAGTTATTCACACAATCAGACCGAAAATGCAATTATCAGATAATTGTAAAGTTAAAATAGAATTGAAATTAATCGAAAACTATATCGCCTCAAGCAACGTAAATTTACTATACAAATGATTTTCAAATATTTGAGTTATGAAAAGTATATTCATTATGATCCTAGTCCTTTTATCAGTAAGTAGCGCAGAAGCACAATCTAAGAATTCACAAAAGGCCACATTTGGCATGGGATGTTTTTGGTGCTCCGAAGCCCTTTTCCAACGTTTAAATGGGGTCACGGCGGTTAAATCAGGCTACGAAGGCGGTAATGTGGCTAATCCATCCTACGAAGATGTATGTAGCGGAACGACGGGGCATGCAGAAGTAATTGAGGTTACCTACGATCCTGTAAAAATAAAATACGAGGAACTTCTCGAAGTGTTTTGGAAAAGTCATGATCCAACAACTTTAAATCGCCAGGGTGCAGATGTTGGTACCCAGTACCGTTCAGTTGTTTTTTACCATAACGAAGAGCAGAAACAACTTGCCGAGAAATATAAAAAAGAACTGAATGATACCAAAGCATTTGAGAAACCAGTGGTAACCGCCATAAGTAAAGCATCTACATTTTATGTAGCGGAGGGGTATCATCAGGATTATTTCAACAAAAATGCGAGTAAACCCTACTGCCGTCTTGTAATTTTGCCCAAAATGGAAAAGCTTGAAAAAGTATTTAAATCAAAACTGAAACATTAAAACTATCCTTTTTGAATACCCTCTTCTTCTTGGTTTAATATTTGATGCATCTGATCCAAATAGACATCGTTCCCTATGAAAAAACAATTCTTATCAATGGCAATAGTTTCAGTACTACTATGGAGCTGCAGTAACAACAAATCACAAAAAAATACTGATGCATCCTTAGTAGATACAGCAACAGTTGTTGATGCTCACAATGCCCAAACTTCTCTTGATTGGAATGGCACCTATAAAGGCATCACCCCGTGTGCAGACTGCGAAGGAATTGAAACAGAGGTCACCCTAAACAAAGACATGACTTTTATAGTTAAAACAACATATAAAGGTAAAAGCGATAAAGTATTTGAAGAAAAAGGAAGCTTTAAATGGGACGCAACTGGGTCAAAAATTTCTCTTGAAGGCCTAAAAGATAGACCAAGTCAATTTTTCGTTGGAGAGAATACCTTAACTCAACTTGATCTTGAAGGAAAAAGAATTACTGGAGCACTGGCCGAAAACTATGTTCTTAAAAAATAGATAAGATTAAAGAGACCATTTATAAAGTTGTAAAAATACTTTATGAATGGCCTCTTTAGTATACTTATATTCCTATTTTAACACCAACGTTCAATCCAAGTCCGCCAATATTAATATATGATCTCAAATCATCAGATGGTTTAGTCGGGTCATAATTAGGCTGTCCCTTAACATTCATCGAGGAATTTATAGTTTTGTGATAATTAACATCCCTATCTCCTTTTGGCTGATCATTAAGTGTAAGTTGTTTTGAACCTGCCGGAGTATTCGTAGCATTCACTACTACAGTTGCTGTTCCTTCATATTTCCTAAGCTCTTTATCCTTACCACCAACAGAAACATTTCGGTATTCAATTTCAGAGAACAGGCTTATATTATTTCCAATCTTATAATCAAATCCTAAAGCACTTTGAAAACCAATAGTAGGTCTTGGATTAATGCGCTCTTCTCTGGCCAAAACAAGAGTTGTTCGGGTACCCGGAGGCGATACCGTTCCTTGTGAGGCCGCGATCTGACCTGTTTTATCATCTACAGTAGTATTGATTTGTAAATATCCTCCAACAGGAACTATTACACCTATTTTACTATAAGGCTGTAACTTGCCGGTATTTGGAATTCGGAAAACCAATGCCGGTGCAACATCAAAAGCTTTCACCATTCCTATCGCATGCAGACTTAATACATTTGTACCGTTATTGATTACACTTTGTTTCAGCATATCCTGCTCTTCACTCTTAAAATAATTAAGCCCAACTTCAAGGCCAATAACCCTGTTGAACTGATAGCCGCCTACGACCCCTACTCGAAAGCCCTGTCCGAACGAACCTGTTAATGCGGTTTCAGAAGTAGCCGTGGTAGCGCTTGCGCCAGTTCCGGTAATCGTTGTAGTTTTATCTCTTGCTAATTGACCGTTTATTGCCGGAAATTCAACTGGAGTTACTTTCATAAAATAACTACCAGTTGGTTTAATGTAAAAGCCTTTTTCTTGTGCTAGTGATGACAGAGAGGCAGTGGCTAATAATACTGCTGATAGAATTAACTTTTTCATAGGTGGTTAGATTTTGTAGATGTTTTATTTATGCATGCATAGTAATAAACGCATCAAACCCAAAAAAAGTTTGTTATCATTTAAAAGTCATAAGCTCTAGTTTTTTTTATTGTTCAAACTAACGTTACTACATTTGCTAACACTGTTATTTTTAAAGCTCCCGTTAGAGCTACAAAATAGGTGCTTAAAACAAAGAAATAAACTAAAGAATTTGAATATGAGCTTAATTGAAGCCTTAAACTGGCGATATGCCACAAAAAAAATGAATGGTGAAACAGTTTCACAAGATAAAGTTGATCAGATTTTAGCTGCTGCACATTTAGCACCAACATCTTCAGGTTTACAGCCATTCAAAATTATTGTAGTTACTAATCCTGAATTAAAAGAAAAAATTAAAGAAGTGGCCTACGGACAATCTCAAATCACTGATTGTTCTCATTTATTAATCTTTGCCGCATGGGATAATTATACAGAAGAACGCATCAAAGCGGTATTTAATCATACCAACAATGAGCGTGGATTACCTGAATCAGCAACAGCTGATTATGTAAATAGACTTATAGGTCTATATACTGCAAAAACTGAGGAAGAAAACTTCAATCACGCAGCAAAACAATCTTACATTGCTTTTGGTGTTGCTTTAATGGAGGCTGCGATCTTAAAAGTTGATGCTACCCCTATGGAAGGTTTTGATCCGGCAGAACTTGATAAGTTATTAGGCTTAAGAGAACAAGGATTGCGTAGTACCACATTACTTCCATTAGGATACAGAGATGCAAGTGGCGACTGGTTGGCAAACCTTAAAAAGGTACGTACACCTTTACAAGATTTTGTAATTGAGTTCAAATAAACCCATCAGCATTTTGAATTAACTTCAACGTAAAAAAAATAAGAAGATCCTGAATTCATTCTCAGGGTCTTTTTTTGTATCAGAGCCCTTCCCAAGTCGCAATGATATGTCAAAATATGTTAAAGATGTGATCCAACTAACCTATTCAGTTCATAAATGAATATATTAGCATGATTAACAGCATATATTCATTTTGATGAGATTCGTAAAATTTGTAATTGCCCTTATATTGATTTCAACTGCTGTGCAACTTTCTTCATATGCACAGCAAGACAGTATTGTTTTAGATAATATCATGAATAAATCCAAAAAACTGGCGGAGGAACGTCCGACGGAAAGGGTTTATGTACATTTTGATAAACCTTATTATAGCGTAGCTGATACTATTTGGTTTAAAACATATTTAACAATGGAACAAAATCTTCCTTCCATTTTAAGCAAGGTAGTTTATATTGATATTATAAATAATAGAGACTCTTTAGTTCAAACAGTAAAATTGCCTGTTGTAAAAGGGGTTGCTACCGGAAATATCCCGCTTACCCCAGGCACTTACAAACAAGGGAACTACTATATTAAGGCATATACTTTATGGATGTTAAACTTTGGAGAAGACTTTTTCTTTAGCAAAACCATCCCGGTTGGCGAGGCGATAGATAAGCAACTGATTACACATTTCAGTTATAAAACGAACCAAACAGATAAAAATCAAAGTATTGAAGCGATAGTTCAATTCAAGAACAGCGAAAATGTTGCGCAAGCTAATAAAACCGTAAACTGGAAGGTTGCCTCGAATTTTGATGTGGTAAGTAAAGGTAAAGGCACTACAGATCAGAATGGAATCTTAAAAATCAAGATTGACTCGCGTAAAAACGAGCCAATTACCAATGGCGAACTTATAACCGACCTAACCTTAAGCGAAACGGATATAGTTACGTCAAACTTCAAGCTTAAACCGGTAAAAAACACGAATGATATTCAATTCTTTCCTGAAGGCGGGGATTTAGTTAGTGGCGTAGCCACCAGAATTGGCTTTAAGGCAATAAATGGTTCAGGCTTAGGTGTCGATGTAAAGGGCACAATTACTGACAACGGAGGTAATAAGCTCACTGATTTTACATCGGGCCATCTAGGAATGGGCTCATTCTATTTGAATGCTGAGAGCTCTAAAACATATACCGCTAACATCACATTTAAAGATGGTACTACTAAGAGTTACGAATTACCAAAACCAATCCAATCTGGGATAACACTTCAAATAACCAATACAGATCCATTAGCTATAGCGCTTAAAATATTTGCTAATGAGGAGTACTTTGCAGCTAACAAAGGAAAATCTGTATTTATTGTAGGATCTAACGGTGGAATTGTTTATTACGCAGCTAAAACCAAACTAAACAGCCTGGCTACAAATGCCAAAATCCCCAAAGACAAATTCCCATCAGGCATTACCCAAATCACACTATTCAACGAAGCCGGAGATCCTGTAAGTGAAAGACTTGCATTCAATTATCCGAAGAACACCATAAATGTAGCGTTAAAGACAGATCTGCCTGCTTACAAACCAAGACAAAAGGTAAAAATGACGGTTACAGCAAAAAATGGAGCAACACCTATTGACGGAAGCTATTCTATTTCTGTAACTGATGATCAGAAAGTACCTGTTAACGAGGACAACGAGATTACCATATTAAGTTCCTTACTCCTTACATCTGAGTTGAAAGGTTATATCGAAAAACCAAATTACTATTTCAACAAACCTGATGAGAAGAAAATAGGCGATTTGGATGTATTAATGCTTACCCAAGGTTACCGACGTTTCAATTTTAAAGATATCATGACGGGTCAGCTTACTCCGCTTACGATGTTACCTGAACAGGACATGCGAATTTCAGGTACGTTAAGAGATCGTACAGGTATGCCGGTAAGAAAAGGAGCATTAAGATTAACTGTTACCGGAAGCAAATATGCGGCCGAGGCATTGACTAACAATACAGGCGTATTTGTTTTCCCTAATCTTAACATTCCCGATTCATCAGAAGTAGTTATCAATGCTAAATATAGCGCTAATGGCTCCAGCTTAATGATCATGCTTGACGGACAAGTAGCTGCTCCTATCTCGAAAAACCCTAAGCAACTCGACGAAATAGTAAATATAGACAGTGCTCTTGCTCCTTATTTAAGTAACAGCAAAAAACAGTACAACTACCTCCGCACACTTAAGGAGGTAAAAATTGAGGGTGCCAAAGTAAAAAAACCTAGTCATGCCGATTATCCTTCACTATCCGGATTAAGTAATATTACAGGTACTACAATAGATGGAGATCGTTTTCAGGGATGTAATACATTCGCACTCTGCTTGCAAACTCTAGCAATGGGCTTAACCTATTTTGAGAATAACTTTTATGTAACCAGAGATTACAATCAAGGAAACAAAACACCTGTACAAATTTTCATTAACGGATCACCAAGTGATTATTTTGCCTTAACTGCAGTTCAATCTTCAGAAGTAGAATCAGTTGAAGTATTCCCTAGAGATGAGTTGGGCACAATAAATAGATTGTACGGAACAAATGGTGTATTAGTTGTTAACTTGAAAAAAGCCCCTAAGGGTACAAAAATGAGTTTAGCTGAATTCAAAAAACTTATGCCAGAGGCAAACATTTTAAAGTTTAGTCCTAAAGGATTTAGTACTCAAAGAGAATTCTATTCTCCTAAATATGTAAATGCTGCCAGTACTTATAATTTCAATGATTTAAGAAGCACAATATATTGGAACCCTAAAGTGATTCCGGATGCTACCGGAGTATTGTCTTTAGATTACTATAATGGAGATGGTAACGGTACATATAGAGCGGTAATCGAAGGGGTAGACAAAGATGGAAACGTATCCCGCTCAGTCTACCGCTATACTGTTAAATAATCGGTTTATTCCCCGTTATTTTCAGGATTTTCATGCTCACATTTGATTCCGTTATCGGTCATTTTCCATGCTGTGAATTCACTATTTGAATCATGATCACAATCCCAATAGCCGTAACCATCTAAATATCGGCTAAAGTCCTTGCTTATGTTAAGCTTAGTCCCAACCGGTACTTTTAATATAAGATCAACTTCCTGACCACGCCAATTGCCCGTTTTAGCAAATTGCAGCATCGGACTAAATGTTAATAGGGAATCATGCTGTAAAAAATCATAATGAATATTCTGAGCATTCTTTAATGCTATTTCAAAGGTTTTACCTCTTGCTTTATAATACTGACTTAAAGAGGTCTTTCCATTTTCACTTTTTTCAATATTCAACCTGATGTTTCTAGGCGCATCAAAATTATGGTCGAGATCAGTTAAAATTCTGCGGCCATTATAATTTCCAGGATCTATGCTATAGCGCAAGCTATCCTCTTTTGTAAAAAACCTGGTTCTATCAATATTTAAAGTATAAGTCTGGAATGCATTAACCTCATTCACTTGGGTAAACTCAGCACCTTCTTTAAACTCGGAACCTATTTTTACCACATAAAATGTTGCTACAGCCACACCTCCAAGCCAAATAATCAACAATCCAAATGAAAGCGATTTATTCATTGGTCTGCTGTTAAATGCCACTCTAATTGAAAAAAGAATAAGAGCCAAAACAGGAATCACAAAAACTATAAAAGCAGCAAACATTGATATAGTTATATATTCCTGATTAATGATACTAAGTGGAAACAGCTGATAAATATTCGAATCCCACATTCCTAATAATGCGGCAAGCATAACAATTAGAGATAAAACAACTATCGATCCAAAAGCAATAATACCGGCAGCGATAATTTTAAATATAACCTTTCCGGTTCCATTTATAAAATTACCTAATACATCCAGAAACTCTGCGATAAAACCTCTCGACTGATGTACTAAAGGCTGCAAATAGCTATTGGCAAATCCGCGTAAATTTGCTTCTTCACCCCTCATCGTCATCTTCTCTGCTTTCGTTACAGCTCTAGGAATCATAATCCACAACACTACATAAGCCAATATACCAGACCCACCCAGAAAAATAGTGGCAATAGCAATCAGTCTTACCAAGCGGGATTCTACATCCAGATAATGAGCTAAACCGGAGCATACACCGGCTATCATTGCCTGATCGGTATCTCTGTAAAGTTTTTTCACACTAAATTGTGGAGGAGCAATATATTCTTCCGCTTCGTCTTCTTCAGATGATTCGAAGTCTTTTACCGATCCCATTTGAGCAATAACCGACTGAACGTCCTGAATATTAATCACCTGCTTTTGCTGGTTAGATAACATTTCTCCAAACATCTCAGCAATCCTGTTTTCTATGTCGGTTACTATCTCGAAATCATCTGCGTTTTTTGCAAAATGCTGTTTTACTTCATTTAAGTAAACTGTCAGCATTTCATAGGCATCCTCTTCTATATGAATAATGGAATTGCCAATATTTATGTTGAGTGTCTTCTTCATTACTTATTAAGATTTATTTGGTCCTTGGTTTCATTATCGGCAACTTTCTTTGAAGTATTTATAGCATAGGCAAGCTCCTGCCATGTAGAATCAAGCTGCCCCAATATTGATTTGCCCTTTTCCGTAAGTAGGTAATACTTTCTGGGTGGCCCGGATGTAGACTCAACCCAATTATAGCTCAATAATCCGTTATTCTTTAAACGGGTAAGCAAAGGATACAAAGTGCCCTCTACCACAAGCAATCTTGCCGATTTCAATTCGGCTATAATATCCGAAGCATAAATTTCACCTCTGGATATGATAAGAAGCACACAGTATTCCAGTATGCCCTTTCGCATTTGCGTTTGCGTATTTTCTGCTATCATAATACAAAGTTATATGTTTTATATAGTAATATGCAATACATAGTACTATAAATAAAACAAATATTAACACAAACAACTGATATACAGCTATATAATTTTATTCAAACGACTTAACCCTGCTATGAAAATTGAAAATTTGGCTAAAAATGTTAACGAAGAATCATAATTACAAATATTTCTGCAGGCAAACATAAGTTTGGCTCACAGTTTGCATTAATCAAATATATCTATCTGAAAACCATCTACCTATGTTAACTAAAACTCACTCCTTCATTAATTTACTCGCAAGGCGAAAAGAGGAGGTAATACACAAAGAATTAACAAGAAAACAATGGGTTACCGCCGACCGTATTGTAATGATCGTGCTGTTTATAAGTGTGATAATTGGAGCAATTATTTTCTCCTGATTAGAGTAGAAGTGTATCTATTCTGTGAGCCTGTACCCTATCCTGATATTCAGACCAGGTGTAAATTGTAAAATGGCCATCCTGAGAAGCAACTAAAGCTGTAGCGTCTCTCTGATCATGAACAAATTGGGCAGCCGAAAGATGCCTGGTGCCTCCAACTTTAGATGGATGCATTACGATGGCATCACCACCTGTTATCGGTTCTGAAAAGGAGATTTCATCCACGTTATCTTTACCTTTTGCCCGTCCTATTTTTGCTCCAAAAGCTAACAATTCGTACTGATTACTAATAACCGTTGCCCCATCAACAGCTGTTAAACCTGCCAAATGTTCAACTTCTCTTTTCAAAGCCGTTTGCCAGAAAATCTGACTAGCCTCTTTACGGTCTTGTTGCAACAATTTAGACAAACCGGAAAAAGATGGCTGCACATAATATTGAATAGGCTTTATAATTGATTGCAACCAATTACTTGTTTCACTAGGCACTACCAGCAAAGTCCCTCCTCTTCCATGAGCACGCATAGAAACTGCCAATTGAATAAGCACATTTACAGAATCGTTCCAATAAGAGGGGGCAGTAAGATCTAGCAATGACAACAGCATTGGCGGACAATCGGGCACGCTAGTACTCATTCCATCAACCATTTTTACCTGGTCGCCTTTAAGAACAGCTATATTAGTGAATTTACCGAAACCATAAATTCTTCTATGCTTTATTACCAGCAATGCCGGTTCAGAAACGTCAAGTACAAAACAAAAATTTGGAATGCTAACTGTGGTTCCCCAAATGTAAAGGGTGCCATCTTCTTCCCAAACACCAAGGTGTATACCTGCCCTTTCAACACCCGGTGCCAATTTGGTTAATGTACTGGGATTTAGGGGTAGTCTATTCTTAAATAACAGTGGATTCCCTGCCTGTTGAGGCGGTAAAAATGCCAATGATATTTTTGGAGAATGCCCTTCTTCTTTACGCAAACTAGCCCAAAAAGTAGCATCAATTATAGCCTCTACTATGCCTGCAGTAGGTAAAGGAGCCAGATCATCTTCTCCGCTATCTCTGGCGGCGGCAAGGTGCGCGGCAAAAATAGCCTCAACTTTAGGGGCAATAATCCGTGCTGCATGATAGGTAGATTGGTAGATCATGCCCTAAAGTTAAGGTATTGGATTTAAAAGTTACAATTTGATATTTATTATCTTTATTTACTTCACAAAGCGATAAGTTTGTACGATGCTATCTTATACAGAAGAAAACTATTTAAAGGCTTTATTAAAACTGAGCTTTCAAAACGAAGAAAAACCAGAGGCAGGCACCAATGAAATGGCAGCCCTTTTGGGTGTTAAGCCTGCTACAGCAACAGACATGTTAAAGAAGCTGAAGGAGAAAGATCTCGTTACCTATAAAAAGTATGGCAAAATATTACTTACAGATAGTGGCAGAAAAAATGCCATCGCTATTTTAAGAAAGCACAGACTTTGGGAAACTTTTTTATATGAAAAGCTTGATTTTAGCTGGGATGAAGTTCATGAAGTTGCTGAACAGTTAGAGCATATACAATCAGCCAAATTGGTAAACAAGTTAGAAGAGTTCCTTAACTTCCCTGAATTTGATCCGCACGGCGACCCGATTCCAAAAGCAAATGGCGACATGCCGGCCATTGCAAAAACACTGTTATCAGAATTAAAAGCCAGCCAAAACTGCAAAGTTGCCGCAGTTAAAGATACTTCTACTCTATTTCTTCAATATCTGGAGAAATTAAAGATTACGATTGGCACTAAAATAAAAGTGCTTGAAGTAATTGCTTTTGATGGCTCATTAAACATTCAAATTGAAAATGATGAGCCCAGAAGTGTATCAATGAAATTTGCAGATAGTTTATTTATTAACCAGCTCCCATAATACCGATCATATGTCAACCGAAATAAAATGTCCTAACTGTTCACATACTTTTCCTATTGAAGAGGTAATGGCCGAGGAATATAAAAAAGACCTCAGAGAGAAGATGGTCTCCTTTACCAAACAAAAGGAAGAGGAATTTGCTAAAAAACAAACCGAGTTTATAACGCAGCAGAAACAGCAGGAGTTTGCCTTTGAGGAACAACAAAAAAAACAAGCCCAGGCTTATGAGCAGAAATTAATTGAGGAAAAGAAACAACTGCAAACTGCATTGGAAGAAAGTTTGCGCAAAAGCATCGCTACAGATTTCGAGAATAAACTGCAAATGCTCGACAATGCGAACAAAGAAAGCGAAGAAAAGCTAAAGTCTGCCCGCGCCAAAGAGCTCGAATTCCTAAAAAAGGAAGAAGCTATGAGGCAAAAGGAAGAAGAAATGGAGCTTCAATTACAACGTAAGCTTCAGGAGCAGCGTGCTGACATGACAGAGCAAATCAGAAAGCAAGAGGCAGAAAAAAACAACATAAAAGAAACTGAGCATCAATTAAGGGTAAAAGAACTGGAAAAACAGCTCGACGATCAGAAAAAGCTGGCCGAAGAGATGAAGCGTAAAGCTGAGCAAGGCTCCATGCAATTGCAAGGTGAGGTTCAAGAGTTAATTCTAGAAGAATTACTTAGAAACGCCTTCCCTTTTGACCTGATATCTGAAGTTGGTAAAGGTGTTAGAGGTGCCGATTGCGTACACCATGTTAGAAACCAATTTGGGCAAGAATGTGGGAAAATCATCTATGAAAGCAAGCGCACCAAAGATTTCTCAATGGAATGGATTGAGAAATTAAAAAAAGATATGCGCAGTATGGGTGTAGACGTTGCAGTTATTGTAACGCAAACCTATCCGAAAGGAATGGATTGTTTTGGCGAAAAAGATGGCGTATGGATTTGCTCTTTTGATGAAGTAAAGGCCGTTTCGTATATCCTGAGGGATGGTATAGTAAAACTTTTTGGGGCTACAAAATCTCAGGAAAACCGTGGCGACAAAATGCATATGCTTTATGATTATTTAACCAGCAATGAGTTTTCTGAGCAGTGGAAAGCCATTAGAGAAGGTTTTATGAGCATGAAATTATCTATTCAAAGAGAGCGCGATGCCATGGAAAAACTGTGGAAAGCAAGAGAAAAACAGCTTGAAAAAGTAATGCTGAATGCAGCACACATCAGAGGTTCAATTGAAGGTATTGCAGGAACAGACAGCATCCAACTGAGCCTTACAGATGACGAAGACGACGCTTTATTGTTAGAATAACTTATGATATACGCTAAGAAGAAAGTACAACACACCTCACATTTGGCCGCTCAAACGGCCAAAATTATTGCAAATGTTAAAGACCTTCAGGAAAAGAATCTTTTAAGAATTGAAGGGAACGAAGTATTCGTATACCCTGAAATTTGGAAAGATAAAGCTACAGCACTAAATTGGATTAAATGCCTCCATTTATATTGCATGTTAAAAATGCGGTTTAAAGAAAGTGAATCGCTTCTCTTTAAAAATTATACCACCGGAGAACAAATTGGAGCTTATAAAAACAAAAAGGCTAGCGTGTCTATTTTCCCTTAAATCTGTGCGCTCCATCTGGTTTTGCTCCAGTTATCCTGTTTCTGTAAATCCATAAATGTCCATGCCACAAAACGACTAATCTTTTGTCCCTGTGCCATTTCTACCGTTCTAACCTCTGCAACTTTAGCATATTGAAGGGCCTTATAAATAAACGGTAGATTACTACTCTTCGAAACTAGAGTCGAAAACCAAAGGCATTGATTGCCAAAAGCAATGCTTTCTTCAATCATATTTCTAATAAAACCAACCTCACCACCTTCATACCAGAGCTCTGCATTTTGTCCGCCAAAATTTAGCGTTACCCCTTTTCCCTTTTGCTTGCCCAGGTTATGCAATTTCCTTTTAGTACCAGCCTGCGCCTCCTCTGCAGAAGAATGGAAAGGTGGGTTGCACATAGTAAAATCGAACAAATCACCCGGCTTAATAATCCCTTTAAAAATATGATGCTTATTGCTTTGAGGCCTGCAAACTACGGCACTTGCCAATTCCGGATTAGAAGATATAATCGCCTTTGCGGCTTTAATAGCTCCAGAATCTATCTCAGATCCCACAAAACTCCACCCGTATTCCTGATGGCCCACAATCGGATAAACGCAATTAGCTCCTATTCCAACATCTAAACCACGTACAGATTTGCGCGTTGGTACTACCCCATTGTTAACAGAGGCAAGCAAATCTGCCAGATAATGAATATAATCTGCCCTCCCCGGTATTGGCGGACAAAGATATCCTGCTGGAATATCCCAATAAGAAATGCCATAAAAATGCTCAAGCAGTGCTTTATTAAGGCTCTTAACTGCTGCCGGATCAGAAAAATCTATAGATTGATCTCCATACGAATTCACTGCTACGTAGTTTTTAAGGTCTGGATGACTCTTAATCAATTCAGGGAAATCGTACCTAAAGCGATGTTTATTTCTTGGATGTAAGGATGTTTTTTCTGCAGACATTCGTATAAAAATTACCCAAAGTTAAGCGTTCTACCTAAACAATTGGATATATAAGAAAGCATACCGTACTTTGCGTCTATAATTTCTCAATTTTGAAGATACTATGCTAAAGTTTATAAAAGGATTTGGGTACGCGTTTTCGGGTGTTGCTTATGCCTTTAAAACACAGCTTAATTTTAAATTTCATGTGGCCGCCCTGCTATTGACTGCTTTGGCCGGATGGTATTTTAAATTATCTGTAAATGAATGGCTTTGGATACTTGTAGCTTCTGCTATTGTGCTCACAACTGAACTGATAAACACTGCTATAGAAGTCCTTGTCGACTTGGTTTCGCCGGATTATAACCCTAAAGCAAAAATAATTAAAGATGTTGCCGCAGCGAGTGTATTAATAGCTGCTATTGGGGCTGCAATAATTGGCCTTATTATTTTCATTCCTAAAATTTTTTAGGTCATGCTGCACAAAACAAGAGGTATTGTTTTAAAAACCACGCTTTACAGCGAAAGCAGTGTGGTAGTGCAGATTTTTACTGAGAAGTTCGGAATTCAGTCATACATGATTAATGGCGTTAAAAAACCTAGGGCCAAAATCAGGATGAATATGCTACAACCCCTACATCTTGTAGATATGGTGGTGTACCATAAAGCCAACACCAGCATACAACGCGTTTCTGAGCTCAGACCCTCTCCAATTTTTAGCAGCATTCCGTACGACATTATAAAAAGTACAATGGCAATTTTCATTAATGAAGTATTGTACAAAAGCATCAGACAGCAAATGGCAGATGAGCATTTGTTTGATTTTATTTTTAATTCGATTTGCTGGCTTGATGAAAGTAATGAGCTAAATGTGAATTTCCACCTGGCTTTTTTGCTTAAACTCTCAAGATATTTAGGGTTTGCACCCAGTATGCAAACAAAAAGTGATCAAAGTTATTTCGATTTACAGGAAGGAGAATTCAAATCGATGGTTCCTGTACATGCCCATTATTTAGAGAAAACTGATGCAATTCTCTTCATTTCTCTATTTACATCGCCTTTTGAAAAAATAAATGAAATAAAATTAGAAAATAAAACACGAAGAGCCATTTTAGATAAAATACTGATTTACTACACCTTACATACAGCTTCTTTTGGAGATATTCGTTCGCATCAAGTTTTAGAGGATGTTCTTGCGTAAAATCTCACAAAAGTTTTGGAGTTTTAAATTAGAGGTGTATATTTGCACTCCCTAACAATTAGGGCACAATACAGCTAACTCGGCTGGCCATTTAGCAAAAGAGTAGAACCAAAGGGGAGATTAGCTCAGCTGGTTCAGAGCACCTGCCTTACAAGCAGGGGGTCACTGGTTCGAACCCAGTATCTCCCACCAAAACCTACCGAGGATTCGAAGGTTAATAACAAACAGCTTACTCAGCTGGTTTTTTTAAACCAAAGAGTAGAACTAAGGGGAGATTAGCTCAGCTGGTTCAGAGCACCTGCCTTACAAGCAGGGGGTCACTGGTTCGAACCCAGTATCTCCCACCATAATGGACAACCTCGATAATTCCGGAGTTGTCCATTTTTTTTTCCCTCGCAATTCCTTGTTTATCAGTGCAATACAGGCGTTTAAGTCATTCACTTTAGCGGTTCGAACTCCCTCACTGAAATAGGTCAAATTAGTAGGATAAACCGCACCAATTATCGCTCTTTTAGCAATCCTACTTCCCGTTTTGTATTTTCTGTAGCCGTATTTCAGGTTCGAAAAACACACAGTAAGGTCTTTTTCAAGGCTAGCTTCAGCGCTGATTAAATCAGGTATCTGTGCTTCCAGTCGTCTGATCTTTTCTTCGGTATCCTTTTTAATGATCTTATAATCCTCAGCATCAAAAGTTCCCGATGCTAAAAGGTCACGTGAATGGTTCAACTTAGCGTTAAATTCCTTGACCTGTATAACAATATCCTGTCTGGCATCATGGTCACCCTGATGTAGATTCCTGTAGGCCTTTAATATGCATTGCACGTAAAAACGATTGTAGCCCTTCCCTATGAAATAATCCTCCAGTTCACTTTCAACGGTTTTATTGACTTCCTCTGCCTTAAACCTCACTGGACATCCCTTGTAGCAATGGTAGTAATGGTAATAAGCATTTCGCCCTTTAGAAGCACTGCCAGAAAGTGTTTTCCTACACTCCGGGCAGATTAGAAATCCCCTCAGGTGAATCTGGTCTGCCGCATCTATTGCCGTTGTATCCACCCTGGGGCATTGCCTCCGCTGGGTCGAGTATGTCCATCGCTTTATAAAATAAACCTTCAGTAATCAGTGGTTCATGTTGGCCGGGAACTAATTGTTCATCTTTATACCGTGGGACTACAATCTTACCGCAATAAATTGGATTACGAATTGAGGAATAAAGGTTATTTACGCCACAGGGTAAACCTTTCGCCATTGCCCTCAGGTGAAGCTGATTGAGATTATAATGTCCTTTAACCAATTCCTGAAAGATCCATTTCATTGCGGAGGCGGCAGGTTCGACTGGCACAATGTACTTTCTACCATCAGAGCCTGTGAAGTTCCCATAACCAAGTGGCGCAGAAGAAATCCAGCGTCCTTCTTTTTTTGCAGTTCTCATTCCATTGAAGACATTGATTGACCGCCTGTCATTTTCTACTTCGGGAGCAGCAAGGTAAAAAGCTAGCATCATTTTATTTTCGGGAACAGTCATATCAAGCGGCTGTTCTATGGCCTGCGGCTCCACGCCCAGCTTTCTCAAAACCTCAATCATGCCATAAGCATCCCCGGTATTGCGGCTGAACCGTCCCATTTGGTGAATAGTACCAGGTTAGATTTGTATTTATGTTTCTTCAGCTGGGCGAGTAGTTTAGTCCAGCTTGGACGGTTAAAAGTTTTGGCAGAATGATCTTCATAATACACTTTTCGGATGGTGATGGCTTTCAGGTCACGGTATTTGCGCCTGTTCGTCGGCACCTACCCTAGCATTCAACAACATCAGCCTCAAATAGATTATTGTCAGTAACGTAATTCAAGTGATTCGTATAATGGCAGATTAATGTTTCATAGAGTCTTCTACATCCTTCTAGATTTTCTGAGGTTTCTATATCATCTGGATTTTTAGCTGATTCGTATTCCAAAACCGGTATTTTTTCAACGAAGGCGTCAATCTTGTGTTTCCTCTCCGCCAAGTTTTGCCGATTGGTTTCCTTGTCAAGCATAATCAAATTTACTTATTCAATTATGAAGATAATCATTCTCCGAAACAACACGGTTGCATAAACATAAATAAATTTATAGATGGTTTGAAGAAAATCACAGGCATTAGATAGTTAATTGATCAGCAAACCCATTCTCGATTGGGCACCAATTTTCAATGAATATCCCATGACCGGCACTGTCTATAGCTCAAAATCCAAAAGTTTTTCATAAACACGTCCAAAACCCACTTGAACCTGCTCTGCAAATCAGGAGAAAGCCCTAGTCTTCGATTGAATTACTAGGGCTGGCTTGGTAAATTAGCTATTCGACAAATTCTTAAGAGTGGTATAGAGGCGGTACTCACCATTGACCCTTATCTTAATTTTTTCTGACTTAGCAGAGCGTATGGTAAATTTGATCATTTTACCATCTTTCCACTTCATATCCACGGTAAAATTACCTCTTGCTTTGAGCCCCTCGATTTCACCATTTTTCCAGGTATCAGGCAAAGCAGGCAATAAATCTATACAGCCATCATGACTTTGTAAAAGCATCTCTGCGATACCAGCAGTAGCTCCAAAATTGCCGTCAATCTGAAATGGAGGATGTGCTGAAAATAGATTTGGATAAACACCGCCGCCTCCCCTATTATTCGGATCAGCTACGGGTTTTAGCATTTCTCTGATTAATTTAAAAGCCCTATTTCCATCATGCAGTCTTGCCCAAAACAAGGTTTTGTAGGCAATAGACCAACTCGTACTATTATCCCCCCTTACGTCAAGCGTCTTTTTTGCAGCTTCTGCGAGTTTAGGAGTAGATAAAGGTGTGATTAATGATGCTGGATAAACTCCATACAAATGAGAAACATGACGGTGAGTCGGTTCGATTTCCTTATAATCCTCTAGCCATTCCTGTATTCGTCCATCTTTGCTGATCACTCCAGCCGGAGGTATCACCTGCAACAAATTTGCTAAATCCTCTCTAAACGATCCATCAATTTTCAAATGCTTTGATGCAGTAATCACATTGCCAAACAACTCCCTAACAATCTGATTATCAATAGTGGGGCCCATACAAATACTTGCTGTCTTTCCGTTAGCCATGTAAAAGGTGTTCTCTGGCGAAACTGAAGGAGAAGTAACCATCCACCCTGTTTTAGGGTCTTTAACTAACACGCTTTTATAAAATTCAGCCGAGCCTTTTAGTATAGGATAGATATCTTTTAGATAGCTCAAATCATTCGTAAAAGCATAATGGTCCCATAAATTGCTACATAACCATCCTGAACCTGCATTTGATGCTCCCCATGAAGCGTTCTCACCAGGTTCTGTAAATCCCCAGACATTTGTAATTACGTGCGCAATCCAGCCATCTGCATTATAGTAGGCTTTCGCAGTTTTCTTTCCTGGTTCAACGAGGCTTTTCACGAACCCTGCAAGCGGCAGATTCAATTCAGAGAGATTTACCACCTCAAGAGGCCAATGGTTCATCTGCACATTTACATCCAAGTGATAATCACCGTTCCAAGGTGTATTGATCTCCTTTGCCCATAAGCCCTGTAAATTTGGAGGCAACAACCCCACTCGCGTGCTGCTGATACTCAGGTATCTTCCGTATTGAAAAAACAAGGAAGCTAGTGATGGATCATTATTAAAATTGCTGTAGAAATCGGCTATCCGGCGATCTGTTGGTAAATCCGCCGCTGGTCCTTCACCGAGATCGATATAAATACGTTTAAAGAGCTTGCTGAATCCCTCTATATGCCTGCGTTTTTGCAGATCGTAAGTCTTTTTCATTGCTGCTGTCAAAAACTGGCTTGTCTTTTCTTCAAAGGCAAAGCCCTTGAAATCAGTTCCGGCAGAAATGTAAATCAAAACCTCCGTGGCGTTTTCGATTACCAGATTATTATTTTCTGGACGGATAGTTCCGTCTTTCAATTTCGCTTGTACTCTTGCCAGATATTTCATTCCTTTGCCGTCAATGCCATTATTGAGCTGACCGGACATTTGCAGTTCAGTACCTGCTGTTTTAACACTATAGCGCTCTGGTCTATTCATGGCAATCCTACAGTTAAGCTGCCGGGGTTTATCAGCTGTTAACCTAATCACATTAACATCATCATCAAAACTTGTAAAGTACTCTCTTTTATAGTTTACACCGTTACGTGTAAATGTACAGTTTGCTACGGCTTGATCTAATAACAGTTCCCGCCGATATTGTACAGCCTGTTGCTTGCCTGCTTGATCTCCTTTATAGGTAAAATCGATTTCCAAAGCACCCATGGTTTGAAATTTACCCCAACGCTCACCCGCCGATCCTTCGCCTTTGCAGACAAAATTGCTATTTACCAACGCCTGGGCTTCATCATTTTTACCCTGTAAAATGAGCGCTCTGATGGCAGGAAGACTTTTATATGCTTCGTAATTATTCGCATCTTGTGGGCTACCTGACCACAAGGTGATATCGTTGAGGACAATTTTCTCCTTTAAAACACCGCCGTCGGGCGTCATTCCCAATCTGCCATTACCTAGCGGCAAGGTGGCTTCCCAAGTTTCCGCTGGTTTATCATACCACAATTTTAAGGGCTTTTGCTGGGCAAATACGTTTGTAAAAGCAAGACAGCAAAAACAAAATACAGTTAACAGTTTCTTCATGATATATATTGTTTCGACTCCTGAGTTGTTTGATGGCTGAGCTGATTAATCTCCGTAAATCTTAAATTCATAGATACTCGCGATAGTCTTATCGTTTGCCGGAAAAAGTGTCAATCGCACCCACCGAGCTTTGGCATTGCCTTGATCAGCAAAACATGGAATTGATATTCTGGTGTTGCTTGTTTTATCTGAAAAAACAGACCATTTCAAGTTGTCAAATGAATATTCAATTTTATATTGCAATCCCTTATCCACGAAATCGGTAAAGGTTTCGCATCTTTTTATTTGGTTTACCGAACCCAGATCGACTGTTAAACTCTGTGTAGTACCGTCACCTTTAGGACTCCATTTGGAACTACTGTTGCCATCAAACGCACTGATTAAATTATTACCAGTTGGATCAACTGGGGAAGTAGCTGGCATCCAGGCCGACAACAGTTGGCCTGAGGCTGGTGTATAGTTCAACACAAGGTTATCAAATCCAGCAAAATTAAAACCAGAAACATAGCCAGCTGCACCAATAGAATAAGTATCATCTTCTACATTTGCAACCATCTCGCCATCTATAAATGCTTTGATATTGCTGCCTTTACTGGTTAGTTTAAGGTTATGCCACTTAGTAACATCAATTTTGCCACTAGCTAGTGTACTGTTTTTTGTCTGCAATTTCCAGATCCCATCTTTATAGATATTTAAACGATAGCCGAAAGGAATATTTGCCTGTGAGGCTTTATCATAAGAGCCCCTCAAAATTATCCCAGCATAACCGACTCCGTTAAAAGCATTATTTTCGACAAAAACATCCGAAGAAATTTGTCCCTGTGCCCATTCTGTATCCTGGGCAACAAAAGTATAGGCACACTCATCAGGAATCCAATGCGTAATGTCATTTACCAGCAGTTGTCTAAGGTACTTGTTGTCTCCTTTAGATTTTGTAAGTTCAAAAGCACCTGAATTGTCATAAAAATATTTAGGGGAAAGCGGTGCCCGATCCAGAGCATAATTGTCAAAATTATCGGTGTAATTTAACGGAAAAGCCTTTTTCTTAGGAATGTCGTGTACTCCTTTTTGCTGGCCGGTAGTCGTAGTAATCGTATAAATGCTTTCCGGATCAACTGATATCGTAATCACACCATTGACAGCAGTGATATCTTCTTGTTTCTGGAACTGGTTTTTACTATCCGATTTCCATACATGCAGTTTATTCGTAGGTAGATCAGAAATATTGAATATTAATTTTTGAGCATCGGAACCACTTACCACAACAATGCTATAGTCATTACTGCCACTGATATTTTTATAAGTACAATAGGCGCCATCTCCACTTAATTCTCCGCAACCACTGTCTATGTATTTCCATCCTGGTTTGGCAAATTGGTTAAAGTGTGCGACCGCCCAGATGGTTGGCCAGACTTCATAATTCCCTGACCAAGGCGTAGTACCTTTCATGATCCCTACATTTGAAAAGCAGGAGATATCGGGCATAGAAGCAATCGGGCACCACATGTTTACCTTTACGATTTTCCATTTAATATAACACTTTAAAATGTTTTTTGCAAGGTATGTCGTGTTCCTCCATGATTTTCCTGGTAATGAAAAATCTTCACCAGACCACAAAGGCAAATCAGTTAGAACAGAGTTCGGGTTAGGCTCCTCTCCTCTGTAACCCCACATATATGAATCCGGGTAATGATAACTGATGGAAGAAATTGTATTTTTAAACACAGAATCCTTAACCAGCAAGTCACTGATTTCCCATGCTTTACCTGCTCCTTCTGGTGCATTTATCTTGATGTCCTTAAATCCATTTCTGTCTAGCGTTGGCCTTAAGGTGTTGACAATCCAGTCCCTGTTATAGTCACGTTCATTCCAGCAACCGGAAATATATTTCATATTTAGCCCCCATTGTTTTGCTCCCTGGATAAACTTAACCAGATAATCGGCATTGTCCTGTGACCAGATTCCTTTAAACCATCCCGGCATACTCCATTCCAGGGCATCGAGTTCAATAGCAGAATTTCTGTTGGCCGCTTCACGCATTAACCAGTATTCGAATCCCCTATTGTAATGGGGTTTTTCCATTTCCTCTCTTGTTCTGGCAAAGCTGGGTTCTGAACCGCAGGTTGTATTACCATCTCCACCAATTTCAGTTTTAAGGTAAGTAAAGCCTGCACCAAAGTTTGGTTTAAACAGATAATCCAATATATCACTTCTAGATTTATCAGCATAATCGATCAATAATCTTGAGGAAGAACCTGCACTAACGGCGCCGATTCCATCGAAAATTCTCCCGGAACCGTTGCCATCAACCTTAATGGTTTTGGGTGGTCCAGTCGGTGTAGAAATAGCCTGTCCTAAAACTGTATTGACCAGGAGCAACAAGCATAGTGTTGTGATTGTATTTTTAAACATAGTTAGCTTCATTAATTTACCAGTTTGGATTTTGTGTGAGTTTTCCTTTATACAAGGCGATTTCTTTTGTTGGCAGGGGTCTTAGATAATGTTTTTCAGGATTAAATGAGCGTGCTGAAGCTGGTTGCGCGATTAAAAATCCGTTAGCATCAGTTCTGGCCTGATAACCAGCTCCGCTATAAGGGGCAATAGTTTGCCAGGCCGTCCCTTTTATTTTAATACCTTTAATATCCTGAGTCATTTCTGTTTCCGCTGTTTTCCACCTCCTGATGTCATCATACCTGAAACCTTCAAGAGCAAACTCTACATTTCTTTCTCTCCTTAATTCGGTTTTCAAATCCAGACCGTTTGTTGTTAAAAAAACATTAGAAAGCAAGGGCATGTTTACCCTTGCTCGAATGAGGTTGATACTCTTATTCAAGTCATCATCAGAAAGTGCACCATTCTTCTCGAACATAGCTTCCGCATAGATCATCAAAACTTCAGCGTAACGGATAATATGGTGATCATAACCAAAGTTATCTCCGTTATTGGTATTGCCAAATACATTTTCAGAAAGGTATTTATAGGTAATGTATCCGGTATTTCCGTTTCTTTGCGGAGAATTTGGCCAGTTAACCACAGGAACAAGCGGATTGAAGACTTCGACTATTGAAGTTCCCGGGATGACCATGGTCATGGTCATTCGCGGATCGCGGTTATCATATTCAGAACTAACGGTACTATAGCCATTAAACTGCGGCGATTTTGTGATAGGCAAACCATCTTTGCATAAATACATATCAGCAAGCTTTCTTGTTGGTAAATAGCAAACTGTGCCTACCACAGAATACGGATATTGCTGTCCGGAAATGTTTACTTCATGCCTCCTGTCAAGTAGACTTTCCCTGGAATCATCACCTTCCTCGATAAAAAGATAGCGATAGCTTTGTGCACCTTTAGCTATAAATAGATCGTATTCTCTGCTGGAAATGATCGTATTTGCCGCATTGATGGCAGTGTTTAAGTAATCTGTACCATCACCATTTCGGTATTTTTGCCAGGTTCCTTCAAATAAAGCGACCCTTGCCATTAATGCACTTGCTGCGCCACTGGTAATTCGACCTACATCTGTCCCGGCAACTTTACTTTTCACGGGAAGATCAGCAATGGCATCAGCAAGATCGTTCAGGATAAAATCGGCTGTTTCTTTACGAGTCGACCTTGCTACGTACAAGTCAGGATCGTCTACATCAAGTACTTTGGAGATTAAGGGTAGACCGCCAAAAAGGCGAAATAAGAGCCAGTAATTATATGCTCTGAAAAACCTGGCTTCAGCTACATAATTTTTGATTCCGGAATCTGTTAGTCCTTCGCCCTTACTGATAATTTTATTTGCATTACGGATATAATAATAAGCGTCTGTCCAAGCACTTACAGTTTCTGAGGGCAGATAATCTCCTGAGCTTATTGCATTTGCAGTATTGAAGGCAATATCTGTTTCGGTATCGCTAAAGTTGAGCCCCTGCAATGAATTATAAAGGCCATTTGCTGCAAGCTTAAAATCTGCAGCTGTTTTATAAAAGATCACATCAGACAAGGTATCCTTAGGTTTAAGATCAAGTTGTTTCTTACATCCTGAATTAAATATCAGCACCATGGTTAATGCCATTGCCGGAAATAGTTTAAAATAATGTTTCATAATCATCTTCTTATCGAATTCTAAAATTTAACGTTCAGACCAACCGATTTCACCTTGGTAAATGGGTAAGTTTGTTCATTTGTAGTTTGGTAGCCTTCTTCAGGGTCGAATGAATGCCCCCATGTACCATTCGAGATAGTGAACAGATCCTGTCCGCTCACATACAATCTAATCCCTTTGATTTTTAGCTTTTTACAAAACGCTTCGGGCACATTATAGCCAATTGTAATCACTTTGAAACGGAGATAAGCCAGATTATTTACCCGCATGGAAGAATACCTCCAATTGTAATTAAGCAGGTTATCAAACCCTACTGACCCGGGAATCAGTCTTGGATACTGTGCACTGGTATTTTCCGGTGTCCAGTTCTTCCCATAAAAGTAGGCTAGCGGCTGGAAATAAACGGCACTCATAGGAACAGAAAACACTCCATCTCTGATATTCATTTGCTTACCAACACCCTGCATCATAACAGAAAGGTCGAAGTTAGCATAGGAAACATTGATGTTGGTTGAAAACGTATAACGTGGCATAGTATTTCCCAGATAGACCAGGTCACCCGTAGTACCTTTTGCCGGGTCACCATAAGGTGTAATGTTACCGTCACCATCGACATCGCTATACATTACATCTCCAATCCCAATGTTATTTGGTATACCAATAAGCTTTTTATAATTGGCCAACTCCTCGGCATTCTGTATGATTCCAGCGAAATGATATCCGAAGTAACTATTTAATGAATAGCCCTGGTGTGTGTAATTAAGTCCTTGTGATAGTACATCATTACCTTTTAATTCTACCAGTTTATTTCTGCTGTCGTTCAATATTGCTGTAATGCTGTATTTAAGTTTTCCTGCCTGATCTTTCCATCCGATAGAGAAATCGAACCCCTTGGTTGTCAAGTGGCCCAGATTCTGGCTCGGTGGCGTTCCGCCAAGTGTTGCTGGCACTTGCACATTTACAAGCATATTGCGGTTTTCTTTATTATAGAAATCAATACTACCACTTAAGCGGTTATCAAGGAACCCAAAGTCAATCCCAAGGTTCGTTGTTTCGATAGTTTCCCATGTTCTTTTATCAGAAGCAATACCTGATACCGCACCTGGAAACCTGGCATTTGGAGAACCAAGGGGATAACCTCCGCTTACTGTAATGAGTGGGATATAACCGTAATTACTAAAGGCCCTGATTTCCTGATTTCCGGCCTGTCCCCATGAGCCTCTGATTTTAAAGTTGCTGACAATGCTCAGTGATTTAATGAATTGCTCTTGCGAAAGGTTATAAGCGACAGAAAGGCTGGGAAAGGCTGCACTCCAACGTTTGTCAGGCGAGAATTTGGAGCTGCCATCTAAACGAACAGTTGCATCAAGAAAAACCTTGTTTTTAAAACTATAGCTGAATCTGCTGAAATAAGAGCTCAGGGCCCAATCTGTGTCAAAACCTGTTAAACCTGTATAATTAGCCTTGGTTAAATCCGCCAGATTAAGTGTAAATATCTCATTTCCTGTGAAATTTGAACCGGTAACAGTTGTTCCCAGATCCGTATTTTTTTCAAACGAGGTTCCAGCCATAAGGTTTAAAATATGGTTGTCACCAATTGACTTCGTATATTCAATTAAACCAGTATATGACTTAAACAAGTTCCTGCTATTGGCATAGAAAGCGGAATTTAGTGGATTTCTAAAGCCTTGTGTATTACCTTCATAATCATATAAATTAAACGTCCTGGTGTTGCCTTGGTCATAATAGTTGCCCATATTGACACCGGCCTGTCCGGTTAATTTAAGCCCTTTTAGGATTTCTACATCAGCTTTAATATTAAAGGAGAACGCATTGGTGTTGGATTCACGTGTTCCCCCCTCTTCTAATTGCTGTGCAGGATTCACATACCCTTGATAAGTATAATATTCTCCAACTTTATTCCGCAAGGGAACAAAATTAAACAGTCTTGGAGTATGCGACATTACTTCTTCCCATGATCTTGGTTCTCTTACGATATCGTTATTAAAGCTATTTCTGGTTTGAACATTAATCTTATCCAATAGCTTAAAATCATAGTTCATTCTTAGATTATAGCGGTCAGCACTGTTTTCTCCGTACTTAAAAACGCCATTGTCCTTTGTATAACCTGCCGAGAAAAGGTAGCCGCTATTTTCACCACCCCCTGTTACACTGATGTTATGTGTTTGCTGAGTAGCATCTCCATAAAGTATTTTATTCCAATTGTTATCTGTATAAAAACCAGGATAATCCTGTAAATAAGTAACCCATCCTTTTGAATCAGCCGGGGCACCTTGTCTGATTTTGTTGAATACTTCATCTGACACACCTGGTAAACCAACATTGGTTAATGACTCATGTGTCATTTCTGCAAATTGGAGTGTGTTGGTTACAGCTTTAAGATAATCAGGTGTTTTCAGTCCGAAATTTGTTGAATAGTCTACCTGTGGAGGTCCCTTTACCCCTTTCTTAGTCGTTATCAGTACCACACCATCTGCCGCACGGGCACCATAAATAGATGCAGCTGCATCTTTCAGTACACTTACACCAGCAATATCGTTAGGGTTTAGCCCATTAAGATCACCGGGTATTCCATCAATCAACACCAGTGGTTTGTTTCCATTTACCGACGAAATTCCCCGGATTTGAAGATCATATCCTTGTCGGCCGGGTTGCCCACTACTACGAATTACAGTAAGCCCGGATACCGCTCCTTGCAAAGCGCTCGAAGCATTCACTAACGGTCTTGACTCGAATACCTTTTTATCGGCCTGAGAGATCGCTCCGGTAACAGATGATTTATCTTTTGTAGCGTATCCTACCACTACTAGCTCCTTTAACTGACCGTTATCTTCTAATAGGACAACGTTAATATTTGTTTGGGCACCAACTGTAATTGTCTGGGTTACATATCCCACTGCAGAGATAATTATCTCTTGTTCCCCATTTATTAAAGAAATTAAGAAATTACCATTTCCATCGGTAGAAGTTCCCCTATTTGTTCCCTTTACTGCAATATTTACTGATGAAATTGGTTGTCCATGTTCATCCGTAACCTTTCCCTTAATTTCAACTTTCTTAGGTTCTCCAATGATGTTGGGAGTTTGAGAAGATGGCAGTAGCTTACTAAGAATGATCGATTTTTGTTTAATCTCAAAATTTAGATTTTGACCTTTAAGTATAGCCTTCAGCGCATCTTTCAATGGCACCTTCTCTAAATTAATGCTTACTGTCCCTGCTCCCTTTATAAGATCAGACTCATAAAGGACAATATATCCTGTTTGTTTCCTTACCTGAGCGAAGACGTGCCGAAGATTTACATTATTTTCCTTAAGTGTTATATGCTGGGCCAATGTGACTGCACTTAACTGCATAAGAAAGGTTGTCATGATGACAATAGTTAATTTCATAATGCGCAACATTTGTTTAGATGCGAGATATCCCACAATGCATCTAAATAGATGAATAAATTTCATACTTTTGGTTGTTTTGGTTGATTTGCGAATGCTTCCTGATCGTCGAAAATTTGTAAGCAATCACGTTTAAATAATTAAACAATTCCTTTTGGAATAGGAGATCAAAACACTCAGATCAATCCTGGTTTTATATCAGGATTGATTATTTATCCCTTTACAAACTGGAGATTAAAAGTGATTGATACACAGTCAGTTTTCGTAAGTTTACTTCATGACAATTATCCTCCTTCCTTCAATTTTAAAATGTATGTTTTTGGTGGATTCTAACATTTCCAGTACTGAAGAAACCTGATTATACTTCGAAAGTCCACCGCCATATAGTTTATTTTTATCTACACCTTCCTCATAATCCACATCCACATTATACCATCTGGAAATTCGTTTCATGATGCTTTGTAATGGTTCATCTTCAAAGAGAAATATTCCATCTTTCCAGGCTATTGCATCTTCCGCAATTACATTTTTAACGTCAAAAACCCCGGAAACAAATTTGGATTGTTGATTTGGCTTAAGGGTTCTGCTTAACTGCCTATTATTTACCTTTACACTACCCTCCAGAAGGGTTGTTGTTGTAGATTCATTGGCATAACTGCTGATGTTAAAATGTGTACCCAAAACTTCGACATCATGATTAGCTGTACTCACTACGAAGGGGTGTGTTTTATCTTTAGAAATTTCGAAATATGCCTCTCCCTCCAGCTGAACCCGACGGATACCGTCGTTCAAAAGATCAGCGGAGTAAGTGATGCTCGATGCCGCATTGAGCCAAACTTTTGAATGATCTGGTAAAATCAAGATGTAGGTTTCTCCACGTGCGGTTGAAAGGGTATTTTTGCCACCCGTCCCTGAGGAGGATGTAAGCTGATACACCAACTGACCCTCCGATGTTTTACGAATACTAACTCCTGATTCCTTGGCAATTTCTCCTTTTCCTGTCTTGCTGAGGCTAATCTTTTTCCCATTTGCTAAGGTCAAAGTTGCACCTACTTTACCAGGTGCAACGTCTTGAGCATAGTTGTTTTTTTGTTCAGCGGAAATGCTACGTTTGTGGTAGAAAAATATACCTAAACTCAATACCAGCACTGCAATAGCTGCACTGGCCAGGCGAGGCCAAAGCTTTACGATTTTTTGATTACCCGGTTTTATTACAGGAGGGATAGTTTCCTCATTCTGCAGGCCGATAATATCTTCGTAAATAACACGCGCTTTTTCCTTGTTGTAATCCGGGACTGGTAAATCATCTCTATCCCATAAGTGTTGTGTCAATATTTCAAGTTCATCATAAAAATCAGAGTCAGATAATGCAGCACTCCATTCCTCCTGTTCGTCAGCACTTAGCTTTCCATTCAGGTATTGATCGTATAAATATCTAAATCTGCTCTTCGTCATTTTGATTTCTTCATAAAGCGCATTAAACTAAGTTTAACCCTAATTTTATATCAGTTTACTAGTAAGTCGGAGAAATCAGAAATCGAGGTAATTGTTTTTAAAAAAAAATGAAGAGGAAAAATATTGCTTTCTGGCTTAAAAAAATTTAAATATAAAAGCGACTGCCGCAAAGTGAGAAAGCTTGTGAATGTATCCTCTCAAAAACTTAAGCGCCAACTTCATGTGGGTTTGAACTGTTCCGTGACTGATATTAAGCTGATCTGCTGCTTCCTTATACTTAAATCCTTGTTGATAACAAAGCTGATAAACCTGGCGCTGTTGCTCGGGTAATTTTCCGATGCCTTCTGCTAAGGTAAGGTGTGCATGCTCCAGTGTAATAAGTTCCTGAATGCTTGATTCCCCCACCTCTGATATTGCCAACAGTTCCCTTTGAATACTTGCTGATTTTTCATTTAGCCTGAGTAGATCGATTGCCCTGCGACGAGCGATCGTCTTAATATAAGCTTCAATATTGTTAGTGGCTTTCAACTTGTCGCCCATTTGCCAAATATGGAGCATGGTTTCCTGAATTACTTCTTCAGCAGAAGATTCGCACCTCAATAATCGAAAAGAAAATTTAAAGATAACGTCGTAATATTTTTGATAAAGAATTTTAAAGGCAAGATGATCTCCCTCAGCTATTTTTGCCAGCAGTTTATCTTCCTCAAAGAGGACAGGTGTCATGCGCTTATTTGACATACTTCTTTTCATAATCTAAAAGACTCCTGTTAAAAGAATAAATCAAGAATGCCGAACACTTTGCAATGAGAGTACTCCCTTGTCATAGAAAAAAATATCTGGTATAGGCAAAACTGTTCTATTTTTTTTATTTAAAGATGGATTTTATACATTAAATAATGGACAATATTACCATTAAAACAACGAGAGACAAACAACTAAACTTTAGACCATCCTTATACCCTAACGGCAGACTTCACGAACCCCCGATTTCAGAAAGCCTTGAAATGGGATTGGCAGAACTTAAAGCTTGTTGTCTTACCCTGTTATAGAAGACAAAAGATCCTAAGTCAGAAGAAATATATTAATCAACACTGTTAATTATTCCAGTATCCTAATTAGTACTTTTACTAACAATAACGCAATTAGTTAAGATGAAAAGAAAACTGTCTTTAATTGAAGGAACAATGTATGCTGGCGGCCAAACAACTGTAAACGTTGTCTCTTCTGTTACAATTATAGGAACCATAAAGGAATCGGATTTACATGCTACACTTCTAAAAATTCAAAACAGACATCCCCTATTGAGCGCGAATGTTTGGGAAGATGAAGCACGTATCCCCTATTTCGTTAAACAGAACCCTGTTCAGAAGATTTCAATTCGTATAGTTAATCGCCAAGCATCCAATGATTGGGAAAAAGAATCTATTGATGAATGCTTAGCACCATTTGACACAAGTGGAGGTACGTTATTTAGATTGGTATGGATAAAATCTGACGATGTTTCAGACCTAATCTTTGTTGCTCATCATTGCATTTGCGACGGGAGATCCGTATTAAATCTTATGGATGAAGCATTAACACTATTAGGTAATCCGGAAAAGGAGTTAGAAACCTACGAATCCTTTTCTTCAATTCAGAACTTCATCCCTGCAGAGATAAGAGATAATAAAGCCAATAAATTAAAGGTCCGATTATTCTCCAAAGTTGCAAAAGTAGTTTTACTGTTGGTGGCTTTCAAAAAAGAGATTAAAAGAGAAAACCACTTATTTATGCATTGGAAATTGACCAAGGAGCAATCATCACTAATTGCTGAAAAATGCAAGTCCAAAGGAGTTTCCGTTCACGATGCCTTAAGTGTAGCATTTTTAAGGAGCTTTAAAGATATTGAAACCATTAAATCAAATTCCAGGCTTTACTGCGCGGTAGATATGCGAAAGTTTCTTCCTGACGTTAAAAACGATATGCTCTTCGCCTTCCCGGCAATGGTTGGTTTAGATCTGCCCAAAAAGGAACCCACTGATTTCTGGAGTCAGGCGAAAGCATTTAAAGATGAGTTGTCAAAAAAAATTGAAGAAATGAATGTAAATACCGTATTACTCTACAGCGAATGCCTATTACCTTCATTACCCAGAATGACACAATATGCTAAAGCGGACAAAGGAACTCACGATTTTACACTATCAAATATGGGAAAAGTAAATATCAGCGAAAGGTACAATGATTTGGAAGTTGAATCTTTACAATCTCCATCAACAATTTTCCCTTTTGGCAACCCCACTACGCTATTTACCACCTACTTTAAGGGGCAAATTGATTTCATTTTCACATCTGATGAATATTTTATCAAGCATACAGATGCGCAAACCTTAAAGGAAAAAGCAATGGCTATGATACTAAACAAACCTCAAAATTAAGTCTTTATAATTGGCATTCATTTCTCAAAAAGAGCTAAAAATCTGGTGTATACTAAAAATACCCGTCGTAAAAATATTTATTTATATTTAAATAAATATTAACGAGATCAAACATGAAACTACTGTCATTATTAGCGTTTTCTGCACTTGCATTGGCATCCTGCAATAGTCAAACCGAAACTAAAAAAGCCACATCTGAGCAACCCATAAACGGAACTTGGAAGCTTGTATCAGCAAAAACCATAACCAAAGGAGATACAGTAAGTTCTTTCCCTGTCGAAAACCAGGAAATGATTAAGCAGTTTAATGATACTCACTTCTCTTTCTTCAAGCACGACCTGAGTAAAGGCAAAGGAAAAAACACTGTTTTTGATGCAGGTAGTGGTACATACACATTGAACGGAGATAAATATGAAGAACATCTTCAGTATTGCAGCTACAGAGATTGGGAAGATTTGAAGTTCAGCTTTACCGTAAATATAAAAAATGACACCTTGGTGCAACGTGGAATCGAAAAAATAGACAGTCTCAATGTTAATCATGAGATTGTTGAGACCTACATAAAGCTGAAGTAACCTACTTATGGAATTAGTGCTCAAATTCCATCTTTCTATAAATTATCGCTTATGAAAACCGCTCTACATTTAGCACTCGTATTTACTTGCTGCATTTTTGCTTCTAACAATGTTTTTTCGCAACAGGCCAATCTTGTTGGATATGAAAAGATCTTTAACAAGGCTGATTCATTAGCTTCAAACCAAAATGTAAAAGGCGCGCTAGTACTTGTTACTGATTTAAATGCCAAGGCAAGGAAAGAAGGAAATACGGTTGCGCTAATTAAGTCGGTTATTTACAGAATACTTTTTCAGCATTATCTAGATCCAACAGATCTGGCAAAGCTCAATACTGATTTAAAACAAGATATCGAACTAGCCAAACAGCCGGAAAAGAGCATACTCCAATCACTACTCGGACAGAGTTATTGGAATTATTACCTTCAAAATGCTTACAGAATAAGGCAGAGGACATCAATAGAGGCTGAAAGTGGAAACGACATAAAGACCTGGTCGGCAAAAAAAATAATCGATGAGACAGTAAATAGCTATATGGCCTCCATCGCGGATGCGGATTTATTACAGAATAGTAAGATTGATATTTTCACTACGCTTCTTGCAGGAGATAGCACAACACGGTATCTACGACCTACACTTTACGATCTTCTGGCTCACCGCGCCTTATCTACTTTTAGTAATACTCAGATTGATTTAATTACTCCACCAATTAACCCAATAAATTTCAGAGCTACTCTATTTTCGGATACCAAAAGTTTTATTGGAGAATCATTACCAACGGGAGATAGCACCTCAACCGAGCAAAAAGCCTTTATAATCCTTCAAAAGCTTTTACAATTTCATAGCAGCCAAAAGAATATTGCGGCTATAGTTGATGTAGACCTTAAGCGGATAAAATTTATTTATCAGCGATCTTTGAAAGAAGGCAAAGACACCGCGTATTTCGATGCACTTCAACAGCTATTGGGTAAAGCAAGAGAAACTGAAATCTATTCAGATATACTTTATGAGCAAGCATTGCTTTTCAGAAATGGTTTCTCCAGAAATGGCGAGGAGAAATTAAATTTAGTTAATGCAGTTAAACTGGCAGAGGAGGCAATACACGCCTATCCGAAAAGTAATGGCGCTATTAATGCGACCAATTTAATCAAGCAGATTAAAACAAAATCATTGTCGATTAAGCTAAAAGAATATGCACAGCCAAATGCGCCAATGTTAATTCAATATAGCTATCAAAACGTTGAAAGGGCGTCGCTGAAACTCTATAAAGTTCAGGCAAAACTAACAAGCAACAATATGCCTGATTTTAGAGATAAAACCAAATATTTAAGCTTCTTAAAAGAGGAAAAAGAAATTAGATCATGGAATATTGATCTACCGGATATAGGCGACTACAAAAACCATAACATAGTTGACAAGCTTGATGGCTTGCCATTAGGAAAATACTTGTTAATCGCTCAGAATGAAAGCATTCAGGATACACTACCTGATAACCTTCTAAGCAATTTTGCATTTTTCACCGTATCGGGAATGCATATCAGTACACGACTCTTAGGCGATAACATCCGACAATATTCAGCTGTAAACAGTACTAGCGGAGATCCTTTAACAGGGATAAAAATACAAGAACAGGGAAACCGATATTCCGATAATAAGCGTACCACTATTGCCATTAAAACAGACAATAATGGATTTGCCGGCTCCAATGAGTCTCATCGTATAAGTTCCGCTATCGCTACACTAGATACTGATACGGTTTATATTGAAGTGAACTCTTACTACTATGGAGATAAGACAGCGACTAAACGAGTAGTACTTTTTACCGATCGCCCAATTTATCGTCCAGGCCAAATTGTGTATTATAAGGGATTATTCCTCAAAGAATTTGATGGCAAGAACAAAGTCTTACCTGACAAGGATGTGGAAGTTGTTTTTAAAGATGTAAATGATGAGGAAATTAAGACTGTTAATTTAAAAACAAACGAATACGGCACTTTTCAGGGTTCTTTTGATATTCCTACAGGAAAGCTAAATGGCCAGATGAGTATTAGCACAGAATACGGCGAAGTAGAGGTACAAGTTGAAGAATACAAAAGGCCAACCTTTCAGGTAATCTTTGACAAGTCCAATGAGCGGTATAAATTTAATGACACAATTACAGTAAAAGGCAAAGCGATGGCATTTTCTGCCTATACAATTGGAGGCGCTACTGTGAAATATACAGTTGAGAATAATGGCAACCCAATATCTAATGGAACCACAAAAACTAATCCCGATGGTACTTTTAGCATTAAGTTTTTTGCAACAAACAAAGAAGACAAAAACCAAGTTATCAATTACGAGATAAATGCCGACGTTACCGACATCAATGGAGAAACAAGATCTGCAAGTACAACCATTTATGTTGGCAAAAAAGATGTTCGGTTAAATTTGAATCTACCTGAACGGATCTTTTCTAACAACAAAACTGATAGTATTCATTTCAGTATAAATAACCTGAATAATCAACCAATAAAATCATCCCTTAGGGTACAGTGGTATCAGCTTCAATACCCTGGTCGCTTGGCCACTAAAAGCTTTTCTATTGAAACCCCGGAAAAATATGCTTTAAGTAAGGAAGAATTTGTAAAGAACTTCCCAAATGAAGATTATGGGGGCGATAGTAATCCAGAAAACTGGAAGTCTGTAAAAACAAATGTTGATCAGAATGTAAGCGCCGAACTTGGTTTAGGGGCAATAAGTTTAAATAACAACGACTTAAAGCCGGGATACTACAAAGCCTTGTTTACAGCTAAAAATCCTGACAATGATACCATAAACATAGAAAGAATTGTTAGAATTTATGGCAACTCGCCTGATACTATCCAGACTATGAACGAATGGTTAGTACCAGAAAAGACAATTGTAAATCCTCAGGAGAGTGCGATATTTAGAGTCGCTGCATTAGCTTCCGGCAGCTCTATACATTATGAAATAAATTATAAAGGGAAAATTAGTGAGAAGGTCTGGATTAAAGGATCGCCCAAACAAAGTTTTATAAATATTACTCCCAAACCCGACTACGAAGGTGCTTTTGCAGTCCAGTTTACCATGACTCAAAATGGGGTCAATTATCATTATCAGCAAGTTGTAACTGTCGTAAATGAAGCAAAACAGTTAGAAATTAAATTCTTAAGCTTTAGAAATAAATTAGAACCAGGCGAAAAAGAAACATGGAAGTTAAAAATCAGCAATAAGGCCGGAGAGAAACAAATGGCAGAGCTTGTTGCAACACTGTATGATGCATCGCTCGATGAACTTAAACCGATGAGCTGGCAAAGCATTTATGACGATTATTACAACTATTATGCCTTCAACTGGAATTCAGGTCTCAATCGGGTAAGTCAGGGTAATGATATGTGGTTCTTACGTACAAATCAATATTACGGCGGGATTACAGATCGCAAGTATGAACATCTTAATTTATTCGGATTTCAATTCAATGAATACGACAAGAGCTACTTTAATAACTTCTTACAATACGTCAATCTTAAAAAGATAAATGCCGATTTATTGGCATCTGAAAAACGAATTGCCTTATTGAAAAAAGGGGGTTTAGTTTATGGAATTGTAAAAGACACCCAAGGCTTTCCTATTCCCGGTGTGCAGGTTAAGATATCCGGAAAAAGATTGACCTCAACAGATAAGTACGGCATATATGCGATAAATGCCAAACCAGGTGAGGTATTGAATTTCAGTACGCCGAGTTTTTTCAAATATTCAACAAAAGTAAAAACCACCAAAAGGATAGATGTTTCTTTAAGAGAGGACAAAAAAAATCTAGATGAAGTTGTAATTAGAGGCTATCAAAAAAGGACAAGAGAGGTAACAACAGGCTCTAGTTTCATTGTATCAGGAAAAGAAGTGCAGGATGTACCCGTTTCCAATGTAGAACAGCTACTGCAAGGAAAGGTTGCAGGCTTAAATATACAGAGCGCCCCTAAAGTGGCTGGAATAAGCAGTAAACTAGCAAACATTGTAACTAGAACAAACTTCAATGAAAGTGCTTTTTTCTACCCTCAGTTACACACCAACGCATCAGGAGAGATTGATATTGAATTCACCATTCCACAATCTCTCACCCGGTATAAAATGCTGGGTTTTGCGCATACTAAAGACCTCAAGACTGCACGGATTAGTAAAGAACTGATTACTCAAAAACAACTATCCATTTCTGCTAATGCTCCTCGTTTTTTCCGTGAAGGAGATACCATTTTATTTAGTGCAAAGCTGAACAACCTGTCAGGCAAAAAACTTAAAGGTAAAGCTGCACTAGAGTTATCCGATGCGCTAACAGGAAACATTATACAAATCTTCACTGCTAATACTAATACAACTCAAAAATTTGACCTGAAAGATAAAGGCAGTGACGTTATTAAATGGGCCTTAATTATCCCTACGGGAATAAGCGCTATCGGCTATAAAGTAGTTGCAGAATCTGGCAGATTCAGTGATGGAGAAGAAATGATCATTCCGGTTTTAACTAACTCCATTCTGGTTACCGAAACGATGCCTCTAAACGTTCGTGGAAATACCACTAAAACATTTAAGATGGAAAAATTGCTGGAGTCAGGGAAGTCAACCACGATGCGAAATCAGGCATTGACACTTGAATATACTTCTAACCCGGCATGGTATGCCGTTCAGGCACTGCCCTATTTAATGGAATACCCATATGAATGTGCAGAACAAACTTTCAGTAGGTTTTATGCCAATAGTTTTGCTTCAGGAATCATTAACAGCTCTCCTAAAATAAAGCAGGTGTTTGATCAATGGCAATTACCAGAGAGCGATGCACTATCCTCAAATCTTGAAAAAAATCAGGAACTAAAATCAATATTGCTTGAAGAAACACCTTGGGTAAGAAATGCCAATAGTGAGCAAGAGAGAAAAAAACGCTTATCTGCATTATTCAATTTAGCCCGCATGAATAATGAGCTGAAAAGCAATTTCGAAAAGCTGCAAAAAATGCAGTATCCAAATGGGTCGTTTCCTTGGTTTAACGGCATGAGAGAAAACAGATACATCACCCAGCAAATTGTTTTGGGAATGGCACAACTGAAATTCCTAAAACTTGCTGATGAACAAAACTACCATGAGTTTAACTCCATGCTTAATAAGGCTATCATTTATTTAGATGAGGAGTTCACTAAAGATTATACCGCGAGCCAATCAAAGAGTCAATCAAAAACTACCGCCGACTATTTACCACTGCACTACTTGTATGCACGCAGTTATAGCAAACAGATTAACACCAATATCAACTTCAATAAGGCCTTAGATTATTATCTTAAAAACATCTCTAAAGAGTGGACAAAAATGGGAATTTATCAGCAAGGTCTTTCTGCGCTGGTATTACACCGAAATGGGAATCATGCTGAGGCGTTAAAAATAGTTAGCTCCTTAAAAGACAGAAGTCAGCAAAGCGACGAAATGGGAATGTACTGGAGTAGCAATAAAAGTGGCTGGTGGTGGTACCAAAGTCCTATAGAAACGCAGGCGTTGCTAATTGAGGTTTTTAACGAAGTGGCAGCAGATACTAAATCAGTGGAAGAAATGAAAATCTGGTTGCTTAAAAACAAGCAAACGAATGATTGGAGAACTACAAAAGCAACTACCGCAGCATGCTATGCGCTATTAATGCAGGGCCATAGTTTACTTGAAGATACAGGGGAATCGAAAATTCTAATCGGCGATAAATCTTTTGAGCAGCTGGGGGTAGCTGAGCCAAAGAAAGAAGCAGGAACAGGTTATCAAAAGGTAAGCATTGCCGGCGTTAAGGTTAAGCCGGAAATGGGTAAAATTGAAATCACGAATAACAACAATTCAATTGCCTGGGGAGGCGTATATTGGCAGTACTTTGAACAACTGGATAAAATTACACCAAGCGAGACAGGCGTAAAGATTAAAAAACAATTGTTTTTAAAGCGTCAAACTGCCGCTGGTGATCAACTCGCCCCATTAAATAGCTCTACCGTTTTAAAAACAGGAGATTTAGTGAAAGTAAGGTTAGAAATTAGTGCGGATAGAGACATGGAATACATTCACCTAAAGGATATGCGATCTTCTGGTTTTGAGCCTTTAAATGTAATCTCCCAATACAAGTATCAGGATGGTTTAGGGTATTATGAAAGTACCAAAGATGCCTCAACCAATTTCTTTATGGATTACATGCGTAAAGGGATTTATGTATTTGAGTATGAATTAAGGGTAAGTCAGGCAGGTAATTTCTCTAACGGAATAACAACACTACAATCTATGTACGCACCAGAATTTAGTACGCATTCAGAAGGTATTCGTGTGACGGTAAAACCATTATAATGCTAAATTTGTAGGATATGTTATTACCTACTGTTGGCATTGAGCAGATCTTTAATCTTCCTTATACCGGGGAGGACTTTAAATTGTTGCGTCATACCCCTATTAACATGCCTTATATTCCGCATGCTCATAAACATGATTTCTATATGATCTTGATTATAGAACAAGGTAGCGGAACACATACAATAGATTTTAAAGAGCATAATGTGAATGAAAAGATGGTATTTTTTCTTGCTCCAGGTCAGGCACATCAATGGAATCTTGCTGAAAACACTTCTGGCTACCAGTTGGTGTTTTCACAAAAATTCCTAACTGCGGGTAGTCAGCGTTTGCCATTTTTTAATCTCTCGGCTCACCCGTTTCTTACTCTTGAAGGCAATCAATACCAGACCCTAACGTTAGAATTTGAGCAGATATTAAAAGAGATGTCTACAACTGCTCAATTCCAAACAGAATTGCTGCAAACCAGATTACAGCTTGTTCTAATTCTATTAAAAAGATGGTACTCACTCAGTTTTAACCTTCAAGACCTTACTACCGACAATCGTCTGATCAACAACTTCCTTACACTCCTGGATCAACACTACATGGTGCATAGTGAAGTATCCTTTTATGCCGATGAGTTGCATGTTACGCCTAATTACCTCAACCAGATTTGCAGAAAGAAATCCGGAATAACTACAGGAGACTATATCCGGGAACGTATTTTACTCGAAGCAAAGCGAATGCTTACACTGACCAACCTCGACATCAAAGAGATTGCTTACGCTCTTGGCTTTAACGACACTTCTTATTTCTCCAGATTCTTCAGAAAAAATACCGGCGTTAGTCCGCAAGGATTTCGAAAAACAAATAATTAGTACCCATATTGAGATAATCAGTCCTATTTACCTGGCTGGTTTAAAGTTAAATTTGCATATGAATTTTCGAATTGCATCAATCATAGTGCTTACTTGCCTTACAATGAATGCTTGTTCGCAGAATAAAAACATGGAACAAAACACTTCAGAAATATTCAACATCATAGCTGCAAATGATAGCACCAAACTCTCGCAATGGCTATCCAACCATAAAAATATTGAAATACAAAACAGTAAAGGAGAAACTCCTTTAATGAATGCTACTTATGGCAACAAGGTTGTACTTGTCAAAATGCTGATTGATGCAGGAGCTAATGTTAACAAACAGGACAGCATGCTAAACAGCCCATTTTTGTATGCTGGAGCATCAGGTTATCTGGAAATTCTTCAGCTATGCTTAAAAGCAGGAGCTGATTACAAAGTATTTAATCGTTACAATGGCACTGCACTGATTCCTGCCTGCGAAAGAGGCCATATTGCAGTAGTTACTGAATTACTTAAAGATAAAAACTACCCAATTGACCACATAAACAGATTGGGTTGGACTGCCCTACTAGAGGCCGTTATTTTAGGTGATGGAAGCAGTAAATACCAAACAATTGTTCAGCTTCTGGTAAATGCTGGTTGCGATATCAGCATTAAAGACAAAGAAGGTGTGGATGCACTAACTCATGCTAAAAACAGAAATTTTAAAGAAATAACAACAATACTTGCCGGGGCAACTAAAAAATAATCTTCCTCAATGAAAAAAGTAATACTTTCTGTGCTCTTTCTTTTTGCCTGTACTTCCGTGTTTTCACAAAAAAAAGAGGCTGATTTAATCATTAAATCAGCAAATATCGTTGACGTTAAAACCGGTAAAATAATATCGGGCAAGGCAATAGCCATTAAAGACGGCACTATTGTTACTGTTTTTGATGAAAAACAGATCAGCGGATATAATTCGAAGCAAATAATTGATGGAAAAGGTAAATACCTGATTCCCGGACTTTGGGATATGCACATGCATTTTGGTGGCGGCGACTCCTTAATAAATGAGAACAAAAACCTGCTTCCTTTATTTTTAGCTTATGGCATCACAACTGTACGAGATGCTGCTGCCGACATTAGCCCAAGCGTTTTGCAGTGGAGAGACGAAATTGCGGCAGGAAAGCTGCTTGGTCCTCGTATTTTTACTTCAGGTCCTAAATTGGAAGGTTACAAATCTGTTTGGAAAGGAGATATTGAGATTGGGAACACCAAAGAAATAGAACTGGCATTGGATTCTCTGCAAAAAATGCGCGTTGACTTTGTTAAAATCACAGACAACACATTAAAACCGGATCTCTTTTTAGAAGCAATCAGACTAGCCCGCAAGCGTGGATACAAAGTATCTGCACACATTCCGAGTGCTTTAACTATGGAACAAATTGCAAACGCTGGATTAAGCTCAGTTGAACATTTAGGTTATGCACTTAAAGCAGGCTCGAAAGTTGAAAAAGAGATTTCTGATGAAGTAACCGCCGGAACTTTAAGAGGCAAAGCCTTTAATCAAAAAATTATGCAAACTTTTGATGAAACAGCTGCACTTGCCGCCTACAAGAACATGGCAAAGCATGGTATGTACCTTACACCAACCCTATCGCTAAACTATATCCTTACCTATTTTGAGAAAGACAATCATAAAAATGACAGCTACCTGCAATACATAGGGAAAGGTTTACAAAAAACTTATGAAGGGCGTGTAAAAAGAGTGGAACAGGATGACGCAGAAGCCATTGCTTTCAGACATGAGTTATTCGAAAAGACAGTAACCACCCTCCCTCTTTTGCAAAAAGCAGGAGTTAAAATACTAGCAGGAACAGATGCAGGATACTTAAATTCCTATGCATATCCTGGCATTGGGTTACATACAGAACTGGAACTTTTGGTTAAATATGGTTTAACTCCGTTACAGGCTTTACAAGCTTCGATGGTAAATTCCCCTGATTTTCTTGGTAAAAAGGAATATGGTAGTATTGCCCCAGGTAAAAAAGCAGATATATTATTACTGGATGAAAACCCTTTGAACAACATAAGTGCTACTCAAAAGATTTTCACCGTAATTACTGCAGGTAAGGTACTCAACAGAAGTACTCTTGACCGTATGCTTGAAGAGGTTAAGAATTTGCAATAAGCCTCCTTATATAGCTTTTATTTTAGCTGGTATGCCATTATACTTTTCTTGAAAAAAGTAGGGATGTAAACTATTTTCTTAACTGGATCGTAACCGATATCTGCAGTGTTTTTCTTTTCCAAATGCGTATCTAGCAACAACTCTGAGGTGCCATTTGCGAATACATAGTAAACATAACCACCCCAACTTGAAAATAAGAAATCGCCATTTCCGATAGGTTCAATTCCGTCACCACCATTAGGTAATCCGGCTACTTTAATCAGGTCTTTTTTTGCATTTGCTTTTAAAAGGTTTTTACCTCCCCCAGCAATGTACAAATCACTACCAATAGCTTTAAGACCATTAACTCCATCTATATTTTCTAGATAAACAACGTCTTTATTGTTGATGATCTGATGGATCTTTTTTGTTCTGGAATCTGACACATATACCACTCCTTTATCGCTAACAGTAATGTCGTTCAAAAAACTTGACCCTGCTATTGGTATGGTAAGTTCCACCTTACCTTTAGGAATATCGATAACAACTACATCCGTTATATCGGCTACATACAGTTTGTTACCATGTATGGCTAGTCCTTTTGGAGAATTAAGTCCGGTTACCCAGTCCAGGTTGATCACCTTTCCATTCATATCGAGCTTTCCTATTCCACCAATTCCATCTTTGGCATCGGCGCTGTTGCCCATAATTGACACATACAATACTCCTGCTTTTGCATCAGGTAGAACAGATTCGGGAAGATTAATAATACTATCTGTCTCCCAGATTTTTTCCAATTTGTGCTGGGCATTTACACTTAAACCAAGCAACATTGCAAAAATTAAACTTAAATATTTATTCATAGCGTTTCCTTTAATTGAGATACTTTGGCTATGAAATTACATAAAAACCAACAGATTAGGATAAAAATTTTTGTGCATTCTATTTCATTTTTTACAATACTCACTTACAAATCGAGTTAATTATCTGTTTATTTGTATTTATTAATTTAATACACACACAAATTTAATCTTCTTTGTTATGCTACTTAGCATCTTAAACTCCGTTTTTTGCGTTGCGTTTATACTATTCGCATATGTGAACCTTAATGATAACGACTCATGGCTGTGGGTTCCAATCTATATGGTGGCTTCCATTTGTTGTGGATTTGCCATTTTTGATCTTTTTTACCCTATCGTATACCTTGTTGCCATATCTTTCTATCTGATTTACGCAATCATCCTCTTTTTTGCTAAAGATGGAGTGCGTGACTGGATAATGAAATACCGAAGACCAAGCTTAGTAGAGAGTATGCAAGCTACCAAACCTTATATTGAAAAAACCAGAGAATTTTTTGGTCTATTAATCATAAGTGGTGCTCTTGCTATCAACTATTTTGCAGCAATCAATTTATAAAAAAAGAACATCATGCTTTTGATAGATATAGAAGGGATAAAAAGCCTTAATGATCTTTTTCTGCAAATCATTAAACAAAACCTTAGCAGCGATGCTTTGCATTGGCTGGAAACTAAAGTTGAATTGATTAAGACAGAAGAAAAATCGATACAATTAAACCTGACATTTTCGCATCTTCCAAGATTGGCAGGTAAACAGCCAATAGTATTGCAAGCTGAAGACGAGGCAAAGATAGCGCAGCTATTACCTGGCTTTTCATTAAAAGAATGGACTGCCGACAGGTTATCGCGTGTTTGGCTATTAATGCAAGTGCCGGATGAAAACAAAGAGGCTTACATCAAAAAAATAAGCGGCTTATTTATTGGTTCAGAGATGAATGAGCAGATAGCACTTTATTCGGCGTTGCCATTTTTAAGTTATGCAGAAGAGTGGGTATCCAGATGTGAAGATGGAATTAGGAGCAATATTGGCACCGTACTGGAGGCCATAATGTATCACAACCCCTATCCCGCTCACTTCCTTTCAGAAGGTGCATGGAATCAACTGGTATTGAAAGCATTTTTTACAGATAAAGATGTGAATCATATCGTTGGATTGAATGAAAGATCCAATCGGGCATTAACAGATACATTAAGTGATTATGTGCAAGAACGTTTAGCTGCCCACAGAACTGTTAATCCAGAAATCTACAAATTGATAGAACAAAAAAATCAGACTATATAAATTTTGAATTATGTGCTGTAATGATAATTTTCAGGAAAGAAATGAAGGAGAAAAAATTCAAACTTCCCTTGATTTAAATGACATCAGTGGGATGAAGTTTTTTGACCCGCATGTTCACATGACCTCTCGTACTACCGATGATTACCAGGCTATGGCTGATGCTGGAATTGTTGCATTAATTGAACCGGCTTTTTGGCTTGGTCAGCCACGTACTGGGGTTGACAGTTTTACCGATTACTATAGCAGCCTTATTGGATGGGAAAGATTCAGATCTTCGCAATTCGGTATTAAGCACTATTGCACAATAGGCTTAAACTCTCGTGAGGCTAACAATGAAAAACTAGCTGAACAGGTAATGGAAGTACTTCCTAATTTCATCTTTAAAGAAGGGGTAGTTGGTATTGGCGAAATTGGTTTTGATGACCAGACTGCTGCCGAAGAAAAATATTTCCGTTTACAATTGGAGCTTGCAAAAGAATCAGGCTTACCTGTTCAAATTCATACCCCGCACAGAGATAAGAAAAAAGGTACGCAACGCAGTATGGATATTGCTATTGAACATGGTCTTTCGCCATATTCGGTAATTGTAGACCATAATAACGAAGAAACTGTTAAAGAAGTTTTGGACAGAGGTTTCTGGGCTGCATTTACCATTTATCCTTTTACCAAAATGGGCAACGAGCGCATGGTAGAAGTGGTAAAACAATACGGTTCAGAAAGGGTAATGATCAACTCAGCCGCCGATTGGGGTATCTCCGATCCACTAGCTGTACCTAAAACTGCTGCGTTAATGAAAAAATCAGGAATTAGCCTTGCCGACATTGAGCTGGTTAGTTACCGCAATGCGATAACTGCTTTTGCACAAAGCGGACAGATTGATGAGAATGATTTTCTTTCAGTTAAAACCATCGATCAGAGTCAGAAATTTGAGAGCAATTCAATTTTACGTGGCGGACAACAGCCAAGGGTAGATAAGAACTCTATCATCATCTCCTAATAGAAAGTATTGAATTGAAAAAATTATTAGGATACATAAGGCTAATGAGGCCTGCAAATGTGGTTACTTCTGTTGCTGATGTACTTGCCGGAATAGCCATATCGGGTTCCTTTGCTATGTCCACATGGGACAATTTACAGCTACCCGTTATATTGCTTTGCATTTCAACAATAGGCCTGTACAGTGGAGGGATCATTTTTAATGATGTTTTTGATGCTGATCTGGATAAGGTAGAACGCCCTGAACGCCCAATCCCAAGTGGATTGATCAGCAAAAAAGCGGCGACTATATTTGGGGCAGTATTCTTTTTTATAGGGATTTCGGCAGCCAACTTGTTCAGCACCACAACATCGGCATTGGCAGTAGCTATTATGATAGCTTGCCTTACCTATAATAGATGGGCAAAACATCATTCTATACTAGGCCCGCTAAATATGGGTTTATGCCGTGGCTTAAACCTTTTACTAGGTGTAAGCATTATTAGTACACAAGTACAACAATGGTGGTTTTTAGCAATTGTGCCTATTATTTACATTGCATCTATTACCATGATTAGCAGAGGCGAAGTACATGGCGGAAGTAAAAAGATGCTTTATTTTGCTGCAGTTCTTTATGCTGCAGTAATTGCCAGCATCCTATTTTTTGCAGTTACCCAAGGCGATTTGCCAATTACCCTGGCATTTATTGTTCCATTTGCAATTATGATATTTATCCCGCTCCTAAAAGCCATGCAAAATCCAATAGGTCCTAATATAGGTAAAGCAGTAAAATCAGGAGTTATTGCCTTAATATTAATGAATGCAGCTTGGGCAAGTGTATTTGCTGACTGGAAAGTAGCCCTTTCAATTGTTATTTTATTACCATTATCAATATTACTAAGTAAGGCCTTCGCTGTTACTTAGTCAGGAATTTTCAACTATGAGTTATTTAGAACAGTCGTTTAGTGTAAAATTTGAGTATAAAATATACTTTACCGCTTCGCTATTCGAAACCGGCAATCCCCTCTTGGCAAACTTCTTCAAAGAGAAGCCTTCGGAGGCCTTGCGTAAAATATTTTTCGTACTGGACAAGGGTGTTGCCGATGCTCATCCTGAACTTGTACCTTCAATTAAGGCTTACTTTGAGCAAAATAAAGATGTACAACTGATTAAGGACATTATGATTGTTCCTGGTGGTGAAGCATCAAAAAATGACACTACACTTTTTGACCAACTGGTTGAGGCTGTGAACGTATATGGTATCGATAGGCACTCATACATTGCCGCAATTGGCGGTGGTGCTGTACTTGATCTTGTTGGTTATGCTGCTGCTGTTTCGCACCGTGGCATCAAACACATTCGTATACCAACTACTGTTCTTTCGCAGAATGACTCTGGTATAGGTGTTAAAAATGGCATCAATTACAATGGCAAAAAGAACTTCCTTGGTACTTTTGCTCCACCTTCGGCTGTATTTAACGACGATAAGTTTCTGCTTACTTTAAGCGATAGAGATTGGCGTTCGGGTATTTCTGAGGCAGTAAAAGTAGCACTGATTAAAGATCCTGAATTCTTTTACTGGATTGAAGAAAATGCAGCACAATTGGTTGCACGCGATTTGGATACGATGAACTACCTCATTAAGCGTTGTGCTCAATTGCATTTAAACCATATTGCCGGTGATGATCCATTCGAAACAGGTTCGGCCAGACCACTAGATTTTGGTCACTGGAGTGCACATAAACTAGAGCAACTAAGTAACTTCAGTGTTTTACATGGCGAAGCTGTAGCAATGGGTATTGCTTTGGATAGCACATATTCTTTTCTAAAAGGAATGTTAACAGAAGAACAGTTACATCGCATACTAAATGTATTGGTTCATCTATCTTTTGATATTTCTAATCTATTTATCCAGATTAACGATACTGAATCTCCAATACTTCGCGGTCTTGCAGAGTTCCAGGAGCATCTTGGTGGTAAGCTTACCATTACCCTGCTTACGGATTTGGGTACAGGAAAAGAGGTGCACGAAATGGACCATCAGTTATTGATAGAAGCAAGTAATTACGTTTTAAACTTTACCAGAACACACGCTGGTTTACCTATAAGCAGTCACTAAAAATGAAAGTAAACACAGGCCATTTAACCTATTGCACGAACATTCATCCGGGTAAAAACTGGGATGACGATTTTAAAGCACTACAAGAAAATTTCCCGGTTATAAAACAATCTGTTTCTCCAGACCAACCTTTAGGATTGGGGCTTAGATTGTCGAATGCTTCTAGCCTTGAACTTATCAAAGAAGATACTTTAGCGGAGTTTAAGCAATGGCTTAAAGAAAATGATGCCTATGTTTTTACCATGAACGGTTTCCCTTACGGGGAATTTCACCGTACTGTGGTTAAAGAAGATGTACATACACCGGATTGGACAAACGATTCGCGTAAAGAATATACAATCAGACTTTTTAGAATTCTTGAATCCATATTGCCTGAAGGGATGAATGGCGGAATTTCGACATCACCACTTAGCTACAGGCACTGGTTTAAAACTACTGAGGATTTTATGCAGGCAAAGCGCACTGCTACCTTAAATGTAATAGAGGTTATAAAAGAACTGGTTGCAATTGGTGAGCAAACAGGTAAAACTATGCACCTTGACCTGGAGCCTGAACCTGATGGTATTCTTGAAACCGGAAGAGAATTTATAGACTGGTATCAGGATGATTTATTACCTCTCGGTATTCCTGCGATTGAAACTTCACTTAATGTTTCTGCTGCCGAAGCTGAATCATTAATTAAAAAACACCTTTGCTTGTGTTATGATGTTTGTCATTTTGCAATAGGCTATGAAGCTCATTACGAAGTGTTAAAAGAACTTGAAGCAAAAGGCATTAAAGTAGGTAAAATACAAATCAGCGCTGCTTTAAAAGCAAGTCTTGATAAATCAGCGGAAGAAAGAGAAATTATAAAGAATAGCTTCCAAACCTTTAATGAGCCAACTTATCTGCATCAGGTAGTAGCCTTAAAAAAAGATGGTGGTTTGATTCGTTATTCGGATCTTACCCCTGCTCTTGCAGACTTTGAAAACGAAGAAGCGGCACAATGGAGAGCACATTTCCATGTTCCAATATCAATTAAAGAGATTGGTTTATTACAATCTACTCAGGAGGATATTACGGCCGTTCTTGACCTTCAAAAAAACGCTCCTTTTACTGACCATCTGGAAGTAGAAACCTATACATGGGAAGTACTTCCTGAACAATTAAAATTACCGATCGCCCAATCTATCAGCAATGAATTAAACTGGGTAATTAAAACAAATATATAAGATGAAGAAGACTGTAGTGATAGATGTTGTTGGCTTATCCTCAAACCTTATTGGCAAGCATACTCCTTTTTTAGAGCAATACATAAAAGATAAAAATCTTTGCGCAATTGCACCAATGCTACCAGCAGTAACTACTAGTGTACAATCAACTTATTTAACAGGAAAACTACCTACAGAACACGGGGTTGTTGGAAACGGATGGTATGACCAAATCGATTCTGAGATCAAGTTCTGGAAACAATCAAACAAACTAGTACTTGCAGAGAAAATTTGGGACAAGGGTAAAAAGGAAGATCCTAATTTTACCTGCGCCAATATGTTCTGGTGGTACAACATGTATTCGAATGCTGATTATAGCGTAACCCCTCGTCCAAACTATTTGGCTGACGGCAGAAAGCTTCCTGATTGCTATTCGGAACCAGCCGAACTACGTGATATTTTACAAGAGAAACTTGGTCAGTTCCCACTCTTCCAATTTTGGGGGCCTGGCGCGAATATAAAATCGAGCCGTTGGATTGCTGACGCCTCTAAGATTACTGAGGATCTTTACAACCCTACGCTTACACTTATCTATTTACCACATCTTGATTATTGCTTACAGAAATTTGGCAATGATTTTAGTAAAATCAGCAAAGAACTCGGGGAGGTAGATGAATTAGTAAAGGATTTGGTTACGTTTTATGAAAAGAAAGGCGCCAACATTGTTATCCTTTCTGAATATGGCATCGTTCCGGTAAGTAAACCTATCCATATCAACAGAGTATTCAGAGAGAATGGATTATTACAGATTCGTGTAGAGCGAGGCCTGGAACTTTTGGATGCCGGAGCGTCTAAAGCATTTGTGGTATCAGATCATCAGGTTGCCCATGTCTATATCAATGATCCATCAGTAACGGATCAGGTAAAAGCTATTCTTGAAAAAACTCCTGGCATCGCCATGGTGTTAGATAAAGAAGGTAAAAAGAAATACGGAATGGATCATGAGAGGGCCGGCGACTTTGTATTGGTTGCTGAACCGCAATGTTGGTTTACGTATTACTTCTGGCTAGATGATGCTAAAGCTCCTGATTATGCCAGATGTGTAGATATTCATAAAAAACCAGGCTATGATCCTGTAGAAATGTTTATGTCGTCGAAACCACGCGCTGCCTATAAACTGTTAAGAAAAAAGGCTGGGTTCCGCTATGTAATGGATGTTATTCCATTGGACGCAACTTTAGTGAAAGGATCACATGGAAGTATCAATACGCCAGCAGAATTTCATCCGGTTTTAATTACGGATCAAAAGCTAAACGCTGGCAATATACAGCCTACAGAAATTCATGATTTAATCTGGAAAGCACTAAAAGGATAACTCGTTGTAGCGTTACCAACTTATTTCTATTCTTATTACATTTGGTTCAAACACACAAATATAAATGAACCACTATGGACTCAAGAAGAGACTTTCTTAAAAAAGCTGCGCTATTGTCTGGAGCGGTAGGATTACCTAATGTAATTCCTATGTCCATTCAAAAAGCAATGGCTATTGAAGCAGATCCCGGATCTACCTTTCATGATGCTGAGCATGTTGTAATCCTGATGCAGGAGAACCGCTCATTTGATCATATGTTTGGTAAACTTAAGGGTGTTCGTGGCTTTAATGACCCAAGAGCTTTTACACTTCCTGATAAAGACAAAGTTTGGCTACAAAAAGACAATGAAGGTAAAACCTATGCCCCATTTCATGTAGACATAAATAAAACAAAAATTACCTGGCAAGGTGGACTCCCTCACTCCTGGTCGGACCAACTTGCTGCCCGAAACAATGGTAAGTATGATAAATGGGTGCCCGTAAAATCACTGATGTCATTAGGATATTATGATAGAACAGACATACCATTTTATTATTCTATGGCAGAAGCTTTCACGATTTGCGATCACAACTTCTGCTCATCGCTAACCGGTACAACTCCTAACAGGCTGTTTTTCTGGACAGGAAACATACGTCCGGAATTGAACGGAACTTCAATAGCGGCGGTAAACAATTCTCAAGCAGAATCAAGAGACAATGCTTTTGTAGATTGGGATACCTTCCCTGAGGTATTGGAAGACAATGGAATCGATTGGAAAATCTATCAAAATGAAATCTGGACTGCCGATTTGCAAGGCGATAACGTTGATGATTGGTTAGGAAATTATGGCGATAATGCCATTGAGTATGTAAAACGCTATAACGTTAAACTTGCCGCCTATTTTAGGAAGAATGGTGATGCCAAAAGCAAGCCTCCACTTACTGCTGCTCAGGTAACTGAGAAATACAATAAGCTATCTGCTCGCGAAAAGAATTTAATAGACAAAGCATTTGCAAGTAACATCAATGCACCGTTTAATTATCTGGAACTTGCTCCTTTTACCTTTACTAATGACGAGGGAAAAGAGGAAACCGTAAACATTCCTAAAAACGATATATTTTATCAATTTCGCTCTGATGTAGACAGTGGCAAACTCCCTACTGTTTCATGGTTAGTAGCGCCACAAAGATTCTCGGATCATACCAGCTCTCCATTGTATGGAACATGGTATGTTTCAGAAGCCCTTGACATTTTAACAAAGAACCCTGAGGTATGGAAAAAGACGGTATTTATCCTTACTTATGATGAAAATGATGGCTACTTTGACCACATACCTCCGTATGTAGTTCCAAAACCTAATGATCCATCAACTGGTAAAGTTTCTGCCGGAATTTCTGTTGATGCAGATTACGAATTTAAAAAGGATAGTCCGATTGGCTTAGGTTATCGTGTACCAATGATTATTGCATCACCATGGAGCAAAGGTGGCTATGTAAATTCTCAGGTTTTTGATCATACGTCATCATTGATGTTTTTAGAAAATCTACTTAGTAAAAAAACAGGGAAGAAAGTTCGAAGTAATAAGATTAGCAGTTGGAGAAGAACAATTTGTGGCGACCTTACATCAGCATTCAGACCCTCAATTGGAGCGCCATCCGTTGCACCAGCACCTTTAAAAAGAGAAGAAGTAGTAACTAACATTCAAAACGCAAAAAACAAACCTGCACAAGTTAAACCAGATCCTTTGTCGAAAGCTGAAATAGCCTCGGGAGCTTATTTGCCTCAACAAGAGCGTGGAACTAGCAAAGCTTGTGCTTTACCCTATCAGTTATTCGCAGAATGTAATCTGGATAGTTCGAAAACCAAAGTTGAGCTTCAGCTGGAAGCTGGTAAAGGTAATTTCGGGCAAAAGATAGTGCCGATAGGTGCCCCATTTAATGTTTACACAACCAATCTATATAACGGACAGGCCGGAAAAACATGGGCGTATGCAGTCACCAATGGGGATAAAATTACTGACAATTTAATACTTCAGCATTTCGGTGATGGACACTACAATTTATGTATAAATGCTCCTAATGGTTTTTTTAGAGAATTTAAAGGTGACAAAAATGATCCTGCTTTAAAAGTTAACTGCAAATATGAAGTTAAAGGATTTTTAAGTAAAAGGCCAAGTGGCAACATTGAACTTATTCTCGAAAACGAAAGCGATCAGGATTTAAAAATAAATATTACCGATAATGCATATAAAAACGATAATGTTAAATCACAGTCCTTAAACGCCAAAAGCAAAAAAATATTGGTTATTGACCTGCAAAGGAGTTCGGGATGGTATGATTTTACCGTTCAAGTAGAAGGCAACAGCTCATTTTTAAAACAGTATGCCGGACATGTTGAAACTGGAGAAGATTCGATAACTGATCCATACATGGGTGGGGTGGTTTAAGCCTCTCCCATTTTTTCCTTTGCTGGTACCGTTTCCCTTGTTGCAGGCTCATTAGCTAGAGGTTCCTCAGTGGCAGATACTTTATCTGTTGAGGCCATTTCCTCTTGTATATCAGGATCAAGTTCCACACAACCTTCCTTATCTTTTTTTGCAAAAATGATGGGATAGATGAGCATCAAGGCACCTGCAATAAATAAAATGCCAGCCAATGACAACATATAATTACTTGATTCCACTTTATTTACACTCATCACTTTATAAGCAATTAGTGCCAGTACGCCTAGTATAAAGGCAATTACTGCTTTCTGAAGTTTTAGCGTTTTGATCATGACCTGAGGGTATTAAAATAGTTTTAAACAATAAACAAAAATCACACCATTTCCCTAAATTATTGTTTGACCAAAGCAAACGTCTTTCAAAACAACATCAACTTATTACGCTCCAGTTAACGCTTACCGCTAGAGGGCACCAAACAAACAGGAGCATATCAGAACTGAATTAAAATGTTTAATAGCCTATTCAACGTTAAAAATTAAAGGTCCTATTTGTACAACTATTTTGCCCTTGTGTATCAACAATTATCTAGGTATAACATTTATCTGTCACATTGCCAAGATAAACACCTATTTATCACTACAATAGATATTATTATCTGTATCTTGTGCGTTATTCAAAATATGAGCGAAATTACAGACGAAACGCAAGTCGGAACTAACGACAAAAAGAAACTGGCTTTTGAAGAAAAGCTTCAGGAAATTGACAATAAATACTCGAGATGGTTTGGTACAAAAAATAATCCATTTACCGGTGCTCCTGATAAAATCAACAACTATTTCCGTTATTTCTATACCGCTGAAGGCGATATTCAACTTTACCTAAAAGATGGATTACCTCTTGAAATAGGTAAAGATTGCAGAAATGCATTTAAAGCAGTTTTTTATAATTAATACTGCTAAAATCCAATTCTCGGTTTTATTTTTTTAAAGCCGATATAATAAGAAAAATAGGTCTACGCAACTCATCTTGCATTCCAGGAATAGTCTTTAAAGATATTTCATCCGGCTCTGGTTCAACCAGGGCCGTTATTTCAAACCCACTTTTCAGCAACCCATTAACGTAAGTAGTTAACGTTTTATGGTATTTTATAACTTCTTGCCCCAAAAAGTTAGCTTTTCTAATTCCTTCATTATAGTAATTATCAACCGGCCAATGAACTGGCTCGCCATTTTCATTATAAAACCAATCCTGACTACCATACGCTGTAAAAACCGGATGTTCAATAGAGAAAACAAATGTTCCTCCAACAGAAAGGCATTTGTGCACTTTACGGCAAACATCATCAAAAGATTCCAGATAATGGAAAGCAAGAGAGCTCAACACCACATCAAAAGATTCTGCGAGAAAATCAAAATCTTCAATTGCCATCTGCTTATATTCAACAAAAGAAAACTGATTCTTCTGCTTTGCAATGTCTAACATTTTTTCTGACAAATCTATTCCAAGAACCGATTTTGCTCCTTGCTCTGCCATATATTGACAATGCCATCCAAAGCCACACCCTAAATCCAAAACACGCTTATACTCAATAGCAGGCAGCATTTTTTGAAGTATATGCCACTCTCCTGCACCTTGCAATCCTTTAATGGAACGTGTCATTTGACTATACTGATTAAAAAAAGCAGGATTATCGTATTTATTCTCTTTCATAAATCTTGTTAATTATGACCGCCTAAAGTTAATGCTTAAAAACTATCTCAACATTTTTTGCAGCGGATAATCAATATTGACATGCATACTGAAAAACAGACAGTTAATTTTGCTAAAACGACTTATTAACTTCTTAAATTGATTAAAAAATAAATTATATTTGTTTATCATGACCAAATTAAAACATTTATTCCTACTAGTTTGTATTGCGGGATGCCTTACAGCTTGCGAAAAAGATTTCCCTGTAGACAACCATGATCCCATTGCTCAGTTTACAGCTGATACAAATGCGATTAGAGCTTTTGTCACTAAAAACAATATTGTCACAAAAAAAGACAATGAATTCGGAGTCTTTTATCAAATCATTGAACCTGGCACAGGCAATGTAGAATATAAATCCACTACACAGGTAACCGCCAACTACACGGGAAGACTATTGGATGGAACACAATTTGAAACCAACAATGGAGCAAAGTTTGCCATGGGAGGTTTGATTGGTGGGTGGCAAATTGGTATTCCCTTAATTCAAAAGGGAGGTAAGATCCGTTTAATAATCCCTTCTTTTTATGCCTACGGAAATGTAAAAAATGGTCCGGTACCTGCAAATTCAGTACTAGACTTTACCATAGAAATCACTGATTTACAACAAGCAACAAACTAATTTCACCGACATATCGAGTAAAAAAAGGAGGCAATTGCCTCCTTTTTTTATGAATAGATTTGCCATAATATTGTCATTTGAAAAATAACTTAGTGTATTTATTACACTATCTAAAAATAATCCTTACATTTGTATTGTTAATACAGCGAAGCTGATTAGTAAAAGATTAAAACAGGCAATGGTGCGATTATTGTCTTAAAGAAAAAGATCCCGTTCATACTGGGTTTATATTTGGTTAAAAAGAGGTAGTGCTTGGATAAGACTACCTTTTTTTTGTGCCTTATTTTAAGGTTAATCCTCCTTTTCTTTGAAAGCTTTTAAATCCGATTTAATCTTCAGCATCAAATTATAATCTGATACACCTAATAGCTCTTCTTTAGTAGGTCTGTATTGATTTATGAATAAATCAAGAGAATCGCCTTCCAGTTTAGTAAGAGATGAAATAAAAGACCTTCCAAACCTTGAATCTATATAAGCCTGTTTTTCGTCTTCATGGAGTCTTTTCTTTAGCTTATTCTGCGCATCATTTTTCCGTCCTAATAATCTGGCCACTTGCAACACATCAATCTTTACAAATTCAAACCGACCTCTTGGCTGATAAGAATTTATAAAAACATCCTTAAACCTTATAGGCCGATAATTAAACTCCTTTGCAAAATCTTTTCTTAGTTTTAGTGAATCTGCTTTATGATCTCGTTGGCCGGAAATAATTACTTCTTTGAGGTTTATAGAAGTTGGATTAAGAAAAACAGTCATTAAAGGCAATTTCCAATCCTTTACAAGAACGTATTTTCTATCGTAGCCTAATCCAGAGAACCATATTGTATCTGTTGTAGAAACAATTAGCGCAAAATCCCCCGCAGGGCTACTCATTTTGTGCATGTGATTCAACTGTATCAAAATACCTTCAAGCGGACGCTCGGTTTGGGCATCTACAACCTTTCCTTTTATTAATTGCCCGCTAACACATAAACTTAACAACATGAATAACAAAAAGATGGAAGCTTTTTTCATTAGATTTTGTATGGATAAACTAAACTAACATATTCCCATGAGGCTAATAAAATTTTAACAGTATTTAACTGATGACAATTCTATGATAAATAAATGTTTGAACATTTATTACATTTGTACCCGAGAGCGTTAATTTAAAGGGGGTAAGTCGAAAGGCCTATCCCCTTTTCTTATTTCAGACCTTTTCTGGTTGTCGATCAAACTCATTTAATTTTCGTTTCCAGTTCGTCGAATCCTTTTGGCTGTTCGTCGTGTATTACACTGTGCTGGTATAAAACAGTTCATCTCTGTGCAACTATTTCCCTGCAGAAAGCATCTTATTGACAAACAATTAAGAATCTTAAATACACAAAACATGAAAACCCTTACAAAAACCTTGATCGCTTCTGCACTAACAGGAATCATTTTAACATCTTCAACTATTGCTACCTTTGCAGCATTTCCCAGTCACAAACTATTATCACTTAAAGCGGGTGTTTTAACCTTTAATAAGGTTATCATTAGTGGTAATGTAAAAGTTATTTTAGTTAAAGGTCAGGAAGAAGAAGTTAGAATTGATGAATATTACAATACTTCGAAAACTACCATTGCCAGAAAAGGCTACCATTTGCTAATCAATTCGACCGAAAAACACCCTATAACCATTACCGTTACAGTAAAAGATTTAAATAGGATTCAGGCATCGGGCAATGCCTCGGTAGTTACAACAGGAATACTCAACCTTACACATCTTCAAATCTTTTTAAATGACAACGCTACTGCTGATATAAAAACTAATGCAAACAGCATGTACACTATTTTAAAAGATGAATCAACACTTAAATTAAGCGGAACAGCCGATTCACACACATACATAGCCAATAATATGGGGAACATTAATTTTGAAGACTTTGTATGCCAGAAAACAGATAAATTGACTACTGAGCAAATCGCATCTAAATAGAAAACACGTTTTAATATTTTCTTATGATTTTAACCAGCATATCGGCAATTATTTGATAGCCTTTATCTGAAGGATGTAAACCGTCGTAAGTATTATTGACTGCGTCAGCAGGGTAAGGATACTCGTCCGTATCGGGGTTAAAAGGAATATCTTTAAAATCAGGATAGCTATAATTTTTATAGACTCCTGTTTGAGGATCTTTTAACCTCTTAAACTTTACCAGAGTTTTGAGCTCCATCCCACTCTTATTGTAAAGGTCGACTATTTTGAAATGCTCATAATGGCCTATTTTATTAACAGCATCGGCAAATTGAGATAGCATTTGCCCATTTTTGTCCTTATAGGAACCCCAGGCGTTGTTGTGACTGTCCCCTACATATACGAAATCTACCCGTTGCATAGGAGTAATCAGAATAATTTTAGCATCTGGATTAAGGCTCTTAAGTTTATTAATGATAATACGATATGATCCGTAAACAGTTTTGAGACCAGTGTTGTTAATGTAATCACTAAGCGTCCCCAAAGGTTGTCCCGACCACCAATCATTTGTACCTAAAAAAACAGAATACACATCCGATTTTTGGATACCCAGATTCTCTATTTCTTTTGCTATGCCAACAGCAGTCCAACCATTATGACCTTGGTTAGTAAATTTAACATTTGGTAACTCCTTTACCACTCTACTCATATAACCACTTGTAATTCGATTACCTGTCTCATCCTGATGATCATTTAAATAAGTAATAGAGTCGCCTATGGCTGTCCACGTAGTTTCTTTCTTCGTAAAAGATGTGAGGGTACAAACAAGAACAAACAGCAATAATATTCTTTTCATTTGGGTACAGATTAGCATTTACTATCTAGTAAACATAAGAATAAAATACCATGCAATCTACCTCACTACGCTTCTTTTATAAACGGTTTTCACAAACAAAATGGGCTTATCTAGTCGGCCAGACTTTACCAGGTAATTTATGATGATTAAAAATATCATATCTCTTTATTTTACAATACCCGCGAAACGCTGGTAGAACACGGTTGGACTATTTTCATTTTTAGGAGCATACTTCCCTGCAATAATAGGAATGTAAATTACCCTTCTACGGCTCTGTTCACCTATTACAGACGATTGCGCAACACGATGCCATAACCTTCCATCATGAACGGTAAGATCACCTACCTCCGGCACAACTGCAATTTCCTCTGCATCTTCATCATGATCAAGAAAGTACTTCTTTCTGAAAAGCATTTGATAAAGCCCTTGCTTGTGGGTTCCAGGAATTATTCTCAGACCACCATTTTCAGGCTCCAGGTTATTTAGGTGTATCCCAACATTAAGCATCGGGTTTAACTTTTGTCCATAAAAAACATCCCTTAAACCATCAGTATGCCATCCCATTTTGGTGAATTTACTATCAGGCCCATTTACATAATGATTAAAAACCATCCCATCTTTTTCGCTTTCACCAAGTCTGGCGCCAACACCGGCAAGTTCAAGTAATCCGTTTAATCTTGGGTCAAGTAAAAGACCACTAAAGGCTGAATGATGCTGATTAATAAATGCAAAGCGCTGTACAATAGAAGAACCATCAAGATCACGACCGTACTTAATCGGGACGCCATTTATCTTGTTTACATCTTTTTCTAACCATTTCTTTTGCACCTCAATCGATGCATCTATAATTGATTTTACAGTTTCAGATGTAATGAAATTTTTGAAATGAATAAAGCCATTTGTGTTAAAAAAGTCTTTTTGCTCAGCGGTTAAAGTTTCAGCTAATGAAAACTTTGGATATGAAGTTGCCATAGGTCTATTTTATAAAAAAATTAAAAAAAGGTATTATTTGAAATCAGAGGTTGGATCCGGAAGACCCTAAGAAATTAACAGCAACAACACTGCATGGGCTTCATCATCTGAAGCATTGCCATGGAGCGATTTAGTGAATAGTTGTTATCTGTTTTAATAGACATAGTCTATGTGTTTAGTAGTTTATTCTACAAACATACAAAATATGTTGAATACCAAGCATTTATTTTTAAAAATATTTTCTTACTGTACTTATTTGATCTTATAGATCCCTGCAGTAATCTTTTCTATAAGTGATTTAGGCAAAATTCTGTTGGCGTATGCAGATATAATATTGGTGAAACCCGGTATCACTTCGGCCTTTTTATTGAACATGGCTTTAACTCCAATTTCTGCTACTACGTCTGCGTCCATGTTAAATTTCTCAGCGATATCGTTGATAACTGAGAGGCCTGCCCTCTCGGCAAAGCCTGTACCAACGGGTCCAGGACTGATACAGGTTACTGATACGGATGAATCTTTAAGTTCATATCTTATGGCCCGACTGAAAGACAAAACATATGATTTAGTTGCTGCATACATTGCCAATGTAGGCACAGCCTGATAAGCCGCTGTACTAGAAACATTAAGTACGTACCCCTGCTGGTTTCGTTTTAAAAGAGGAAGCAAATGGTAAGTAAGTTCAGTAAGTGCTGTTACATTAAGCTGCAACATATTAAGTTGATCATCTATTGAAAGACTATCGAATTTGCCCCAAACACCAAAACCGGCATTATTAACGAGTACCGACACAGGAAAAGCATTGTCTTTACACCACTCCGCCACACGCTTAGCAGCTCCTTGTACAGAAAGATCCATCGCGTAAACTTCAACATTAATGCCATATTGAGTAGAAAGCTCCAATTTAAGAGTCGCTAGTTCTGGAGCAGACCGTGCAACAAGCAAAAGGTTATATTTTCTTTTAGCCAAACAAATAGCTATAGACCTTCCTATCCCTTTACTTGCTCCTGTTATTAATGCATATTGATCCATAAGGCTAAAAATGTAAATTTACAATAAATCAGCTCTAAATATTTTGAAAAACAGAACACTAATCAAATTCATTTCTATCTACTTAGTTTTAGGTGGATTATGGCTACTTACCGGCTCACAGTTTATTGGTTGGCTCGATCGAAAATACCCGTCTACCGACCTAAGGAACTTGTACTACCTTAAAAACATCGTATTCCTGGTCGGCTCAGCTATGGTCGCCGTAATTGGATTAAACCGCCATTACAGAAGTTTACTAAGTGCTGAAAGGAAACACAAGAAAGAACTTATCGAGCATAAAAAACAGCTAAACGACCAGGTAAATCTGTATAATACAGTTACCAAGGCTACCAATGATGTAATCTGGGATTATGATATCATCAATGATAAATTAACCTGGATGAGTGGCTACAAAGAGGTTTTTGGACATGATGATAACCAGGTAATTAACAACTCCTTCTGGAGTATGAAAAGGGTACATCCTGATGATCAAGCGCGTATTATTTATGAGTTTGAAAGAATTATAAAAGAGGGCGAATCCAACTGGAAAGCCGATTACAGGTATCTTTGCCAGGATGGCAATTACAAACACATTTCTGATCGTGGTTATTTGATCTTTAATGAGGCACGTAATCCTATTAGGATGCTCGGCGCTATGCAAGACATAGATGTAAGAGTAAAATATGAAGAACAGCTAATTGCTCAAAATGAAAAATTGAAGGAAATTGCATGGCATAACTCTCACGAAGTGAGACGACCCTTATCGAACCTATTAGGGCTGATTCCATTGTTAAAAGATGCAACCAGTGACAAAGAAACACTTACCAACTTAGTTGGCTTTCTGGAGGTATCTGCTGGAGAGCTTGACAATGCAGTATTGAAGATTAATGATCAAATTGACTAATCTTCAAAAATTAGCACAGGGTTAATAAAGAAGGGGTGGTTCAGAATGAATAATTATTCTGAACCACCCCTTTTCTTTACGTTACAATTCTATTTAACCGCTAAAGCTTTATCAATTAAAAAATTCAGATTTGTACGATGAGCTTTTGTTTGTTCATCTGCTGAAACTGCTCCGCCAAGCTGAGTTTTCACTTTTTTCAAAGTAGAAAGTGCAGCAGCTTTACTAGCATTATCATATCCACCTGGTGCAGAAACAATACTCGCAGTTGCCTTTACAAATTCTGTTTGAAGATTTTGACGGAACAGATTGACATTTGTTTTAAGATCTGCTGCAAAAATATCATTAGCCAAATCGCTCATTACACTCGCCACAGAATATGTGTTGCCATAAAGACCACTATTATTTATTCTACTTAATGTATTTGGATGTAGAATTTGAGCAAGAGTACTCAATTGAATGCCCATAAAGGTATTCTGAGGTTTATAATCCTCATTAGCACCAAAAAATCCAAATCCACGTCTTTGAACCTGCAGGTAAGGGAACAACGATTTATCTGCATCAAAAGCATTAGGCGCAAATACATATTTACCTAATAACGCCATAGCCTTTTTCTGATAAGCTACAGGAACTGGTGTGAATGGCGCAGTGGTTGTTTTTTGTCCAACAAAGCTTCTGTCTACATAAACACCGCCAACAAAACGACTTACCGCCGCAGCCATACTTGCACGCTGACCGTTAAGTTGTAAATAACGTTGGCGCAACTCCTGATAACTTTGACCAGTTCTACTAAAGCGAGCTTTCAACTTTGGCATCATTGTATTTACCAACTTGAATCTGTCTTCACCATAAGCCACCATATCATTGGTTTGGTCATTAACGTTTACACGTGGATCAATTCCACCACCTGGACTACGCATATCATCCGCATCGTTACCAAAAGCAAGTTGTGGATCAGTACTACGGCTTAAAATCTTGTTTAATCCTGCTTCCTCTTCTGATTCACTAAATGGAGTATAACCATATTCAATTGCCCATAAATCATACGGTCCGGCTTTTGTAGTATAATAATCACCTTGTTTACTACGATCGCTGCTTACATTTATTGCAGGGTAATCCATTACCGATCCCTGTAATCCAATTTTACGTGTAAGTGCTACATCATTCATTTGAGCAGGGGTTAACATTTGGCTGGCTTTCATATTATGATTAAGCCCAAGGGTATGCCCCATTTCGTGCATAATAAGATAATACAAAAATTGCTTATGCATTTCTCGAACAGTCTCTGCCCTTTTTGCTTCCGGCACATCGGCATCAAGCGCTTCAATAGCTGTTATACCGGCCTGATACTGCATGCTTAACTCCTGAGCCAACGCACATGAAGCCATGTGGTTCTTATCAAAACCATGTATATGATCTGGTTTTGAAGAAACGGCGTCAATTGGATTTTCCCAAGGAAGTTTTAATGAAGCATTACCGCCATTAAACAAATCATCGGCAACAACGGTACCCGCTCCCGAACGCCACTCTACTGTAATATCAGCGCCAAGAATCTGGCCAGTTAAGGGGTTATAAAAGCTTGGACCTATTGCTCCATAAGAAGGATAAGCCGACGATACCCAGCGGATTACATTATATGCAATATCAGCAGGATCCCAGCTAGCTGTATCAGACATTTCTTTCATGACCACAGCATTTTTGAAACCTGCTTTCTCGAATGCCTCATTCCATTTCTCACCAGCTTCTTTTATAATTGGGCGATACTCCAACGGAGTAGTATTCTCAATCCAAAATACAATAGGCTCAACAGGCTCACTTAAAGCAGCCGAGGGGTCTTTCTTTTTAAGGCTCCAGCGACTGATAAAATCTTTGTACGGAGTTGGAGATAAAGAAGTCAGATTATCAACTTCTGAACCAAAATAACCAACCCTTGGATCATCACGACGCGGGCGGAAATCATTTTTAGGCACTTCAAGGAAAGAGTGCTGCATTTTTACCCTCACATAGCGGGCGTCAGTAATGTCTTTTCCTCCACCATTCATAGGAACAGGATTATCGTAAGCCAGTTCTACAACTACATCTGTATTTCCTGGAAACGAACGTATCTTTTGGTATTTCGACTTAGAGGTGTTTAGATTCCCAAGATTAAACACAGCTCCCGGAGGTAATGTTGGAGGGAAAACCGGCTTAACAGGATCTAGTTTGTCGCCAAGGAAAAGACCATCAACCGAAATTAAGTAGCCTAGTGAATCTTGCGCTGCAACTTTATCGCTGTAAAAAACAGCATCAGAAACGTCAACATTTGCAGATTTACTTACCGGATTTGACTTATCATAATAGAAGTTCGTATTCTTTTGAAGAAGTTCAATTTTATCATCGGATTTCTGAATATAGAATAACCAGGTGGTTCTAATCATATTCTGGTTCAAGAATAAGGTGGTTGGCCCACCCATCGAAAAACTCTGATAAATGTAATCCTTGCCCAATTGGTCCTTTTTAACGTACATCTGAAGACTACCTGTTACAGTATCTCTATACATAGAGAAAAGACCATCAATCTTTTTACTTGATTTAATCTTATCATTAATGCTTGGTTTGGGAGGAGTTGCCTGCGCCTTCTTTAAGGAATCGGCTGCTAATGCCTTTTTTTTCTTTTGTGCAAAAGCACCACTGGCCAAAAACACGACCAGCGATAATAAAGTAATGGTTTTTTTCATAATAATTTAATTGTTCTTTTATAGTTATAGGTTAGCTATTGGAATTGGATCGTTTCACGCAAAAAATGTTACTAAAAATATGAAATTTAGCGAAGAAAAGAATAGGTCGATATCCCTTTTATAAAAGGTTTTTTCGGGGTACTCACCTACGTTTTTAACTTATAATTGATACCCAAAATAATAAACATTATAACAAGCCCTCCAATCACATAGCGGCTTTCATAAAAATCTATTTGAGTAATATTAGTTATGGGAGTATTTACAGGAACATTTTGAGGCTTTGTTCTTTCAGCTTCTGTATATTTCCACATTCCTAGCTGCTGTTCTTTTGCTTCTATTTCAGCCTCGGTGTAGGCTCCTGGCTTATCAAAACGGAATTTAAGTAAAGCATAAGCATAGCCATCACGTATCATTTGTTCATTTACATCTACCTCATTAAGCACCACATACCTTAACAATCTCGAATACCTATCTTTGTCTTTTGATTTATGATCACTGACAAGCTCCACAACTTTATCCTCAATCAGATTTTTCAAATGTTCTTTTGCTTCAACACCATAAAACTCCTTCATCTCAGGTGCATTTATACCTATTAACCTTACACGTTCACCGGATTCGGCTACAAAGGTATCACCATCAACAACACGTTTAACCTTTGTGAACTGCCCGAAGCATACACTATGGCCTACAACAATTAAAAAAAGAATTATATACCTCATTTGAGGCGGCAATGATAAGCATAAAAAATTGCTGATTCAACTTAAGATACAGGAAGTGACAACAATGGTATTTTTAATCCAGAAGCCATTATACGTGTTTTGCTCCTATGAATAATTGAGGCCCAGAATCCATATCTTTTGGGCACCATAATCAATAGATCTGCTCGAAATTCAATAATTTCCTTTTCAATCTCTTTGATTACCGCGTTGGAATTTACATTTTTATAATAGTAAGATATTCCCTCCAGGCCATCATCAATAACACTTACCTGAGGCAAAGCCGCATTCAAAGTTTTTAATTCTTCTACTTTCTCACTTACATTAAAAACCTCAACTTCTGCGTTCAAGGCTATTGCCAACTCCTTAACATTAGCTAATACCTTTTCAGATATACCACTCAAAACATCACAAGCAAAAAGCACATTTTTTGTGCCTTCAAATCTGGCTCCTAAAGGCACTGCCAACACTGGTAAGTTAAGTCTCTTGATTGCTGAGGTTGTTGTATTACCCCAAAGATCTTGTTCCAAAGTTTTAGTATTCATACCCAATACAACAAGAGTAGCCTGATGCTTATCAATTAAGATTTTCAATGCATCTTGAACAAAAGAGAGGTTCGATTCATGCTCCGTTTCTATATCATAATCGATAGACAGAGATAATGCTCTTTCAATCAACCGAATCTCATTATCTGTTATTAGTTTTTGTATGCTAGCTGCTGGCAAAAGAGTATTTGCAGCGTGGGTAGGGATTACAAAAGAATTATACAGTACAAGCTTTGCATTATTGTGTTTAGCAACGGCAGCGGCATATTCTACAGCATTTTCCGCTACTTCTGAAAAATCTGTAGCTACAATCAGGGCATCCATATTTGAGATATTTATTACCTATAAATTTAAGCATATACTCTTTCAAAATACAGATTAAAGCCATGCTAGGCTTTTATTTTACTTTAATTTTAGATTTCAATAAAAATTTCGAAAAAAGGCACTTTTACCCATTGCCATTCTTAGGTCATATAAAACGCTTAAAACGACTCATTACGACAAATTGCGCGAAATAGTACCATAAAGTGCACGGCCATTTTAACCGCACAATTATATTTTATTATATTTAATTCTTGGTCTAAGAATAATCCAATTGATTTGAAAAATTAAATCGGATTTACAGATTACCTAAATTCTGATCGTTATGGTTTTGAATCGAAATGAGGTTTTAATTTCAGCCGATAATATAGTCGTTCCATGCACCACCTTAAAACGCACCTTGTTCGGACCTCGTTCGGCCAGGGCCGAACAAAGGGCGAACAAGGCCGGTAGAAAAGCCGTAACAGTCTTAGGAGCCAAAAAAAATTATTATTTGCTATGTGTAATTATTGTTGCGCTTATTCCGGCTCCGCCAAGACTCCCATTTATAAAAACAGTATATATCTTCCCGGCCTCAAAAGTGACATTAGACAGCCCATTACCAACAATAGGAATTACGGCTTGAGTAATATTGTTTCTTACCTCAAGATTCTTCGCTGCTACAGCATCAACTTCCCTAAAAGGCCCAAGTGTTTTCCAACTCAAACCTGGTATTGTTGCAGGAGCCCTTCCATTTGCATCATAGCTAATGATTGTCTGATCACCAAAGTTGCCATAAGCAACATTGGAAAAAACTGCATCACTACCTGCTAAAGTTAAATCTACGTTTGGTGCATCAGGAGAAAAGTTCGCAAACCGAACCTTGGCCTTTCCAGTAACTGGTGCAGTCAAATCATCATAAACTAATACCAGACTATCTCGATTTCCAGGATTCAATTTACTTGGCTTACGTTTAGCCACAGCAAATAAAGTATGATAATAGCTTGCTATAGGACCATTAGGGCCTGCAAAAGAAGCTTTATCTGTTTCCTGAGCAAAGGTGGCACCTCCTCCAAATACATATGATGATTTATAACTCGTATTACTCCCCTCTGTAGTATTGTATTGAACTTTACCATATTGAGTATCCAAATAATCTGTGGTAGCATTATGAACAACCAAGGCTGTATTTATCTGCCTTGTAAAGTCAAGAAAATTGATTGGTGCTGTAATAGACAATGCATTTACCAATTTAACTTTAGCACTTAAGGGCGGTCTGTCGGCATTATCCGAATCCAGGTACTCCGTTTTTTTGCAGGATGTAACAATAGCAATCACACCCAATATTACTGCAAACTTTATCTTTAAAAATTTCATGATCTGTCTGTTTATTTAGTTAAAACTTAGCCGATAATCTTACAAATGGCTGTATACCTGTATTCGTTCCGGCCTGAGTACCGCCTGGACCCGGATTACGTGTTATATTACTTCCCGGTGCAGGAATACTATAATCACCCAAAACATTAAATAAATTGTTGGCACCAACAGTTGCCTGTATAGTCGGGGTAATCCTGTATCCGGCCGAAACATCAGCTATCCAGATTGGACTAAATACCTGATAGTAGTAATCCGGTTTAGGGAAATTGGCATTAAGCTGGGCTACTGAAGTTACAGATCCGAAATATACTACTCGCGCAAGAAAGTTCAGTTTATTTAGATTGTATGTTCCCTGCAAGGTTATTTTCTTCGATGGAATGTTGTTTGTTACCCTTGCTTTTTCTGATTCATCAAAAATAATGTAACGGTAAGCTTCTAATCCTTTAGGTGTATTTACTTTGGTCAGCTTAGTTTCAAGGAAATTTGCACTTGCAAGAAAGGTTGCATTTGCTCCATTGTTGAACAAGAACTTGTAACTACCAGTTAACTCAATCCCCTTTGTACTTGTACTAAATGAATTGTAAAAAAACTTAGCCTGTACTGTACCTGTCTGTATAAACAAAGCTCTCACATCTGCAGGCAAATTAGTATCTGTTGCTGAAAAGCGACCTGTATTACCTACCCTATCTTTAATGTCAATCTGATAAGCATCAACCGTGAACTCCACATTTGGTATGGGCGATGAGGTTAGGCCGGCAGTATACCCTTTAGATCTTTCCGGTTTTAATTCAGGGATTCCTAATGCCTTTGTGGCGGGATTTACATTGTTTGCGGTAACCTGATCAATAGCTACACCATTTTGAAAAGTTGTTGAGGTTTCAGTATAGTAAAACTGCGCCAGATCCGGGGCACGAAAACCTGTATTTATCGATCCTCTTACTCCAAGCCAATCAGTAACGCTATAACGGGTGGCTCCTTTATAGGTAAATACACTTCCAAAATCAGAATAATTCTCAACACGTACAGCACCCGAAAGTAACCATTTCGAAGTAACATTTAACTCAAGATCTAAATATCCTGCAGAAATAGATCGGTTAACATTTACCTCATTTGACGGTCTAAAACCAGCATGAATCTGAGACCCTGGTGATAGCCCATTTAGTGGCGTTAAACCTAATGAAGTGGTATAAGGAATTCCTCCAGATGTTGTATCTATCCCATAAATCGTCCTTAAATCACCTTTTGAATAAGACGCCTCCTCGCCGGCAATGATCTGATAACTCTCTACTCGGTACTGTCCACCAAATGCAACGTTAAGCCCCTTCAGTACCTTTTCAAAATAACGACTAAAATCCAAACTGGTTGTATTCTGACTTACATTATAACTACCTGCATCAAACTTACGTGGGGTACGTTGTCCCAAACTCGCATTCAAAGAGTTGCTGATCACATTCGAGAAGTCATTAAAACCGTACACATTTGAAATGTCAACTTTCCAATCTTTTACTTTAGCTTTCACCCCTAAAGCAAATGACTTGTCGGAAATGATATTATCCATTGCAGGTAAAAACCCATCAGGATAAATAAAAGTATTGTTACGCTCAGTCCAACCTGGCAACCGATATACTGCTGTAAATTGCGAATTACGGTGACTAATCCCCCCAAATGAATACAACTCAACGTCCTCCTTTAAAGGGACAGAAGCATTAAAGAAAAGCAGCCCATCAATAGCCTTATTTGTACTCCCTCGCTGATCAAAATAATGTCTATCAATACCCCTACCTGCTATAATAGCATCATCAATTTCTTTTGTATAGATCTGATCAAAACCACGGGTATTAGCTCCGCCACCATATGCCGGCCCTATATATAACCCTGCCTCATTATTGCCAACAGGTAACGATACCGCTTGAGTAGCAAACTCGCCGGTTACATTCAAAAAGCCACCTTTACTGCCCAGTTTTACGCCATAATTACTACTGGTTCTGGTTGTTAATCCATCTCCCCGTCTGCGTGTACTTGCTGTTGAACTAAGCGATAACTGATCAGTGCTTTTCTTTAACACAATATTTATAACCCCGGCAATTGCATCAGATCCATATTGAGCCGCAGCACCATCACGCAGTATTTCAATCCTCTCAATAGATCCTGTCGGGATGGAATTCAGGTCATAACCTGTGGCACCATTACCTAGTCCGCCCCAACTGATGTTCGAACTTTTATGTCTTCTTTTGCCATTAATCAGTACCAGTAACTGATCTACTCCCAACCCTCTAAGCTGAGCTGTAGATGTTGCCGAAGCAGCGTCACCACCACCAGAAACAGAAGAGTGAAATGACGGAGATACATATTGCAGCAATTGCGTAACAGTTACCTGCGGTGCCGATTCCTGAAGTGCTTTTATATCAATAATATCTACGGGGTTTGCTGATGTAAGCTTAGTTCTATTTGCATTATTAGACCCTACAATATTCACCTCGCTCAAAGAACTTGATGAGGGTTTAAGACTAATATTGATTACCTCTTTACCATCTATTTCGGCCTCCTGCGTTTCATATCCGATATAAGAGAAGATCAGTATCCGGCCGTTCTTAATGGTAAGCTGGTAAGTCCCATCCTCCTTTGTAGCTGGGCCATCATCAAGGCCCTTTACCCTTATAGAAACTCCCGGCATAGGCAAATTATCATCCGAAGAGGTGACAACGCCTTTGATTATGCGCCTTTGCGCATATAAGTTTTGCCCATAAAAAAGGCTAAAGAACAACAGTACCGGTATAATTTTTTTCATTACGATTTAGTTAAGTTTAGACAAAAAGAATCCCCTACATGCTTTTAAGCATGTATCCTCTCTTGTCATCAATGTTTTAAGATTTAATAATCCGGATCAGTACTTTACTTGTTCAACGAGAATCTGTCGTCAGTGAGCGCCCCTAAAAATGCTACAATATCATCCATGTCCTGATTAGATAGATTTAAAGGCTTATCTAATGATAGGTCTCTGTTTATACCATCTTTAACCACTACAGACGGATCATTGTAGTATTCTACTACACTACGTAGCGTCTTAAATTTCCCATTGTGCATATATGGAGCGGTTAACGCCACATTTCGCAATCCAGGTATTTTAAACTCGCCCAAAACAGTACTGTCCTTTGTTATGCTGAACCTGCCGGCATCATTCAAAGAGTTTCCATTATACAAACCGATATTTTTGAATCTATCGGCTGTAAAATCTTCACCCGAATGGCAATTATTACAGTTTCCCTTACCTATAAACAGAAGGCGACCTCGTATGGCTGCGTCCGACATAGCGTTATCATCTCCATTTATATAGCGGTCATAAGGACTGTTATTTGTTTCCAGCGTCCGTTCAAAAGCAGCCAGTGCTTTCAACAAATTATCTTTATTTGGCGCTGTTTTAAATACTTTTTTAAAAGCGTCTGCATAGAATTTATCATTATTAAGTCGTTCTATTGCCTCATCAATGGTTAAGCCCATTTCATCAGGCGATGTTATTGGCCCTAGAGCCTGCTCCTCTAGTGACGAGGCGCGGCCATCCCAAAAAAAGTGGGTTCGCCCGGATAAGTTGGTTAATCCCGGAGAATTCCGGGATGTTAATTTTCCGCCAATACCCTTACTAAATACTGCTGTATCAGCAAAAGCAAATTCCGGTCTGTGGCATGATGAACAATTAATTGTCCTGTCTTTTGACAATATATTATCAAAAAACAGCTTACTGCCAAGTTGCTCCCTGGTCTGTATCTCGTCGCTCCCCGACATGAAACTTAACTGGGTTATCAACAGAAAAACAAAGGCTATCAGTATAAGTATGGTATTTCTTCTTTTCATGATTGTTTTTAAACCTAGCTATTACTGAGTATTAGCTACCAAGGCTACATCAATATCAAAATCATCATAAATCACTTTATCGCCCAGGTTCTCAAAGAAGTTCTTAGAACGGAACTTAATGTCGTACTTGGTACGGTCTATCGTTATCTTGGCATTGGCCGTAAGTTTTTTACCATTGACATCAATCACCGCAGGAAAGCTAACCTCATTGGTTATCCCTTTAATTGTTAGTTTACCTTTAACATTGTATTGATTACCTGTAGTTTTAGCGGCTGAACTGATTACAAAATTTGCTTTCGGAAATTTTTCTGCACTAAAAAAATCATCACTTTTAAGGTGTCCAACCAATTTAGTATTTGCACTTTCATCAGTAAGATCGGCAACAGTTATAGTACGGGTATCAATATCAAAGCTCCCCGTTTTTAAAGTATTATTATCTACAGTAAAACTGCCATTGCTTACTTTAACCGAGCCATTATGTTCGCCCGTTGCTTTTTTTGCCAGCCATGTTAATTTGCTGCCATCATTATCCACTTTATATACCAATGCTTTAACAACATGTGTATTTACAGATGCTATTTTTTTAGTAGATAAAGCCACATTATTAGCGTTTTTAGGTTTTACAGGACCTGTAAGTATTAGCAATGAAGTTGCTGTAATTGCAGAAAGAGTTAGTATTATTTTCATGTTCTTTATTTAATTTTTTAGTGATTTTAAATTCCCTGGCACAAACCTAAGTTTGCACCAAGGGGAGGGTTATATTATTTACCTTTTAAGGTCTCTGCAGATTTTATTGATGCATTTGAAGGTGCTTCTTCTGCAATCAATACATCTAACAAATCGTTAAACTTCTTTTCGTATTCTTTGTAGTATTTACCGGTTACCGTGCCTGTATAGCCTGTATAAATTTCACGTACTTCTCCTTTTCTGTCAATAATTATAGTAGTTGGAAAGGCAATGAATTTGTTAAGTGCTGGTAGTTTCTGAGATACCACCTTTTTATCAGCAAGACCACCGAACAAGATGTCATACTTGACATTATACTTGTCTCTTAATTTACCAAGTGTATACTGCGCATATTGCAAACTGTCCTTTTGCTCAAAACCAATAGCAATAGCTTCTACACCCCGCTTTTGGCTCTTATTAAACCATGGCGAAAGAAATATGGTTTGATCGGTACAGTTAGGGCACCAGGTGCCAACAATCTCAACAATAACTACTTTACCTTTATACTTATCATCACTTAAAGAAACCGATTTACCTGTCAGATCAGGGAAAGTAAAATCGAGCTTTTTATAGCCTTCCTTTAAAAAAGTAAGCTTATACGGATCAGGCAATTCAGCTTTATCATCCTTTACCCCATCAAATTTAGTATTGTCGTAAATCCCTGCCGATATTACACCGCTAATAGTACCATCTGCATTAATTTTTCCTTTATAAATTTTAGGACTTGGACCGGTAAACCCCGACAGCACAAACTCATCACCCTGTACCGTACCTTCCAACTCACGACTATCGCCTGTTACCTGTAAAATTACGCCTGTCAGCTTATTCCCATTTTGCTTTAATAAAGCCACTTTGTTAGGTACTTGTTCTTTCGAATAAAACTTCAGTTCCCATTTGCCACTAATGTTTGCAACTGGCGCAACATCCCTACCAGGTTCAACAAAGCGATAGTTCTTACCGTGTTCTGCAGTAAATGGAAGCGAGTTTCCTCTAAAACCCGGAACCAGACTACGGTACTCACCGCTTAATGTTCCATCATCTTCTATCTTGGCAACAAGTGCCGCATCATAGGTATTCATTTTAATAAAAATCGAATCTTTACCTAAACGCGTTACATGAAAATCATCGCGTCTGGTTCCATTCAATAAAGTAAATGTACCGTGCTCCAGATCCTTACCCTTAAATTCAAAATTGAATGGCACCTGAGTTTCACTAACATTAAATACACCGCGCCAAACTCCTTCTCTAATTACTTTTCCGGCTGGATTCTTATCCGAGGCCCACACTGTAGCACCGAAAAGCAGGGCCATCGATAGTAATATTAATTCTTTTAAAAAATTGCTCTTATTCATGGTTTAAGTTTTATGATTACGCTACTATTTACCTTTTATGACATTACTTGTATCCGTGGTTTTCAACGCTGCTGTTGGTTCAGGCTCAGCTAGTAATTCATCCAATACTTTATTAAATTTCTTTTCATAATCATCATAGTACTTACCTGTTACAGTGCCGGTATAGCCAGTATAGATTTCTCTCACCTCACCTTTTCTATCGATAATTATGGTTGTCGGAAAAGCAATAAATTTGTTAAGTGCGGGGAGTTTTTGGGCTACCAGCTTTTTATCAGCCAAACCACCAAAAAGTATGTCGTACTTAATATCATATTTATCTCTTAGTTTCCCTAGGGTATACTTAGCATACTCCAAGCTATCTTTTTGCTCAAAGCCTATTGCTATGGCTTCTACCCCACGTTTTTTATTTTTATTAAACCATGGAGATAAAAACACAGTTTGATCAGTACAGTTAGGACACCAGGTACCAATAATCTCTACAATTACCACCTTGCCTTTATACTTGTCATCGCTTAGCGAAACAGAGTTGCCTTTCAAATCTGGAAAAGTAAAGTCAAGCTTTTTATACCCTTCCTTTAAGAAGGTTAGTTTATAAGGATCAGGTAAGTCTGCAACACTATTTTTAGTTGCATCAAATTTGATGTTCTTATAAATACCAAAACCTTGCTCTCCCGAGAGACTTCCATCTTCATTTATTTTCCCTTTAATGATAAAGGGGCTAGGACCTGTAAAACCAGATAATGCAAATTCATCACCTTGTACTGTACCTTCAATTTCGCGACTATCACCAACAACGGTCATTACCACACCAGTAAGTTTATTTCCGGTCTGTTTTAATACTGCAATAGAAGCAGGAACCGCTTCTTTACTATATAGTTTAAGCTCCCATTTACCGGTTAGATCCGCTTTTGGCGCCACATCTTTACCTGGTTCAACAAAGCGATATCCTTTGCCATATTCTGCAGTAAAAGGGAGTGCATTTCCTCTAAAATTGGGTACAAGGCTACGATATTCACCTGTCAGTCTGCCATCGTCCTCTATCTTGGCGACTAAGGCTGCATCGTAGGTATTCATTTTAACAAATATGGAGTCTTTGCCGATTAGTTCTACGTGGAAATCATCACGACGCGTACCATTTAGAAGTGTAAATACTGCATGCTGAGGGTCTTTCCCTTTAAGTTCGAAGTTGAATGGAACCTGCGATTCACTCACTGTAAATACACCACGCCAGACACCTTCTTTAATAAATTTTACAGGTCCGGTCTTGGTGCCTGCAAGTGCTGCACCGCTTAATAAAATACCTGCCGACAGGCATTTAGCTTTAAATAGATAATCTTTTAAGTTCATTGTATAGGGTTTTTTAGGTTGTTTAGGAGAATTTTGGGCATAAGGATTCCTGTGTCAATAGCCTGGCTATTAAATTCTGACGAATAAATTCAAGAAAATCAATCAGGGAATGCTGTAGGAACTACATGCACATACAACAACAGAATTTTAAATTTTTCATATCACTAGTCAATTTATATTTCTAAAAATCATTTTTTAGAAAACTTTATAAATCATCTATTAATGGTGGAGTTACTAGATGTTGTCAATAAAAATCATCTACTAAGTGGTGGAGTTTATTAGATTGATGTAAAGGTAATGCATAGAAATAACAATTCAAAGAAAATCTACTAATTTAGTAGTATTTATTTTTTATGTTATAATCAACTCATCTATTGTCCGTTATTGTATATTGTTATCCATTATTAATTAACATCCCGGCGTGTTGCAGAAAGCGAGCTGAATGAACTTTCCACCATTACATAAAGCCACGCAATCTACACAGCCAGGATGTTAATATTTACCATTAAGCTCATTATACGGTTACCGGATTATATATTGCAGAGAGCCTTTCAACGGTGTAATCTATTTCTTCAATTGTATTATATTTACTAAACGAAAAGCGTACGGTATGTCTGGAAGGATCTGCGTTAATTGCTTTCAGCACATGCGATGCTGACCCAGTAGCGCAAGCACTCCCTCCTGAAACTGAAATATTATTCCTATCCAGATACCCAAGCAAATCCTCAGCACCTACATATTGCGGTAAGCTAACACTTAACACGGTGTAAAGACTCTTATCCGCATTAGCTGAATTCCCATTAAATTGCACGCCATCAATTTCGGCTTTCAATTTAAAGATCATCCTGTCTTTCAATTTCTGGATATACTTCCCATGCTCATCAATATCGCGATAAGCAATCTCCAAAGCCTTTGCCAGTCCAATAATCCCATGAATATTTTCCGTTCCTGCACGCAATCGTCGTTCTTGAGATCCCCCATGGATCAATTTTGAAAGCTGTATTCCATTTTTACAATAAATAAACCCTACACCTTTCGGCCCATGAAATTTATGTGCAGAGGCGGCTATAAAATGTGCTTTTAGTTTTGAAAGATCATGGCGATAATGCCCAATGGTCTGAACCGTATCCGAATGAAAAATAGCATTGCTGCTACAACAGAGCTGACCAATTAATTCGATGTTATTTAAATTCCCAATTTCATTGTTGGCATGCATTACCGACACAAGAGAGCGATCTTTATTCTTTAATAGTTGCTCTAAATGCTCAATATCGAGATTTCCTTTATCATCAGTATTTATAAAACTAAGACTTATTTCGCCACGCTTCTTAAGCGCTTCTAGTGTATGCAAAACCGCATGATGTTCAAACGGAGTAGTAATTACGTGTTTTACCTGTTCAGAATACACACTTGATAAGATCGCCGTATTATCAGCTTCCGTACCACCACTTGTAAAAATAATTTCATTTGGGGCCGTATTTAAAAGATTCGCGATAGTAATTCTGGCATTTTCGATGGCACTTTTTACAATTCTCCCATCTTCGTGATGGGATGATGGGTTACCAAAATACTCCAAAAGGTAAGGAATAATTTCCTTGTAAACCTCTTTGTCAAGTTGGGTGGTTGCAGCATTGTCTAGATAAATTCTCATTTCTTCCTCCTCTTTTTAATTAATTGTTTATAATTAATCATTCTGTGATGTCAGCTTATGCAGAAGAGGTATAACTCTTTATCATTTTATCTTTCCCCGCATTAGCGGAGCAGGAATTAGCACCTTTTACAAGCATAAGCCTGTACAGGTTGCTAAGACGTCGTAGGGCCTTTCCCTCTGTCTTTCTGGATAAGTAAATTACAAGAACAACTATTGAGTCGCAAATGTATAAATAAAAACTACTAATTTGATAGACTTTATTAAAATAAATTTTAATCATCAAATAATCTACCACTTACGCAACCCAAAGACAATATTTATGCAATCTTGGAGTCTTAAAGTACTTAACAATAAACCCCAATTGCTTGCTAAAAGTTAATTAAAATATAAATACTACTAATTTAGTAGTATTTATATACATTTGGTCAAGAGGAATTAAATTATGATTAGCCATTTTAACTATTTAGCCTTTGCTATTCCAGCTTTTTTTGTGTTTCTATTTTTAGAATATGGCCTCGCTAAAAAGCTAAAAAAGGCGCATTTGTTCAAATATGAAAGTTCCATTTCCAACCTCAGTATAGGTATTGCCGAAAGACTTCTTAATCTTTTTATATCTGCAAGTTTCTATAGTCTATTCTTTCGGATCTATACCAACTATGCACTTTTCAGTATACCGAACACATGGTGGGTATGGTTATTATTGATCCTAGTTACCGACCTTGTTTGGTACTGGTATCACCGTTTGGGGCACGAGGTGAATATACTTTGGGCAGCTCATATTGTACATCATCAAAGCGAAGAATTTAACCTTACTGTATCAGCAAGGATCACCGTTTTTCAAGCCCTGATCAGAAATCTTTTTTGGTGCCTAATCCCGTTACTGGGATTTCATCCTGCCATGGTAATTACTATTCTTGTCGTTCATGGGGGATATTCCTTTTTTACCCATACTCAACTGGTTAAAAATATGGGTTGGCTTGAATGCATACTGATTTCTCCTTCTATTCATGGCATTCACCATGCCAGCGATGAAAAATATCTTGATAAGAACTACGGCGATGTATTCGTATTTTGGGATAAAATCTTTGGTACATTTCAAAGAGAAGAAGAACCTCCAAAATACGGGCTTACACATCCTGTAAAAAGTTACAGCTTCTTATGGCAACACTTCCACTACTACCTGGAAATATTGGCAGCATGTAAAAGAGAATCGGGCCTAGGCACCAGATTAAAAATAATCTTTGGTCACCCATCAAGACTGGACCAGGAAATCAGACCCATGCTCGAAAAGAAATACTTGCAACACAAAGTGTCTTCATCTTACCGATTCAAATTCAGAGGCTATTTGAATATACAAATAATCGTTAGTGTAATTCTGTTAACATTGATTACCGGTTTATATCCCTTCTTTGAAACCGCTGATAAGCTATTTATTGTTGGCTTTGTTCTGCTTACGTTAATCAATTGCGGTGCCTTAATGGAACAGCGAAAATGGATTTACAATCTTGAGTATACCCGCCTGCTTACTGCATTCACTTACATTTTTTGGAAATTGGACCATATGGAACTATTGTTGCCTTTAGTAGTTGTGCTATTCATGGCAGAGCAACTATTCCGCATCAGTCATCTGTACAGTCGTTATGTACTTAGATACGACAAAATATGACCCGGTAAATATTTTACCTCGCAGCGCAGATGAGACTATCAATTTAATAAAAACTTATTCTGGTAGTGTTAATGAGAATGTAACCATATTAACTACATTATCTCCATGTGAATTCTGGTAACGTTTGCTGTCTTTTTTAAATCCGGCCATTTTTAAAACTTTAATTGAACTGGCATTATTTGATGAAGGGAAAGCCGTTATGGTCCTTACTTTCATTTCTTCAAATCCGTACTTTATGACAGCGGCTATCGCCTCCCTCATAATTCCTTTTCCCTGGTACTCGGGAAGTAGCTCATAACCAATCTCTGCGACCGCATTTTCTAGATCAAAATTCCAAAGGCAGATCGCTCCGATTAAAGAAGGGTTATCCTGTAAAGAAATTGCCCAATATGCAGAGGCATTCTCTTCCATGAGTTTTCCAATTTTATAAATATGAGCCATGGCATCTTCTATCCCAGTTGAAGGTGCCCTGCCAGTCATGGCGGCAACTTTCGGATCAGACCTCAACGTATGAATCTGCAAGGCATCTTGTGCAGTTAATTCTCTAAGTAAAAGACGGGATGTTGTTATTAAAGGGAAAATAGAAAAATCAAGGGGTTTCATGAATAGATAGGGATGTAGATTATCTTAATAACAGCAAAAATGCAATTTTATTTTCTTTGAATGATAATTAAAGACGGGCTTTCGCTCTAAAGCCGTATTACCCAATACCCAACACAGTTGGAGATGGCAACAGACTGTTTAAAAGCTTTAAACAACACTTCAATTTCTCATTCTAATAACTTAACTTTGCATCCTTAATTTTTGGAGATACTTGATTGATGTATAGGGAATTTAAACAGTTAGAACTAGCGAAAATAGGAAAAGAGATACTTGATTTTTGGAAAGCGGAGAACATCTTTGAGAAAAGCATTTCTACGCGATCAAAATCAAACCCATTTACTTTTTACGAAGGACCACCTTCTGCAAATGGAATGCCTGGTATTCACCACGTAATGGCGCGTGCTATTAAAGATATTTTCTGCCGTTATAAAACTATTAAAGGATTCCAGGTAAAAAGAAAAGCAGGATGGGATACTCACGGACTTCCTGTAGAACTAGGAACTGAAAAGGAACTCGGGATTACTAAAGAAGATATCGGTAAAACCATTTCAATTGAAGAGTACAACGAAGCCTGCAAAAGGACCGTAATGCGCTATACTGATGTATGGAACGACTTGACTGAAAAAATGGGCTATTGGGTAGATATGAATGATCCATACATTACCTATAAGTCGAAATATATGGAGTCAGTATGGTGGCTTTTAAAACAGATCTACGACAAAGGTTTACTTTATAAAGGCTATACCATTCAACCTTATTCTCCAAAAGCGGGAACTGGATTAAGTTCACACGAAGTAAACCAACCAGGAGCATACCGTGATGTAACAGACACTACTATTGTTGCTCAATTTAAATCATTACCTGATACATTGCCTGCTTTTCTGAAAGGATTTGGAGACATTCATTTCATGGCATGGACAACCACTCCCTGGACTTTACCATCAAACACGGCTTTAACAGTTGGCCCGAAAATAGATTATGTACTCGTAAAAACTTTTAACCAATACACTTACCTTCCAGTAAATGTAATCTTAGCTAAAAACCTGGTTGGAAAACAGTTTAACAAGATCTATTTTGAAAGTACAGATGCCGAAGGCTTCAGTAATTTCAAAGAAGGTGACAAAAAGATCCCTTATCAGATTTTAACAGAATGCAAAGGTGCTGATCTGGTAGGCGTTAAGTACGAACAGCTTTTACCTTATACCTTACCATACCAAAATCCTGAAAATGCTTTCCGCGTGATTTCAGGAGACTTCGTTACAACCGAAGATGGAACCGGTATTGTACACACTGCGCCAACCTTTGGTGCAGATGATGCTAAAGTAGCTAAAGAAGCTATACCTGAGGTTCCACCTATGTTGGTTTTGGATGAAAATGGTTCTCCTGTTCCATTGGTAGACTTACAAGGAAGATTTACTGCTCACCTGGGTGATTTGGCTGGTAAGTACGTAAAAAATGAATATTATAATGAAGGTGAGGCTCCAGAGAAATCTGTTGACGTAGAAATTGCCATCCGCCTAAAAGAAGAAAATAAAGCATTTAAAGTAGAAAAATATGTCCACAGTTACCCGCACAGCTGGAGAACTGATGAGCCTCTGTTATACTACCCACTTGATTCGTGGTTTATCAAAGTAACCGACATCAAGGATAAGATGTTTGATCTAAACGAAACCATCAACTGGAAGCCAAAATCTACAGGTGAAGGACGTTTCGGAAACTGGCTAAAAAATGCAAACGACTGGAACTTGTCACGCTCAAGATATTGGGGAATTCCATTGCCAATCTGGAGAACGGAAGATAAGAAGGAAGAAATATTAATTGGTTCCGTTGAAGAGTTGTATAATGCTATAGAAAAATCTATAGAAGCTGGTTTCATGATTTCAAATCCTTTCAAAGGATTTGAAATAGGTAATATGTCGGAAGCTAACTATGATTTAATAGATCTGCATAAAAATGTAGTAGACGAGATCGTATTGATTTCGCCGTCAGGAAAACCAATGAATCGTGAAAGTGATTTGATCGATGTATGGTTTGACTCTGGAGCGATGCCTTATGCACAATGGCACTATCCTTTTGAAAATAAGGATAAGATAGATGAACAAAAAGACTTTCCCGCCGATTTTATAGCTGAAGGTGTTGACCAAACCCGTGGATGGTTCTATACTTTACACGCCATCAGCTCATTGGTATTTGATAAAGTTGCTTATAAAAACGTAGTTTCAAATGGATTAGTGCTTGACAAGAACGGACAAAAAATGTCTAAACGCTTAGGCAATGCGGCTGATCCTTTTAAGACATTAGAAGAATACGGACCTGATGCTACACGTTGGTATATGATATCTAATGCGAATCCATGGGACAACTTAAAGTTCGACATTGAGGGAATTGCAGAGGTACGCCGTAAATTCTTTGGGACACTTTACAACACCTATGCTTTCTTTGCACTATATGCAAACATCGACAAGTTTGAAATAGACCAAAATAACCTAACTCCAGTTGCCGAGCGAAGTGAGCTTGACAGATGGATTTTATCACTATTGCAAACATTAATTGCTGAAGTTGATGAAAGTTATGCCGCTTATGAGCCAACCAAAGCAGCGAGAGCTATTCAATCATTTGTAGATGAACACTTAAGTAACTGGTATATCCGTTTATCTCGCCGCCGCTTCTGGAAAGGTGAAATGACGGCAGATAAGAAAGCTGCTTATGAAACTTTATATGCTTGCTTAACCAGTATCTCGCAACTGATGTCGCCTATAGCTCCTTTCTTCGCTGATTGGTTGTTCCAGAATTTAACTACGGGTGATGCAGCTAATGAAGTTGAATCAGTACACCTCACGCTGCTTAAGGAAGCCGATCAGAATTTAATAGACACAGAACTTAATGAGCGTATGCACCTGGCACAAGACATATCATCAATGGTATTGTCGTTGCGCAAAAAAATGAGCATCAACGTTCGTCAGCCTTTGGCTAAAATCCTGATCCCTGTTCTGGATAATAAATTTGCGGAGAGAGTCGAATTAGTTAAAGAATTAATCCTGTCGGAAACAAATATTAAGGATATTGAGTATATTACCGACACTGCAGGTTTCATTACCAAAAAGATCAAACCTAACTTTAAAGCGTTAGGCCCTAAAGTTGGTAAAGACATGAAAATGGTTGCTGAAGTTGTAAACAATATGACACAGGAACAATTGAGTCAGTTTGAAAATGAAGGTAAATATGAAATTACTGGCACTAATTATGTGATCGAGTTGAGCGATGTAGAGATCATGGCTGAAGATATACCAGGATGGCAAGTAGCAAATATGGGCAACTTAACTGTGGCTCTTGATGTTACCATAACTGACGAACTGAAACAGGAAGGGTTATCACGTGAACTAATTAACAGAATTCAAAATTTAAGGAAAGAACTTAATTTCGAAGTTACAGATAGAATTACTGTGACTTTACAAAACCATAATTTAGTAGCTGCAGCGGTAGCTCAAAATAAAACCTACATTTGCTCGGAAATTTTAGCAGATGACCTTAAATTAACAGAAAGTATAGATAATGGAAACAAAATAGTAATCGATGATGTTGAATTACAAATTTCGATTGCCAAACAATAATTATTATGGAAAAAGCTACAAAAACAAGGTACTCTGACAGTGAACTTCAAGAATTTAAAGAATTGATTCAGGAAAAACTACGTATGGCCAGAGAAGAGTTTCTTGACTTAACGAACTCTCTAAGCAGTCCTAATTCTAACGGAACAGAAGATACTTCTGGCACTTACAAAACGCTTGAAGATGGCTCTGCAACTCTTGAAAAAGAACAATTAAACCAATTGGCCGCGCGTCAGAAAAAATTCATTGAGAATTTAGAAGCTGCATTAGTACGTATTGAAAACAAAACTTATGGTATTTGCAGAGAAACAGGTAAACTGATTCAAAAAGAACGCTTACGTGCTGTACCTCACGCAACTTTAAGTATGGAAGCTAAACTGAAGCAGTCGTAATGAAAGGCTATACAAAACCTTTAATAATAATTTTCCTGGTTTTAATTGCTGATCAGGTTTTAAAAACCTGGATCAAGACTAATATGTTTATGGGTCAGGAATTTAAGATCATAGGCAATTGGTTTATTATCCATTTCACGGAAAACAACGGAATGGCTTTTGGCCTTGAGTTTGGCGGTGAGTTTGGCAAACTGGCTTTATCATTATTCAGGATAGCTGCTGTTGCTGGAATTGGCTATGGCTTACATTACCTGATACAGAAAAAATATCATCGTGGTTTGATCCTAAATGTGGCACTCATATTTTCCGGTGCATTGGGTAACATTATTGATTCGGTACTATATGGTAAAATATATGGGTATGCGGGGTGGTTCCATGGTAGAGTAGTAGATATGTTCTATTTCCCTATCTGGGAAGGTCATTTCCCTACATGGTTTCCAATATGGGGTGGAGAAGATTTTATCTTCTTCAGGCCGGTATTCAATATTGCAGACGCGGCCATATCTGTTGGTGTAATTATTATACTTCTGTTCCAAAAGACTTACTTTAAGGAAGAATTTAAAGAAGATATTGGACCTAATAATGAGATAGTTGAAGAATAGTTTTATGATTTACGCAAATAATTTGTGGAATTGATATGGTAATTTCATCTAACTATTAAATACACAAAAGAAAAACATTTAGCATTATGAAAAAGTTATTAACCCTTGCCTTCGTTTCCTTATTAAGTATAAGTGCTATGGCTCAACAAGTAGATTTAAGAAAAAAGATTAGCGTTAGTGGTTCTGCGGAAACTGAAGTTACTCCAGACATTATTTACATCAGTATCTCTTTAAAAGAATACTTAAAAGACAACAACAGTAAGAAAAAAGTTGAGATTACAACTTTGGAAAGCCAGTTGTATGCTGCAGTTCAAAAAGCAGGTATAGATAAAGAAAACCTAACAATCAACAACTTATCAAGCTATGCAATTGTTACAGAGAAAAAGAAAAACCCTGATTATCTGGCTAGCAAACAGTATCACTTAAAAGTATCTGATTTGAATAAATGGAATGACATCATTGGTTCTATAGACCCAAAAGGAATTGCTTATACCAATGTTGACAGCTACGATTATTCAAAAATTGAAATTCTTAAAAAAGAACTGAAAATTAAAGCACTACAAGCTGCAAAAGAAAAAGCATCTTACCTGGTTGAAGCCCTTGGTGATAAGTTAGGCAGTGTAATTGACATTCAGGAAGTGAACAATGAGCAATATCCACAGCCAATGTATCGCAATGTAATGATGATGAAAGCTGAAAGCGCTGATATGGCTGGAGCACCTGCTCCAGAGATTGACTTTAAAAAAATAAAACTGAACTATATAATGAATACAGTATTTGAAATTAAATAGTAGTAGTGACTACTTGAGTAGACAGTTTTAATAAAATACCTTTAAAAAACCTATCAATAACTTTTGGTAGGTTTTTTGTTGTTTAGAGTATATCACAAAATTCAAATCGTATGAAAAGATTAATTTACTCTTTAGTGCTAGTTTTCACATTGGCAATCAGCGCAAACACAGTTTCTGCAGCAGGAAAGACAGATAAGATTAAAACTGAGATGACTGCCGAGCAGCAAATCCAGCTTAAACAGATCACGAATCGTGTTCAAGAGATTAAATCGATGGATAAATCAAATTTATCGAAATCAGAAAGAAAAGAGTTACGTCAGGAATTGAGAGGATTGAAAAAACAAGCTAATGCATTAGGTGGCGGTGTTTACCTTTCTGTTGGAGCAATCATTATCATCATCTTATTATTGATCCTTATTCTATAGAACATCCTATTAACATCTACCTATAAAAAAAGCTTCTCAAATTGAGAAGCTTTTTTTATTATAATGGGTTTGATTTAATTAATCGATATACTCAAAGCCAGTATATTTTACCAATGCTTCAGGAATTTTAATTCCTTTTTCAGTTTGGTTGTTTTCCAGAATAGCAGCAACAATACGAGGCAATGCTAATGCACTTCCGTTTAAAGTATGTGCTAATTGAGTTTTACCTGTAGCTCCTTTAAATCTTAATTTAAGTCTGTTACTTTGAAAGGTTTCGACATTAGAGACTGAAGAAACTTCCAACCAACGCTCTTGTGCTGCACTCCATACTTCCATATCATAGGTCATTGCAGAGCCAAAACCCATATCTCCACCGCATAAACGTAAAACACGGTAGTGTAATCCTAATTCCTGTAATAGAGATTGAACATAAGCACTCATCTCCTCTAATGTCTCGTAAGATTTATCTGGATGTGTTACCTGTACAATTTCTACTTTATCAAACTGATGCAAACGATTCAAGCCACGTACATGCGCACCATATGAACCTGCTTCCCGACGAAAACAAGGTGTATAAGCCGTATTCTTAATTGGTAATTCCTCCTCTTTTAGTATAACCTCTCTATAAAGGTTAGTTACCGGAACTTCTGCTGTTGGAATCAGATATAAATCGTCTATGGTAGAATGATACATCTGCCCTTCTTTATCTGGCAGCTGTCCGGTTCCAAAACCAGAAGCAGCATTAACCAAATGAGGAACCTGCATTTCTCTATACCCTGCTGCAGTAGCGCGATCTAAAAAGAAATTAATAAGCGCTCTTTGCAAACGTGCGCCTTTACCTTTATATACAGGAAACCCTGCCCCTGTTATTTTTGTACCAAGCTCAAAATCTATAATATCGTATCTAGCAGTCAGTTCCCAGTGTGGCAATGCCCCTTTTGGTAGATCAGCGGGGTTACCATGCTCATAAACAATTTCATTGTCCTCAGCTACACTTCCTGGCTTTACAAGATGGTGTGGCAGATTTGGCAATTGCACAATCAAACCATACAATGTAGCCTCCACTTCAGTTAACTGATCTGAAAGGTTTTTATGTTCTTCTTTATTTGATAAAGTTTCTGCTTTAAGGACTTCCGCTTCTTCTTTCCTGCCACCACGCATTAACTCACCAATCTGTTTTGCAGCTGCATTAGCTACAGCGGAAAGATTATCCAGCGAGGTTTGAACTTGTCTTCGTTCTTCGTCAATTTTAATAATTTCATCAACCAATTCAGGGTGCTTAAAATTACGTACACTTAGTCCTTCTAAAACTTTCTCTCTATTTTCGCGGATATAGTTAACTTGCAGCATTATTTTATTTTTTAAACAAAGATAATAACTTAACTCGTGATTGCGAACGCAGTAGTGCATTACGAGCACTAATAATTATGGAAGGTAAACTATTTCTTGTGCCCACCCCTATTGGAAACCTTGAAGACATGACCTTCAGGGCAATTCGAATTTTAAAAGAAGCTGATGTGATCCTTGCAGAGGATACCCGAACCAGTGCTCCTATGTTAAAGCATTTTGGGATTGATAAAAAAGCATATTCGCATCACCAACATAATGAACATCAGGCTACTTCTGAAATCATTAAATTCCTAAAGGAAGGAAAAATGGTAGCCTTGATATCAGATGCAGGAACTCCTGCGATATCTGACCCAGGCTTTTTTCTGGTTAGAGAAGCCATTAAAAATGATTTGGCAGTAGAATGTTTACCCGGAGCTACAGCCTTTGTACCAGCTTTGGTAAATTCAGGGTTACCTTCTGATTCCTTTGTTTTTGAAGGCTTTCTACCTGTTAAAAAGGGAAGACAAACACGCTTTAAAAAACTTGCTGAAGAAGACAGAACAATAGTATTGTACGAAAGTCCACATCGCTTACTTAAAACTCTTGAAGAATTTGCACAATATTTAGGTGCAGATCGTCAGGCATCCGTAAGTCGTGAGTTAACAAAACTTTATGAAGAAACGGTAAGAGGAACTTTAGCAGAAATTAAATCACATTTTGAAAACAATATATTAAAAGGAGAATTCGTAATTTGTATTGCAGGATGTGAGGAAGTAAAAAAGAAGAACAAGTACGATCGCGACAATTAAGGTTCAATTTTTGATAACTGAAACTGAAATTATTATAAAGAAACAACATGATACTAATAGATAGATTTTTAAGTGATGAGCAGGACCCTAAAGCTGTAGAAAAAGTTTTAGGCAAACTCAATGATATGCTAACCAGCAACGAGGAATTAATTTACATGGCTGTACAAAAAAAGCCTGCCGTAAACCTTTTACCCGACTGTATTGCTGTAAGCAATAAACGCATATTTTATTGTGAGCCCGGCAATTTTGGAATCACCATGAACTTTAAAGACATTTCATGGAAGAGCGTCAAAGAGGTTTCTTTTAAAGAAGAATTATTTGGTTCTAAATTCATCTGTGTACCTTTACATGGAGAAAACATCATTACAGAATATATTCCTAAAGTTCAGGCGCGTAAACTCTATCAAGCTGCTTATGAGCAATTAGAAAGCTTTAAAGAGCAACAAAGACAAGTTGATCTGGAGGAAAGAAGATCATCAACATCGCCTGTAACTGTAAATACACTACCTGCTCCTGAGCCTGTACAAGAAGAAGAGCCACAAGCATTCTTTTCTCAGCCTGCTACTGCTCCAGTAGTACCAGTCGAAGAACCAGAAGATGAAACTACATTAAAGCTAAGAAAATTAAAAAGCTTGTACGATAAACACCTGATTACTCAGGAAGAATATGAAGCTAAAAAAGCCGATATTTTAGATAGCTTATAATGAAATTCAAAAACACTGCTCTCCTTGCTTTACTAAGTGCATTTTTAATGTGGCTGGCATGGCCTCCTATTAAGTTTACCACACCGTTATTACTAATTGGCCTTATCCCATTACTTATCGCTTTAGAAAGGATTATACAAAGTGATGGGCCTAAAAAGGGGAAGCGTGTTTTCTTAACCGCCGGATTAACTTTTTTGATTTGGAATACAGCATGTATTTACTGGGTATATAATGCCATCAATGCTGTGAATGGCCCTGTGGTTTCGTTCTTTGTTTCACTTATCCCATATGGCTTAGGCGCTTTACTAATGACCTTAGCCTTTTGGTTATACTATAGATTAGGCAGACTGGTAAATAAATACATTGCCTATCTGGGGCTAATATGCTTTTATATTGCAATGGAATTTCTGCATCAGAGCTGGGATCTTAATTTTCCATGGATGAATTTGGGGAATGGTTTATCTGATATGCACCAGCTGGCACAATGGTATGAATACACCGGTGTTTATGGCGGTTCTTTCTGGATATTATTAAGTAACATTATCGCCTTTGAGGCTTTTAAAAGCCTTAAGGCCAAAGAAATTGTGGGGTTCGCAAAGTTCAAATTTGCGATTATTTGGTTTGTAATTGTTGCAGCTCCTGTTGCATTATCACTAACCTTATACTATGACTATAAAGAGAAAGAGGTACCGGTTAATGTGGTAGCTGTACAACCAAACATAGATCCATATAAAAAATTCGGAGGTATTTCTTCAAACGAGCAACTGAAAATTCTTACCCATTTATCAGACTCCGTTGCTCAACCAAATACCGAATATTTTATATGGCCTGAAACAGCAATTCCAAATCGTTCAGATGAAGACAGAATCCGTACCAGTTCTGAATTCCTGGATGCTCAGAAATTCCTTGAAAAATACAAAAACGGCAGTATCATAAGCGGCATCGAGAGTATTAAGTTCTACAACGACAAACAAACCCCAACAGCCAAGCAACAATATGATAACAGCACCTATGTAGATGATTTTAATGCAGCAATACAAATAGAGAACTCTGCTAACGTACAATTTTACCATAAATCTAAATTGGTGCCAGGGGTAGAGAAAATGCCTTTCCCAGAAGCACTATCTGTATTAGGCCCTGTTTTTGAAGGTTTCGGAGGTACAGTTGGTGGTTATGGTTGGCAAAAAGACCCTCAAGTATTTTATTCGTATGGTGGCGTTGGTGCCGTACCTGTAATTTGCTTCGAATCCATATGGGGAGGTTGGGTAGCTGAAGCTGTTAAGAATGGCGCTCAATTTATCGCTATTGTAACTAATGATGCCTGGTGGGGAAACACATCAGGAAAAGATCAGCATATGTTATATGCCAAACTAAGGGCTATAGAAACACGCAGATATGTTGTAAGATCAGCCAATACCGGAATCTCTTGCTTTATTAACCAAAAGGGCGACATTATTAAGCAAACCGAATGGTGGACCAGGACAGCCATTAAAGCAGATATTAACTTAAATGATGACCTCACCTTTTACGTAAGAAATGGCGATTTTATCCCTAAAATTCTGTCAGCATTAGCTGCACTGTTGGCATTGATTATTCCTTATAGAAAGTGGGTTAAAAAGTAACTACGAAAGATACTTTCCTACTATCGGCATTCTACGGCCCATACCAAATGCTTTAGGAGAAACCCTTAATATCGGCGGTGTTTGATAACGTTTAAACTCCGCTGTATTTACCATTTTAAGGATTCTTCTTACCAATGCTTCATCATAACCTTGTGCAATGATTGCTGATGAGCTTTGCTTAAGCTCTATATATTGAAACAAAATCTTATCAAGAATATCATAATCAGGCAAGGAATCAGAATCTTTTTGACCTGGTCTTAACTCTGCTGATGGTGGTTTAACAATAGAGTTTTCAGGTATTACTATTCCATCCTTATTGATATAGCTTGCAAGCTGGTATACCTGCGTTTTATACACATCGCCAATTACGCCGATTGCGCCACACATGTCACCATATAGCGTTCCATACCCTACTGCACATTCACTTTTATTTGAAGTATTTAATAAGATATAGCCAAACTTATTAGACATAGCCATCACAATAATACCTCTACATCTTGCCTGAATATTCTCTTCTGTAAGGTTAAATGGCAATCCCTTAAAGGCAGGTGCCATCATACTATCGAATGCATTAGCTGCTTCCTTAATTGGAATAATTTCATGCTGACAACCAATATTTTTAACCAGGTCAAGTGCATCCTGAATAGAGTGATCTGACGAATACTTTGATGGCATTAATACTGCCATTATATTTTCAGCGCCCAATGCACGAGAAGCCAAAGCACATACTATAGCGGAGTCGATACCTCCAGAAAGGCCCAACACTGCTTTTTTAAACCCTGATTTAACAAAATAATCTTTGATCCCTAAAACTAAGGCTTCATAAATCTGTTCAATATCTGGAACTGCTCTATGTGTTCTTGGAGTAAAGCCTTTAATCACATCGCCTTCAGCTTCATAAATCTTTAACTCTTCCTTAAAGTAAGCCATCTCATCCAAAAGGTTACCTTCTTTATCAAATGCCAAAGAACCGCCATCGAATACGATTTCGGTTTGTGCCCCTACCTGATTTACATACAATAAAGGAAGCTTATACTTTTTAGCATTTTCTGCAAGGACTACTACCCTTTCGTCGTCATGACAATATGAAAATGGCGATGCGGCAATATTGATCATCAAATCGGGACCTTGTTTAATCAGCTCATCCATTGGGTTCGAAACATACAACGGGTTATTGTTGATGTTCCATAAGTCTTCACAAATGGTTAAAGCTATTTTACGACCTTTAAACGTTATACATTCAAACTGGGTGGCGGGTTCAAAATAACGGTATTCATCAAATACATCGTAATTAGGGAGCAATGCTTTTTTCGCAATAGCTTTTACTTCCCCTTCTTCAATAAAATATGCTGCATTATACAGATCTTTACCCGCAAGCACTTCATTTCTTACAGGTAAGCCGACTATACAAGCAATCCCTTTACAATGAGTAGCAATTTCCTGAGCAGCAGTTTCGCACAAGCCAATAAACTCATCAAACTCTAAAAAATCACGAGGAGGATAACCACATATTGCCAGCTCTGCAAACACAACAAGATCAGCTCCTTTATCTTTTGCCAGTTGGATATGGTCAATTATTTTTTTTGTATTGTATTCAAAATTACCAATGTGGTAGTTGAGTTGCGCAAGTGCTATATTCATGAGCTTGTAATTGTAGAAAATTCTGTAACTGGAGCCTAAGTAAGATTATTAAAAGAAAACGCCCAAATTAATCCCAATGTAATGGTTACGGACATTATTGCTTTTATCGGTTGTAATATCAGTAAATCCATTATTATAGGTTAGTCCGGCAGCGATACTCGCATTTCCACTAAGGTCAAATTCTGCACCTCCGCCTAATATCAATCCTGCACGGTATAACTTAATGGTTTTAGAAATGTTCTCATCGCGAGTGGTTGCTTTTCCACTAGCATCAGAATCTTGTTTAGCCCCAATATTAAAATCGTTTGATAACCCAAACTGGCCATACCACCTAATATCGTTGATCTTAACAGTTTTTAGTTTAAGCGTAAGCGGCACCTCGATGTACTGAAGCTTATATTTAAGTTCATAAGGTATTTGTGTTGGCGGATTAGTATAATAACTAACTATTTGCGTGCTTTTACCATTAATGGTAGTAATGGTAAGGCCTGTTGCAAAACTATAATTCTCAGCAAAATTGAAATCACCCATTAAACCGTATGAGAATCCAAGTGCAACTCCATTACTTTTGCCTACTTGTGGTTTTACCCAACCTATTGTTGGATGAGCCGTTAATCCCAGTCTGAAACCATAATTTGGAGATGGAGCATATTGTGCAAAAACATTTCCTGTTACAAACAATAATAGTATTGCGATAAATGTGCGTTTCATATAAATATATTTTCCTTTAATGCCTATGAAGCTTGAATAAACTTACTTTATATTTGTTTACAATGATATATAACGTAAAATTTCATCAAAGCTATCTATTTTTTCTATTTGTGTTCGCTTTTTTTTCGCTGATGCTGGTTTCATGTACTCAAAATGCCAAACCCGATGTGAGCTCAGTACAATTAGAGATTAAGATTGCGCGGTTTGATAAAGATCTGTTTGCCGGAAAATCGAAAGATCTTAACGAAACTAATGAGCTCCTCAAAAAAAAATACAGTGCCTTTTATGATGATTATGCGCACAGAATGGTTGGTAATTTTGACTACACAAATGGGCAGATTTTAACAACGCTATATCAGGATTCAGCTTACTCTGATTTAAACAAAGAGGTTGATAGTATTTTTAAAGACATCACCCCTATAGAAAAAGACTTGTCTGAAACATTTAAATATATCCTTCATTACTACCCTAAAGCAAAAGTTCCTCAGTTTATATCCTTTGTTTCCGGTTTTGCTGTGCAAACCCCAATTGGCGACAATTATATGGGTGTCGGATTGGATATGTTTATGGGTAAAAACAATAAGTTTTACAAAGCAATAATACAAAGTGTACCAACTTACCTATCTCGACGTTTTGCTCCTGAATACATTGTTCCGCGAATTACTGAAACATATGCACGTGAAGAACTGTTTCATGAACGTGACGAAGACAGAACGTTACTTTCAAAAATGATTCAGAATGGAAAGATTTTGTATTTTATGGACAAGGTACTTGATGATAAAGTTGCAGACTCAGTTAAAATAGGTTATACTCAAAAACAATTAGACTGGTGTAAAACCTTTGAAAGTGACATTTGGGCCTATTACCTGCAGAATAACCTGTTATTCGAAACCGATTACCAGAAAATACAGGTCCTTTTGAGCGAAGGGCCCTTTACTCCCGGACTTGGTGAAAAAAACGAATCTGCACCTAAATTAGCTATTTGGACGGGATGGCAAATTGTAAGAAAATACATGCAGAAAAATAAAGACATTACCCTGCAACAGTTAATGGCTGATCAGGACGCTCAAAAAATATTAAATTTATCAAAGTACAAACCTAAATAATGCTAAATGACTAAAATTGGGATCGTATTGTCTGGTGGCGGAATCAGAGGGATTGCACACCTTGGTGTTTTAAAGGCATTTGGAAATGCAGGTATTAAGTTTAGTCACATTAGCGGGACCAGTGCCGGTTCAATTGCAGGCGCATTATTTGCATCAGGCATCGACCCGGAGGATATTTTAAATATTTTTATCAAAACAAAGCTGCTAAAGTTTTTAAGACCTGCAGTTGGTTCACTTGGCCTAATCAATATCGAAAATACTTCAGGTATATTTAAGGAGTACTTCCCCGATGATAAAATAGAAAACCTTAAAATTCCACTTACCATTGCTGCAACTAACTTCAGCAAAGGAGAGCTGGTCTATTTTAATAAAGGCCCTCTCATTAGAAGTATACAAGCATCAAGTTGCATTCCGGGAATTTTTAGGCCGATTATGATTGATAACGAAATGTATGTTGATGGAGGTATTTTAAATAATTTTCCGGTTGAGCCTTTATTAAACAACTGCGATTTTATTATCGGATCTTCTTGCAACCATTTAAAGCCCGTAGAAAAAATCACCAAGATTACTGCATTAATGGCAAGAGCCGGACTAATGTCTGTAAATAAAGACATGGAAGCGAAGGCTGCTTTCTGTAATGTGCTAATTGAACCAAAGGGCATGGGCGAAATCAGTACTTTCGACATGAAAAAAGCCGAAACTATCTATTGGCTTGCATATGAAGAAACGCTAAAAGCCATTAAAAACAACGAAAGCCTAAAGAATCTGATACAGGTTCCGATTAAAGAACTTAGGTAGTTTTTAGAGGAACCAAAGCATCACCATCCATAATTGGAATAGCTTTACAAAGATTCAACTGCAAACAGAACTGCACATCTTCTTCTATATTTAGTTCTGCTAACCTGTGACTATGAGAAGATTTATGAAGATAAGTCCTCAAGTCATCTTTAGCCAGTTGATATAGGTCTTCCGCCGCTACCGATGAGTCGTCAAAATGTGTAAATTCCTTACGCAATTCAGCAACGACTGCTCCTGCGAATAAGGTATCTTCCAGATTAAATTTATCTTTCCAGCCCGCACAAAGCAGTAAAACACTTTTATCCTGAGTTTTTAACCAGTTACATAAAGCCTGTAAGTTTAAAAACGAGCCCATCACTACCTGATGAGCTCGTTTTCTTGCCAAATGAAGGGCTTTTGTACCATTAGTAGTAGTAAGTACTACAGTTCTTCCTCCTACTTTTTCAGCTGTATAGGAAAATGGTGAGTTTCCAAAGTCGTACCCTTCTACCACCTGTCCATCACGTTCAGCTGCCAATAAAAATCCTTTATCAGAATAATTAAGACAATCTTCAACATTTGCTACCGGTATAATTGCAGTTGCGCCGTTATCTATTCCATATACAATGGACGATGTAGCTCTAAGTACATCAATAACTACTACAATGCTATCTTCAATAGCATACAGATCTAATAATGCGGGCGTTAAACAAACTTCTATACTTTTGCGCATTGACAGGATATAAGGATATGGCTTTTATTTATAAAAAGGGAACTTAACTACTTTAGCTTTAATTTTATTATTACGGATATTGATAAAAATCTCAGTTCCTTCTTTATCCATGCCTTTTGAAATGTAGCCCATTCCAATTGCTTTTTGTAAAGATGGCGCTTGAGTACCGGATGTAACCTTACCAATTACATTACCTTCTGCATCAACGATCTCGTAATCATGACGAGGGATACCTCTGTCGATCATTTCAAATCCAATTAATTTACGAGTTATTCCAGCCTCTTTTTGAGCCAATAAAGCATCAGAGTTAGTGAATTTCTTAGTGAATTTAGTGATCCAACCTAATCCTGCTTCAATTGGAGAAGTAGTATCATCAATATCATTTCCGTATAAACAGAAACCCATTTCTAAACGTAAAGTATCACGGGCGCCTAAACCAATTGGTTTAATATTAAAAGGTTCACCCGCTTCAAAAATGGCATCCCAGATTTTATCAGCGTGTTCGTTATCAAAATAGATTTCGAAACCACCTGCACCAGTGTAACCGGTAGCAGAGATTACGACATTATCAACACCTGCAAATGTACCTTTAACGAAATTGTAGTACTCCATAGAAGCAAGATCAACATCTGTTAAACCTTGTAAGGCTTCGGCTGCTTTAGGACCTTGTATTGCAAGTAAAGATGTTTTGTCAGAAATATTGTGCATTTCTACGCCTTTATCATTGAATTTCTGAACCCAATTCCAATCCTTATCAATATTAGAAGCATTAACAACCAGCATATAGGTTTTTTCATCTATTCGATAAACCAATAAGTCATCAACAATACCTCCATCTTCATTTGGAAGGCAAGAGTATTGCACTTTTCCATCGTAAAGTTTTGAGGCATCATTGCTGGTAACACGTTGAATTAAATCAAGCGCATTTTCGCCCTTTAAAATAAATTCGCCCATGTGGCTAACGTCAAAAACGCCAACACTGTTTCTAACCACGGCATGTTCTGCATTTATGCCTTCGTATTGAACTGGCATATTGTAACCTGCAAATGGCACCATTTTAGCCCCTAAAGAGATGTGTTTTTCTGTTAATGCGGTATTCTTCATATTCTATATCTGTAAAAACGTGGGCAAAGGTATATAAAATTTAAGCACTTACTAACTTTTGGTAGACTTTCAACATCCTTTTGGAGATGGTAAAAAAGTCGTGATCACGTTCTACTGTTTTCCTTGCATTTTCACCAATTTCCCGCCATTTTTTTGGATTGGTGATACATTGGAGAATAGACCTGTAAAACTCATCAGCCGTATTAGCAATAAGAATATCTTTACCGTGTTCGCACTTGATCCCTTCGGCGGCCATACTTGTAGCAATGATACACTTACTCATAGCCATACCTTCAATAATCTTTACCCTCATTCCGCTACCAGACAAGAGCGGAACTATCATAATCGCTTTAGAATTTATAAACTCTACGGCGTCAAAAATTTCACCTTCTACTACCAGATTCTCTGAATCGTATTCAAAAAATTCTCTAGGCATGTTCTTTCCTGCAATATAGAAACGCAACTCACTACTTAGTTTTTCTATATCAGGCCATATTTCATCAAGAAACCACTCCAATCCTTCTTTATTTGGTCGCCAATCCATTGCTCCCAAATGAAACAATGTAGGAAAGCTGGTTTTCGAAGGATCAGTAACATATTTTTCAAAATCAAGCGCCACAGGAAAAACGTCAAGAGCAGTTTCGCAACCGAATCGAAGAATGCTTTGCCTATCCTGCTCACTGATGGCAAACACCTGATGAAACCTGTTCATTTGTTCGGTTTCATAAACCTTTAACCTGCGTGCAAGAAACTGTAAATATCTGCGTCGGGGCGTAAACTTTTCAGTTCTGGCAATGCGCTCCCAAACATCAAACTCAATATTATGTGCCCGGTAAACTACTTTAGCTTTACTATTTTCCTTAACAACATCTAAATAAGGCACTACAAAAAGTCCCTCAAATTGAATAATATCAAATTCAGTTTCCTTTAAAATCTCTTCAAGAAGTTTAGCCGCATCATCATCAAAATACCTTGAAACGTTATAAGATTCATTAGAGAAAATATTAAATAATGCACCCCATACATTTACTTCAGTATCCAAACTAAAGGAATGAAATTTTATACCATCAAAAACGGGATCATAGATATCATCAACATCAATTCTATGCTTATTAGTGTTGATACTAAATAGAGTAATTTCTACACCAAGCTGTAGCAATCCCTTAATAGTGTTATAAACCACTATTGGATATCCGCTATTTGGCGGAAAAGGGACCCTATTTGTAAGAATTAATATTTTCAAATCATGTGAAAATACTAATTATCCTTCGCTTTCAGAAAACAGAGCCAGCTGTGGGTTACTAATTGTGAAAGTTTTACGATGAAATGGCGACAATCCATGTTCCAAGGCTGCCATTCTATGCACTATTGTAGGATAACCTTTATTTTGTTGCCACTGATAATGAGGATATTGCAAAGATATATCCTCCATAAACTCATCTCTATGAGTTTTAGCAAGAATAGAGGCTGCCGCGATATTTAAATACTTACCATCCCCCTTAACAATGCAAGTATGAGGGATATTTGGATATGCTTTAAAGCGATTTCCATCTATACTAAGATATTGTGGTTGTACAGTTAACTTTTCAACAGCTCTATGCATCGCAAGAAAAGAAGCATTTAAGATGTTAATATTGTCAATCTCCAGGTTATCAACTTCTGCTACCGCCCAGGCAATGGCTTCCTTTTCTATAATTACTCTTAAATTACAGCGTTGTTTATGAGTAAGCTTTTTAGAATCGGTTAACTCTCCTGCAATAAAATCAGGAGGTAAAATTACGGCAGCTGCAAATACAGGCCCTGCCAAACAACCTCTCCCAGCCTCATCACATCCGGCCTCTAATAATTCATTCTGATAACTGTTCAATAACATATTACAACAAAGTTAGTAAATTTAAAAGGTGTGGCTATATGGAGATGTTTTGCGATTTTACATCAAATGCATCCCTCAACCCAATTGCCAATAAATTAAATGCATAAACGGTAAGCATAATTGCAAGTCCGGGTAAAATTGCCAAATAGGCTGCATCCATAATTATGTATCCATAATGCTCCTTAATCATACCACCCCAACTTGCCATTGGTGGCTGCGCCCCAAAGCCTAAAAAGCTTAGTCCTGATTCCAAAAGTATTGCTGAAGCAAAATTTGCTGAAGCAACAACCAATATCGGGCCTGCAATGTTAGGCAAGATATGTTTAATGATGATTCTTGGAGAAGAGTAACCAAGTGCTTTTGATGCTTCTACAAACTCCACCTCTTTTAATGCCAATACTTGTCCGCGAACCAGGCGTGAAACATCAACCCAGGTAGATAAGCCGACAGCAATAAATATTTGCCAGAAGCCTTTACCAAGGGCAAAGGAAATTGCAATAACCAGCAGCAAAGACGGCAGCGACCAGATCACGTTCATAAACCAGCTAATAACTGTATCGGTTTTACCACCAAAATAACCAGCTAAGGCCCCCAAACTAACTCCTATAAATAGAGAAATAAGTACGGCCATTAGCCCAACAGATAAAGAAACACGGACTCCAAGGATGAGCCTACTGAGCAAGTCACGACCATAAACATCTGTACCAAGCCAAAAAGTCTGATTATAGCGATTATTCCCTTTAACTAAAGGAAAGCTTGTTTCCTCGGCGAGCTCATCATCACCGATATATGCTCTAGCATAAACTTTACCCTGATATTCACGATAAGAAGTAATGGGAATACTCTTAAAGTCGGCCACCTGACCATAAAACATCTTTTCAAAAAAATTAACTCGTTTAATATTTTTACTTCTGCTGATGATTAGAAAATCAAAAGATCTGCCGGGCTTCTTATTGGTGAGTTGAAGATGCATAGTATTGGCATTTGGTGTTTGATCAGGAGTGATTGCATAACCAAGAATGCCCATAAGGATAAGCATAATGATAAATAATAACCCTCCCAAAGCCAGTTTATTTTTCCTAAACCGTCTCCAGACTTTTCTTGAAGGGCTATTGCTTATTTCCACTATTTTACCATTCTTCCTTTCCAGTTATATTTCCCGGAGTTGCCGGCAATACCAATGTAAACGATATATATCATATGCAATATGTTGAGCACCGGTAGCAGTATCAATAATTTTCTTTTTTTCGCAAAACCAGTCACATCATATAAAAATAAGAACTCAACAATAATTTTTGCTAAAATCTGAAAGATCGCAAGTTTAAAATAGAACCCGATAAACAAACCAATGCTCAGGTTCATCAGTATGCTTAGATTAAACAGCCAAATACAAACACCTAAAACTATAATAGATTTGTTTTTATACCTCGTACTTTTTGAAGCCCAACGTTTCCTCTGCTGAATAAATTCCTTTAAAGTAGATTTTGCATGAGTATACACAATGGCGTCCTCGTTTTTTAAAAATCCAATATTGTTGTTATATCGGGCAGCTATTTTATGCAAAAGTAACTCATCATCTCCCGAAGCAAGGTCATCAATTCCTTTAAAGCCCCCAACTTCATAAAAAGCTTCCTTTTCATAAGCCAGGTTGGCGCCATTACAAGTAGATGGTTGCTTGTTCCCTATTGTCGAAGCTCCTAAACCTATCAAGTAAAGAAACTCCAGAGATTGGGCACGCTCAAAGAAACTTTTCTCCTGAAAATAAGCAACCGGTGAGGAAATCATTTTATAATTTCCAGCTTCATAAAACTGAATAACCGTCCTTAACCAATCAGGCCCCATTCTACAATCAGCATCTGTTGTAATTATTAAAGCACCAGTTGATTGTCCTATCGCAGTTTGTATCGCCTTCTTTTTATAAGAATTTAATGGCTGATCTTCATTCAGGCAAATTAGCTTAACGCCACTGTTTGCATAACCCTTAATAATCTCAGCGGTTCTATCTGTCGAATGATCATCAATGAAGATAATCTCAGTAAGCTCCTTACTATAATTTTGTGCTAGTAGGTCATCAATAGTTTTAGAAATATTTGCTTCCTCATTACGAGCAGCCACCAAAATAGACACTTTAGTTTTTCCCTCACTCGCCGAAGTCTTAAAATATACAAGGCTGTGCCATCCCTTAATGAAGGCAACCACCACCACTATGTATAAAATAGTTAAGAAAGAGGAGAGGTAACTAACTGCGCTGAATATTTCCAAAGAAATTAAGTTTAAAAACGAAATAAGTGCCTAATATAGCAGGAATTATAATATTTATTAACCAGATGCTAGCTGTACAAGCTATAACTGCCACATTTTGATCTGTTATCGAACTAAAAAAATAAGATGCTGTAACGCTCCTAACCCCTATATCAAAAAGATCAAGCGAAGGTAAAGTAGATTGAACAAAAAACAGAATACTTACCATCATCATTATATCCAGATAGTGTAATTCTGGTATCAGCCAATAAAAAAGGATAAAATATTGGGTACTAAACACAACATACCTTGCCAAACAAAACAACAGTATATTTAACAATTCCTTTTTCTGATAACGCGCAAGAATGCTATAGAACTTTTTGTATTTACGTGTAAAACGCATGGAAACCAAAATGCCGTTTAGCCATTTAATATTGAAATAAAAAATGATGAAAAACAGGCAAAACATTATGGAAAGGATTACCAGTGCATAAAACAACCGGTAATCTATATTAACAAATTTGTAAATGAATATGCATAACGCAATGGCACCAAATACATTGGTAAGCACCATTTGGCCAATATTCCCGACCGCCATGGCCACCACTCCTACAACCCTTCTTTTAGGTGATAAAAAGAAAACCCGCCCACCATATTCTCCAATTCTGTTGGGCGTAAAAACTGCCCAGGTTAATCCACAGAAAACAGACTCGATGGATCTCCAAATGCTAATTTTCTCTATCCCTGAGATCAATCTCCTCCATTTTAAAGCTTCTAGACCCCAGTTCAAAAACATAAGTGCAACGACCGTAGTCATAACCAAAATGATCTCTGATTGAGGAATTTGTTGTAATAGATTTCTAAACGAGCTTAAATTCTCATTATCTGACAGTTTGTTGTAAATGATCCAAAAGGCAAATACAACAATTGCTGTTTTAAGGAAGTAAGAAAGTATTTTTTTGTACTGCGATGTCAACTTTTTTGCATTTACTATCTGCAAATATGCTTAATATTGTTTTATGTTGGCTGAAAAAAAGGAAAGGGTGATTATGGGTATAGACCCAGGGACTTCAATAATGGGGTACGGAGTAGTGTTGGAGAAGGGAAGTAAAATTGAATTAATCACCATGGGGATAGTGAGGATGGATCATATGGACGACCATTTTTTGAAGCTTCAACGTATTTTTGAAAAGACTGTAACACTCTTGGATGAATTTAAACCTGATTTTCTGGCACTTGAAGCTCCTTTCTATGGCAAAAATATTCAGGTTATGCTAAAATTAGGTCGCGCACAAGGTGTAGCAATGGCAGCGGCCTTGTCCAGAAATATTCCAATTACAGAATATGCACCTCGAAAAGTTAAACAGTCAATAACAGGAAGCGGAAATGCCAGCAAAGAGCAAGTAGCGGCCATGTTGCAACGATTGTTAAACTTTAAGGAAACGCCCGAATTTCTGGATGCTACCGATGGGCTAGCTGTTGCTGTTTGTCATTCATTTCAGAAGGTAAATACCAGCGGAGCAGGTAAATCCTACTCCGGCTGGGAAGCGTTTGCTAAAGACAATAAAAAACGACTTAAGCAGTAACTTAATTGGCGCTAGCTACTTTTTTCTTTTGCGGTAGTACTTAAAACTGAAGTATGCTGCTACCCCAATTAATATCCATACCCATAAGTTCATTGCAACCAGTATAAATTCTTTAAAAATATACCATCCGTTCTGAAAGCTTAATCCTAATCTGGTAAAGAAGTTTGGTCGGTAGCTATACAAATCATCATTTCCGACCAGAATGCTCTTAACTGTATTGTCCTGATAAAAATTAAGCGTAATTGTGCTATACTGAACCTTGCTATCGATCATCAGGTTTTCAATCTTTTTATCTACGTAATCATCTTTAAGAGATAGCGAAGTTTCAACATTATTGCTTTTCTTATTGGCATGTTTATTAAGCTGCTCAACTGCCTCAACCCTATTCTGATTCTTTAGTTTATTACTCAAATAAACAACGCTCTGGTCATCCATTTTCAATGACTGCTGGTCCACAAACACGGCCATCTTTGCCACTTTATTTGTAAACTCATCCAGCTTTTCTGAAGGAACTCTTGCTACTATTAACCCCTCCGTCCGATATGAGGTAAGTTCTAATAATGAATCTGTAGAGTATTTTACCTTTTCAGTTTGTTGGATGTTACTTTGCACAGTAAACTCTGCTATGGTTCCACCTTCAGCTTTGATTGCCGAGCTTAACTTCTCTTTCGTATTCTGCACATCCTTAACCCTAAAACGCATATCAGCTGTTTTGATAATTTTTTCACTTAATAGTGAGTCTGTTGTTTCAAGATTGGCTGCAGTTGCATCTGAATTTTCTAAATTAGACTCTTTCTTTGAATTGCACGAGAACATGGCTATTGTGAATACACAATAAATTAAATATTTTTTCATAATATTAATAGATAGCTTTTTCTCTTAATACAAAATATTAAATTAGGTAACCTTAAGGCTTTTGAAAAAGTGATTATCAAAACCAGAAAATGTAGCATAAAGTATTTGTATCGTCCCTTCACAAGATTGATCCCTCTTCACACATTGCTCACACATCCTTCACACAAAGCCCACAAAAAAGCCCCTTATTGTGAAGGATGTGTGTAGAATGTGTGAACTATGTGAGGACTTGACCTTAACAGCAGCCAGAAACAGAGCGACATTAAGCTATATAAATGTTACAAAAAAAAACGTCCTCACCAGCAATTGCTAATGAGGACGTTTCAAAAAAATATGTTTTAAATACTATGCGTCTAATATCTTGAACACGCCTTTACAAGCGATTACAGCACCTATTAGCAGGATTGCCCATGAGATAATAGATAATGTGGCAGAGTCACCAGCAAAGCGCAAAAAAACGCCTAAAATACCAACTAAAATCCCAACGGTCATCAATTTATAAATTGAAGTATCATTAGCCCTTTTCATGCTTTCTGTATTGTGCTTTGGTGTCTGTTCCATTCTACTGTTTTTATTTACTGCGCAAAAATAATATTTTTTAAACTAATGCAGCATATTACGCTGATCTTTTTATATCACTGAATTCTATCCGTTCAAAGCAGCTGCACCACTTACAATCTCTGTAAGCTCCGTGGTAATTGCAGCCTGACGAGCCTGGTTGTACGAAAGTTTTAAAGCTTTCAACAAGTCACCGGCATTTTCAGTTGCTTTATCCATTGATGTCATACGGGCACCATGCTCTGAAGCATGAGAATCCAATACAGCTTTGTACAATTGAATCTTAATTGACTTAGGTATCAACTGCTCAACTATTTCCTCTTGAGAAGGCTCTAAAATATAGTCTACATTAGAAGAGTTCTCTTCTGCAGCTTCCTGCCCGCTAGTTAGTGGAATTAGTTGTTCTGTTGTTAAAATTTGAACAGCAGCATTTTTAAATCTGTTGTATACCAATTCAACTCTATCATAATCGCCTTTTGCAAAGCCTGCCATGATAGCATCAGTGATTTTGGTTACATTTTCGAAAGTAAGATCAGTGTACACTTCGTTATTGTTTCCAATTACGTTGTAGTTACGTTTTTCGAAGAAATCCTGAGACTTCTTACCAATAGCAATTATGCTTACATTACCATTTTTGAACTGTTCGCTATACTTATCGGCAATTAAATTATTAGCAGTTTTAATTACGTTCATATTAAACGCACCAGCTAAACCACGGTTAGAAGAAACTACAATGATCAAAACCTTATTAGGCTCACGCTCTTGTATAAAAGGTGATGATGATCCTTCTAAACTTGCAGAAAGATTTCCTAAGATCTCCTTTAGCTTGGTAGCATAAGGACGTAACTGTATGATAGCATTAGTTGCACGCTTCAACTTAGCAGCCGAAACCATTTTCATGGCTTTGGTAATCTGCTGAGTAGATTGTACCGATGCTATTCGAATTCTTACTTCTTTTAAATTTGCCATTCTTCTTTATCTTCAGTTCAGCTTTATTAGTATTTACTTGAAAGCTCTTTAGCCACAGTTTCTAATACTCCAGTGATTGAATCATCTAACTTACCAGCTTTTAATGCTTTTAAAGTTTCTGGATGACGCAATTCTAATTGCTGTAAATATTCAGCTTCAAACTCTCTTACTTTATTTACAGGAACTGAACGCATTAAGTTTTTAGTACCGATGTAAATGATAGCAACTTGTTTCTCAACAGTCATTGGAGAGAACTGACCTTGTTTCAAAATCTCTACGTTACGAGAACCTTTATCAAGAACTGATTTAGTAGCAGCATCAAGATCTGAACCGAATTTAGAGAAAGCCTCTAATTCACGGTATTGAGCCTGATCTAATTTTAATGTACCTGCAACTTTCTTCATCGACTTGATCTGAGCATTACCACCCACACGTGATACCGAGATACCTACGTTGATTGCCGGACGAACACCTGCGTTGAACAAGTTACTTTCCAAGAAGATCTGACCATCAGTAATTGAAATTACGTTGGTAGGAATATATGCAGAAACGTCACCAGCCTGAGTTTCGATAATAGGTAATGCAGTTAATGAACCACCACCTTTAACGATACCTTTTAGTGATTCGGGTAAATCGTTCATTGCTTGTGCGATCTCATCATTTGAGTTGATCTTAGCAGCACGCTCTAACAAACGACTGTGAAGATAAAACACGTCACCTGGATAAGCCTCACGACCCGGTGGACGACGTAACAACAATGACACCTCACGGTAAGCAACAGCTTGTTTAGATAAATCATCATAAACAATTAAAGCTGGTCTTCCAGTATCGCGGAAAAACTCACCTATCGCTGCACCAGAGAAAGGAGCATAAAACTGCAATGGAGCAGGTTCAGCAGCAGAAGCAGCAACTACTACTGTATACGGCATTGCACCATTCTCTTCAAGAGTACGTACAATGTTCGCTACAGTACTTGCTTTTTGGCCGCAAGCTACATATATACAGAATACAGGGTTACCTGCTTCATAAAATTCTTTTTGATTGATAATGGTATCGATACAAACAGCTGTTTTACCAATCTGACGATCGCCAATAACAAGCTCACGTTGACCACGGCCAATAGGAATCATCCCATCGATAGCTTTAATACCAGTTTGTAAAGGCTCAGTTACCGGCTGACGATAAATTACACCAGGTGCTTTACGTTCAATCGGCATTTCATAAGTTACTCCCAAAATAGGACCTTTACCGTCGATTGGCTCGCCAAGTGTGTTAACAACACGACCCAACATACCTTCTCCAACTTTAATAGAGGCAATTTTTTTAGTACGCTTAATAGTATCACCTTCTTTGATTTTGTCTGAAGGGCCCAATAGAACCACACCAACATTATCTTCTTCAAGGTTCAAAACAATACCTTGCAAGCCGGTTTCAAATTCAACTAATTCGCCCGATTGAACTTTAGTTAAACCATAAACACGGGCAATACCATCACCCACCTGCAATACGGTGCCAACTTCTTCAAGTTCTGCTTCTGATTTGAAGCCCGCCAATTGTTGCCTGATAATTGCCGATACTTCGTCTGGTCTTACCTCTACCATAATTTTATATTATTTCTTTTGTAAATTCAGTATATGTTATCTCTTATTATATTATCTCAGGATTAAACAATTCCCTGAGCAAATTCTTTTTTAAGTTTACTTAAACCACTTGAAATACTTGCATCAAATTGTTTATCTCCGACCTTTAAAATAAAACCGCCAATTAGTTTGTTATTAACTTTTTCTCTAACAACTACTTCATTGGCTCCTACTTCTCTTTTAACAATAGCGACAATTTCAGCTCTGCTTTCAGGTGTAAGTTCAACAGCCGAAGTTACATCAGCTGTAACAATTCCTTTAATTGAATTGTATTGAGCAATAAAAGCTTTTGCTGTATCAAATAAAATCGCAGAACGGCCTTTGCTTACAACCAATTTCATAAAGATCTTTGTAACCTGATGAACTTTAGCACCAAATATGTTTTCTAAAATTCCTGACTTTTTATCTAAAGGAACTATAGGGTTTTTAAGGATAGCTTCTAATTCAGAATTATCATTAATTACTTGTTCTAAAAAAAACATATCATTTTTGATTTCTTCTAAAGAGTTTTGCTCCGTAGAAAGATCTATTAATGACTTGGCGTATCTCGATGCTGCTTTATTTTCTGACATTTTCTTTGGTATATCTAGCTAAACAAACTATCAATTAGTTTAATTCAACATCTTTTAAAAGATTAGCAACTAAATCCTGTTGTTTTGCTTTATCCTCAAGCTGGCTACGCAATACACGTTCAGCGATTTCTAAAGATAAACTTGAAACCTGACTCTTAAGTTCTGCTAAAGCAGCTTTCTTTTGATTTTCAATTTCGATTTTAGCTTTTTCAATTAATTTAGCGCCTTCAGTATGAGCTTGTGTTTTTGCTTCGTGAACAATACTATCTTTTAGTGCTTTGGCCTCTTTTAAAATATGATCACGTTCAGCACGAGCCTCTTTCATTAACTCCTCATTCTGAGCAGTTAAGCGAGTCATCTCAAGTTTAGCAAGTTCCGCTTTGTTTAAAGCTTCATCAATTGACTGTTCACGCTCATGAATAGCAGCAAGAATGGGTTTCCATGCAAATTTCTTAAGCAATATTAATAAGCAAACAAATGCGACTGCTGTCCAAAAAACTAATCCTATGGTAGGGGTTACTAATTCCATTTTATATAATACTTTTAAACTTATTCTTCCTTATTAAGGCAGGTAAATAACCAATCGTTATATACCCGCCTAAAATTTTTCAGTATGAGTTATTAAACACCTAAGCCTAATAATGCAACTACTACACCGAATAAAGCAGCACCCTCAATAAGAGCGGCAGCAATAATCATTGCAGTCTGAATTTTTGATGCAGCTTCTGGCTGACGAGCAATACCTTCCATTGCTTTTCCACCTACTTGACCGATACCGATACCGGCACCAATTACTGCTAAACCGGCACCTATCGCCGCGATTGAACCTACCATAACTAATTTAATTTATATAATTTGTAAAAAATAGTTTCTAATTAATGATGTTCTTCTACTGCCATACCAATAAACAAGGCAGTAAGTAATGTAAATATAAAGGCTTGTAAAAATGCTACCAGTAATTCTAACACATCCATAAACAATACGAAAGCAACAGATACCGGCGCAATAGCCAATGTTTTAAAAATAAATATCAACGAGATCAAACTCAATACGATAATGTGGCCTGCAGTTATGTTAGCGAACAAACGAACCATTAACGCAAAGGGCTTAGAAATTACACCGACAACCTCAACCACAACCATAAGCGGCCATAACCAAAATGGAACATTAGGTAAAAAGATGTGTTTCCAGTAGTATTTGTTACCATTAATATTTACGATAATCATGGTAAACAATGAAAGTACAAACGTTAATGAGATGTTACCGGTTACGTTAGCACCTCCTGGAAAAATAGGAATCAAACCTAGAACGTTGTTAATCCATATAAAGAAGAATACAGTTAGCAAGTAAGGCATAAACTTAGCATGCTTATGTCCGATATTTGGCTTAGCAATATCATCCCTTACGAAAAGAATAATCGGCTCAACAAATGACTGCAAACCCTTTGGCGCTTTACCAACACGCTTTTTATACGCACCTGCAACTGATATAAATATTACAAGGATGATCGCTATCGCAACAAACATTGCAGCAACATTCTTAGTAATAGAAAAATCAAGGATTTTAGCTGAAGTCGATTCATCCACCTGACCATCCGCACCAACAATTTTAATTTTATCGTTAACTAAACGGTAAGTATTCTTTGCACCTACATAATCATGCTCGCCGTGATGAAATTGACCAGAAGAGAAAAACTCTAAGCCGGCATCCGGAGTATACAATATTACAGGAAGCGGGATCGATAAATGACCCCAAAGATGCCACATATGCGAATCCGCTATATGCTCCATAATAACTTTGGTAGGTTCAAATTTCTCTTCTCCATGTCCGGCACCATGAGCACCTTCAACATGAGCTGTAGTCACAGCAGTATCAGCAGAAACAACTGCAGTATCCGCTTGAGCAAAAACTCGAGACGAAACCGACAGAAACGCTAAAAAAAGCGCAAAAACAACAATTAACCTTTTCACTTTAAACTCAAAAACGTGGCTACAATCCATTTAGTCGCAGATTTTTACTATTTATTTTGGTGGCGCAAGTTACGTAACAAAGAGTATATTTCAAAGAAGCTGAACAATAAATATAAAGAAAAAAAATTCAGCAAAAAAATTAGCCCCTTTTCCTTAGCATTTAGACTGTAAATCAGCACAAAAGCCAAAGAAAAAAACATTTTCACTGCAATAGAGCCCATGATGGCCATAATTCCTACTTCAGGATTATGTTTTAGACCCAGATCAGCACAGAAATAAGCTATGTAAGTGATACCAGCAAAGAAAGCATATATCAGCCAGAACTTACTGGTCAGAATGCGGGTGTCAGGGAAAATTATCGGCAACAAATAGGCTATACCAGCCAAAACTATACAATACAGTAAATAAGAAACAGTAAAACGCGCTAGACTCAAAATTTATATTTTTTACAAAAGTAAGTATTTACCCCGGCTTAAAATAATCAACTTTAGTTTTTATTCAACTGTTTTACAACCTGATACAAAGATATGGCAACTCCTATCAAACTAAATATTGCAGTTATAATAAGTGTTTTACTCCGTCTATGCTCATCAATTTTATAGCCTATAAAGGCAAACACACCTATTATAGCTATCATTTGGAAACTAATTGACGAATATTTAGCAAACGTGTTTAAGCCCTTTTTCTTTTCTTCAGGATCTATCATAAGTGATATATTTAAATAAAATGGGTTTTGTTAAGAAGTTATTGATGAATAAAATACTTTTGTATATATTTTGTTTTATAAGCATCAACTAAATCTGATCTTTTTGAAAAATTACGCGATCTACAATTTAAAGGTAATATTATTTAGCTTATGTGCCTGCATAGTTTACTCCTGCAGCTCTCACAAAGATACCGCTTCAAGCAGAGGCATGCAAAACTTAACTGCCCGTTATAACTATATATATAACTCTAAAGTTCTTTTAATAACTCATCAACAAGAACTCGCAGATACTTATCTTGACAATTACGACCAGATACTACCGGTATACCTAGGCCCGGCAACTGATAATAATGAGGTAACCACCTCTCTGAATCTGAAGCCAATGGATGATATCATTAAAAAAGCTCAGACCATCATTCTCGAAAAAAGTTATAGTAACTATACCGATGATGCCTATATTTTATTAGGGAAGGCCAATTTTTTTAATGGCAATTATTTTAACGCCGCAGAATATTTTGATTATACCGCCAAAACCTATAAAAAGAACACAAATAGTTACCTGGAAGCACTGAACTGGAAAGCGCGTAGTCTTATGCAACTTAAGAGAATCAGTGAGGCCAACAAAGTATTAGATACCCTTGAATCTGTCCTCCCAGATATTAAAAAGAAAAAGAATCTAGCTGAGCCTTTTGCTACCCTGGCACAAATGTGTATCTACCTGGACAATAATGCCGCGGCTATTTCTTATTTAAAAGATGCAATTAAAGCCGGTGCAGGAACTGACAACAGAATAAGGTGGACTTATATTCTTGCTCAACTTTATGAAAAACAAAAAAACTATCCTGATGCATTAATAAATTATAGAAAGGTAGTAAAAAGCAATGCCCCTTTTGAAATGTATTTTAATGCTAACCTAAATCAAATTAAGTTAAAAACACTTGAAGGTGGCCCGCAAAAGATTAACAAACAGAATCAACTGCTAGCTTTATTGAAAGACGATAAAAACTTGGATTATAATGATCAGGTATATTTTCAAATCGCTGAAAGCCACGCTGCTGATGACGAATTCAAAGAAGCACTAAAATACTATGAGTTATCTATTCAGAAAAGCACCACAAACCAATACCAAAAGGGTCTTTCATATTTAAGGATTGCCGATTTAAACTTCAAGGTTTTCAAGGATTATCTTAAAGCAAAATCCTATTACGATAGTACGGTGAATACGCTTCCTAAAACCTATCCCGGATATGATCTTATTCTTAAGAAGAACCTAAACCTTCAATATTTAACGAATAGATATCAGATCATAAGCATTGAAGACACTTTACAAAGTATTGCAAGATTACCCGAAGCTAGTCGTGCAGAAAAAATACAGCTGTTAGCTAATCCTGTAATAGCGGCCGTTCAACCTGCAAACACAAATGCTTCTTCAACTGCAGGTTACCAACCTAACTATGGACGTAACAACAATACCCAGTTACAAAGTTCATTTTATTTCAGTAACCCAACGGCGGTAACTATCGGATTTTCAGACTTCAAAAGAAAGTGGGGAAATAGAAAGCTAGAGAACAACTGGCGCCAGAGTATCAGGACATCTGCCCAGGAAACGTCACAAGAAATTGCCAATAACATCAATACCCCAGCCAGTCCTGATGAGGCAGTCCCTGTCGTTAAAGATGCTCAAACTCTTGTAAAACAGTACACAGACTCTCTACCCGTTACGCCCGAACTGCTGGCAAAATCGAATCAAAAGATAATTGATGCATATTACGAAATTGCAAGTTTCTACCTACAGGAATTAAATAGTCCTAAAGAAGCTGCAGAAACTTATCAGTTATTGTTAAGCCGATTCCCTTCGAATAATCATCTTGCTGCTACATATTATAGCTTGTTTTTAATAAACAAAGGCGTTGATGAACCTAAATCAAACGACTTTAAAAACAGGGTATTAAAAGATTTCCCTTCATCTATTTATGCAAAGATCATTATTGATCCGTCATTCTCTCTAAAACAATCTGAGCTTGAAACAGCGATCAACAAACAATACAACGATATCTTTGAGCAATATTTGAAGAAAGATTTCAGCACTGTCATTAGTCAAGTAAACGAAACTACTAAAAGTACTACAGTTAACTTTCTTGCTCCACAGTTTGCTTATTTAAAAGCCATTGCGATTGGAAGAACAAGCAAGGTAGATGCCTTATTAACGGCATTTGGCAGCATTACGGAGCAATTTCCAGACGACAAACTGATCACTCCCCTTGTTAAAGGCAATACAGCTTATATCAATGAGCATCTTGCCGATTTTCTAAAAAGAGACACTGCTCTTATAGATTTCGATCCAAATGAACCTCCTTATTTTGGTCCACGCACACCAACCCCAACTGTTTCAAAAACAACTGAGCCTGTTACGTCTCAAAAACCAGATCAAACGGCAAAAACTCAAGAACCAACTAAGCCTGTAACTCCACAACCGACGACTCCAGATGCGCCTAAAGCTCCTGCGGTAAAGGTTGATGGCCCTTTCAGTACGGCTGTATCAACCGTTTATTACTATGTAATAGATGTCGCTGATGCCTCTTTGACTCTTAGTTCATCTCGTTTTGGCATTGGTCAGTTTAACCGTGGAAACTATGCTGGAAATAATCTGAAACACCAGTTAAAAGAATTTGACAATGATCAACTCATTTATGTGGGGAACTTTAGTAATTTTGACGACGCAAAAACCTATGCGACCGGAATCACTCCACAGCTAAAACAAATTATGAAAGTTCCCGTTAATATTTACACCGGTTTCATCATCAGCAAAGAGAATTTCGATAAGCTTACCAGTAAAACTTTACTGGATAAGTATATAGAATTTTATAAAAACAACTATTAAAAATGAGGAAAGCACTTTCCCAGGAGGACATCAGTAAGTATAACTTTACATTATGGAAATTATTAATCGGGGGAATCGTTCTGTTTGCCCTGTTTATTGTTTGCATTGGATTTGGATTATTTGGAGAGCTTCCATCATTCAGAGATATTGAACACCCTAAAAGCAACCAGGCATCAGAAATTGTAACTGATGATGGTAGAGTCCTGGGTACCTACTTTGTGCAGAACCGATCAAATGTAACCTACCCGGAAATTTCACCAAATGTAATTAATGCGTTAATTGCAACTGAAGACATCCGATTCAGAGAACATTCAGGCATCGATTTCAAACGTACATTTACTATATTTCTTTATGCAATTGTAGGTAAAAAACAAGGAGGTAGTACCATTACTCAGCAACTTGCTTTAAATCTATTTTCTGAAGAAGGAAGACAAAAAAACTTTGCCAAACGCATCCTACAGAAGTTTCAGGAATGGGTTATTGCAGTGAAATTAGAGCGTAACTACACCAAAGAAGAAATTATTGTTATGTACCTTAACACGGTAGATTTCGGCAATCAAGCTTACGGAATTAAATCGGCGGCAAGAGTTTACTTCAACACAACTCCCGATAAACTGAGCGTTTCGCAGGCAGCAACTCTTGTTGGTATTCTTAAAGGTATTACCAGGTACTCCCCTACCCGTAATCCTGATCGCGCTTTAGCCAGAAGAAATACAATTATGGGGCTGATGGTTAAAGAAGACTTGCTTACTCCTCAGCAATTTGATACTGAACAGCAAAAACCTCTGGGTTTAAGGTTTAGTGCGGCAACTGTTAACGACGGAATTGCACCATATTTTAGAGCTGTATTAAAGAATGATATTAGAAAAATATTTGAAGAACGTTCTATAACAAAACCAGACGGCACCCCGTATGATCTCGATAGAGATGGTTTAAAGATCATCACAACCTTAAACTACGACATGCAGGTTGCAGCCGAAGACGCACAAAAGGAGTACATGAAAACCCTTCAGCAATCATTTACCAATAGCTGGAAAGGCAGAAACCCATTTAAAGGAAAAGAAGCCCAGATAGAGCAGGGTGTTAAAAGATCTGACAGATATAAAGCATTACAACTTGAAGGCAAATCGGAAGCCGAAATTAAAGAAGATTTTAATACCCCTACCCGATTAACCATCTTTACCTGGAAAGGGAATATAGATACTTTAATGAAGCCTATCGACTCTGTAAAGTATTACAAAATGCTGTTAAGAAATGCAATGATGGCCATGGATCCGCAAACAGGATACGTTAAAGCCTGGGTTGGTGGCATTAATTACGAACATTTTAAATACGATCAGGTAAAAATGGGGACAAGGCAAGTTGGGTCAACAGCCAAACCTTTTACCTATGCTGTAGCAATTGAGAACGGCTATTCGCCATGCTTTTCCGTACTTAATGAACCTGTTACTATTGAAATTCCAGGCAGTCCGCCATGGACTCCTCGTTCTGGAGGTACTGTTCCCGGCTATTTAACTTTACAAAAAGGGCTTGCGCTTTCGCAAAACTATATTGCCGCTTATCTAATGAAACAAGTAGGCCCAACTGCCGTGTCTACCCTAGCTAAAAAGATGGGTATTACATCAGAGGTCCCGGCTTATCCATCAATAGCACTAGGCTCATTTGATGCTTCTGTTTATGATATGGTTGGTGCATACAGCGTTTTTGCTAATAAAGGCGTTTGGACAAAGCCAATGTATATTCTAAGAATAGAAGATAAGAACGGGGTAGTGCTACACAGTGAAAAAGCTATACCTGTTCCGGCGATGAACGAAGAAGTTGCCTATGTAATGACTCGCATGCTAAGAGGTGTAATAACAAATGGAACTGGCTGGAGGCTAGCTGGTAAATTTGGTGTTAAAACGCCAATTGGTGGTAAAACAGGAACAACGCAAAATAACTCGGATGGATGGTTTATGGGTATAAGCCCTCAGTTGGTTGCAGGTGTATGGACAGGCTGTGAGGACCGCGCATTTCACTTTACCAGTACCGCACAAGGTGATGGTGCTACCACAGCCTTACCTATCTTTGCTGGTTTCATGAAACGTGTATACGCAAACCCTAAAATAAATCTCTCTAAAGCAGATTTTGAACCTCCTAAAAGCGGTGTATCCATCACCTTTGATTGTAACCAGTATCAACAACAGGAGCAAAAAACTGAACTTGATGAGAAATTAGGTTTTTAACCAACTTAACCTACCTTAATTTCAATGAGTGCTTTTGACCATAAAAAGGCTGTTAGTGATATTCCTCATAAACCTGGTGTTTACCAGTTTTGGGATAGCGAGGGCATTCTAATTTACATTGGTAAAGCAAAAGACCTAAGAAACAGGGTTGGATCCTATTTCAACAAGGATAATCAAATGAATGGGAAAACAAGGGTACTTGTTTCTAAGATCAGAAAGATTTCCTTTACCATTGTTGACACAGAAATTGATGCGTGGCTGCTTGAAAATAGCCTGATAAAAAAGCATCAGCCAAGGTATAATATCATGCTTAAGGATGATAAAACATATCCTTGGATCATTATAAAAAAGGAAGCTTTCCCGCGTGTGTATTGGACCCGAAAGATGGTTAAAGATGGGTCAACATATTTTGGCCCCTATGCTTCTGTTGGTATGATGCATACCATATTGGATCTGATTAAAGAAACATATCCACTCCGTACCTGCAACCTCCCGCTAACAGATCAAAATATAAATGATGGCAAATTTAAAGTTTGCCTGGAATATCAGATTGGTAACTGCAAAGGGCCCTGTCAGGCTTACCAAACACATAAGGACTACGACAACAGCATAGAAGAGATTAAAGACATCCTCAATGGAAAAATAGGAAATGTAATACGTGATGTAAAGCAAATCATTAAGAACGCCGTCGATCAGCTAAATTTTGAATATGCACACCAGTACCAGCTAAAACTTCAGGTACTTGAAAAATATCAAAGCAAATCGACCGTAGTAAATAGTGCCATTACCAATATAGATGTAGTGAGTATTGCGTCTGATGAACGGTATGCTTTCGTAAATTATCTGAAGGTAATGAATGGCAGTATTATTCAAACGCAGACCATTGAAATCAAGAAACGATTGGATGAAACTGATGAAGAATTATTAACTATTGCAATAACAGAGTTCAGAACAAAATTCCACAGTACATCCAAAGAGATTATCGTTCCTTTCGACATTGTACTTCATGATACCAATCTTAAGTTCATGGTACCCAAATTAGGCGAAAAGAAAAAACTATTGGAACTCTCTCAAAAGAACGTACTATTTTTCAAGAAGGAAAAGTTAAATCAATACGAAAAGCTCAATCCGGATTTAAGAACTGACCGAATTCTTAGTCAAATGCAAAAGGACTTAAGCTTAACCCAATTGCCAAAACATATAGAATGTTTTGATAACTCCAACTTTCAGGGCAAGTATCCAGTGTCGGCAATTGTAGTTTTTAAAGATGCCAAGCCATCTAAAAAAGATTACAGGCACTTTAATGTGAAAACAGTTGAAGGCCCTAATGATTTTGCCACAATGGAAGAGGCCGTTTACAGGCGATATAAGCGCATGCTGGAAGAAGAGAACACATTGCCTCAACTAATCATCATTGATGGCGGTAAGGGCCAGCTATCATCTGCATTAACAAGTTTAAAAAAGCTGGGTATAGACAAAAAGGTTACAGTAATAGGAATTGCCAAGCGCCTGGAAGAATTGTATTATCCAGGAGACTCCTATCCATTGTACCTGGACAAGAAATCTGAAACATTAAAAGTGATTCAGCAATTAAGAGATGAAGCCCACAGGTTTGGTATTACTTTCCATAGAAAGAAGCGGGATCAGGGAACATTAAAAACAGAATTAGAGCAAATAGAGGGCATTGGTAAAACTACTGCTGATAAATTATTGAGGCATTTTAAATCTGTAAAGAAAATAAAAGAAGCATCAGAAGCCGAACTGGCAGAGGTATTAAACAAAGCTCAAACTCAAAAACTTTTGAGTTATTTTACTAAACAAAACGCCCCAATGTAAAACATTGAGGCGCTTATAATATCTAAACTTTGTTTTTAGTATTCCCAAAGACTTTGCTCGAAATCAGAGATTGATTTCTTTATCCGTTCAGACTCATATAGTTTCTTGGGATCTTTAGGATCTGTAAGCCCTAACATGTCGACAATATTTTTATTTCCAGGATTTGTTTCTTTAACTACATAACTAGAAAATAACCTCCTAACAAAGAAATCATCAAAAGTTAAAGTAGAAGCATCATTCCCAGGGTTAGTTAGACGCTTTTTACTTAACAACTCACGGGCATCATCATAATAAACCCAAAATACCGGCTGCCAATGCCCTTCAATCTCTTTCATCGGCGCAATACCAACTATTCTCGGCTCAAAAACAGAACGTTTAGAATCTAAAATCCAATCTTCTTTTATTCTATATTTTAAAAACTCATCTGATCTTAATCTCCTCAAAGAAGGCTCTGCAATTTTACCAGTCGCAGAATCAGCCACTCCTTCACTTACCCCTCTTGCACTTTGTAAAGCTTCCTGAGCTGTTAAGGCAATGCGGAATGAATCATTATCATCAAGAATCTTACCTGCTGTTGTATCTTTATTAGAATACACTGTTAGTTCTTCATTTCCAATTGCTTCTAACAATACATCAATTAATTTAGCATCTTCAGATTTAAGTACCGAGTTGATCGTATCTCTTAAATCGATCTCACGCCAAATTCTTTTGGCATAATACACATCCTCTTCCCTTACATCAGCATAAGGAACCATCACATTGCTATCAATGTCCTTTCGCACAGCAAACCCATCCTTCGGAGGAGTTTTGATCTTGGTTTTCTTAACTGAATCAGCCTTAGCCGGAACCGCAGGAACCTGTGCATAAGCACCAACACTTAACAACAATAATGCAACAATACCTAAGACATTTTTCATAATATTCTATTTTGCTACAAATGTAATTCCATCTAAAACTTTCTGTCTTCCATCTGGCCCTTCGCAAACAATATCCTTAAAGATAACTGTTGCATTAGGTTTAATAGAATTTAAAGCGCCTTTAATCTGTCCGCTAAAGCCACCACCATTATTTTGAATAGTAACCGCATCAGCTTTAGGATTGATAAAGGTAGCAGAGAATCTGATCACTTTGAATTTAACGTCAAATACGAAATCTTCAAGTTGAGTCTCAATGCCACCAGCTCCTTCCAACCATTCCAAAGGAACATTTCCTCCAGCTTTTCCTTTAACGTATGCTCTAGGAGTAGGTAAACCTTTAACTCTGAATTGCTGAGAACCTAAATTTAATGTTTTACCTGCATTAGTTGCAGAAACACTTATATTTAATGTTTTGCCAACCTGTCCACCGTCGACATTAACAGTATACTTACCATTACTTCCTGAAATAGATCCGCCTGAAATAGAAGCGTGAACGCTCTCTAAAGGAAAACCTGCAGCAGAAACAGAGAATGGGTTAGGTATACCTGCATAAATAACATTCATTTTATCAGGAGATACCGTTGCAGAAGGTTTCGCTACCTGATAACTTTGTTCAGCAGTTGGATACTCTTTAACCTGACCATCAGTTTGTCTAACACGTATTATACCTTTCCATCTGAAAACACCAACACTACCAGTGCTTCCTGAATAAGTTCCTTTACCTTCTTTTACTGACAATGCACTTCCACCAACCGAAATTTCAGGGTTAGATCTTGAATCGCTGGCAGTTAAGAAAACCTGTGCGGTATATGGTTGGCCTTGTACCACATATGAACTTGGTGCTACAGCAACAGCCTCAAACTGGTCTAAATTTACAAGCGCCTTATCCATGTTACCGAATAATTTCTTTACAATTTCAGCTTCAGCATTTTTAACATCAGACTGTATCTTAGTTAAAATGGTATTTGCTGCAGTAAGCGGAGTACCTTCACTAAAATTAATATCTTCCCATTTCTTGTTGCCATTGATACTTTTCTCAGCATCCTTAGCCTCAAGCGTAAAAGTTACTCCTGCACGATCTTTTTCATCCAGCAAAGCAATTAATTTTTCGCGGGTCTCATTGATTTTAGTTTTTAGCTTCTGACCTTCCTTCTGGTTAATCATAATACCTTGTGCGATATCAAGGTTTGCTCTTTCAACAAGATCGCCTGTTTCTTCATCAATACCTTTACCTTCAGCATTAAATCGATCTTTCAGCTTCTGCACATAGTTATTCAACTCATCTGCATATGCTTTGGCTTTATTTGCCTTGTCCCAAATTGGCTGAGCCCTTGCAGGTTCATCCTTTAATTTTGTATTTTGAAACGAAGTAAATAATTGTTCAATGCTTGTATTTACGTTAGTTTTTGAACTAACTAAACTATCATTTATATTTTTAAAAGCATTTAGTATAGTATCTGATACGTTTAAAGCGAGCATAGCTAACAATACCAAATACATGATATTGATCATCTTCTGTCTCGTTGTTTGTTTTCCTCCGGCCATTCTAAATAAGGTCTGTTTGGTTAATTAATAAATAAGTAATTACTAATTATCCGCGTGGCTGGTTCATAGCAGATAACATATTGCCATAAATAGCATTTAATGATGCCAAATTTTTAGCCAGTTTACCCACTTCGTCTTTAAACTGTTTAGAGTCTTCCATTGACTCATTAAAGTTATTCATGGTAAGTGATAAGTTCTGGTAAAACTTATTCATAGATTTCAAGTGAGCACTTGAATCCTGTAACTCCAATTCGTATACAGCATTTAAAGCCGATAGATTTTTAGCTAAAGTATTAACCTGCTCATGGTAAGATTTAGAAGCGACATTGCTTTCACCCATTTCAACCAATTGAGAAGTAGCTTTTTCAAAAGCATTGTTTAAATTATCAAAACTTGCTGATGCCCCTTTAATTTTACCTGTAAATTCAGCCGTTGCTGTTGAAGCATCAGCAACATTGGATATAGCAGCAACTTTATCACCAAATGTACGCAGACCAGTTCCCAGACTTTCAATCAATTCCGGACCAATTTTAGCATCTACTAACATTTTATCTAAAGCAGCAGTTGACGAAAAACTTGCAGCAGGCGCAGCAACCGGTCTTGCCGAAGCCTTAGGTAATTCACCATCAAAATCATCTCTTAATTCAGGATATACTCTTTCCCATGCTGGTTCTGGCTCAGGCTGGATAAATCCGGTAAGCGCAAAAAGAATTGCCTCTACTCCTAGTCCGGCACCTATCATATAATTACCCCAAACACCACCAAGGTGAAGGATTTTGAAAAGTGCACCAAGAATTACAACACTTGCACCAAGCGATATAGCTAAGTGCATCTTATCAAATTTTCTATTTGCTGCCATGTTTATTAAAATAAGGATTTTTGATTTTTAGGTTTTTGTAGTTTGTTAGTTTTTGTAAGAAATATCGGTTCCAGGATAAGCAGAAATACATCTGAAACCAATATAAGATCTTGATTCATCCTGATACTCATAAGTGCCGACAGAGTTTTGAAGGAAGAAACCTATATCTTTCCATGAGCCCCCTCTTACAACCTTACGCTTTTTGTATTTGCTGTCAGAAGTTTTGGCTACATAAGTAAAATTGGGATTAAAATCGTGAAGCATCGGAGCTGCTGATGGGTTGTAGGCAGTTATAGTCCACTCGGCAACATTACCCGCCATATTATATAACCCGTAATCATTCGGAAAATATGATTTAACATTTACGGTATATAAACCACCGTCATCAGAGTAGTTTCCACGACCAACTTTAAAGTTTGCCTGCATACAGCCTTTTGTGTTACGCACATAAGGACCGCCCCATGGATATTTTGTTTTCACATTACCACCTCTGGCAGCATATTCAAACTGAGCATCACTTGGCAATTGGTATTCTGGTCTGGCATTAAGTGGTTGTTTTCTGGCTACAGCAACAGATTCATAGAAACGTGTACGCCATACACAAAATGCAGACGCCTGTTCCCAGTTTACACCAACTACAGGATAATCATCATATGATGGGTGGTTAAAATAGGTTTTAACCATTGGGTCATTCTGTGAATAAGAATAATCAACCTTCCAAACCATGGTATCAGGATAAACCGGAATAGATGAATGGTGATTAGGATTAGAAGGATCAGGCAAATCAGTATAGGTTACAATAAAATCCTGTCTCTTTTTAGACGGGTCATTTCTACCTTCCGCAGCCAAATCAGTACTTACATAGCTATAAGCATATCTTAATTTTCTGATATCAATTTCATTTCTTCCGGGAATAGCATCAGCACCACTATAATACATATCGGTTAATTTACTGCCATATCCACCACTTTTATTGCTCCATAATTGTGATCCGTTACCAACCTTTCTCCAGTCGATATTTCTTGTTCCACCAAGAGGAGTGGACCCTGCAGGACCTTGTGGCTGTGCCTGAAAATAACCAGGAGCACCGGATGGACCTAAAGAAGTTACAGCTATTGAATCTCTAACCCAGTTTACAAACTGTCTGTATTCAGCATTTGTAATCTCGGTCTGATCCATGAAAAAGGCACTAAAGGAAGTCATTTTACTGGGAGAACTCTGTGAGTTATTAATATCCTCATCAGACATACCTACAAGGGTTCTACCAGGAGGGATGTATACCATACCCAAAGGAATCCTATTATTTCTGAATTTCTTATTGTACACCCCAACCAGTTCTCCCTGGCCACCCTTTCCACAACTAGAAAGTAATATTGTAACAATAAAAAAACCTAATAAGTATCTGTTTCTCATATTAGCGTCAAGCAATTTCCTAACAATTTTATCAATAATGATTGATATATACAATTATTGGGAGCAAAAATATGCTTAAAGACTAAAATGAACAAAATTTAATTCGAAATAATACAACAAAGAATACTTTAACGAAATAAGACTTAACGAAAAGTTAAGCCTTATTTGCTATTTGTTAGACTTTTTTATATAATTCTCTATAGCCATAATCATCGAAGGAGCCTCCGGTGAAGGTGCAGCTATATCTACAATCAAACCTGCATCTTTAACAGCTTTATGCGTATTTACTCCAAAAGCAGCGATACGTGTGTTGTTCTGTTTAAATTCAGGGAAGTTGGTAAACAACGACTGAATACTTGATGGGCTAAAGAACCCAATGACGTCATAAAATACCTCAGCCAAATCAGAAAGATCTGAGACTACTGTTCTAAATAGCACAGCTGGAGTAAAATCATAACCATTCTTTTGCAAGAAATTCATTGTATCCTCTGTAGCTACATCAGAGCATGGATAAAGGAATTTTTCTCCGGCATGTTTTTTCAACACTTCAGCTAAATCTGCTGCAGTTTGTTTTCCAAAAAAGATTTTACGCTTTCTATACTGAATGTACTTCTGCAGATATAGCGCAGTAGATTCTGAAATACAAAAATACTTCAGATCCGCAGGAACTTCATATCTCATTTCTTCACAAATCCTGAAAAAATGATCAACAGCATTCCTACTGGTAAATACCACTGAAGTAAAATCACTTAATGTAATCTTGTCCTTTCTAAAATCCCTGGCAGGCACTCCTTCAACATGAATAAATGATCTAAAATCAATTTTCAGGTTATACTTTTTTGCCAAGTCAAAATAAGGAGATTTCTCCGTTTCTGGTTTAGGTAATGTGATTAAGATACTCTTTACCTTACGCAACCTATCTTCTGTCTTTTCTTGCATTTTACAAATTACACGGTTATAATCCTATTGCCTTGATTAAAATTAATATAGGGCAAATTTCGAGGGCACAAAAGTACAAAAACAAATAGACTTTTGAAAATCGATGATGAGATAAAATGTTAACTCCTGCCCTTATAAATTGAAAAGCAAAGATCACCCCTAACAGTATAAAAGAGATCGCAATGTAGTAAGGTCCATACTTTAAGGGGGATAATGCGAAAGCTACAACAAGTGGAATAAAGATTAATGAGAGGTTAAAATAACTCAAATATAATATTGTAACATATTCATTAACCGGTTTCTGAATGTTAAAAAGATGCCCTAATATCCTTAAAAGAACAATCTTCAAGATGTACAAAACAACAATAAGTATTGAAATACTGAGATAAAACTGAAAGCCTGTACCTGGAAAAGAAATATGATAAAACCCCGAAACGAGGTAAAAAAACATTCCAATTGTAAATCCAAACTGAACGAATAAAAGCAAAAATGGCCAGGATGTAAACAGATTATCTTCTTTATTTAAATTATTCAATACCCGGTTACTAAAAAAGGATTGCACAATTGTTTGTAGCTGCTTATTAAAGGATATTTTTAACACTGCAAATAAAACTAAAAGTAGGGCTACTACCGCTGGCACCCAAAGTGCTCCCTTTGGCACAGGCTTTCCTAACCGGTACTTACTCACCTTCATAGTTGTAAGCTCTTTATATCTGTTAAGCAAATTAGAACGCCCCTCGACATTTGCCTTTATAATACTGTCCATAATCATATGTTTATTGATTATAGAATCTGGGAAAAGCCAGCTATGCGTCATTATGGAGTCTGTCACAAATTTCTGGCGGGCAAGAAAAGCCGGATCCTTCACAAATTTACGCTTATAAGCATTTGTTGCTGCAACAGTATCTACGGTCTCCTGCCCTATCTGCGCAAACGCCTGGCTATAGCCTAAGGTAAAAAATAAGGATACAACAAAAATAATACGGCTCAAATTCATTGCTCCAAATTTAGATAAAACTTTTGAAGATCATACCAAGGCACCTCTCCAAGCTAATGGGATTAGGGCTGTTGATGCTACTTACAGTCGCTTCGTTACTAAGTGTTGATCAAATATTACTATGACTTCGACAAAAAAGCTTAAATGACTCTATAATTTTTGATGTTCTACCATGTAGCTGAATAAATTGAAATGCGCGAAACATCTCAACTCCTTTTATATCGACAATGCTAAGCTCATTTCGCTTCAATTCACCAACAATTGTTTGCATTGACAAAAATGCCGCCGATTCTGAGTGCAGAAGGTATTGTTTAATACTGACATTACTTTCGAGTTGTAGTTCAATTCGCAGGTCTTTAAGACTTATTCCGGCTTCACTTAGTGCTTTTGCGATTACATCCAGTGTACCTGAGCCATGTTCTCTTAACACCAACGGTAAGTCTAATAATTGTTGCGGAACGATCTCTCCCTTTCGAGCTAAAGGATTACCAGTTTTTGTTACCAAAACCAGTTCATCATTACTAAATTTCTCGTAGTTTATTTGTGGATAGTGCATCTGCCCTTCAACTATTGCCACATCAATCTTTTCCCCTATTACCTGTTGGGTTATAGATTCTGTATTACCCCTTGTAAAGGTGAATTGGATTTCGGGATACGCTGTCTTAAATAAAGCCAGAATCTTAGGCATAACAGTTTGAGCCAATGTGGTACTTGCCCCTATACGAAGGTTTCCTTTAAGCCCATCATTTAACTGGGCTAGTTCACTTTCAAACAATAAATATGTTTCAAATATTTTTGCTGCATATTTTAATAAAATATTACCTGCAGTTGTTAGGGCAATATGGTTCCCATTGCGAACAAATAATGCCGTATTTAACTGCTTTTCGAGTTCACGAATATGTCGGGTTACCGCCGGTTGCGTAATAAATAACTCGGCGGCAGCTTTAGTAAAACTAAGTTTCAACGCAACTGTCTGAAATACCTTTAACCGGAAATCAAATATCATATGCGCAAGATATAAATATCCATAGAATTATGTAATGACCTGCAATAACATTTTGTTATAACCCATAACGATAAACATCTTTAGAGTTAAAACCATTAATGCCATCTTTGATTTACACACAAATGAAAAATCATGTTAAGAAACCAATTAAAATTTCTAGAACGGCAATGCACGAGGATTCCAAAGAAAGTAATTGCGGCTACTGTTCTCTTTGAGATCTATTTCGCCGTTATTGGAGCTACTTCTTTAATTAGCAGCTGTAACGGAGAAAAAAAACCGGATCAGCAAAATGTAGCTAAAACTACAAAGGATATCGCAATAGCTCCCAAAGAGGTTTGGCAAGCTCCTGATGAAAACACCATTCCAAAAGGAGAAAAGGGTGAAATGATCCGCTATGGTAAAGATTTAATTGCAAATACCTCTGCTTACTTTGGACCCAAAGGTAGATTAGGTATATTTACTAACGGATTGAATTGCCAAAACTGCCATTTAGATGCAGGCACAAGAATATTTGGAAATAACTATGCCGCAGTGATGAGTAGTTACCCTAAAGTTACTGCACGCGCTGGAAAAGTAACCAGTCCCGCTGCACGGATTAAAGGCTGTTTTGAGCGCAGTTTGAATGGTAAAATGCCCGATTCTACATCTAAAGAAATAAGAGCAATGCTAGCTTACATGGAATGGCTTAATCAGGATGTAAAAGACCCGGAAAATATGTACGGAAGAGGAACAGAGAAAATAGCACTCATGGATCGACCGGCTGACCCTAAAAAAGGCGCCTTACTTTATTCATCTAAATGCCAAAGTTGCCATGGCCAGAATGGTGAGGGCATTGCTGCTGCCGGAGGAAAAACCTTTGTTTACCCTCCACTATGGGGCAAACTTAGTTATAATGATGGCGCCGGAATATACAGGCTCTCCAATTTTGCCGGATTTATCAAAAACAACATGCCATTTGGTGCTACTTACAAAAACCCAATGTTAACCGATGAAGAGTCTTGGGATATTGCCGCTTTTGTTAACTCACAGCCACGCCCTCATAAAGACCAACATGCTGATTATCCTGATTTAAAGAAAAAACCCATCGATGCACCATACGGGCCATACGGAGATCAGTTTTCTGAAAAACAGCATAAATACGGTCCATTTCAGCCAATTAAAAACACATATAAAACCAAAACATAAATGAAAAATTCAACCAGGTACATTTTTGCAATATTTGCAATTCTATTATTTACTGTCACTAAACCGGCAATGGCTCAGAAAAATCCAGAGTTTCAAGCTGCAAAAAGTAAGAATAAAAAGTACAATGCTTTATACGAGCTAAACAGTGGAGATGAGCAAAAGATAGCAGGAACATTACGAAACATTAAAAACGCACTAGAAGATCCGCGCCTAAAAGGAAAACTTCATATTGAGCTGATAGCCTTTAGTGGTGGGGTAGCTGTCTATGACAAAAATGGTCCTTTTAAAGAGACTCTACTAGACTTAAGAGCCCGTGGAGTAGATCTTGTTCAATGCGAAAACACCATTAGAGAGCGCAAAATTGAGAAAAGCTCCTTATATGATTTCATAAACTATGTTCCTAGCGGTAACGGTGAAATTATCCTCCGTCATTATGATGGCTGGGCACTTGTACATCCATAAACATCTTTTAAATAAAGATTTAACACTTCAATAATGAATAAAACAAACCTAATCATACTTATATTAGCAGTATTTCTTTTCAATAATTCAACTGTAAAAGCACAGAATCATCGTTTCGATCCACCTTGGAATACCCCCCCGGAAGCAAAAGTTCAGTTCACGATCCCTGGGATTGACAATATACCTGACATTTACGGCGATATAAACGACCCACAGTTGGTTGTATTTTTTGCCGGCAACCAGTTTATGGTTATCGATGATTTAATGAAGGCTTTCAAGCATAAATATCCACAATATACGCGTGTGCTTGCAGAAACTCTGCCTCCAGGGATTTTAGCAAAGCAGATTAAAGAAGGCAGCATCGTTATTGGAAATATGCGTATCACCTTAAAGCCTGATGTATATACCGCAGGTAAAAACAGAATTGATGAAACCCCCGAATGGTTTAGCAGAACAGAGCTTTACGCCAGAAACAAACTTGCTATAATGACCCGTAAAGGAAATCCTAAGCAGGTAAAAAAGCTAGCTGATCTTGGCCGCAGGGATGTTCGTGTAAGCATGCCTAACCCTGAATGGGAAGGAATTGGGAAACGTATTGAAGAAGCTTATAGGAAAGTAGGTGGTGAAGCGCTTAGAAACACAATTATGGAAACTAAAGTAAAGGATTCTACCACATACCTAACTCAAATTCATCACAGACAAACGCCAATGCGTATTCTATATGAGCAGAGCGATGCCGGACCTGTTTGGTATTCAGAGGTGCACTATCAGAAAATGATTGGCCACCCAATTGAGTATATAGAAATTCCTGAGAATGAAAACATCAAGGCGCAGTATTATGCAGGGCAACTTAAAAAAGCACCGCATCCAAAAGCAGCCAAAGATTTTATGGATTTTCTTGTAAGTAAAGAAGCTAATGCCATTTATAGTAAATACGGCTTTGAACTCCCTTAAATAAAAGGGAGTTCAAAGCTCATCTAAACGCGTACCAATACGTTGTTGCGGCACAGTCAGCCTCACCATCTGCCCAGCCCAGCATTTCCAGATCATATTTAAAATCTGTTTTAAAGGTTACCCCATCAAGATTTCTTGTTCTGGTAAAAGTGTTATGTCCATAAGAATCTTCCTTATCTGCTCTCGGTGCGTTGGCAAAAGGAGATTGATAAAGTACTACAGGGGCCCATGAAGTATTGTAATAATCTTCTGCCCCTGTACCAAATTCCGAAGGAAAAGCTTCTCCATCCACATATAATTTCTGATCTCCCTCCCCATACCAGGTATGCATGTGATTATAAACCGCAAAACTATCACCTAAGAAAATTCCTTTACCCTTAATCTTGCTAAGTTGCCACTCTATTGCTCCTGCCTCATCCCATTTCTTTATGGGCACTCTTTCTGTAAACCTCCATGCAGCATTAAAATACATGCTATTACTATTCCATGAATACGGTTGAATAATTGCTTTTAAGGTTATCGATACCGATTCGTCACCCTGATTTTCCAATGATATTGTAGCAGATTTTTGGTAAGGCATTGTCCATCTGGATATAATTTTCCCCTCTGCAGTAACAGTTCTATACCAGCTTTGAAGAGGCTTCCCACCCACTCCAGATCCAGAAAAATCACCTACTGGGCATTTCACACTTTCCTCGCCATCAAACTTGATCTTAAGTATCGTTGACCTTAATAGCTTCTCCAAGCTACTATTGTCTTTACTTGAAACCTCAATACTCAAAAATTTAACTGCATTAGATCCTTTAGGTAAGTTTACAGAGGCCACTTGTTTTGGCAAAATAGTCTGATTTATTAAAGATTGCTTTCCTTTAGTAATGTTTACAGGATTTAAAAGCTGAGTATTAACCTTTTCCATTAAACCGGCTAAGTTACGAGTCTCTTTTAGGCTGAAAGTTCGTACAGTTGTATTGGGAGCATATTTTCTGAAATTGATTTGGTAATACCTTGGTTCTTTAATTTCAGGTTCGGCATCTTCCCAGGTAACCTTACAATGTTTTGCATAAGGCATGGGTAGATAAAGCGTGCTTCCTCCCTTTTCTAAAGGCTCATAACTAGAATGTGGAATCAGTAAGGCAGGACCTGGTTTTAGGTCTATTTTCATCAGATCATAAGATGGGATAAGAATTTCCGGTGTTGGGTTATTATCAAAATAGATTCTCAGTTTGCCTGCTCTTTTAAAAGTGGTTATCCAGAAACGCACTAGCGCACCCGGCCCCTTTTCATCTAACATTACATATTCCTTATGTCCGTCCTTTTGCTCAACTCTTATAAATTGTGATTTATCCCCATTTGCAAACCATCCCGGTTTATCCGGAGAGACGGAAAGACGATCGTAACTGCTAGCCATACTGGCACTATAATAAGGCTCGGGCCAATAAGTAACAGTATTAAAATCTGTCATTTCTTTAAGCAAGGAGGCTGTGGTTACAGTTTGAGCATGTCCAACTAATCCGCCAAACGTCAACAATGCCACTAAAATACCTTTTGTAAACTTTTGCATGTAATCAAACTCCTCTACTTTTTACCAGAAAAATCAACATGAACAGTATTCTCATTTGGCTTTATCCTGAAAACTGTTTTATCATTAGGCTTGCTAAAAGAACCTTTAATGGCTTTAATAGAATAGTCCATTCCCTCAAACTGGCAATCAATTTTATTAGCATTAATTGCTTTAAAAGGGAGTACAGCGCTTTCCGCAGCGGTCATATCTAAAAACCAATCCATGGCCTTCCCTCCATTTACGCTTATCTTCATTTGTTTTTCATCAATATCCATTACCAATGAGGCAGTCTTGTCTTTTAGCGGCCACACGACATGCAGCTTTCCGGTAGTCGGGCTTTCTATAATTGGTGTACCACCTTCAAGCAATACTTCTTTACCATCTATCAAAGCTTTAAAACGCATACCTGCTATTGTTCCTGGCTTACTCCAAATATAGCCATCTACAAATGGAAGCGTAAAAAAAGAGCATTCATTTGATGTTGCTTTGCCTTTTGTATAAACTGAAGGAAAATCTTCATTAAAAATATGAATATCTCGGAAGTTTAAAGTCCCATTTTCCCACAATAAGTTTACACGATAAAACCTACTGTTGAACCATACTGTTTTACGATTGCTGCCTGGGAGATCATTATTTACGGTAACAGAAGTTGCAGGGGTAACCTTGTAATTGTCTTTAAACCATTGTCCGGATTCTGCCAGTGTTTCCACTTTTACTTTTTTGTCGTCTCTAAGTTTAGCAATTAAGGGCAATTGGATTTGAAATCCTTTCGACATCGCATCCCATGTAAATGAATTCTCCTGCCCTGCCTGTGTGTAGGCAAACTCCATCGATTCTCCTTCAACAAATTCTTTAAAGAACCAGTTTACCCATGAAGCATCACCTCCTGCATCGGAATATACAGGCTCCAGGGTTATTACACCTTGTCTGTCGGTGCCTAGTCCATTGTCATACTGACGGATTGGATCACTCCCAAGCATCCTGAAAATAGGAACCGGTAATTGATTTTTTTTATTTTGTGCCGGCATGTAGGAGTTTATTTTGCTTGGGTAGTAAGCTTGATTCCAATAGCCGCCCCACAAAGTATAGCCATCTGTACCCACTTGATCTTTACAATTGCTGGAGGCGATGATGTGGTATTTTTCGTATAAATAATTTAAGGTATGAGAATCGATAAACCAAGAGCCTACCGACTTAGGATAGTAACCAAAAATACTTTTAAAATCTGCCATGTAGACATCTGCTAATTTCTCACGTTCTTCAGGAGTATATCCTGTAGAAAAGCCGATATCTGCATGCCAGTCCCATGGATAGCGGCCACGCCATTTGAGTCCTGCTTTCTCTACCATTGGCTGAGGGATTTCCCACCATGCACCAATTTCAAAAGAATCCTTAGGTAAGCTTTTTAACAGCTTTTGATAGCGGCTATCCATCAGTGCATCATATTGCAATAAAAAAGTACCTCCCAAATGGTATGCTTTCATCATTTCAACTTGCTTAACTACGGTTTGATACAACACGTCTTCAGTGATCTTTGGATCTCTGGGTTCCAGCAAACGGATGAAATTTACAATGTTAATTATCTTGGGTTTTGGCTTTTCACTTGTATGACCGGATAGTGGAGTAACCACGCCTGCGAGGAAACAAAGTAAAAATAGGAAGCTGGTTTTCATCAGTGTGTGGTTGGTTTTCATTGATTCTGAAACTATCAAAAGGATACTTTTGAGTAAGAAAATATTTGGTTAAACTATGTCCACAAATTTAGTATTATGAAATCCTTAACCATCCTGCACTGTTATGCACACCACATCTATATATCAAAAAGTATAAAGAAAATGCTCTTTACTATAAAAGCCCTATTTTAATTTCGATTTAGCTTTGATGCATACTCCGATAATACATTCACTATGAAACTCACCCTCTTACTTTCCGCTTTTCTGTTTTTCTTTTACAACAGTTGTTCTTCTTTTGGAGCTGATGGGAATCATGACATTAAACAGAACCTTAAAGCTAAAACAATTACAATCACAGTCCCTGATAAAAAAACATCGATTACAATCGATTATTCGAATGGCTGTATAATTAAAGAATTGAGTTTAAATGGCAAAAACGTATTGTCTTCTTCTGGTATTTATACTGGGATCAGAACTAACAAGGCTACCTTTTCCTCTTCAGATCAGAATAGTGGTGTAACGGCAATAAAGAATACAAACGGGGTAATATTAAGTGGTATTAGCTATGGAAATGACGTTATCTCAGTTAACGAAGTCTGGAGTTTTAAACTGAAGGGCAACAAAATAATTTGGGACATCACTCGTGAGTATAATAACGCGTCTACCCTGGAAGAGATGGCCTTCCCTAAATGGAACTTTGCCGATCTATCGGTTTGGAAAGGCGGAATTATGGACAATGGCGGCATGGTTTGGTGCAAATACCTTAAGCAGGTAAATGACACTTATGGGGTACACACAGGCGGAGTAACATTTTGGAATTCCGGCTCTGGGGATGCTTTAAGAATCACAGCAAAAACAGACAAAGAAATTGCAGCAAAATATTCGCACAGCGATAAAAATGAATTCACCTGTACGCAGCTGGTAACCGACACACAATTAAAGCAGCGCTATGATTTAAGCAGATTTGTTTCGCAAAGGGCTGATGTATTTGCTCCTTTTGAAGTTAAAAAGGGAAAAATAAAAGTAAGTTTCGAATTGCAGTACGTTGATTATAATCGTGAATATTCAAGAGGTACATTACCCGGTATTGACGCTATCGCAGTACGCGAACTACTGAATACAACCGGAAGATATGGTGTAGTGGACAATAATATCATAGGTGCAAATGGTTGGCTGACCAATTGGAAATGCTTGCACGAGCCTTTCTTTGCTCAGATCGGGATGGCGGTTAACGACCCAAACTATACCAAAAATATGTCATCAACACTTGATCAGGAACGTGATCTGGCTATGCTTAGCGATGGTCGTGTTTTATCGCGCTGGCATAACGCTACCGGAGATGAGATACCCGGCACCTACAATCCAAAAACCGGATATTACGAAGCAATGTGGGGCTATACAATAGATTCTCAAACAGGCTATGTGATTAATGCCAGTGAGCAATTTGATTTGAATGGAAATATTGAGTGGTTACGTTCACATCAATTGAGTTGTGAAAAGGCTTTAGATTGGCTAATCAAACGCGACTCGAACAAGAACGGCATTTTTGAAATGATGAACAATGGTATTGCAGACCAAAAAGCTAGTGATTGGTTAGATATTGTATGGGCAAGCTTTGAAAACTCATTTGTTAATGCTCAATTATATGAAGCATTAACACTATGGTCTAAATGCGAAAAGGTGTTGGGCAACCAGCAAAAAGCAGACTATTATTCGAAAGTAGCTTTGCGCCTAAAAACAGCATTTAACAAGCCTATTGAAGAAGGTGGCTTTTGGTCATCGGCCAAAAAGCAATATGTATACTGGCGAGACAAAGATGGCTCTGTGCATGGCGACAACCTAGTTACTCCAGTAAATTTTGCAGCCATTGCTTTTGGGCTATGTGATGACCCTAAAAGAACAGCGATGATCCTCGATCAGATAGAACAGAGATCTAAGGCAGAAAATCTTTTTCACTGGCCATTGTGCTTTGATTCTTTCAAAAGAGAAGAGGTTAGTGAAGGCAACTGGCCATTTCCGAAATATGAAAATGGTGATATATTCCCTACCTGGGGCTACCTTGGCGTGAGGGCATATGCAAATTACGATAAAGCCATTGCGCTTAAATACATCAACAATCTCCTTGATCAATATAAAAAAGATGGGCTTTCTTCTCAACGATATAGCAGAACTACTCAACTTGGATTAGGAGATGATATTTTGGCTGGCATAAGCACAAGCATAACAGCTCTCTATAGAGATATTTACGGAATTCGCCCCAAATGGAACAGAATGGGTTTAGAGCCTAACATGAGTAGTACCCTAAACGGAACCAAATTCTCTTACACACATCGTAATACGGTTTATAACCTGGAGCTAATTGTTAATGATTACTTAATGAGCACTTCTGGCTTTTCCATAAAAAGCAAAGATAGTTTTGGTGCTGATAAAACAGGGAATATCCTTACCTATTACCCCAACAACGAAGAAAACATGACACTTCAGATTGGGGCAGCTACTAGTCGCAGTATTAAAATGGAAGTTAATTCATGGAAAACTGATGCGTTTGCATGGACAATAACCTCCATTGACAAATATCATTTTACAATCAAAGGTTTGGAAGCCAATCAAAATTATCAATTATCCATAAATGATGTAATTAAGAATGTAAAATCAAAAAGTGACGGCAGCTTTTTAGTGGAACATCAATGCAAATCGGTTACTAAATTCACTATTAAAAAGTCTTAGGAGCAGATAAAGATTGGGTGTCGAAAACCTATATTTTCAGTTACCTTTGCTTTTATGTCCGGCATTTATATCCACGTTCCATTTTGCAAGAAGGCCTGCACTTACTGCGACTTTCATTTCAGTACCTCATTAAAGTATGTTGATGAAATGACTGATGCTATATGCGAGGAAATTATTCGTAAAAAATCCAGAATAACAGATCAGGTTGGTACTATTTATTTTGGGGGAGGAACCCCATCGGTGCTCCAATCAAAAGGGTTTGAAAAAATATTTAATACCATAACTAAGCATTTTTCAGTTTCATCGGATGCTGAAATTACCATAGAGGCTAATCCGGACGATCTTGATGCTAAAAAGATCAGTGAATTAAGGCAACTACCCGTTAACAGATTCAGTATTGGAATACAATCATTTTTTGATGAAGACTTAGTATGGATGAATAGGGCACACAATGCAGGAGAAGCGGAGACCTGTATTAAACGCAGTCAGGATGCTGGGTTTGAGAACTTAAGTATCGACCTTATTTATGGTTACCCTTTACTAACTGATAATAAGTGGCTGAGCAATATCAATAAAGCCATTGAGTTCCAAACGCCACATATTTCAGCATATTCATTAACGGTTGAGCCCCGTACTGCGCTTGCCAATGCTATAAAAAAAGGCAAACAAACTCCCGTTAACGATGAACAAAGTGCCTCACAATTTATCATGCTTATTGATAAATTAAAAGAAGGTGGCTTTGAGCATTATGAAATTTCTAACTTTAGCAAACCAGGCAAATATGCCGTGCATAACACCAATTACTGGCGTGGTGTCCCTTATTTGGGCATAGGACCATCTGCTCATGGTTTTAGCGGTACAACACGATATCTTAATATTGCAAATAACGCCGTCTACTTAAGTGAGTTGCAAGCAGGAAAACTTGCTGAAACCATCGAAGAACTTAGCCTTTACGATAGGTTTAATGAATATATTATGACTTCACTAAGAACAATGTGGGGTACCAGTTTAAGTAAAATTGAGTCTGATTTTGGCAAAGTATTTTTAACAGATACCCTAAAAAACATAAAGCCTTTTATTGAAAAAAACTGGTTGGAGAATCAGGATAGCGACCTTATTTTAACTTTGGATGGAAAATTATTTGCAGATCATATCGCATCTGAGTTATTTATAACAGAAGATGATCACCTTAAATATTAAGTAATGAATAATAAAGTTGTTTGGATTACCGGGGCATCATCGGGAATTGGTGAAGCTCTTGTTTATGAATACAATAAAGCGGGTGTAAGACTAATCATTTCGTCGCGCAATCGCGATGAGTTATATAGAGTTAAAACCACCTGCAAAAACCCGGTTAATATTCATGTATTGCCATTAGACCTTGAAAATACAGCCTCCTTAAGTGGGAAAGCAGAAGAGGCCATCCGAATCTATGGTCGCATTGATATTCTGATCAATAGCGGGGGGATTAGTCAACGTGGACTAGCATTGGAAACCGACCTTGAAACCGAACAGCAATTGATGAATGTTAACTTTTGGGGAACCGCTATTCTAAGCAAGGCTGTATTACCTAACATGATTGCAAATGGAGGTGGTAATATTGTTTGCGTAAGTAGTCTGGTTGGAAAATTTGGAACAAGGATGCGTTCTGCTTATTCGGCATCAAAACACGCATTGCACGGGTATTTTGATTCACTTCGATCAGAGGTGTATGACAAAAAAATAAACATTACCATTATATGTCCGGGGTTCGTTAAAACCAAGGTTACACTTAATGCATTAACAGCAGATGGTAGCCCGCAAGGCACGATGGACACCGCACAGGAAAACGGCATGTTGGCAGAAGATTGTGCTAAACAAATCGTTCAGGCCATTAAATCAAATAAAGAGGAAGTGTACATTGGAGGCAAAGAGGTGAAGGGTGTATTATTTAAAAGACTTTTCCCTTTAAGGTTCTCTAAATACCTTAGAACAGCGAAAGTTACCTGACATAAGGAAGGTGGCTTTTAAAACCTCAAAATTGCAAACGTTTGCGCAATCATTTCAATATCAGACAAAAGGAAGTAATATTTCAAGTAAAAGAAGAAGGGAACGTGAATGTACGTTCCCTTCTTCTTTTACTACTTTATCGGTTTTATCCAGTAAGAATACTCATGCTTTACAAAAGGTACTCTATATTCCTCTAATGGCATAGCACCCCAACTGTCAATCCCCTGAACACCACTTTGGATCAGATCCATGTGGATGTATATTTTATCACGTTTTACCAGCTCTCCAGAATGGTATTGCTGTTTCTGCTCCTCCGGATCAAGATCATTTAATGAATATGGAAGCGCAGAGAAGTTCAATAAGCTATCAGCCATACCAAAACTTAACCCTTTACCTTTTTCATCCGTAAAGTTTACCCAACGCACGTCTGTTTTATTGCCACTTTCCTGCGGACGAGCATATGGGAAATATTGCTCATCAACAGTTTGGCTATACAAACCGATAAACGAACCTGTTTTACGATCCCAATAGTTCTCTCCTGGGCCACGACCATAGAATTTTATATTCTTAAACTCTTTGTTCAATTGCAAATCATTACCAATACGCTGCATTAATGGATATTTCCCTTTATTGGCAGTAAAGCTATTATCAACTTTAACAGTACCATCAGCCCTAATTGTAAATGCTTGCGTTACACTTGCATCACCATTAATCAATTCTTTAGTAAAGGTTGCGGTCACATCACCAGATGCATCTTGCTTCACATCTGCCAAGTTAAGTTTACCTTCGGCATAAGCATTACGCCATTTCCTTAAGCTACCGTTAAAGCCTGCGCCAATATCATTATCTGTTGGTGCGCGCCAAAATGCGGGGATAGGTCCTTCGCTTAGCAATTGAGTACCCTTAACACTGTAACCGCTCATAATACCATTCGTCATATCAAATGCTACAGAAAAATCTTTGCCCTTTACCAGGGTTTTACCAGACTCTTTTTCGATAGACAACTTACCATTAAGAGTTGTTATAGTAAGAGGCTTAGCAGATCCACTCCATACAAACTGTTCGGCTGCAATATTGTACCCTACCGGAAGAAATGGCTCTTCTTGTTTAAGATTATAATAAACATTTAAAAAGTATTCTGCACCATTTTTAGCCTTAGTTTCAACAGGTAAACTAAACTCCTTTTCTGTTCTAGGTTCTATATTGATAGCATTTACACTTCCTTTTTCTATAACCTTTCCGTTTTCAAGAAGCTCCCAAACCAAACCAACATTATCAAGGTTTTTAAAGAAATAAGAATTATTGATGTTGATTTTATTATCGCCCTTGTAAGTAGTTTTGATATATTGATACACCTTTTTTACTTCAACCGCCATCGGTGTCATTCCTCTGTAATTGGTAACCACACCTTTTACACAGAAATCATTATCGCTAAAATCCTGATTAACCGGACCATTTAGCGGGAAATCTCCACCATAAGCATTGATGCGTTTACCATTTTTCACCGTATCAATTGCCTGATCAATCCATTCCCAGATAAAACCTCCTTGCAAATTAGGCTGACTTTCTATTAAGTCCCAATATTCTTTAAAGTTACCTAAACTGTTACCCATAATATGTGCAAACTCACTCATAATAAGCGGCCTGGTTGGCTTGCTGTTTGCATACTCCTTAAGCCAGTTCGGATCTGGATATTGAGGTACAATCATATCAGTGTTGTAATCCTCTTCTGCACGTTCATATTGTACGGGTCTCATGTCGTTTGATTTTAACCAATCATAACCCTCATAAAAATTCGAGCCATTTCCGGCTTCGTTTCCTAACGACCAGGTAATTACTGATGAGTGATTTTTATCGCGTTCATACATTCTTTTAATACGCTCCAAATGAGGGATTCTCCATTGCTTATCATTACCCAGCGTATATGCCAGATCATAATAGCGACCATGTGATTCTATGTTTGCCTCATCAACAACATAAAGACCGTACTCATCGCAAAGCTCCATCCAATACGGATCTGGAGGATAATGAGAATGCCTCACTGAATTTACATTCAGCTTCTTCATCATCTCCATATCTTTTCTCATATCAGCATGGGTAAGGGTATGTCCCTGTGTTGCATTGTGCTCATGTCGATTAACTCCTTTAAAGAACACTCTTTTGCCATTTACAAGGAAATTACTATTTACAAGTTCAACAGTACGGAAACCGATTCGCTGAGGAATAACCTCTAATACTGCCCCTTTTTTATCTTTTAAAGTGATGAAAAGCGTGTAAAGATTTGGTGTCTCCGCTGACCACGCGGCTACATTTTCTACTTCGGTAATAAAACTAACATTGCTTCTATAATTCCCAAGAACAGTATTTATACCGTTGGTTTCATCTTTATAAACAGATTTCCCTTTAGGGTCTATTAAGTTCAATTCAACAGCAAAAGTATCTGATTTGCTGTGCATGGTATTTTTATCTATTTTATAATTGTTTATTTCTGCTGTAAAGGAAAGCAATCCGTTTTTATAAGTTTTATCAAGCGTAGCTATCGCCTTGAAATCTCTTACATCCAACTTTGGAGTAGCGTACAAATAAACATCGCGTTCTATTCCTGATATGCGCCACATATCCTGGCACTCCAAATAACTTCCATCGCTCCAACGGTACACCTGCAATGCGACCAGGTTTTCTCCCGGCTTTACATATTTTGTGATGTCAAATTCTGCGGCAAGCTTACTATCTTCACTATAACCCACTTTTTTACCATTAACCCAAATATAGAAGGCTGATTTTACGGCTCCAAGATGAATAAACACTTGTCTACCATTCCAATTTTGTGGTATGGTAATTTTTTTACGATATGATCCTACCGGATTATTATCTATAGGAATATCAAATGGAGGATTCATTTTAGCTCCTGTGTTTTTACGACCTGCAAATTCGTAGGGTTGGTTTACATAAATAGGCATGCCATATCCATTGGTTTCCCAGTTGGCAGGAACTTTAAAATTGTCCCATTTACTATCGTCAAAATCCGTTTTAAAGAAATCATCCGGTCGCTTACGCGGATCCTGTACCCAATTAAATTTCCATTCGCCATTTAGCGTTAAAAAGTAGTTAGATTTCTCTTTCTCCCTTTTAGCAGCCAGCTCCTTGTTTTCAAATGCAAAAGCAGATGCCCGCATTGGCATTCTGTTTACAGAAACAACTTCGGGTGTTTGCAATTCAGTAGGTAATTGCTGCCCAATTACTGTCGAAGTGGCCAATAGTAGAGATAGGGTTGTAAAAAAAGCTTTCATTTGAATAATTAGATTGTATTAGCTGCCGTCGAACCTAAATATATTTTGGCTAAAACATTAGCGCAAACGTTTGACTTAATTTTAGTTTAATGTTTTTATCATCATTTTCATACATTTAATTTATAACACAAACTACACATAAATGAACACGAAAAGAACCACATTGTTTCTGCTTGCATTTCAGCTTTTGCTTGGCACGATTTGCCTGGCTAAAACAAAAGATGCTGCAGAACCTGAAACTATTACCATACCGATTGGCGGCAATGGATGGGTAAACGAAAACGCTACTGCCAAGATTAAAAATGATGGCATTATCAATTGGTCGGCCGCTAGTGATGTAATTACCATTTATTTTAGAACTGAAGCTGCAGGAACTGCAGAGTTTGCGCTAAAACTGAGTGTTCCAGAAGGAAAGAGCAAAATAAGTTTGACAGCAGAAGGCACGACCCTTGTTAAAGAGGTAGAAAACCTGGGCTCAGCCGTTGTTAAAATAGGAAATATTAACATTAAGAACCCAGGTTATATAAAAGTAGAATTGAAAGGATTGTCGAAAACCGGTGGCGTTTTTGCAGAAGTATCTGACCTACTAGTTAGCGGAACTGACCTTTTAAAAGGAGCAGCGTATGTTAAAAACAATGAAGGTAATTACTTTTACTGGGGTCACAGAGGGCCATCTGTGCATTTAGGATACAAAATACCTGCCGCAGCAGAAAACAATACTGAATGGTTTTATAATGAAATCCAGGTTCCTACGGGTGAAGATAAACAAGGCACTTACTTCATGTCGAATGGCTTTAGCGGTGGATACTTCGGTATGCAGGTAAATTCACCAACAGAGCGTAGAGTGTTGTTTTCTATCTGGAGTCCATTCACTACCGATGATCCTAAATCTATTCCTGATAGCATGAAAGTAGTATTGCTTAAAAAAGGTAACACAACCAAAACAGGCGAATTTGGCAATGAAGGTTCTGGCGGACAAAGCTATATGCTTTACCCTTGGAAAGCAGGCAAGAGTTATGCGTTTTTAATAAGAGCACAACCTAATGCAGACAAAAAGTCAACTATATATACTGCTTATTTTAAAGACATTGAAAAAGGAAACTGGCAGCTTGTGGCTAGCTTTGAACGTCCAAAGTCGGGAGAATATTTAAAAGGGCTTCACTCCTTTCTAGAGAACTTCAATCCATCAACCGGTGATCAATCACGCAAGGCAAATTATAAAAATCAATGGGCCGTTGATTCAGAAGGAAACTGGTATGAAGTTACCGCAGCAACATTTACTGCTGATAATACTGCACGAGAAAATTACAGAAAAGACTATGCAGGAGGAACAGAAGGTACATCATTCTTTTTAAAGAATTGTGGCTTTTTTAATGATTTCACTCCGATAAGAACTTCATTACAAAGGAAAGCATCAGGAAAAGAACATCCTGAAATTGATCTCAAAAAACTGCCGTAAGCCATTCTGATGGATATTTTAAAAAGTAAAGTCATACTTTTTAAAATATCCTCTTTTTTAACTCATCACTCCTATTTTTGTTCCGTTCCAGTCAGGAAAAAGCACTTTATCATTATTGATTTTTAAATGCTTGTCGGCCACTTCGCTAAATACCGCTCTAAAATCGGTGGTAACAGCAAGATCCCTTCCATCTTCAAGGTTTTCAATTGCCATCGGATTTACTATTCCATGCACTAGTCCGCCATTTACGCCATTTCCCAGAATAAAATTGCAGGAAGCCCTACCATGATCAGTGCCACCTGTTCCGTTTTGTTTTACTGTACGACCAAATTCAGTCATAGTCATAACCGTTACATCATCCTGCATAGTGCCCATGTCTGCCCAAAAAGCCATAATACTTTCACTAAGGTCATTTACATTTCTTGCAAAGATTCCGGTTTCTCTACCCTGATTAAAGTGCGTATCCCAACCTCCTGATTCAGCAAATGCAACTTCCATCCCTACATTCATTTTGATGAGCTGTGCAATCTGCTTCAATGAATTCCCTAAAGCCGAATTAGGATAAATAGCTCCATTTGTAGGTTTATAATTTTTTACATCTGTTTTTTGAAGCATTTTTATGGCCTCAAAACTCTCTTTTCCGGTTTCCTTTAATAGTCCTGAAGAGGTTTGGTCGTACAAATCTTCAAAGCTTTTGGCCGCCATATTAGCCCCATTAACATTACCTTTCATTTGAATATTGAAATCTTGTAAACTGCTAAAGGCTACTGCAGGATTATCTCCATAAAATGATCTCGGCAAAGATGAAGTTATGCTAACACCCCTAAGAGATGTCTCGCCATCATGCCCAAGCAAACCAACAGCCCTATTTAACCATCCACTATCAGTGCCTTTTTTAAAAGGTGTACCTGACTCCATGTAATCCTGTGCATCAAAATGTGAACGTGTATCATTTGGAGATCCTATCCCATGTACTATCCCCATTCTTTTCTCTCTGAATACCTTCTCAAAAGCACTCATCGAAGGGTGTAACCCAAAGCGGCCATCCAAATCTATTAATGGATTATTGCCTGATGATTTAGCCGCAGACATAAACAACGAAGGCCTTGCTGTTTTTAAATATTCGTCAGTAAACGGTGTTACTGCCATAAGGCCATCCATCGCTCCACGCTGAAAAATGCAGACTAATATTTTCTTTCTTTCAAAAAGGCCGGGCTCCTTTATACCTGCTACTGCATTTACAATAAAACCAGGCACTCCTCCCATCCCTATTCCGAATAAGGCTAAACCTCCCGCTTTTAAAAACCCTCTTCTTGATGTCATAATAGTTTTTCTAGTTTAAACCTATTTACGCTGAAATTCCGGAGAGCCCAGAATTACGCCTACTACCTGTGCCAGTTCTGAATTCTTTATATCTTCATTTTTATTAATCCTATCTTTTTTAATGCTAGCCGTAGCTCCCTCATCGCTCATTGCATTATCCGACGGCGACACAGTATTTTTTGCTGCTGCATTTTCTATTTTCTTATCTAAATCAGGATCTTTAAGCATGGGCGTCAACCGTTTTATTGTGGTGCTAAGGTTGCGTTCAGGCATTATGATCTTACCGTATGTTATTAAAGCAGCCTCAGCACTTTCGGGTTCATGATTATTATTTAAAGCGGCCAAATCCACTTTTACTCCGGGAATTCGCTGTGAAGCAAGAGCTAAACCAAAATTCATTCGATTTAATAATGCGCCGGTATTGATCCAATATTGCCCTCTATCGGGAAACCCCGTAGGTGCCTGATAATAATACATCTTCTGACCCATTTTACTGATCCAACTAAACAATTGATAGGGTTGTGTAATTTTAGCATCTAAACTACGTACTGCGCTAATGGCAAGTTCAAAAGGCGATTTGGTTTTTTCCCTTAAAGCATCGGCTTTCCAGAATTCAGAAGAAGAAGCCATAGTAATCAGTACCTGCGTTATATCTCCATCAGTTTTGATAAATGTTTTTGACATTTTATCTATCAATTTTGAAGAAGGCTGATCGCTCACAAACCTTGTTGCTATCTTTTTTGAAATAAATTTTGCTGTAGAAGGATTGTGGGCAAGCATGTTTAATAGGTTCACACCTTCTTCATATCCACCATTGGCAGAGAAACGCTTACCAAGAACTGTTTTCTCTCCATTATCATGTCGTGTTGGTACAAATAAGAAATCTCCCTGATGTATAAAGCCTTGCTTTTCAAGATTGTCGGTTCCTACCCTGTCCATCAATTTTTTCATTGCTGAACCATAACCTTCCTCGCCCATTGGAGCGATGGTCCATCCGGTTAATACTCTTGCAGCCTGAGTTACATCACTCTGAGTATATCCTCCATCTACACCAAGGGTATGCAATTCCATTACCTCACGGGCATAGTTCTCATTTAATCCCCCCTGTTTCTTTTTAACCTGCATTTTCTTAACCCTTTTAATTGCAGTCTCTCCATCCATTAGGATAGAGTCCTTTTGGGTTACCGGAACAGGCTGTCCGCTACTGCTAAAATTATCCAGATAAATGAGCATTGCAGGAGATTTTGCCGTAGCCAATAGCAGATCACTGAATTTCCCGGTTACATTAGGCCTAATTACATCCCGCTCAAAAGCAGGGATAAATGGCGCACATTGATTTTTGATAATCGAAACATTAAAGTGATTGAACCAGAAATCGGTAAGCAGTTCCCGTAATTGATTATTGGTATAGGTAGCTCTTAATATTTTTTGGTTAATAAACTGACGATACAGCTCCTGTGGAGCTTTTAGTCCGTTCATTTCCATATAATTTTTAATCTGTTTTCTATAAGCAACCGGATCTCCTTTATTTACGGAATCCTTATTTATGAGACCATCTTTAATAGCCATGCGTAAAACCCTTGCTCCTCTAGGGTACCTATTTTCTACTTCAGTATTAGTTAAATTGATATCATCAAACTTAGATAACATTGTATCAAGCTCCTTATCCGCTATATTCCCTTCTAGCTGTTGCATAAACCAATTCTCCAAACCGGTTTTCAGGACGCGATCTACATCTCCTATTCTAGCACCGTAAGTAAATCTGCTTAAAAGATGAGCCGCCGCCTGTCGTTCGGTTAAGCCGGCCTGCTTGTAAGGAAACTTAAATTTTAAGGACATTGGTTCTTTCTGAAATGAAGAACAGAGGATAGCGAGAAACAAGACAAATAGAAACGAAAAGAAAATTCTTATTGGTGCTTTCATAGTTATCTTGTTGAATTATACTGGTATGACAATTAAAACGTCAAAAAGATTAATCAGAATATAACTTATTCTAAAATAAGCAAATCCATTAAAGAACTTCCATCGTATATACGGCTAGAGCGTTGAAAATTCAATATCTCGAAGACTTTTAGGGTGGTGATCGAGATGGCCGGTGTAATTGAAAAAGCACCGGCTTTTGTTTTGTCAGTGATTTTTAATTTTTAGCCTTAGAATTCCCTTACAGACCAGTTTTTTTTAACGTGTTCAGGATTCTAACCTCCTAGACGCTGCAAAGCAAAATAAATTCAGAATGAGGTTATGTAGACAAGGATTTTTTTCTCTAAGTTTGCTTTAAATAAGGTCGGTAAACAGGCATTTAGTCGTTAACACGTATCTTATCATTAAAACTTATGAGTTTTATTTTAAAGCCGGTAGATACCGTTGAGAGCATCAGCCCTGCTGATTTTAAGAAAAATTATTTAGATGCCAGACGCCCTTTAATTATTAAAGGACTAACAAAAACATGGCCGGCAAGAGAAAAATGGACAACCGACTATTTAAAAGAAATAGGTGGTGATTTGAAGGTTAGTTTAATGGACAACTCCAAAGCGGATCCATCAAAACCTATTAATGCATCAGTAGCTGAAATGAGATTCGGAGACTATCTCGATCTTATTAAGTCTAAGCCAACTGAGCTAAGAATATTTTTCTTTAATCTCTTTAAACATGTTCCCGGCTTGGTAGATGACATCGTTATCCCTAAAGATTTGATGGGCGGCTTTATTGAAAGTATGCCTGCGATGTTTTTTGGAGGATCGAACTCAGTCACCTTTTTACATTACGACATAGATTTACCTCACCTTTTCCATACGCATTTCGGCGGAAGAAAACATATTATTCTGTTTGATAACAAATGGAAAAAACGCCTGTACTGCATCCCAAATGCCACTTATGCATTAGAGGATTATGATGTAGCTAACCCTGATTTTGAAAAATTCCCGGCACTTAAAGGAGTTGAAGGGTATGAGGTTTTCCTTGAACATGGCGACACCTTGTTTATGCCTACAGGTATGTGGCACTGGATGAAATATCTTGATGGCTCTTTCTCATTAAGTTTAAGAGCTTGGGATGCTTCAATTACCAGGAAAGCCCAAAGTGTATTTAACCTGGCTATAAAAGGGGGATTAGACAGTGTGTTGAAAATGGCTTTTAAAGCTCCTTATGCAAAATGGAGAGAGCGTTTAGCAATAAAACGAGCAGAGAGAGCATTAGCAAACGGCAACCCTAAATAGGCTGTCGAAACATCTCGTCCTGAGGTATTTTTACAACCGGATAACATTATTAACACCTCAAACTTTTACCTTCGATAATTCGTTTATAATGAATATATGAGAGGTTTCCATTTTTCTAATTTCCAGCCGGATGATCTGCCAAAAGGTGGCTTTGATGAATTGCTTAAGCTTTTCACCCAGCTACTGAATTACACTGCGGGTGATGCGGGAGAAACACTGGCTTGGATGAACGAGCTGGACAAAAAGTACAAGTTCACAAACAATGAATATGGGATGGGCGACTTTATTGATGATCTTAAAGAAAAAGGTTATCTAAAAGAAAATCCGGCCGATGGAGATTTAAGCATAACCGCAAAAACAGAACAGACCATACGTAAGTCAGCCCTTGAAGAAATATTCGGTAAATTAAAAAAAGCAGGAAAGGGAAATCACAACACGAATATATCAGGCATTGGTGAGGAAAAAAATGCAGACAGAAGAGAATTCACTTTTGGCGATAGTTTAGATCAGATCGACATTACTGCATCCATTCAAAATGCTCAAATAAATCATGGCATTACCAATTTTACTTTAACAGAACGAGATCTGGAAGTAGAGGAAAAAGACTATAAAACCCTTACTTCTACCGTGCTAATGATAGACATATCGCACTCTATGATCTTGTATGGCGAAGATAGAATTACTCCAGCCAAAAAGGTGGCAATGGCGCTTGCTGAGCTTATCAAAACAAGATATCCTAAAGACACCCTCGATATAGTAGTTTTTGGCAATGATGCATGGCCCATATCAATAAAGGATTTGCCTTATTTACAGGTAGGCCCATATCATACAAATACTTTTGCAGGATTGGAATTGGCAGCCGATTTATTGCGCCGCCGCAAGACTCATAACAAACAGATCTTTATGATCACTGATGGCAAGCCTACCTGTTTAAAAGAGAATGGCAGGTACTATAAAAATAGCATGGGACTTGATAGAAAGGTAATTAATAAGACGCTGAACATGGCGGCCCAATGTAAACGCCTCAATATTCCTATCACCACATTTATGATAGCTCAAGACCCCTACCTCCAACAATTTGTAAGAGAGTTTACTCAAATTAATGGCGGACGAGCCTTTTATAGTTCCTTAACAGGCCTTGGAGAGTACATATTTGAAGATTACATAAAGAACCGACGAAAAACGGTGAGATAAAAGCATTAAATGCTCAATTCGAAAAGATAAGACATGGATTACAACAACATAAAAACACTTGGCCAATTAAAAGCCTCAAGCTATAAATCGTTATCCGTAAAAGACGAGCTTCGTAAAAATCTGATCGTTCAGCTTCAAAATAAGGATGCTGGATTTGAGGGTATCTTAGGTTATGACGAAACCGTAATTCCTGAGCTGCAAACAGCTATCCTATCGCGCCACAATATTTTATTATTGGGTTTGCGGGGGCAAGCAAAAACACGTATTGCCAGATTGATGGTAAATCTTTTAGATGAATACATCCCATACATAGGTGGAAGTGAGATTTTTGATGATCCTTTGAACCCTATTTCCTGGTATGCAAAACATGAAATCATGATTCATGGGGACAATACTCCTATTAGTTGGCAACACCGTAGTGAAAGGTACACTGAAAAGCTGGCTACTCCAGACGTGACAGTAGCTGACTTAATTGGTGATGTAGACCCGATTAAAGCTGCAACCTTAAAATTGACCTATAACGATGAACGTGTAATTCACTTTGGTTTAATACCCAGAGCTCACAGGAGCATCTTTGTAATTAATGAGCTGCCCGATCTGCAAGCCCGCATACAGGTAGCATTATTTAATATGCTACAGGAAAAGGACATTCAGATAAGAGGTTTTAAATTACGTTTGCCGTTGGATGTTCAGTTCGTATTTACAGCGAATCCTGAAGACTATACCAATAGGGGTTCAATTGTAACACCTCTGAAAGATCGTATAGAAAGTCAGATTCTGACCCACTACCCTAAAACCATCGAGATCTCAAGAATGATCACGTTTCAGGAAGCTAAACTAACGGAAGAGCAGAAAGCAAATATTGAAGTAGACGGGTTGGTAAAAGACTTGATAGAGCAGGTAGCATTTGAAGCTAGAAAAAGTGAATTTATCGATCAAAAATCGGGGGTATCAGCAAGGCTAACAATTACTGCTTATGAGAATCTGATTAGTACCGCAGAGCGAAGAATGTTGGTAAACGGAGAGAAAAGCACCTTTGTAAGACTTTCGGATCTTGTAGGTATTATTCCATCTGTAACCGGCAAAATTGAGCTTGTTTATGAGGGAGAATTAGAAGGCCCTGCAAAAGTTGCAAATACATTAATTGGGAAAGCGATTAAAACTTTGTTTGCCAGATATTTCCCTGATCCGGAAAGAGCTAAAAAAAGCAAAACTGCAAACCCATACAATGACATAACAGAATGGTTTACTGAAGGAAATACTTTAGATATTGCAGACTCCCTAGGCCAGAAAAAATATGAAAAACAGCTTATGGAGGTTAATGGCCTACATGATCTTGTTAAAAAATTTCATCCTAAGCTAAGTGGGGCTCAAACTTTATTGCTAATGGAATTTGTATTACATGGCTTGGCAGAGTATTCGCAATTGAACAAAAAATATCTTGAAGGAGGATTCGGATTTTCGGATATGTTTGAAAGCCTATTTAACACCGAACTAGGTGATGATGATGATGACGACATTAATTTCAGATAGTTTTACTATAAAAAACACTTAAATGGGAAGATTACCCGCACTTATACTTTTATCAATTTTTCTATTGGCTTTTGATTACTACTGTTACCGTGCAGTATTATCAGTGTTTAAAAAATGGAAGCCCACTACAAAAAAACTATTCTCTATAATTTGGTGGACTTATACTGGCATTCTTTTAATAGGTGTATTTGCAGCCATCTACGTACCATCTTACTTACCACTTTACTTAAGTCTGCGCTCCGTTATACTTGTGGCTTTCTTTTTAACGCTGATTTGTAAGGTAGTAATGTTGCCGTTTTTATTAGTAGATGACATCAGAAGATTAATCATTAAAATAAACAGGCATTTTAAAAATAAAGATACAGCCGGTTCAATTGAAAAAGCTGCCGATGTTGCCACTATTGGAGAACCAATAAGCCGCTCATCATTTATAATCAAAGCAGGCTTACTTACTGCAGCTGTACCCTTAAGCTCTCTTACATGGGGTATCTCCTCAGGGGCATACGATTACAAGGTAAAGCGGAGAACATTAATTCTACCTAATCTTCCTAAAGCATTTGAGGGAGTTAAATTTGGTCAGATTTCAGATATTCACTCAGGAAGCTTTTATAACAAGAAAGCTGTACAGGGTGGTGTAGATATGCTATTGGCAGAAAAACCTGACTTTATCTTTTTTACAGGAGATCTTGTAAATGATATGGCTGCTGAAATGCGCGATTATCAAGATCTATTTAGCAAGGTTAAAGCACCCCTTGGTGTTTATTCTGTGCTGGGAAATCATGATTATGGCGATTACCATTTTGGTGGTGCACCCTCAGTAGCCAAAGCCAAAAATCTACAAGACGTTATTAAAACCCACAAAATAATGGGTTGGGATTTATTAATGAATGAGCATAGGCGTCTAAAAGTAGGTGGTGAGGAGATTGGAATAGTAGGAATTGAAAATTGGGGAATGGGCCGTTTTCCAAAATACGGTAGGATGGATCTGGCAACTAAGGACACTGATGATTTACCTGTAAAACTGTTGTTATCTCATGATCCTTCTCATTGGAGACAAGAGGTGCTGAAGAAATATCCACAAATAGATGCCATGTTTAGTGGCCATACACATGGTATGCAATTTGGGGTTAGAACTGAGCATTACCAATGGAGTCCTATACAATATATTTATAAAGAATGGGCAGGCCTTTATCAAGAGCAAAATCAACAACTGTATGTAAATGTTGGTTACGGCTTTTTAGGCTATCCGGGAAGGGTTGGAATTTTACCGGAAATAACGATATTTGAGTTGAAGCGGGCGTAATTAAACCGGTTCTTGCAAATGATTAAAAGAGTACTCCTTTCTATTCTTGATTTCTTATTATTTAGCAACCTGTTCATTGGCATTTGCGCTGTTGCTCAGGGCTTGGTAACTTATCATCTTTTGCATGTCCCTGCTGATAAATACATTCTTGCTTTCCTATTCTTTGCAACTGTGGGGCTTTACAATTTTAGTATGCTGCTGGCAAAGCCGAAAGATCCCGGAAACTCTCCCTATATTAGGGTTAGATGGATATTCTCACATCATAGGCTAATCATTTCGATTACACTGATCTGTATTTTATGCTTAATTCCTTTGGGTTTATGGTATCTAAGTTTTGAATCAAAACTGCTGATGGTATTTACAGGGCTATTGGCCGCTGGTTACAACATACCATTCTTAACACTTAACAAGCAGCAAATCGGTTTAAGGAACATTCCGGGAATTAAGCTATTTCTCATAGCCCTAGTGTGGTCTATAAGTTGCGTATTATTGCCTATTGTAGAACTGGAGCGCAGTAGCCCAATTAACATTTCCACCGCAGAGACACTTTTGTTAGTCGCCAAACGCTTTTTGTTTGTTGCAGCTATCACGGTTCCATTTGACATAAGAGACCTGTTCCAGGACAAGCTATATGCCCTTAAAACAATCCCTGTAATGCTGGGAGAAAAAAAAGCATACCTATTCTGTCAATTCTTACTAGGACTCTATATAATACTCTTAGTCTTATTCAAACAAGCAACAACTGGAGATATTCTTGCGCTTAGTCTAACTATAGTTCTAACAGGATGGTTAATTTTTAAATCAAACATAAAAAAGAATGAATATTACTATTTTTTCTTTTTGGACGGAACCATGCTACTACAATACCTCGCGCTATTATTATTTGCTTCTTTTACTTTCCTCTAGATTATGCAGGATTAAAACGATAGCCGACTCCCCTTACTGTTTGCAGCAATTGCGGATTATCAGGATTAAGTTCTATCTTTTTGCGTAAGCGTACAATATGCATATCAAGGGTTCTTGTATTCACATCAGAATTATATCCCCAAACAACCAACATAAGTTCATCCCTATTAATTACTTTATTAGGGTTTCTTAAAAAATAAAGTAAAATTCTGTTCTCAAGAATAGTAAGTTCTATCTTTTTCCCGTTTCTGAAGAGGGTGTGAACATTTGGATGATGTTCCATATTTCCAAACCGATGAACTTCCGAGCGATCATTATTAAGCAAGTATTTAACCTTACTATCCAGCATTGCGACCAAAACATCCATGTTAAATGGTTTGGTAACATAATCAGAAACACCAAAATTATATGCGTCTATTTTATCTACATCCTGGGCTTTAGCAGTCAGCATGATAATAAGATTCTCAAATCCCAGCTTACGGACTTCTTCGCAAACTTCTGCCCCCTGCTTACCTGGCAACATCCAATCTAAAAGAACAATATCAGGTTGCTCATCCATTATCATTTTCTCTGCAGATAGGCCATCTCCAACCTCTAAAACATCATAGCCTTCAGCTTTTAAACGATGTACAACCAGAAAGCGTAAATTCTCGTCATCTTCAACTATCAGTATTTTAATTCCCTTAGACATATTTTTTTATTTATTTCAACTATAAATGCAAACGCATAATGATCTTAGTCATTATATGGTAGTACAATTTTAAATTCTGTTCCCTTATCAACTTTACTTTTCACTGTAATCTCGCCACTCATAAAGTTAACGAGTTCCTTACAGAAAGCCAAACCAAGGCCAACACTTCCATTTTGGTTGTATTGATTTTGGATGCGAAAAAACTTCTTAAAGATATTATTAATTTCTGATGAAGGAATCCCTATTCCTTGATCAATAAACCTAAACACTACCTTTCCTTTTATTAAACGGGCAGATATATGAAGGCGCTTGCGTTCGACCGGCGAATACTTATATGCATTTTCTGCAAGGTTATCGAATAGACTTCCAAGTAACACCGGATCGGTAATAAATGTTTTGAAGCCGTTCACATCGAATGTAAAATCAAAATCGGGGTGTTTAAGACGGTGCGATTCAATCGTACTCTCAATAAAATCTGTAATATTAATTTTCTCAGAATTTAGCTGTATTGCCTTATTCTCTATTTGAGTAAAGGCAAGCAACTTATTCATTAATCCATTCAGTTTATCAGCTTCCTCATCAAGGATTTTCCCATAAAGTTTTAACTCCTTTTCCGTAAGGCTTGAAGCACTTTTTATATTATTCCCTGCAATTTTAATTACACTCACCGGTGTTTTAAATTCATGGGTAAGGTTATTCATAAAATCATACTGAAGCTTAAACATCTTCTGGTTAATGTTCAGGTTTCTATAAATTAAAAACGCCACCAATACCAAAATACTGTAGAAAAGAAATACTCCTAAAGCTATCGGTAAAAAATAACTAAGAATCTCCTTATCAATAAAGGATTTAGAAGAAATGAAATAAAGTTTAAAGTCAGAAAATGGCCCGGGTAGTGTTATTTCAGTAGTAACATATAATGAAGATGTTTCAATGGGGTCGTAAGTTAAAGGCTCAATTTTGATGTATTGATATAACAATGGCCTGGAGTTAATAATCCGTATTTTATATGGATCCAACTGGAAGGAAAGCATATCCTGCTGATAAACAGGCTGTGGATCTAACACCCTCCTCATCATGGCCTTGTACATCTTAAGATCTTCTATTCTTGGAATATTTAAATAAGTAATCTTATTAGACCTCACATTACTAAAGTTACTAAAAAGCTCATCCTGACTAGGCATACGATTAGTATCGAGGCTTTCAATATAGGTAACGAGCTTTAAGGCTAAAGCATTAAAATCGTCTCCAGCAATAAAATTACGTTTATTATCGTCCGAGAAAAGCTTAACGGAATCCATCGGTACCAAGCTTCCAAACTGGAAAATACTTTTAGGCCCAAAAGAAAACTTTCCGATATTTAATCCGTCACTTACAGGTGTATTTTTAACTTCAGAATCGTAAAATATCACTTTAGACACAAATGGATACTCAAGCAATACCGTATCAACAAAGCTTGCAGCAGTAGCAGAATCCAGATAACCGTTATAATAAGAAACTTCAGGAAGTTTCTTCTGAAAGAAATCATTATACGGCTTAATGCTTTGCTCCAATACGTTTACCTTCTCAGAGACAAACTGGTTTTCTATATATTTGGTACTAAATCTATAAGCCAATAAGAGAGATAAGGCAAAAAGCACCAACATCAAAATGATGAACGTGAGTATTAATGGGAAATTCTTACGATAACCGCTTTTCTTCTCTGAAGACATGAGGTTGAATTTACTTCTTTTTTAAATTAACTTCTAAAAACGATTCAAGGGCAGTATATAATTTCTGTCTTCCTTCATCATTTTTACTATGAAACGGATCACCATCATTTTCCAAATAGGTTACGCTTATGTTTCGCTTTTGGAGATTTTTAACGAACTGTATGGTTTCGCCAGCATTCATATTAGGGTCTTTAGTATTTTGGGCAACAAATAATGGCTTCTCTATTCTATCTACCTGAAATAATGGTGAAGATTGACGCATCTTATCTACATCTGTTAAGGGATTGCCAATAACCTCATAGTACATTTGCAGTTTTGGCTTTAAGAATGGCGGTATCGATTTTAGATAGGTGAATAAATTAATAACGGCCGAATTTGATGCCCCGCAGGCATAGGTTTTATTTTCAGAATACAACCCGTTAAGTGCAATGTATCCTCCGAAGCCACTTCCATATATTCCAATCCTTTTAGGGTCTGCTATTTTTTTGCTTATGAGCCATTTAACACCATCATTAATGTCGTGTTGTATTTTACAGCCCCACTGTTTAAAACCTGCTGCCATAAATGCCTTTCCGTAACCTGATGACCCTCTGTAATTCACCTGAAAAACAGCGTATCCCCTGTTTGCCAGCAACTGTACCTCGGGGTTATACCCCCAGATATCCCTTGCCACAGGACCATCATGTGGTAGTACTACAACAGGCAAATTCTCAGCCTTCATGTTCAGAGGCAGTGTTAAATATCCTTCTATTTTCATCCCATCTCTTGACACGTAGCTAATGGGTTTCATTTCGCACATATCTTCTTCATTTATGGCAGAATTGAAATCACTTAACTTTCTTATTTTCCCTTTTGCAGCGAAATAAATGTAGTAGGATCCCGGATTACGATCCGTAAACGTTCTAACTATAAAAACGGTTTCAGCTTTATCCCGATCTATTATTCTAGTTTCCGTTTTAGGCAATAATTTATCCAGATTATTATATAGTAATTTTACTGAGTCATCAAGATAATGCTTCTCCTTTTTCCAGGTTTCATAAACGACAAAAGACATCCTCCCTTTTCTCCGAGAGTATTGGGCATCAGTAATATTAATGTTTTCATCACCAAACAAAACCTTAATCTCTTTGCCCGATTTACAATCAAGTTCAACAAGGGCTGCCTTATCCCTATTTACGTTAGAAATCGCATAAATAACATTGGCCTTATTTTTTGAAAAAGCGATTGGTCGTAATGTGGTTTTAAAATTATTAGTTACTATTGGCTTGAAAGTCTGATTCTCTTTTTCTCTATATAACAGCGTTTCATTTACGCCATCACTACTAGTTGCCAACCTAAGTTTACCTTCAGAATCTGTTGTCCAATCTGTAATATTACCAGGATTTTTTGCCGCCATCTCCATGTTTCCATTACGAACATTTAAACGGTAAACATCAAAAACCGTTGAATCCCTTTTATTAGATGATACAAGCAAATACTTATCATCCATGAGCTGGTCATCCAAAACTTTTATTCTGCTCTTTTCATTATTCGTCAGCTGTCGTTCATTACTGCCATCCTTATTAATAATGAATATATCAGAAAGCCTTAGTGCCTGGTCCGTTTCTTTATAATAAATGAGCTCATCCTTATTTACCCAAAAATAGAAGATAATGCTCTTTTCCTGTAATTGAGTAATCTTTTTTCCCTTTCCCGTCTCAATATCCTCTACATATAAATTTTGATTCTTGCCATCTAGCTTCAAGTATGACAAGTTTCTTGCATCAGGAGAAATTCTGTAGCCGATCCTATTTTGCGATTTAAAAAAATCGTCGATAGGCATAACCCGAACTCCTTCCTGCTGTGTACAAGCTAAAGCAAAAAGTGATAAGAAAAGAAGAAAATACTTTTTATATACAACCATATCATTTTTCTGCTTACAAAGCTACGGAACACTGTTAGTGTAAGTTTAGTTTACACCAATATTGTTACCGTACTACCAAATATCAATATGGTTAAAATAAATTAAATATTTATCTAGTATGAATTTTCTATTGGGTACAAATGGGCTTTAAACTCATTAAAAAAACAATAAAAGCCTCATAACCAAAGCAAATAAACATTAAGTAATAAGAAACATTCTTTGAGTAACATTTAAAATACGTATTTATGTTTTTGCCAATAGAAAGGAAATTAGGATCCAAATCATTATTTTAGGATCTCTATTGATAGCCCACCCCTGATGAAAAAACTAATCCTTACCTTATTTTTCTGTTATGCAAGCTTTCTTTGTTCTGCTCAAAGCAATGTGGATGAAGGATTGGCCTTTCAATATTATCAGCAAGGTCAGTATCAGGAAGCATCCATTTTATTGGAAAAGCTATTCAATACGACTAAAAACGACACTTACTTTGACCTGTATTACACCTCCCTTATTAAGCTCAAAAAACTTGAAGAGGCTGAAAAAATTGCAAAAAAACTGATTAAACAGAATCCGAAAAACTTGCACTATACTATGGCGCTTGCTAGGGTTTATCAGGAAAAAGGACAATTGGATGCTGCAAATAAGGCATACATGGAAACGCTAAATAATTTACCTGCTGACGAATTCAAGATAAGAGAAGTTGCAAATATCTTTTATAGTTTTCAGGCCTATGATCTTGCCATATCAACATTTCTACAGGGCAGAAAGGTCTTAAACAACGAAAAAATCTTTACTTACGAACTTTTAAGCATCTATCGCTATAAAAAGGACAAAAATATGCTTGTGCAAGAATACATCCATGCACTTCCACAAATGCCTGAGCTATTACCTCAGGCAGAAAGTGTATTATCCTCCGTCCTGGAAGACAATGCTGATTATCTTATTCTGCAGGGTGCCTTGCTGAAAAAAATACAAAAAGAGCCTCAAACAGAAATCTATACGAAACTTTTGATATGGCAATACCTTCAGCAGCAGGAGTATGAAATGGCATTAAGACAATTGATAGCTCAGGACAAACGTATAAAAGACGATGGGGCAATACTGTTTAATACCGCAAATACTTTCCTAGCTAACCAAGCTTACGCTACAGCCATAAAAGCCTTTGAGTACATTATAAGTAAAGGCAAAGAGAATCCATATTTTTTGTCCGCAAAAATAGAAATGATAGATGCAAAATATCAATTGGCAATCACCGGGCAGTTTGACAAAAAGGCAATTACTGATTTAGCAGCTGAATACATCTCTATCATTGAAGAGTATGGAAAAACAGCACAGACAGTATTTGCAATGAAAAAATTGGCTAATCTACAGGCATATTACCTTAATGATTTAAGCAAGGCAGAAAAAACACTTGAAGATGCCTTAACAATTAACGGTCTCTCAGCTGCTGAGACCGGCCAAATGAAACTTGATCTTGGTGACATCTATATTTTAACACAGCAACCATGGGAGGCTTTTTTAATTTACGAGCAGGTAGCGAAGCAATTTGAAAATCAGGCTGTAGGGAATGAAGCTCACTTTCGTTCGGCAAGACTTTCCTTTTATCAGGGTAATTTTTCTTATGCAAAATCTCAGGCAGATGTTTTAAAGGCATCTACTTCTCAATTAATAGCAAATGATGCACTAAACTTGAGTTTAATGATATCTGACAATCTCCAATCAAAAACAGATAGTAATGCACTTAAGATGTATGCAGATGCAGAGATGCTTGAATTTAGAAACCTGCCGGCTAAAGTCCTAATAAAACTGGACAGTATTGCAGTAGCATTCCCAAACAATAGTTTAACTGATGATATTCTAATGGCGAAATCAAGAATATACATCAAAACAAATGATATAAATAATGCAGTAAAGGTACTTAAAGAGCTTATAGATCAGCAAGCAACTAGTCTTTGGGCCGATGATGCCTTATTTACATTAGCAGATCTCTACGAAAGAAATTTAAAGAATATGGAAGAAGCCAAAATACTATATCAAAAACTAATTAGTGATTATCCCGGAAGTATGTTTACCACAGAAGCACGAAAGCGTTTTAGAAAACTTCGTGGGGATAATATTGGTACATAGTTCTATCTTTGTACTATGTTATTATACAATGTAACCACAATTATTGAAGATAATTCGGCAGACCGCTGGCTTCAATGGATGCAGGAAATCCACATCCAACAAGTAATGGAAACAGGCCTATTTGTATCCTACAGACTTCTAAAAGTAATAGACTCTCCAAATGAAGGTGTAACGTACTGTGCACAGTATGTAACTGAAAACATAGACAGTTACTTAGAATATAAGGATAAATACGCTCCTTCATTACAAGACAAAGTAAATGAGAACTTCAAAAATCAACAAGTTTCTTTTACTTCTTTAATGGAATATCTCGCTTAATCTCTTATATGAATATTACAAAAACTCCTATTTCCGATCTTTTAGTTATTGAGCCGAAAGTCTGGAAAGACAATCGTGGATATTTTTACGAAAGCTATAATTCGAAATTGTTTGCTGATGCAGGCATAAATGGCGACTTTGTTCAGGACAATCAATCATTTTCTCAGAAAGGCGCATTACGTGGCCTTCATGCTCAAAAAGCGCCCTTTGCACAAGGAAAATTAGTACGTGTTTTACAAGGAAAAGTTTTAGATATAGCAGTAGATATCAGAAAGAAATCGGATACATATGGCCAATATTTTAGCATAGAACTAAGTAGCGAAAACCATAAACAATTATGGGTACCCCCAGGATTTTTGCATGGATTCTTAACCCTCGAAGACAATACTATTTTCACTTACAAGGTAACCAGCTATTATGATAAAGCTTCAGAAATCGGTGTAATCTGGAATGATGCTGACTTAAATATAGACTGGAATAGCAACATCATAAAAGAAGATTTGTTACTCTCTGAAAAAGACTTGGTACTACCTGCATTCAAGGATTTTGATAGCCCTTTTTAAAAGTGCTCTATATATAAAATAAATGCGCCAGGTTATTTTTAACCGGGCGCATTTATTTTATTGTTTGATCAAATCGTACAATTCATCCAATTTTGGGGAGAGTACAATCTCTATTCTACGATTCTTGCTTCTACCCTCTGCCGTTGTGTTAGCATCTAATGGTTGGAATTCTCCTTTGCCAGTCGCCGTCATACGCACACTTTCAACCTTACTTACTTCCGTTAGGTAACGCACTACAGATGTCGATCGTAAAACACTTAAATCCCAATTGTCTTTAATTTGCCCAAGGTTAGTGATCTTTTGAGAATCAGTGTGGCCTTCAACAGCTATATTAATTTCCGGCTGCTGTTTCAATACATCCGCCAGTTGGCTCAAAGCCTGTTTTCCCTTTTCGTCAATAATGATACTTCCGGAAGGAAATAACAGTTTATCAGTTAGCGACACATATACTTTCCCATTTCTAATTTCAACAGTTAATCCGTTTTTAGTAAAGCCTAAAAGAGCTTGCTGTAATTTTTCTTTTAACTGATTTGTTGCTTCGTCGCGCTTACGCAAGATTTCTTCAACTTCCTTCAAGCGCTGTTCACGCTTTTTAAGATCGCTAGAAAGCTTGCTAATCTCTGTAGAGCTATTATTCTTTAACTTGTCATAATTGCTATCCATTTCAGAATATTTGCTCCTTAAATCATTTAATGCACTACTTAAGCCAGTAGTATCTTTTCTTAATCTTGCTATAAGACTTTCAAGGCTTTCATTCTTCGCTTGTGAATCACTCCATCCAGTGCTTAATGAATCTTGAGTGGCAAGTAATGACTTGTATTTTTTGGGAGATAGAACAACGCAGGAGGTGAATGCACTGACAAACAGTCCAACGAATAAGAATAAACTAATTTTTTTCATTAACGTGTTATTAATTTAGTGATTAAGAAAACTCGCGCAAGCCGGCTAATTGAGGCTCTAACCCTATACGCATTTTCCGATAAATTTATTGCGCTACTGCGTTTCTCAAAAATAGAATAAAAGGATAAACACTTTCAAAAGCAGTTTTCAACTTATCAACGATTTCAGGTTTTAAGAACTCCTCATCTGTTAAAGGACAGATTGCAATAAAGCTCTTTAGTTTTAATAACTCTATCTGAGGATGACTGGTTTCATAGCCTTTAGGCGCTTTTTTAAGCTTATCTTCTTCACTTAAGCTAAAAATATTCCTAAAGCTTTTTGCTTCAATTATGCTCAGAAACTCTGAAGTATTATAATCAATTTCTTCCCTCACACTTTTTAAAACGGACGCTTCCGGCATCCAGAACCCTGCACCTAGAAAGCACTCCCCCGGCTGTATATGAAGATAATAACCAGGGCCATGTATATCGCTTCCTTTGATATTAAAAGAAATACCAAAATTATTCTTGTAAGGGTCTTTGTTTTTACTAAAACGAACGTCCCTATAAATACGCAGCAAGCATTTTTTAGCGGAGGTATCGATAGAAAATTCAGGATCTATTGCAGCCAGCCTAGGAATCAGTTGTTCAACAAAAGCCAATACATCTGATTTTGCAGTTTCATATCTGTTTTTGTTTTCTGCAAACCATTCCCGATTGTTGTTTTGGGCTACGTCAGTAATAAAAGCGAGTGTTTCCGGCTTAATCATGGCTTATCATAATAGGCGTTATACTTTATTTTTGGAGATAGCCAATGTAATAAAATCACCCGGGAATAACGATAATTGAAAGGGGCTAAAATTAAACAGCCTGTAAAAATTACAGTGAGGTAAAGCCATAAAGATTCAAACTCAAGATTTCCTCCTGACAATACATAAGTCGCTATTCCTAACCCAATCATTTCTGCGCAATTCATGGCATAACTCACATACATTGCGGCGTAAAAATAACCAGGCTCTATTTCAAAGCGTTGACCACAATGTCCGCACACAGTATTAGTATGCTGTATATTAAAACCGTAAAGACTTCCAGTAAAGATGTCACCTCTTCTGCATTGAGGGCATTTTCCGTGTACCAGAGCATATAGCTTAGACGTTTTCTGCATAGCTAACGGTTTTTTTTCGGTATTTTACATACCACAACACGCCCATTCCTGATATTAAAAGATAAGGGATAGCCAAAAGATACAAAATACCAGAATTCAACCCTTTTCCCTGGGTGTTACCATTCTTTACACTTTGTTCTGCACTGACAGTACACATTGCACATTGTGCACTCGCACTATTGGAAGATGATACTGTCAACAGAATCATAAAGAGGAAGATAACTGCTATCTTTTTCATGTTGCAAATATAGGTAAAGAAACATTTATAAAAGGAAACGAAGCGCAATAAGGCTGTCATTAAATAAAAAAGACCCCTTGCCTCAAAGAGTAGCAGAGGGCCTAACAAAAAGCTGGTCAAAGGGAGCTTCTCAGAATAACTTAGAAATTATAATAGGGAGATATCATTAGATATACAACTACCCCTGTTACGGCAACATATAACCATACAGGATAAGCCCATCTTACAATCTTCTTATGACGTTCCACCTGCATATTAAATCCTCTTAGAAAGCTTACCAGGATTAAAGGGAGTACGACTACAGCAAGAATAATATGTGTAGCGAGGATAAAGAAATAAATATAACGAATAGAACCCACAGCGGCCAATTCAACTGCTGATAGTATTCCATCGTGATCTATATCTCCAAACTTAGTATCCTTTTCATAAAGATGAAAAACAATATAGAAAAGTAGAAAGATTGCTGAAAGTATAAATGTGATCACATTAGTTACCTTATGAGCTTGTATATTCTTTCTTTTTATAAAAATTAAAGATACCACAAGTAGCACCGAACAGGTGGCATTAATGCCTCCAATAATATGCGGGAACAGATAAATGAACGACGGCTTATTTTCCGGCGGCGGAACTAACTTTAATGCAATAACAACAAGTAAAACAACCGTTGTTACAATCCATATTAATCTTAAAAAAAATTTATCATTAAAATTCATATCCTATCTATTTAGAACTTCCTATCTACCGTCTCTAGAGTTTCTTAACTCTTCTGCTAACAACACTTTAATTTCATCATCTAGTTTTAGTAAAGCTTCGCGACTGGTAGCCTCATAATAACCTCTTATACGATGATGGGTATCAAGCAATACAAGCATATTGCTATGAATAAATTTACGCTCAGTGCCAATCTGTTCCTGATGCGCATCTAAGGCTAACCCTTTTTTTATCAATGTAAATAACTGGCTGCTATCCCCAGTTAATAAATCCCATTTCCCAGCCTTGGCAGAAAGTGTTTTACTGAAATCTGAAAGCACTTGAGGCTTGTCTGTCTCAGGATCAATACTAATTCCTACAAAATGAATGGCCTTATTATGCAGATAAGTTTCATTAAAGCTTTTCATGGCCTTTGTAGTAAACCCTGCGCCATTAACCTCTCCTTTAGTATAGAATAAACTAACAATTAAAATCTTATTGCTATAGCTACTAAAGCTAACAGAATCCCCATTTTGATTAACTAATTTAAAATCACTAACCTCATGGTAAATCGTATCCGGCACTTTATTACCTCTTACAGAATGAAATGTACTGGCAACTATTTTTTCACCAAAAATAGGAAGTGGCTTATACCTGTTTTTCCCTTTTTCCTGGAGTAAATAATACAAAAATCCTGGTACCGCTAATATGGTGACCAGGATTAAGATTTTTTTTATTGGAGTACCCTTCATTAAACTAAAGGCATATGTAAGTGTAAGTATCCGCCTTCAATTAACATCAAAACAATAAAGTAAAATATAAAGATGAAAACAACGGTTAGAGAAACCTGAAGTCCTACTTTCTCATATTTAAGGTGCATAAAGTATGCAACAATATAAAATGCTTTTAATAAAGTTAATGCGATGTAAACAAAGTTACCTACATGCTGAGACATATAACCCTTCGGTATTAGAATCAAGGCGATAATAAACTCAATTACTGTGATCGCAAGCAGGATACCAAATACCTGCCATATTTTCTTTTTGTCTAACCCAGCATGTTCACCATGTGCATGCTCGTCGTGAGAGTGATCTGTATGTATTTCTGACATAATATTTTAATTGAGAAAGATTAAACTAGATAGAAAAATGTAAACACGAATACCCAAACAAGGTCTACAAAGTGCCAGTATAAACCAACCTTTTCTACCATCAGATAATGACCGCGTTTTTCAAAAGTACCATTAATTGTCATGCATAAAATGATGATGTTAATGATCACACCACTAAACACGTGGAATCCGTGGAACCCTGTAATTGTAAAGAATAGATTTGAGAACTGAAGTGCAGATACCGTAGATACCTCACCGGTAAACAAATGGTGTAATGTCTCCATATTTGGGATCTTTCCCCAACCAAACCCTTCATGGAACAAATGCGTCCATTCTGCAGCCTGACAACCAAGGAACATAAAACCACCTATAATAGTAGCAACCATCCACCATATTACTTCCTTTTTAGAGCGTCTGTGACCAGCCTCTACCGCAAGTACCATAGTTACCGAGCTCATGATCAAAATAAACGTCATAATACCCACAAAAACCAGTGGAGCACCACTATCGGTTATGCCTGGAATAGATTGGAAAACCAAATCCGGATCTGGCCATGTAAATTTACTGAAGCGCTGCGCTCCGTAATAGATCAATAATGACGAAAATGTGAATGCATCAGAAACCAGAAAAAACCACATCATTATTTTGCCGTACTCTACTGACCACGGCGAGCGGCCCCCACTCCATGGAGTAGTTTTTACCTGATCTAATTGTGATAATGAACTCATTTTGTAAATAGTAATAGTTTGTTAAAAATTCTAACTGTTCAAAAGTAAAAAAACATACAGATATATCCATAATATATCTATAAAATGCCAAAATATAGAAGCAATTTCCATCCGGTACTTGCGCGTTTCTAAGGGCATTTCTTTATAAGCCCCAATAAGGGCATTCAATACAATACATAAACCTGCAAAAATGTGTAGTAAGTGGAAACCAGAAACCACATAAATAACAGAAATAGCTGCATTATTATTAACCATTGCTGCTCCGCTATTATACAGAGATGACCATGCTTCTACCTGCAGATATCCAAATATTACGCCCAGGCCAATTGTTAGCCATAAGAATAACCTTTGCTTTGAAATCTGACCATTTCTTAGCGCTCTTGATGCCAGGAATAAACAAATACTGCTACACAATAATGCAGCTGTGCTATAGATGAAAACATCAGGCAGTACCAATCCGTGGCCTTTACCTTTTGAGGCAGCGAAAACAATATAATAACTTGTCCAACCCCCAAACATAATAGTAGAAGAAACTACAAACAACCAGATAACAAACTTTTTAGGTCTGGTATCTATAGGTGTTGAAGAATTCATATCTTCTTTATTTAATGTGTGTACCATTTTAAATTATTTAGCTATAAAATCAAAAAATAAAATCACTTGCACTAATGGCAGATAAAAAAAGGAACAGAACATTACCTTCCTTGCACTTGCCAAATCCATATTAACCCACATTTTAAACGCTAGCCACGCAAATATCAATCCTGCAACTAATGACACTCCAGCTATATAATATCCCCCAAATCCATAAAATGTAGGCAATAAGCTAACGGGAATCAATACTAACGTGCTGAGAAACGTTATAAATGCACTTGTTTTATCTCTTTTAGTAGTCGGCAACAGTCTAAACCCTGCCTTTTTGTAATCATCATCAAGTACCCAGGCAATTGACCAGAAATGCGGAAACTGCCATACAAATTGTACAAGGAAAAGTATAACGACAATTTCATCTATTTTTCCATGAGCTGCAACATATCCAATAAGCGGAGGTAATGCTCCCGGAATGGCACCAACAAACACAGCAATAGGTGATTTACGTTTTAAAGGAGTATATGCAAAAGCATACAAAAATATCGAAAACACAGATAACAGACCTGTTTCAATATTTAATTTACCTAATAACCACGTGCCAAGCATTCCCATTACTAATCCAGATACTAAGCCTTGTCCTGTGGTCATGTGTCCGGCAGGCATTGGACGATCTTTTGTTCTGGTCATTAACTTATCCAGATCAACTTCAATTACTTCATTGAAGCAATTAGCGGCAGATGTAACAAGGAAGCCCCCTGCTATTAGAATAAGCCATTTTGTCCAGTCAATACCCGGTACTACCCCTGCGATTTCTACCTGCGAGCCAATTAAAAAAGTAACTGATGCAGAAAACACAACCAGAAAGGTAAGTCTGAATTTAATGAGCTTAGAAAAATCTGTTAAAAACTGTTTCAAATTATATATAATTAATGCTCCTGATTGTAAGTATCTGTTTTGTAAACCAACAAGTACAGATAGTATTGCAAACTAAACAATAGGGTTGAAAATAAAATGTGTAAAGCCTGAGCATAAGGTGGCAACGCAAAGTTCGACAATATTAATCCACTTACAATCTGAATGATCAAAACTATTGCTATAGAATTGGCTACCATCAAAGCAGTAGCTTTACCATTAAACCTGTTTTTAACTAATTTATAGATAATGATGTTCAATATAAGAACCAACATAGCAGAATCTCTGTGGTAAGAAAAAATCTTACCTACCTTGGTTAGCCATATTTCACGATCATTATACATTAAAGCTTTTGAAACTGCATCAACAGCTTCTCTTACCTCCGTCCCTAAAACAATTTGCGCCACACTAACTGCTATTGCAAAAAAGATTAGAACCTTAAGCCAAACAACGTTTGCCATAACAATGGTTATCGATTTATGCATTTGCTGTGCATAATTGTAAGTATAAACCAATATAGCAAGAATGACTAAAGCCAGTAACATGTGTACAGTAACAATCCAGGGAACTAAATTAGTTGAGACCACTATTGAGCCCAACCATGCCTGAAAAGCTACGACCACTAAGTTCAGCCAACTTAATACAAGTATGCGTTTTGCTGTTTTACGATAAGTAAAAGAATAAACAACCAATCCAAGTAACAAAAATCCAGTTATGGCCCCCATTAACCTATTTATATATTCGGTCCAGGTTTTTCCTACATTGAAAGTTTCGGGTTGTAAAATAGACTCATCGTGTCTGATGCTATCAGCTAGGTGACCTTTACCTAACTTATCAAGTGTTTTAGCAAAGCGTTCATTCTTTATAACGCGTTCAGCTACATACTTTTCTTTGTAATCAGCAGGTAACTGCGAAACTGAGGTTGGAGGGATGTATTGATCAAAACACTTCGGCCAATCCGGACAACCCATACCAGATCCTGTACTACGCACTATCCCCCCTGCTAAAATTAGCAATAAGGTTACAACTATCGTTATAAGGTTTAGCCTGATAAATCTATGCTCAGATTTAGGAACCATGGTATGATTAGATTTAAAAAAAATGAGGTACCTGTTGTAAGTATTTACCTACTGCAGATACCTCATCATATTATAAACTATATGCTAGTCTAATTTTGTTTTGCCTGCAGCTGCTTCTTCTTTCGCTTCCCATTCTCTTTGTATACGCTCAGCTTCAGCGTTTCCTTCAAAATCATGAGGCATATTCGAACTCATAGTTTGAGAGAAAGGCACAGTTTGAGGAATAAAATCTTCCTCAGCACCTGGCTTGCTATAGTCATATGGCCAACGATAAACAGTTGGGATCTCACCTGGCCAGTTACCATGGATGCGCTCTACTGGAGTAGTCCACTCTAATGTATTTGCGTCCCAAGGGTTTTGAGATGATACCTTTCCTTTGAAGATTGAATAGAAGAAGTTAAATAAGAATGCAACCTGAGCTAAAGCAGCAATAATTGCAGACCATGTAACTAAAATATTTACAGTAACCCATTTCTGCATAAACTCGAATTCGGTGAATGCATAATAACGACGAGGAACTCCATCTAAACCTAAGAAGTGTAATGGGAAGAATACCAAATAAGCACAAATAAATGTAATCCAGAAGTGCAAATAACCAAGTTTGCTGCTCATTAATCTTCCAAACATTTTAGGAAAGTAATGATAAACACCTGCAAGCATACCAAATATTGCAGCAGATCCCATTACAAGGTGGAAGTGAGCAATAACAAAGTAAGTATCATGCAAATTAATGTCTAATGAAGCGTTACCCAAAAATATACCGGTTAATCCACCAGAGATAAAGAAAGATACCATACCTATAGCAAACAACATCGCTGGTGTAAATCGGATGTTACCTCTCCATAATGTAGCTAACCAGTTGAATGTTTTAACCGCCGAAGGAACTGCGATAATCAATGTAGTGATCATAAATACACCGCCTAATAATGGGTTCATACCCGTTACAAACATGTGATGCCCCCAAACTATAAATGATAATATCGTGATACCGATCAATGAATAGATCATCGCATGGTAACCGAAAATTGGTTTTCTTGAATTCACAGACATGATCTCTGAAGACAATCCCATCGCAGGCATAATTACAATATATACCTCTGGGTGTCCTAGGAACCAGAATAAGTGTTGCCATAAAATTGGTGATCCTCCTTCATTAGGTAATACTTGCGTACCCATAACGATATCAGAAAGATAGAAACTTGTTCCAAAACTCCGGTCAAATACTAGTAACACAACACCTGCAACCAATACAGGGAAAGATAAGATACCTAAGATAGCAGTTAAGAAAAACGCCCAGATTGTTAATGGCATTTTCCACAAATCCATTCCTTTAGTACGCATGTTTAAGATAGTACTTACATAATTGATACCACCCATTAAAGATGATGCAACGAAAAGTACCATACTGATTAACCACAAGGTCATACCTAAACCTGAACCACTAATCGCAGTTGGTAACGCAGATAGCGGCGGATAAACAGTCCATCCAGCACTTGCAGGTCCAGTTTGTATAAAGAATGAACTCATCATGATCACACAAGCGATAAAGAAGAACCAGTATGAAAGCATGTTAAGGAATGGCGATGCCATATCTCTTGCTCCAATTTGAAGCGGAATCAATAAGTTACTAAAAGTACCACTCAGACCAGCGGTCAATACAAAGAATACCATGATGGTACCATGTATGGTAACTAATGCTAAATAAAAGTCAGGTTTAATCCTTCCACCTTCAGCCCATTTACCTAAAAATGTTTCTAAAAGAGGGAAACTTTTATCCGGCCAAGCTAATTGTATACGGAACAATATAGATAAGCCCATTGCTATAACAGCCATGATAATACCAGTTATCAGGAACTGCTTAGCGATCATCTTGTGATCCTGACTAAAGACGTACTTCGTTAAAAAAGTCTCTTTGTGATGACCATGATCATCATGGCTATCGTGGTTATGTGTATCGTGTAATGATATAGTTGACATAATGTGCTATTCCAGTATTGTTATTTTTTTAAAGCTATTTGATTCGTTTTTACTGCAGAAGTATCTTTTGCAGCGCTATCAGCAGGAGCTGCAGCAGCTGGTTCAGTTGCAGGAGCCGAAGCTACAGGCAAATTAAATTGCTTCCTTAAATCATCAGTTAAGTATGTTGGTAATTCAGCAACCCAAGCATCGTATTCAGCCTGAGAAACAACTTTAACCTCTCTTTGCATTTTGTAATGACCATCACCACAAATTTTGTTACATAAGAACAAATATTTAAACTTAGGGTCATTTGTCTTCGCTTTCATCTCCTCAGTAGTAATTGTAGGAGTGAATTCAAAATATGATGTCATACCCGGTACAGTGTTCAACTGAACTCTAAAATGCGGCATATAAAAACTATGGATCACATCTTTACTGGTAAGAATCAAACGAACAGGCTTATTAACTGGAATAACCATAACTTCTGCAAGTTGATCATCCAATGTCTTTTTATCTTTAAAATCAATTCCCAAAGCGTTGTCTGAGGTGATTAATTTATAGTTTTTCAATCCTACTACACCATCAGCACCTGCATAACGAATTGCCCATGCAAACTGAGAAGAAGTAATCTCAATACTAATAGGCTTGTTATTAGGATCTTCAACTTTATAGAAAATAGATCTCCATGTAAGGAATCCCATAAGTACAAGAACAGTTAGAACTAAAGCAGGAACAATTGTCCAGATACGTTCAATAGTATTGTTATGAGGATAGTAATAAGCTTTTCTCTTTCCACTATGTTTGTAGAAATAAGCGAAAGCAAATAAAAGTATATGTGTAACAATGAAAACAATAGTAGTAAGAATCAATGTAATATTAAACATCTGATCAATTTTCTTACCATGCTCAGAAGCTGCCTCAGGTAAGATCATGTTTCCATGAACTGTATATTCCCAATATACTCCATATAAACCTACTATAAGGAACAAGGCGAATAAACCTCCGTTTATAGCATCCCAGTTAATTCCTTTTGATTTATCCTGAGCCTCACGGGTCAATTCATAAACCTTTAATGCTTTACCAACTATTGCTACAAATAAGCAAACCAGTAAAAATGCAAGAACATAGAACGTTGCCGTTTTATAAATCGGCCCCATATCAACAGGTTTCTCAGCGGTTGCAGCGGCCGCCTGTGCAAACGCGCTTGTATTTGCAAATGCAGTTACAATCACTGCTAGTGCCGCTATTGTTTTATTACTTATTAATTTTCTTAGACTCATTTCCTTAAAAGTAGTAACACTGTACTTCTATTATACTATTATTTATTATATCCTATCCAGATCACCTATTACAAATGGTGATTTAAACTTTCTTGTAAAAATGGATGGTTTTTCGCAATCAAAGGTTTCTTGCTCAATCCATTTAAAACGGTAAAGGTAAACAAACCTACAAAACCTATTGCAGTACCAACTTCAATAATACCAAAACCATGGTGCTCCTCAACAGTTCCCGGCATAATCATTTGGTAATAATCAACCCAGTGACCACATAATACGATGATCGATACTGTCAATAAAATATTTTCCTGTCTTTTATTATCTCTGTCCATTAACAGCAATAACGGTGCAAGGAAGTTTAAAACTAAATTCAGATAAAACCAAAACTCATAGTTATCAAACCTTTTGTAAAAATATACTGTCTCCTCTGGCATGTTTGCATAGTAGATAAGCAAAAACTGAGCAAACCATACATAAGTCCAGAAGATAGAGAAACCAAAGATAAACTGACCTAAGTTATGTAAATGACTATTGTTTACCCAAGCCATATAACCTGATTTCCTTAAAAGAATAAGGATAATAGCTATAGTTGCTAGACTGCTAACCCACATTGCAGCGAAGTTATACCATCCAAACATTGTAGAGAACCAGTGTGCTTCAAGTGACATCACAGTATCGAATGCAAATATTGGTGTAGTAAATCCATAGATCACAAGAAATACACATGAATATTTAAAGCTTTTTCTATATGAATTTAAGCCGCCCTCTAAATCTTCATTATTAGATAATTTAGCAAGTAATAAAGCAAAAAAGCTATATACACCCAAGAAGATTACCTGACGAGCCATAAAGAAAGGCACATTTAAAAATGCTGATTTACCTTGTATTAATTTATCAAAGTTTTCGCTTTTAGGGTCTGTTAACCCAGGAGCATTCCAATGATGATATAAATTGTGAGTATATAAACCTGCAGCCATAACAGCAATTAAAATCACTACCGCAATTGGTAATGCTTTAGCCATTGCTTGAGGTACACGTAGTATAGCGGCAGACCAACCAGCCTGTGCTACAAATTGAACAGCTAAAAAGAATGCGCCTGACATGCAAACACAAGCGAAGTAATAAGCCATTAATAACAGGTTAGCAAAAGTACGCTCGTGAAGCGCCTCAGCAGAAAAGCCATAGCCTATAGCCAATAATCCTATTACTATAGCGATTATGCTTAGGTTCTTTGCTTTACCTGTAAACTCAAACTGCTCAGTTAAATTATAATTATGAGTTCCCATTTATTTCTTCTTTTCTATTTTGCTTTTTGTAATTGTTGTACATAAAGTACTACTTTCCATCTCTCTTCTGGTGATAATTGAGAACCATAAGCTCCCATCATATTAACACCATATTTAATTGTATGATATATCTTACCCGCGGAAAGATCTTTCATTAAACCTCCTCTTGAAGAGGTTTTCTCAGGATCATGAAATGATGGAACACCATTAATTTTTTCCAATTTAACAAGGTGACCTTGTCCGTCTCCTTCTTTACCATGACAAGGAGCACAAAATGCATTAAATAAATGCTGTCCTTGTAAAAGATTTTGCTCAGTTAGGGGCAAACTGTTAATCAATTTAACACCAGCTTCTTCATAACCTTCTTTTGTATTTGGATAAACATCCTCCTCAACAAATCCAACCGGAGCAGTATGCTTTGGTGGAGTTTGCGCGGTTTGTCCGTTTGCAAAGTTTTTATTTGCCTGATCCGGATTATAAGCAATCGGATCATACATATTCCTTGCATATTCTAAGCCCGTACTACGATTATCTCTGCATGCTGAAAAAACAACAGCAGTGGCAAGAATACAAAACGAGGTTAAAACTACTTTATTCCTATTCATAGCTAACATACTTCCTTTCATTATACTTTACTTCTAAAGCACCAGCTTCTTTTAATAAACTATCAATTTTACTGTGCTCGGCATTTTCTTTTGCATCAATTGCAATAATAAACCTGTCATCTGTAGCTCTTAAATCCATTACTCTTGGAGCTCTTCCCGGAAATAAGTGGGTCGAAGCATAATAAGAACCAACAAGACCAAAAGCACAAAATAAAATGGTAAGCTCAAACGTAATTGGAATAAAATCCGGCAGTGCGAAATGCGGTTTACCACCAATATTAATTGGCCAATCATACGCTGCAGCAAAGTACACAAATGACAACATCGTCATGGTACCAGTAATTCCAAAAAAGAAAGCAGCTATATCCAACCTTGAACGTTTAACACCAAGCTTTGCTTCAATACCGTGGATAGGCATTGGTGTATAAACATCATGTATCTTAATGTTATTATCCTGCAATTTTTGAATTCCATCCATCATTTCATCAGGATCACCAAAACTGCCTAAAATATATTTGATATTATTCATTGTTATATTTTTGCGTAATCTTCTTGTTTAACACTATCAAATTTCTCTAAAGACTCAATGTATTCATCTACATGTTCTTTTTCAAGATGACCTTCTTTAATCTGTTCTAATTTAGATTGCTCACTTGCACTCTTAAGTAGTAATTTAACCTCTGCAATAGCAATTGAAGGCAACACTCTTAAGAATAATAAGAACAAAGTAAAGAACACTCCTATCGATCCAACAAACACACCTACGTCAACCCATGATGGATAGAACATAGCCCAGCTTGATGGAAGGTAATCACGGTGTAATGAAGTTACAATGATTACGAAACGCTCGAACCACATACCGATGTTTACTACAATAGATAAAATCCAGGTAGCAGCAATACTGGTACGAATCTTTTTGAACCATAACAACTGTGGAGAAATTACGTTACATGTCATCATCATCCAGTATGCCCACCAGTAAGGTCCGGTTGAACGGTTGATGAAAGCATATTGCTCATATTCAGAACCTGAATACCAGGCGATGAAGAATTCTGTTAAGTAAGCAACACCTACAATAGATCCAGTTAAGATGATGATTTTATTCATCGACTCAATGTGGAACATAGTGATGTAGTTCTCAAGGCCTAATACTTTACGCGCAACCAATAATAAGGTTAACACCATCGCAAATCCTGAGAAGATCGCCCCTGCCACGAAATAAGGAGGGAAGATTGTAGTGTGCCATCCTGGAATTACTGACGTTGCAAAGTCCATAGATACAATCGTGTGTACCGAAAGTACCAGAGGTGTAGAAATACCTGCTAAGATTATAGATACTGCTTCAAAACGTTGCCAGGTTTTAACGTTACCAGCCCATCCGAATGACATGATTGAATAAACTTTACGTCTTAAACCTGTTGCACGGTCACGAATAGTTGCGATATCAGGTAATAAACCTGTATACCAGAATAAAAGTGATACCGAAAAATAAGTTGAGATCGCAAACATATCCCAAACCAAAGGAGAGTTAAAGTTAACCCAAAGTGATCCGAATTGATTTGGTAGAGGAAGTACCCAATAAGCTAACCAAGGTCTACCCATGTGGGATACAACATATGTAGCCGCACAAATAACGGCAAATATGGTCATCGCCTCAGCAGAGCGGTTAATAGAGTTTCGCCAGTTCTGACGGAAGAGTAATAATACCGCAGAAATCAAAGTTCCTGCGTGACCAATACCTACCCACCATACGAAACCGGTGATGTCCCATGCCCATCCTACTGTTTTATTTAAACCCCATGCTCCGATACCGAACCAGAAGGTATAACCCACGGATACTACCCAAAGGGTAGCACCGCAAAGTGCAACTATAAATCCAATCCACCATGCCCTGTTAGGCTTATTCTCTACAGGCATTAAAATATCATCCGTAATTTTTGCATACGTGATATTCTTGCCTGTGATTAATGGTTCTCTTAATATTGATTCCTTATGTCCTGACATAATTTATTTTCTTTAATATCAGCTTACGCTTGTACTGTTGTATCTGTATTTCTAATTTTTGTCATATAACCTATACCCGGTTGTACGTTTATCTCTTCTAAAACATAGTAAATGCGTTCACTACGTAATGCTTTAGATACTTCCGAGTCAGGATCATTGCCATCTCCAAATATGATTGCATTTGCAGAACAAGCTTGCTGACAAGCCATTTTGATATCACCATCTTTCAATGGACGTTTCTCAATTTTAGCTTGTAATTTACCAGCTTGGATACGCTGAATACACATAGAGCATTTCTCCATTACACCTCTTGAACGTGTAGTTACATCAGGGTTAAGAACCAACTGAGTAAATTCATTATTCAAGTAGTTATCAAAGCGTGAATCATTCCAGTAGTTAAACCAGTTGAAACGACGTACTTTATATGGACAGTTGTTTGCACAGTAACGAGTACCTACGCAACGATTATAAGCCATATGGTTCAAACCATCTGATGAGTGTACTGTCGCCAATACCGGACAAACAGTCTCACAAGGGGCATGGTCACAGTGCTGACAAAGCATTGGCTGGTGTACTACTGAAACGTTATCCAGATTGTCTAAATGAGCAATTTCTTTCTCTTTGGTTACAGAATTGATACCATTTCCATGTTCACCATGAGCCTCTTCTGCATGACTTTCACCTTCAACATTAAAGCTGTAGTAACGGTCAATACGAAGCCAGTGCATTTCTCTACGTCTACGAACCTCGTCTTTACCTACAACAGGAATGTTATTTTCCACGTTACAGGCAACAATACAAGAACCACAACCTGTACAAGCATTCAAGTCGATTGCCATAACCCAGTTGTTACCTGGTTTCTCATATTTATCCCACAGATCGTAAGTTTTATGTTTTGCATGGTCATTACCTGAGCCAGCAGCTGGATTTTTTTTATATTCTGTAAAAGTAGCTTCGCGAATAATATTTCGACCCTCAAAAGAGTGGTGAGTTTGCGTTTGAGCTAATTCTTCAGTTTTCCCTGTTCCAGTAAGTTTAACTGTAGTAGCATACTTAGAAGTACCATTAGTAAAGCTTACAAATGGATAAGCATTTTTACCAACGTTATCTCCAGCTTTACCAACCTTTGTACGTCCGTAACCTAAAGCGACAGAAGCAGTTCCTTGAGCTTGTCCTGGCTGAATTAGCACAGGTAACTCAATTTCATAACCTTTATCGTCTTTTATTGAAACAATATCAAACTCTTTAAAGCCTAACTCTTTTGCAAATTTAGGAGCTAAAGCGATGTAATTATCCCAAGTTACTTTAGATACTGGATCAGGAAGCTCTTGTAAGAATGCATTGTTAGCATGTTTACCGTCTCTCATTGGAATACTTTCGTAAACCTGCAATTCGATATCTTTAGCTAAAGCTTTGCTATTGTTTATAATTGATGGAATTACGGCAGTTAGCGATAAACCAAATGTATAAGTACCAGCAGGTTTTAATGCCGAAGCAAAAACACCTTTTTGCAATACATCTTGCCATGTTTTACCTAGAGCAGGTAAAATACTTTTCTCCCAGTTATTACGTACATACTGATAATATTCTTTAACCGGACCATTCGACCAGATTAAAAGACTTTCCTCAGCCTGACGTGAATTAAATACAGGGTTGATGGTTGGTTGTACAATTGAGTAATATCCTTCATATGCGTTAGCATCACCCCACGACTCTAAATAGTTGTTGTTAATGGCGATTACATTACATAATGTTGAGGTCTCATCTTTTCTATCAGAGAAAGAAACTTTTAAGTCTACTTTAGCTAAACCATCGGTAAACCCTTTAGAATTAGCAACGTCGTAAGCAGGATTAGTGTCCAAGAAGAATACTGCAGCAACCTCACCTCTACTCATTTCGTTGATAAACTCAGCAAATTCTGCGTCATTACCAGCGTAACGCTTACAAGGATTATCAAGATCTATAGTAGTACCGTAGCTACCAATTGACGAATTGATTGCATTTACCAAGATTTGGGTAGATACATCATTCGAACCCGAAACTACAAGTGACTTTCCTTTATTTTGTAATAATTCTTTAGCTATTAATTTAAGTGCTTTATCAGCAGTAACATTATTAGGTAAAGCAGCACCCGCTAAAGTGTTTCCTGTAATTGCATTATACAAAGCAATTAAAGCAGGTCCTTCTTCAGACAATTTAACGGGAACACGAGTATCCGCGTTTGTTCCTGTTAAACTCATGCCAGCTTCAAATTGGAAGTGGCGAGACATTTTACCAGCTTTCAAAGATTTGTGGTCTCTGTTAGAAACATACTGAGCAGTAAATTCCTCTCCGCTAATCCAGGTACCTAAAAAGTCTGCTCCGAAACTTACAATCAGATCAGCCTTATCAAAGTTATATTTAGGAATAACAGCTTTACCAAAGCTATTTTCATTTGCTTTAATAATACCTGTGTAAGAAACCGCATCATACTGAACATGCTTAGTAGTAGGATAAGCAGCTGTAAAATCAGCAACAACCGCCTTAGTAGAAGGACTGCTTACTGAAGATGAAACAATACGAATTTTCTTTCCTGATGCCTGTGCTTTATTCAGTTCTGCTTGTACAAACTTATCAATCTCAGCCCAATTAGTTTCTGCATCTTTTAATACAGGAGCTTTAAGTTTTGAAACATCATAAAGATCCAATACAGAGGCCTGAGCCTGAGCATCAGTACCACAATTAAACGTTCCTGCATTAGGATTTGGTTCAATCTTAATTGGTCTTCCCTCTCTGGTCTTAACTAAAACACTTTGTCCGTTAAAACTTGAAACATAATAGTTCGGTATTCCCGGAACCACTTCTTCAGGTTTAACCAGGTAAGGAATTGATTTGTGAACAGGAGCAGTTTGACAAGCTGCCAGTGTTACCGCACCTAACCCAAAGCCTAAAGCCTTTAAAAAGTCACGGCGTGGAGTTACTGTACTTAACCCTGCTTCATTTAAAACATCTTCTATTGGAAGTGGCTCAGCAAATTCGTTTTTGTTATTTTCAACAAAATCCGGAGTGTTTTTATACTCTTCTAAGCCTTTCCAGTATTTTTTATTGCTTTCCATTTAAGCTATATTACTGTTTATCGAACGTTCTTTTATTAAACTCTAATTAATAGTGGCACTTACCACACTCTAAACCACCCAAAGCTGCAGGAGTGATTTTCTCACCTTTCTTGATTTTCTCATGTGCTTCTATAATTTTATCATAGAATGCATTCCCTTTAGTTTCAAGTTTAGCGTCTTTATGACAGTTAACACACCATTTCATGGTAAGTGGAGAGTACTGATAAATCTCTTCCATTGTATCAACTGGACCATGACATGCAAAACAAACAGGTTCATTAGGTTTTAAGCCTTTTTCTTTTCTGATAGCTTCCTCACCTACAACAACGTGTTGAGAGTGGTTAAAGTAAGCAAAATCAGGAAGGTTGTGAACACGAACCCACTCAACTGGTTTTTCTTTCGAGTGATCATAAGTCATAGTTGCAGGATCATATCCAAGTGCAGTATAGATCTTTTGAATCTCTGGTGAAATCTCGCCATCATATTTCTCTGTTGCCTGTACTGATTTGTGACAGTTCATACAAACATTTAAAGATGGAATGGTTGAGTTTTTTGATTTAAATGCACCAGCATGGCAATATTGACAATCAATCTGATTGGTACCAGCGTGTAGCTCATGTGAGAATTTGATTGGTTGAACCGGTTGGTAACCAGTATGAACACCTGTATTCCACATTCCCATCCAGCCAAATGAACCCAAGGTTACAATTAAACATAAGATAAAGAAAAATACAAATTTCTTGTTTTTAAATAATCCTTTAATACCTGCTCCGAAAGAAACATTTTCTTCTTCAGCAAGAACAACTCCTTGTTTTTGAAGTATTAAACGCTCTAACATTTTTACTGCACGACCTAAAACGATCAATACAATAATAGATATTAGGATAATTGCGGCAACCCCTGCGATTGAGAAATTAGAAACACCTTCTGAAGCTCCTTCAGCTGCCGCTTTCTCTCCTTCTTTCTTTGGCTCACCTACTTTAGCGTAAGCTATAATATTTTTAATTTGATCATCAGTCAAACGCGGAAATGTAGTCATCTCTGCTGCTGAGAACTTCGAAGCCTCTATAGCTTGTTTGTCACCCGCATCAACCAATGCTTTCCAGTTTTTGACCCACTTGATTGCAAAAGCTTCATCAAGCTCATTAAATTTTGCTGTTAGTGCAGGACCAGTACTGTTACGATCTAACTGGTGACAAGAATTACAATTATCCTTAAATAGTTTGCGGCCCTCTACTACATCTTGTGCCTGTGTTGCAGAAACGATTAAAACAGATAGAGCCGTAAACATGAATGCCGACTTCCAAACTCTTCTAACGATCAATGAGATATCCCTCATAATGAGTATTTTATGCTATTTTTTAAAAAACTTTATAAACGTTATTGGCTTTTAAACTTAGGTCCTCCACCAAAACGTCCACAAAAGTAAAATTTATTAACTTACCAATGACAAATAAATGACAGTAAATACAATTTATAATCAATCTAAATAGTTCGTTTTTTATGCCTTAAACGATGAAAATCAGCAATTTTTTAAAAATCACTGATTCTCTTTTAAGTCCTACTTTCAAAGCAGGACTTGTTAATTTAAATTACATTTTTAATATCCACGCAAAGATCAGTGGCGCAACAATAGTTGCATCAGATTCTACGATGAATTTAGGTGTATGTATATCTAACTTACCCCAGGTAATCTTTTCATTAGGAACGGCTCCTGAATACGACCCATAAGAAGTTGTAGAATCAGAGATCTGACAGAAGTAACTCCAGAATGGGATATTCTCCATTTCCATATCCTGATATAGCATAGGAACTACGCAAATAGGAAAATCTCCGGCTATACCACCACCAATTTGAAAAAATCCAATTCCTTTACCTTCGCTATTTTTGATATACCAATCAGCTAGCCAACCCATGTACTCAATACCACTTTTCATAGTAGTTGCCTTAACTTCTGATTTCATTACATAAGAAGCAAAGATATTACCCATTGTAGAATCTTCCCATCCTGGTACTACGATAGGCAGATTCTTTTCTGCTGCCGCCAACATCCATGAGTTTTTAGGATCAATTTCATAATACTGCTCCAAGTCTCCGCTTAAAAGCATTTTATACATAAACTCATGAGGAAAATAACGTTCACCTGCGTTATCAGCATCTTTCCAGATTTTGTAAATATGCTTTTGCAGTCTACGAAATGCTTCCTCCTCAGGAATACAAGTATCCGTAACTCGGTTGTAATGGTTCTCTAACAAATCCCACTCGTCCTGAGGACTCAAGTCGCGATAGTTAGGTACTCTTTTATAATGTGAATGCGCAACAAGGTTCATGATATCTTCTTCCAGATTTGCACCTGTACATGAAATAATTGATACTTTATCCTGACGAATCATCTCAGCCAATGAAATCCCCAACTCCGCGGTACTCATCGCGCCAGCCAGCGTGATCATCATTTTACCACCTTCATCTAAGTGTGTTTCATATCCTTTAGCAGCATCCATCATTGCGGCTGCATTAAAATGGAGATAATTGCGCTCCATGAATTGAGATATAGGTCCTCTTGTTGTACTCATTTTGATCTTAATTTTGTTGTCGCAAAAATAGGCAAATAATCTTAATGCCCTAATTGTACTTCATCTCAAGTTCAAAACCTTAATAATTAATGTCAAACTACTCTCCCCTATTCCACCCCTATTATATCAAAACTCATATATTAATACTATTTAAGCCAAGCTTATTACCTTGTAAAATTCTAGTTAACATAAACAACATTACTTTCAATTACTGGCCTCAAAGTTGCTACGCAGATCAGATAATTAAATTTTTCCACTATTTTAGGCCGATGAAGAAAATTTCCCTTTGCACCATATTTGTTTTAATAGCCCTAAACTCGATGGCGCAAAAGAAACTAATAGAACGTTATTTATCTAATAAAACTGATTCATCTCGCAGGCCGAGCTTCATGCCCGTTCCCGTTTTTAGATACACACAGGAAATAGGTCTTGAGTTTGGTATCGGAGCTCTTTATTCTACTTATCTCGACAGAAAAGACCTTACCAACCGCAGCTCCAATTTTTCTACAGTTCTTTCTGCATCTACCAAAGGTCAATATAATATTTCCTTAAAAGGAGATGTATGGACTAAACAAAATACGCATCATTACATTGCTGAGGTCCGTTTTAAAAGAATGCCTTTCAACTTCTACGGTGTAGGCAATGAAACTCTGGCAGCAAACGAAGACAGACTAATACAAGGTTACGCGAAAGTCGGACTGGAAGCTGAAAAGCTGCTTGCACCACATATGTATACAGGGCTTTCTCTCGGTTTTGAGAATTATCATTTTTCCGACAAAGAAATAGGGGGCATTTTTACTACTGACCAAACATTAATCCATAAAATAGGAGGCTCTGTATTCTATGCAGGAATTTCTGAAACCTACGACACCCGAAATTCTAACAATTATACCACTAAAGGGTTCTACGGAAAGATAACTTATCAGTACGCTCCCGATTTCTGGGGAGGCGAGAATTTCACCGGAAGCTTAATAAAAGCCAATGTTCGCAACTTCTGGTCATTGTCGCCAAAATTTGTAATTGGAGTAAACGGCTTATTCCATTCTGTTCAGGGTAAAAACATACCATTTTATCTATTGCAACAAATGGGTAATGATGAAATGATGAGGGGCTATTATACTGGAAGATATAGAGAACAGAATTTACTTGCCACTCAGGCAGAACTCCGCTATCGTTATAACAACAGATTTGGCGCTGTCATATTTGGAGGTACGGGTCAGGTATTTCATAACGGCGACCTATCTATTAAAAGCTTCAAGCCTTCCTATGGGGCAGGTGGACGTTATTTCTTTGATCCTGAAAAGGGTTTAAGTGTACGTGTAGATTATGGCATTGGCGAAAAACGTGCAAATGAAAAACGCCAAACCGGTTTTTACATCAGTCTGGCGGAGGCGTTTTAAAATATGCTTAGAATTCTTTAATTTCCTGTAACACTTTATAGGTACCGGCTCTCAAATTGAATCTCACAAAAGGAACGTCTCTAACTTCCGCTTTCCCTTTTTGGGTAAAGCTTGCATTGTTTGCTATTGCGGTATGATCAGTACCATTAAACCTGATCTTATCTGCTTTGATACTGATCTGGTCATTGGCCATTTTCACATCTCCATAGAGCATTACATCTCCCAGGCCGTTAACATAAATGGTCGAATCTTGTGCAGAACAAGAAAATTTGCCATAAGCGCCATCTACTTCAAAGCCACTGGACCCGCGAAACACTTTTTGCTGTCCCTCTGAATGGAGCCTGTAGGAGATAGTATCTGAAGGGGGCGCTTCCTTAACCTTGTATATTTCTATCATTGAGCCATATCCCTTGCCGTATTTAGTTTCTATTTCTTTATCCGTACTTCTGAAAGTCATGCTCCTATTCTTGAACTGATTAACAGTTAACGCTTTAAATTTCTGTTCGGAATATTGCTTGCCTTCGTATACCAGCAACAGCTTTTTGTCTCTTTCAAGGCTTATACCACCACCTTCACCCGACGCATCAATCTCTATGTTGTCATAACGGCGGCCATCCTGATCTTTCTGGGCGTACCGGATATACGGCTTACCTGAAGCGCGCGCTTTATCCCGGGCTATTGCATTTTCCCGGTCAATTCTAGTAGCGTATTCAATCTTATTATTTTTGGAGCTGATCTCGATTTTAGTTTCCAGATACACAATGGACTTTAAACAACTGGGACTAATCTTGGTCAGGATATCGATGCCATAAGATTTACCGTCGATGACCACTTCAGAATATCTATTGATGTTACGGGATCCAAGCATCCATAGGGTATCAGAGGGGGCATCCCCAACATCGGGCTTTTCTGTTTTTAATAGTTCCTGAGGCATAGCAGGCTGTAAAGAAGCACTCTCATTATGGGAAGGTGTAACAGGTGTTTGTTTTATTGTTTCATCAGGAAGACGTGCATAGACTACTTGCACAGCAAAGGCCCATGTTAGTGCCAGCCCTACAGGCAGCACCGCGAGATATGTTAACTTTTTCATATTTTTTGATTGGTTAGTAAACAACATTTCGATTCTTCCTTTTAGCGGATTACGGACAAAACTATGCGCCAAAGAAGGATTATTTTTCCTCACTGCCATAGCCAGCAACAGATTGGCATAAGGTATATCGCCTATGGTCAAAGAAGTTTCTCTATCGGCTTCATATTCATGCACTTGTTCCAGCGCCCTGTCGTACAGGTAAATCAAAGGATTGAACCACAACAGCGCTTTACTGGCAGAGATGAGGAGTTTGTCGACTGAATGATATCTGGCAACGTGTACTTGTTCATGTTGCAGGATCACTTTCATTTCTTCTACAGTTAACTCCTGCTGGTCTACAAAAACGTAGTTTAAGAACGAGCAGTTGGTAAAACCATCGGGTTTAAAAACAACCTTTAGCCTCCCGACCTTCAGGCTCACCTTTTGGGTATATTTTAGCAGTTGCAGAGCCTGAAAGATAAACACCCCAAACATACTGACCGCGATTATCCAGTAAGAGACAAAAAGAACTTCTTGCCAATTGATCGGCATTGTGTCTTCAATAGCCCCAGGCAGCGGGTTTGGATTGGCCAGCGCAGGGTTCCGAAGGTCTGTAAAGTTGCTGGTATGAACTGCGATATCCTGTTTCAGCTGTGCCGGATCTATGGCGGATCTTTGCACCTGAAGCTGCGTAGCCGGAATGATAAAACTGATGATCAGGGTGCTGAGCAGATAAATTCTGTTGATATTAAAAAAGGTCAGCGTTTGCAGGCAGAAATAATAAAAAGCATAAAAAAAAGCCGTACAGGCACTTACTTTTAGCAGGTAGATCAACCATTCCATATTACTTTTTACTTTTGTTAGTGAGTGAATGTTTTGTTATTTCAGCTAGGCTGGGGCGTTTCAGAAATCGTTTTTAGTCCCGACCTAGAAATCAGGCATTCCCGAAAGCACTTCGTAGGTTCCCTGGTCAATATCAATTTTCAGTAAAGCGCATTCAACGGCGTTCTTTCTTCCTTGGAAAGTAACACTCGCATTTTGCACGATCGCTGTGCGTGTTTTTGCATCAAACTGGATTTTGTCTCCATTCAGGGTACTGCGCTTACCGTTAATGATTTTAGCATTTCCAAACAGCGTGATGTACTGCTTGTCTTTGCTATAGACAACGGAATCCGTTGCCCTATATTCAAATTTTTCATCCCCGCTTTCTGAAATGACTGTTGAAGAACCACGTGTCACGCCAGGTCTTTGCCTTGTTGTATTGATATCTTCATTCTCAAATTGCAGGATCAGATCGTATTGATCACCGTATTTGCTGAACAACTCCGGGTCATCTTTGGTATACCCATAGTTTATGCCGGTCACGTTATAGGCAGGGTTACCGCTCATTTTTAGTGCTTGTTTTTCAGAAAAGATCTCTCCGTCAATAGATAAAGCAATCCGATAACCCTTCGGGAAAGAAGCTTGAGCGAAACTAGTACCGAATCTCACCAGAATTTCATCCTGTTTATGTCCATACAACGTGACGGGATATCTGCTGTAGAATCTACCTTGGGCTTTCATTCGTATTCTGATTTTTGCAGTTTCTATTTCTGCTTTCGTCGCATACGTTATTTCGTTTTTCCAAGTAGAGATTTCAGCCTTTCTATAGGAAAACTTTCCAAGACTCATGCAGGCAGGACTGATCCTTGTCAATATCTCGCAGGGGTATTCCTTTCCATCGATGAACACCGCTGGGTTTTCGCCCAATTCAACGTTGTCTATAAGTCTTACCTGGGCATCAGGTTCTTCTTTGGTTGCCGGCAGCGGCTGCTTGCTGAAAGCAGCTTCTTTACCTCCGGTCAAAGCCGCGCTGAGCGGGATTGACCGCGGTACTGCGAGTTTTTGAGAGATGGATAAGTTGTCCGCAGCGCTTGCTTTAATTTCAGCATATACGATCTGCACGCCAAACAACCATAACAGTGCCAACCCAGCCGGCACAAAAGAGAGGTACGTTAATTTTTTCATATTTTTTGATTGGTTAGTAAACAACATTTTGATCCGCTCCTTTACAGGGTTCTTAACGAAACTATGTACCAGCGGCGCATGTCGGCTGCTGACAGCAAGTGTTAACAACAGGTTCGCGTAAATCGTATTGCCCAAGAGGGAAGAAGTTTCCTTGTCTGCTTCATACTCATGTGTCTGCTCCAAGGCCCTGCCGAAGAAATATATGGGCGGACTAAACCATAATAATGCCTTGCAAATGCCGAGCAATATCTTATCTGCAGAATGGTACCGTGCCGCATGTACACTTTCATGATGCATAACTGCCGTCAGGATATCTTCGTCGAGCTCCTGCTGGTCAATAAAAACATAGTTCAGGAAGGAGCAATTGGTGAACCGACCGGTTTTCTGTACAATCTTGAGTGGTCCCACTACTGCTACAACTTTCCGGCTGTACCAGAGTAGCGTAGCGACTTGTAAGAGTAATACCAAAAGGATAGTCAGAGCTACGCCAAAATAGACTGTACCTAGAATATTTACCCAATTCAACTCCGGAGCGGTAACAACTGGCCGGATTGGTAACGACGCTGACATTTGTCCATCGGGGAGGGGCCTTGCATTTGCTCTTGGAAATACCTCCATTGAAGACTCACTGGTATAACCCACTGTAGCCAGTGGCTGCGGTGCATCTGATTTTAGCTGCACCTGTAGCACGGGGATCAAAAAACTCAGGAGCATTGTACTGAGCAGGTAAAATCTGTTCAGGCTGAAGAAGGTGAGCTTTTGAAAGAAAAAGTGATAGAGCGCATAAAATAAACCAAGACAGGTACTTACTTTAAGCAGATAGGTAAGCCATTCCATATCATTTGGTGTTTTTATTAATCAATGCTTTAAGCTCAACTATATCGGTTTCACTTAGTGATTGCTCCTTTACCATGAAGGAAAGCAGACTAATGGGTGAATTATCAAAATAACCGGAAAACAGCTTTGAAAAAGTAGTGCGAGTGTAGTCGTCTTTGCTTATTGCAGGAAAATACTCGTAGGTTTTACCATAGGCTTTATATCCCAGATAACCCTTTTTTTCTAGAAGTCTTACTATTGATGAAATGGTATTATAGGGAGGCTTAGGTTCCTCTTCCATTTCTTCGATGATATCTTTTACAAATGCTTTCTGGAGTTTCCAGATGATTTGCATAATACGTTCCTCTGCTTTGGTTAATTCTTCCATAACCTAAAGCTATAACTTATATTTCAGTTTTACAACTGCTTTTTCAGTTTAAAAACTGAAAAAGCAGTTGTAAAACATAATCAGCTGATTATCAATATAATTATTTTAAAACTTTATTTTAAAATGCTCTTCGACTTGTCCTTTTCTAAAATAAACCAACCCAATCCAGAACAGATCAACCGTAACAACAACGTCGGGATGATTCTTGATCTCTTGCCATGCCTCTTTCATTCCCTTACTCCAATATATATCATCAAATATTAGCAGCGAATTTTCATGAACCTTAGGTAAACACCAGTTGAAATAGTTCAACGTAGCTTCTTTTCTATGATTACCATCGATATATACAAAATCCAGTTTCTCTGCATTAGCTATAACTTCAGGCAATAGTACATCAAAATTACCAACTTGTAACTCAACATTTTCTAAATCAAGTTCCTTAAAATTATTATATGCAACCTTCGCAGTTTCAGGACATCCTTCAATTGTAATAACCTCTGCTTCCGGACATGCCTTTGATAAATAAGCGGTAGTTATTCCCAAACAAGTTCCCAATTCAATAATGTTTTTGGGCTTACTGTCCTTTGCTAAACGATATATCAACTGAGCCAAGGCAGGATTCTTTAATGCGTTCTTTGCAATCTGACTTACTTTCTTTGTTCGGTTCTTATTTAAGTGAGAACCTGCACCCAAATCAGTCACAGTAACTAAAGAATCGTCATTAAAAAGTTTTTTTCTCTGCGCTTCAATACTTTTGTATTCAATTTTAGACTTAAAATCGTAAATTACCTCATCAGTAAGTTTATAAACAAATGGGGAATGGGTACCATGCCTACTTTTTGAGGTAAAGCGATGCTTCAGATAATCACTGATAAAGTTAAAAACCATAGCCGCAAAAATAGGGATTCAAATTTATATGTTTAATGGAAAACATTAAAGAAATAACTGCTTTAGTAAAACTTCTTGATGATCCTGATCAGGAAATATATCAACACGTTGAAGGACGACTGCTTGAATATGGTAATGAGGTCATCGATTATCTTGAAAATGCCTGGGAGCATTCATTGGATTCTTTACTTCAGGAAAGAATTGAAAACCTTGTACACAAAATACAGTTCGCTAACGTAAAGGAAGATCTTAATTTGTGGTATCAGAGTGGAGCATTTGATTTACTGCAAGGTGCATTGGTTATTAACCGCTATCAGTATCCCGACCTTGATGAAGATAAGATAATCCTTCAGATAGAAGAAATAAAGAGAGAAATCTGGATGGGCTTACAATATGAGATGAGTTCGATTGAAAAGATAAAACTCATTAACCACATCTTTTACAATATTTACGGCTTTAGTGGAAACACCAAAAACCATCACGATCCTCAAAACTCTTATATTAATCAGGTATTAGAGAGTAAAAAAGGTAATCAAATCTCTCTTGCCATCATTTATTCTATACTAGCTCAAAAGCTAGATATCCCCGTTTACGGTGTAAATCTGCCTCAGCACTTTATTTTAGGATATATTGATGAGAGTAAACGTGAAGAACAGGAATTCGGCGTACTTTTTTATATCAACGCCTTTAACAAGGGAGCTATATTTGGCAAACACGATGTAGACCAATTTCTTCGTCAGCTAAACCTCGATCCTCTTCCCGGATTTTATGCCCCCTGCAGCAATGTAGAGATCATCAGACGCGTAATTCGCAACCTTATATCTGCTTATGAGAACCTGGGCTCAAAAGAAAAGGTCGAAGAACTTAAAGAGCTACAGGATATCCTGGCAAATACAGAGCTTTAAGCTATAGAAGCTTATTGCTCTTCATCCAATTTATCAGTCTTTCAAACCAATCATCTGATGTGGTCTTGTTGTTCAAACCAAAACCATGCCCACCGCCTTGGTACAAATGCATCTCTGCCTTAACTTTGTTAGTTACCAATGCCTGATTAAAAACAATACTATTTTGTACTGGCACGCCATCATCATCGTTAGCGTGAACCAAAAAAGTGGGCGGTGTTTGTGGTGTTACGTGCCTCTCGTTAGAGAAGTACTCTTTCTGAGTTTGCGTAGCATTAACACCAGCCAAATTATTAGCAGAACCTGTATGTGGAGTTTCTAAAAATGAAATCACAGGGTATATCAAGATTGAGAAATCTGGTCTCAAACTCAGTTCCTCCTTATTCTCAATTTTTACATCATTATAATGAACCGTTAATGTCGAGGCCAAATGTCCTCCTGCCGAGAAACCCATAATCCCAATTTTGGCAGGATCAATGTTCCATTTCCTGGCTTGCTTTCTTACCAGATAAATAGCTTGCTCTGCATCCATCAAAGGCCCAAATGACTTATCTACCATAATGGCCTCGTCCGGCAAACGATACTTTAAAACAAAAGCAGCCACTCCTACATCAGTAAACCGCTTTGCAACATTATAGCCCTCATGATTAATAGCTAAAATACCGTATCCACCACCCGGGCAAATTATAACAGCTGCACCAGTAGCTTTTTCCTTTGCAGGCAAAAACAATGTAAGTGTTGGTTCAGATACTTTACTAACACGCATTATCCCATCATCTCCAACAGGAGATGATTCTTTAAAGCTATCAGGTGTTGGTTTTGATCCCGGTATTACACCGGGATATAATTTAACTATCTCCTGAGCCTTCAAACTAACTGTACACATTAGTATCATCAATATTGAGGTAAAATATTTCATCTTTAAAATTCCATTAAATATGCCTTTAAAAAGTCGTTAATATCTCCATCCAGCACAGCCTGCGGATTTGAGGTTTGGTAATTGGTCCGATGATCTTTCACCCTCCTGTCGTCCAGCACATAGCTCCTGATCTGTGACCCCCACTCTATCTTTTTCTTGCTTCCTTCTACCAAAGCTGTAGCCTCCATACGCTTGCGCATCTCAATCTCATAAAGCTGCGACTTCAATAACCGAATAGCATTTTCTTTATTCTGAAGTTGTGAACGCGACTCCTGATTCTTAATGACGATTCCGGAAGGTTTATGATATAGGCGAACCGCGGTTTCTACCTTGTTTACATTCTGTCCACCTGCACCTCCCGACCTAAAGGTTTCAAACTCTATCTCAGAGTCTTTTACTTCAATTTCTATAGTGTCATCCACCAATGGATATACATAAACTGAAGCAAAAGAAGTATGTCTTCTTGAATTGGAATCAAAAGGAGAGATCCTTACAAGTCGATGTACTCCATTTTCTCCCTTCAAATATCCGTAAGCAAATTCACCTGAAATTTCAATTGTAACTGTTTTAACACCTGCAACCTCCCCTTCCTGGTAATCCTGCTCACTTACTTTGTAGCCATTTTTCTCCGCCCACATTATGTACATACGCATTAGCATATAAGCCCAGTCGCAACTCTCTGTACCTCCGGCACCGGCGGTAATCTGCATTACGGCATTCAGTTGGTCTTCTTTGGTTTTGAGCATATTTTTTAGCTCAAGATCTTCCACCGCATTTACACACAGATCAAATTGTTCTTGCATTTCTGCTTCAGTCGCGTCCCCACTCTGCCAGAAGTCGAAAAGTACCTCGGTATCTTCCATCAGGCTATTGACGTGTTGCCAGCCATCTGTCCACACTTTTTTTGAGTTGATTTCAGCAATATGTTTTTCGGCTTTCTTGGGGTCGTCCCAAAAATTTGGCTGCAAGGTAAGCTCCTGCTCTATACGGATATCTTCTAATCGATTCTCGACGTCAAAGATACCTCCTCAGCGACGCTACTCTGTCCCTTAAATCCTGAATTTGTTCTTTTGTCATAATCACAAATATATAATTATAAAACACAAATGGCTACTTAAACAATGTTTAAATAGCCATTTAGGATTGTCGAAGGGCTAATTAAAAAGTCCCTTTAATTTATCTATAATTCCATCACCTTTACCTTCTTCACCTACCGCATCATCCTTATTCCCTGTAAACATTACTGTAATGTCCGAAAGATCAAATTTGCCGTCGGGGCCTGCAATATGCCCTATTACATCCTTAAAATTAAATGAACTATCGTTTGGGTCATTCGTCTTATTTACAAACTTCTCCATTATACCCGGGATAATGGAAGCCGCAATATTTTTAGCCGAATCTATATTAATACCTAAACCTGCTAACTTTTCCGTAAAACCTGAAGATGCCTGCTCAACAACAGAGCTTACATCTCCGCTTTTAAACGTATCTACTAAACCTGCAATATCACCTGATGACAGCTTTTCTTTAAGCGCGTCAATAATAGAACTTGATGCAGCAGTAATAGCTGCTTCGTTTTGTTCATTTGGAACTTCACTATTATTCACAATAGCGTCCTGAACATTTTCTGTTACTAATTGTTTTAAATTCTCAATCATAGCTAGTTTTATTTAACAGCAATTGCATTGCTTTTTATACCTAAATATACCTAAAATAATTTTCAAGTATATACTTCATATTAAACTATGTTTATCATTAAAACATTAAATCTCAACTTTCAAATTTTGTGAAATAAAATAAACCATTACATTTACAAAAACACTAATATTATGCTTCCTACAGTAAACTTTACAGAAACGGCCGCCTATAAATACCTGGCAGATCACTTTATAAACATCAATGAAAAGAGCTTAAAGCAACTATTCGCAGAAGATGAAGCACGCTTTGAGAAATTTTCATTAGTATTTGAAGATATTTTGGTCGACTACTCTAAAAACAGAATTGATGATACCACTATAGCTTTACTTATTCAATTAGCAAGAGAATGTAAATTAGACGAAGCCATAAAAGCAATGTTTGGCGGAGACAAAATTAACCAGACAGAAGGCAGACAAGTACTTCATGTTGCATTACGCGAACCTGCTGATGGAGAAATTTTAGTAGATGGCAAGAATGTCGTTAATGATGTACACCATGTACTTTCTAAAATGGAAAAATTCAGTAATGCAATTATTTCCGGAAGCTGGAAAGGCTATACAGGCAAAGCAATTACCGATGTCGTGAATATAGGTATTGGGGGTTCAGACTTAGGTCCCGTAATGGTTACCGAAGCTTTAAAGGCATACAAGAATCATTTAAATATGCATTTTGTATCAAATATAGATGGCACTCACATTGCTGAAACATTAAAAGAGGTTAACCCCGAAACAACACTTTTCTTAATTGCCTCTAAAACTTTCACTACTCAGGAAACAATGACCAATGCAAATACTGCAAGAAGTTGGTTTCTGGAAAAAGGAGGTAAAGCCGAAGATGTAGCAAAGCACTTTGCAGCCTTATCAACCAATGCAAAAGATGTTTCAGCATTTGGAATTGATACCGAAAACATGTTTGAATTCTGGGACTGGGTAGGCGGAAGATACTCGTTATGGAGTGCTATCGGATTACCAATTTCATTGAGCATAGGTTTCGATAATTTCAAACAACTATTAGCAGGAGCTCATGCAGCAGATCAGCATTTTGAAACTGCAGAATTTGAAATCAACGTCCCTGTATTATTAGGCCTTATAGGTATTTGGTACATCAACTTCTTTAATGCAGAAACACAAGCTATTTTACCTTACGATCAATATATGCATCGCTTTGCTGCTTATTTCCAACAAGGAGATATGGAAAGTAATGGTAAACATGTAGACCGTAATGGCAATGATGTAACTTATGAAACAGGTCCTATTATCTGGGGCGAACCTGGCACAAATGGTCAGCATGCCTTTTATCAGTTAATACACCAGGGTACACGCCTTATTCCTTGCGATTTTATTGCTCCTGCTCAAAGTCTAAATCCTATTGGTGATCACCATCCAATTCTTTTGTCAAATTTCTTTGCCCAAACAGAAGCATTGATGAATGGAAAAACCAAAGAGCAGGTGGTAGCAGAACTTAAAAAAGAAGGAAAATCAGATGAAGAGATCAATAAATTAGCTCCATTTAAGGTTTTTGAAGGTAACAGACCAACTAACTCAATCCTTTTAAAGAAAGTTACGCCATTTAGCTTAGGGAATTTAATAGCCATTTACGAGCACAAAATTTTCGTACAAGGAATTATATGGAATATCTTCAGCTTTGACCAATGGGGTGTTGAGCTTGGAAAACAGCTTGCGAAAAGCATTTTACCGGAACTTGCAGATAACAAAGATGTTTCCTCTCATGATGGCTCAACCAACGGATTGATCAATCAATACAAGGCCTGGAGAAGCTAGTTATCAAACTTGTGACAATAATACGCGTTTTGGCATTAAACCTTTTGTATGTTAATTTGTTCTAACCCAACAGAGTAGCATAATCATTTTTTTGATTAAGAAGGTTTAATGCTATTTTATTTGTAAATTGATATATATAAACATTTAAAATAACTTATCATGAAGACGCTTAAGAACACATTATTACTAGCTTTTTTGTTTGTTGCGATACAAGTTTCCGCTCAAACAGATAAAGAAACCACAACTAAATTGGTAGATGCCAAAACATTGGTATTTAATGCTACAACCGCATTACCAATGGCAAATATGGACCTTAATAAGGTTATGGCAAGGTTCCCTGGTGGACAAGGAAGTGGAGCAATTCAACTTACTGGATCTCAATATCAGTTAACAATAGCTAAAGATAGTGTAGAAGCATATTTACCATACTATGGTAGGGCTTTTAGTGCAAACATTGGTTCTACTGATTCCGGCATCAAGTTTAAATCTAAAGATTTCACTTACAAGACCGATAAAAAGAAAAAAGGAGGATGGCTTATAACCATCCAACCAAAAGACGTTAAAGATGTACAATCACTTACTTTAAGTGTTGGAGAAAAAGGGTATGCAGTGTTAAACGTAACAAGTACTTACAGACAACCAATTGCATTTAACGGCTACATTAGCGAGCCTGTTGCTCCATCTAACAATACACCGGCTAAATAATTCAAGAAAGGCGTTAGTTCTATTTTACAGGAACTAGCGCTATTTCAAAAAGTTTAGGCCATTTCTTACCGGTAACAAACAGACGTTTACCTTGCTTATCCCAGGCTATACCATTTAAAACATCATTTAAGATACTGTCTTCCGACTTAAAGTATCCTTTAGGCAATAAGCCATTCAAATCAATTTTTTGCTCTACAATGCCTGTTTTAGGATTTATTACCACTAAATAATTCTGCTGATAGATATTAGCGTAAATCTTTCCATCTATATATTCAAGCTCATTAATAGAATCAACTGCTCCAAGATTGTCATAAACATCTATAACACTTTCATCCTTAAAAGTATCTCTGTTCATAAAATAAAGGCGATTTGAGCCATCCGACATGATAAGTTGTTTTCCATCAAAACATAAACCCCAGCCCTCTCTACTTGTTTGATAAGGAAAGGTACCTAGTTGTTTAAAAGTTTTGGCATCATATACGAAACCCTGGTTTGCTTTATAGGTTAACATTACAACCTTATCGCCTACAAGTGTAGATCCTTCTCCAAAATACTGTTTATCAAGATCTATCTTTTGTAAAGCCTTACCAGTAGCTAAATCCACCCATCTCAAAGTAGAAAACCCATTTTCACCAGTACTTTCAAGAAGCCTTCCATTATGATATTCCAATCCCTGAGTATATGATGAGGTATCATGAGGGTAAGTTTTAACAATTTTATAAGTGAACATCTCAGGTTTTAAACCCGATTTTAATACAATATTAATTGTAGAGGTATCTTTTTTACTTCCATCATCAGTTATCGCAGTAATCAGCTTATAACCCACCGCAAATCCATTTGTTTTTACAGTTATAGGTTCAATACCATTCTTTGTTGTAATCACCTTTCCATCCACCAGATAAGTAACTGACTTAATCTGCTTGTCTTTCGGAGCATCCAGTTCCACTTTTACATCATCACCCAAACTAAATGTTTGCCCTTGCTCCGGAGCTTTAAATCCTACAACAGAAACAGAGGGTTCATTCTTACATGAAATGATAAATGAAACACTGAATAGTAGAGAAAGAAACGATATTACCTTAAAGAAATTGGTGTTATTTTTAACTAGGCCAGAATGCATCTTCTATATGATTTATTTTATAAAGGTGTCTATTTTCAAAAACAATTGCAATAACATCGAAACGAATTTCTCCTTCATGATGATTCATTTCAATATAAGCAGATGAAGCATACTCCAGTTGTCGTTCTTTCTTACTGCTTACAAAATCTTCGGGCTCACCATAATCTATTGAACTTCTTGTTTTTACTTCAACAAAAATTATTGTTCCCCCTTGGTTAGCTATAACGTCAACTTCAGCTCTTCCGTACCTCCAATTCATTTTTAGTATCCGGTAGCCCAGATTTTCTAAATACTCCTTAGCAATATCTTCTCCGCGTTTGCCTAAATCGTTATGACTTGCCATTACTTTAATATAACCGTCCCCAAATACTTAGAAATATCTCTTTCCACGGCTTTTATCATGATGTGGCGCTGCATTAAAATCTCCTGATTTACAGGGTCTGCCTCGCTGGCAAGCTCCTTTGTTATATCAGTAAGCATCTTACCAATTTTACCCTTTTTAAGATGATAAAGGCCTCCAAAGATTGTCTTCTTTAAGTTTATACTTTCATCCCTAACGTAAATATTATGCCTGTTTTCCCAATTTTCACTCAACGAATAAGGCGAAGTTGATAACGTAATCGCAAGATCGACTATTCTCCTATCCGCATTTTTAATAAACTGACTTGCCACAGGAAGATGCCCGTTTTCTATTTCTTCTCTATAAGTGTTTATAATAAGCTTACATATTTCATCTTCAAAACTAACATCAGCTAAATTCTGTATGATAAAAGATCCAATGTACATATTATCTATTTTGTCCCAGGTAACCAGCTCGTGCCCGAATGCCAATAACAATCTAACAATTTCGCGTTCCTGTATAAGATTGTGATCTGTAGATTCAACTTGCTCTACCGATCCGGCCGACTCTCCCGGATTCTCAAAAAGATTATCTGGCGGTCCGTCTTGCTGATAAGGGGTTTGCTGATATGAGCTTGGCTGAAACGAAGATTGTTGAGATTGATTACCCCCACTCGCCTTTTTAAATTTGGCTGCCCTAATTTTATTTAGCTCAGAAAGCAGTATTCTTTCTTCAACTTGCAACAAGCCACTGCATTCCCTTATAAAAACCGAAGCCTTAATATCATCAGGTATTTTAGCAATACTTTCTACAATATCCCTAATAATACCTGCCCTTTTGATGGGGTCAGTCCCAGCTTCTTTTAATAAGATACTGGCCTTATATAAAATGAAATCCTTCCGGTTATTTTCAATGTATTTCTTAAACTCTCCCGATCCCACATGATGCATGTATGAATCCGGATCATGGCCATCAGGAAAAAGAACAACCTTAACATTCAATCCCTCTTCAAGGATCATATCTAATCCACGCAAGGAGGCTTTAATACCGGCCGCATCACCATCATAAAGAATAGTGACATTTTCCGAGAACCTACCTATCAGCCTTATTTGTTCAGTTGTTAGCGACGTTCCGGAAGATGCTACAACATTTTCTATTCCTGCCTGATGAACAGCCAAAACATCGGCATATCCTTCAACCAGATAGCAATTATCAGCATCTCTAATAGCTTTCTTTGCATGAAACAAGCCATAAAGCACATTAGATTTATGGTAGATATCACTCTCCGGAGAGTTTACATACTTAGGAACATTTTTATCAGTTTTTAATGTTCTACCACCAAAACCAATTATCCTGCCCGTAAAATTATGAATGGGAAATAGAACCCTGCCCCTAAAGCGATCATAAAGTCTGCCCTTATCATTTCTGATTGCAAGACCAGTCTTTTCAAGATACTCTTCCTTATGCCCGGCTGCAACTGCACTCTGAATCAAAGCATCCCATGAATCAGGAGAATAACCCAGTTGGAATTTCTTTAGTATATCCTCTCTAAAGCCACGCTCCTTAAAATAACTTAAGCCAATTGCCCTGCCATCCTCACCTGTCCAAAGTTCATTGGCAAAGTAATTTGCAGCATATTCAGAAACGATATATAAACTCTCCCGCGCATTCTGCGCTTCTATATTTTGAGGCGACTGAACAGTCTCCTCTACTTCAATATTGTATTTATTGGCAAGGAACTTAAGTGCCTCCGGATAGGAGTACTTCTCATGATCCATAATAAAGTGAACAGAATCGCCCCCTTTACCACACCCAAAACATTTATAAATTCCCTTAGCTACCGATACGTGAAACGAAGGGGTTTTCTCATTATGAAATGGACAATTTCCTATTAAACTTGTACCGCGTTTTTTTAGAGTTACAAAATCACCAACTACCTCCTCAATACGAGCGGTTTCTGTGATTTTGTTTATGGTATCCTGATCAATCATTCCCTATTATTTATCCTCTCTCTTCCAAATGCAGCAAAATGCTGAAATCTATTTTACCAATGGCAATAACTTTTCTGCTAAAGTCTGATTGCCCTTTTCATTTAAATGAACACCATCAGAAGTTAAAATGCCTTTATCTTTATCTTCAGGATTATGCTCAGTATTATAAGTCTTAAATATTGTCCTCAAATCACAAAGCGGAAGGCTATTTTTAGCAGCCAGTTCTCTTATTGCACCAGAATACTTATCTAAGTCTCCATCCATTTCATTTACGCCATTCTTTTTCTCTCCAATTACTGCCGGAGTACAAAGAACAACCTTAGCTCCATTTGCCTGAATTTTATTAATTAATGCCTGATAAAACTTTATGAACTTATCGTAATCAGTACCTGTTCTACTCGATTGTTTGTGCCATACATCATTAACCCCTATATAAATAACTACCAGATTTGGTTTTTTATTCAACACATCCTCTTCCATGCGCAGATAAAGATCGTATACTTTATTACCTCCAATACCAGCACCAATAACCTCATATTTTGTCGGATCAAGTGCTTTCTTTATCAGATCAACATATCCACCCGGCTCTACACCGGCCTGAGTAATAGAATCACCAAAGAAGATGATCTTTTTAGGTTTATTATTCATGGCAGAGAAAAATAATACGATAAGAAATGCTGACAGCAATGTGAGTGATTTGAAGGAAGTTTTCATCATTATAATTTTTAATAGCAAAAGCCTAAAGCGCTTAATACGAAGTTAAAAAATTACTTGCCTTTTCCAAGGTGATAATCTTTATGGACGATCAAAAAACTGGCCCTTTCTTCCTTCTTTAAAGGATAATCCCAATTCCCTTGATAAGAGATTTTAGTAGGTAGCTTTTCATCACCAAAATAACTAGTTTCTATGTTCATCTGTACATTAAAGTCAAACAGCATATTGCTATACTTCATATCAACATAGCGACCAAGGATTTCGAAATTACGCTTATCAAATATAGTAGTAAGCTCTTTAATCATCAAGCCATCTTTAGTTCCATTACTCAAATCCTTCTTCACTGTAACTTTAAAACGGTACACGGGAATAGAATCTAAATAGGTTCCACTGTAATAACTATAATCATAATACTGGCGCATATTAGCGGTAAATATTGCTGTTTTATCCCCGATAAAAGGCAGCCCTTTAATTGGTTTTCCGGGCGCAAATATTAAGGTCTTTAATTTATCTTTATATCCTGCATTTGCCCCATCACCTTTGCCTTTTGCATCCTCTTCAGAAAACTCTGTTTTGTAGGCATTCAGAAAGATGAAATCAAACATTTCAATCGTGTACAACTGATATTTACCATTCTTTCGATAAAGCTTTCCGGTGTCCTGTTTCGCAAGATACACCATCTTCTCAGGACCTTCTCCGGTATGTTTAATCTTACGATAGATCCGTCCATCCACTTTATTTTTCTTATCATAAGAGTAGATGTTGTTCTCTGCAGTGAAATTATACTTTTTCATATTCTTGAAAGCCTTATAAAAGCTTTCATCAGTAATAATGGCATTGATAAATGTCTCTACCCCAAATTTCTGGGCAGAGATATTTACGGCCGAATCAAGCTGTATTGTTTTGATGGTATCCGGATTAAAACGATCAATCTCCTGAGAAAATCCTTGTAAAGTAATTCCAATTAACACAGCTAGCAAAAGTATTTTCTTCATCTGTTTTTAGTAGTCCCGATAAAAATTAATTCCCCAATTGCTTAAGCGCAATATAGGCCATTAGTCCTGTCGAGGTCTTTAGCGCATCTTCATCAATATCAAAGTTAGGCGTATGAACAGAATACGTTGTTCCTTTTTCTTTATTGCCGGTACCTAACCTGTAAAAACAAGCATCCGTAACCTGCGAATAATAAGCGAAGTCCTCTGCCGCCATCCAGATATCCAAATCAATCACATTCTCTTTACCCAAATAATCCTCAGCAAAAGCACGTGCATTTGCAGTTAATTTTTCTTCATTAATCAGGTAAGGATAACCATCCATGATTCTAAAATCACAGCTTCCACCCATACTTTCGGCAATGCCTTCAGCCATTTTCTTCATTAAACGCTTAGCCTCTTTACGCCATTCTTCGTTTAACGTTCTGAACGTGCCTTCAATCTTTACCTCGTTAGGAATGATGTTGGTTGCACCATTAGCCTGCACCTTTCCAAAAGAAAGTACTGAAGGTAATCTTGGATCTGCATTTCTACTCACGATCTGTTGCAATGCAATAATAATATGTGAAGTGATCAATACAGGATCAATATTTTGATGAGGCTGCGCACCATGACCTCCTTTACCATGAACTGTTACATACAATTCATCGGTAGAAGCCATATAGATACCCGAACGGAAACCAACTTTTCCTGTGTCAATTAAAGGCATTACATGCTGTCCAACTATCGACTGTGGTTTAGGGTTCTCAAGTACTCCTTCTTTAATCATAATACTCGCACCACCAGGCAAAACTTCCTCAGCAGGCTGAAAGATCAGTTTTATAGTACCACCAAATTCAGCTTTCAAGCTGTTTAAAATGTAAGCGCTTCCTAATAAAGAAGAACTATGTACATCATGCCCGCAAGCATGCATTACCCCAGTATTTTTAGATGCATAAGGTTTTTCATTAGCTTCCAATATAGGCAAAGCATCCATATCGGCACGCAAAGCGACGATGTTATCTGATGGAAGATCTCCTTTAATAATCCCAACAACCCCGGTATTGGCCATATCAGAAAAAGGAATGCCCCAATCCGTCAAATGTTTTTTAATAAATGCTGAGGTTTCAAACTCTTTAAATGAAAGTTCTGGATTTGAATGAAGATGCTGACGGTAGCCAACAACTTGCTCAAAAATATCATTAGAGAGTGCCTGGATCTTATCTTTCTGTATCATCGCTATATTCTAAATTAGGTGCATTAATTTTTTCCCTGAAAACAAATAAAGTAGGGAAAGTACTTCTTAGTTCATTCATAAATCGCTGAGCTTCTAAACGTGTCCGGAAATCTCCTACTCTCAAATAGTAGTTTGGCTCTTTATAAGTGATATAAGTATTAACGGATGGGTAAAGTGAATTAAATTTTGATTGCTCGCTAAAAACCTGTCTTCTGTCCGACCCATAAAACACCTGGACTCTATATCCCATTTGAGATACCACAGGGCCTGGTTTAACAGCTACAGCACCAGAGCCTGCAGGCTTCGTGTTTAGCGCTATGCGTTTCGCTATTAAGCTGTCTATCATTGGATCCTTAATTATAGTAACCTGACCTCTGGTTTGAGCAAACAAGCCGAAAGAGCAACAACAGAATAACGCAGCAAATAGTAGTTTCATGAACAAGGCTTTAAAAAAAGAATGCCGATTTTTTACAAAAATCGGCATTCTTTATCTTTATTACAAATTACAATCCTGCTCCGTGACAGTTTTTGTATTTCTTACCACTACCACAAGGACATGGTTCGTTTCTTCCGATTACAGTATCCTTACGGATAGGCTGCTGAGGCACATGCTCACGGGTATCATCCATTTGAGCAACATCAGCTGAACTTGTAGCTTGAGTAAATTCAGGCTTAGACATTTTCAATCTGCTTGGTGCCGGTCTTGGAGCCTGAGCTTCCCTTACATCATTAGGATCTGTTTGCACCGGAATTCCACCTTTATACAAGAAACTAACTACCTCTTTATTTACCGCGTTTAACATGTTTTTAAATAAATTAAACGCTTCCATTTTATAGATGATCAATGGATCCTTTTGCTCGTATACCGCATTCTGTACAGATTGCTTTAGCTCATCCATTTCACGTAAATGCTCTTTCCACGACTCATCAATAAGCGCAAGAACAATTGTTTTCTCGAAAGATCTGGTAACCTCACGACCACCATTGTCAATTGCTTTTTTCAAACCTACCGGAACCTGAACGCTACGGATACCATCAGTAAACGGAACAATAATTTGCTCAATCTGCTCACCGCGTTCCTGATACACCTGCTCTAATACCGGCATAGCCTGAGCAATAATTGCATCAGATTTTCTTGAATAGAATGCAGTTACCTCATCAAATAACTTATCAGTCAAGTGATGAACACCTTTAGAACTGAATTCAGCCTCATCAATTGTAGTATCAGCAGAGAAGTTTTTAATTACCTCAAGTTTAAACCCTTCGTAATTTCCTTCTTCTTTATATTCGGTTACAATATCTTCAGCAACATCAAATACCATGTTGCTCATATCTACATCCAAACGCTCACCAAACAAGGCATTTTTACGTTTAGCATAAATAACAGAGCGCTGAGAGTTCATAACATCATCATATTCTAGCAAACGCTTACGAATACCAAAGTTGTTTTCTTCTACTTTTTTCTGTGCACGCTCAATAGATTTGGTGATCATAGAGTGCTGAATTACTTCACCATCCTCAATACCCATTCTCACCATGATGTTAGAGATTCTTTCAGAACCAAATAACCTCATTAAGTTATCCTCAAGCGACACGAAGAATTGAGATGAACCCGGATCTCCCTGACGACCTGCACGACCACGTAACTGTCTATCTACACGACGAGACTCATGACGTTCTGTACCAACAATTGCCAAACCACCGGCATCTTTAACGCCTGGGCCTAATTTAATATCCGTACCACGACCAGCCATGTTGGTTGCAATAGTAACCTGGCCAGCTTGTCCAGCTTCAGCAACAATATCTGCCTCTTTCTGGTGCATCTTAGCATTTAACACATTATGTTTAATCCCTCTCAGTTTCAACATACGGCTAAGCAACTCTGAAATCTCAACCGAAGTTGTACCTACCAATACAGGACGGCCGGCTTCAGTTAATTTCACAATCTCTTCTGCAACCGCATTGTATTTTTCACGAACAGTACGGTAAACATAATCCTGATGATCTTTTCTTGAAATAACCCTGTTTGTAGGTATCTCTACCACATCCAGTTTATAGATAGACCAAAACTCACCAGCTTCAGTTGTAGCTGTACCCGTCATACCGCAAAGTTTGTGGTACATACGGAAAAAGTTCTGTAAAGTAACTGTAGCATAAGTTTGCGAAGCATCTTCAACTTTTACGTTTTCTTTTGCTTCAATCGCCTGGTGTAAACCGTCAGAATAACGACGGCCATCCATAATACGACCAGTCTGCTCATCTACAATTTTAATTTTACCTTCATCAATGATATACTCAACATCGATTTCAAATAAAGTATATGCTTTCAACAACTGGTTCACAGAGTGGATACGCTCAGCTTTGATTGAGTAATCGCGCATCAAGGCATCTTTCTGAGCAATTTTCTCTTCATTGCTCAATGCAGATTTCTCTATATCAGCAATCTCAGTACCTACGTCAGGCAACACGAAGAAATTATGGTCTTCACCAGATTTGGTGATCAGTTCAATACCTTTTTCAGTTAATTCGACCTGATTGTTTTTCTCATCAATATGGAAATACAATTCAGCATCAACCTTAGGCATGTTCTTAGACTGATCTGCCATATAATGATTTTCAGTTTTTAATAAGGTTTGTTTTACACTACCCTCACTTAAGAACTTGATCAATGCTTTATTTTTAGGCAAACCACGGTGAGCACGTAAAAGGGCAACACCACCTTCTCCCTCATCAGGACCGGCTTTACCATCATTAATTAACTTCTTAGCTTCATTTAAAGCTCTCGTTACATATTCTTTTTGTGCAGCTACCAAGCGCTCGATGCGTGGTTTTAATTCATGAAACTCATGCTGATCCCCAAATGGAACCGGACCTGATATAATCAACGGAGTACGGGCATCATCAATTAAAACTGAATCGACCTCATCCACCATTGCAAAATGCAATTTACGTTGTACCAGTTGGTCAGGAGTTTGCGACATATTGTCACGCAAATAATCGAAACCAAACTCATTGTTTGTACCATAAGTAATATCAGCCAAATAAGCATCTCTACGCTCCTGAGAGTTTGGCTCATGCTTATCAATACAATCAACCTTTAAACCATGGAATTCAAACAAAGGACCATTCCACTCCGAGTCACGTCGTGCAAGGTAATCATTCACGGTAACGATGTGTACGCCTTGTCCCGCAAGTGCATTCAGGTAAGCAGGCAGTGTACTTACTAAGGTTTTACCCTCACCTGTAGCCATTTCAGCAATTTTACCGTTGTGCAACACCATACCACCAATCAACTGAACGTCGTAGTGTACCATGTTCCATGCCACCTCAGTACCTGCCGCATCCCATTTGTTAGCCCAAAGTGCTTTATCACCCTGTATCACAACATTCTTTTTACGAGCTGCGTAATCACGGTCAAACTGAGTAGCCGTAACTTCTAATTGATCATTTTCAGAGAAACGTCTTGAAGTTTCTTTTACCACTGCAAATGCAGCAGGCAAAATTTCCGACAATACCACTTCTAATTCCTTATCGCGATCTTTAATTAAGGCATCAATCTGATCATAAATAGCTGTTTTTTCGGCTAATGACAATTTCTGATTTTCTGCATCGGTTTTTAAACCGCTTATTTTACCGTCTATTTCTGTTAACGCTTTTGCGATAACATCTTTAAAATAAACTGTTTTATTACGCAATTCATCATTGCTTAGTGCAGAAAGTTTCGCGTATTCTTCGTTTATCTTAACTACTATAGGCTGTAATGCCTTAATATCTCTTTCTGATTTGCTTCCAAAAACCTTGGCTAAAAATCCTAACATGTTTTATGTTTGTGTTTGTTTATTATTCTTATTAAAAACTGTAAAATGACAACAACCAAGCCATTACAGGCCTATAAGCCAGAATGTCAGTTGTCAATGCACTCAGGAATTGAGGCATGTGCGAGATCCTGAAGTAAATTTGCTTTGCAGCTTCTTAAAGGTCAGGATGACGATGAATATTAAAATTAGGGACTGTTATTCTTGGGCTTCTCCCTTATCGCAAGGTCTGAGATGCTTTGATTATGAGCCCTATATTTTATGATATGTGTTTCAGGAAGTACCCCTATAGTCGTTAAAGCACTATAAGATAAAAAGAATGGATACCTCGAATCGTCAGGCTGACTTGAGCGAACAGTTACCTGTTCAGTGCTCACCTGCTGCTTGTTACAGTATTTTTCAGTTATAAGTCGTAGCCCCTCAACCCGCTCAGCTTTGGCCAAATGGGTAAGACTAAAAAATACAAGTGATAAAGTAACAATATGTCTCATGTTGGTGGCAAATCTAATTTTAATCTTTTAAAAACCGAAATCTATTGACAAACAACCCGCAGCAAATATTTTAAAACATTAATTAAAAATAAGAAATTGACTATTTTTATTCATACACAAAATAAATGCACTCACCCCCCGGAAAATTCATCAATCACCAGGATTACTATGTATAATAATAGGATAACGAAACAAAACATTCCGATTTTTACATTTTGCAGGTGTCCATTTTGGCATCTTTTTAAAGCCTTTGATTAGTTCGATATCATTTTTATTATAAGCCTTAGGTTCTTTACCTATAATCTTCTGATCTATAACGGTACCGTGGTCGTCGATTACCAATTCGAATTTAAAAGTCCCTTGAGTTGCTTCTTCCTGATATACCCGTGCCCGCTTAATCGTAAAATCACCTAATGCTTTCAAGCCACCTGGAAATTCAGGCAATTGATCTACCTGAGTATAAACATCTCTTTTTAATCTGGAATCATATTGCTTTACACAAGAGCTATCATAGTTTGTAGATTTATACCCGGTATGAGCACACCCCAGAAACATTAAAAAAACTAAAACGAGTAATTTACTCATCATTCTTACTTAGCTTATTAAAGTTAACATTATTTAGAATAAAAAGAGTCTGTGAAAACTGCATTTCAATTTAATTATCCAAACATTTTTTTACTGAATTCATATTTAACTTGATTTATTTAAGGTTTAAGGCCTTTCCAACAACTTGAATCTAGCTTATCCGAAATGGATATCGAAATGAAACTTTTCGGCCTTTGCATTTACCTGGCTTCCATTTGGGCATTACGTGGAGCATTTTCAGTAACTCTTTATCAGCGACTGTATAAGCATCGGGCTCCTTCCCCAGAATCTTCTCATCGATAACAGCACCATCAGCGTCAATGACAATCTCAAATTTAAGCGTAACCTGAATATCTTTCTCGTCAATTGTCCTATTTCTGATTACATATTTGATAAAGGCGCCTAAACCACCAGGAGGTTCAGGAAATTCATCTACATAACTATAAATATTCCTTTTTAATTTAGAGTCATATTTTTTTACGCAAGAATTATTTCCTGTTACAGGAGTGTAACCGGAAGAAGCACATCCTAGTAAGAAAAACACACCAAAACATAAAATCAATATTCTCATTTATAAACATTTAATTATATAAATTTTGGCGATAGATCAAAAGTTCATTAATCACCGGGATTACTATATATAATAATAGGATAACGAAACAAAACATTCCGATTTTTACACTTTGCAGGTATCCATTTTGGCATCTTTTTAAAGCCTTTGATTAGTTCGATATCATTTTTATTATAAGCCTCAGGTTCTTTACCTATAATCTTCTGATCTATGACCGTACCGTGATCATCGATTACCAATTCGAATCTAAAAGTCCCTTGAGTCGGTTCTTCCTGATGTACCCGTCCCCGCTTAACAGTAAAATCAACTAATGCTTTCAAACCACCTGGAAATTCAGGCAATTGATCTACCTGCGTATAAACATCTCTTTTTAATCTTGAATCATACTGCTTCACACAAGAACTATCATATTTTATAGATTTATACCTGGCATGAGCACAGCCCAGAAATATCGAAAAAACTAACCCTAAAACAAATAACCTACTCATTATACCTACACCATTCTTACCTAGTTTATTAAAGTTAACACTAATTACCATAACAAAAGTTAGTGAAAGCTACATTTCAGTTTTAATTATTTATTGACCAAGCCCTCTATAGTAGATGAAAAGATAAAATTAGTTACAGAAAAGCAAACGGAGTTAATGAATTCTAATTAAATAGATTTCGTTGTTTTTGATGGTTACTGATACTACACTAAACCTCCGGCTGATTATTTAATATTAAACTTAAACTGTGATAATTTAGCTAAAGCGGTATATTTGCCCAAACAGACCCAACAATTAAATCATATATAGATGAATATCTTACTATTAGGATCAGGAGGAAGAGAAAGTGCCTTTGCCTGGAAAATGAGCCAGTCTCCCCTTTGCTCTCAATTATTTATTGCACCTGGTAATGGTGGTACAGGCGCTTATGGAAAAAACATAAACCTTAACATCAATAATTTTGAAGCCGTAAAAGCATTAGTTCTTAAAGAAAATATTGAACTTGTAGTGGTTGGCCCCGAAGAACCTTTGGTAAATGGTATTCATGATTTTTTTGCTGAAGATGAAAGTTTATCAAAAATCCCGGTTATCGGCCCCAAAAAAGAAGGTGCAATTTTAGAAGGTAGTAAAGATTTCTCTAAACAATTTATGGCGCGCCATGGCATCCCTACGGCAAGCTCACGTTCTTTTACAGCTAAAACTTTAGAAGAAGGATTAACTTACCTGCAATCTCATCCTCTTCCTGTTGTATTAAAAGCAGATGGATTGGCAGCAGGAAAAGGTGTTTTAATTATCGACAACGCCGAAGAAGCTCAGGAAGAATTAAAACTAATGCTTAGTGGTAAGTTTGGCGATGCAGGAACAACTGTAGTAATTGAAGAGTTTTTGAGCGGTATTGAGCTTTCAGTGTTTGTACTTACAGATGGTGAAAATTACGTGATCCTTCCTGAAGCAAAAGATTACAAACGTATCGGACAAGCAGACACTGGCTTAAACACTGGCGGCATGGGCTCCGTATCTCCAGTTCCTTTTGCAAACAAAGCATTTTTGGATGAGGTTGAACGCGATATTATTATCCCAACTGTTAATGGTTTAAAAAAAGATAAAATTAATTATACCGGTTTCATCTTCTTCGGCTTAATTAAAGTAAACGAGAAGCCATTTGTAATTGAATATAACTGTCGCATGGGCGATCCGGAAACGGAAAGTGTAGTTCCAAGAATCGAGAACGACCTTGTTGAGCTTTTCATGGCGACAGCTAAAAAGAAATTAAAAGACTATAAATTAAATATCAGCCCTAAAAATGCTGCAACGGTAATGATTGTTGCAGGTGGATACCCTGGCGAATACGAAAAAGGTAAAGCCATTACAGGTATTGACAATGTACGTCAATCTTTAGTATTCCACGCAGGAACATCTCTTGAAGGAGGTGTTGTAAAAACAAATGGCGGTCGTGTTATTGCAATCAGCAGCTTACAGGATAGCCAATTTGAGGCATTGCAATCAGCAACAGCTGATGCTGCACGCATCTACTTTGATGGCAAATACTTTAGAGAAGACATCGGATTTGATTTAGTGTAATAACATTACCCGACCATTAGTTCTTCAAAACAAAGCATTAGTGCCATAAAAAAATGCCCTTGATCAATTTGATCCGGGGCATTTTTTTATGGCACTAAAATTGACCTCAGCACATCGTCATTCTAAAGTCATATAAAGCGTTTAAAATGACGCATTCCGTATAATTACGTCAAATAGTGTTGTGAAACGCATGCTTTGTAACTGTGCATTTATATTTTCTTTATATTCAACTATTGATATCAATAGAATCCAATTGTGGTTTTAATTAAATTGGAACTGCTGCTGGTCTAAAATCTTATTGTTTTAGCTTTGAACCGGAATGAGGCTCTATTCCCAACCTATAATATAGTCGTCCTTCGCACCACCTTTAAACGCACCTTGTTCGGACCTTGTTCGGCGAGGGCCGAACAAGGTCCGAACAACATCCCTAGAAAAGGCGAAGCAGTTTTAGGAGCCGAAAAAAATCCAAAAAAAAAGTGATAATGAAACTATCATTACCACTTTTTTGTATTTTATCCAATGCTAGCTCCTAAGAATGAGGACAACATTAATACCTATTTTGATTTAGCAGCGCCTAATACTTCAGCTAGTTTAGTTTGCAATTCCTCACCTCTTATATTCTTAGCGATGATCTTTCCTGTCGGATCAATCAGATAGTTAGCAGGAATACCCCGAATACCATACATCTTTGCCACAGCATTACTCCACCAGTTCAAATCTGATACATGAGTCCATGTTAAACCATCATCTTTAATTGCTTGAAGCCACTTGGCTTTTTCTCCTGGTTTATCTAAAGAAACACCAAGAACAGTAAAGTTTTTGTCTTTAAAAGTATTGTAAGCTTTAACTACATTAGGGTTCTCACCACGACACGGTCCGCACCATGAGGCCCAAAAATCAAGCAGCACATACTTTCCTTTAAAATCAGATAACTTAACCGGCTTATCATTTACATCGTTTTGAGTAAAATCCATTGCCAAAGAACCTATGTTATTCTGTTTTAATGAAGCTAACATTGTAGCTATGCTTTTACCAAGCTCTGTAGCTTTAACTTCGGCAGAAAATTTATTAAAATCAGGCTCAGCAATAGCCGGATTAACATTCTCACCTAATGAGCCTGCAAATGCCACCAGGGCAACATAAGAATCGCGGTTAGCTAAATAAAACTGTTTATTGATATCGTCTAGCTCTTTTTGAATTGCTTCATCACGAGCACGAAGGGTTTTCAAATAATTTTCATCATTTTTCTCTTCAGCAGTTTTGCCATTGTATTCTGCATTTAATGCAGCATATTTTTCCATTACAGATTTAGTAATGGCCTTATATTTAAGGTTGTCATCATTTACTGCTGATGCTTTTACTACAGCATATTTAACAGAATCGGTAGCAGAATTTATCACAACAGCCTTAGGCTCTAGGTAAAAACTGAAAACATCTACAGATGCAGGATTTTTAGCATCAGGAACTTTGTTGTCATGTGCAACCCTGATAGCCGCTTGTGTAACTCCAGCCAATGGGCCGGTAAACGAGAACTTTCCTCCGGTGATAACCGCCGAATCAACAACTTGATTTCCTCCGGCACTATAGTATAAAAATGCTTTGGCAGGAGTATTTAAATTTCCAACCTTAGCTTGCAATGTAAATTTGCTCTGCGCCATAGCTGCAAAGGGCAATAAACAAACTGCAGTAATCAATAATTTCCTCATATTTTGTTCTTTAATTTTATCAAGCATTCAATCCTTTTATTATATAATGATGCGCCTGATCTCAAATATAAAATTCAAGTCCCTACATAACGCTATAAAAAATGTAAAATTATAATAGCTTTTGGAAGGTACGCCACCATAAATCGGGCATTTCTCCATTTACAGCGGTAGTATAATCGTCGTAACGACACGGTACTAGGTGAAAACGCTCGTTTTTGGAGATCCCTGTCGGATAAGGCACCTGCATCCACCATCTGTCTGATTTTTTACTTTTCACAAACAACATTTCCCCTGTTCCATCGTTCAAACTAGCTCTATAAATAAGGTATTGAGATTTTGGTGTAAGCGGAAAATCCTTTTTACGGTTATAAAAACCATCAACAAAATACCAAACCATTTGAGCAAGCAACATAGCTGTTTGTCCATTGGTATCGAAAGCCGGATTAAACTCATAAAAACCGATAGAGGTAAGTTTATCACTCATCCCTGCATATCTTGCGATGCGACAAGCCTGCTCGCCATAAAAACCATTTGGCCCTGCATTAGCATTTGCGGCTGCATCCGACGAGCGGATAGCGCCAATATCAAAGCTGATCATATTCGCGTTACGAACAATTGGCTCTGTTAAGCTGATATCATCTGCAAATTCACCTAACCTGTGTACATCAAAATACAGCTTACTCATTACCTTTAAACTCTCCTGATTAACATAATAGGTTTGGTAACCTATATTGCTAAAGTTGAAAAGGTAATTGGGCTGGTGTAATAAAATCTTATTTAAATAGGTGTCTGATTTAGCAGCAAGTCCTTCCTGATCTTCTTCATCAAGGTCAAACTTACTATCTACAACTACCAAATCTACTTTTTGTTCCAGACTTTCGTAAGCCAGATATTGAGCATAAGTTAGGTCTTGTCCGCCTCCAATAATGATGGGAACAATGTTTAGCTTAATCAGTTCAGACACCACCATTTTTAATGCTACGTAGGTATCCGAAATTGAAGCTCCGGCTTTTATATTGCCCAGATCTATAATTTTACTGGTGTAAGCACCCTCATTTAAGCTGTAAAATTGCGCACGAAAATAGTCCGGAGCCAAGCCGCAGCCCTCATTATTTACTGAAGCGCGGTCATCTTGTACTCCAAAAACGGCAATATCATATTCATTTTCTTCAAGGTCAGGAAATTTATCGGTGTAAAAAGTGGCCTTCAAACCTAGCTGGCTGGTATAGAATCCCGCTTTTGGCGAAAATTTCTCTGGACTTAAAGGTGAAAAAAAATCTGATAAAGACATATAGTACTATAAATGTATGCCATCAAATATCTATTTTTGAGAGCATATTTTAATGAACATCCTAAAAAAAATGAAATGATATTAGTTACCGGCGCCACTGGATTTTTAGGAGCAGAATTAATAAATCAATTAACTGAGTCGGGTGTAAAGGTAAAAGCATTAAAACGCGAGCACTCTATTATACCCCAATCAATAAGTAACAACACCAATATTGAATGGTTTGTTGCCGACATAAATGACATTTCTTCACTTGAGGATGCCTTTGAAGGTATCGATCAGGTTTACCACTGTGCCGCATTGGTTTCTTTTAATCCGAAGGATAAAACCAAATTGCTAAAAGTTAATATTGAGGGCACCAGTAACATTGTAAACCTATGTGCTGAAAATAATGCACGTTTGGTTCATGTGAGCTCGGTTGCCGCTTTAGGAAATGCAAAAAAAGGGCAACTGATTACTGAGAAAGATTTCTGGGAATACGATTCGAAAGTACATTCATATGCCATTTCTAAATACGAGGGTGAAATGGAAGTTTGGCGTGGAATAGCTGAAGGCTTAGATGCGGTAATCGTAAATCCATCAGTAATTATTGGTAAAGGTGCAGGTTTTGAAGGTAGCGGTGCCATATTTAAACTGGTAAAAGATGGCTTATCGTATTACACCAAAGGTGCTACCGGAATTGTGGATGTCTATGATGTAGCGAAAAGCATGATTTCGCTAATGAACAGTAAAGAAACCGGTGAGCGTTACACCATTTCGTCTGAAAACTACCATTATCAACAATTTTTTGGAGAAATTGCGCAGGGTTTTAAAGTAAAAGCACCAGACAAAGAAGCCAAACCATGGATGCTGGGCATTGCATGGAGAGCTGCTAAACTAGCTTCCCTGTTTACCGGAAAGCCCGCAGCATTAACAAGCGACGCTGCAAGAAGCAGCTTAAATGAAAGTTTATATAGCAACGAAAAAATAAAGAATACAATAGGAATACAATTTAAACCACTTAAGCAAAGCATTGGAGAAGTTTGCGAAGGCTTAAAGAACAACTAAAATGAAGCAGAAAAACATTTACATTATTGATTTTGACAGCACCTTTACACAGGTAGAGGCATTAGATGAGCTGGCCCGTATCTCTCTTAAAAAACACCCTGAAAAAGACGCTATTTTTCAGAAGATTGAGGATTACACCAACCTTGCAATGGAAGGAAAGCTTTCTTTTGGTGAGAGTTTGGCTCAAAGGGTTAAACTGCTAGAGGCTGATGAAGATCACTTAAAACAACTCATTAAGCATTTAAAGAAAAAAGTTTCTGCCTCTTTTTCGCGTAACGCTGAATTCTTTAAAAAACATGCAGATGAGGTTTTGATAGTTTCTGGTGGTTTTAAAGAATTTATCACTCCTGTGGTAAGCAAATTCCATATTAAAAAAGAGAATATCTATGCCAACACCTTCGTAACTACAGGTGATGGGAAAATAATTGATTACGACCACTCCAACCCTTTAAGTGAAGAAGGTGGCAAGGTTAAATTAATGCAACAGCTAAATCTTGAAGGTGATCTTTACGGTATTGGTGATGGTTATTCTGATTTTCAGCTCCGCGAAAGTGGCATGATCAAGAAATTTTATGCTTTCACTGAAAATATTTCAAGAGAGAGTATTGTTAAAAAGGCCGACCATGTTACCCCAAGTTTTGATGAGTTCTTATACGTAAATAACTTACCAAGAGCGATATCTTACCCTAAAAACAGGATTCTATGCCTGATTATCGGAGATGCTGATCCAATGAGTATTGAATTGCTTAAAAAAGATGGTTTCTCTGTTCGTCATAAAACTACTTTCGAGGAGAAATATGTTGCCGATGTACACATGATGCTTTTGGCTGATGGCGAGAAAATTGAGCATGAAAAGCTTAAAAGGGCAGTTAAGCTTAAAACCATAGGCTGCATTGGAAGTGCAAAAAACAAAGTTGATGTTGCTACCTGTACTGAACAAGGTATTGTTGTTTTTGAAGATCCAAAACATAATCCTCGTAACATAGATTTCATTCCTAAAAGAATGATTGATTTTATGAATACAGGCACTACTTATCTTAGCAGCAACTTCCCGAACCTGCAATTGCCTAGAATTGAGAAATCGCACAGGTTAATTCACATTCATAAAAACGTACCAGGTATCATGGCTAAAATAAATACCGTTTTTGCCAAGCATGACATTAACATTGTTGGGCAGTTTTTGATGACTAATCCTGAAATAGGTTATGTGATTACCGATATTAATGCGGAGTATGACAAGCAATTGTTTAAATCATTAAAAAAGATTGAACACACTATAAAATTCAGAGTATTGTATTAGGCCTTTGCCCTCAAACTTGAGTAAATTTATAGTATGGAACTTACACCTCAGATAAAAGAAAAACTGGATAAGCTGCAGGAAAAGTATGCAGCCATGGGGCAGGATATGTCGGCCTATTTGGATGGTTTGTTGTATGCTGATTTCTTAACTTACTGGGACTACATCCACCTGGATACTTTGCTGAGTTTACAGAATCCGAAAACTCCTTTTCCTGATGAAGAGATTTTCATCATGTATCATCAGATTACTGAGTTATATTTTAAACTTGCGCTTCATGAGTGTAGACAGATTTCGGGTAATGAGGATCTAACAGTAGCGTTTTTTACTGATCGGGTAAGGCGCATTAATGCATATTTTAATGCGTTGGTTACTTCGTTTGAAGTGATGGTTAACGGGATGGATAAGGATCAGTTTCTGAAATTCAGAATGTCGCTGTTACCAGCGAGTGGTTTTCAATCCGGGCAATACCGCATGATTGAGATTTCGGCCACTGATTTTATACGGTTAGTAGATAAAAGTAAAAGAGAAGAGCTTGCAGATAAAAGTATCGAAGAGCAATTTGAATTCATTTACTGGAAGTTTGGTGCTACAGAACTAGCAAGCGGTAAACAAACGCTTACTTTAAAACAGTTTATAAATAAATATGCCGCTCAATTTTTACAGTTGATCAAGGACAGACAAGAAAACAATTTTGCCGCGCTATATCATAAACTCTTAAAACAAGGACATGATGTTTCTGCTTTGGCAGATGAACTTAGAAAGCTTGATTTATATGTTAATGTAGAGTGGCCATTGTCTCATTACAAATCGGCGGTGAGGTATTTGGAAAGAGATCCTGTTGACATTGCAGCTACGGGTGGCACCAACTGGCAGAAGTATTTACCTCCCCGTTTTCAGAAAAGAATATTCTATCCTTTCTTGTGGACTGAAGAACAAATTGAGGAATGGGGCAAAGGATGGGTACTTAGTGCGCTGAAAACACTTAGAAATGAGGGATAAACATTATCAAATTGCAAAATAATAGAGAATAAACATTGCTTTTTTTATTAAATTTGCAGTAATAAAATACAAGTCAAAATGAACGAGACATTGGATATAACAGTAACCAAGACTGAGCAGACCAGATTAACAGTAACAGATTTCTCTCAATTACCTTTCGGAAAAGTATTTTCCGATCACATGTTTATCGCAGAATACGAAAATGGTGAGTGGGCAAACCTACAGGTATTACCTTTTGGGCCAATTCTAATGAGCCCTGCAATTTCTGCCCTTCACTACGGACAGGCAATTTTTGAAGGCATGAAAGCTTATCGTTTAGCTGATGGCAAAGTCAGTGTTTTCAGACCAGAGAAAAACTTTGAGCGTTTCAACAAATCAGCAACACGCATGGCAATGCCAAGCATCCCTCAGGATATTTTTATGCAAGGGATTGCAGCACTGATTGAGATTGATAACAAATGGATTCCTGATCAAGATGGTTATTCTCTATACATTCGTCCCGTGATGTTTGCAACAGACCCTTATTTGGGTGTTAGAGCATCTGATAAGTATACTTTTGCTTTATTAACTACCCCAACAGGTCCTTACTATAGCAAAGCTTTAAAAGTTAAAATTGAAACTGAATTTACCCGTGCTGATGAGGGTGGTGTTGGTTATGCTAAAACCGCAGGAAACTACGCACGTTCATTATATCCATTTGCAGAAGCTCAAAAAGAAGGCTTTGATCAGTTGATCTGGACAGATGCTGTTTCTCATGAGTACATTGAAGAAGCGGGAACTGCTAATTTAATCTTCGTAATTGATGGTAAATTGGTAACTCCTTCAGTAAGAAGTACTGTTTTAGATGGTGTAACTCGTGATACAATTATCAAACTTGCTAAAAAAGCAGGTATTGAAGTTGAAGAAAGACGCGTTAGTGTGAAAGAAGTAATTGAAGGAATTGAAAATGGCAGGCTAACTGATGCTTTTGCAGCAGGAACCGCAGCAACAGTAACTCCAATTGGCGAAATCGGATACGAAGGCAAAGTTTATACTTTAACAGATCCTTCTACTCGTACCCTTTCAGCAGGTATTGCTAAAACATTGAATGATATCCGCTACGGATTGATTCCTGATGAATTCGGATGGAACTGGATTGTATAATCTTTAGATTATCTTTATAAAGTTATATGGCGCCCTTTAAAAAGGGCGCTTTTTTTATGTTCATCTAATGAGGCCTACAAATATGGATTTTTAGGAATATAAACCAGGTGATAACCGTTATCTTGCAACCCCTTCAAAAGTGTTTCATCAGGAATTTCTTTAAAAACTATAGTTGATAACACCTGGCTTGGAATTAGTCTGATCTTCACCAACGCATCGATCAATTTCTTCTTGAAATACACTTTCCTAAACTTCGTGTTTTTAAGACTACACGCAATGTCATCTGCTCCCTTGAAATAAAAATTAGGATTAATCTTTTTAAATGCCACCAGAGGTAAGTTAAGTCCTGCTGCAAATTTCTCCATTTCACGCTCCGATATTTTATAAACAAAATTCCCTACAGGCTCGTAGGAAAACCTATTTTTCCATAACAGATTTGCGAATTTGCTTTTAACCGCAGAAAAGATATTCAAGAAGAAAAGCAGTCCTGGCATTTTAGAAACCGGGTCTTGAGGCTCTATCACTACAATACCTTTCTTGGCCACCCTAATCATTTCATACAAGGCTGCATACGGCCGAGGAAAGTGATGATACGCTTCTTTGCACAACAAATAATCAAACTGATCATCACCATAAGACAATTGCTCTGCATTTTGCATACTAAAGCTATCTATTACCCCTTCCTTTTGTGCGATATGCAGAAAATCGACATTCAAATCAGATGCAGTGGCTCTGATGCCCTTTCTAAGAATATATTGTGCATCAAAACCATAGGCATCACCTATGGTAAGCCATGTCTGATGTCTATTTTTTAGCAGTGGATTAAGGCAACTAAAAAATATGCTTTGTAGCCACACACCAAGATTATCTTTAACACGAACATCTGTACTTTTCTTTAAATAATCAACTTTAGACTGTTCTGTAGGAAATTGCAGGTTGTACCATCCCTTGTGTCTTTCATAGCTTTCTTTGTTAAACATTTGCTGTGCCTCCATAGAAAGATTACGCCTTGAAATGATAAAACGTTGGGAGAAAAATTTATTTATTATTTACCCAGCGTTTGGCTATCGGGCTACGTAATACCTATAAGAAACTTATGTATATTCGACTCCTTAACCATTTAAATGAGCCCTCTCGCTAAGAAAACCATAAAGCTCGTAAAAGGCTGTATGGCCAATGACCGCTCGGCGCAGGAGGGTTTGTATAAGCAATTTTATGCAGACATGCTACGGTTATGCATCAGATATCTCAAAACAAATGATCTCGCAAAAGAGGCATTAAATCAAGGCTTCTTAAAGGTATTCCAGAACATTAATTCATTTGACGATAAGAAAGGAGAATTGAACGCATGGATAGCAACTATCATGATTAGAACATGCATAGACATTAAGCGTAAGGAACTTAAGTTTACAACAGACATTGATGAGACCGGAATTACTGAAAATGTATTTGTATCGCCAGCCATTTTGGATAAGCTATATACAGAAGATTTAATAGGTATGATCAGATTGCTACCTGACGCAACTCAAATCGTATTCAACTTATCGGTAATTGATGGATATAGCCATAAAGAAATTAGTGAACAATTAAACATTACGGAAAGCACTTCCAGGTGGCATTTATCCGAAGGAAAAAAACAATTAAGAGTTTTACTTGAGCCTCATGGAGCAGGTAATGATTATCCAACTGAACATAACAAAGGAGCAAGATGAGAAATTCAGTATGGAATCATAAACTTTGGAAGAAAAAGCTCAATGAGCTTCCCGTAGAGACAGACTTGGACTCTGCCTGGTCGGAGATGCAGTCTATTTTAGATAAAAACTTACCGCTTAGTGACCTACCTAAAAGTGAAGGTTTAACAAAAACAATTGGCGACAAAATAGTTTCTATGCTTGGCTATATATTACCTGCCGCAGCAATGATGGTCGGATTAATCTATTTTTTCGCGAAACAACCGAAAGCAGAAAAAACTATAAACACAAAAGAGATTAATAAAAACTCGCTATTAAAGGCCGCTGATACTTTAAAGGAGATCGACAGTGCAAAAAGCATCAACATTGTTCCATTTCAAGTAAAGGATAGTCTATCGTCTAATACCACGATCGGTGTTAATAGTAATAAAACCCTGCTGCCTCCCTCTCACACTGATAAATCTATAAATGAAGATCGAGCATTAGCTAAAAACAATTCCGCCAATCCAAACAGCACTAATGTTATTAAAACACTGCCTGATCTTTTGAATCAGCAATTAGCCAGTTCAATCGATTATCCAGAAACTTATTCAAGAGTTCCCGTATCTACTATTCAATACGTAGGGTTCTTTAGTACAAATACTCGAATGATCAATTTGATTGCTTACAACAAGCGGAGCGAAAAAAACGAAAGGATTTACAAAAAGATCAAAGCCAAGAAAAACGTAAAAATTAAGGAGCAGAAAGAAATTTATACCCCTCAATACAATTATAGCTTTGAAGCAGGACTTAATGTTTACAAGTCTAACCAAAATATTTTTCTCGGTGCAAATACTGCCTATGCAATAAACAAACGATTACTCGTAAACGCAGGACTTAGACTTAGTTTAGCTAATGTTGTAGAGGGAAGCTATACACATCCAAGTTATAATTTAAAAGATTCAGCAAAGAAAGAAGACTTAACAATACTAGACGACCAACAATTAACCACAGCAGATATCCCTTTGGGCTTGGAATATAAAATTTCAAATCGGATTAGTATAAAAGCCGGTCCCGTTCTTAGTTTCCTTATAAAAAATGGGGGAATGGGAAGTAAACTAGGTACGGTTAAAAACCTCTTTGATACGGTTTACAATAGTAAAAAGATCAATAGTGCACTTGCCAATTCAACTACAAACAAACTTAACATTGGTTTCTCTACCGGATTAAGTGTCCGTTTTAAACAATTTAACATTGAAGCCGGCTATAGACAAAATTTTACACCCTATAAAGTAAGCAGCGACTTAGGCTCCTACAAAAAAGATTTTAAAACGTTTCAGATTGGAATAGGATACAGCATCAAGTAAGTCTTTTTTCAATAAATCAGACAACATCTTGCTTACATTTTTCGGAAAGTACTTATACTTTAGTAATTTCCGCGGCGCTTAAGCGCATTATTAAAACTAACAGTACCCACAGCATGAAAAAACTATTACTTACCTGTTTAGCGATGTCGTTATTTATTACCAGATCAGAGGCTCAGCTTAAAAAACTTTCTCAGCAGCAAATCTTTGGCGGACAGCCTTCATTAACTAAATCTATTAACACAGTAACCGGCTGGAGTGATGACAATCATTACATTGAAATAGACTCCAAAGATCATAGTCTATATGCTGTGGATGTTAAGTCCGGTAAAAGAACACCCTATACTCCACCTCCAAAAAGCAATGTAAATGTAACAGTAATGGATAATGACATTTACATTCAATATGGAAAAGATGAAGCAAAGCGATTAACTAATGACCAAGATGAGGAGAAAAACCCAACCTTATCTCCAGATGGAAAATATGTAGCGTTTACACGCAATAATGACTTGTATTCGGTTGATGTTGAAACAGGAAAAGAGATTAGATATACCAACGATGGAACTGATGTAATTTATAACGGTTGGTCATCTTGGGTATATTATGAGGAGATCCTTGGCAGATCTACCAACTACAAAGCTTTCTGGTGGTCGCCAGATAGCAAGAACATTGCATTTATGCGTTTCGACGACACCAAAGTTCCTATGTTTCCAATTAATGGATCGACAGGGCAGCATGGCTATACCGAAAAAACACGTTATCCAAAAGCCGGAGACCCTAACCCGGAAGTAAAAGTAGGCTTTGTGCCGGTAACCGGAGGCTCGGTTGTTTGGGCCGACTTTAATGAAAAAGACGATCAATATTTCGGTACACCTTATTGGAGTTTTGATGGAAGCAATTTAATGGTACAATGGATGAACCGTGGACAAGATAACCTAAAGTTTTATGCGGTGAACCCTACTGATGGTTCTAAAAAAGAAATCTATGATGAAAAACAATCTTCATGGGTAGATTTAGATTATGATGGGCGTATTGAATACTTAGGTGATAAAAAACATTACATCCTTAAAAGTGATAAAACAGGATGGGCGCATTTCTATTTATATACTTTAGATGGAAAACTGGTAAATCCGCTGACTAGTGGCAAATGGCAGGTAACGAATCTTATCCATGTTGATGAGAAAAACAAAGTGGTTTACTTTATGGCACGCAAAGAAGCTTCGACCAGAACCGATTTTTATAGTGTAAGCTACAACGGTAAAAACCTAAAACGATTGACATTTGGTGATTATTCTAATCAAGTCTTAATGTCTCCTAATGGATCGTATTTCATCACAACTTATTCAAATGTTTCTACTCCAACCAAGAGAACATTGCTGAACAATAAAGGAAACATAATTAAAGAACTAAGTGATAGTAAGTCTGATGATTTTGCACAATTCACCTATGGCAAAACTGAAATGATTAGCATTCCTACTGATGACGGCTATAACCTGCCGGCAGTTATAACCTACCCTACCGATTTTGATCAGAATAAAAAGTACCCTGTAGTTATGAGTATTTATGGAGGCCCTAACGCAGGAAACGTAACTAACACCTGGAAAGGAATTGGTGGCCAATGGTGGGCTAATGAAGGAATAATACAGATTTCTGTAGATCACCGCGCATCTGGTCAGTTTGGTAAAGAGGGGGTTGCTTTAATGCACCGTAACTTAGGTAAATGGGAAATGAACGATTATACTACTGCCGCAAGATGGTTAAAAGCTAAAAACTGGGTAGATAATAAAAAACTATTAATTACAGGCCATAGTTATGGCGGTTACATGACTTGCCTTGCATTAACTAAGGGAGCTGAAGATTTCGATTTCGGTTATGCCGGAGCGCCTGTTACAAGTTGGGAGCTTTATGATTCCCATTATACCGAGCGTTTTATGGACACTCCACAAGAAAACCCTGAGGGTTATAAAAACGGATCGGTATTAACTTATGTAGACAATTACAAAGGCTTACTTAGAATTATGCATGGTGATATGGACGACAATGTTCACATGCAGAACACCATACAATTGATAGATAAGCTTCAAAACGCGAACAAACATTTTGAATTAATGATCTACCCAGGTGGAAGACATGGCTGGGGAGGTGTTAAATCTGCTCATGATAAAGCCGAACGTTTCCGTTTTTACTATCAGAACCTTTTGAATAAACCTGTACCAGAAGAGTTACTTAAATAATTCTAAATATTTATCATCTTTAGTTATGAAAGTATTTAACTGTTTTATTGGAACTGCATTGTTAATGTCTGCCTTTTCTGGCATAGCACAAACTAAATCTGCACCTCTAGAAAAAGGCAGAACTTTGATATGGAGTGATGAGTTCAATTATAAAGGCCTTCCCGATTCTGCCAAATGGGATTATGAGGAAGGATTTGTAAGAAACAGAGAAAAACAATTTTATACCCGAGAAAGATTAAAAAACTGCTATGTAAAACATGGTAAACTTGTTATTAAGTCGCTAAAGGAAAAATATAAAGATGCCGAATACACTTCTGCAAGTATCAATACGCTTGGCAAACAGCATTTCGCTGGAGATCTCCGCGTTGAAGTAAGAGCAAAGATCCCATCAGGAAAGGGCATTTGGCCTGCTCTTTGGATGATGGGATCAAATATAAAACAGGTAGGATGGCCCAAATGTGTCGAATTTGACATTATGGAATTTGTAGGCCATACGCCATCAACTATCCACGGCACACTACATTGGTCGGACACTGGTTTAAAAGATCCTAATGGGCATAAAAGCAGTGGTGCCCATATAAAAATGGATGACATCCATAAAAAGTACCACGTTTATGGTTTAGAAAGAAAAGGTGATAGTGTAAAAGTTTTTGTTGACAACCAGTACTACTTTAGTATGGCGACTCCGGCAACTGCATACAAGGATTCGTTTACATCTCCATTATATCTTCTTATGAATACGGCTATTGGTGGTGAATGGGGCGGGGATATTGACGATTCTATATTTCCTCAAAAATTCCAGGTGGATTATGTGCGCGTTTACAAATTAGATTAACGTTACACCTAAAACGCCAATTGTTTTAACTTAACATTGAGTTAATACTGTAAGTTTACTTTTAACGGGTGAAGAAACTTACTTTAAATAGTATAACCATTGGTTTAATCCTACTTAGTTTTTCATCACCTGTTTTTGGAGTTTATAATCAGGCAGCCACAAAAGGTGATATAGATACACTGATTAAGAAAGACCCGAATGCAGCATTTGTTAAGATAAAGAGTCTATTGACTGATGCGCTGAAGCGCAACGATGAATATGCAGCGGCTGTTTACTATGAACAAACCGGAGAACTATTTTATGATCAGGCGGCTTATTCTCAGGCTCTGACACACTATTTTAAAGCCGATGCCCTTTTCAGAAAAGTAAACCGGTTGGATATGCTTGCCGGTAATCTAAACAAAATAGGGAAGACTTATTTTTACAACAGGCAATACACCACAGCGCTCAGAACATTCCTGCTGGCATTAAACAGTTACAAAAAATTAAACAACCAGCAAGGAATCGCTGAGTCTTATGGTTATATCGGACAGACCTACGAAAAAGCAGGTGATCATAAACAGGCCTATACTTTTCAACTTCTTGCATTAAGCGCTTTTAAAAAGGCGGATGATCATACAGGGATAGGCAAAATCTATGAAAATCTGGGTAGTATTTATGAGGATCGCTTGCAGCTGGATTCTGCACTAAAATATTTCATAATGGCCCTCGAAATCAATAAGGCTAAGAATAATAGAATAGCTCAGATTGAAATCATCAACAACATGGGTGATGTTTACCGTAAAACGGGCAAATACAGAGAGGCAATGGTGTACACGTTACAGGCAACCCGTCTCGCTAAAGATTTGAATGAGCAATATCAGCTGGCAAGTGCTTACCGGGATCTTTCAAAAACGTTTGATCTTCAGGGGCGCCATGACAGTGCTTACTATTACAGCGAAGCGGGCAGAAATATATTTGTAGATATATTTTCGCAGGACAATAAAAAGCAATTGCTCCTGTTGCAGACACTTTTTGAAATAGAGCAGAAAAATAATGCAATTATCCAGTTTGAAAAGGACAAAAAAATAAATACCGTGCTGTCAATTGCCGCTGTAACCATTACCATCCTGCTCCTGTGTCTGGCCGCAAGTATCATTAGCCGCCAACGCCTAAAGATCAGGAATGAACAGAAATTAAACGAGCAGAACAATGTCCTATATGCAACCCAAAAAAATGCCATGGAGGCTGATCTGGAATTGAAAAGCAAAGAGCTTACCAGTCACACGCTACATCTCATTCAAAAAAATCAACTACTTGAGGAGTTAAAAGGAAAGTTGAACGATATGGTGAAGGATGAAAAGAGGGATCAGAAAAAAGAGTTGAAGCAGCTGATTAGTCTCATTAGTTTTAATAACAATCAGGATAAAAACTGGTATGATTTTAAGATAGTCTTCGAGCGTGTTCATGAGAATTTTTTCGAACGTCTGAAAAAACACAGTAGTGCCCTAACCTCATCTGAACTACGCTTGGTAGCTTTGCTAAAAATGAACCTGGGTTCTGCTGATATTGCTACACTTCTCGGCATTTCCCAAGACAGCTTAAGGATTTCCAGGTACAGACTCCGTAAAAAACTAAAGATGGAAGAAGGTGAAAATCTAAGCGCTTTCCTGCAAAGATTGTAGCTATTCGGGGTTTAAAATTATGGTAACCATAGCTTAACATAAACTTAATGGATTTAATTTCACACATAAATAACTATATATCAGCAAAATAAAACTTAATGTTGCTCTTTTGTTTATGCTGATTTTAAGGCTGTATCTATTTTGTAACGCCATAAAATTGATTCCTGCAATCACACTGTCAACCTTTGATGTAAAGGAAAAACAAACTCAAATTTTATGAAACTTAGAATGTTACTTTTTTGTCTTTTACTTTTATTTTGTGGCACTGCCGCTATAGCGCAGCGCGGGATAATAAAAGGCAGGATAACTGATCAAAAGAGCAAAGAGCCGTTAACAGGAGCTACTGTAGTAGTGACCGGAACAAACAATGCTTCGGCTACCGACCTTAGCGGGGCTTATCAGTTTTACGTAAATTCAGGAACTGTAAAGCTTACTGTAAAGTATCTTGGTTATAAAGATACCACGTTGACGGTCAGTTTAAACAATAATGAACTGAAGATGGTAAATGTTGCCATGTCTGGAAGACAGCAGAACCTAAACAATGTTGTGATTACAGGCTATACACAAGGACAGGCAAAAGCGCTAAATCAGCAAAAAAATGCTGACAATATCAAAAATATTATCGCCGCAGATCAGATTGGCCGGTTTCCTGACCCCAATGCAGCGGAGGCATTACAACGTGTACCCGGTGTGAACATCGAGCGCGATCAGGGCGAAGGCCGGTATGTTTCTATAAGAGGTTTGGCGCCTCAGTTTACCAATACGAGCGTCAATGGTGAGCAGATTCCTTCCCCTGAGGCAGATGTACGCTTTGTCGCCCTGGATGCCATTCCATCAGACCAACTGGCTTCAATAGAGGTGAGCAAAGCACTGACTCCTGATATGGACGGTGATGCAATTGGAGGTTCCATCAACCTGATTACTAGAACTGCACAAAGCCACAAAGCTAATGTAAGCGGATCTTTTGGCGGGGGATACAATAACCTGATGGGTAAGCCAAATCTGCAGGGGCAATTGCAATACGGGCAACGTTTTGGTAAGGACGAGAAACTGGGCCTGTTGTTCAATGGAAATTATTACCACAATGACCTGGGCTCTGATAATCTGGAAAGGGTGGTGGAAGACAATGAGCTGGAACTTAGGGATTATTCCCTTACCAGGACGCGCCTTGGGTTAAGCTCTTCTTTAGACTATAAGTTCAATAACCATCATGAAGTTTATTTTAAAGGCCTGTATTCCAGATTTACAGATCGTGAACAACGAAGAAGGTACGTTTTTAAGCCTGGTGATGAGGAGATTGAAAAATTAATCAAGGACCGTTTTGAGTCGCAGTCAGTGCTTTCTCTGAATGCAGGGGCCAAGCATACCTTCAAGAATTTGTTTCTTGATTATGAAGCCCAATATAGTTATGGTGAACAAAACACACCATACGATAACGAGGCAGCGTTTGCAGCAGGAATCCCGAGCGTCCTTGATTTTAGCAACAGCAATTTTCCTAAGTTCACCGCAGAAGATTACACTAACAATTCAAAGTATGAATTTAGTGAGATCGGATACGGAAAGACTGTGGCTAAGGATGAAAACCTAACCGCTAAATTCAATATCGGAGTGCCTTATAAGGCGGGAAACAACGATGGATTAATCAAGTTTGGCGCCAAGGTAAGGTCAAAGAAAAAGAAATACACCATTCGTCAGAATACGTTTGAGAACCTGGGCGGGGTACCTAACCTAGATCAGTTTGATGGCGATCCGGTAAAGGATGAATTCTTTTCGGGGCGTTATGCTATGGGAAGACCCGTAGCCATCAATAAACTGATGAATTACTTTAACAGCAATCCAGGCCAGTTTGAACTACAAGTAGAGGATAAAGAAATTGATGAGGCCCTCGAGGCCTATACCGCAAACGAGGATGTTGTAGCCGGATATTTAATGGCCAGACAACAGTTCAGCAAACTGATGATAATGGGTGGTGTAAGGTATGAACAAACCAAGGTTAGTTACAACTCAAGTGACGTGATCATCAATGAAAACGGCAACCTGGATCAGATCGTACCGGTATCCGGCAGCAGCAATTATGATTTTTTTCTGCCTCAACTGCATCTGAAATACGAACTTACCCCACTTAGCAACGTTAGGGCCGCATTAACCTGGTCATATGCAAGGCCAAATTTCTCAGAGATCATTCCTGCACAGGAGATCAATCGTGAAGATGGTCTTGCCTCATCAGGAAATCCTGCTTTGAAGCCAGTAAGTGCTGTCAATTATGACCTGATGTATGAGCATTATTTTGGTTCAATAGGTATTATCTCTGCAGGTTTATTCCATAAAAAACTGGATGATTTCATTTACAGAAGGATACTTTTCAATTCTCCGTATCCTCTTACCGGAACGCCTTCTATTACCGGGATCGATGTAACACAGGCACAAAATGGCAATGAGGCTAAGGTCAGCGGATTGGAATTTGCCCTTCAACGCAGGCTTACTTTTATTCCACTGCTCAAAGATTTCAGCGTCTACCTCAACTATACTTATACACGTTCTAAGGCACAAATCCAGAGTAGAACTGCAGATTCCGGCAATGCAAATGTAACTGAAGAGATCAGGCTTCCGGGCCAGTCGGAAAATATTGGTAATGCCTCATTGGCTTATGAAGGTAAAAGATTTTCATTACGATCGTCACTGAACTTCAGCGGTTCCTTCCTCTCGGAAGTAGGTGGTACTAAAGAAAGTGATCTTTTCGTGAAAAGCAGGATGCAACTTGATGCCAGTGGCAGTGTTTCTATCACCAATCGTATCAGATTCTTTGCAGAATTACTGAACATCACCAACCAGCCGCTTGAAGTTTATCAGGGTAATAAATCGCAGACCATACAACGTGAATTCTACTCCTTCTGGTCCCGTTTCGGCATAAAATTCAATTTGTAGGCTCACATAATCTAAAAGAAATGAAACCATTAAGATATTTATTATTTGCAGTAATGCTGCTGTCAGCCTGCGAAAAGAAAAACGATGACTTGGTCACTCCCCTGGTAGAAAATGATTTCCCACAGATCCTTTTGCTTTCTGATGAGGGCGATGGCGAACTGGAAGATGAAGATAAGTTTAGTTTTAAGATCAAACTGGCAGACCGCGTTGATCCGGATGGAAAAGAACTTGGTGGAAAGATAGTACCGCTAAGTGCTGACGTGACCGTTAATTTTGAAGTGAGCAGCTTCAAGGGCTTTCCTACGCTTTCAGCTTACCTGCTTGACACCAAGGCATTTTATGAAATAGACGATTGCACAACTTCTGAGGACGAGGGTATAGATCTCCATCTTGTTTTTGATAAAAACACAGGTAAGGGCAGTGTTACCTTCCCAAAAGGTGTTGAAGAAATCGAAATAGAATTTGAGGTCGATGAGGATCAGTTTGACGACAATACATACAATACTACTGCACGTGAACTTGAAATCAAGCTAGCCTCTGTAAATCAGAATGGACAGAAGGTTGTGGTAAACAACAAAAACACATTTAAATACTTACCCTTAGATGATGAGGCCATTTACGGAGAATATGAGCTTGATGTGGATGACCGGGAACAGTTTCAAAACTATATTAACCTGTTTAGTTTGGTTAATGATGAAATAAAAACCCTGAAACCTGCTGATGTAGATGAAATCAAAATAGAATTTCAATATGGAGAATTTAAGTCCATCATTGTTTTGAAGGAGACTGAAGAAGTGGAGGAGTGTGGGGAGATTGAAACGGTAAATAAAGAGATTGAAATAGAAGGTGAGTTTGAAGATCTTGAAGATGACAAGCTTAACGGTGAACTTGAATTTGTTGGAGAAGTAGAACAAGATAGCGGCCTTGAAGTGGAATTTACTTACAAGGGAAGTTTCAAACTAGTAAATGGAGCGTTAGAACTCACCCTGCAAGGGGAATGCGGCAAAGAAGAAACAGATGAGATCACACTTGTCTTAAGTAAATAATTTTTAATTTTAATTACATCAAATGAATTTAAATAGAATAATCATCCTTGTTGTTTCAACCATAACAATAGGTTCCTGCACTAATAATGTCCAAAATACTGGATCCGTAGCTGCGGATAATGTTGTGAAGCCACTCTATACTACAGAGCCCGTGCAATTTGATACCGATGACCCGGCTATATGGATCAACCCTGCGGATTCTTCACAATCTCTGGTTATTGGAACCGACAAAGACGAAAATGGTGGTTTGTATGTTTTTGATCTGAAAGGAAAGATCATTAAAAGTAAAACGGTGGTTGGATTAAAACGTCCAGATAACGTTGATATCGCCTATGGACTGCTCCTTGGAGGCAAAAAGACGGATGTTGCAGTTACCACAGAAAGGATGACGCACAAGCTGCGTATCTATTCCTTACCTGACATGAACCCGGTAGATAATGGTGGTATTCCAGTGTATGAAGGTGAAACAGGTGAGATGTACAGAGATCTGATGGGCATTGCAATGTACACCGGCCCCAAAGGGGAGATTTATGCCATTATAGGTAGAAAAGCAGGCCCTAAGGACGGTTCATATTTGTGGCAATACCTGCTGGAAGATGACGGAACCGGACACATTAAAGCAACATTGAAGCGCAAATTTGGAAACTATAGCGGCAAAAAAGAAATAGAGGCCATTGCAGTAGATAATGAGATGGGTTATATCTATTACTCAGATGAGCAGTTTGGTGTTCACAAATACTATGCTGATCCGGCCAAAGGAAATAAGGAATTGGCCATATTTGCTAAAGAAGGTTTTACTGAAGACCATGAGGGCATCAGTATCTATAAAACTACCGACACAACTGGCTATATCCTGGTATCAGATCAAAGTGCAAACCAGTTTAAGGTTTACAGCAGAGAAGGAGTCAAAAATGCGAATGATCACCAGCTGATTACAAGTATTAAGGTTTCAACCAATCAAAGTGATGGTTCTGACATTTACTCAAAGCCACTTAACAACGACTTTAGGCACGGCATTTTTGTTGCAATGAGCGACAACAAAACGTTTCAGTATTACAGATGGGAAGACTTAGCCGGTAAATTATTAAAAGTAAATTAATAGTAGATTTATTGTCGCCCGGACTTTAGTTTCTGGGCGGCAATAGTTAACAAATCATAGCCTAAGTTTTCCCATAATGGCTTTCCGTTTTTGCCTGATAAGTCTGCGCTTTTCTCTATCAGCTTTAATCTTCTCAAATTTTGCTATTTGCTCCCGTATCTTTTTTTCCTTTTCAGGTGTTACACCAACACTATACTTTATACCCTGAAAAAGTGTTTTCCATATAAAACTAAAAAAGGACGCTGTCTTTTCCCGTTCATAATTTATGGGTGCTGCTACGAGTACACCGTCAGCTTTAGGATTATCTGAATTAATGATCATCGCATTCGCTAAAAAAGACATTAATCCTTGTCTAACTAAATGATCTCTGCCTTCTTCCTTTTTTAGCAGCGCGACTGAAAGATCATTAAAAGCAAATTTAACTTTACCAGTTGCAAGGCTTTCATTAGCATCAATATTAAACTCTAGCTTTTTTACGTTGCCACTTTTAACCTCAACCATCCCCAAAGGCCGGGTAATTCTATTTAGCACTCTTCCGTCCATCCCACCTAAAGTTCCTGAATAAGAAAAAGCCCCATCCTTAGCCATAAGATTAAACTTGAAATTAACATCCAATTTACCCTGTCCCATCATATAACTGGTTAGCTTGGCAAACATAAAAGGATTTTTGTCTTTAATTTTTTCGGAATTACTGATGTTGGTTATGCTTCCTGAAGTGTTTTCAAAAGTAATTCTCCCCTTTTGCTTGCTACCTCTGTCAAACTCTGCGTAGGTTAAATCTATATTACTTAGATTAAGCTGCTTAACTGTTAGCAAACCCTTAACTTTTTGTAATAGCTGATGAGGGTATTTTCCTATTTTTATTTCAGTTTTTTTAGGTAGTTCATTATTGTTAAAAACAGAGATAGAACCGTTACTTATATTCATCTCTGTAGCGTACAGCTCTTGCTTCCGAACATACAATGGCAGATTTATGCCTTCAAGGCTGATATTACTCATTTGAATATCAAACCTATCTTTTGAATAACCTATGGTTTTTCCAAAACTCATTTCATCATACCGCGGAACAACACTAAAACTCTTAATGTTGAGTTCCCCGGATGATGCCACAAAATCAAGTTGATTAAGATTGATGTGATACAAACTATCAGGAGTAGCGAAAGTGTAATTATTTAAATTTATCGCCACATCTTTAAGTAGATAAAACCGGCTGGTATCTCTGACTGAGTTTTTATCAATCAGCCAGTTTTTTAATGTGACATTAAGGTTCTTAATAGAATCAACTTCTGGAATCTCCGAATTTTTATTAACGTATTTGAAGCTTATATTTTTAAGGTCGATGGTTTTTACTTTAAGCTCCTTTACAAATTTAGAAATGTAATCGTAAGGAGATTTATCGGAAAATGGTTTTTTGAGTTCATTAAATGGCAGCTGTTTATTTACCATTACAATGTTCGGATTGTCAAACAAAAGGAGATCAATTTTCACTTTTTTATATCGCAGCAAATCAAAAGGATGGAAGTTTTTTATTGCAAGCTCCTTTAGCTGTATATAGTAGATGTTATTTGGCGCATGTTTTAGGCCAACCATCTTCTTTAGGATATTGGTATCTGGTGTAATTTTAACGTCCGACAATGAAGCTCTTCCTGTAATAAAATTAGTGCTGACATCGGAGAATTCTATGCTATATAAACTATCTGTGGAATTTAAAACCAGGTCTCTAACTTGGGCTTTAATTATAGGCTGAAATTTGGAACTTAGATGTCTAGATGCCACAACCAGTAATAAAATAAAAAAGAGCATAATCCCTGAAACCCATTTAAGTGTACTATAACTCTTTCGGACTTTTTTGATCATAGGCCTTAGTGGTTTAACCTAATATACGATTTTATTAATCAGGCGCTATCAATCGGCCTTTTTTCTTTCTGCGCGTTCTTTTCTTCTTGCTTCTCGTTTTTCACGTCTCTCCTGTTTCTTATCTTTTATTTTCTCCATTGCTTCTTCCGGTGTTTTTACCGGCACAACCCCTAATCCAACTGTTTCGCGCATGCCTATAAAAACCCCTTTCCACAATAAATTAAAAAATGAAGCTGCCGGTGTTCTTTCAAACGTAATTCTGGCTGTTCGTGGGGCAGCTCCTTTACTAGGATTGGCATCTTCAATTAGCAGACTATTTGCTAAGAAAGACAAGAACCCTTTCTTTTTACCAATCCCCCCATTTTCACCCTCTTTAAGAAGTTTAATTTTAAGGTCTTTGTAATAAAAATGAACTATACCTGAAGCACCTTTCACATTGGCCTGAATATCAAAATCAGTGCGCTGCATTTGTCCGCTTTCAATTTCAACTAAACCCATGTTCTTTGTCATTGGATTTAAAACCACCATATCCATTGGCGCCACATTCCCCTTATAGCTAAAAGAAGCATTTTTATCAGTTAGGTTAAAGTTTAAAGTAATATTTATACGACTCGTTTTCATTACCAGGGCTGTTAATTTAGCAACAGCATGGTTGTCCTTTACTAACTGAAGAGAGTCATTAGTTACATTAAGAATATTTCCACTAAGATTCTGAAAATACACTGTACCTCTTTTTTGAGTAATCGGATTATACTCTGTATAGGCAATATCGATATTAGACAACTTAACACTATCAATAATTGCCTCGATAGGCAATCTCTTGAGTGCTATATGCGGAAAATTGTAAGACTTATCAAAATTAGGAGGGGCGGGTAATTCTCTATTTACGAAAATACCTGCCTTTGCAGACCCCATGCTTAGGCTCCGTGCTTGTAAAGCACCTTCTGAACTCAATTTCGTAAAATCTACTCCGTTAAAGGCAATCTCATTAAACTTCAAATCGTATCGGTCTTTTCCGTATTTGTATTTCCTGGTAAAGGTAAGATCTGGGTAAAGAGGAATCATTTGTAGTCCCTTTATACGAATCGTTTTATTCTTTACAGAACCAGAAACAGTATCAATCTTAATCGTATACATCTTATCCTTACCCGTAGACCGATAACCTGTCAATTCAAAATTGATGTCCTTTGTATTATAAAAACGAGTCGTATCATACTGAGATAGAGAATCAACAAGCAGGTCTTTCACATTGATACTTAAATGCTTTATAGAATTTAACGGTTTTGATGTGGCTCCATTGATATAATCAAAATCGGCATCTATTATTTTAATGGCTTTTACATGAATAGACTTTAATGATTTAGAGATCTGATCATACAAACTACGTTTATCTGCAACTGTATCTATTTTTTTAACAACCTTGTAATGGATCACATTAATGGAAGGTCGCTCCATAATAATGGAATTCATGGTTATTCGTTTCTTAAAGTAGGCCTTAAGTACACCTATCCTGCTTAACTGAAGCCTTGCCAGTTTTATTTGAAATAAATTATCCGGAGCGAGGTTAAGCTTTTTTAACTGATTAAAAACAATTGTATCAGGTGTTAAAGTAACGCTATCTAACACAGCGCTTCCAGTTATTAGGTTAAGGCGAATATCTTTAAAATCAATTCTATAAAGTTTATGAGAGCCACTGTAAACGCCATCTTTTATCTTTTCAGTAAGAAGCGGTTTCCATTTTGCACTAAAATATAAAGCCGCACTTCCAACTATAAGGATCAGAATGGCAACAATGCCCCCTATCCATTTTAATAATTTATATTTTTTAGCCGCCATATTAGTTTAGCATGCAATATCAAGGCCATAATGAAAAATAGACCTGCTTATTGTCACAAAATATTCATTTAGCATTCTGCCAATTTGTCATTTGTAAATAAAATTGCGTATTTTTGAAGCCCATAAAACAATTGACCATTTATGATTGATTTACAGCTGACAGATAAGACACATGATGAAGAGCGCCAGGGCGAGGCCTTAATTGTTGATGCACCTTTGGTGCGCAATGGCCGCAAACTGTATATCGAAAGTTATGGTTGCCAAATGAATTTTGCGGATAGCGAAATTGTTGCATCTATACTATTAGACCAGGGATTTGAAACTACCTCCGATTATAAGGAAGCCGATGTAGTGTTTATAAACACTTGTTCTATTCGTGAAAACGCGGAGCAAAGAGTTCGTAATCGTCTGTCGCAATTTGGTGTAGAAAAGCGTAGAAACCCTAAACTTATTGTGGGTGTTCTAGGCTGTATGGCTGAACGCTTAAAGTCTAAATTTCTTGAAGAAGAAAAATTGGTTGATGTTGTCGTTGGTCCGGATGCATACCGTGAATTACCACAGCTTTTAAGTGAAGTAGAAAGTGGTCATAAAGCCATCAATGTACTATTATCACGCGAGGAGACTTACGCAGATATTAGTCCTGTAAGGTTAAATGGAAATGGCATTACTGCATTTATTTCTATTATGCGCGGTTGCGATAATATGTGTTCTTTTTGCGTAGTACCTTTCACAAGAGGTCGCGAGCGCAGCAGGGATCCACATTCGATTATGGTAGAGGCTCAGGATTTATTTGACCGCGGCTATAAAGAAGTTACTTTACTTGGTCAGAATGTTGACTCATACAAGTGGAAAGGTGCTGACGTTAACGAAAGCGCGGAGATCGAGGTTAACTTTGCTCAGTTACTTGAAAAAGTAGCTTTGATCAGTCCTGAATTGAGAATTCGTTTCTCTACCTCACACCCTAAAGACATTACTGACGAAGTTTTATATACTATTGCTAAACACGATAATATCTGCAATTACATCCACCTGCCTGTTCAATCAGGAAGTAGCAGAGTATTGGAGTTAATGAATCGTACTTACACAAGAGAATGGTACATTAACAGAATTGATGCCATTAGGAATATTATTCCTGATTGTGCAATTTCATCTGATATCATTGCTGGCTTTTGCACGGAAACGGAAGAAGAGCACCAGGAAACGCTTAGCATTATGGATTATGTGAAATATGATTTCGCATTTACCTTTAGCTATTCTGAGCGCCCAGGAACTCTTGCAGCACGTAAATTTGAAGATGATATTCCGGAAGAGGTAAAAAAACGCAGATTAAGTGAAATCCTGTTGAAACAACAAGAAACTTCTTTATATCGTTTACAACAATTTGTTGGTAAAACTGTTAGGATTTTAGTAGAGGGAACTTCTAAGAAATCAGATAAAGATTTCTGTGGAAGAAATGATCAGAATGCAATGGTAGTTTTCCCGGCAACAGAAGGAGTTGCAGCAGGTCAATATGTTAATGTACATATAGATCGTTGTACTTCGGCAACCTTACTTGGAACTGTTGTAGTTGAAGAACCTGAGATTGTTTAATTAAAAACAGATTACATTGGACGTACAAGACATAAAAAACCGTTTTGGGATAATTGGCGGTTCTCCGCTATTAAACCGGGCTATAGATATTGCCAGGCAGGTGGCACCAACCGACATGTCTGTTTTAATTACCGGCGAAAGTGGTAGTGGTAAAGAAGTCTTCTCTCACATCATTCACCAGATGAGCACACGCAAGCACGGAGCTTTCATCGCAGTAAACTGTGGCGCCATCCCAGAGGGCACAATTGACTCTGAACTCTTCGGACACGAAAAAGGATCTTTTACAGGAGCACATGAAGCTCGTAAAGGCTATTTTGAGGTAGCTAATGGAGGCACAATATTTCTTGATGAAGTTGCAGAGCTACCCTTAGGAACCCAAGCTCGTCTGTTACGTATTCTTGAAAGCGGTGAATACCTTAGAGTGGGATCATCCAAAGTACAAAAAACTGACGTAAGGATCATTGCAGCTACAAATGTAGATGTTTATAACCGTGTTAAATCAGGTAAATTCCGCGAGGATTTATATTATAGATTAAATACTGTTCCATTGCGCATTCCTGCTTTGCATGAACGTAAAGAAGACATCTATTTATTATTCAGAAAATTCTCTGCAGATTTCAGCGACAAATACCGTAGTCCGGGCATACAGCTTGAACCTGATGCCATACAGATACTAAGCAATTATAGCTGGCCGGGAAATGTAAGACAGTTGAAAAATATTGCGGAGCAAATTTGTGTTCTTGAAAAAGAACGAAATGTAACTGCTGCAGCTTTACTAAACTATATTCCTAATGAAAGTGCCAACAATCTGCCTGTAGCAATTAATGGCAATACTAAAGAAGACTATACCGAAAGAGATATTCTTTATAAGGTTCTTTTTGACATGAAAAAGGATATGATGGAATTGAAAAAGCTAGTAGCTGAAATCATTCAGAGTGGAGGAAATACTTCACACATCATGGCTGACAACCCTCATTACATCAATCAGCTTTATCAAGAGGTAGATCAGACGTTTGGAAATGAACAAGCTACACTGACCATTAAAAAGCCAGTTCAGAATACCCCTGTGGACTACAACTATACTCATGAAGCTGAGGAAGTAGAAGAATCTTTATCTTTAATAGACAAAGAATCTGACCTGATCAAAAAGGCCTTAAAGAAACACAAAGGCAAGCGTAAATTTGCCGCTCAGGAACTAGGTATCTCTGAACGTACGTTATATAGAAAAATCAAAGAACTGAATTTAAACTAAGGATGAAAAATTTATCTATAATCATATTACTATTCTTAATAAGTGGTTGCAAAATAGGACTAGACGGAGCTTCTATTCCTAAAGAGATGAAAACTATTAGTATTAAAGTTTTTGAAAACAACGCCCCATTAGTGGTAGCATCATTAAGCTCACAATTTACTGAGGAATTGAAAACACGTATCAGGAACCAGACTAAGCTAAGTATTACACAAAATGACGCTCAGGGCATTTTCACGGGAAATATTACAGGATATAGCATCACTCCGGTAGCAATAACAGATAATAAGCAACCTACAGCCGGTGCAAATAGATTATCAATAACAGTTAATGTTAAATATGTAAACAATATTGATGCAACAAAAAGTTTTGAGCAATCTTTTGAGCGTTATAAAGACTTTAAATTAGCGGGAAACTTACAAGCACAAGAACCTGGATTAATTAAAGACGTTACTGCTCAGCTTACTGAGGATATTTTTAACAGAGCTTTTGCACAATGGTAGGCTAAAGTAGAGATCAATTATTAACTTAGCAACGTGGAGCAGGATATAAATATTAAAGAACAGCTGACAGAATTCATTGCTGTACCTGAGAAAATATCTCATAATGATACAGCTATGCTTAAAAATCTTGCTGAGCAGTATCCTTATTTTCAGCCAGTTCATCTCCTCCTCGCAAAAGCGACCTTAAATACAGATGAAGGCAACCGCAACCTTGCTACTGCAGCTCTTTATACTAATGGTCAGCTACTTCATAACTTTCTTCATGAAAAGGAAAGCCTGGAATCAGTTAACTTCAACATAATTAGCTCATCTTCATTTGGTGCTTTTGACAATAATCCTGAGACATTAGATGAAGTTATAATTGATGAAGTTCCGGCAGAATCAGAAGAAGCTAAGATGACTGATGATCAGGAAACCTTTGACGAAATTGGCGAAGTCAATATCCATGACTATAACACACTTGAAATCAGCCAGATTCCAGTTAATGAAAAAAAGGAAAAACCTGAAGACGATCTTGTATTAGAGAATATTGTAGCTACAGACTTTTTTGCCTTTCAGGAAAACTTTAAGGTTGAGCCGGTAACTGAAACTACAACAATCATAAAACCTCAGATCGAGGAGTATAAAGAAGACGCGCCTACTCCTGAAGAGGAACCAGTTGTAATCAGTAAATATGATGACGATCAATTGCCTTATACCTTTTTATGGTGGCTGGCGAAGACAAGGAAAGAACATCAGCAAATATTTCAACCTTATGCTTCACCTAAACAGGTTAAGTATAATCAGGAAGCTAAACCTGATAGAAATAGAAAATCCAATGAGCTTCAGCAACAATATGTAGAGAACATATTTCACATGCAAAGCCCATTTGAAGAAGAGGAAGAAAGTGAATATTCTCCTAATGAATTCAGAAACCGTTCAAAAGGCGACGAAATTATTGAAAGCTTCATTAAGAATGAGCCTCAAATCAGTCCCCCGAAACCCGAACAAATAAATAACGAAAACAAAGCCAAAAAAAGTGCAGAGGATCATAATGACCTGGTATCTGAAACACTGGCAAACATCTATATTGAGCAGATGCTTTATGACAAGGCCATAGAGACTTATGAAAAATTAAGTTTGATGTTTCCAGAAAAAAGCCGTTACTTTGCCGACCTTATTCAATCGATAGAAAAAAAAATTTAACAACCTAACATACTATGCTTTTCTTAATTATTTTATTAATCATCATTTGTATTGCCTTAGCGCTATTTGTTTTGATACAAAATCCTAAAGGTGGTGGTCTGGCAACAGGCGGATCTGGCAGTAATATGTTTGGTGTTCAACGTACTGGTGACGTTTTAGAAAAAGGAACCTGGATTTTATTAGCTCTTGTTGTTGTAATTACTTTATCAATTACTACTATGGCTAAATCCGGAGGCTCATCAACAACGGGAGCCGGTTCTAAAATTCAAGAACAACTTGACAAAACTCCTACTCCATCTCCAATTGGAGGCGGTGCTACCACAGCTCCTGCTCCGGCAAATACACCACCTGCAGCTGCTGACACTACAAAAAAATAAGTTCTTACATCTATAAGAATGCAAAAGCCCGGCAGGTTTAAATACCTTCCGGGCTTTTTTCATGCCCCTGCCACTCTGACACAAAAATAGTTTACTATAATCCATTAGCTGACAAGGCTACGTAAATTTGTCAAACTTAAGCGCGTTGGCATAAAAACTGATATGTACTTTCCTGCGTAATAAATTTACTTTTACATTTATAAATCTAAAAACAAAACAATAATAAGTTATGGCTTTAAACTTTAAACCTAATGCAGATAGAGTAGTTGTTGAAGCTGCTGCTGCAGAAGAAAAAACAGCTTCTGGTATTTATATCCCTGATACCGCTAAAGAAAAACCTCAACAAGGAATCGTAGTAGCTGTTGGACCTGGTAAATATGCTGATCAAACTGGAAATCTAATCCCATTAAGTGTTAAGGTTGGTGATCAGGTTTTATATAGCAAATATGGTGGTACCGAAGTTACCATTGAAGGTACTGAGTATTTAATTATGAGAGATTCTGATATCTTAGGAACTCTTTAATCCAAGTATAATTATTGAAATGAAATTGGCTAAGCCTTAATTCGTCTTAGCTTAAACAAGAATCAAAAAAAATAAAATGGCAAAACAAGTAAAATATAATGTAGAAGCTCGTGATGCGCTGAAAAGAGGCGTTGATATTTTGGCTAATGCTGTAAAAGTGACTTTAGGACCTAAAGGTCGCAACGTAATTATTGACAAAAAATTTGGCTCACCTGCTATCACTAAAGATGGTGTTACAGTAGCTAAAGAAATCGAATTGAAAGATCCAATTGAGAACATGGGTGCTCAAATGGTTAAAGAAGTAGCTTCTAAAACTGCGGATATCGCAGGTGACGGAACTACAACTGCAACTGTTTTAGCTCAGGCAATTGTAACTGCAGGTATTAAAAACGTAGCTGCTGGTGCAAATCCAATGGACTTAAAACGCGGTATTGATAAAGCAGTTACTGCTATTGTTGAGAACTTAAAAGCTCAATCACAAACTGTAGGCGAAGACAACAACAAAATCAAACAAGTTGCATCTATCTCTGCAAACAATGACGAAGTTATTGGTGCATTGATCGCTGAAGCTATGGGCAAAGTTGGTAAAGATGGTGTGATCACTGTTGAAGAAGCAAAAGGTACTGAAACTGAAGTAAAAACAGTTGAAGGTATGCAATTTGACCGTGGTTACTTATCTCCATATTTTGTAACCAATGCTGATAAAATGGAAGCGGAATTAGAAAACCCTTACATTTTGATCTATGACAAAAAGATCAGCAATATGAAAGAATTGTTGCCTGTATTGGAAAAACAAGTTCAAACCGGTAAACCTCTATTGATCATCGCTGAAGATTTAGATGGTGAAGCTTTAGCTACTTTAGTAGTTAACAAAATCCGTGGTTCTCTGAAAGTTGTTGCTGTTAAAGCTCCAGGTTTCGGTGACAGAAGAAAAGCAATGTTAGAAGACATCGCTATCTTAACTGGTGGCACTGTTATCTCTGAAGAAAGAGGTTATAAATTAGAAAATGCTGATCTTACTTATTTAGGTACTGCTGAGAAAGTTATTGTTGATAAAGACAACACTACAATCATCAATGGTGCTGGTCAATCTGAAGACATCAAAGCTCGTGTTAACCAGATCAAAGCTCAAATCGAGACTACTACATCTGATTATGACAAAGAGAAATTACAAGAGCGTTTAGCTAAATTAGCTGGCGGTGTTGCCGTTCTTTATGTTGGTGCAGCTTCTGAAGTTGAAATGAAAGAGAAAAAAGACCGTGTTGATGATGCTTTACATGCAACTCGCGCAGCGGTTGAAGAAGGTATCGTAGCTGGTGGTGGTGTTGCTTTCATCCGTGCTATTGAGGCCTTAGATGGCATGAAAGGTTCAAATGACGATGAAACAACTGGTATCCAGATCATTCGTCGTGCTATTGAAGAGCCTTTACGTCAAATTTGCCAAAATGCTGGTATTGAAGGTTCTATCGTTGTACAAAAAGTTAAAGAAGGTAAAGCTGACTTCGGTTACAATGCCCGTACTGATGTATATGAAAACTTAATTGCGGCTGGTGTTATCGATCCAACTAAAGTTGGTCGCGTAGCATTAGAAAATGCAGCTTCTATTGCAGCTATGTTATTAACAACTGAGGTTGTTTTAGCTGATGATCCAGAAGATGCTCCAGCAGGTGCTGGTATGCCTCCAATGGGTGGTGGTGGTATGGGTGGAATGATGTAATCATCATTTCCCTTTCACTTATAAAAAAGACCCGCTGATGACAGCGGGTCTTTTTGTTTTAAATCTTTGTTATATTTAGGTAGTTAAAACATGATGGAGAATTTCTTAGAAAACGGTCATTTCATTACAGTTAGTGAGGTGAATAAATTTTTAATGGCAACATTACTATGTGGCCTAATTGGTGCAGAGCGAGAGTTTAGAAGCAAACAGGCTGGATTAAAGACAATGATTATGATTGGCCTTGGCTCTACCCTCTTCACAATTCTATCTATAAAAATTGGCCTAAGCAGTCATGATCGTATAGCTTCCAACATTGTTACCGGTATAGGCTTTTTAGGTGCTGGGGTTATCTTTAAGGAAGACAATCAGGTTAAGGGCTTAACCACAGCCTGTGTAATATGGATCGTAGCTGCAATTGGGATGGCTATTGGCTCTGGATATTTCGAACAGGCTATTGGTGTAACCCTCGTAGTTCTTGTCGCATTATTCACTTTCCCTTTTCTGGAAGAAATGGTGGAACAGCGCTTTACCAAAAGGGTCTACAGAATAGTTAAAAGGTTTGAAAATGAAAGTCTGGAGAAGTACGAAGAAGACATTAAAACCTCTAAATTAAAGCTCACAAGAGGCAAGCAGGAGCTCGCAAATGGCATCATCAGCGGGACATGGATAGCCGTTGGAAGCCCTAAAAATCACAAAAGATTTGTAGATCGGATGCTTCAAGATAGAAATATCATAGCATTTGACTTTTAAGTTTTAGCTTTGCGCTATGCAAAGGGAACAAATCTCGGTATTCGATATTTTTAAGATAGGAATTGGACCATCAAGTTCACATACACTTGGACCATGGAGAGCAGCACAGCAATTTACTACTTCATTAAAGCAACAGAATTTTTTAGATGATGTTGAGCAGATAAAGATTTTACTTTATGGATCATTAGCCAAAACAGGTAAAGGGCATGGTACAGATATAGCCATATTACTTGGATTAAACGGAGCAGATCCAGTAACTTTTGATGTAAATGCGATTGAATGTACCGTTGAATCTATCAAAAAAGATCAACTGCTAAATCTGGCAGGAGAGAAATCGGTTACTTTCAATTATACCGAAGACCTGGTATTTCTTTTTTTTGAAAGCCTACCTTTTCACCCCAATGCAGTTACTTTTCAAGCGCTTTTAAAGACAGGAAAAGCTGTATCTGAAACCTATTATTCCATAGGTGGTGGTTTTGTAATTAAAGAAGGCGAGGACGGCAAAGAGAAAGAACAGGTAGACTTACCTTTCCCTATTGAAAAAGCAGGAGATCTATTACACTGGTGTCTTACCACAGGCCTTAAGGTTTCTGAAGTGGTAATGGAAAATGAACTGGCCTGGCGTACAGAAGCCGTTACCAGAGCAGGGATTTCACAGCACTTTAACGTAATGAAAGATTGCATCTATAGAGGGTGTCATACTTCAGGTTTCTTGCCTGGCGGATTAAACGTAGCCAGAAGAGCCGCAGCACTCAATAAAAAGCTAATGTGCAATAGTGTTTACACCAACTACGAAAGTTGGGTAATGGCCATTAGAGCAGGCGGCAATGGATTTAATTATACGCTAGATTGGGTGAGTTGTTTTGCATTGGCTGTTAATGAAGAGAATGCTTCATTCGGTCGTGTCGTAACCGCACCAACCAATGGCGCTGCTGGGGTTATCCCAGCGGTATTACAATACTTTATCACCTTCTGTGATGGCTTTGATGAAGAAAAGATTACACAGTTTATTGCCTGTGCCTCAGAAATAGGAAGTATCTTCAAAAAAGGAGCTACCATATCAGCCGCTATGGGCGGTTGTCAGGCAGAGATTGGTGTATCTTCGGCAATGGCGGCAGCTGCGCTTACTGAATGCTTAGGAGGTTCTCAGAGACAGGTTCTAATGGCTGCTGAAATAGCTATGGAACATCATTTAGGACTTACTTGTGATCCTATTGGTGGTTTAGTTCAAATACCTTGCATAGAACGAAATACCATGGGGGCAATTAAAGCAATTACGGCAAGTCAACTTGCGCTGCAAAGTAACCCGGATAAAGCAAAGGTAAGTTTGGATGCTGTAGTGAACACGATGTGGGAAACTGCTCTGGATATGAATTCAAAATATAAAGAAACATCAGATGGTGGTTTGGCAACCAATATTCCCATAAGTTTACCTGAATGCTAAAATCTCGGCACTAGATTTTCTGCTGTGCTTTAATAGAAAGATATCTGTTAATTACATTTATCGTCAGCTTTTCTGGTGGGGTAAGGATGCTTAGTATTCCATGCTTGGCAAGTTCTTTGACGATTAACTTTTTCTCATAAGCAAATTTACTGGCAATGGTTTTTATATAAATTCCTTCCACATCTTTTACTTCTTCTTCCGTAAGAGATTTTAGCTCTGTGTTTTCAAAAAACACAATTAGCAACAAATGGAATTTAGCTATGCGCTTTAAAAAAGGTAGCTGCCTATTTAATGCAGACATACTTTCAAAGTTTGTAAAGAAAACTATCAAACTACGCTGCTTCAACACACCCCGGATACTTGTATAAAGGGCCTCCATATTAGTTTCAAGATATCTTGTTTTCTCTTTATACAACACGCTCATAATTTTACCAAGCTGAGCAGGTTTTCTATCAGCGGGCACAATACTGCCTGTTTTTTCGGCTATAGTAATTAAACCTGCTTTATCCTCCTTCAGCAAGGCAACATTAGAAAGAACCAAACTTGCATTAATGGCATAATCTAATAAACTCAAACCTTCAAAAGGCATTTTCATTGCTCTGGACTTATCAATTACACAGTAAACATGTTGAGCCTTTTCATCTGTAAAAGAATTAACCATCAGCTCTCCTTTTCGGGCAGTAGCCTTCCAGTTAACAGTTCTATAATCATCGCCCTGTACATAATTCTTCACCTGATCGAACTCCAGACTATGACCTATCCTTCTAATCTTTTTAATTCCAATTTCATTTAGTCTATTAGAAATAGCCATCAACTCATACCTTCTTAACTGAAGGAAAGAAGGATAAACAGGTACTGTTACTTCTTCTCCGAAATTGAATCTTCTTACAATTAAGCCAAGTGGCGAACTAACATATAAACGAATCTGGCCAAATACATACTCTCCTCTTTTAGTTGGCCTTAAAGTATAATTAATTGTCTTATGCTCACGAGCCTTTAAACTACTGCTAAACCAGATATCTCTTTTTTGAAACTGCAAAGGAATCTCATCAATAATCCCCACTTTAGTTGCAAAGGAATAAAAGCTTTCAATGTAAATCTGTAGTTCATTTTCGTCACCGTTACTTAGTCTTTCTGGAAGATCTCTTCTTAAAAAGAATCCCTTCTCCTGGCGATAAAGCATAATCAGATCTATAACAACCAGTGATATAAGTATCCAAAAAGTTATAAAAGGAATATCGCCAAGCCATGGCAAAAAGAAGGAGAACAGGAACAAAGTAACACACAGTCCAATCCCTGCGAACAGCCTTTTACCCAAAAACAGGTCTTTATAATATGTCTTAAAAAAGTTTTTCAACAGCTTAGGTATTACCTTGGGATCTCTAATTTTTGAATAATCTGTGCAACTATATCGGCAGGTGTTAGTCCCTCCATCTCTTTATCTGGCGTCAGCATAATCCTATGCGCCAGTACGGGAGCTGCTACTTTAATAATATCCTCAGGTGTAACAAAATCACGTCCTTGCATTGCCGCAATAGCTTTAGCACTGTTAATCATAGCCAGAGATGCACGCGGTGAAGCGCCCAGATAAAGCGACTTATTGTTTCGGGTTTCGTGAGTTATCTTTGCGGCATACTCTATTAGCTTAGGCTCAACGTGCAAAGCTTTTATGATGGCTCTACATTTCTTGATTTTTTCAATGTTCAAAACTGCTTTCACTGCATTTATCTCTGCCTCCAGCTTCTGCTGATGTTGGTTTTGGAGAATAATAATCTCTTCTTCTAGTGTAGGGTATTTTACCTCTATTTTAAATAGAAAACGGTCCAATTGAGCTTCTGGCAATCTATAAGTGCCTTCTTGTTCAATGGGGTTCTGGGTAGCCAAAACCATAAAAGGCTCATCCATTCGATAAGTATGCCCATCGACAGTTATCTGTCGTTCTTCCATTACTTCAAATAAAGCAGATTGTGTTTTAGCCGGAGCCCTGTTAATTTCATCTACCAATATAATATGGCCAAATATTGGCCCCTTTCTATATTCAAAGGATGAAGATCTTGGATCAAACACCGAAGTACCCAATACATCTGAAGGCATTAAATCAGGCGTAAACTGAATTCTCGAAAAAGAGGCATCGATACTTTTTGCAACAAGTTTAGCACTTAGTGTTTTGGCCACTCCGGGAACCCCTTCAAGCAAAATATGGCCATCGGCAAGCAAAGCAGCAATAAGAAAATCTATTGTTTCCTTTTGCCCTATAATGATACTGCCCAATGATTGTCTAATCTGATCAACAGCCTGATTAAGTTCAGTTAAGTCGGTTCTCTCATTAAAAATTTCCGGTTCCATAGTTTATTGAGCTTGTTTGTAAAATCTTTCAATTAGTTTATTAAGGTTAATCAGTGAGTTATCATCCACATATTGATTATTGTTTATCCCATTTACGATAATAAACAACTGGTCAATTGTATCCTCAGGAACACCTGATTTAAAATGTAATGCCTGCTTCAATTCGTTATCCGGTGATGCGGTTTTCAAAGCATAAGTGCTTCTGATGTGTTCAAGAAAATAGTTTACTTTCTTTCTTGCAATATCACTGTTATCTCTTTGCTGATAATATACTTTACCTACCACTTTAACAAAGTCCAGCGATGAGTTCTTTAGCGGTTCTATTACAGGGATTATCCGCTGTCTGCGTTTCATCTCAAACAAGACAAAGATGATCAATCCTGCCATTGCTACATAATATGCCCAGCGTAATGGCTCGTTCTTAAAGATAACGCGCAGAATTGCTGAATCATCAATATTTCCTCTTGTATTATGTTCGTCCCATAGCAAACTGGCCGAAGCAGGGAGGTAAGATAAAGCCTTGGCTGCATAATCAGCGCCCAGAGGATTTAGTAAGCTGTAATTAGTTAGCAGTTGAGGATTAGGCAAAATGTATATGTTGCCTTTGCCGTAGCTATATCTAACAAAGTTGGGTTTCCCCTCAACATTTTTGCCCAGTATCGTTACCCTTGACGTATCAAACGAACTGAAATACTGCTCGGCTATTTGCTTCCCAAAAGTATAATCGGATTTAGCTTTTAAAGCCGGATTCGTAAAATTAATACCTGTCGACCTTTCTACCGAATAATTATAGGAGGATCCTATCTCTAATTTAAGGGTATCCCTCAAAGTTTTGCCAAAGTCAAAAGCAGCAATAAATGCATTATTACCTTTTTCTACAAAGTCTATGAGCTCCTTAAAGTCTAACTTATCAACCTCTATTGAATGCGAGATTAAGAGATAGCTGGTGTTCTTAAGATCACTATCCTTTAAAGTATTGTATATGGGATCTCTGGTTATCCTCACATCCGTTTTAGGAAATAAATCATGTATTTCATTGAACAGAATGTAAGTGCCAAAAGGAATTTTATCCTCTTTTAAATAAGTAGACACCCAATTTGTTGGCGTAGGCTTATAATATTGAGCTACCAGATAAGCCAGCAAAAGCACTGTACTCACAATAAGATATCTTCTTAATCCTTTCATGAGCTACGCAAGTTAAACCGTTCAAAAGTATCCTTTATCGCATTAAAGTTCTCCTTATCAATAAAAAACTCTCCATACCAAACATACTCAAATTGATGAGTGATCTTGCTGAACGCTCTTCTCTTCTCCGGGTCATTAATCTCACTGATATAAGTCTGATTCGTTTTTTCCGGAAGCCAGTGAATAAGATCTTTATCACTCAAATTCTTAAGTGCCCGTAAATATAAAAGTCGAACGGCCAGTCTATAATTTGAACTCGAAATCGCTTTTTCAATCTCTTCATTAAAATCTATTTCATGAATATTATCGTCTGATTCGCTATATGGCACTTCTACTACTTTAGACTTACGGGAAAATATCTTCAGATCAGCCCCTACTATTTTCAACACTATAAAAACCACTAATGCAACAAGCGCAATGATCACGAAATACTTTATTGCTCCACCGGATACTTTATTCCTTAAAATCTGGTTTACCATATCCCAGAACCATTTCCAGAACCTGTCCCATAAACTGAGTTGCGGCGCTGGGGCATCATCGTAAATGAAATCAGTGTCTTTACTGTATGTGTTCAGCTTACTTTTATCAATTTTTCGCAATTCAACTTTAGCAGTATCTAACCTAACCTCTATTTTTTTTGAAATAGAATCCTTCGCCTCTACTGAGGCATGAACCTGTATTGCTCCAAAAAAAAGAAAAATGAAGAGCAGTAAACGCATACTAATATTCCTCAGGTGTAGCATTTACATCAGATCCTGACTTCCCTAGTTGATTTATTCTTTCCAGTAGTCCCGTATTATCCATACGCTCTACCAAGTTAAAATAACACAACGTTACACCTATAATTGGCAAAATCATAAACACCTGACATACATACTGGATAATAGTAGATACAATAATAGCTATGCTACTAAAGCTACCTGATCCTTTGGTAAAACCAGAAACCAAGGTAAGTATGATTGCAGGCAGAGAAGCCATTGACATACATGCATAAGAGATAATCCAAATTACAAATATTGCTCCTGCAGTTACCCACCATTGATCTTTTAGCAACTTGAAAGAACGGGTAAAGGAATACTCAAAGCTTCCGTTTTCCAATACCATCACTGAATAAAAAATAGACATTGCCGGAAAAACATATACAAAGGGGAAAAAGCAAAACAAAAAGCAAATCACAAGAAAAATAACTATAGCAAAACTGCTGGCAAAAACTCTAAGAAAATAGTATTTGAAATAAGCCCAAACCTCCTCTACCGTTGGCGCTTGATTACCCTTTTGGACATACAAAGCAATAAAGCATAATATAGAAACCGTTAAGGCTGTATAATTTAGCATTGATAATATGATCACAAGGAAATAGTTCAATGTAAACACATCGTAGAGTCTTTGGATTCCATTTACTGCCGTTTGACCGTTCCCATAACCAAATGCTACTTTTTGTATTCCCAGCTGATACATTATTGCGGCTATCATTCCTGCCAACGTGAAGAACCCACACAAATAAATGTACGTTTTCATTAATGGTTTAAAGTTCTGTTTCAAAAACTGAAACATATCATTAACGATCTCGCCAAACTCTCTAAGTTTTCTAAATTCTAATTTCTCCGACATTGCTTATATTTTGAGTGCGTTTAATAAGTTGGGCCGGGTATAAAACTACATACCAAACCATAAATAATAGTGATCCTCCAAGAATGGATACACTTAACCAAAGTGGCATACTCGTGTGCCTTGTAACAAAACTTTCAAAGATGGCTGCTACCACAATTATAGGTAATATCCCTAAAACTATTTTAGTCCCATCCTTTGCACTACTTACAAATGCCTGAAGACGCGTATATGTTTTGGGAAACAGCAAGCCATGTCCTAAAACCAAGCCTGCACCACCGGCAATAATAATCGCAGATATTTCTAAAGTCCCATGAATCCATATTACGAGGATAGACTCCATTCCCAGTCCTTTGCTAAAAAAATAATACTCAAATGAACCCAGCATAATTCCATTCCTTAAAATAAAAAAAACAGGCCCAATTGACAGGAAAATTCCACTAACAAACATTATAAGCGATACATAAATATTGTTGGCAGCGATCATAAAAAACATACTAATCTCCCCTTGTGTCTTATAAACACCAAATGGATCTCCCTTTGCAATATTTTCATTGGTCATATTAACATAACCATCTCCAAGAATTAACCTAATGAAAGTATCATCATATTTTGCTGATAAAATTCCTATCAGGCTTGAAATTACAAAGAAGATTAACGAATATAATAGCTGCCTGCGGTAAGTATAAAAAAGCATTGGAAGTTCAAACTTCCAAAATTCAATAAAAGTGTTCCCTTCTTCTTTTTTGTTCTTGTAAATAGACTGATGTAATAATGCCGCTATCCCATTTAAATATGCTGTTGTCTTGGACTTGGGATAAAATGTTTTGGCGTAAGCAAGGTCATTCGTAATGTCTACAAACCTATCTGCAAGCTCATCAGGCGTTGCCACGCTCATTTGCTCATAGGATTTCCATTTAGCGGAATTCTGTTTAACAAACAACGATTCTCTCATAGGTTTTTGTGAGGGCTTTAATTTTTATGTAAAATAGCACAAAAAACAATTTTACAAGAAAAATTCGCAATCATTATTTTATTTCTCCTGAACATTTCTTTCTTTTAAATTTTATCTAAGTTTGAGTTTATATGGAAACAATACAGGTAAACACCAGTCAGCATGTAGCAATTGATTATCCAGTAGCAGGATTAGGAGAACGGGTGGCTGCCAGATTAATCGACTTGGCTGCCTTTATAGTAGTAGGAGGTCTGCTAATGCTATTAACTATGCTTGGCATAAACGCACAATCAAACATTCTTATCATTTCTATCTGGTCAGTTTTTGGAGCTTGCTATGTTTTCTACAACCTTATTACCGAAATCTTTATGAATGGCCAAAGCATTGGAAAAAGACTTCTAAGAATAAAGGTAATTAGCTTAGATGGAGGCCAGCCCACTATAGGGCAATATTTCATTCGCTGGGTCTTCAGGCTAGTGGATTTTCAGTTCACTGCTCAGGTAGGTGGATTAATTTGTATTGCTGCTACCGAAAAAAAACAACGAATTGGCGATGTAGTGGCAGGTACTACACTTATAAAAACGGTTCCTCGTACTGATTTTAATCACATTGCTTTTCATCCTGTGGAAGATGAATACACACCTGTTTTTGCATACGTTGATCAGCTCACAGATAGGGATGCCGAACTAATACATGAAGTAATAAGCACTTTTCATAAAACAAATAATGCCGATTTAATTTACACCATGTCTGAAAGAATTTCGACACATCTTGCCATCACTATCCCCGCTGGCATGAACGAATTAGATTTCTTAAAAACAGTAATTAAAGACTATAGATATATCACTTCAAGAACTGATTAAACAAAAGTTATTTAAAATTTGTTAAAATAGCTGAAGCCACATTTACAGCCCAGCCCATATACATCTTGCCCGAAGGATGTAGCCCATCACTTGCTACCAATGACCTGTCTGACAGTGCCAACCTGGAAGCCGGAGTAATATCCGTATAGCTTAGGCCCGCAGCCAATGTTTCTTCTTTATTTATTGCATTAAAAGCGTCAATCTCTTCAGCAATCGTTTGCTGATCCCGTCCGCTTTGCAAGCCAAATGGAGTAACTCCCCAATCTGGTATTGATATTACAAAAACGTGCGTTTTTTTATCCTTGGTGAAATTAATCGCAGTTTGTAAAAGCGCCTTAAATTCTTTCCGGTAAACATCTTTTGATTCACCTCTATATTGATTGTTTACCCCAATTAGTAAGGTAACAATATCATACTTACGCTCAGGAAACCCTGATTCCTTAATACCAGCCTGCAATTCACTGGTTGTCCAACCTGTCCTGGCAACTATAGTTGGTGGGTTTATGATAAGCCTTTTGGCTGTTAGCTCCTTTACCAGCTGATTTGGGAAGTTCTCATTACGCTCAACAGACTCTCCAATAGTATATGAATCACCTAGCGCAATATAGTTAAGCTGCTTGCCCTTATTTGGATCTATGGGTATAGTGTCTACAGGCTTTACCGCTGTATCCACAGGCTTAATAATAGTATCAATTGGCTTTACAAGCGTATCTGTAGGTTTTAGGCCATCCATAGATTTTAAATCTCCCTTTTTACAGGATAACATTAGTAAAAATGAAAAAATTAATATTGAAAACCTCATACTCCATACTTACGAAGTAATTCTAAGCATAGATTTAACAAGCACAACTATATCAATGAGTATGAGGCACCCACATTTTATAAATATAGCTTATTAGCACAATTGAACCAGTAATAAGATATAGTGTTTTAACTAATTTATCACTTCTTTTACCAAACCAGTAATTGGCAGATAGCCCCACAATAAAAGTAATAAGAAGAGGAACTGTCGGTGGGTACATATCAAAACTCTTCTCCCAATCCCCTTTCAACAGAAAAAGTAAGGATCGCTGAAAACCACATCCCGGACAGTCAATATTAAAAATATACTTAAACGGACAAGGGATAAAAAAAATATCCGCCTTGTCTAAAAAAGAAGACCAGGCGGATAAGATATATGTTATAAATACTAACAATTAAACTCCTGGCGTGGTTGGAGGTTTGTTAAATGGATCGTTGAATGGATTGTTATTACCAAAAGGATTGTTAGGATTATTAAAGCCATTTTGTGCTTCTTTGGCAGATGGGCCTAAATATTTGGCATCCCCAAAACCTAATAGTGGTATAAAAACAAATGGAAGAAGAACGATTCCAACTGTATACCCTTCGGTTTTTCCGAAGCTTTTGCTCAACAGATTCATAAGCCAAATACCAAATATAGGAGAGGTACAAGGTATAATTAACCAAAGAATCCAAATTGTAGGTTTACCAACAATTTCTATTAGTACAATAGCATTGTAAATGGGAATAATAGCTGCCCAGCCTGGCTTTCCGGCTTTTTCAAAAATTTTCCATAATCCTATATAGGTTAAAACTAAAAGGAGAAGGTAAATAGTTATTGCGCCAGCGCCTATACCGGCCGCGGCTGAAGAGTACTCTGAATTGTAGTCCATAGGGTTTTTGAGTTTTAATTTATATAAAGATAATCTTTATGTCAAAAAATCAAAACTTATACTCTCTTTTTCTCAACTAGAAAATCAGACTAACTGCATATTAAAAAGGCTGGCAATATGCCCTTTGAGTTTACCTTCGACCTCTGCAATATTTACAGAATGGCCCAATTCACGCTGCATTGATGTTACATCCTTATCATCAATACCACAAGGAACAATGTTCTTAAAGTAATCCAGATCTGTATTTACATTAAATGCGAAACCATGCATGGTTACCCACCTGCTACATCTTACGCCTAATGCACATATTTTTCGCGCCTTATCATTATCAGCATCCAACCATACACCGGTAAAACCTGTATACCTGACCGCTTTAACTCCATAATCGTTCAACGTTAAAATAACAGCCTCTTCAAGTGTTCTTAAGTAAAGATGGATATCTGTAAAAAAATTATCCAGATCAAGAATCGGGTAACCTACAATTTGCCCGGGGCCATGATAGGTTATATCTCCACCACGATTAATCTTATAATAAGTAGCTTCCTTTTCTAATAACCCTTGTTCATCAAGTAACAAGTTTTCAGGATGGCCACTTTTACCCAAAGTGTAAACGTGAGGATGTTCGCAAAACACCAGATAATTAGGTGTTTCCAACATAGTATTATTTGATCGGTTTTGTGTCTTTAAAGCCACAGTCTGATTGAACAAGCTCTCCTGCTTGTCCCAGGCATCCTGATAATCAATAAGACCCCAATCTATAAATTCAACTTTTTTATTCATTTTTATGAAGAGTTAAGCTACCACATAGCCTAACATGTAGCCATCGTTAGTTTTAAAATAATGTACAGTGAGCTCCTGGGCTCCTTCGGGAAGATCTACAAGTGCATTAAGACTCCCCTCGTCCTTAAGTTTAAACGGCTTAATATGAATATCGCGCTTAAACTCAAGCCCTTTTCTTCCATTCCACTTGTAAATGGCTTCTTTTGCACACCAGCAAACGTATAACCCGTTGGTGTTATCCCCAATTTGTTTTTGAGAAAGTTCAGAGTCAGAAAGAAACTTATTTCTAATGCTTTTTATTTTGTGCTTAATAAGCTCAATATCTACGCCAACCTTTTTCGTCTTTCCAACAATAACCGAGGCATAATCATAGGAGTGACTTAAAGAAATATGGTAGCCAAGATTTGGGAGATACGGCTTACCGTGCTCGTCCATACGACAATCAATATACTCCGAAGTGTTGAGCATTGTTCTTAATAGAACCCTGGTACTTAACCAGTGAAGCAAACGCTTTCCATTATTTAACGATGAAATGACATCAAGCTCATGCTGTTTCAGTTGTAACCCTGAAATCAGCTGCTCTTCAGTTTCTTCGATTTTCCATACGGCAAGTATGGTATCGTCGTCAATATTTTTATTAAAAACTACAGGCATCTCTATTTTAGAAAAACTATGCAAAAGTATCTTAAATTAATCATAATTTCGTCCAAATACTATATAAAATGATACTGTCGGATAAACGAATTCTTCAAGAAATAGATAAGGGAACCATTATAATAGAGCCTTTTAATCCAGAATGCCTTGGTACAAACTCATATGATGTTCATTTGGGCAAATACCTTGCTACTTATAAAGACAGAGTTCTTGATGCAAAAGCACACAATAAAATAGAACATTTCGAAATTCCAAAAGACGGATTCGTACTCCATCCAGGTACATTATATCTTGGCGTTACTTTAGAATATACAGAAACGCACGCCCACATCCCTTTCCTGGAAGGAAAATCAAGTACCGGTCGTTTAGGTATCGATATACATGCAACAGCAGGTAAAGGTGATGTTGGTTTTTGTAACACCTGGACTTTAGAAATTTCATGCGCACAACCAGTGAGAGTGTATGCAGGTATGCCAATCGGACAGTTAATCTATTTTATGGTTGAAGGTGATATTCAAACCATGTACAACACTAAAATCAATGCTAAATACAACAATAAAACTACAAAACCTGTAGAAAGCATGATGTGGAAGAATAAGTTCTAAGCTTAATATTTCGTATATTGAGACTTTATTTGGTAAGGCTCATATTTATGAAACGTAAGCTAATTCTTCCTCTGTTATTATTGTTTGGGGCATTTATAACTTTTTCCTATACCGCAGATGACGATCCATTTACTGAGCTGATTAAAAAACTTGAGGCATATATTGAAAAATATCCTCAGGAAAAAGTGCACATTCATCTGGATAAACCCTATTACGCCATTGGTGATGATATCTGGTTTAAAGCTTACGTCATAAATGCCCAAACAGGAAAACCATCTACAATTAGCAATGCAATTTATGTTGAGTTAATCAATGAAAAGGATTCAGTAAAAAAGCAAATTAAACTGCCTCTTATTTCAGGATTTACCTGGGGCGACTTTAAACTCCCTGACTCCTTTACAGAAGGAAATTATCGTATTAGAGCCTATACTCAGTGGATGAAAAATGCAGGCACTGAGTTTTTCTTCGACAAGACTATAAAAATTGGCAATTCATGGGCAAACAATGTTTTCACGAACACGAACTATACCTATAGCAAACAAAACGAAGCTGAAAAGGTAGATGCCCGAGTTAAGTTTACGGATAAGAAGGGTGTACCATATGCTCAAAATGATGTTAACTACGAAGTTCAACTAAACTTTAGAAGTCTGGCAAAAGGAAAGGCCGTTACCAATGAACAGGGCGAAGTAAATATCAGTTTCTTAAACACCCAACCCACACTATACAAATCAGGAAAGATCATAGCTACACTAACCCTTCCTGATAATAAAAAGATTATTAAGGAAATCCCCATTAAAGCAACATCAAATGCAGTCGATGTTCAATTCTTTGCGGAAAGCGGAAACCTCGTAGAAGATTTACCTAATAAAATTGGGATTAAGGCGGTGAATGCTTCAGGATTAGGCGAGGATGTAAAAGGCATAATCATAGATAACGATGGCCAAGAGGTTACCCAATTTAGCACCCAGCATCTGGGAATTGGCAACTTTATACTTAACCCTCAGCCAGGAAAAATTTATACCGCTAAAGTAACCTATAAGGACGGATCTCAAGGTTCCGTAAACTTACCACATGTTCTGCAAAACGGTTATATTATTACAACTAACACTACTACTGAAAACGTAGTAGTTAAAATCATGCTAAGTACCGGCTTACTGGGCCCTGGCGAATTAAAACTAGTAGCTCAAAACAATGGAAATGTTTATTTCGTATCTAAGGCTTCGTCTCAAAAACAAATTATCACTGCCTCTATTCCCAAAAAAGATTTGCCTTCAGGCATTCTCCAACTGACCTTATTTTCTGCTCAGAATACTCCAGTTGCCGAGCGTCTTGTTTTTGTGAACAACATGAAGGACAGGATAACAACAACCGTTTCTACAGCTAAACAGACATATGGACCAAAAGAAAAAGTGAACATAGATCTTCAGGCTGCATTTGCCGACAAACCTGCACAAGCCAGCTTTTCTGTCTCCGTTACCAATACCACATCAGTTAAACCTGATGAAGAAAATGAAAGCAATATTTTCACGACCCTTCTGCTCACATCTGATCTTATTGGCTACATAGAAAAACCGAACTACTACTTTCTGCATGATGATCAAAAAACTCAGCAAGACTTAGATAATTTAATGCTAACACAAGGCTGGCGTAGAATATTATGGAAAAACATCACGAATAATGCAGCCCCAAATATTCGATATGAAGCAGAGAAATCATTAAAAATTAGTGGGGTGATTACAAGTTATGGAGGCAAACCGCTACCTAACGCCAAGGTCTCCTTATTTTCTTCTTCAGGAGGGCTTTTTGTTATAGATACGATATCTGATGCCCAAGGGCGATTCAACTTTGACAAGCTCTCTTTTAACGATAGCACAAAGTTCATTGTACAGGGCAGAACAGCAAAAAATAAAAAGAGCGTCGATATTGTACTTGATGTTGTTTCCGGACAACTAGTTACCAAAAACAAAAACACTGGCGACATAGAGGTTAATGTTAACGAAGCATTGTCAGGATATCTGAAACAAAGCGAAAACTACTTTGACGATTTAACCAAACGAGGAATACTCGAACGAACAATCCTGTTAAAAGAAGTCAATATTATTGAAAAAAAGAACAAGGCTAAAAACTCTTCAAATTTAAATGGCGCAGGAAACGCAGACGCCGTTATTAGTGCAGATCAGCTTCAATACTGCACAACATTATCTCAATGTTTGCAAGGGCGTGTTGCGGGTTTAATCATTAGAAACGGCGTTCCTTATTTGCTGAGAAATGGAAATACACCTATGTCAATAGTTCTTGATGGCATGCGGATGGAAGCTGAATTTCTTGACAACATAAACCCCGTGGATATTGAAACCATTGAAGTATTGAAATCTGTTGGCAATACAGCAATTTATGGTAGCCAGGGTGGTGGAGGCATACTGGTAATTACCACAAAACGCGGTGGGGGCTATTCAACGGCATCCACATTTACGCCAGGTATTATACCTTTCACTCCAAAAGGATATTATACACCAAGAGAGTTCTACTCTCCTAAATATGATGTTCCAAATAGCAAACCAGATTATAGGACCACTATTTATTGGAATCCAAATATTATAACAAACGAAAGCGGAAAAGCAGAATTCAACTATTTCAATTCAGATGAACCCGGAATCTATAGAGTGGTTATAGAGGGCATGGATATGCTTGGAAATTTAGCCCACACAGTTTATACCTACGAAGTAAAATAAAGATAAATGAATACAATTAAAGTCACCATAAAAGACCATCTAAGCATCATCACACTCGATAGAGGTAAATCCAACGCGCTGAACCGTGAGATGATTACCGAGTTAAATGACATCCTAATAAACATTTCTTCTGACCCGAATATTGCAGGCGTTATTATCACCGGCAAGGACCATTTCTTTTCTGCCGGATTGGATCTAATAGAATTGTACAACTATTCGGAACAAGAAGCTGAATCTTTCTGGCATCTGTTTTTAAATTTCACCGCAACCATAACTTCGTTTAAAAAGCCATTAGTTGCTGCCGTAAATGGCCACAGCCCTGCTGGCGGATGTGTTATTGCACTTGCCTGCGACTACAGGATTATGGCTGAAGGGAAATATATTATTGGGTTAAATGAAGTTCCGGTAGGCATAATCGTACCAAACAGCATTTTTAACCTTTACTCCTTTTGGATTGGTCAGGCCAATGCTACCCGAAGCCTGTTAGAGGGTAAACTATTTACTCCCGAAGAGGCATTGCAAGTTGGCTTAATTGACGAGGTTGTAAACCCGGCCAGTATCCTTACCGCTGCAGAGAGAAAAATAAGAAAATACATGGCCATGGAGCGCAATACCTGGGAACAGAGCAAACTCAACATTAGAAAAGATTTAATAGCAGCAACCAGCGCAGATCAAAGCGAGGCCTTGCAAATAATGCTAAAACAATGGTGGTCACCTACAACCCGTAGTATTTTAAAAACAATTATTGATAACCTTCAAAAGAAATAAGCCATGTTCAATCAGCCAATGTTAAGAGACGATGCTCTAAAAGGAAAAACAATTGTAATTACCGGAGGTGGTACAGGCTTAGGTAAAGCTATGGGCACATACTTTCTTAAATTAGGTGCTAATCTTGTTATCACAAGCCGTAAGCTAGATGTACTTCAGCAAACGGCACTCGATATGGAAAAAGAAACTGGCGGCAAAGTCCTCGCCGTTGCATGTGATGTACGAGAGTATGAACAAGTAGAGCATGTATTAGCAGAAACTTTAAAAACCTTTGGTAAGGTCGATGGCTTGCTTAACAATGCTGCCGGAAATTTCATTTCACCGACCGAGCGCTTATCAGCCAATGCTTTCTCTTCCATAATAGATATTGTTTTGAAAGGCTCGGTAAACTGCACATTGGCTTTTGGCAAACACTGGATAAAGGAGAAGCAACCTGCCAGTGTTTTAAACATTGTAACTACTTATGCTTTTACGGGCTCTGCTTATGTAGTACCATCGGCATGTGCAAAAGGCGGTGTTTTGGCCATGACTCGTTCTTTGGCGGTTGAATGGGGTAAATATGGTATCCGAACAAATGCTATTGCACCAGGTCCTTTTCCTACCAAGGGCGCATGGGAACGCTTATTGCCAGGAGATCTGGCAGAGAAATTCGACTTTAAAAACAGAGTTCCGTTGAAACGTGTTGGAGATCATCAGGAACTGGCTAACCTTGCTGCGTTTCTAATCAGTGATTTTGCTGGCTACATCAATGGAGAAGTCATTACCATCGACGGCGGTGAATGGTTACAAGGAGCTGGTCAGTTTAATGGTCTCGAAGCTATTCCAAACGAAATGTGGGATGCATTTGAGCAAATGACAAGATCAGCAAAAGGAAGCTAGCACATAAACACCCAGTAAGCTTACCACCTGATTAATGCACTGGCCCATGTAAAGCCTGAACCAAAGGCTGCAAGGCAAACAAGGTCGCCATCTTTAATTTTACCTTCTTCCCAAGCTTCGCAAAGCGCAATGGGAACAGAAGCAGCCGTGGTATTGCCGTATTTTTGAATATTATTAAACACTTTATCATCACTTAAGCCTAACAGATGCTGTACATACTGGCTTATTCTGAGGTTAGCCTGGTGAGGCACCAACATATCGATATCCTTTTCTGTAAGATTATTGGCACTAAGTGCTTCTTTTATTACCTCTGGAAATTTCACTACAGCTTTTTTAAACACAGCAGGCCCATCCATATATGGCAGTGCTGCACCGCTTTCTAACTGCTCAGTTGTCATAAACAGTCCTCCAAGTTCCTTATCAGGATAACCTGGCTTATCCTTAAGCCATTTATTTGCCGAAGCACCGGGATAATACATCGCCAAAATCTCAGCATCAGCACCATCACTATGCAAATGCGTGCTTAATATCCCTTGATTTTCTTTTTGGGTAGGCTGTAAAACCACTGCACCTGCCCCATCGCCAAATATTACCGAAACATTTCTACTTCGTGTTTCAAAATCCATAGCAAATGAGTGCTTTTCGCTACCAACTACAAGTATGTTTTTATACATCCCTGTTTTGATGAACTGATCTGCTACCGATAGCGCATAAACAAATCCTGAACATTGATTTCTAATATCCAATGCACCTATTTCCTTCATCTTCATTTCGCGCTGCAGCAATACCCCGCAACCCGGGAAGTAATAATCAGGACTAAGTGTGGCAAAAATAATGAAATCGACATCTTGTGCAGTAATGCCGGCTCGCTCTATGGCAATTTTGGCTGCCTCAACCCCCATCGTAGTGGTGGTTTCTTCAAGTCTGTCAGCAAAGCGGCGCTCTTTAATTCCCGTACGTTCTTGTATCCATTCATCGTTTGTATCCATAAAACGAGATAAGTCGTTATTAGAATAAACATTTTTGGGCACATAATAGCCAATACCGGCAATCTTTGAACGCTGCATTATATTTGAGTTTAATACAAATTTTAAGCAAAAATAACTTTAACTGCAACATTATTTTGAAATAAGCTTATTTTTGTAATATGTCAACAGAAACCAAAGAGGAAACATTTACGTTAGAAGAAATCCTTACCTCATTAAAAACAGTTCACCGCTTAATATTATGGAACGATGATGTAAATACTTTTGACCATGTAATTCATTGCATGATGAAATATCTGGACTATTCTGAAACCCAGGCCGAAAAAATTGCATGGGAAGTTCACAACAAAGGTAAATGTGCTGTTTTAGAAGGATCTTTTACTGAAATGGAAGTTTACCGCAAAATTCTTCAACAAGAAGGATTAACAGTTTCCGTAGATTAAGCTATATTCTTAAATATTTCAAGTAATTCCTGTTGGGTACTTTGGGTTTTATCCTTAGCATACCATCCATGGAGCTTTTCGGCAATTTCCATCATGTCGGTAGTTTCTTTTTTCCATGTTGCCAATAATTCCTGCAGGACGTCAGGTCTTGGACCCCATTTTTTAACTACGCCCCCTTTTTCGTCTAATATTAACAATACCGGAATTGCTCTGCCACCATTTGTAAGATGCGCATCAATTAGCGGCAAATTCTTATCTCTCAAAACAAACCTTAGTTCAAATTTATCAGCAAATGTAGTAGCAATTTTATCAAACACAGGTACAATCTGAGCTGCATCACCACACCATCCTTCAGAAATTACTAAAAAACGATACTTGTTTTTCACCCCACTAAGCACATCTAGGAAGTCCTCATTTAACTTAACGGTTTTATCAACTCTGTTCATTCTTTGCACATTCATTTTAGTATAATGTAACATTGCATCAGAATCATCTGGCCCTGTTGTTTTATGCTGCAACAAAAGCTCATTAATCAGGTTTCTATACTCCTGATAAGACATTCCGTCTTTGATAAAAGAATTATTATAGTCAATCATGTTATTTGCTGTAATAAAATAGTTACTCCTTTATAATTAAACTTTCCCGCCGTTTCTTTGTCCCTCCTTAAACAAACCTAAAGAAAGAAAGATCCGAATGAAGAATTCTACGTGCAAAGTACTGTTTTTAGCAATTGCCTTTTGTATTACAACTGTAAAACTTAATGCCCAAACTAATACAGAGGGCCAAATTACAGCTAAAGTTGTAGACGCTCAAAGTAATGAAACTGTACCATTTGCAACTGCTACTATCCTGAACAGAAAAACAAAAGCAATTGTTAAAGGTGCCCAAACAGATGTAAACGGCAACTTACTAATAAAGGGACTACCAAAAGGAGTCTTTACTTTCAAAATAAGCTATGTTGGTTACCAAACAATGGTTAGAGATTCCGTTTCTATTTCTGACGCTCAAAACCAAATCAACCTGGGAACAATCAAAATGAAACCGGCCAAAGGAACCGTATTAAATGAGGTTGCCATAACGGCTCAAAAAAGCGCCATTCAACTAGGTATAGATAAAAAAGTTTTCTCTGTTGATCAAAGTTTGGTGAGCGAAGGCGGATCTGCTTCAGACTTACTTCAAAACGTACCCTCAGTTCAAACAGATATTGATGGCAATGTAAGCTTAAGAGGTTCAACCGGGGTTAAAGTCCTGATAGATGGAAAGCCATCATTAATAGCAGGCGGAAATGTTGCTCAAATCCTTCAATCAATCCCGGCTAGCTCTATTGAAAGCGTTGAACTGATTACTAATCCATCAGCAAAATATGACGCAGAGGGGCAATCAGGAATTATCAATATCGTATTAAAGAAGAACAAGAAATTAGGTTTAAATGGATCTGTAGCATTAAGTGCGGGTAATCGCGACAACTATAATGCGAGCACAAACATGAGCTTTCAAAACAAAAAGATAAATCTTTATGGTAATTATGGTTATCGTTATGGCAATCGTTTAGGCGGTGGATACAGCAACATCACTTATTTAGATAGCTCATTTCCTACTGTTTTTGCCAATCAAAACACAGATTCAAAATCGCTTGATAAAGGCCACAACCTAAAAGCCGGTATAGATTATAGTATTACCGATAAAAGTGTAATCAGCTTCTCAGGAGGCTTTAATGCAAGAGATAATGACAGGAATGAATTCCTTAACATAGACAAGCTTGACGACCTTAAAAACCCATTAGAATTAAGCAACAGAAACAACTCCAACAAAGGTTTTGGAAATAGCTACGATCTTAACCTTGACTTCAATCAGAAATTTAAAAAACCAAGGGAAGAACTAACCTTTAACCTGGGTTTCTCTGAAGGTACAAACGATAACGATCAGGTTTACGCCACAAACATTTATAATATTGATGGTGAGGCTGTCAATACATTGCCAGCCATCCTACGAAATGACGGAAGTGGTTTTAACAGAAACTACAACATCCAAACCGATTATACCTTACCAATTGGTAAAGTAGGAAAAATCGAAGCAGGTTACAGAAGTCAAATCCGTTTAGCAGAAAATACTGCTTTCTCGGACCAATTTAATAACCTGACCGGAGAATATGAGGTAAACTATGCCTTAACTAATGAATTTAACAGCAAAGATCAGGTTCATGCCCTTTATTTCAATTATCAGAATCAGGTTAAAAACTTTGGTTATCAGGTTGGTGTAAGGGCCGAAGATGCAACACTTGACACTCGTTTAGGAATGTACAATCAGCTTAACCAAATAGAATATATTCCTGGAAAAGTAGCGTACACAAGATTATACCCAAGTGTATACCTAACGCAGAAATTTAAAGGAGAGCAACAAGTACAGCTTAGCTATAGCAGAAGGGTTAACAGACCAAGAGGCTGGGATACAAACCCATTTCTTGATGTATCCGATCCACTAAACTACCGTCAGGGTAACCCTAACCTAAAGCCTGAGGATGTACATGCTTTTGAACTTAGCTATAGCAAATTCTGGCCTAAAGTAACGTTTACGTCAAGTGCTTATATGCGTCAAACTAACGATGTGATCCAAAGAGTAAGAACAGAGCCTGATGAAAATGGAATTACCATTGTTACCCCACAAAACTTAACCCGACAATTAGCAAGCGGAGTTGAATTAATAGGTAGAGTTGATGTAGCTAAAGCCTGGAACTTTACAACTAACGTAAACTTATATCAAAGCAAAATTAACGGAGTTCCAGCTTTTGGTATTGTAGAAAACTCTGGTTTTAGCTGGAACGCCAATTTAACCAACAACTTCGTTTTACCTTACAATGTATCGCTTCAAATAAGAGGTGACTACCGTGCTCCCGAAGTAATGGCACAGGGTAAAAGAAACGCAATGTATGGTGTAGATGCCGGCGCTAAATATGATTTCAAAAACAAAAAATCATCATTGAGCTTAAACATTAGAGATGTATTTAGTACCAGAAGATGGAGTATGACCACAAATGGCGTTAATTCTGTAATTGATTTCAGAAGATACATGCAAGGGACCATGGCCAATTTAACTTACTCTTATCGCTTCGGGAAAAACGACTTTAGCTTCAAAAAAACTAAGAAACAAGATCAACAGGACTCCAGACCTGACGAAGAATCATTTTAGTTAATTTGTATATTGCGAACATGGAAAATACAAATCCCTGGAAAACCATCGAAAGCAATAAAATATATGAGAACAACTGGATCGGTTTAACCGAACACCAGGTTATCAATCCATCAGGTGGCAAAGGAATCTATGGCGAAGTGCATTTCAAAAACATCGCCATAGGAATTTTGCCATTTGATAACGAACTAAACACATGGTTGGTTGGGCAATACAGATTCCCGATAAAAGCCTATAGTTGGGAAATCCCCGAAGGCGGTGGTTCTTTATCGGCAGACCCTTTAGATGGAGCAAAGCGCGAACTAATTGAAGAGACCGGCCTTATAGCTACCGAATGGATCGAAATTCAACGAATGCACTTATCGAACTCTGTAAGTGATGAGCTTGCCATCATTTACGTCGCTAGAGGTTTAACCCAAGGCACCTCATCTCCCGAAGAAACCGAGCAGCTTGTTATAAAAAAACTGCCATTTAATGACGCCTACCAAATGGTTATTAATGGCCAAATTACCGATAGCATGAGTGTTGCAGCCATCCTGAAAACTAAAATTCTATTGCAGGAAGGTCATTTATAATCAAAATACAGTAGTTTTGTTCAGCTTTACCGTATAAACTATGAATAAGTTTTTAGGCTATATCTTTAGCCCCATCTTTTACCTGTTTTTCTTTTTAACGCTAGTTATATTCCAACCAATTCAATGGGTTTGTTACCGTTTGTTTGGATATAAAGCCCATAAAACTTCGGTCGACATCCTTAATTTCTTCCTCACCTACTGTGATATATTCCTAGGCTCGTCAATAACATTTAAAAATGATTATGACCTTCCTTTAAACAGGCCGATCATCTTTGTTGCCAACCATCAAAGTATGTATGATATACCGGCTTTAATCTTCTTTTTAAGAAGGTACCATGTTAAATTCATTTCTAAAATTGAATTAACAAAGGGCATTCCCTCAATTTCATTTAACCTGAAATATGGTGGTGGAGCAAACATAGACCGCAAGGACAGCAAACAAGCCATTTCTGAGATCATAAAACTGGGTAGAAGGATGAAAGAAAACACATGGTCTACCATGATCTTTCCTGAAGGAACACGTGCAAAAGATGGTAAGATGAAAAGTTTTCAGGTTGGCGGCATTGCAACCTTATTAAAGATTGTGCCTAGCGCCCTGATAGTTCCCGTAGCAATAGAGAACTCATGGAAACTGGTTCAGTATGGCAGTTACCCCTTAAGCTTCGGAGAACGCTTAAAATGGACTGTTTTAAATCCCATAGAACCTGAAGGAAGAAACCCCGAGGTTGTTGTTCTTGAAGCTGAAAATGCAATAAGGGCAAAATTAAATCAACCTGTGGCAAGCTAGCTAAGCCTGTATCATCTATATATTCTTATTGTCGATGTGTTTAAAAAACTCATCACGATAAGTATCGCCAATTGGAATAATCTTACCACAAATAGAAATACGGCTTCTTTCTATACTCTCTATTTTATCAAGTGAGATGATATATGATTTATGAACCCTTACGAACTGACCCTTTGGCAAAGTCTCGTCCATTTTTTTCATATTCTGTAAAGTAATAACACGCTCCGCTTTAGTATAAATAGAGATATAATCTTTTAATCCCTCTATATACAGAATATCATCAAGCTGAATCTTTTGAATTTTATGCTCTGTTTTAACGAAAATAAAGTCCTGAATAGGATTGGCTGGTGTTGATGTAGGAGCAGATGCCACAAATGATTGAGGAGCAGCCACCGGTTCTGCAATTTTAACTTGATTATGAACTTTCTCTACCGCCTTATAAAAACGATCAAATGCAATCGGTTTTAGCAGGTAATCCGATACATTTAAGTCATAACTTTCAAGGGCATATTGCGAATAAGCAGTAGTTAATATATAATTAGCTTTTCCGTTAGCTATTTTTAGAAACTGTATACCCGTAAGCTCAGGCATCTGAATATCCAGAAATACCAAATCAATGCCTCCAGCCTGAACCAGCTGTAAAGCTTCAATAGCGTTTTCAGTCCGCTTAACTAATTCTAGAAACGGAACCTTTGAAACGTAGTCTTCAATAATATCGAGTGCCAACGGTTCATCATCAACCGCAATACATTTTAACTTTATCATATATCAAGCATTAACTCACTGGTGTAATGGGTAGCCGAATTTACAATATTTAATTTATACCTATCGGGATAAAGTAATTGCAATCTTCGTTCAACATTGTTTAAGCCTACGCCCCCCACTTCATCCTTATTATATTTATTCTTTTTATTGGTTATACTAAAATGCAATATCTTTTGATTGGCAATAATATTAATCTTTATTGGGTTTTTAGGATCATTAGCCACCCCGTGCTTAAAAGCATTCTCCACAAATGATATCAATATTAAAGGTACAATCTGTTGATTATCGATTTCACCGTTCATAGTAAATTCTACAGCTGCCCCATCCTTAAACCTTAATTTCTGCAGTTCTATAAAGCTTTGCACATATTCAATTTCCTTACTTAAGGAAACCCAGCTGTCATTACTTTCATAAATCATGTACCGCATTATTTCCGAAAGTTTTAATATCGCATCAGCAGTTTTATCAGATTTCTGATAAGCCAGCGAGTAAATATTATTTAAAGAGTTAAAAAGAAAGTGAGGATTCAATTGCGATTTTAAGAATTGAAGTTCCATTTCCTTCTTTTCACTTTCCAGATTTCGCTGGGTACGCTCATTTCCAAACCAATCAATTGCCAGCCTAAGCAGAGAACTAACCACAATAAAAAAGCCCGAGATAAATAATGCACTAATGGCATAATTAGCAATAGACCTATCTTGAACAACACCATTACTATCCATGTGTTGGAGGATAGTTTCGGGATGTAACACGGCAATTACAGTTTTTATGAAACTCATTACCACCATTAACAGAATAATGGATATGATGTAAAGGCCATACCTTTTATTCTCTTTAATTAATAAAGGAATTAACAGGGTATAATTAATATAAAAGATCGAAATATGGATTAGTCCGGAATAACCAAAGTTTACCGCAAGACTATATAGCGACACCGGTTCTTTACTATAAATGACTACTGCAGTTACAAACAGAAGAATAAAAAGCCAGAAGAGAATATGTACAATAACAGAGTTTCTACTTTTCATTTAAACAACAACTAAACTAAATTCCATAGGTCCAAATTAAATTAATCTGCTTGTTTAAGCAGTTTGCTTTCGACGAACTGGCAATTTTTTTCTACCAAATCGCAAAATAGGGCAATAAATCACAAAACTATTCAATTTAACCGTTTATCTATGATAATATACACTTGGTCTAAAAGATTTTAGCAGCAGTTTTTTATTTATTCTATTTGTTTCATCAAAACAAAACGATTATGAAAAAGTTAGCAAACGTGTCGCCATTTTTACTTTTACTAGTTCCTGTTTTTATCATGGTATTATTAACCGTTACTACTAGTATATCAAATAGCCACAGTGAAGATGTTGCTTTAAAAGCTTCATCAGCTGCCAAAACCGAAATGGTAAAAGTAAGCAACCCTTTCTCTAAATAAGAGAATGGTACTCTATATAGGTGCAATAAAATCACTTTATGCTTTTATGGGATAGGTGATGGATAGCAAGCAATAAAGTGGATTTATTGCACCACAAAAAATAAGTTTAGTTTTAGTTAATAGTAAGAGATGGCGGTTTAATCCGCCATTTTCTTTTTTTAACTTCGGTTGTTTTGCTAATTGCGATGCTTCCAGAAAAATTTGAGAATTCGTATTTTCTTCTTAACACCTCAGACTCAACTCAGACTCAGGTCAGACTCTCCTCAGACTCCGGTTAGACTAAAGCCCAATAAAAGCCACGGGAGAGCATCTTGTATCTCAATCTTCACACCCTCATAGTATAAGCTGCAGTAAAACCCCTCCTGTTTATAGTTCCACTTACGGTGTATATTTTTAATAAACCCACACTCTTCTATAAAATTATTCCCTAAATATTTTGAAAACTAAAAAATTAGTTTTAAGTTTATACTAAGGATTTAGTTATACAAATATTGCGCAGTATAAGTAAGGCTAAAAACTAATTAAAAACTAAACTAATAATTCATGGAAATCAAAGATTTAACAAAGGCAGAAGAGCAGATTATGCAAATTTTATGGCAGATAGAGAAAGGGTTCGTTAAAGACGTAATGGATTTCCTGCCAGAGCCTAAACCAGCTTATAATACTGTTTCTACAATTATCCGAATACTTGAAGTAAAAGGATTTATAGCCCACGAAGCCTTCGGTAAAGCACACAAGTATTACCCTTTAATTAGTAAGGAAGAATACAAACGCCACGCAACAGAGAAACTATTGGGCAATTATTTTGAAAACTCAGTGGAAAGTATGTTTTCTTTTTTTGTTAAAGAAGAAAAGCTTGACTTGAGTGATGTTGATGAAATTCTTAAAATGATTAACAAAATTAAAAACAGACCAAGATGACCTGGGCACATTATATCCTTCAAGTCAATATTTACTTAGTTGTATTTTATGGCTTTTATAAGTTATTGTTAGACAAAGAAACTTATTTCTTACTGAACAGAATTTATCTGGTTTCTGCCGGAATATTCTCGCTCGCCATCCCTTTTATACGACTGGAATGGTTTAGTACACAACCAGCCGTTCAGCCGGTTTACACTGGGGCAGTCCAAATAAACGACTTCATTACTCAAATGGCAGTTGTACAAGATGCTCCAGAACGATTTAATCTTGGCAATACACTCGTTTTTATTTACCTCGCGGGTATCTTATTCTTTGTAGTCAGATTTATAGTTCAGCTAATTTCTGTACACATCTTATTGAAGACAAAAAAACGTGGATCGGCATTCTCATTTTTCAAGAAAAAGGTAATTGACCAGGATCTCCCTGAGGTTCAAACCATTCAAAAGCATGAGGAAATTCACATCAGACAGTGGCATACTCTTGATGTACTATTTTTTGAACTGTTGGGAATAATCACATGGTTTAATCCTATAATCTATTTTTACAAAATAACAGTTAAGCATATACATGAATATCTGGCCGATGAAGAAGCCGCAAATTTTCAGGGAGATAAAGAGGAATATGCTTTATTACTACTAAGCAGTGCTTTCAGAGTTCCAACAAATACACTCACAAACAGTTTTTTAAATAAATCATTAATTAAAAAAAGAATTTATATGTTACATAAACAACGCTCTCGCAAAACTGCAATACTTAAATACGGAATGTTTGTTCCCCTGTTTGCAGTTGCCTTAATCATGTCTTCGGCAACCATCCGAAACAATGAAGAAATTAAAAAAGTAGCAGAGGAAATTCCAATGGAAGAACCTTTAAAACTAGTTCAAGAAGCTATTAAAACAACCATTGTTGCTCCTCTTACATCAAATTCTAAGTCGTTAGTAAATGAAGCCAAAAAAGGACTTTTAACATCAAATATTACAGGTATAGACTCATCATGGAAAGAATTTTATAAATACTTAAAAAGATCAGTAAGATATCCTGCAAATGCGCGAAATTCGAATATTCAGGGAGCGAGTCAAATAAAATTTACTGTGAAAGATGGAGTAATTGAGGGTGTAAGTGTTGCTTCGAAAGCTTTAGGTGGAGGATGTGATGCAGAGATAATGAGAGCTGTATTAACTTATCCAGACTTTAAAGCAAATAATGATGGAAAGTACAGCCTTCCTTTTTCATTCACATTAATGGATGACGAAAATACTTCAACTTCCAATAAAGTAAAACCTGCTGTTATTAGTGGTTATAGCCAATTAAGTGAGCTCTCAATATTTGGTTATAAACCGAAAACAACTGACAAAAATGAAAGTTTGGACGAAGTGGTTATTAGAGCAGGCGAAGAAACCGCAAATGCACAAAGCGGGAAAATATATGATTTTGTATCATTAGAAACACAACCCAAGTTCCCTGGAGGAATGAATCTGTTTTATGAATACTTAAAGAAAAGTGTTAGGTATCCAAAAGAAGCTTTTGAAAATAAAATAGAAGGGAAAGTGTTTCTAAGTTTTGTTGTTGAAACAGATGGCTCATTGACAGATATCATGGTAGAGAGAAAACTTGGCAGCGGTACTGATGAAGAAGCAGTAAGGGTTTTAAAGGAAAGTCCAAAATGGAATCCAGGAGTTCAGGATGGTCAGAAGGTAAGGGTAAAATATAACATCCCTATAAGCTTTTCATTAAACAAGACCGCTCTCGATTTGCAAGGAAAAACACCAGGAATACAAATAAATGACGGTAGTCTATCAATTAATAGTAATCTAAAACCATTGTACATTGTTGATGGCGAAAAACAGAAGGACTTCAAATTATTAAATCTTAAGCCGGATGACATCTCCTCTGTAGAGATATTAAAAAATGAAACAGCAACAAGCCTATATGGTGAAGAAGGAAAAGATGGAGTAATAAATATCACTACTAAAACTAAACAAACACCCGATTTAAAGAAGAACGAAGCCAAAGAGAAAGTGTATGACTTTGTCTCGCTAAATACACAGCCTTCATTTCCTGGTGGCATGGATAAATTTTACAAGTACTTAAATAAAACAGTTAAATATCCCAAAGAAGCACAGGAGAAAAACATTCAGGGAAAAGTTTTCATTTCCATGATCGTTGAAACAGATGGTTCTTTAACCAATATCAAAGTAGATAGAAAACTCGGCGGGGGTACAGATGAGGAAGCTGTAAGAGTTATGAAAGCAAGTCCAAAGTGGACTCCAGGAACTCAGGGTGGCAAAAAAGTAAGAGTTAAATACAACATACCGATTTCATTTACGCTCACTAAATAATGCTCTAATAACACAAAACCCCAGCTAAAATAGCCGGGGTTTTGTGTGTAATACCCTTGTCTCGTTAGATAAATCTATTAAATAGATTCCTCAGATACAAATTTTGCAGAATAAAAATCTCTATTCATACGTGCGATATTCTCTAATGATATTCCTTTAGGGCATTCAGCTTCGCATGCTCCGGTGTTTGTACAGTTACCAAAACCTTCTGCATCCATCTGAGCTACCATACTCTGAACCCTGCGGTAACGTTCTGGCTGACCTTGAGGCAGTTGTGCCAACTGAGATACTTTTGCAGATACAAATAGCATTGCAGAAGCATTTTTACAGGTAGCAACACAAGCACCACAACCTATACAAGCCGCAGCCTCAAAAGCTGAATCTGCTTGCACCTTAGGGATAGGAAGATTGTTAGCATCCTGAGCATTTCCTGTATTTACTGATATAAACCCTCCTGATGCGATAATTCTATCGAATGCAGTACGATCTACCATTAAATCTTTTATTACCGGAAAAGCCTTCGCACGCCACGGCTCAACAACAATGGTATCACCATCATTAAATGAACGCATGTGTAACTGGCAGGTAGTGATACCTTCTTTTGGTCCGTGTGGCCTTCCGTCGATGAACATAGAACATGCTCCACAAATTCCTTCCCTGCAGTCATGGTCAAAAACAACCGGTTCTTCACCTTTAGCAACCAAGCCTTCGTTAAGCACGTCGAACATTTCTAAGAAAGACATATCAGGAGATACTTCTGATATTTTGTAATCTACCAAACCGCCTTTGGCTTTGTTATTCTTTTGACGCCAGATTTTTAGCGTTAAATTCATATTTCCTGTACTCATAATATTGAGATTTTAGTACTTAGCTATTTATAACTTCTTTGTGCAACTTTGATATTTTCGAACTTCAATTCTTCTTTATGAAGTTCAAAAGTTACATCACCTTTATATTCCCATGCAGAAACGTAAGCATAGTTTTCATCATCACGTAGTGCTTCACCTTCTTCAGTTTGATATTCTTCTCTGAAGTGGCCACCACATGATTCATTTCTATTCAATGCATCCATACACATCAACTCACCTAGCTCAATAAAGTCGGCCACACGACCAGCTTTTTCAAGTTCAGGATTCATTTCATTTGCAGTACCTGGTACGCGTAAATCGCTCCAAAACTCTTTACGAAGCTGCTGAATTTCAGCAATACCTTCTTTAAGACCCTTTTCGTTACGTGCCATACCACATTTATCCCACATGATCTTTCCTAATTTTTTGTGGAAATGATCAACTGATTTGGTTCCTTTAATTGATAAGAACTTGTCAAGGATTGCCTTTGCACTTGCCTCAGCCTCTACAAATGCAGGGTGATCTTGTGGAATTGGTTTTGTAGCCAATTCTTTTGAAAGGTAAGCACCGATAGTGTAAGGGATAACAAAATAACCATCTGCCAAACCCTGCATTAATGCAGATGCACCTAAACGGTTAGCACCATGATCTGAGAAGTTAGCTTCACCTAAAGCATATAAGCCCGGTACAGTAGTCATTAAGTTGTAATCTACCCATAAACCACCCATTGTATAGTGAACAGCAGGATAAATACGCATTGGCAATTCATAAGGATCTTCTCCTGTGATCTGCGCATACATATCGAATAGGTTACCGTATTTTTCTTTGATTACCTCACGACCTAATTTCATACAGGTTTCTTTATCCGGATTGTGGATATTGTGCTTATTAGCCTCAATGCGGCCATAACGCTCTGTATTCTCTTTAAAGTCAAGGTAAACAGCAAGCTTAGATTTACCTACACCATAACCGGCATCGCAACGCTCTTTAGCTGCACGAGATGCAACATCACGAGGAACAAGGTTACCGAAAGCAGGGTATCTGCGCTCTAAATAATAATCTCTTTCATCTTCAGGAATTTCTGAAGCTTTACGTGTATCGTCTTTTTTCTTAGGAACCCAGATACGTCCGTCGTTACGTAACGACTCAGACATCAGAGTCAGTTTAGACTGATGATCTCCAGAAACAGGGATACAAGTAGGGTGAATTTGAGTATAGCATGGGTTACCAAAGAAAGCACCTTTTTTGTGCGCTTTCCATGCTGCGGTTACGTTACTGCCCATTGCATTTGTTGACAAGTAGAATACGTTTCCGTAACCACCACTGCACAACAATACAGCATGACCAGAATGACGCTCAAGCTCGCCAGTAAGTAAATTACGTGCAATAATACCACGTGCTTTTCCTTCAACTACAACTACTTCAAGCATTTCATGGCGGGTAAACATTTCTATCTTACCCATTCCTACCTGACGCTCTAAAGCGCTATATGCTCCTAAAAGCAATTGCTGCCCGGTTTGTCCGGCAGCATAAAATGTTCTCTGAACTTGTGTACCACCAAAAGAGCGGTTGTCTAGCAAACCACCATATTCTCTGGCCAAAGGCACACCTTGTGCAACACACTGATCAATAATATTAGTACTTACCTCAGCCAAACGGTGTACGTTAGCTTCTCTTGCACGGTAATCACCACCTTTTATTGTATCATAAAATAAGCGATAAGTACTATCACCATCATTTTGATAATTTTTTGCCGCATTGATACCGCCTTGAGCTGCAATTGAGTGCGCTCTTCTTGGCGAATCCTGAAAACAAAAACATTTAACCTTATAACCCATTTCGGCAAGGGTTGCTGCCGCAGAGGCACCAGCTAATCCAGAACCTACTACAATTATTTCGATGCTTCTTTTATTGGATGGATTAACCAATGGCATAGAAGAACGTAGTTTAGTCCATTTATCGGTTAATTCTCCTTCGGGTATATGAGCATTTAATTCTGCCATGTTATTTAAACTTAAGATCAAAAATTATTTAATACAACCCAGGTACATCACAATGGGCATCAATGCAAAAAGCAAAGGAATAATGATAGAAAACCAAAAACCGAATCCTTTGATAAGCGGAGTATATTTCTTGTGGTTCCAGCCCAAAGTCTGAAATGCAGAAGAAAAGCCATGTAATAAGTGATAAGCCAATGAAACCATTGCAAGCACATAAAGTAATACTAACAAAGGATCTTTAAATGTCTCTACCATTACAGCAAACAAATCATGATTCCCATTCGCATCTACTGTAGGAATACCTGTAAAACGAGACATTACCCAGAATTTAGAGACATGAACAATAAGGAAGATCAACAATAAAGTACCTAACAAGCCCATTGAGCGTGAGTACCATTTGCTGTTAGCTGAACCGTTATTTACCGCATACCTTTCAGGTCTTGCTGCACGATTTTGAAAAACAAGCCTAAATCCTTGAACAATGTGAGCAAGTAAACCGGCAAACAACACAACTTCCATTGCGCGGATTATCCAGTTAGTACCCATAAAATGTGCTCCCATGTTAAAGGTTAAGCCACCGTCATTAACAATAATCAGAGCATTGATGAAACAATGCACGACAAGGAATGAGATAAGGAACAGGCCGGTGATACCCATTATTAATTTTTTTCCTATAGATGAGGAAAAAGCGTTTCCGAAACTAGCCATTAGAATTATATTTTAGTTCTGTAGTGCAAAAGTATTTAATAAAAGAATTAATAGGTTAATTTCAAGGACAAATCGGCTATTTAGAAACATTCTAATATTACAATATTATGATAAATAAAAAACGAGGAACAACTTACGTTGCCCCCCGTTCCAATTATAGAAAAATGCGATTAGAAGCTGAATGTATAATTTCCATTTGGCCCAACACCTGAAATGGTAGTCATACCATTTTTAGATGATGGCAATGCGTTTTCTACATCTTTAGCATTGTTTACCGGCTTTCCGTTTACTGTTGTGATCAACATTCCATTAGGTACATCTACTGAATCAAACAACTTACCTTTTTGAATTTCAGTAACCATAACACCATTTTTAACACCATACTTGGCTTTCAACTCTGAAGGAGCCGGAAGAAACGAAGCACCTAACTTATTAATTGTAGCACCTGTTGGTTTTCCGTTAACAGCTAAGGTTGGTGAAGTTTTCTTTACATCATCCCCTTTCAAAGTAATAGATGTGCTTTTTTCTGAGCCGTTTCTTAAATAAGTAAGCTGAACTTTCTCACCAGGGCTCAAACGTCCAATTTTCTCTTGCAAATCAGGTGAGTCATAAATTACAGATCCCTCAACTTTTTTAATGATATCTCCTTTTTGCAAACCTGCCGCCGCTGCTCCACTATTTGGAAGCACACCTGTTATATACAGTCCGGTATTGTCTTTAACCTGAAATTTCTCAGCCATATCTGCATCCAGTGGCGCAAACGTTACGCCAATATAGCCACGCCTAACTTCGCCATACTTTCTAAAATCATCAAGAATCTTTTTCGCAAGGTTAATTGGAATAGCAAAGCCATAACCAACGTTAGTACCCGTTTGCGATGCTATAGCAGCATTAATACCAATTAACTCTCCGTTCGCATTTACCAATGCGCCACCGCTGTTACCCGGATTAATCGCCGCATCTGTCTGAATGAAAGACTCTATACTACTGTTAGTACGTTCAGGCAACTTACCTGTTCTTTGGTATTCATCATACTCTTCCTGAGTCGGCTGATTCTGACTTTTAGCTAAAATACCTATGCTACGAGCTTTCGCACTTACAATACCTGCGGTAACAGTTGTTTGCAAATCAAGCGGAAAGCCTACCGCCAAAACCCATTCACCAATTTGAACGTTGTCAGAATTTCCCATTTTTACAACAGGAAGGTCTGTCGCATCCACCTTAATAAGAGCCAAATCAGTATTTGGGTCTTTACCAATCACTTTGGCACTCACCTTACGTCTGTCAGACAAAACAACTTCAATTTTATCTGCATTATCAACTACGTGGTTATTCGTAACGATATACCCATCCGGAGTCAATATTACTCCAGAACCTGAAGCTGCTTGAGGTGCACGTTGCATTCTTCTTCCACCACCACCAAATAATTGATCAAACATATCCATTGGAGATGAGTCTCCGCTATTTGCGGAGTATGAAGTTCTGATATGTACTACAGCAGGTGAAACTGCCGCCGCCGCCTCAACAAAATCAACTGACCCCGCTGAAGACACCTTTGAGTTACTTGCAAAAAGTACTTTCTGCTGATCTTGAAACGATAATTGAGCAGTCCTTGGCTCTAGTAATTTATACCCGCCAATTGCAGCCGCACCACCTATAAATGCAGCCAACACTATTAATCCTATTCTTTTCATTTATATATTGTTTAATTTTATTCTCAATTGTAAACTCATACGAGTCTCATATTTACTTACAAATGCTTTTCTTTTCATTGATTTAATCAAATTTAATACCATATCAACGATATTTGCATCTGTAATAAGTCACGAATACTGTTAAAAAATGTTAAATGAACATCACTCATTAAAGATGAACACTCACTTTTTCAAATACCAAGGCGCAGGTAACGATTTCATTCTGATTGACAATAGGGATCTTTCCTTTAAATATACGGATAACAATGCTGTTTTACAACTATGTAACAGGCGTTTTGGCATTGGAGCAGACGGTTTAATGCTTTTACAGAATCATGCCGATTATGATTTTGAAATGCTTTATTTCAATGCCGATGGCAACCTTGGAAGTATGTGTGGTAATGGGGGCCGTTGCATCGTAGCATTTGCCAAACACTTAGGTATAATTGACCAAGAGACCGATTTTTTGGCAGTTGACGGACCGCATTATGCCAAAATTTCAGAAGAAGGCAATTGGGTAGATCTTCAAATGATCGATATAGATACCATTAATAAAGATGGTGACGCTTATGTTTTAAATACAGGTTCTCCTCATTATGTTGCAAAAATGCAAAATTTAAAAGACTACGACGTGTATCAAAATGGCAAAGCCATTAGAAATAACGAGACTTACAAAAAAGAAGGGATCAATGTAAACTTTGTAGAGGACAAAGGTGATCACTTATTCGTACGTACCTTTGAAAGAGGTGTAGAAGATGAAACTTATGCCTGCGGAACTGGAGTAACTGCCGTTGCATTATCAATGGCACAGCACAATCATCAAAGCGGACATATAGAAACCCCCATTAAAGTACTTGGTGGAGATCTCAAAATCCAATTCGACTACGATGGTAAACAATTTACCAACGTATTCTTATGTGGACCAGCTGAACAAGTTTTTGAAGGAGAGATTAGTATTTAACAAATACTATCTCTCTGCAAGATGTGCTGCAACAGCAATCTTAATTTCACCAAAAGAATAATCTCTACCTAAGTAGTCTCTTATCGGATTCATCTGTAGCGTTTTTAATTCTGTTATTGCATCCAGTATTTTATCCAGCTTTTTCGATCCAATGATATCTTTCGCTGAGATTTCTTGCTTGGCAACATAATGCGCGAGGTGACCTTCAATAGTACCAATTACCATTTTACGTTCAGCAGCTATTTCAGCGATAGTCTTTCCCTCTTTTAGCAATACCAGTGATAATTCCTTAGTATCAACCTTAGGCGCCTTTTCAACTTTAGCTTTACTGCTTCCTGATTTTGCTTTTGAGATTTTTGATTTCTTTTCTGTAAAATCAAGTGTACCGGTCATAGCAAATACCTTTTCCATTTGAGATGCACGCTTTGCCTGATCAATAAGTCCATGAACATCCTTTTTGGTAAATTCTACACCATCAATAGTAGCCTTCAATAAAGCCGTTGCCTTACTAATCTTCTTTACTTGCTCATAAAACAAGGCTTCCATCTCTAATAGCTCGGTTAAAAAGGCAATCACCTGTTTGTCCTGCTTTACCAACTCCATCCGCTCAAAAATCCTTTTAGAGAAACCGGACAATAGCGGATTAAAATAGTTCTCAGCAGCAACAGTCCTTTCTAATAAAGCAGATAGTCCTTCCTCAGTTTTTACTTGCGACAAGCGCTGTATTTGAGCGAGAAACTTATTAGCATGTGCTTTCACCTCACTCAGATCTTTTAACAGCTGCGCAGCCCATTTATGGTGTTTCTGCTTTGCAGATTTATTGATGTCCTTGGTATAAGAATGCACATGATCATACACATAATTATCAAGAGGATTCAAATCAAAGCACTGCAACAGATAATTGCGCAAGAAAGTATCACTCTCTTCTTTAATTTGAGCTTCTAAACGAGCAGGCTCTTGCTTATTTCTGGAGAAAAAAGTGACATTCTGATCTTGTCGGATGCCCGAACCTGAAATCAAGGATGTAAGAATCAAACCATCCAATGAGCGAAGACGCGAAAGTGCCACATAAATTTGTCCGGGTGCAAATGCGTTTCCTATATCAATAATTGCCTTTTCAAAAGTTAAGCCCTGACTCTTGTGTACGGTAATTGCCCAAGCCAGTTTCAGCGGATACTGAGTAAAAGTACCAGCCAGATCCTCGTGTATTTCACCTGTAACCTTATCAGTAGTATACTTTATATTTTTCCAGGTGTATTTCTCAAGAATGATTTTCTCTCTACTCCCTTCCGCCTGTACTTCAATCTGATCTGTTTTTAAAGAGGTAACAACTGCTATTTTACCATTAAAGAAGCGCTGTTCTCCGGTAGGATCATTTTTGATAAACATAACCTGAGCACCTATCTTTAGCTCTAAGATATGCTCTGCAGGATAGGAGTACTCACTAAAATCATCTTCAACTTTAGCGACATACAAATATGACGCTGCCTTTAATTCCTCAAGACTTTGTTTATTCAATGTATCAGCCTTATTGTTGTGGGTAGTTAAGGTGATGTATTTATCGTTTATTGAGGGCTTAAAATCAGCTTTGTAATACTTCTCCAACAACGCCACATCCTGAGCAGTTACCGTATTATTTCTTAAATTATTAAGCAGATTTATGAAAACTTCATCTGCCTGTCTGTAAATCTTTTCAAGCTCTATGTATATCGGCGGACTACTTTGCAACGCAAGCGCATCAAAGAAATAGGCGCTTTTATAAAACTGACCAAGTAAATTCCATTCATTAGATTTTACTACCGGAGGCAACTGATGTAAATCGCCAATAAACAAGACCTGCACCCCTCCAAAACTAGCAGAGTTATTTTTTCTGATGTAACGTAAAATCATATCTATTGCATCAAGCAAATCTGCACGCAGCATGCTCACCTCATCAATAATCAACAGCTCCATATCAACAATCACCTTACGCTTTGCGGCAGTCATATTTAAATGCCTTACAATAGACTTTGGTGTATTATACTGTTGATTGTAATGGTCTCCGTCGGCTTCAGGTTGCTTTGGCAAATAGGTGCCAAAAGGCAGCTGAAACAAAGAATGTATGGTAACTCCCGCAGCATTTATTGCAGCAATACCTGTAGGTGCAGCAATAACAGCTTTTTTATGGGTAAGCTCAATTAACTTTCGTAGAAATGTAGTTTTACCTGTTCCCGCCTTTCCGGTCAGGAATATATGTTTAGAAGTATAATTGACAAACCTTGCGGCAAGTTCTGCAGGATTAGCACTCTCAGAATTCGACATGGGCCAAAGTTAATAAGAACTACTACTTAAACCTAATCGGTAAAAAATGCGTTACAATCAATATTTTAACATTGTTTAACAAACTTTAACAATTTCCTAATTTCATTACTAAACTTTTAGTTATATCTTGTGCCCAACAAAACTCCCGCTATGAAACTAACCTCTCTAACACTCTTGCTGGTATTTAGCTCGATGTTATTGTTTGCACAAAACCCCTACTCCATAAAAGGGGCTGTAGTAGATACCGCTGCTACCTACAAAATGGTAAATACCACAATAACAGTTCTAAATCAAAAAGATTCAACCCTTGTAAAATTTGCCAGAGTTACTCCCGAGGGCACCTTTTCTTTAAACAATTTAAAGTCAGGGAAATTTATCCTGATGGTGACCTACCCTGGCTATGCTGATTATGTTGAGGATTTCGCTTTAGACTCGGCCAAATCAAGTAAAGATTTCGGAAACATAAATGTAATCCTCAAAGCCACACTTCTTGAAGGTGTAATCATTCAGGGAAAAGTGGCAGCAATTAAAATTAAGGGCGATACGACAGAGTATAATGCCGGCAGCTATGCCATACAACCCAACTCAAAAGTAGAAGACTTACTAAAACAGCTACCTGGCATACAGGTTGATAAAGACGGGAAAATTACCGCCCAGGGACAAACGGTAAATAAAGTGCTGGTAGATGGTGAAGAGTTTTTTGGTGATGACCCTACCCTCGTAACTAAAAACCTACGTGCCGACATGGTAGATAAAGTACAGCTTTATGATAAGAAAAGTGATCAGGCCACATTTACCGGAATCGATGATGGAGAAAAAAATAAAACAATCAATATCAAATTAAAAGAAGATAAGAAGAATGGCTACTTCGGAAAATTGGAAGGTGGCATAGGCACCGACAAGTTCTATAAAGGACAGGCTATGTTTAATGCATTTAAAGGCAAACAGAAGTTTTCTGCCTATGGTATTACGGGCAATACTGGTCAAACTGGACTAGGTTGGGGAGACAGAGATAAATACGGAGGCGCCTCAAGCAATATGGAATTTTCTGATGATGGCGGAATGATGTTCTTTTCTGGAGGCAACGATGATTTCGAATCATGGGATGGGCAATACAATGGCCAGGGTATCCCCACTGCACACAGTGGCGGATTACATTACGAGAACAAATGGGATAGCGATAAACATGCCATTAACTCAAACTACAAGATAGGCTCAATTGGAGTAGAAGGGTTAAGAGAAAACCTGACTCAAAACAACCTGCCGGGTGGACTAATCAACAGTAGTTCTAATCAGACTTTTGATAATCTAATGTTCAGACAAAAAGCCGACGTAACCTATACTATAAAATTGGATTCAACATCAACACTAAAGTTAATGGTTGATGGAACATTAAAAAACAGTAAAACAAGAGAAGATAATATTTCTGCAAGTTTAAGGGGGGATAACACCAAACAAAACACGGGCATGAGATCGTTAAGTAACGATGGCGACCAACAGTTGTTTAACGCAAGTGCTTTTTGGACCAAAAAACTTAAGAAAAAAGGAAGAACACTATCTGTAAATGTTAAACAGGCAGTAAATGAAAATGACACAAAGGGTTACCTGGATTCAAGAAGTGAGTTCTTTAATGACCAGGGAGTTTCAGATAGCATTTTACTAGTTAATCAATACAAAATCAACAACACCAGTAATTCTTCATTTAACACCAACATGACGTATACTGAGCCTCTTTCTAAAACATTATCTCTTGTTTTAAGCTATGGTCTTGGAATTAACAACAGTAACTCTGATCGTAAATCTTTTAATAAAGGAGCATCTGGCGAGTATGATGTATTAGACAGACAATTCAGTAACAACTTTGATTTGGACCAGCTTTCAAATCAAGGTGGGGCTACATTCAACTTCAAAAAAGATAAGTCGACAATAAATTTCGGCACCAAGGTAAGTACCGTAAGTTTTAGACAATTTGACGCTTATACCGACAAAACCTTTAAAAGAAATTTCATGAATTGGAATCCTCAACTATCTTACCAATACAGGTTCTCTCAGCAAAAATCTTTATATCTAAGTTACTATGGTAACACCAGCCAACCAAGCATCGATCAAATCCAACCGGTTAGGGTAAATACCGATCCGTTAAATGAAAGTATTGGTAACCCTAATTTAAAGCCCTCTTTTAGAAGTAGCATGAACCTATACTACAACTCTTATAAGGTATTAAGCGATCAATATATATATGTTAATGGCGGATATTCATTTACAACAAACCCAATAATAAACCACACTACAACTGATAGCCAGGGTAAAAACTTCTATCAGTCCATCAACCTACACGACAAAAGCCCTTATAACTACAACTTTAACTTTGGTGCCAACAAAAAAATTAAAGTTTTAGACATGAGCGTAGGCCTCAACCTTCGTACAAACGGAAATGTAAACTACACACAAGTGAGCGACACTGTTAGAACTGAACTAAACACCAGTAAATCTTATAGCTATTCTGGCGGACTGAACATTTCCAAATACAAAGAAAAGAAATATGATTTCCGACTTTCAGGAGGCCCCAGTTATAACATCATCACTTCTTCTTTGCAAAACAGAAACAACAACAAAGGATGGGGATTTCAGGGGGATGCAAGCTTTAATGTATACCTACCTGGTAAAATACAGATTGGCTCAGATGCCGAATATCAGTTTACTGCAAAAACCCAAACCTTTGATCAGGATTTGGAACGTTTCATCTGGAATGCCTCTATATCTAAGAAATTCTTTAAGCAGGAAAACTTAAGAATTTCACTTTCCGGAAACGATTTACTTAACCAGAATGTAGGCTTCAGCAGATATGCAAATGGCAACATGGTTACTCAAAACAGTTACACAACTATACAAAGGTATTTTATGTGTACACTTAGTTGGGATTTTAATAAAATGGGCGGCTCAGCTCCTAAAAAATAAGAATATGAAACAGAAACTTATAATATTCAGCGTTTGCTTACTATTAAATATAAGCAGCCTGTTTGCACAGAATGTTAGGTTTGCTACCGATGGCGTAATAGAATTTGAGAAAAGCGCGAACATGTTTGCCATCATGAAGAAACGAGTAGAAAAGAGCTCCAGTACTTTTATGCAACAGGCTTATGAGTCGTACAGAAAGAATCAGCCTCAGTTTAGAGTAGTGAAAAGCACCTTAGCTTTTTCAAAAGATAAAACGTTATACACCCCAATAGCTGAAGAAAGCAGCTCGCGTGGCTATTTTTTTAACGACCCTGCAAGCGAACAGTACAACACAACCTATACAGATCTTGCATCTGGCATGTTTACCACTCAGAAAAAAGTTTACGAAGAAACCTTTTTAGTGAAAGACACTACAAGAAAAATAAATTGGAAAATAACTAGTGAAATGCGCACAATAGCCGGCTATGAATGTCGCAGAGCGAATGCCATTATCCTTGACTCCATCTACGTGGTGGCCTTTTATACCGATAAAATCCCTGTATCCGGAGGTCCCGAATCATTTACAGGCTTACCTGGAATGATACTTGGCGTTGCACTACCCCACGAGAATATAACATGGTTTGCAAAAACGGTAACAGACAAACCCATAACCGCAAACGAACTAAAGGTGCCAACCAAAGGTAAAGCAACAAACAACAAGAGCTTAAGAGAAACAATTAACTCTGCCCTTAAAGATTGGGGAGATTATGCCCAATCTGCTTTAAAGGCCTTTCTGCTTTAATTTACCAGCAGTTTATAACCTTTACCATGAACATTAAGAATCTCTACCTTAGGGTCCTCCCTAAGGTACTTTCTTAGCTTACTTAAAAACACATCCATACTACGGCCATTAAAGTAATTGTCGTCATGCCAAATACTCAATAAGGCTTCTTCTCTGGTAAGAACAGCGTTCTTTTTCAAGCACAATAGCTGCAGCAATTCGGCCTCTTTAGTAGATAGTTTTTGCAGTTGACCTTTGTAGTCGATCAATTGAGTGGTATAATCAAAAGTATAATCACCAATCTGAAATAACGTTTGCGCGCTACCCGACTCAGGTATTTCTTTTACAGCTACCCTCTTTAACAAGGCATTTATTCTCAATAAAAGCTCTTCAATTCTAAAGGGCTTGGTAATGTAATCATCACCTCCAAGATCGTAGGCGGATGCCTTATCTTCCATCATCGCTTTAGCCGTGGCAAAAATAATAGGTACATCCTGATTGATCTTTCTAATCTCTTTACCCAGTGTAAATCCGTCCTTTTTAGGCATCATTACATCAAGTATACATAAATCGAAATCCTGCTTTGTAAACGCCTTTAATCCTTCATCACCATCAACACACAATACAACGTCAAATTTGCCCTTAAGCTGGAGGTAATCCTGTAAGAGAAGCCCCAGATTCGGATCGTCCTCTACCAATAAAATTCTTTTCATGTGTGTGTCGTTAATTGTGGTTTAATGGTAAGCTTATTTCAAATACAGTTCCCTTATCCTTTTCACTATGTACCTTTATTGTTCCACCCATATGGCTAACTATATCCTGCACATAATTTAATCCAAGGCCAAAGCCCTTTACATCATGCAGGTTACCAGTCGGAACTCTATAAAACTGATCAAAAATACGTTTGGTTTGCTCTTTAGTCATCCCAATACCTTCGTCTGAAATTTCTATAAACAGATTTTTGGCAGTATTTCTTGTACTAATATTTATTTTAGGGATTTCTCCACTATATTTATTTGCATTATCTACTAAGTTATAAATCACATTAGAAAGATGCAGTTCATCTCCATAAACAGTAGAGTTTTCGGCATCGAGACTTAGGTTAACTATTGCATTTCTTTTTTGTAACTGCAATCCCATGCTGTCTACAACCGCAGCTATTACATCGTTAAGATTAACCTCGCTTTCCTCCAGTTTCAGTTCATTTTTCTCTAATCTTGCTATACTTAAAACGCGCTCAATGTGATTCCCAAGACGAACATTTTCATCGTATATAATCCCAGCTAACCTACTAATCCTCGCTTTATCCTCAACAATCTCCGGATCTTTTAGCGCCTCGCTGGCAATCATAATTGTAGCCACCGGTGTCTTAAATTCATGTGTCATGTTGTTAATGAAATCTGTTTTCATTTCAGAGATCTTTTTCTGTTTCATTATTGCATAAATGGTGTAGGCAAAAATGAAGATTAAGACAAACAATAAAGCTGCCGACGAGGCCATAGTAGCCCACATATTACTCAGAATTAAAGAGTTTTTATCTGGAAAACTAATGTATAGCATTCCAGGATCTCGAATTACATAATTATAAAGAGTGGCTTTAAACGTATTTTTTGGCAGTGCGTCGTTGATGTTGTTTACTGCTTTTACATATAGCACCGAGTCTTTTTCTGCAAGGCTTACCCAGAAATCGTAGTTCAAGGTTATGTTTCTGTTCAAAAGCTCCTTTTGGATCAATGTATCAAGACTTTCTTTCGAGATCATTTTACTTAAGGGCACGTTTGCCTCCCTCATTTCCTGTGCAACATCCTTAACCTGACTAAAAATATCCGATTCGCTCTTTAAAGGAATAGTGTCTGACATCAATCTTGCCATTCCATCCTCATACCTCCTTCTAGCAAGGTTATTTTCGAGCTGAAATTTACGTGCAAGCTCATCACTTACTGTGGGCACACTAATCAGCACACTTTTTTCGGTTACAGGGTTCAGGGCATGATACCTAATTGTATCGGGCAACTGATTGGACGCAATAATAAACGATTTTTTTTCTAAAGGAACAAAGGTTGATTTGTGTTGCTCCCAGATAAAGTTTCCGTATTCATCCAACCCGACATTCATATCTAAATGTATAGGGGACTTTAAAGGATTATTCAAATCAGATGCTGCAAGGTATTCTGCCTCTGTTATTAATATTGGATCGCGGTATGATTTTTTAATCTCTAAATCATTCTGATTTAAGTCAGCAACAATTAACTTACGTTGCTCAAGCAATCGCTTTTGCTCCTGATCTTTAAAGTGTTCTTTAAATTCAACCAGCAATTCTGCCTGATTACGTACCTCAGCCTCACGATCGCGCTCTAATTCCCTACTTCTTTTAGTAATGAAAAGGGCGGCATTGCGCTTCTGAACTTTATTAACCACACTATTAAGTGCTTGATTTACATCCTGTTCAAAAAGCTGAGATTTAAGATTATAAGCCTCCCTTATATAATACAACTGCATTACAAACACCCCTAGCAAAGCTATGGTCATAAGGCCGGTGATTAACCAAAGGCTTCTTTTCTTCATATTGAATATTCAAAATTAACGAAGCATTAATAGAAACGCTTTAATTTAACAAATTTTAACAGTCAAATCAGACTTCATCCAGACATATTAGTTTTCTTGATGCAAATTAAACTGGCTACTTTCATACGGTATCCCTGTACAAATTCGATCGGGATGGAGTGGCCCCGAGGCTGAACCGAAACCCATGTTAAAAAAAATGCCGCCCTAATTTAGGACGGCACGGTGGTCAATTTGTTTATTTAAAAAAGATCTTTAAAAAGGAAGATCATCTTCCTCGCCCGGTGCACTGCTTAAATCAGCAGGCGGAGCATATGCTGGAGTAGATGCTGCTGCGCCATTTGTTAACGCATTGATACGCCATACTACTAAACTGTTAAAATAAGATGTTTTTCCGGCTTTATCAGTCCACGGACGACCACGTAAGTTAAATGCTACTTCTACATCATCGCCTGGTTTTAAACTATCAAACAAAGCCGTTTTATCTTGTAAAGCCTCAAACCTGATGTATTCAGGATAAGTAGGGTTTTCTGCATATTCTATGATAAGGTCGCGTTTCTTAAAAGTCTCACTCACCTGCTGTAATGCACCAATTTCATGCACTTTTCCTTTTAATTCCATAACAAATACTATTTTATTCTACTACGAAGTTCAAATCTCTATATTTTTATTGATAACTTCGTACAATTAATTATGCAAGTTTTCCACACAAAAAGTAAGGTTATCATAACCTGCAACAAGCGTCTGTCGCCATACCTACTGAACGAAGTTAAAGCCCTTGGCTATGACATAGTAAGGGATTTCCCTACCGGCCTAGAATTGGACATTACTTTGTCTGAATGTATTCGATTAAATTTGAATTTAAGGTGCGCCAGCCAGATTTTATACTGTTTAAAGAGCTTTAAAGCCGCAAACCCGGAAGAGCTTTACCGCGAAATGGTTGACATGCCATGGGAGGAATTAATTGATTTCTCTGGTTATTTTTCTGTCACTTCAAATGTTGATAACCCCACTATTACCACGCCACTTTTCGCCAACCTAAAGGTAAAAGATGCAATAGTTGACCGCATTAAAGACAAAAAAGGTATCCGCCCTAATTCAGGCTCTGATGCGAACAAAGCTGTGGTACATTTATACTGGAAGGATAACGACGCAGATGTATTTATTGATACTTCGGGCGAAACGCTAGCCAAACATGGTTATCGTAAAATTCCGGGTAAAGCACCAATGTTAGAGGCCCTTGCTGCTGCAACAGTATTGAGCACAAAATGGGACCAAAAATCTCCTTTTGTGAACCCAATGTGTGGCTCAGGAACACTGGCCATTGAAGCAGCTTTGATTGCTACAAACCGCAGACCCGGCTTATTTCGCATGAACTATGGCTTTATGCACATCATAGGATACGACGAGCAAGTATTTTTTAATGAAAGAAGAATCTTAAAAGATCAGGTAATAAAAAATGTTGACCTACAGATTATCGCTACCGATATCTCTGAGGATGCAGTTGATGTAAGTCGTAAAAATGCAAAAACTGCCGGCGTTGACACAATGATCACTTTTGAAGTTTGCGATTTTGCGGAAACACCCGTTCCAGAAGGAGGCAAAGGTGTAGTTGTATTTAATCCAGAGTATGGTGAACGTTTAGGGGTACACTCTAAATTAGAGACAACCTACAAACGTATGGGTGATTTTATGAAACAAGACTGTAAAGGGTATTTTGGATACATCTTTACAGGAAATCCCGATCTTGCTAAAAAGATCGGATTAAAAGCTACCCGCAAAATTGAATTCTATAACGGGAAACTAGATTGTCGTATGCTTGAGTATGAGTTGTATGATGGTACTAGAAGACCTGAAGGCGAAAGACCAGTTAAGGACTAAGCTTATGAATCAGATAATTGAGAAAACTATTCAATTTGTTAAGGAAACATTAGCCGATGCGGAAGCAGGACACGATTGGTTTCATATTGAACGTGTTTACAAAACAGCCCTAACAATTAATGCCCAGGAAAAAGGCGATGAATTAATTGTTTCGCTGGCTGCATTGCTTCATGATATTGCCGATCCTAAATTTAATGATGGTGATGAGGAAATTGGTCCGCGTATAGCCGGTGATTTCCTTAAAAGTGTCGATGTCGATTCAACAATTATTGAACATGTAAAACAGATTATTATAAACCTAAGCTATAAAGCTAGCTTAGGTAATGTTACTTTTCATTCAAAAGAGTTAGATATTGTTCAGGATGCCGACAGGCTTGATGCCATTGGCGCCATCGGAATTGCCCGTGCATTTACATATGGTGGCTATAAAAACCGCGTGCTTTACGATCCGGAAATTAAGCCCAACCTTAATATGAGCAAAGAAGAGTATAAAAATAGTACTGGCCCAACCATCAACCATTTTTATGAAAAACTATTCTTACTCAAGGACTTAATGAAAACCCCGTCTGGAAAAAATATCGCCCAACAACGTCATAATTTCATGCAGGAATACCTCGATCAGTTTTATACTGAATGGGATGGAATAAAGTAAAATAATTGTAAATTGCCTGCACCCTGTAAGCGCTCTATCTTACAGTTAATTTGAATACTAGAATGAAATTAAGTGTATTAGTTTTAATTGCTGCATTGGCTGTTGGGATGTCAATAGGTCTTGTAAATTTCTACTTTCAGCATAGTTGGTACTTTATGCTGATGTCTTTCGGCGTTTCCTTTTTAACATGTTTTATTGTTTTCTATTACCTGCTCGAAAAATACATCTACTCTAAGATTGTTCTTATATACAAACTGATCCACAATCTAAAATTGGGTAAGGATCTTAAAGATGCGTTGGGTGAATATGTAAGTTCTGACCCAATTAATGACGTTCAACAAGAAGTTAAAGAATGGGCTGGCGCAAAAAAACGTGAAATTGATGTTTTAAAGAAACAAGAACAGTTTAGAAGAGAATTCCTTTCTAATGTTTCGCACGAATTTAAAACGCCTCTTTTCGCTATACAGGGCTACATAGACACCCTACAGGATTGCCTTGTTGACGACCCTGAAATGGCCGAAAAATTCTTAAAAAAGGCGGGTAAAAATGTTGAAAGGTTAAGCTACTTAATTAATGACCTTGACTCTATATCCAAATTAGAAACAGGTGAAATTCCAATCAATTACGAGAAATTTGACTTTGTTTTATTGGCAAAAGAAGTAATGGACGTTCTGGAAGACAAAGCCAAAATCCGAGAGATCACCTTATCTTTCAAAGAAAAATATACCCACCCGGCTTTTGTAAATGCTGATAGAGAAAAGATCAGACAGGTAATGATAAACCTGATCCAGAATTCATTAAAGTATGGCAAGGAGCATGGAGGCTCTACTGCAATAAAAATCTTTGAACTTCATGACCAGTATTTAATTGAAGTAACTGACGACGGAATAGGCATTGACGAGAAACATCTACCTCGCTTATTTGAGCGTTTTTATAGAATTGATTCGCACAGATCAAGAGAAGAAGGTGGTACAGGACTTGGCTTGGCGATTGTAAAACATATACTTGAAGCGCATCAGCAAATCATATCTGTAAGAAGTACGTTACAGATCGGGACTACATTTGCCTTTACACTTCAAAAGGTTGGCTAATTATAATTACCTTAGTTAAAAAAACTTAACACTTAACATTAACTTAACATTACACTCATACTTTTGTATCATATTTTATAAAAGATGAATAGTATTTTTAAGTTCTTCACCCCTAAAGACAAAAAGTTCCAACCGCTATTTGAACAAGCTGGAAGTAATATATTGAAAATTTCTGAAGCTCTATTGCTTGCTTTAACAGCAACTGATATGGAAAAAAGAAAAGAATATATTAAGGAAGTTGAGCGCTTAGAGCATGTAGGCGATGATATTACCCACTCAATTTTCCTTGAGCTTAGTAAAAACTTCATCACTCCGTTTGACAGGGAAGACATCCATGCATTGGCTAGTGCTGTAGATGATATCGCAGATTACATCCATGCATCGGCGAGTAACATTGAGTTATACAATGTGAAAAACATTGGTGATGCAATGATCAAACTTGCAGAACTATTGGTAGAAATGTGTACCGATTTAGATAAAGCAATCAAAGAATTAAGAAGTTTTAAAAATATTCGTGTTATCGCTGATGCCTGTGTAAGGATTAACAGTGGCGAGAATCAGGCTGATTATGTTTGTAATTTAGCAATTGCCCGTTTGTTCGAATTTGAAACCAACGCAATTGAATTGATCAAACAAAAAGAGGTTCTTCAAACCCTTGAAATGGCTACTGATAAATGTGAAGATGCGGCTAATGTGCTGGAATCTATTTTGGTAAAGAACGCTTAAACCTTCAAAAAATGGTAACTACCTTATTGGTTGTTGTAATCGTCCTGGCAATAGGATTCGATTATATTAATGGCTTTCACGATGCGGCAAACTCAATTGCTACCATCGTATCTACAAAAGTGCTTTCTCCTTTTCAGGCAGTACTATGGGCGGCAGTATTTAACTTTGCTGCTTACTTTTACTTTACAGATCATAAGGTGGCTAATACTATAGCCAAAACCGTGGTTGAAAACTTTATAACACTTGAAGTTATCCTGGCAGGTCTTATTGCTGCTATTACCTGGAATCTTTTTACCTGGTGGTTTGGTATCCCTTCAAGTTCATCACATACCTTAATTGGTGGTTTTGCTGGTGCCGGAATGGCAAAAGCTGCTACTGTAGGTGCAAGTGTGATGTCGGCGATTAACCTTGCTCCAATTTTAAAAGTTGTTGCTTTTATAGTTCTGGCACCGGTAATTGGTATGGTAATTTCAGTTATTATTTCGATTATCATTTTACATATATCTAAAAATGCAAGACCTTCGGTAGCTGAAAAATGGTTTAAAAGATTACAGTTAATCTCTTCGGCTGCGTTAAGCTTTACCCACGGCGGTAATGATGCTCAAAAAGTAATGGGTATTATTTATGTTGCCATGGTTGCTGCAAATGTATTAAAAACCGGAGATGCAATGCCTGAATGGGTTCCTATTTCTTGTTACGCTGCAATTGCTTTAGGTACTATGAGCGGTGGTTGGAAAATTGTAAAAACTATGGGCTCTAAAATCACAAAAGTAAATGCTTTTGAAGGTGTAGCTGCAGAATCTGCAGGTGCAGTAACCCTAGGTATCACTGAGCATTTTGGTATTCCTGTTTCTACAACCCACACCATTACAGGATCTATTGTAGGTGTTGGTTTATTGAAAAGGGTATCAGCAGTACGTTGGGGAGTTACAGTTAGCTTACTTTGGGCATGGGTATTAACCATCCCGGTATCAGCAACACTAGCCGCAATTGTTTACGGCGTCATACACTTGTTTTTCTAGAATTCTATTAGAATAAATAAATTAGGATTTCCTGTTTCAGGTACAATCCATTTGGAGCCATCCCTTATTAAGCGGATGGCTTCTTTGTTATATTTTTCGTTGATACCATTTACTACTGTGATCTTTCTTGGTGTACCATTTTTAACAAGAAACTTAAGTTCAACAGTTTTACCAATCTTAGCTTCTTTATTGAAACGATTTTCTTTATCCAGATAAGCTTTATATTCTGCCCATCCTATCGCTGGAGCAGAAGCTGCTTCGATATTCAACCCAGCTACTTTACCTTGTAGCGATTGCTCTACATTGGCAACCGGAACATCCTGTACCTCTTTACCTCTAAGAGCTTTCTCATTTTGCTTCTGATAACCTCTAACCGCAACCTCATTCAATGCTTTTCCCTCTTCCGTTACGTTCGCATTCGTATCACTTGCCTCTTTTGCTATTGATGCCGGAGCAGCAAATACGCTTATTGCTTCAGTAGCTCTAGCATCTGTTCTTTCAGCAGGCACGGCTCTCAATCTCGATTTTGAATTAGCAGCGTAAGCATTAGTTTTCAAGTCTTCTATCGCTTTATCAACTTCTGTGGGTACTTGATCTGAAGCTTGAGCTCCTGTTGCTGCTTTGTCAGCTTCGGAAACAGCTTTTTCCGAGGTTTTAGCTTTTACAGCAGCTATGACATCCGCATTTTCAACTACCCCATTATCTGCAGCTTTTGGGGCAATATTTACATCGATTTTTTTAGGCTGCTTAGATGCCACCTCCTGATAGTTCACCTGTTTCATCCAGAAAATAATTCCCACAGAAATAAATATCACCGCTGCTGTAGCTGCAATACTTAGTCGCTGCGAGGTAATTACTGTGGTTTTCTTAGTAGAGTTATGCTCAGCAACACGATCGTGGAGTTGTTTTTGGAGCAACGATAGCGATTCAAGAGATCGCTTAGGCGACATACTTAATCCAGCCAATGCTTCTGCCACAAAAGGATCCTCGAGCGCCTCACGCTCAACCCTGTTCATAGTTTTCGCATCAAGCTTACCATCAAGATAATCTTCTAAAACCGTTATATCTAACCAATCGTTATTCACCACTATTCTTTTCTATACAAATTTTTAAGTTCCTTTTACCGTTCTGGATATAGCTCTTAACTTTTAACATATCATAACCGGTAATATCTGCTACTTCCTTATAACATTTCTCTTGCAAATAGAACAAGTCTACACTCACACGTTGTTCTTCTGGCAGTGTTTCCATGCACTTTTCCATAACGGTTAGCTTAGTCTCTTTTGTATCATCAATATCAAGATGCACAAAATCTGTGTTTTCCACAAAAGTATCTTCTAATGAAACGGTTGTATTCTTCGAATTCTTGCGCAGCGCCATTAAACAGTGGTTACGAGATAAAACATGTAACCAACTTTTAAAGTTTTGAACTTCGTGAATTTTAAGCTTCACTACCAGTTCTTCAAAGATCTGCATTACGGCATCTTTGCTTTGCTCCTCGTCTTTCAAATAATTTAAACAAACCCCAAATACCAGGTGCATGTATTTGTTATAAAGATTACCCAATGCTTCCAGATCGCCGCTTTGCTTGTAGCGTGCAATTAAAGCAGTATCGTCCTGCTCCTGGATTTTAGCATTATTCTTTATGAATTTCAAAGGGTTTTTCAGGTATAATTTTCTCAAGTATAAAAATATTTTTCGAGACTGTTATGGAAATTCTTTATTGGACACATCATCTGAACAAATTAAAGATTATGAAAAAGTTATGGCTACCCTTCATTGTTGTCTTGCTGCTTACTTCGTTCAAGGCGGCTGAAGTTTCTGTTAAAACGATTACAGGCACAGTAACAGAAAAGAAAACAGGCGCTCCATTGAAAGGTGTGCTCATCACCTCATTACCCGATCAGAAAAGTACGACAACCGACAAGCAGGGGAAATATGCAATAACGGTTTCAAAAGAATCTACAACCCTCCTTTTCTCTTACATTGGATTTGTGCCTGCAAAGCTTAAAATCAATGGTAAGGTGATAAATGTAATGCTCGAAGAAAATAAAAATTCATTAAATGAAGTGACAATCAGGGGTTCACAGAACCAAAAGGACGAAGCACCTATTCCTGAGTCATTTATGGTTAGGGATAAAATGGTGCAAAATGTTCCGGTAGCCAACGTAGAGCAATCACTACAGGGCAAAGTTTCGGGACTCAGAATTGCGTCAAAAGAGAAGGCGTACATTATAAACCAGCCCTCCGAAAGCGAAAGCTATGCATCAATAAATGAAAATCAATTTAGAACAGCCTTAAAAAATCCGCTTTCAACCTTCTCTATTGATGTAGACGCGGCTGCTTACTCCAATATCCGAAGGTTCATTAATAATGGCGGGCTGCCTCCTGCTGATGCAGTAAGGATAGAGGAAATGATCAATTATTTTGATTACGATTATCCTCAGCCAAAAGGCAAAGACCCAATCAATATCATCACAGAAATAGCAGATGCGCCCTGGAACCCAAGCCATAAACTGGTTAAAATAGGTTTGCAGGGTCGTAGAGTTTCCACCGAGAAATTACCTCCTTCCAACTTGGTATTCCTTATCGATGTATCAGGATCAATGAATGAAGCTAATAAACTTCCTTTACTTGTTTCATCTTTTAAACTATTAACGGAACAATTAAGACCATCGGACAAGGTCGCTATTGTAGTATATGCCGGCACTTCAGGTTTAGTACTGCCATCAACTCCTGGCAATCAAAAAACTAAAATTAAAGATGCATTAGATAAGCTTAGTGCAGGAGGATCTACAGCAGGTGGAGAAGGTATAGAACTGGCTTACAAGGTTGCTTCTGAAAACTTCATCAAAGGAGGAAACAACAGGGTGATCTTAGCTACAGATGGGGATTTTAACGTTGGCTCGTCGAGCGATAAGGATATGGAAAAGCTAATTGAGAAAAAACGCAAAAGCGGAGTATTTTTAACCACTCTGGGTTACGGAATGGGAAATTACAAGGATAGTAAAATGGAAGTTCTTGCCAACAAAGGCAATGGAAATTATGCTTACATCGATAACATCACAGAAGCAAGGAAAGTTTTGGTAAACGAATTTGGAGGAACACTGTTTACTATCGCTAAAGATGTAAAATTGCAAGTAGAATTCAATCCTTCTAAAGTACAATCCTACCGATTAATTGGCTACGAAAACCGTATGCTAAAAGCCAGAGACTTTAATGATGACCAAAAGGATGCCGGGGAACTTGGATCCGGTCATACTGTAACTGCTTTATACGAGGTTATACCGGTTGGCGTAAAGAGCGCATTTTCTGGAAGTGTAGATGATTTAAAATACCAGAGTAACAGCAAACCTGTTATTATGGGGAATAATAAAGAGCTCCTAACAGTTAAACTCCGTTATAAACAACCTAATGGTAATGTGAGCAAGTTAATTGAACAACCGGTAATTGACAACAGGATTCCTTTTGACAGAACAACTAACAACTTTAGGTTTAGCGCCGCTGTTGCCGAATTCGGAATGCTGTTAAGACAGTCTAATTTCCGCCAGAATTCAAGTTTCGACCAGGTAATTCGCAATGCGAAAAATGCAGTCGGCACTGACAATGAAGGCTATCGATCTGAATTCATCAAATTAGCTAAGTCGGCCAAATTATTGGCTAAAGATTTGCTAAGTTTGGAGGATAAGACAGTATTAAATGAAAAAAACTAAAATTTATCTGATAGCATTAGCAGCCGTAACATTAAGTAGTTGTGATGTACAGAGCCAGGCACAAATTGGAAAGATATTAAATCAGGTTCAAACTGGTGGTACACCAACAACTTCTGAAATGGGCTTGGGAATTAAGCAAGCTTTAGAATTAGGCACTTCGCATGGTGCAGATTTACTTTCGGCAAAGGATGGATTTTTAGGCAATATGGCTGTTAAAATTCTTTTCCCTCCTGAAGCGCAAAAGGTAGAAAAAACTTTGCGTAGCATTGGCTTAGGTTCTCTGGCAGATAATGTAATTACAAGCCTAAACCGTGCAGCAGAAGATGCAGCTAAAGAGGCTAAACCAATTTTCATATCTGCCATAAAACAGATGACAATTGCTGACGCCACAAACATTTTACTGGGCAGTAAAGATGCTGCAACTAATTATTTTAAAAGAGTAACAACAGGCCAGCTAATGGAAAAATTTAAGCCTGTTATAACAGCAAGTTTAAGCAAGGTTGGCGCAACAAAATATTGGAGTGATGCTGCAGGTCAGTACAATAAAATTCCTTTGGTTAAACCGGTATCAACAGACCTTTCGGCCTACGTTGCACAGAAAGCTATTGACGGAATGTTTATTCAGGTAGCACAAGAGGAATTGAAAATCAGAGACAATCTTGGAGCAAGATCGACCCCATTGTTACAGAAAGTTTTCGGCTACGCAGATAAGAAAAAGTAACCCGAATATCCTCGCCATATTGTACGGATGCTTTATATAAAGCTGAAAATGATATATTTGCAGCCGTACAAATTTTAAATTATTAAATTATGGCAAGGAAGAAGGATAGAACAACCATCATCTTTGTAAACAACAATCAAAACTCCAATAAGCCAATACAGGTTCCGAGCAGCTATATAGTTCACTGGAAAAAATATGTATTTGCACTGTTGGGTACTTTTGTTTTTTTACTAGGAATGATAGTCTACCTGTCATACAATATGACATTAGTTGAATCATCAAAAGAGCTCCTGAGCAAACAGTTACAGGAAACTAAAAAAGTATCTACAACCTCTACCGCTTTAGATACTTCGGCATTAAAAAAGCACTACGAGTCAATCGACAAGAAGTTACTTACTATAAATAAATTTCTGAAAGCAAGAGGAATAAAAACTATTCCTAAAAATGAAGGAGGAGAGGGTAATTCTGACCTTCTATCCGTTGATGAAATAGGTAAATTCTATGAAGCTTATCTGAATAAGATGATTGATTATGTTGCCTTCACTCCAATTGGCTACCCTCATTTTGGTGCAATCACTTCTGGCTACGGACATCGGGAAAATCCCTTTTCGGGTCAAAGCATAGAAACACACAAAGGCCTTGATTTTAAGGGTAAGCAAGGTGAAATAGTTAAAAGTACCGCCAGCGGGAAAGTAACTTATGCCGGCCGCAGAGGCGGATATGGCAATTGCATTGTAATCAATCATGGCAATGGCTTTGAAACTTACTACGGCCATTTGTCGAGAATATTAATTAGTCAGGGTGAGCGGGTAAAAGCAGGTGAAAACATAGGAAAAATTGGTTCTACAGGTAGGTCCACTGGTCCACATTTGCATTACGAAATCCATAAAAACGGTAAAATAATCAATCCCAGATCTTTTTTAACAATCGAATAATGTTCAAGAAAACAAAACAAACCCAGTTACCAGATATTAATCAACAAGAAATTTCGACATTAATAGGCGATGGCTTTGTGCTCAACGGAGAGCTTACAGGCGCGTCGGTTATAAGAATTGATGGCAAAGTGACTGGAAATGTAAAAACCGGAAACGGCATTATTCTTGGCGAAAAGGGCATAATTATAGGTGATATTGAAACTACTTCCGCAATTATTTACGGAACGGTTAACGGAAAAGTAAAGGTTACTCAACTTGAAATAAAAAAAACAGGCAAGGTAAACGGGGACATAAAAACTGAAACACTCGAGATAGAACTCGGCGCTCAATACAACGGAAATCTGGAGATGAAAAAGCTAATCCAGGTTGAAGAGAAAACCGTTTGATGTGTGGCGGAAAAAGGTTACTTTTATACAGATAATGCAAACAACATAAAAGTATATTGGATTTTAAAGATTTTAATTTTAACCCTGACTTATTTGAAGGGTTATCGGCAATGGGTTTTCGTGACGCCACACCTATACAGCAACAGGCAATTCCACTAATTTTAAGTAAAAAAGATTTAATTGCCTGTGCGCAAACGGGAACCGGAAAAACCGGAGCCTACCTTTTGCCAATCATGAACATGATTGCCGCAACTGAAGAACGTCATAACAACACTTTGATTCTTGCTCCTACAAGAGAGCTTGCCCAGCAAATAGACTTGCAGGTCGAAGCACTTTCCTATTTCACAAACATCAGTTCTTTAACGGTGTATGGTGGTGGTGATGGGATTGCTTATGAGCAACAAAAGAGATCGATGCGTGATGGAGTTGACATTATTATTGCCACTCCCGGCCGTCTGATTTCTCACCTTTCATCTGGTGTTTTAAAGCTTGATCAATTGCAACACCTTGTATTAGATGAAGCGGACAGAATGCTTGATATGGGCTTCTATGATGATATTATGCGCATTGTAAGCTATCTTCCTGAACAAAGGCAAACAGTAATGTTTTCGGCAACTATGCCTCCAAAAATCAGGAAACTTGCAGGAACACTGCTAAAGCATCCTGAACAGATTAATATAGCGTTGTCTAAGCCCGCAGAAGGAATATCACAACAGGTTTATCTTATACATGATGAACAAAAAGTGCCTTTGCTTACCGCTATTCTAAAAACCGATGAATTTAAAAGCATCATTGTTTTTGCATCGACTAAAGAAAAGGTAAAAAATTTGGGTAAGGTTTTTAGAAACCTGGGACTTAAGGCTGAAGCTTTTCATTCTGATCTTGGTCAAAAGGAAAGAGAAAGCATATTGCTGAAATTTAAAAACAGACAATTGCCCATTATTATTGGTACTGATGTTTTAAGTCGCGGTATTGATGTAGAGGGAATTGATCTGGTCATCAATTTTGATGTGCCTCATGATGCAGAAGACTATGTACACCGCATCGGCAGAACTGCAAGGGCGGCAACCAAAGGCACTGCAATTACATTGGTTAACAACAGAGATAAACGCAAGCTAGCCAGCATAGAAAAGCTAATTGAAAAACAAATTGAAAGAATGCCTTTACCGGAACACCTGGGAGAAGCCCCTCTTGAAACAGCTGCTTATACTTCAGAAAGACCTGTAAATAGCGATAAACCAAAACGTAAATTCTGGAAGAAAAAGCCTACTAAAAAGACAGGATCGTAGTATAAAACTATGATATTTTAAACTGGGGTTTTGTATCTTTACTTTTATGCAAAACCTCCCTCCTTTAGCTGAACGCATGCGTCCGCAAAATCTGGACGAATATGTCGGCCAGAAACATTTAGTAGGGCCTGATGCTGTACTAAGAAAGGCCATACAAAACGGACAGCTTCCCTCTATGATTTTTTGGGGCCCTCCTGGCGTTGGTAAAACTACCCTTGCTTATATTATTTCTCAAACACTTGATCGTCCGTTCTTTAATCTAAGTGCTATCAACTCAGGAGTAAAAGACATTAGAGAGGTTATAGATAGAGCTGCCCAGCTTAAAAATAGCTTAATGGGCTTACCCATTTTGTTTATTGATGAGATCCATCGCTTTAGTAAATCGCAACAAGATAGTTTACTGGGAGCAGTTGAACGTGGTTTAGTAACCTTAATAGGTGCCACAACAGAAAACCCTTCTTTCGAGGTAATCTCGGCTTTGCTTTCCAGATGTCAGGTTTATATTTTGAAAGCATTAGATGAAACCGAACTTTCCGGATTATTACAAACTGCAATTAAAAAAGATGTTGTTTTAAAGGAAAAGAAGATCACGATTAAGGAACATGAAGCATTAATCAGGTTATCTGGTGGAGATGCCAGAAAGCTATTAAATGTTTTGGAGATTGCTGTAAATGGAATTGGAGGCGATAAATTAACATTGAATAATGAAAATGTTTTAAAGCATGCCCAGCAGAATCTTGCCCTATATGACAAGGCTGGCGAACAACATTACGACATCATATCGGCTTTCATTAAATCTATAAGAGGTAGTGACCCAAATGCCGCTGTTTACTGGTTGGCAAGAATGATTGAAGGCGGAGAAGACCCCTTGTTTATTGCGAGAAGACTACTAATCCTTTCATCAGAAGACATCGGTAATGCCAATCCAAATGCATTATTATTGGCGAACAATTGTTTTCAGGCAGTAAATGTGATCGGGTATCCTGAGTCCAGGATTATCCTCTCTCAGGCGGTTACCTACCTCGCTTCTTCTGCAAAGAGCAATGCCTCTTATGAAGCTATAAATAGTGCGCAGGCATTGGTGAGACAAACCGGTAATCTACCCGTCCCATTGCATATCAGGAATGCACCAACTAAACTCATGAAGAACATTGGCTATGGCAAAGATTATGAATATTCCCATGCTTATGAAGGAAACTTTTCTGCCCAGGAATACCTTCCTGAAGAAATAAGCGGGACTAAGTTGTACGATCCCGGGAAGAATCCCGCAGAGGAAAAATTAAGAGAAAAACTAAAACAGAACTGGAAAAACAAATACAACTATTAATTAATATGCTCATCACTTTTCTAAATCACCAATGGAAAGCCTTTTGGCGCTCTAAGAATAAAGGAGGCTCCATTGCTGCACAAATCTTTATTGGGTTTATTTTGCTCTATCTTCTTACTGTAGCAGTATTAATTGGGCTTGGCCTCGAGGTTTTGATTGAGAAATCATTTCCGGGAAAGGATGTATTGGCGGTATTTAATGGTTTCATTTTATACTATTTTGCGATTGAGATGATCATGCGATTGCAACTGCAGGACTTACCTACATTGAGTATCATCCCTTATTTACATCTTAAAATTCCGAAACAAACTATTGTTAACTTCTTAAATGTAAGGGCACTATTTTCTGCCTTCAACATCTTACCATTATTTATATTTATTCCCTTTTGCGTAACGGCAATAGCCGATGTTTATAGTTTGTTTACCGCCATAATGTATATTGTTTCTATTGTTTCACTTACAATTTTCAATAATTACACAGCGCTTTACGTGAAAAGATTAAGTATTTCCAATTTAAAGGTTGTCCCTATAATGCTTGCGCTGATTTTCACGCTTGGGCTCCTGGAGTATTTTAAAGTATTTTCAATTGCAGCAATATCAAATAACGTATTTAATGTAATTTCCTCACATCCACTAGCCGCATTAGGGTTTAGCTTGATCGCTCTTATCATGTTTCTGGTAAACTCCAGATATCTTCGCATGAACCTCTACACTGAAGAACTAAGTAGAAATGAGGAGAAAAAAAATAGCACAGACTACCCTATCCTTGGTCGTTTTGGAGAGGTTGGAAACTTGGTTGCTTTAGAGCTAAAACTAATCCTGAGACATAAAAGGACGCGTTCAAGTATCATTATGTGTGTGATCTTTGTTTTCTATGGTTTTCTTTTTTACAAGAAAGACTTTTTGAAGAATGACAATTTTGCAGCTATGCTATTTGCTGCTGTTTTTATGACCGGAAGCCTTATCAGTATTTATGGACAATTTATGTTTGGCTGGCAGGCTGCTCATTTTGATGGCTTATTAGTTAACAAAGTTGACTTTAGGAAATTCATTAAAGCTAAGTTTTTACTGTTTACCATCATGTCGTCTTTTACCACATTGATTATAAGTCTATATGGTTTTATCAGTTGGAAAATATTGGCCGTACAATTTGCAGCATACCTATACAACATTGGAATAGGCACCGTAATAGTGTTGTACTTTGCGACTAGAAATTACAGGGCGATTGATTTAACCAAAGCAGCTACATTTAATTTTCAGGGTGTAGGTGCTAGTCAGTGGGTATTAGGCTTACCTTATTTTTTACTGCCTTACGTAATCTTTATGCCATTCTACTTTGCAGGCCTACCCTATTGGGGGCTTATTGCTTTGGGAACGCTAGGTGCCACAGCGCTTTTAACCCGTGAATTTTGGGTGACTTTTTTACTGAATCAATTTAATAAAAGAAAATATAACATTGCCGAAGGGTTTAGAGAATAATCATGATGCTAGAAATTTCAAAACTTAAAAAGATATACGGAAACAAAACCGTTGTAAATATTGAGGAATTACAAATCAATGCAGGAGAGACTATTGGCCTGGTGGGAAATAATGGTGCAGGAAAAACGACGCTGTTTAGAATGCTGCTTGATCTGATCCGTCCTAATACCGGACAAATCTTATCTAAAGGAGAAAATGTAGCGAAGCAAGACAAGTGGAAAGATTATACTGCTTCCTATCTGGATGAAGGTTTCCTGATAGATTATCTAACAGCAGAAGAGTATTTCACTTTCATTGGAGGCTTACATAACTTTAGTCCGGCACATGTAATGGATTATTTAACTCAGTATACCGAGTTCTTTAATGATGAAATTCTGAATAAGGGCAAATACATTCGTGATTTTTCCAAGGGCAATCAGAATAAAATAGGCATTGCTGCAGCGCTTATGCAGAATCCGGAACTACTGATATTAGATGAACCCTTTGCTAACCTGGATCCGACTACTCAAATCAGATTAAAATCGTTAGTTAAGAATTTGAAGCAGGAACATAAAATGACAACATTAATATCCAGCCATGATTTAAACCATGTTACAGACGTTTGCGATAGGATTGTTCTTCTAGAAAAGGGCTTAGTAATTAAAGATTTTCTTACTGATGAAAACACATTGAAAGAATTAGAAGAATATTTTTCAGAATAATGCTTAGTTGTACTGAATTCTAGTCGCTTTAATACAAATTAAAATACGAAGTTGTCCTTTTGTAACATTTGTGTTGGTTAAAATTGGTGATACAAGACAATAAAAATAGAAAAAAATAAAACTGGCATCAGGTTTGAGTTAGGCTCCAAGTAAAACAAACAATTATATTATGATTACTTCAAAATTTAAAATAGCAACATTTAGTATCGCTCTTTCTCTTGGTGCAATGGCATTTCAAGGTTGCGATAGTTTAACAAAAACACAAAAAGGAGCAGGTATTGGTGCTGCCGCAGGTGGTGTTCTTGGTGCTATTATTGGTAAAAAAGCTGGTAACACGGCTGTAGGTGCTATTATTGGTGCTGCAGTTGGTGGTACTGCCGGTGGTTTTATTGGTAAAAGAATGGACAAACAAGCTGCTGAAATACAGAATGCTATTCCAAATGCTGAGGTTATCCGCGAGGGAGAAGGTATCATTGTTAAGTTTGATAGCGGTATTCTTTTTGGTTTCGATAAATCAGATTTAACTGCCCAAGCTAAAACAAATGTTAAATCATTAGCAGGATCGTTAAACCAATATCCTGGAACAGACATTAAAATCATTGGTCATACTGACAACAAAGGTACTGAGACCTACAATATGGCGTTATCTGAAAGAAGAGCTGCAGCGGTTAAAGCATATGCAGTTTCTCAAGGGGTTCCTTCATCTCGTTTGATTACTTTAGGTAAAGGTTTTTCTGTGCCAATTGCTGACAATGCAACTGAAGAAGGAAGAGCTGCTAACCGTAGAGTTGAGGTTGTTATCGTTGCTAACGATCAATTGAAAAAAGAAGCTCAACAACAAGGCAAATAAGAACATTTACATCTACCTATAAAATAAAAACCCGTCGTACTATGTACTTCGGGTTTTTTACTTTTTATGATATTCTTCCTTATTGGTAGATATCTTCAAAATAATGTATAGCAAGGGATTTAAGAAGTAACTCCTGTTCCATCATTGCAAATGAAGGAACCTGCTTTACAAGTTTCCAATGGGGCCATCCATCCTGATCAGATCCTTCTAACTCGTAGAACCCCATTTCACTCAATAAACGACAAGTAGCAATATGCATTAGCTCTTCCTTTTGGCGTTTGCTATATTTGCCCGGGCCTTTCCCTAACTCCTGAACACCAATCAAAAACAATATAACTTTTAGATCGGGTACATCAGAATCAAATTCCTGTGCTATCTTTTGTTGCAAAATTTTCCATTTCGCATGTATTTCTGCAGGTTTCATATTGCAAAGATACAATTAGACTCGAAGCTTTATTACAATAATATTAAGGGTTTAGTAAAGTGATTTCTTATTTTTAGCAGAATGTTATAGAGGTTACAATAGCTTCGAGAAATTAAAAGGAAATTATATTAAAATGGAAAAAAAAATTATAACGGGCGTAATGGCCTACGGGATGTCTGGAAAGGTATTTCATGTCCCTTTTGTTGATGCACATCCAGGTTTTAAATTACACGCTGTAACTGAACGTAACCAAAAGCAGGCTGCTGAAGATTATCCGGGTGTAATTAGTTATAATACAATTGATGATTTGATAGCTGATGATGCAATTGAACTTATCATTATAAACACGCCCAACTATACGCATTTTGATTATGCGACCAAATCGTTAAGCGCAGGAAAGCATATTTTGGTTGAAAAACCGTTTACCGCAACTTCAGCAGAGGCAAAAGAACTTTTCGAGTTGGCAGACCGTATGGGAAAAAAGATACTCTTTTACCAAAACAGAAGATGGGATAGTGATTTCATCGCAGTTCGTGAGGTTATTGAAAGTGGAAAGCTTGGAAAATTAAACGAAATTCACTTTCGTTACGACAGATATAGATTAGCTATTGGCCCTAAAACTTTTAAAGAAGAGCCTATTGCAGCTAGTGGATTAATGTATGATCTGGGTCCTCACTTATTGGATCAAGCCATCAGCATATTTGGGAAACCTGAAACATTCCATAAAATCCTTGGCAAAAATCGTAGAGGCACTAAGGTTGATGACTATTTCACTATCCATTTGGGCTACCCGAACAGTGTCAATATTTTTGTTCATTCAAATCTGCTGGTAGTTGATCCGCTACCCGCGTTTACCTTACACGGAGAAAAAGGTTCATTACATAAAGAAAAATCTGACATTCAGGAAGAGCAATTGCTAAAAAGAATGAAACCTTCTGACCCAGCTTACGGAATTGAGCGCGAAGGAAAAGAAGGAAAATTGACATTAATTGATGAAGAAGGAAATAAAACAGTGCATACCGTACCTTCTTTAAGAGGAAGCTACCTATCTCTATTTGAAACAGTTTATCAGAGCATTGTTAACGATGTTCCATATCCGGTTACTCAGGATCAGGTTATTACTCAACTAGAAATTCTGGAAGCATAAAAATGGAAGGTTTATCTATTCTTATCCCAATACTATTACTGGTAATTTACTTTATTCTTAGAAAGGACAATCGCCATAGTTATGTGCGTTTAAGCGAAGGGGATAAACAGTTGCTATTTAAAAACGTAAGTTATTACCAGCAACTGGAAGTGGATGATAAACTCAAATTTGAAGAGAAAATTTCAGAGTTCTTAGACTATGTCCGGATTGAAGGTGTTGGAACTGAAATTACTGTGTTAGATAAACTTTTAATTGCTTCAAGTGCCATTATTCCAATTTTTGGCTTTGACAATTGGAAGTACAATAATCTGAGTACAGTAGTTTTATATCCCGACACCTTTAATACTGAATTTCAATACGAAGGTGGAGAGAGAAGGGTGATGGGCATGGTTGGAAATGGTTTTATGAATGGGCAGATGATTTTATCTAGATCTGCCCTTCTACAAGGTTTTTCTAATAGCGCAGATAAGGAGAATACAGCAATTCACGAATTTGTTCATCTTCTAGATAAATCTGACGGAGCAACAGACGGTGTTCCGCAAAACTTAATGAATCACGAATACACCATTCCCTGGGTAAAGATGATCCATGAAGAAATACAACGCATTGAAAAGGGAAAATCAGACATTAACCCTTACGCGATTACCAATGAAGCTGAGTTTTTTGCTGTTGTTTCAGAATATTTCTTCGAAAAACCAGATCAGTTTAATGCAATACATCCTGAGCTCTACGATAGTTTATCTAAAATATTTTCACAAAATCCTGCAAAGAAAACTTTATAAACTTCCTAATAGCGCTACATTAAATTCAGTAGGTATTTCTATATGCGGAATATGCCCACAAGCTTCGAATTCTATAATCTTTGCCCCAGGTATTTTTGCAGCTGTTTGCTTACCCAGAAGTTTGTATTGTCCGTATAGCGCTTGCTGATCGGGACTAAGTAATCCTTTACCCACAACAGTCTTATCCTCCTTACCGATAAACAGAACTGTTGGCACCTTAATATTATAGAATTCATAAACTACCGGCTGCTCATAAATCATGGTATAAGTCATGGCCGCAACCTTTGCCCAACGAGGGAAATCACCGCTATAAGTTACACCTCCGGCAATGCGAACAAGTTCTTCATACTCGGCTTTCCAAACAGTAAAATATGAACTTTGATAATATTTCCTGATACTTTCTGCTGTTGCAGTTAGCTCCTTTTTATATTGATCCTCTGTACTCCCATAAGGTATAAATCGGCGATAATCCTCTAATCCAATTGGATTTTCTAACAATAATTTATCTGTTTTTTCTGGATACATTAGTGCAAATCGGGTAGCTAACATACCTCCCATAGAATGCCCAAGTATACTCGCTTTTGTAATCCCTAAAGCATCCAGTAATTCTTTATTCCATCTGGCCATTTCATGAAAGCTATAATGAATATAAGCCTTTGAAGATTTGCCAAATCCAATTTGATCCGGCACTATAACCCTGAACCCTCGGCTCGTTAATGCCTTTATAACATTCGTCCAATAATATCCTGCAAAGTTTTTTCCGTGAAACAGCACCACTGTTCTTCCGTTGTTCAATTGGGTTGGTGCAATATCCATATAAGCCATTCGAAAGTCTTGTCCCTCTGTATTAACTGCAAAATATTTTACCGGGTAGGCATATTTAACATTTTCTAAATTGATGGAAATAGTATCACTTTTTTGAGCAAATACAGCAGTCGCAGTACAGAATAAAACAATGACGGATAAGGATATCGCTTTTAACATAAATTAGTTTTAAAATGAAACAATAATAAGGTAGTGAAAGTTCTAAACTTAAGCATTATTTATAATTTTGCTTAAATATAAACAAAGAATGAGCATTCATTATTTAGGTCTGGAAAGGTTAAGCCTTAAACAGATCACAAAAATCATTGCCGAAAAGCAATACATTGAACTATCTGATGCTGCTATTGAAAGAATTGAAAAGTGCAGGAAGTATCTGGACAACAAACTCAATCATAATGACACCCCTATCTATGGAATAAACACTGGTTTTGGATACTTACAAAATGTAAAGATTGAGGCAGAAATGTTATCTCAATTACAACATAACTTACTTTTATCTCATGCTTGTGGTACAGGGGAAGAGGTTCCGACAGAAATTGTTCGACTAATGCTTTTACTGAAAATCCAATCCCTCAGTTATGGCCATTCTGCAATAGCATTAACTACAGTTCAAAGACTTGTAGCCTTTTACAATAATGATATTCTTCCGGTAATCTATACTCAGGGCTCTTTGGGAGCCTCTGGCGACTTAGCCCCCCTTGCACATCTGGCATTGCCATTAATAGGTGAAGGAACAGTAACTTACAAAGGAGAGAAAATTGCTACTACTGACTTATATCATACTTTGGATTGGCAACCACTTGTTCTTCAATCTAAAGAAGGTTTGGCACTAATAAATGGCACTCAGTTTATGAGTGCATATGGAGTTTATTGCCTTTCAAAAGCACAAAATCTTGCAAAATGGGCAGATGCAATTGCGGCTATTTCAATTGATAGCTATGATTGTAGAATTGATCCATTTGACGACCTTAGTCACCTAATCAGACCGCATGCCGGTCAAGTGCAGACCGCAGCAAACATTAGCAAATGGCTGGAAGGAAGTGAACTGATTAAGCAGGAAGGCAAGCAAACTCAAGACCCTTATTCTTTTAGATGTGTACCACAAGTTCATGGAGCGAGTAAAGACAGCATCAATTACATACAGTCAGTTTTTGAAACTGAGGTAAACTCTGTTACAGACAACCCTAATGTTTTTCCTGATGAAGACAGGATCATTTCTGCTGGTAATTTCCATGGCCAGCCCTTAGCATTAACACTTGACTTTATGTGCCTTGCTTTAGCCGAATTTGGATCGATATCTGAGAGGAGAACTTTTCAACTGATCTCAGGACAACGCGGACTGCCTCCTTTTCTTGTTAAAAATGCCGGATTAAATTCCGGGCTGATGATAACACAATATACCGCTGCGTCTATCGCAAGCGAGAATAAACAACTATGCACACCTGCCTCGATTGATAGCATTGTTTCCAGTAATGGACAGGAGGATCATGTAAGTATGGGGGCTAATGCTGCCACCAAGTGCTTAAGGGTTGTAAACAACTTAGAAAGAATTTTGGGAATTGAGTTGCTAACCGTAGCACAGGCTTTAGAATTTAGAAGACCTCTTAAAACATCTCCTGAATTAGAAAAATTGATTTCGGCTTTCAGGAAAGAAATACCGGCTCATGAAAATGACAGGTTACTCTCTACAGAGATTCATAAATCTGTACAGTTTTTAAGGGAATACAAAGGGGTGTAAAAACTAAAAAAGCATAGGGTATTAAAAAGACTGTTCTTAATACCCTATGTTTTAATACATTACTTTTTCAAAGTAAACGGAATATTCACACCAAATGTGATATTACGTCCCTGATTGTAAATACCAAGCGTCTGATCTTCATCACTTAATCTACCTGGTTTAAATCTGCTCAAGTGGTCGTAATATGCTTTATCCAGCAAGTTTTTACCTGCAACATAAATTGTAATATCCTGAGTTTTACTCAATTTAACAGTAGTTCCAATTGCAGCATTTAGGAGCGTATAACCAGAGGATGGTTGTTCAAAACCGTCTACTTTACTTTGCTTAAAGAAATTATCGATACCGACTGAAAGATAAGAATGTTCAGTACCATTTATTTTTGGTTCAAAGCGCAATTCATTACGCAATGTTGCAGCCGGAATAAAAGGTAAAGATTCTTTTGTAGTGCGATTGGTTGCTCGGGTAAAAGAAAACCCATTCTCTAAGTGGATAAAACTTACAGGGTGTAAAGTTAAAGATGCTTCAATTCCTCTTAAAAACGCATTATCCTGAACAAAGTTATAGACTGGAAAATCCCGTCCATCCACTTCTTTTGTTTGTCCCGCCGTACTATAATAGATGTAATCGTTGATGTAATTTGCAAAACCACCTAAGCTTGCGCTTAAATATTTGTTCTCGTAATCAAATGAGGCATCAAACTGATAACTCTGCTCAGGCTTAAGGTTTGGATTACCTACTTCGTAACGAAACACCCCTTCATGAACTCCATTAGAGGATAACTCAGCAATATTTGGCGCTCTAAAAGCACTTCCCAAATTTGTTTTAAAGCTAAGTTCATCATTAAATTCATGTGTATAACCGAGTGCGCCGGTAATATGTGAGAACTTATTGCTGAAAGCATTAAAGTCTGCATCATCAGTATGAAAATCTTTGCCGGTCATTTTTCTATAATCGAAACGAGCCCCAACATTAAATGTGTTTTTGTCCCAAGTTTTCTTAACAAATGCAAACCCTCCAAATGCCTGGCTATCAAAATCTGGGATTAACTGCTCAAGCCCACCCGTATTTAAACTATGAATAAACTCACCTGAAACACCAATTACAGGTGCCCAACCATTTACCTCATTAAAAGAATATTTTAAATCGTAGCTGTAGGCATAACTATTTAGAAACAAACTAGGATCTTCTCCAACTGCAGACAACTCTCTTCTTAAGTTATGCTGATAGCCTAAAGTTGCTTTTAAACTCCCATCACCCAATAAAATATTACTATTTAAAGCAATTTTATAATGACGAACATCTTGTTTTGGGAATGCCAATGTTCTATCCTTATTCTGATCATTAGTAAATACGGCACCCTCATCATTTACAAGCTGTCCATCTTCATTTCTTACGGGCTCATAAAATCCAATATTCGTACGGAAACTAGATGCATCTAAATGCGCATATCCCCATTTCTTATTGAGGCCGATTTGTCCTTCAAAGTTAGATTCATTAAATCCGGAATTAGGGACATATTCAGTTGGTGTTTGATAAGAATAAGCATTTTTATAGGAACCTCTGGCTCTGTAAACAAATCCATTCTCGTTACCTTGAAGCATTAATGAACTACCTGTTAAACCGTTATTTGTTGCATAGTTCGTTAAGAATTCGCCTTTCAAATATCCTTCAGGAACAGGAAGTGCATCAAGTATATTAATAACTCCACCTAAAGCATCTGAACCATACATTAAGCTTGCAGGTCCTTTTAACACCTCAACTCTATCTGCACTGTACTGATCAATTTCGATACCGTGTTCATCTCCCCACTGCTGCCCTTGTTGCTTAACTCCATTATTTAAAGTCACCACTCTATTGTAACTCAATCCACGAATAACCGGCTTTGATATCCCTGCTCCTGTGGTAATTTGAGACACTCCAGGCGTACGTGAGATTGCATCTATTAAATTCGTTGATGGGCGATACAACAGATCGGCCTTACTAACAGTTGCAATAGAGGTACTGTTTTTCTTATTATCGGAACTATTTGCTGATCCTGTAATAACAACTTCCCTTCCTTCGATTACACTCGACTTTAGTGCGAACACTACTGAGTTTACGCTCTTAAAATCGACAGTTTGAGTTATGGTTTGATATCCAACATACCGAATCTGTACAAGGAAATTTCCGTGTGCAGGCACATTTTTAAGGACGAACTCACCCGATTCATTCGTCATTGCGGAAACCCGGAGATCAGGGATTAAAATAGTGGCTCCTGGTAGTGGCCGTTTGGTTTCTGCATCAACCACTTTACCTTTTAATTCTATTAATTCAGTGGCAAAACTATTGGACGAAAACAACGTATATAGTAGTACAACTAATAAAAATTGTATCTTTTTCATGAGTGTATTTATATGATTACAAAACCCGTTCGATATTCGAACTGGCTTCATTTGAGTGTATAAAAATCATAAAGCATCGCATAAAATAAATGGAGCTTCACAAAAACAATAAATTATTTAAGAATTAAACTACAGGAGGGCCTCTTAACCCTAAGCTAATCAACTCAGCATAAGAACTGCTGATTACTTCTACGGGTTTTAAAACAGGTTGGCTAACCTGATATAGCGTGTAGTGAAAATGTGTAGTGGTATAATCTTTTTCGAAATGAGCCGCACAAATTAAACAAGTATCAGCATGGTTGCGAATGTGATATTGATGCTTACAGGTCTCTCCATTTTTTGCACAAGAAATCTCCTCCTCATGGTGATTATGAAGAATGCTAAACGGCGTAAGTGCAATGGAAAAGACCATTAACAAAACAACCGAGATAGCTCTATTGATATGTAAAACCTTTTCTTTCAATTTCAAAGGCCAAACTTAACCAATTCTATATAATTATATACATTTGCCTGGTAACATTGCCTTTATATGACTGCTATTATGAATTTAAATCTTGATCTCAGTAAAAAAAATACACCAACAGGCACCACATTATCCTGTAAAGGGTGGGTGCAGGAAGCTGCATTACGAATGTTATTAAATAACCTTGATCCGGATGTAGCTGAGCGCCCAGAAGAACTCATCGTTTACGGTGGTCGTGGTAAAGCTGCCAGAAATAAAGAAGCGCTGCTGCTAATCATTAAAGCCTTGCAAAATCTGGAAGACACAGAAACCTTGTTAATACAATCCGGGAAACCAGTTGGAGTATTACCAACGCATAAAGACGCCCCAAGAGTTTTGATATCAAACTCTCAGCTAGTTCCTAAATGGGCTACCCAACAGCATTTTGATGAACTGGAGGATAAGGGCTTAATGATGTATGGCCAGATGACTGCAGGTTCATGGATTTACATTGGTTCGCAAGGCATAGTTCAAGGCACTTACGAAACCTATTCCGCGTTAGCGAAAAAACACTTCAACAGCAATTTAGAAAACACATTAAATGTTACAGCCGGTCTAGGTGGTATGGGTGGTGCCCAGCCACTCGCAATAACAATGAATCAAGGTGTTTGTTTAGCCGCCGAAGTTGAGGAATGGAGGATTCAGAAAAGACTGGAAACACGGTATATTGACGAAATTGAACACAATATAGATGCTGCAATTGACAGGGCATTACAATATAAAAAAGAAGGTAAAGCATTATCAATTGGTGTAGTTTGCAATGCAGTTGAGCTATTACAGCGATTGATAGATAGAAATATCATACCTGATACATTAACAGATCAAACCTCTGCTCATGATCCATTAATTGGCTACTTCCCTGAAGGATTAAACATTTCAGAAGCAAATACTTTGCGCAAATCGAATCCCGAAAAGTATGTAGAATTGTCTTATGCTACTATGGCTAAGCATGTGCGACAAATGCTGGAATTACAGCGTCGTGGTGCTATAACATTTGACTACGGGAACAATCTGCGTGGTCGTGCACTGGAAGCCGGCGTTAAGGATGCGTTTGACTTTCCTGGTTTTGTTCCAGCCTACATTCGTCCCCTATTCTGTGAAGGCAAAGGTCCCTTCAGATGGGCAGCCCTAAGTGGTGACCCACAAGACATTTATGAAACAGACAAACTGATTCTTGAATTATTTCCAGAAAATAAAAGTCTAAAGCAATGGATTACTATGGCTCAGGAACGTATTGCCTTTCAGGGTTTACCTGCCAGAATTTGCTGGCTTGGACAAGGAGAACGAGAAAGAGCTGGTGTTGCTTTTAACAAACTGGTAGCCGATGGAAAAGTAAAAGCCCCAATTGTAATTGGTCGAGATCACTTAGATACAGGCTCTGTCGCTTCTCCTAACCGGGAAACCGAAGCTATGTTAGACGGTTCTGATGCTGTAGCAGATTGGCCTATTCTTAACGCACTCATCAATACTGCTGGTGGAGCAAGTTGGGTTTCACTACACCATGGTGGTGGAGTAGGAATCGGGTACTCTATCCATGCAGGAATGGTAATAGTTGCCGACGGAACAGCAGATGCTGAAGCAAGAATTAAACGGGTTTTACATAATGACCCTGCAATGGGAGTTATCAGGCATGCCGATGCGGGATATGATATTGCTAAAGATACTTTAAGAAAGCACCGTTTGGGACTATAGTCCCGTTAAGGTTTAAATCACCTATTGTAATATTCTGTTCAAATTTTTCAAATAAACTATAAACAAATCATTCTACTTGGATATATTTGTATTTATTAATCTATCCCTATTTTGGCAAAAAACGCTACAGTTTACAAGAGTATACTTGTTATTGAGGACAACCATGCGATCCTTGATGTAATCACTTTGATTTTGCAAAGTGAAGCGTACAATGTCACTGGCCTTAGTAAGAGTGCAGACATGATGTTTCACATAGAGCAATTAAAACCAGATCTAATTATTCTGGATATTATGCTGCCGGATGGAGATGGTCGTGAATTATTAAAATTACTCAGATCTGATACCTTAACGGATCAGATTCCAGTATTGATGATATCTGCACGATATACCGCTCAGAATGTTGAGCATGGCGAATACAAACCAAACGGCTTTCTTGCTAAACCATTTGACATTGATGACCTTTTAGATAAAATAGAAGGTATTTTAGCCGGAGAGTCTTATCTTTAGAATAGATCCTAAAGCTCTACTACTACCATGACCTCAAACGAAGACCTTATTCGTCACTTTTACACCAGTTTTCAAAATAAGGATGTAAAAGCAATGCAAAACTGCTATGCGGATAGCGCAACTTTTAGCGATCCGGTTTTTAGTAATTTAGATGCAAATCAAGTACGTGCAATGTGGGCTATGCTCATCAAAAGCGGTAAGGATATGCGAGTGGAGTTTAAAAATATTTCAGGCAATGAGACCGGAGGCAATGCTGAATGGGATGCATACTATACTTTTTCTGCTACCGGAAACAAAGTAATCAACCGCATTAAGGCTTCCTTTCTAATAGAAAATGGTAAAATTATAAAGCATACAGATAATTTCAACTTCTACACATGGGCTAAACAAGCCCTTGGATTTACAGGACTTGTATTAGGGTGGACAAGCTTTTTAAGAAACAAAATCAGTACAAAAGCAAAAGGAAACCTGAAAGCCTTTATGGCTTCCTCAAAAGGTTAATTAACTTTTAACTGTTCAATAATAGCTGCAACAGTTAATTTCTCTTGCTCACCAGTGTGCATATTTTTTAATGTTAGCACACCATTGTTCATTTCATCACTACCAATCAATATTACATAAGGAATATGCTTATCATCAGCATAGCTCATTTGCTTTTTAAGCTTCGCTGACGAAGGATAAAGTTCTGCGGCAATATCGGCGCTACGTAACTGTTGTAAGATCGGCAGCGCGTATCTCTCAGCATCCTTATCAAAATTACTGATCAGCACCTTAGTGCCGGCAGTGGTAGATTCAGGAAAGAGATTTAGTTCCAGCAATACATCATAGATTCTATCTGCTCCAAAAGACACACCTACTCCGGTTAAGCCCTTTAAGCCAAACATACCGGTTAAGTCGTCATATCTTCCACCGCCTCCGATGCTACCCATGGCAACTTCATTAGTTTTCACTTCAAATATACAACCTGTATAATAGTTCAATCCCCTTGCAAGGGTAATATCCAATTCAACATTTGGTTTCAAAGAAGGGTCAGCTTTAAGCATTGCATCTACATAATCAAATACTGATTCTATTTCTTCAACACCTTTAAGACCTGTTTCCGAAATTGCCAATACTGTTTTCAAACTAGCAAGCTTTTGTTCGTTAGTTCCCTCTAGCAAAATAACAGGCTTCAACCTATCAATGTCTGCCTCAGTAAACCCACGTTCTAACAACTCTTTAATTACACCATCCAAACCTATTTTATCAAGCTTATCGATAGCTACAGTCATGTCTATGATTAGTTCGGGCTTACCTACAACTTCTGCAATTCCTGATAATATCTTGCGGTTATTGATCTTTATCGTAAAATCCCTTAAACCAAGATTACTCAATGCTTCCTGATAAATCAATATAAATTCAGCCTCATTCAACAAGCTATCTGAACCCACAACATCCACATCACACTGATAAAACTCTCGGTAACGACCTTTTTGAGGTCTATCGGCGCGCCATACAGGTTGCACCTGGAAACGTTTAAAAGGAAGAGAAATATCATTCTGATGCATCACAACATAGCGGGCAAAAGGCACCGTTAAATCATAGCGTAAAGCTTTTTCACTAATAGATGAAGTAACCGCATTTGAATTTGCCTGTGCAAGTAATTCAGGCTTTACTTTCGAAAGGAAGTCGCCGCTGTTTAATATCTTAAATATCAGCTTATCGCCCTCATCACCATATTTACCAGTTAGAGTTGATAGGTTCTCCATTGAAGGAGTTTGTATCTCTGCATAGCCATATTTTTTAAACACCGTTTTAACGGTGTCAAAAATATAATTGCGTTTCACCATTTCCTGTGGAGAAAAATCTCTGGTTCCTTTCGCTAAAGAGGGTTTGATATTCGACATGAGCGCAAAAGTACAAAAAGTAACAAGCATAAAAAAGGTTGTCTGCTTTATGGGCAAACAACCTTTAATATTTTATATGATTTACCTGTTAAAATCTAACAGGCGTGTTTTCTCATTAAACCAATAATCTTATTGGCTCTTCTAACAATCCTTTGAGTGTTTGCAGGAAGGCAGCACCTGTAGCGCCATCAACAACACGGTGATCACAGCCTAAGCTTAGTTTCATCACATTGCCTGGTACAACTACTCCGTTTTTAACAACCGGAATTTGTTGTATTGCACCTACAGATAAAATTGCACCATCAGGAGAGTTGATAATTGATGTAAATTCATCAATACCGAACATACCTAGATTAGAAACAGTAAAAGTAGAACCTTCCCAATCTGATGGTTGTAATTTCTTAGCTTTTGCTTTCTGTCCGTACTCTTTAACCTCTGCAGAGATATGAGATAACGACTTACCATCCGCAAAACGAACTACCGGAACCAATAAACCATCTTCTACGGCCATGGCAACACCAATATTGGTATGCTCATTGAAGCGGATTTTATCCCCGCGCCATGAAGAATTAACCGCTGGATGTTGTTTCAACGCAACAGCAACCGCTTTGATTATAATATCATTGAATGAAACCTTAACCGGAGCCACAGCATTAATAGCTGTACGAGCAGTCATTGCATTGTCCATATCAATACTAATATTTAAGTAGAAATGTGGAGCAGTAAACAAGCTCTCTGCTAAACGTTTAGCGATCACCTTACGCATTTGCGATACTGGCTTCTCAGTAAACCTTTCTTCACCAACATATTGAGGAATAACTGGCACAGCTTTCCCTGCATCTGGAGCTGAAGATGATTCCGCAGCTTTAGCAGCAGGCTTAAAGTTCTCAATATCTTTTTTAATGATACGACCACCATCTGCACTACCGGCAACCTGGCTAAGATCAATACCTTTTTCCTGAGCAATTTTTTTAGCTAACGGAGATGCTTTTACGCGATCTGTACTTGCAGAAACAGCAGGAGCTTCTTCTTTCGGAGCTGATGCAGAAGATTTCTCTTCAACAGGAGCATCAGATTTTTTATCAGCAGCAGGTTTTGCCGGAACATCGCCCTGATTAAGTATTCCACTAATGTCAGTTCCTGCTGGACCTACAATAGCTATAATACCATTTACTTTAGCCGCTTGTCCTTTTTCAACACCAATATGTAATAAAGTTCCATCTGCATAACCCATTACTTCCATAGTAGCCTTATCGGTTTCTACGTCAGCAAGAATATCATCATTTTTAACGGTATCACCTACTTTTTTATGCCATTCAGCAATTACGCCTTCAGTCATTGTATCACTTAATAAAGGCATACGAACAACAGTAACACCTTGTTTTTCAAGATCAGCATCAGTTAATGCAGGAGCCGAAGCAGCTTCTTTTTTCTCTTCAACAGGTTTACTTGCAGTAGGCTCTTCTTTTGCAGGTGTTGCACCAGCTTCAGCATCGAGAGCTGCTTTATAATCTTCACCTTCTTTACCAATCACAGCAATTATAGCATCAACAGGAACCGCTTTACCTTCTTCTACACCAATGAACAATATGGTACCATCCCAATATGATTCTAAATCCATGGTTGCCTTATCGGTTTCCACTTCGGCCATAACATCGCCGCTTTTAACTTTATCACCAACTTTTTTATGCCACTTAGCCATAACACCTTCTGTCATGGTATCGCTCATCTTGGGCATTCTAACTATTTCAGCCATTCTATATATCTATTGAAATGCGTTCTAAATTAATCTTGTACGTATGGGTAGTCTTGTTGCACATAAACATCAGTAAATAATTCTGATGCTTCAGGCCAAGGTGACTCTTCAGCAAATTTAACAGACTCATCAACAATCTGTTTTACTTTATTTTCAATTTCCTCGATCCAAGCCTGATCTGCATATTTCTCTTTAAGAATAGCTTCTCTTACTGTTTCAATAGGGTCTTTAGCTTTGTACTCTTCTAACTCGTCTTTAGTACGATATTTAGCAGGGTCAGACATAGAGTGTCCACGGTAACGGTAAGTTCTCATTTCTAAGAAAGTTGGACCTTCGCCGTTTCTTGCACGCTGAGCTGCCTCATCCATTGCATTGTGAACAGCAACTGGATCCATTCCGTCAACCGGTGCACATGGCATATCGAAACCTAAACCTATTTTATAAAGATCAAGCATATTAGTAGTACGCTCAACTGAAGTTCCCATTGCATAACCATTGTTTTCGCAAACAAATATTACAGGTAATTTCCAAAGCATCGCCATGTTGAAAGTCTCGTTTAAAGCTCCCTGACGAACAGCTCCGTCACCCATATAGCAAACATTTACATTTTTAGTGCCTTTATATTTTTCAGCAAATGCAATACCTGCTCCAAGAGGAATTTGTCCCCCTACAATACCATGGCCACCATAAAAATTAAATTCCTTACTAAACATGTGCATAGAACCACCCTTGCCTTTTGAGCAGCCTGTAGCTTTACCATACATTTCAGCCATAATGCTGTTAGCACTTACGCCTTTTGCCAAAGCATGAGCATGATCACGATAAGTAGTAATCATGGAATCTTCCTGATTCAATGCAGAAATAGCTCCCGCAACTACGGCTTCCTGGCCAATATACAAATGACAAAATCCACGGATTTTCTGTTGTCCGTATAATTGTCCAGTTTTTTCTTCGAATTTGCGCATCAGCAACATCGACTCAAACCACTTCAGATAGGTATCTTTATTAATTTCTACTGCACTCATTGTTGGGTGTTGATTTTTATTTACGAGAGCAAATCTACTTCTTTATTGCAACATATCGAAGAAAATGATGTAAAATGCACACGAAGGTTACAGAAAATGTTAATAACTTTTAATATTAGGCCTGTGACATTTGGATAACATTTGTAAAATACATATGTTTGCCATCCAAACAATAAGCCCGCAGTGGTGTACGTTTAAGTGTAAGTGCTTTTTACCCAAACTTAACAGTATAACATGATAAAAAAGTTTTTGTTGTCTTCCCTAGTTGTATTGTGCAGCCTCTCGGCCCTAAACGCACAAACAAAAACAAAAGAAACTAATAAATTAGAAGATCCCGACAATTTAGCCTCGCAGTATTTTTCGCAGGTGATGGGTGTTGCTGTTGATGCAACTTCTAACATTAAACTGTATAAATTCATTTATGAATGGATTGGCACTCCCTACAGATTTGGAGGAAATACAAGCAAAGGCATTGACTGCTCGGCTTTTACAAAAGCTATTTACGATAAAGTTTTCAACACTACTATATTAAGAAACTCAAGAGATATTTTCAGCATGGTTGATCCATTGTCTAAAGATGAACTGAAAGAAGGTGATCTTGTATTCTTTAAAATAAAAAGCAGAAGTATTACACACATCGGAATCTATTTAGGGGATAACCGTTTTGCTCACGCTTCATCAACACGTGGTGTTGTAATCAGTAATTTAAATGAACCTTATTACTCCAGATATTTCTATAAAGGCGGAAGAATAATTGATGCCGTAAAGAATGACCTGATTGAGGAGTAAGATTCCTTTTTGAATGTAGCGCATTTAAGTCCTCCTGATATTTTAGGAGGACTTTTTTTATCAATTTAAAATGAGACTTCTAAGTATAAGCCTTTTAAACATCTTGTTTAGCTTAATTCTACTAAGCTGCACCACCACAACAGCATCCACTGATCTTTCTCAAATCCAGGACACCACACAAAAGGACAGTACAGTTTTAAAAAAAGACACCCTTTCTATAATTGCAGTTGGCGATATTATGATCGGTTCGGCATATCCTGATAAATCAAACTTACCAAAAGATGATGCAATAAATAGTTTCAAAAACGTTGACACTCTTTTAAGGGGAGATATTGTTTTCGGGAATCTAGAAGGATGTTTCCTAAACAGCGGTAAGTCTACAAAATGTAAAGACACCATCGGCAATAGCTGCTTTGCATTTAGAATGCCTGAAAGGTATGCTGGAATTATCAAAAAAGCAGGATTCAATTTACTAAGTATTGCAAATAATCATGTTGGCGATTTCGGGCTTAAGGGCAGACAAAAAACTGCAGCTATCCTGGATTCATTAAACATAAATTACGCGGGTCTGCAATCGCATCCATCGGTAATTTTCGAAAAGGACAGTATCAAATACGCATTCTGTGCTTTTGCCCCTAATGAGAATACCCTTTCAATTAATAAGCTTGACAGTGCTAAATCACTCGTATCAAGGTTAAAGGCACAGGCTGACATTGTTGTTGTTTCTTTTCATGGCGGCGGCGAAGGCGCCAAATTTGAACATGTTCCAAAAACAAACGAAATATTTTACAAAGAAAACAGAGGCGATGTATATGCCTTTGCTCATGGCGTAATAGATGCAGGAGCCGATGTTGTTCTTGGTCATGGTCCTCATGTTACCAGAGCCGTAGAGGTGTATAAAAACAAATTTATAGCATACAGCCTGGGCAATTTTTGTACTTACGGAATGTTTAGCCTCAAAGGACCCAACGGCTTTGCTCCATTGCTACAGCTTAAAATCAAATCAAACGGAGATTTTATTCTTGCCGATATTGTTTCAGTAAAGCAGGATAAGATAAACCACTTAACATTGGACCCCAACTATACGGCTTTTAAAAAGATTCAGTGGTTAACCAATACCGACTTCCCGGAACATCAGTTAAATTTTTCTGGTAGTGGTCGCATTGAATTAAAAAAAGACTAAGCCTCATCTTTTGTGTTTTTTATCAAACCTATACCAGATACAAAGAATATCACCCCGATAACAGCAACCACAATTAATTCTCTAGTCTGAATGGTATGCTGAACATACCCATACCCAGCATAAATAAGTCCTACTATTCCCAAAACAGTTAAGATCGTTCCAAAAGTGCGTTTAACATTCATAAGGTAAATTTTAGTTAGATTATTTAACTAATGCAATATCTGTGCCCGATTGTTCGTACCTTAACGTATTCATTACTCTAATTAATTATAACGCTATGGAATACACTTTTTACATCATTCTTTTTATCGCAGCCGTGATATTAATCAGCTCATTTGTAACGGTTAAACAAGGCACAATTGCAGTAGTAACTATTTTCGGAAAATACAGAAGACTACTAAGTCCTGGGCTAAGTTTAAAAATACCCTTGATTGAAAATATTCACTCCAGAATTTCAATACAAAACAGATCTGTTGAGCTTTCTTTTCAGGCAGTAACACAAGATCAGGCTAACGTATATTTCAAAGCCATGTTATTGTATTCTGTAATTAACCATGATGAAGAAACGATTAAGAATGTTGCCTTTAAATTCGTTGACTCTACAAACTTAATGCAAGCACTTATTCGTACCATTGAAGGTTCTATAAGGGCATATGTAGCCACACAAAAGCAAGCAAACGTACTTGCACAAAGAAACGAAATTGTAGACCATGTTAAACATCAGATAGATCAGGTTTTAGAAAGCTGGGGTTATCACTTACAGGATTTACAACTTAACGACATTACGTTTGACGAGGAGATTATGCGCTCAATGAGTCGAGTTGTGGCTTCAAACAACTTAAAAGCTGCAGCTGAAAATGAAGGACAGGCTTTATTAATTACCAAAACAAAAGGAGCTGAAGCAGATGGTAATGCCATTAAAATTGCTGCGGCAGCAGAACGTGAAGCAGCTCAACTTAGAGGTCAGGGTATCGCATTATTCCGTGCAGAAGTTGCTCATGGTATGACTAAAGCGGCTCAGGAAATGGAAGAAGCTAATCTGGATATTTCAGTTATTCTTTTCACCATGTGGACTGAATCTATTAAACAATTTGCTGAAAACAGTGAGGGCAATGTTATCTTCCTTGACGGATCTACTGAGGGCATGAACCGAACAATGAAAGAAATGATGGCGATGCAAATGCAAAAAAACGCCGACAATAAGAAATAAAATTCAAGGTAAAGCGCTATTAAAACAAGAGCGGCGACTAGAATTCTAGTCGCCGCTCTTGTTTTATACTTAGTTATAACGAATTCCTTACTTGAACTCGTTCCTTGCTTTCACAACGCTTTTATCTTTATTAGGAGTTGCAACTTTCATCAAATCCAACATCACCTTTAAACTCTCTTCTTGAACAAAATCAAAACTCTCTTCTTTATTTATTTTATCACCTTTTTTAACTGGCTTAAGACCTCTTTCTGCTCTTAACAAATTGGTTTTTTCTAATGCTTTAGCTTCAAGGCTATCACGCTCGGCTTTAAGTTTCGCTTCATTTAAAGTAATTGAGACTTCTTTCTCTCTCTTCTTCATATCAGCAATATCCTGATTAAGGATTTTGTAATCTAAAGATTTAGCCATTCTTTCTTTATGAAGCTTAATCAATTCAGGTTTAATTGGACTTAGGTCTGCTACAGGCGTAAAATTAGATTTCTTGATCTCATCCCATGGCAGTGCCGATTTCTCAGTATCCTCGCCTATTTTATCCATTGGATACAAAGAAGGGAATTCAATATCAGGCATTACCCCTTTATGCTGTGTACTACTTCCGGTTATACGATAGAACTTAGCCATTGTTAAATTAATCTGACCTAACTGAGGCGGTGTCACACCGTCTTTACCTGCTGCACCACCGGCTACATTTTTACCAACCAAGGCGGCAAGCCTTTGCAAAATTGATGGGTTTACCAGCTGGTTCATATCTATTGATGATTGTACAGTTCCTTTACCATAAGTTTGAGTTCCCATGATAATACCACGTCCATAATCCTGAATTGCACCTGCAAAAATCTCTGATGCTGAAGCACTCAATCTATCAACCATTACGCCAAATGGACCTTCCCAAATTGCACCAGCATTAGTATCTTCATCAACTTCAATAGCACCTTTAATATCTTTTACCTGTACAACAGGTCCTTTATCAATAAATAAACCCGTAAGGTCGATCGCTTCTACCAATGATCCACCTCCATTAGCTCTAAGGTCCATTACAATGGCATCAACCTTATCACGATTTTTAAGGGTATCGATTAATAACCTTACATCACGTGTTGTACTTTTATAATTAGGATCGCCTGCTCTGGCAGCTTTAAAATCAGCATAGAATGCCGGAACAGTGATTATACCAATCTTAAATGGCTTTCCGTCAGATTGAATTGTCTGAACTTTTTTCTTAGCAGACTGCTCTTCCATAACGATTTTCTCTCTAACCAGCTCAACAATCACCGGTTTAGAAGAAAGATCCATGCCTACAGGAATTATTTTCAATCTAACTTTAGTTCCTTTAGGGCCTTTAATTTTAGCAACAGAATTCTCTATTCTCCATCCTATGATGTCCTCAAATTCTGCACTGCCCTGTGCTACACCTACAATTCTATCACCAGCACTTAATAACTTGCTTTTAAAGGCAGGGCCACCCGGAATGATCTCAGAAATTTTAAGAACCTCATTCTCTAATTGTAATCTTGCCCCGATTCCCTCAAAAGAACGTGCCATATCTTCATTAAAAGCCTGAGCATTGCTAGGATTAAAATAATTAGTGTGCGGATCTATAGTCTCAGTAAAAGCATCCATAATGGTCTGGAAGATATCCTGATTATTAACTTTAGATGCCTGGGACTTTAAATTTTGATATCTTTTGGTTAAGGTCTCAATATTCTTAGCTTCAGGTGTACCTGCAATTTTCAAATTAACAAGTTCATACTTTACTTTCTTTTTCCAAATGTCATTTAATGCAGTAGTAGAAGTTGCCCAAGGCATCTTTTCACGATCAAAAACGTAACTATCATTCTGATTAAAATCATACTTAGCTTTTATCTGATTCAATGAATAAGCAATCCACTCATTATATCTTTTAAGGTATACATTGAAAATATAAAAAGGAGCATTTAAACTACCCGCTCTGAAATCATCATCCAGAGAAAATCTAAACTTCTCAAATTCCTTTATATCAGACGCTAGAAAATAATATTTATACGGATCCAGATCCTTTATGTATTTATCCAAAACCACAGAAGATATTGAATCATTAACTTTTACTTTTTTGTAATTCCAGTTTTCTATGAGGGTAACTATTTCCTTACATACCAGCGCTTGTTTTTCATCGGGCACAATATTACTTACACCCTGCACCATTTGCTGTGGTTGTGGTGATGCATGACATGCGAGTACAGCGGCGGTAAAGGTTACCAATAATATTCTTTTCAACATCTCTTTTGCTATTTTAAAATCCATTTTTATAATCCAACACTAATATGATACCAATTTCATAAATAAACAGAAAAGAGACAGTATTATTACTGTCTCTTTTCTGTAAACTTACGAAAGTTATCGAAATACTATTAAAAAATTTAAACTTAAAAACACCTTCAAACACAGAAGATTACAATTGTGTATTTTTATTTCTTCTTTGATGATTTCTTTGCAGGCTTAGCAGCAGCAATAGCTGGAAGCATAGATCTCGCATCTTTAATCTGATTTTTGAACTCATGGATATTGGCTGATTTTGCTAAAACTTCTGCCCTGTTCAGATCCTTGGCAGCCAAAGAATACTCCTTTTTCCTGATCTTCACATTCGCCATGCCCAAAACCGACTCTATAAAGGCCGAATTATTACCTATTTGTTTCGCTAATATTCCTTGCTGTGTGTAAAACCATAAAGATTGTGTAGGCTTATTTAATGCCAGATAAATCCTACCCAATTGGCTATAAGATTCCATCTGACCGTTTCTACTACCCATTTTTGAATAGTTTTTTAAAGCCACATTTAAAACCACTTGCTCTGCTTCAACAAAATGTGCAAGCTGATAATGAACGTTACTTAACCTCATTAAAGCTTCGCCATAACGAGCTAGTTGTTTAGAACTATTGTACTCAAAAGCAGCCTTACCAAATAATGTTACGGCTTCATTTAGCTCCCCATTCCGTTCATTTTTCTCTGCTTCAGCAAAATAAGTGTCCCCCTCTTTCTCATCGAGATTAGATACTACAATATTTATTGCGCCACTTCCTTGCAAAGGTTGCTGAGGCTCAAAATGACTGGTTTGTGTCATTGCTTGATTTGATATAATCAGAAAAATGATTGCTAACCAACTCTTGTTCATACGGTAAAGATATAACAAAAGTAGTAAACACACACTATCTCTTCAAGCTAACTTGCTAAGAAACAAGCACAGATATTAAACAATCCCTCCCATTAAAGGATCTGTTTTAGTATCAGCACCAGTTTCTACTCGCCCTGTAAATCGTTTCTCAAAAACATTATTTCCTTCTAGTCTTACACTGAAATCATACCAGTTAAAAGATCTTGACAGATCTAAAACAACGCTCACTTTCTCTCCGGCAGCTACTAATTTATTTTGATGGCCTTTACCATAACTGTTGTCAGTTATCACAAATGTTTGCGGTCTGGAGCTGTTGTTATCAATGTCGAATTTAATATTACCAGTGAGCTTATTTGGATTAAGTCGGTTACGCTCATAACCCACATTTACCTTTACCTGCTGATCATTTGCATTTCCGATAAATTCTCTGTAAAAGCCATTTGGACCATGCACCCGAAAATGATAAACACCATTTTCAAAAGCCTCAACAGGCCAGCTGTAATTTAACTGATCTCCAGCAGAAACGGCAAACGACCAGTTTCTTGAAACTTCATCTTTACTCGCTTCGTCGTTGTACTTTAGAGGCACACTTACCGTAAATGGAGCGCCAGCTGCTTTTTCATTAAAGATCTTATTACTTGCTATAAAACTGATTTCGACCCTATTTTTGTCCTTACTTAAACCTCCATCAACATATAATTCATAAGGCAGGGCACAAGATGTGCGTATTCCTTTTTCCTGCACCAACATTCCTGCTTTCTGATTTGTAATTTTTATGATCTCTGAATCTGAAAGCTTTTTGAATCCTATAGGGTCTGCTTTAAACTTGGCATTGTAAATAGTTTCAACATTTTTATCTCGATCAAGAAAAGCGATTTTTTCTAATTTATTGCCATTGTATGGGCTAAATACTGAAGTAAGATCACCACAAATGGTACGACGCCATTGACTAATGTTATCAAGTTTTATGTTCTTTCTGAATTTCTTATTTACAAAACCCTCCAGAAACTGTAAGGTTGAAGTATGGTCAAAAACCTCAGAACATACCTTACCACCTCTGCTCCACGGAGAAGCAATAACCATTGGCACTCTAAAACCAAGGCCTATTGGGGCCTCCCGTGCCTGATTTTTAGGAATTCCCTGTTTTAGTTCATTTTCCAAACGAACATGCTCTATTTCGGTTTCTATTCCCTGTGAACATTTCCCTGTTCCAGGTAGTTTAGCATCTGATATTGAAAAAGGAGGAATATGATCGAAATAACCATCATTCTCATCATAAGTAACGATGAATATAGTTTTCTTCCAAACCTCCGGATTCTTGGTTAAAATATCCAGAATCTCTGATACATACCAGGCGCCATACCATGGAGCACTTGGATGGTCGGAAAAATTCTGCGGACCGGCGAGCCACGATACGACAGGTAATTTACCTGTATTTACATCTTGTCTGAATTGATGAAGCAAATCGCCTTTTGGCACTGCCACCTTTCGGTCTGCACCTTGATCATTATAAGTAAGCGCTGTAATAGATCGAAAGTCGGCATCACCAGAATTAATTACAAACGCACTTTTATAGAGGTTCTTTTCTTTCTCAGATAGTTTCTCATGGCTTTCTTTATTCCATTTTGAGAGTTCACTACGCGCATTATCTAATGCTTCTTGTTTTTTTCTAACGCTTTCTAGCGCCTTTTTCCCGTCCTCTTCACTAGATGGCGTTCTTTCCTGCAGTTTATTAATTTCACCGGGAAGCTCCTCAGCTTGTTTCTGCAGATTAGCAATGTATCGCTCTGAGAATTTAACGTTATAGGCTTTAAAAAACTCCAAAAGATTACAGCCAAAATTGGATAGCCAGGAACGTTCTTCACCAACAAAACCACCTCCGCAGCTTAAATCATTTTGATAGAACTTCCAAGAGATGTTATTTTCAGCCAGTAATTCAGGAAAAGTAGCCCAAGGCATATTTCCATAGCCAAAATCCGTATTTCTAATATTCGCTTTAGGAATGCCATCCTCTTCATGAGTAATTTTACCTGTCCAAAAAAAAGAGCGATTGGGTGTAGTACTGGTCATTGCTGAACAAAAGTTCTGATCGCAAACCGTAAAAGCATCGGCCATACTATAGTTGAATGGTAAATCTTCTCGGGTATAATAACCCAAAGTTAAGGGCATGTCAGCATAAGCTTTATTGCCTGATCTCTTTGCGGGAAGCCATTTGTCGTACTTCCCAAAGTTATTGGCATCTACCTGGCTTGCTCTCGAATGAGGCAAATCGCCCATCCAGGTAACTTTAGTATCTTTTATATTTAATCGAAATGGAGAGTAGGTATTACCCGACGCATCAGTTTGCAACCATACCGGTTTTTTATCCGGTAAATGAACAGCCCGAGGATCGTTAAAGCCCCTTACACCCTGCAAAGTTCCAAAACAGTGGTCAAATGAGCGATTTTCCTGCATTAGTATAACCACATGTTCCGCATCAAGATAGGTACTGCCCATTTCGGGATTTATAGCAAGCGCCCTTTGTATTGCCGAAGGCACAACAGTTGCCATGGCCGTACCACCCGACAATAATGCTACCTTTTTTAAAAAGTCTCTCCGTGAATCCATTTCGTTAGTAATTAAATGTTCATGCAGCAATGCCGCAGGTCAAATATCTTTCACGAAATTAAAATTAGTGTTAGCTGGCAGTTAATCTATAACAAATACCGTATTATAGCTGTTACGTTAAACTCAATAGCGTTATATTATTTAAGGAAATACTTGCAAAGTGTCATCAAAAGATGCCCAAACCATATACGGATGAGAATCCATATGATAAACCTCTCCTTGCGAAGAAATACCTATTACACCTGCAAAACCATCAACAAATTTCAGCTCCGCAAATGATTTTTCGCAAGCGTCCTTTAAGCTAAAACCATCCGTTACACGGGTAACTATCTTTGCTGCCAAAGCAGTATTTACAATATCCTCTCCAACCCCGGTACAAGAAATACCGGCAAACGGATTGGCAAAATTACCTGCTACAGTAGCAGAATCACTAACCCTGCAGGGAATTTCGAATCCCTTGCCTCCTGTTGAGGTCGCCGCAGCAATATCACCGCCAGCATCCAGGGCAACACAACCAACTGTTCCCTTTCTTTCTTGTTGGTTTAATTTGGCCTGATACTCTTGCCTTCTTTGTGGAGTAATCGGATCAAAATATTCAAACCCGTTTTTGGCAGCAAAAGCTGATGCTCCTTCGCCACTTAGAACCCTGTCTTCATAACCAAGCAATTTTTCAGAGACCTGAATAGGGTTTTTTACATCCTCAATATTGATAACTCCACTAAATTTTTGAGTTTTCCCATCCATTAGGGAAGCACTTAAGCGCACTTTCCCGTCACTTTGTATCTGTGAACCCAAACCAGCATTAAACAGCTCATCATCTTCCAACAAACTAACGGTGTAAACAACCGTTTCCAATGCGGTATGCGTTTGCAGATAATTATGCGCTTGAGTAACTATAGCGGCAAGGGCTTGCTGCTTTGCCTTTTTTGTTTCCTGATTGGTATCAGATTCACTAAAGAACCCGCCGTGTATAATTACTTTCATCCTAATCTGCTGAAACAACTTTTGGATGATGAATAGTTAATTTATGTTCTGTAAGATTATAAGTATCTCCATCACACATTACATGTACAATCATGTTCTTAATAGAAACAGGTTGGCCCATTTCAACGTCAGTTAAGTTCGTATCAGCCATATCTCTGCCATCAACCAAAATAACCATTCCGCTACCAATTGCCTCCATAGTGTTGCCTTCTGAAATATATAGTCCGGTATCTTCACCCAGTCCTATCCCTAAAATACCCGGATTACTTGCCGTAGCGTACAACAAACGGCCTATTCTACCTCTTTGTACAAAATGTGTATCTACAATTACTCCATCAATAAAGCCTAGTCCGCCGGTAATTTTAACCTCACCTTTTAAAAGTGCATCCTTAGAACTTCCCTGATAGATCATGTTTTTTGAAGATGCCGCAGCCCCTGCAGATGTTCCTGCAATTACTACAGGTTCATTCTGATATTTATCTAATAAAATTTGATGAATAGATGTGCCTCCAAATATTGATGACAAGCGAAGCTGATCTCCGCCCGTAAAAATGATCACATCGGCTGCTTTTACTCTTTCACAATTCTCAATTGAGTTGGCTTGTTCACGATTGTTGATATTTAACACTCCAACATCTTGCACATCAAGTTGGGCAAATGCCTTTATATACTCCTCTCCAACTTTCTCTGGAATAAGTGATGCGGTGGTAATGATTTCGAATCTGGATTTAGTATCTTTTATAGATTCAACAGTAATTTTCTTTAAAATACCCCTTTCAAAAAAGTTCATATTTTGGGGCAACCCGAACTGAGTTTCGGTAAAACTTCCGGTATTTATTGCACCCCCTATAATAATTAATTTACCCTTCGGAGTCATTTCAAATGTTTATATTTACAATAGGGCCAAACTTAGATAAAATTGATTTGTAATGCAATTTTATCGTCTATCTTGAAAAATTTCAGGTTTCGAATAAAGACCATAACAGCTCAGGCTCGCCTTAGACTCAAGTCAGACTCTCATCAGAGTTAGGTCAGAGTCTGTTAGACAATTGCCTGTCAAAATCTCTTTTTTACTGACTTTACAATCTGACCTGTACCTCACCTTTAATAAACCCTAGTCAGTTTTCTTTCATTTCCGCCACTAAATCAGCAAAATTTATTGCAAATAATAGCCCTAAAACAGAACATAATCTTGCTTTTTATCAGCATAATGCCCCAATTAACAATTTCATCATTTAAACTTTACTTCTAAATTATTTACACGAAATATATTCACAATTAATTGGGTTAATAACTACATAATTATCGGAAAATATTTATACTTTAATCTCTCCATTTAAAGCATAGAGTAATCCGGATAAAAGTTCGAAATACTTTTAAAAATATGCTGTAAAAAAGCCAAGGGCATTTTCTTCAAAGAGAGCAACAGTAAACAATAAACTTATTTAAAATTAGCGTGTTATAAGAATAACGTTAGGTGCATTTAATCATAAAAGAACAAATTTATACCAATGAAAATATTAGGCATACAGGTGCTCCGTGGACCAAACATTTGGTCGATAAACAGAAAGAAATTGATCCAAATGCGATTGGATCTAGGGGAAATGGAGCAGAGGCCAACCAATCTTATCGAAGGATTTAGAGAACGTATTGAGAAATTGATCCCATCCTTGCAAACACATCGATGCTCTAAGGGCGAACCCGGTGGCTTTTTAGCAAGGATTGAGGAAGGCACCTGGATGGGTCATGTGATTGAACATATTGCATTAGAAATTCAAACTCTGGCAGGAATGGATACTGGATTCGGAAGAACTAGACAAACCAAAACGGAAGGCATTTACAATGTTGTTTTTAGCTACATAGAAGAAAAGGCTGGTATATATGCCGCCGAAGCTTCTGTTCAAATTGCTGAAGCGCTAATCAACAATCAGGAGTACGATCTGGAGACAGATATACAACGTATGCGTGAGCTTAGAGAAATGGAAAGATTAGGGCCAAGCACAGGTTCTATCGTAAATGAAGCCATCTCAAGGGACATCCCTTGGATAAGGTTAAATAAGAGTTCTCTTGTTCAGTTAGGTTACGGCAAAAACCAGGTGCGCTTTCGTGCTACCATGACAGAGAGAACAAATAGCATAGCTGTTGATATTGCCGGTAATAAAGACGAAACCAAAAGGCTATTGCAGGATTCCGCAATTCCGGTTGCAAAAGGAGTAACCATATCTGACATTGAAGATCTGCCGGATGCGATAAGAAAGATTGGCTTCCCTTTGGTTTTTAAACCTTTGGATGGAAATCATGGCAGAGGAGCTACCATTAATGTGAAAACAGAGGAAGCAGCCAAAGAAGCTTTTGAGTATGCTAAAAACCACTCCAGAAGAATAATCATTGAAAGTTTTATTACAGGATACGATTTTAGAATCCTGGTAATAGACCATAAAATGGTTGCCGCGGCTTTGCGCGTACCTGCACATGTAACAGGTAATGGACAAAGTACTGTTCAGCAATTAATAGATAAGGAAAACGAAGACCCAAGAAGAGGCTATGGCCATGAGAATGTTCTAACCGAAATAACGGTAGACAGGGATACTTTAGACTTGCTTGCAAAAAAGGATTACACATTAGATTCTATTCCTCCGCAGGGAGAAACTGTTTATTTAAAATCGACTGCCAACTTAAGTACAGGAGGTACATCAATTGATGTGACAGACCTGGTTCATCCGCAAAACATCTTTATTAGTGAGCGTATTTCCAGAATAATTGGATTAGATATATGTGGGATAGATATCATGGCAGAGAACTTAACACAGCCTCTTCCAGAAAACGGAGGTGTTGTTTTGGAAGTAAATGCTGCTCCTGGTTTTAGAATGCACCTTGCGCCAAGCGAGGGCCTGCCTAGAAATGTTGCGGCTCCTGTTATTGACATGTTATATCCTCCGGGTAAAGATGCACGGATTCCAATTATTGCCGTTACAGGTACCAATGGTAAAACGACTACTACCAGGCTAATTGCTCATATTGTTAAAAGCAATGGAACAAGAGTTGGGTTTACAACATCCGATGGTATCTATGTACAAAACACTAAGCTAATGAGTGGTGATACTACCGGACCAATTAGCGCAGAGTTTATTTTAAGAGATCCAACAGTAGAGTTTGCTGTATTGGAAACTGCACGTGGCGGTATTTTAAGAGCTGGATTAGGATTTAACAAATGTGACATCGGTGTTGTCACCAATATCCAGGAAGACCATTTGGGAATATCAGACATTCATACGCTCGACGATCTTTGCAGGGTAAAAGCTGTAGTAATTGGCGCAGTAAAACGAAATGGCTGGAGCGTACTTAACGCAGACAATAAATACTGTATAAAAATTGCCAACAACGCAGATAGTAATATTGCTTTTTTTAGCATGGATGAGAAAAATCCGGTTATTACAGAGCACTGCAAAAAAGGTGGCATTGCAGCTATTTACGAGAACGGCTATATCACCATTAAAAAAGGCGACTGGAAAATAAGGGTAGAAAAGGTTACACATATTCCTTTAACCTTTGGTGGCAGTGTTGATTTTATGATCCAGAATGTTCTTGCGGCTACGCTTGCTACATTCTTATGGGGATATAAAATTGAAGACATCAGGATGTCGTTAGAAACGTTTATACCATCGGCCGCTCAAACACCAGGCAGAATGAACACTTTTAAATTTAAAGAGTTCAAAATTCTTGTTGATTTTGCTCATAATCCGGATGGCTTTAACGGCATAAAAGCCTATTTACAAACTATTGAAGCTACAGAACATGTTGGTGTAATATCTGGCACAGGCGACAGAAGAGATGAGGACATAAAAGAAACAGCCAGAATTGCAGCACAGATGTTTGATAGAATCATCATCTGTCAGGAGAAATACCTGAGGGGTCGCGATCAGCAGGAGATAATTGATTTGCTGATAGCCGGGATTCGTGAGGTAAAACCAGATATGGAAATTACCATTAATAACAATGGAAATGACTGCTTAAAATATATTATCGCAACTGCGAAATCTGGATCATACATCACCATTTTAAGTGATACTATCGACAATGCAATTGGTAAGGTTTCTGAATACTTAGATAAGGAATTTGGGGTGTAACCTGAGAATAATGCTTAATAAAAAGCCAGGAAATTTCCTGGCTTTTTATTAGCTTATAGTTTGCTAAGTATCAAATATCCTAAATGCACTTCATCTGTTGGGAGATCTGTAGCCGGACTGATCTGTAACGTATAATGTTCTTTAATACTAGCCGGAAGTATGTCCTCAATTTCAAACACATCATCAACATCTACACCATATTTATCATCAATGTGTGATGTTGCACCTTCAAAACCTGCATGCTTGTAGAATGCTGTTTCTTTTGCCTGTTTAATAGCGCTGGCCTTTTCACTAGCAACAGCTAACATTTTATAATGAAGTTCATCAAACTCACCTTCCTTATATCCACCTAAGTTTAAAAAGAATAATCTATCCGTTGTGGATTGCTCTTTATTGCTTATCACCTTTACATGATACCCATCAACTTCTGTTACCTCGCGCCAGGCATCGATATGTATTTTACCATTTGCCTCTGGCCAAAAAGCGATGATTTCTCCTTTGATATCCTTTATTGAATTACCCACTGTAAAGAAAACATCATGTTGTTCTGTATGCCTGCCTGGAGGCGTGCAGCCCAATAGTAACATAAATAGTTTCGGTGATTCCATTATAAATTTAAGTTACGATTCTTTAAGTTCTTCAATCAATTGCTTGCAACGCGCTTCTATTTCTAAAAACACCGGTTCAAAAAGATTACTATCAAAATATGGATCTGTTACTTCATTTTCGTCAGGCAAAAATAGTCTGACTTTTTTACGCTGTTCTTCGCCGTTAGCCAGTCTTTGGACATCTCTTAAATTATTGCTATCCATTACAAGAATACTGTCAAACTCTTCAAACATTTGCTTATTGAAATGTTTAGCCCTTTGTTTAGAAATGTCGTATCCAAAGTTTTTGGCAACGGCAATACTCCTTTTATCAGCAGGCTGATTTATATGCCAATCGCCGGTTCCTGCCGAAGCAACTTCCCAGCCTAATTCTTGTTCATCTACCAAATGCCTCATAATGCCCTCCGCCAATGGCGAGCGACAAATATTACCAAGGCAAACCATTAAAATTTTCATTATTTATAAATATCATTAAGGATGTTTGCCAAACAAACGCCTCCTTTTAACAGTTGTTCATTTAAAAGGTTTACAAAATCGAAGTTGTATTTGTAACTCAGCTTATCTTCTGGTTTGGTGTTCTCGTAAATTCTATTGCAGGCTAAGTAAGATCCATAAACAAAATCTTTAAGAGAACTACTTTTCCATGCCACTAATTGCTCATTATTAGGATAATTGATAGCAGTTGCATACTCTGTGTAGCTTAACTGTTGGTATTCTATTAGTGATTCGTCCCACACTCTATGCAAATTAGATTTCTCGCCAAACCACGTAACAAACACTTTGTTGCCACCCAAGTCTTCTTTACGAGCCGTGTGCATTGGCTGATTTAAATCGCCAACAAGGTGTACCAACAAGCGCATAGCAAGTTTCTTTTGATCTGGTGTACTTTGTTTGTTTTTCAAAACAGAGATCATCTGCGGAACCTTGTTGTAAACATTGGCCGCGGTATCTTTATCTAAAAAGTCAAATACTCCTTGCTTGTCTAAGCCTCCAGGCAGGTTTACAAAATGCCAGTTATACAAATAATTATAAGAAGGATCTGATTTAATAAAATCGCCCCAATTACTTACCATAGCTAAACTTTCATTACCTAAAACCCCTTTAATTCCCTTTTTTGCTCTTTTAGTAAGATGGCCTTCTGCTATCTGCCCCACTATTCTGTGGCCTAACATTCCCCAGGCACCTGCACTTAATGGCATATAGGCTATTATTGAGAAAACTATAATGCCTTTAAAAATCTTACCTATTCTTCTCATCTTTATCTACGTTTTAATTGCTCAGCCTTTATACACTATAAACTCTGCGGAGTACAAATTATTTTTTCCTGAAGTTTCAAATCAATTTCTCTTTGATTATCTGTCCCTTCTAGTATTAGTCTGCTCGTATCTGCCGACTTAACTTTGAAGGTTTTTATATACTGTCCTATCTGATAGCATCCTGAAATCTTCTGCTTATAATTTGATTTCGTGAAAGTTCCGGTTAAGAAAATACTGTCAGATTTAACCTGGTAAGTTCCTTTAGCGTATTCCTGCCATACTCCATTATTGAAACAGGAATCAGCATAGTAGTTCACTTTCGAATGGGTAACAAAGTCTACATAAAATGAATCACAGGTGAATTTGAATTTATGTTGTGTATAGTTCAGCAATTTATCTGCTTTTGGTACACTATCTTGATTCCAAATTCCCTGTAAAATCGGTGATCCTTCTCCCTGTACATTAGGCAGTCTCCTACAGGAGAATACCACACATAGGACAAATAACACCGGAAACAATAATCTCCACATATATGGGTATTTATTCATTTCCTATTTTAAGCTACCTACCATGTCCTCCGGACGAACCCACTCATCAAATTGCGCTCCGGTAAGCAAGCCTAATTCTATAGAAGCTTCACGTAAGGTTTTATTTTCTTTGTGCGCTTTCTTAGCTATTTTAGCTGCATTTTCATATCCAACATGAGGATTTAAAGCAGTAACCAACATCAAAGAGTTTTGTAAATGTTTCTTGATTTCTGGCAGGTTAGGCAAAATACCTTCGGCACATTTATCATTGAATGAAACACAAGCATCACCAATTAGTCTTCCTGATTGTAAAACGTTAGCCGCGATAACCGGTTTGAAAACATTCAATTCAAAATGTCCATTACTACCACCAATACCAACAGTAACATCATTACCCATTACCTGAGCACAAACCATAGTCATGGCTTCTGGTTGAGTAGGATTAACTTTACCAGGCATAATAGATGAACCTGGTTCATTATCAGGAATGATGATCTCCCCAATTCCACAGCGAGGACCAGAGCTTAACATCCTTACATCATTTGCAATCTTCATTAAAGAAACTGCGGTACGTTTGTAAGCGCCAGAAAGTTCAACCATTGCATCATGAGCCGCTAGCGCCTCAAATTTGTTAGGTGCAGTTACGAAAGGAAGTCCAGTTAATTCTGCAATTTTCTTAGCAACCAGAACATCATATCCTTTAGGGGTATTTAATCCGGTACCAACAGCGGTACCACCTAAAGCAAGCTCACTTATCATTACCAAAGCATTTTTTACAGCCCTGATGCTATTGTCTATTTGTTGTACGTATCCCGAAAATTCCTGACCCAATGTTAAAGGCGTAGCATCCATAAAATGGGTACGTCCGGTTTTAACGATATCATTAAATTCAATTGCTTTTTTATGTAATGTGTTGCGCAATTTTTCTAATCCAGGTATGGTAATTTCTACTGCTTGTTTGTAAGCAGCAATATGCATAGCGGTAGGATAGGTATCGTTTGATGATTGAGATTTGTTGACATCATCATTAGGATGCAACACTTTTTTATCATCAGCCAATGCTCCACCGTTCAAAACATGTGCACGGTTTGCAATTACCTCATTGGCATTCATATTACTTTGAGTACCTGAACCTGTTTGCCAGATTACTAATGGAAACTGATCATCTAAGCTACCTGCAACTACTTCATCACAAGCTTTTGCAATTAAGTCAGCCTTTTCTTTTGTCAAAACACCAAGCTCAGTATTAGCTAAAGCCGCCGCCTTTTTCAAATAACCAAATGCATGTATAACCTCCTTTGGCATCGAAGCCTCCGGACCAATTTTAAAGTTATTTCTTGAACGTTCAGTTTGAGCACCCCAATATTTATCAGCAGGTACCTGTACTTCACCCATCGTATCGTGTTCGATTCTAAAATTCATAGTATTCTAAGTTTTATGTCCCCAAATTTAGGGTTTTTAAAATTTTTAAAGAGCCCTTTAGTGTCAGATGTTTAATACAAGTTCAAAAAAAAATTGTAAATCAAAAAAAAGCGGCAATGTTTAAAACTCTTTTACGTTAAAAGCATTAATATTCCTTAATTTTCGGGCTTTTAAACTGTACACACAATTCATGAGTTATCGTAATATTTTAGCAGTGGCTTCAATGGCCGCCTTTTTATTCATTGCCTGTTCAAATTCCAAAAAAAGCACAACATTACAAGAGCCAAGTAAAGAACGTACTGTTGCAGATGATAAGGCTGACAGTGTACTTCTATCATATGATCCAGCCAAAGGCGATAAGTGGATTGCCGACTTTGTACAGAACCTACATAAAAAGTATGGATTTAATGGAAATATGCTGGTTGCTAAGGATGGTAAAATTCTTTACGAAAAGGCAATCGGATGGGCTGATTACCTGCATCGCGACAGCTTAAAGATAAACTCTGAATTTGAATTGGCATCGGTAACTAAAACTTTTACCGGAACTGCCATCATGCAATTGGTTGAGCAAGGCAAGCTTTCATTAGATGATGATGTAAAAAAATTTTACCCTAACTTCCCATATGATGGAATAAAAGTAAAATTGCTCCTTTCACACCGCAGTGGAATGATGAATTATGTGTATTTCATCGATGATATATGGCGCAAAGAAAAGCGCGACATGAAAAAAGGAGTATCCAATCAGGATGTGATGCAAGTTATCGCAGAGAAAAAACCAAATCCTTATGCTAAACCGGATACCCGCTTTCATTACAACAACTCAAACTATATGGTGCTTGCGGCAATTATAGAAAAAGTAACAGGCAAGCCTTATTCTGACTATATGATGGAGAACATATTTAAACCATCAGGCATGAAACATACTCATGTTTATTCAACTACTGTTTACCCAAAAATACCTGTAGATGTTGTTGGACATGACCGTACATGGAGATATTCTGTAGCCCAAAACTTCCTGGATGGCCCTGTTGGTGATAAAGGTATTTATAGTACACTACATGATTTGGTCCTTTATGACAAGGCCTTAAAAAATGGCAGACTGCTAAAAAAAGCTAGTCTTGATTCTGCCTATACCGGCCATAACAAAGCCATTAATGGTCACTTTAATTATGGTTATGGATGGCGTATATTTGACGGAGAAAATGGTCGTAAAGTAGTTTATCACACAGGATGGTGGCATGGATTCAGACACATTTATGTGCGTGATGTTCAGAAAAATATTGTTATTATATTCTTAGGCAATCTTACAAACGGAAGTTTGCTACATCTGGATGAACTTTACAAATACCTTAAAACTCCTATTATACGTAAAGGTGCTTATTCCGGTTCAGGATCATTACCAGGAAGCGACGAAGATTAATTAAGATATTTTATCAAAAGCTATACCTCTGCTCCTTTTGGAGAGGTAAGTTCTTAACAAGCTATTTTGAGGATTCTCCAGATTTGGATCCTCAGAAAGCGTCTCAATAACAGTACTGCGAGCTTCTTGTAGTATCTGTTGATCTTTGGCAAGATCAGCAAGCTTAAGTTCCAACACACCACTTTGCTGTGTTCCGGAAATATCACCCGGCCCCCTAAGTTGTAAGTCTATTTCCGAAATCTCAAATCCATTATTGGTTTTTACCATGGTGTCTAAACGGAGCCTGCCATCTGCACTCAACTTATTCCCCGACATTAAAATACAAAAAGATTGCTCGGCTCCCCTACCAACTCTTCCACGTAGCTGATGTAGTTGGGACAATCCAAAGCGCTCTGCGTTTTCAATAACCATCACCGAGGCATTAGGCACGTTTACACCTACCTCGATTACAGTTGTTGCAACCATAATTTGTGTTTTTTGATCAATGAAGCGTTGCATTTCATATTGCTTATCAGCATTGCTCATCTTTCCATGCACTATGCTGATCTGATAATCAGGCATAGGAAACTGATAGCTTAACTGCTCAATTCCTGCTTCAAGATGTAAAAGATCTAGTTTCTCACTCTCTTTAATAAGGGGATAAACGATGTAAACCTGGCGACCTTTCTTGATCTCTTCTTTCATAAAGCCAAACATCCTGAGTCGCTGACCTTCATATAAGTGCTTTGTTTCGATTGATTTTCTTCCAACTGGTAATTCGTCAATTACAGATACATCAAGGTCTCCATACAGCGTCATAGCCAGTGTACGAGGAATTGGTGTCGCTGTCATCACCAATATATGCGGAGGTATGGCGTTTTTTCTCCAAAGCTTAGCTCTTTGCTCAACTCCAAAACGATGCTGCTCATCAATTACAACAAGTGCTAAATTCTTAAATACTACTTTATCTTCTATTAAAGCATGGGTACCAACAAGAATATCAATTTCACCTGCTTCCAACTCTTTGTGAAGCTGTGTTCTTTGCTTTTTTGTACTGCTTCCGGTAAGGATAGCAACCTTCACCAACCGATCTTTTAGCAATTCTACAATGGAATGATAATGTTGACGCGCCAATATCTCCGTAGGAGCCATCATGCATGCCTGATAGCCATTATCACTTGCAAGGAGCATACTCATCAAAGCAACCACTGTTTTACCGCTACCTACATCCCCCTGTACCAGTCGATTCATTTGAATTCCCCTCTGGGTATCCAGCCGAACCTCCTTTATTACTCGTTTCTGTGCATTCGTCAATTCAAATGGCAGAATTTCCTTATAAAACGTATTTACTCTTTCTCCGACAACATCAAATGGATGCCCTTTAAATCTCCTCTCTCTCAACTGCTTATTATGCAGCAATTGAAGCTGAATGAAAAACAACTCCTCAAATTTCAACCTTCTCTCGGCAGACTTTAGCGCTTTTATATCCTTAGGGAAATGTATGTTTAGCAAAGCTTCTTTTCTGCCAACCATTTGATACTTCTCCAAAATGTACGGAGGAACGGTTTCTACGATTTCTTTAAGATTCTGTTCGATTAATAAGGTCTGCAGTTTTTGAATTCCTTTACTATCTAAGAAAAACTTTTTTAGCTTTTCAGTTGAATGATATACTGGCTGCAAAGTTAAATTACCAGTGATGGTTGTTGGCCTTGGGTAAGTCTCTAATTCAGGGTGTGAAATACTAAAGGAACCATTAAATACAGTTGGCTTACCAAACACAATGTAAACCTTTCCCTTGGTGACATTCTCATCAACCCATTTCAAACTCTGAAACCAAACCAGCTCTATTGATCCAGTCTCGTCAGTAAGTCTTGCCACCAAGCGTTTTTTGTGTTTCTCGCCTATTTGTTCCTTACTCGTAATTCTGCCCAATATTTGTACATAAGGTAACTCAGGGTCTAGCTCATTAATCTTATAAAATCGGGTTCTGTCAATATATCTGAAAGGATAAAAGTTCAGAAGATCTTCATAGGTAAAAATACCTAACTCTTTTTGAAAAAGTTCAGCACGTTTAGGCCCTACGCCTTTAAGAAATTCTATAGTCGTATCTAAGGTAGAAACAAACAAGGCTTTAAATATTTTTTCTATTAAATGTAAATATATCTTTTATTATACCCCAATTAAATACAATAACTGAAACTAATAATAGTAAATAGGCTGATAGCTTATGAGAATCAATATGCTCATTAAAATAAAAAATTGCGACAGCAAACGCAATAAGGGGGTTTATATAAATAATGATTCCAAGCGTAGATGAAGGAATTCCTATTAATGCATACAAACTCAGGAATAATGGGATGATGGTAAATATCACAGCTACCACAGTTATATTACCCCAGAACCATAAGTCGAACGGAAAAGACTCGTGTTTACTAATATAAAATGGCAACATCAAAAGCACGGCAAATCCAATTTGAGTAGCCAACACATTTAGCTTATCCAGGTTTTGCATTTTACGCTGAAGGATTAAATAGAAAGCATATAACGTTGCAATAACAACAGACCATGCTACTTCTATAAAAGAGCCACTAGCAAGCAGGATGATGCTAAATAAAGCGATACCTAAAGATATAAGCTTTAACCTTGACAGCTCTTCTTTTAAAAGGATAAAACCACCAAATGCCGTAATTAACGGACAAACCATATAGGCAAATGCTGCAGATTGCAAGCTCACATTATTTACCGCATAGATGTAGGTGTACCAATTTGATGTTAAGAGAACTGTTGACAATACAACCTGCATTACAATTGTTCTTTTCTCTTTGCCTGTTATTGAGGACAGATAGGCGATGTCCTTTTTCAAGTACTTTCGTCTGAAAAGAAAAATAGCTATCCAAATAAAAACTAAAGAAGTAAAAATTCGATAGTATAAAATTTCCTCAGAAGGAAAGTCTTTAAGATTTCTTAACGGAATCGAAAAGAACCCCCAAATTGCAAAAGATAAAATACCTGCAAAAAAGTACTTAAGATTGGACTTTGGCAAAACCTAACCTTTGTATGCAGTCATAGATATCTCTACATTCACGCCTTTAGGCAAACCTTTGACAGCAACTGTTTCACGTGCAGGATAGTTCTTATGAAAGAATGAGCCATATATCTCGTTTACTTCAGCAAACAAGGACATATCAGATAAGAAAATAGTTGTCTTAACTACATCCTCAAAACCATAAGAAGCTTCTAATAGAACAGCCTTGATATTTCTCATGACCTGATGAGTTTCTTCTGCAATTGAAGATTGTATAACCTCTCCAGATTCAGGATTTATTGCTACCTGACCAGACAAAAATAAAAAGCCATTAGCTATTACAGCCTGACTGTAAGGACCAATTGGAGCCGGCGCATTTGTTGTGTTTATTATTCTATTCATTTCAGTAAAATCAAGTCAATTAGTTTCCATAAAATACCTGCAACAAAAATAGTAATAGCTATTGCATTGATAATGTGCATTATCTTAATATTAGTATTAGTTGGCCTATTAGGGTCTTTTTTTCTAAACAAGTACATACTACTACAAACTTAGAGAAAATAGTTTTAAATACAATTTATTAGCGTTTTGATACCCTCAATTATACGACCAGAATGAGGCTATTCTACATTTATGGTTGAGTTAATCCCTAATTGTATATATAAAAAAAGAGGGTTCCAAATTGGAACCCTCTTTTTAGTATTGTTGTTAGAAATTATTAGTTTCTAGCTGTTTCAACACGACGATTTTGGATACGACCTTCTTCAGTATCGTTAGAAGCAATTGGATTAGCTTCGCCTAAACCTTTAGTAGCAACTTGACTAGCGTTAACTCCAGAGTTAACTAAGTAAGTTTTAACAGAGTTAGCTCTGTCTTTAGATAATTTCAAATTGTATGCAGCAGTACCTTCGCTTGAAGCGTAACCGTTTACAGCTACTTTACCACCGTTTTCACGCAATACTGAAGATAATTTATCTAAAGTAGGGTAAGCTTCAGTTTTTAAAACTGATGAGTTAAACTCAAATTGGATAGTTTCGAAACCAGTTACATTGCTAGCAGGAGCAGTTTCTGTCATTTTAGGTAGAGGACATCCTGAACCATCAACAGCAGTACCTGCAGGAGTTCCTGGGCATTTGTCAAATTGATCAGAAACACCGTCACCATCAGAATCTTTTTTCAAACCTTCAACAGCTTGCTCAACATTTGCAACACGAGCTTTTAAAGCTTCAACTTCTTGACGTAATGAAGGATCTTTCAATTCATCATACATTAAAGCAAGTGGGTTAACCCAATCCAAGTTAGGTTTAGATTTAGATCCTAAAGAGAATTCTAAACCAGCGTATCCGTAAGAGAATTTATCTTTGTTAGAAGCTCCATTTTTATAAGTAGCATCAAAGTTATCTCCGTCGATGAAGTGCATAGTATAACCTAAGTTAAATGATACACGCTCAGAAACTTTAAATTTAACACCAGCACCAACTGGGATATAAGCTTCTTTAACATAAGTTTTAGCATCATGTCTATCATTTACATCACCTATAGCATTGTCTTTCCAGTCAACACCATCAACTTTAGGAGCATAAGCGATTAAACCGTAACCAGCAGTAACGAAGAAGTTAACTGAGTTCTCACGACGTAAGAAGTCAACAGTTGCAACGTTTACAACACCTCTGATGTCAGCTGAATAACCGATTTCAGTTTCAAATTCTTTTGGAGAACCTGCAGCTGGGTTTTTGGTAGATCCAGATACTTTTCCACGGAAAATGTTACCTTCAAGACCAAATGCATGACCTAATTGCTTTCTCAATGAAATACCGTAACCTAAGTTTACGTCCATTTTATTGAAATCATTAGTACCACCGATAGCAACAAATGGAGATAAAACACCACCGTTGATTCCGAAGGACCAAGATCTGTACTGTCCTCTTCCACCAAATACCTTGGCTGAAGAAGAAGAACCAGTAGCTTCCTGAGCGTTAGCAAGAGAGGTTACTCCCAATAACGCAACAAAAGAAACTGCTAGACTCTTTTTTAAAGTAGAATAATTCATAATTTTCTTTTTTAAGGTTAAACAAATTTTAATTGTATGTTTTTTTTGTGTAGCAAAATTAAACAAATTTTTAATTTCTCAAAACACTTGTACAAACTCTGTTCCAAATTTATTAAATACCGACAATTATGCAAACATAAAGCGAATAGTATTTATATTTTGTATTAAAAAAATATCAAAAGAAATGAATCTATGTCCCTTCGTACCCAAAAACCCTCTAAAACAACGTCTACAGGCATGAAAGATGCATTTTTTATAGTAGGTGTTTGTATACACAATCAAACAAAAGAGCCCTTTGGAACCAAAACAATCGCAACTTCTCAGCCTTTGTCCTAATCATGTAGACATCAAAGTCCTATTTTTAAGACAAAAATGTGTCCTAAACCCATTGATCCGTAAATCTATAAATGTTAAAACTTGGTTTTTTTAATGCCTCTATCATTTCTGAATGAAGTTTAACTTTATCAATATTCCTCATTCTATAGTGCTGTATAATCTTAAATGCCTTTTCTGCCAATAAAAATGCCTTCATCGTATTATCAGACTGAACAGGAACCAATAGCCAATCACACAACTCTTTTATACCTTCTTTTTTATCCGCAACAGTTTTAAAAACAGGTATTTGCTGGTGAGATACCAGTTTTTTTAAATTATTGGTAAATGCATCTGCTCCCTCACGATCTGATTTATTAACGACAAATCCCTGAGCTATTTCCATGATCCCAGATTTTATATTCTGAATCTCATCTCCCGACTCAGGGACAAGAACCAGGACAGTTTTATCTGCCAATCCAGCTATTTCAATTTCAGATTGCCCCACGCCAACGGTTTCTACAAAAATCATATCAAAATTGGCCGACCTCATTACATCAATCATTTCTATTGTTTTTGCTGAAATCCCCCCCAAAGTGCCCCTTGTTGCTACAGATCGTATGTATACATTAGGGTTATTAAACTGTTGGGACATCCGTATACGATCGCCAAGCAATGAACCAAAATTAAATGGAGAGGTCGGATCGACTGCCAAAATGGCTATTTTCTTATTCAGCCTAACCATGTAGTCTGCGATCGCATTCACGAGGGTACTTTTCCCTGCACCAGGAGGGCCTGTTATTCCTATTACTGAAATATCCGAATTAACATTAAGTAACCGCAAAATATCTGCAGACGGCGCAATATCATTCTCAACCAAAGTCAAGACTCTTGCCAAAGCCAAATAGCTACCTTCCTCGATTCCTTTTAAAAGAGCATTCATTGTTTTCATCAATAAAACTATCTTTGTCCTACAAAGGAATAGAATTTATACCAGATACACTAAACAAATAGCATTGAATAAAACTGTATGGTATATTCAAAGAAATAGAGAGTCTTAAATCTAATGGCTGAAATGAAGGAAACGATGAGTAAGGTAATATTTGATTGTGAGCGACTAAAGTACCCCAATACCGGTCTCTATACTTTTTGCAAATACCTTGGTGCCGCACTTTTAAAAAACGCGGACTCAGACCAGGAGATTACAACTTACATCCCTTCCAAAACAGGCAACATTTTCGGTAACGACGCAAATTATCTTATTCAGAGGACATGGCATAAAGTGTTCATACCCTTGCTATCCGGTTATGATCTGTGGCACAGTTCTTACCAATCATCAAAATATTTCCCGTCAAATAATAGCACAAAGATTTTACTAACTATCCATGATCTTAATTTTCTGGTTGAAAAACAGCGACACCCAATTAAAATAAGCAAGTTGCTAGATAAAATTCAAGAAAAAATTGACAAGGCAGCTGCAATTGTCTGTATTTCAAACTTTGTAGCTGATCAGGTAAAACAACATTGTAATTTAGGAGACAAAACTATAACCGTAATTTATAACGGCTGTACCGTTAACGAGTATCCAGATTTCAAAAGCCCATCATACCTACCAGCAAAGCCTTTTCTTTTCACCATCGGCACAGTCTTGCCAAAAAAGAATTTCCATGTGCTGCCTGCTCTTCTTCAACAAAATGACTACGAATTAGTTATAGCAGGGAATTTAAGTTCTCAAACATATATCGCGCATATCCTTGCAGAAGCAGAAAAATATAAAGTATCAGATCGTGTTAAAATCATTGGGGCCATTTCTAACGAAGAACGAAGCTGGTACTACAAAAACTGCAAAGCGTTTGTTTTTCCATCAATAGCGGAAGGATTTGGACTGCCTGTAATTGAAGCCATGCATTATGGCAAGCCTGTATTCTTGTCTACCCACACCTCATTACCTGAAGTTGGAGCTGATGCCGCTTACTATTTTGAAAATTTTGAAGCTGAAACTATGCAACAAACCTTAAAGAATGGCCTTATAGATTTCAGTGAAAGCAATATGATGGAAAAAGCGAAAAATAGGGCAGCAGTATTTAACTGGGACAATACAGCCAAATCTTATATCAAAATTTACAAAGCCATATTATAGTCAAAGACGGACATTATTGTCAAATTTCATAGATGGCTGTAATTCCGTACCTTTGAAAAAATATTACATTTTTAATGAAAGATTACTTCAGATTACTATCCTTTGCCAAACCAATTGAAAAGTTTGCTATACCTTATGTAATTGCAACGTTACTTTATATCTTATTCAACACTTTAAACCTTGCACTATTAGCGCCACTATTAGATACTTTATTTAACAATAAAAGCGCTATTCATACTGCATCCGTTGTGGCTCCTGTGGCTTCACAAGATAAGTCGTGGTGGGATATAATGGCACGTTTCAGAGACCTAACAGATTATTATATTCATCATTACGGGGCTCAGGAAACTTTAAAATTCGTTTGCCTGGTTATTGTGGCCTCAGTATTTTTATCAAACATTTTCAGATACTTTTCTGGTAGGATCATGGAGGATCTCCGGGTACATACCTTGCTAAACTTACGCAAAAGTGTATTTAATAACGTGATGAACCTTCATTTAGGCTATTTTAACAGTCAACGTAAAGGCGATATCATTTCTAAAGTTTCCTCAGATGTACAAGTGGTACAATTTACTGTTACAAATACCCTTCAGGTTATATTCAAAGAGCCGGTTACATTAATCGTTTACATTGTACTACTCTTTTCCATATCGGTAAAACTTACTCTTTTTTCTTTATTGATCATTCCTATTGCGGGGCTCATCATTGCCAAAATAGTTAAGAGGCTAAGACAACAAGCCACAAGAGCACATGAAACATTTGCAAACATGCTTGGTTACCTTGACGAAGCACTATCAGGTATAAAAATAGTTAAAGCCTTTAATGCCACAGAATATGTGAAAGACAGGTTCCATCAAGAAAATGTTACCTATTCAAACATCACAAGAAAGATGGTACGCAGACAACAGCTTGCCTCCCCGGTATCAGAATTTTTGGGAGTAATGATGGTTGCAGGAATTGTTTACTTCGGTGGTTCCCTTGTATTAACAGGTCAATCGTCATTAAAATCTTCAGAATTTATTGCTTACATCGCAATATTCTCTCAAGTAATGCGCCCAGCTAAAGCATTATCTGATGCTTTTAGTGCTATTCATACAGGGCTTGCCGCAGGTAAAAGGGTTTTAGATTTAATTGATGAAAGGCCTCAGATTATTGATAAACCTAATGCTGTTGAAGTTAAAACTTTTAAAGAATCAATCCAATTCAAAGATGTTTCCTTCGCATATGGCGATAGAGTGATACTTAGCCATATCAACATAGAAATCCCAAAAGGCAAAACAGTAGCTCTTGTTGGTCCTTCAGGTGGAGGGAAATCAACACTAATGGATCTTCTACCAAGATTCATTGAACCAAATGAAGGTAGGATTCTAATAGATGGCGTCAATATTCAAGATGTAAAATCGGAGTCTCTCAGAAGTCAAATGGGATTTGTTAACCAGGAGTCGATTTTATTTAATGATACCATTTTTAATAATATAGCTTTTGCGAAGCCAAATGCAACCGAGGCGGAGGTTATCCAGGCCGCTAAAATAGCCAATGCTCATGATTTTATCATGCAGACAGACAATGGCTACGAGACTTCAATTGGAGATAGAGGTATTCGTTTGTCAGGAGGACAAAGACAAAGGTTATGTATTGCAAGGGCTATATTGGGCAATCCGCCAATTATGTTACTTGATGAAGCAACATCAGCCCTAGATACAGAATCGGAAAAACTGGTACAGGATGCTTTATACAAGTTAATGGAAAATAGGACGTCTCTAATTATTGCACACCGCTTATCTACTATACAGAATGCAGACTTGATCATTGTTCTTGATAAATCCATTGTTGTAGAAACCGGTTCTCACAATCAACTGATGGAGAAGAACGGTTTATATAGACGACTAATAGATATGCAAACATTTGAGAGCTAAAATGAAAAAGATTTTATTTTTCATGCCTGATAATCCTTTAAAGAAGAATTCTGGAAATAAAATCCGTGCGTTAAGTTTCCTCCAATATTTTAAATCCAGAGGTTTCAACGTCCATTTTGTAAGTGAATACTTTTGGGGTGAATGGACTGATGATGATATCAGGCAATTCGAAAATAGCAATCTAACACGAACTACATCTGTCTTGTATAGAAAACCCTTCAAAAGGAATTTTTTCTACTATTTCTTCTGCTACGTGCTCCCCAATTTTTTTTATCAAAAAAAACTGAGCATCACTCCTACGCCATTCCCGGAACTTGTAACTTATAGACTTAAAAAAGCTTTTAATAACATTCTTATAAAGAATGACTTTGACTATATTTTCATCAACTATGCCAGTTGGTCTACATTAATTGAAGATAATAAATTAATTAAAAATGCGAAAACAATACTGGACACTCATGATTTTTTGACGGCACAAAATCAACAGAAGTTCAAAATTGGCCCTTCCTTTCAGGAAGAAATAAGACGTCTTTCGCTATTTGATTTAGTTCTCGCTATTTCTATCGAAGAACAATACATTTTTAGCCAATTTTGTAAGAGTGAGGTTAAACTAGCTCCTATGATGATTGAAAGACCAAAAGAGAATCCAATTTTAGTTTCGAAGAGAAAATTTGACATTATATATGTTGCTAGTAAAAATCCACACAATGTTCAAGCAGCAAATTGGTTTATGACTCTCGTTTACCCGCTCTTACCAAAGTCTGTAAATATCTGTATTATCGGGGAAATTACTCAGTACATAGGTAACGACCATCCCAATATCACAACTATTCCGTTTGCTCAGGACCTGTCTACTTATTATGAACAAGCTAAAGTTGCGATATGCCCAATGCTCTCAGGAACCGGAACCAAAATTAAAGTTATTGAAGCCCTCTCCTACAGCCTACCGATAGTATGCAATCTACGTGGCGTAGACGGACTTGTTAACAAATCAAATAATGGATGTCTAGTAAGTGACAATCCAGAAGAATTTAAAGAGTACATAACAACTCTTTTAAACGACCAACAAGAATACGATAAGCAATCTCTTTTAGCTCGTGATACATTTGAGTCTAACTATGAAGAAGAGAATTGCTATAAAAAACTAGATAGGCTATTTTAATATGACTTTATTCTTTACAGTTGCCACTACAAATTATCTACCCTTTGCTGTTTCCTTATTAGATTCAGTAAAGCAGCACCATCCTGAATTTGAATTATGTATTTGCCTTACAGATTACTTAACTCAAGACGTAATTGAATCAAATAATTTGATGAAGAAGTATCCAATACTTCAATTACATGAAATAGAAGCAGACGAATTTGAATTTATCACGACCAACTACAATTCAATGCAGTTGGCAAACTGTTCAAAAGTTCTTTTTGCCAGGCATTTGCTTCAAAGAAGTGAAATTGATCAGGTCATTTTTGGAGATTCTGATATGTTGTTTTTTAATCGTCTACCGGAGAATGTTATTCATGAGAGTGATATCATTTTTACGCCACATTTCACTTCTCCACCTTCCATTGAAATGAAAAGGCAAGAATTAGAAGTATTAAATGCAGGGCTTTTTAATGGTGGTTTTTTTAAACTGAAAAAATCTTCTGATACGGATAAATTCATAGATTGGTTAAGAGAAAGATCGGTAAAAGATTGCATCTACGATTTTAAAAGAGGTTATTATGGTGAACAGCTTTGGCTTAATTTTGTCCCTCTCTACTTTAAGAATACCATTATTGAATATAATCACGGTCTTAATGTAGCGTACTGGAACTTACATGAAAGAATGATCACACAGAAAGATGGTAGATTTATGATAAATAATACTACTTACCTCTCCTTCTTTCATTTCAGCGGCTGGGATTATAACCATCCTTTAAACATTTCCAAATGGACACTGTTTACGCCGGAAATGCGCCCTGATGTTAAGCCCCTATTAGAAGAATACCACAAAGCACTGCAGGCAAATGAATATGAGCACTATATAAACATGCCTAATTATTATACTGCCAAAAACAATTCTCAGAAAAAATCATTTTTTCAAAAGCTGAAACTTAAATTTTTTAAAAAACAATTAAACCCTTGAATGGCTGACAAAAGAAAGCCATCAAAATATTAAGTGGATGGTCCTAGTTTCACAGCCTTCAGCAATCTCTTAATAAAATGCCGGCTCCGACTAAAAAATGCAATCTTTTTCAGTTCCTTTTCCAAGTGTTCAAATTTTTCGTAGTCTTTAATAAACGCACTAAAATGCCGGTTAAAAACGTCATACCTCTCCTCTCGCATTCTGCCAAAGTTCCGAGGATCAGAACTTATACCATCTTCGGCAAAGCAAGCTATAAATCGATCTATATAGGCATATGTACATTGGTACTTACAAATCGCCAACATAAAAAACTCCCAATCGGACACGATCCGATAACGCTCTGTGTAGTGCCCTATCTGATCAAATAAAGTTCGCTTGATAAATGTCGACTGATGAGGAATACTTCTTTTATAAAAAGAATTAAAACTCAGTTCCCGCTCTGGAAGCCAATCTCGTTTGTCAGATCCATTCATTAGTAAAATGTTTCCATAAACCAGATCCTCTTTTAAACCCAGTGCCACTGCATCCTCAAGTACCCGATCGTCTATTAAAAAATCTCCGCTATTCATAAAAAGCAAATACTCCCCGGTAGCCAGTTCCACCCCCTTGTTCATGGCATGAAACACTCCCCTGTCTGATTCACTTACCCAGTGGTTAATCGACTGTTCATTGTCAAGTATCACTTCCTTACTCCCATCTGATGAGCCTCCGTCTATGATGATGTACTCCGTATAATCGTAAGTTTGCCCAATAACAGACGCCATCGTTCTGGCTAGCCCTTCCCGATTGTTATAGTTAACAGTTATAATTGATATTTTTGGATTTTCAATAGCCATTTAGTAGGATTATTCTTTACAGTTTAACTCGACGTTTAGAAAGCATTTAAAAGTTCTATAGTCTTCAAAATATCGCTTTCACTATGAAAATAAGAGACGGGTAAACTTAGCGTAGTATTGTGTATTTCGGTCGAAATTGGATAGTCGCCATCAACAATACCTTTCATAGCTTTCTGATCATGAGGAGCAATGGGATAATGGATCTCTGTCTTAATACCGTTTGTCAGCAGATATTCCTTAAGAGCGTCTCTTTTTTGATGTCTTATATTAAAAATATGATACACATCGAAAAAATCCGGATCTACTTTAGGTAAAATAAAATCTGAGTTCAATCCCTGAAGATAATAAGACGCTAGTTTTCTTTTATGAGCATTAATTTCGTCCAAATGTTTAAGTTTCACTGAAAGAAACCCTGCCTGTATCTCATCCAATCTGGAATTATATCCAACTAGCTCATTTACATACTTCACCTTTGACCCATAATTCCTCAATGTCCTTATAGTATCCGCCAACTTAACATCATTAGTTGTTACTGCCCCAGCATCTCCCAAAGCGCCCAGATTTTTTGTCGGATAAAAGCTAAATGCTCCAAAATCACCAAAATTGCCTGCCATTTCGCCTTTATATCTAGCACCATGAGCTTGTGCACAATCTTCTATTATTTTTAGGTCATTCCGATCCGCAAGCTGTATAATAGGATCCATATCGCAGACCTTACCATACAAATGGACAACCATTATCGCTTTAGTTCTGGAAGTAATCTTCTCTTGGATAAGCTTTGGATCTATATTGTAAGTAGTAACATCCGGTTCCACTAAAACTGGCTTCAAATCATTTTGAATAATAGCAAGTATAGTAGCGATATAAGTATTTGAAGGTACGATTATCTCATCTCCAGGTCTAAAATCAAAACACCTTAATGCCAATGAAAGTGCATCAAGACCCGATGCCAATCCTACACAATAAGCTGCATTACAATAAGCAGCAAACTCTTGTTCAAACTTAACTACATTGTTTCCTAAAATGTACCATCCACCCTTGAGAGTTTCATTAAATGAAGCCCTGAAAGCATCAAAAAAAGGTTCATTTAATTTCCTTAGATTTTCATAGTCTATCATAGGTAATTTTCATAAATGTAATCTTCTGCATCAAAATATTCCGAAGCCAAAACCATTAAAATTGCATCACTAGTGAAATTTTTCATTTGGTGCCAATCTCTGGGTTCTATAATTAAGCACTTATCTGGACTATCCAAAATAAATTCTTCTTCTTTCTCATTATCATTATTGCATATCACACAGCTTCCTTTAATGCAAATGGCAGCCTGTATGGTCTTATGATGTCTGTGTCCACCTCTGACAGAGTCGTCCACTCCGTAAATATAAAATATGCGTTTTACATCAAAAGGTGTTACTTTTTCTATTACGGTAAGGTTACCGCGAGCGTCTGTAAAAGTCTTTAAACTAATCTGATATGCCATTACTTAATTAGGTATCTTGTTTTATAGTAGTTATTTAAATACCCAAAAAAATGGAATTTAAATGTCTTTCGTAAGGATTTTCTTATACGCGGAATCTCCGAAACTTCATGAAACGCATCGCTTTTGGAAATGGAAAGGACCATTTCTTTTGCCTTTCTTAAGGCCACAATATAAGGTTTATATATATATGTTAAATCGCTTCTTGTTAAGGAATAAGTCCCCAGATAAAACGCTTTCTTCTCGCAATATTTTAAATAGTGAAAATGATAGAATATCAATTCAAATGCTTTCCCGTTTTCATTGACTGTACCTATTGGCCTTTCCAAGTCACCGCTAAAGGTATATTGCTGAACATTCCACGGTGCAACGCCACCACCTAGATGCTGTAGCTCATGAATACCTTTAAATCGCTCGCACCAATCATCTAAATACTTCTGATCTCCAAATTTATTATCCTCATAACGATTAAAGCACCATTCTATACAAGCATTCTTCCACCAGTCTAAAGCTATCCGACCATTTTTATCATTTTTAAAATATACAAACTGAACACAATATTTCCCACTGGTAGCAGTCTGATCATATTCAGGAGTATAACGATGATCTGTAATGATCACTGAATCATCAACGCCTAATTCCTCTATTAGTACAATCGGATCAGAAAAAAAGAATAGATCAGCATCTATATAAGTACATGAAGGTAATTGATAAGTATCCAAACAGTAGGCGATTGTTGCGGGAGAACATGTCCAACAATATTCCGCCATTGTTCGTGTCGATTTTATCGCTAAAATCTCATCACTTTCCAACTCTGGTAATGAGATTATCGTCGCATTTTCCAGATTCAATTGCTTTAACACGGAATAAGAGGCATCATCAAAAGCAAATATGTACAAATGGAAATCCTTACAATGTTTAGCTAATGAGTAATACATTGCCAAACCACGCGTAAGATATACAGAGTTAAATAAAGTACAGAAGTTTAACATATTTATTTATTTGTAAGAAAGTACTTCAATCTGCGCTTAAAACGTCTACGAATTCGTTTCAAGTATGGCCATCCATTTAGTGAGACAAAAAAGCTTCTAAATGCCCTATATCCCTTTTGACTATGCTTAGGAATAATTCCCTTTGGTATTGAAATGGGATCCATACAGAGATCAACATTATAAGAATCTTCGGCCCCACAATTCGTTCCACTATTATCCCATCCAATATTATAGGAAAGCGATTTGCCAGGATACAATGTCAATTTATTATGTATAAATGCAGAGCCAAGCCAGCGAATGGCCCAGGAATTATTTTTACCAGCTATTTGATCTTCCAACATTGCTATATAAGGGTACGACCCATCAAATTCGAATCTCCATGCAGATTTATCCGCTATTATCCTATCTAAGATTTTTTGTCCATCAGGCTCAAACAACTGCCATTGATTCTTCCATGTGGCCCATACGGCACAATCAGCACCATAGATAAAGAAAACATCAGGTAATTTCTGTTTAACAGGATATAAATAAGCACAGATACAAGCAACATCATCATTATCCTGAAAACGATCTAGAGCATCATTCATAAAACGAAGAAAAAATGGAGAAACCACTGTATCATCTTCTAAAACTATGATTTTTCCATACTGATTTACTACCTCGGTGACACCACTCACTACACTCTTGGCCAATCCTAGATTCCGAGGCTGCTCAACAATTTTTATACTGGCGAAACCTGATATTTGACGAATGTAATCTCTAACTTGAAGTATAGGAGTATCATCACTCCCTTCTTTTGCACCATCACTATAAATTATCAGATCACTATTTATAGCTTCTTCATTAACTAACAATGATTCAACTACCTTTTGAAGATGGTCAGCACGGTTATAACAAAAAATTACAATAGGAGCTAGGGTCATAATGCGAAAAAATTAAATGAACAAATTCAACTTATAGTTACTCATATAAAAACTAAAATAGCCTCTATCAGAGACAACGTATTTTTTTAATTATTATGTTATAAAAAAGTAGCCAGACCTAATTAAAAAAAACAAATTATAAAATAAAAAAAGAGCACCCTTTGTTTAAGGTGCTCTTCAATATTGTACTCAATAATTACAATTTCCTTTTAACTTCTACTTGTTCGTAAGCTTCAACGATGTCACCTACTTCAATGTTATTAAAGTTATGGATATTCAATCCGCACTCGTAACCTCTTGATACTTCTTTTACATCATCTTTATAACGTTTCAATGAAGCTAGCTCTCCAGTGTAAATTACCACACCGTCTCGAACGATACGGATCTTACTGTTACGTGTAATTGTACCATCTAACACCATACATCCGGCGATTGTACCCACCTTAGTAATTTTAAAGGTATCTCTGATCTCCACGTTAGCAGTGATTTTCTCTTCAAACTCTGGAGCCAACATACCTTCCATCGCCGCTTTGATCTCGTTGATCGCATCGTAGATGATAGAATATAAGCGGATATCAATTTGTTCAGCCTCGGCCAATTTACGGGCTCCTGGTGAAGGACGTACCTGGAAACCGATGATGATCGCATCAGAAGCAGAAGCTAACAATACATCAGATTCAGAAATCTGACCTACCGCTTTACCAATGATGTTGATTTGAATCTCTGGAGTAGACAATTTCAGTAATGAGTCAGATAATGCCTCGATAGAACCATCCACGTCACCTTTAACGATCAAATTAAGCTCTTTAAAGTTACCAATTGCCAAACGACGACCGATCTCATCAAGAGTAATGTGTTTCTGAGTACGAAGACCCTGCTCGCGCATTAATTGTAAACGTTTGTTTGCAATCTCTCTTGCTTCAACTTCACTTTCAAGTGCATTGAATCGATCACCTGCTGTAGGTGCACCTTGCATACCCAATACCTGTACCGGTACCGATGGACCCGCTTTATCTACTTTCTGTCCACGTTCATTAAATAACGCTTTAACTTTCCCACTGTAACTACCTGCTAAAATAGGATCACCTATTTTCAACGTACCTGCCTGTACAAGAACTGTAGTAACAATACCACGGCCTTTATCCAATGTTGCTTCAATTACACTACCTGTAGCACGTTTGTTAGGGTTGGCTTTAAGATCCAGCATTTCTGCTTCTAATAATACCTTTTCTAATAACAAGTCTACGTTTAGCCCACTTTTACCTGAGATCTCCTGCGACTGGAAAGTACCTCCCCAATCCTCAACCAGGATATTCATTGTTGATAATTGCTCGCGTATTTTTTCTGAGTTAGCACCCGGCTTGTCAATTTTAGTAAAGGCAAACACCAATGGTACACCAGCAGCCTGTGCGTGGTTAATCGCTTCTTTTGTTTGAGGCATAACCGCATCATCCGCTGCTACAACAATAATTGCAATATCCGCTACCTTAGCACCACGTGCACGCATCGCTGTAAAGGCTTCGTGACCCGGTGTATCTAAGAAAGTAACTTGCTTACCTGTTGGTGTAGTTACCATGTAAGCACCAATATGTTGAGTAATACCACCCGCCTCACCGGCAACCACATTCGCTTTACGGATATAATCCAGTAGGGATGTTTTACCATGATCCACGTGTCCCATTATAGTAACAACTGGTGCTCTTGGTAATAAATCTTCTTCAGAATCTTCTTCTTCAATAACAATATCGCTTTCATCATCAGGTTTCACGAATTGAATTTCGTAACCAAACTCATCAGCAACAATTGTTAAGGTTTCAGCATCTAAACGTTGGTTGATCGATACAAACATCCCCAAACTCATACAAGTTGCGATAATCTTTGTAACCGGCTCATCCATCATTGTAGCCAATTCATTTGCAGTTACAAACTCGGTTACTCTAAGCACCCTTGATTGTGACTCCAGCTCCATTGCCGCTTCATCAGCAGACATCGCCACATCATCACGTTTTTGACGACGTAATTTAGCGCGCTGAGCAAATTTACCAGATTTACCTGCTCCACTTAAACGAGCAAGTGTTGCTTTAATCTGATCTTGTATTTCTTTTTCCGTAGGTTCTTCTTTTGGACCGCTATGACCAGGACCTCCTGGTTTACTATTCCTAAAGTTAGGCCTGTTGGCTGTATTATTTGTATTATTTCTAAAATCCGGTCTATTGCTAAACGTAGGAGCAGGTTTTGGCTGCCCTGGTTGTCCAGCCTGTCCGGACTGTCCACCTTGCTGATTACCACCAGCAGCTGGTTGTTGGCCATGGCCGCCCTGTCCTGGATGTCCTCCTCCTGGAGTTTTCTTGCGTTTACGTTTTCTCTTCGCATCTGCACTATCTGCTGAAGATGCTACTGGCTGAGACTTACGATCAGGAGTAGTTGGCAAAACAATTTTACCAATAATATTGGGACCTGAGAGTTTTACCGAACGTGCTTTAATCACTTCTGTTTCTTCCGGTTTTTCAACCTTAGGCTGTTCAACAGGAGGTACTACCTTAGGAACAACAGGCTCTGGAGCTTTTACCACAGGAGCTTCAACCGCTTTAGGTTGTTCAACCACTACTGGTTTAACTTCTTCCACAGGCTTTACAACTTCAGCTTTAACCTCTTCAACCGGTTTCTCAACTTTCTCTACAGGTTTTTCCTCTTTCACAACTTCCTTAGGAGCGTCCACAACCACAGGAGCTTTAGGCTCTTCTGGTGCAGGAGGAGTAGGTGCAGGAGTTTCTTCTGCTTTAACCGGACGTGTTTTAGAATTTAAATCATCAAGATTTATTTTCCCAACTATTTTAACGCCAGGCAAAGAGCTTTCTTCTACCTTTTCTACCGGAGTTTCCGGAGCTGCCGGTATTACCGGTGCTTCTTCCTTAGGCTTCTCAGCTGGAGGAGTATACGAATGAAGATTCTTAATTAAAATCCCTTCGTTTTCGAATTCAACATTTTTTCTAGGAGCCTCAGCAACTTTCTCAGTTACTTCCGGTTCATCACGACGAATTTTACCAATAACAATTTGATTGGCTTCTTCTTTTACGATTTTATCGCCCTGAAACTCTTTTAACAGCGCATTATACATGTCGCGAGAGAGCTTAGTAGTGGGTTTATTCTCAACAGAAAAGCCTTTCTTTTCCAGGAACTCAACGGCCGTAGCTATCCCTACGTTAAGTTCCTTAACTGCTTTAAATAAAATTATTGGTTTGTCGTCTGACATTGATATCCTATTTTTTCTTTAATTCTTATACAAAAGTAACGTTTATTCTTATTTATTTCATCTGTAAGTCATGAGTTTTTGTATTATTCAAATTCTGATTTTAAAATACTCATCACTTCTTTGATGGTTTCTTCCTCCAAATCGGTACGTTTAACCAATTCATCAACAGAAAGTGCTAACACACTTTTAGCAGTATCACACCCAATGGCTTTTAGCTCATCGATGATCCAGCTGTCGATCTCATCCGAGAATTCTTCTATATCCACATCCTCATCTTCTTCGCCAGCTTCACGGTAAACATCAATCTCATAGCCGGTTAATTTACCTGCAAGTTTAATGTTATGACCACCGCGACCAATTGCCAGTGATACCTGATCAGGCTTCAAATAAACAGAAGCATGTTTTGTTTCATCATCTAATTTAATAGATGTGATTTTAGCAGGACTTAATGCTCTGGTGATGTATAATGAAATATTATTTGTAAAGTTAATTACATCAATATTTTCATTTTTAAGCTCTCTAACTATACCATGTATACGAGAACCTTTCATACCAACACAAGCTCCTACCGGGTCAATTCTATCATCGTAAGATTCTACAGCAACTTTAGCTCGCTCTCCTGGCTCCCGAACAATTTTCTTAATGGTAATTAAACCATCGAAAATCTCTGGAACTTCGATTTCGAATAAACGTTGTAAAAACTCAGGTGCAATTCTAGAGATGATAATTTTTGGAGTACTATTTACCATATCCACTTTAAGGATTACGGCACGTACAGTATCACCTTTTTTGAAATAATCGGCCGGAATCTGCTCAGTTTTAGGCATCATCAATTCGTTGCCTTCATCATCAAGAACCAGTGTTTCTTTTTTCCAAACCTGATAAACCTCTCCAGTTACAATCTCACCAACCCTGTCTTTATATTTTTTAAAGATTTCGTCTTTTTCCAGTTCTAATACTTTTGAAACAAGGGTTTGGCGGGCAGCTAAAATAGCTCTTCTTCCAAAACTCTCTAAAGTGATCTGCTCAATGTAATCGTCACCAACTTCCATATCCGGATCTAACTGTTTAACCTCAGCAAGTTCAATTTCTAAATCGTCGTCTTCAGAAAAGCCATCTTCCATCACTTTTCTAGTACGCCAGATCTCTAAATCTCCGTTATCCGGGTTAACAATCACGTCACAATTCTCATCAGTACCATATTTTTTACGCAACATACTGCGAAATACCTCTTCCAGCACACTAATCACTGTAGGACGGTCGATGTTCTTGAACTCCTTGAACTCCTGAAATGAATCGATTAAATTAATATTGCTCATTTTTATTTAAATGAAATTAAAACCTTTGTTTCTGTTATACTACTAAAGTCGATTCCGGTTTCTACCAGTATCGCCTTTTTTCCTTTTTCTTTCACTTTTGCTTCTATAGTGATGCCATTGTCATCTACAAAAAGCAATTTACCTTCCTTCACATCGCCACCTGTAAGCTTTACACTTAACTCACGACCAATGTTTTTATCATATTGTCTTTTCAGTCTCAACGGCTCACCAACTCCAGGAGATGAAACTTCTAAGTTATAAGCTTTATCAATGGTGTTTTCTTCTTCCAAATGAAAACCAACATGTCTGCTAATGGCTGCGCAATCTTGTATAGTGATTCCTTCGTCGCCATCAACATGGATAATCAGTTTATTATTTGGCAGCATTTTCACCTCAACAAGAAACAGTTCCGGTCTGTCCGAAATTTTTTCTTCTACTAACTCTGTTACTCTTTTTTCTATCTGCATAACCAATTCACCAATAATAGAAAAGAGGGGACTCCTGCCCCCTCTTACCTCTATTACCGTGCAAATGTAAGAAATATTTTTGCAAATTAAAAATGCTATAACACAATCAGTTCTGTCTGTAAAGGAAAGCCCTTTTTATTTCCTAATTAGCGATCGTACTTGTTAATCGATTTAATCCTTACTGACAGTGTTCACAAGATTAGCGTTCCTTCACGTATTCTACACACCTTCTTCACGCCAAATCCACAAACAGGTACCTTTTTGTGAAGGATGTGTGCAGAATGTGTGAGCCATGTGAGGAGTTGCTATTACCTGGTTAATAATTTCTGCATAGGCTTTACCCCATAACTCAATTCGCCCTTCATAATATCTTCAGCATTGCCAAAGCGTGCATTTAAATAAGTTATCACTAAGTAATCGCGCCCCTTGGTAAACGGCTTTTCGGGCACAAACACCACTTCATCACCTTTAATACTTACCTGTCCTTCTATCGGTAATTCCTTTATGGTGGTATCCTTTTCAGATGGTGTTTGCAAAACTGAAATCAAATTATTAAAAACCGAATCAGAGGCAGGAGTGTTTTTTAGTTGTAAAAGGCCTGCTTCGTTAATACTCCCAAATACTATGGAAGAACTATCGGCAGAGAAGCCTATTAAAAGTGGCTTACTATTTGTTGATGTACACGCGAAAACACATGAAATGGCACAAAATGCCAGGAACACTTTAACAAAAAATTTAAGCATAACACTAAATTACGCATTATGAAATTAATTGTAGAAATTTTATTGATGGGCCTTGCCGTATTTCTCGGTGCCAAAATTGTACCTGGAGTACAGGTAGACGGGTATGGGTCTGCAATTATTGCAGCCGTATTGATTGCCTTGGCGAATTCAACAATCGGTCTTATCTTAAGGGTATTTACATTTCCAATCAACTTCCTTACACTAGGATTAATGTCATTTATCATCACTGTTTTAATGATAATGTTGGTTGATTATCTGATGGCTGGATTTAATACTACAGGATTTTGGGCTGCCGCTTTGTTAGCAATAGTAATAGCCTTAATCAAGGCAGTATTTGGAGCTATTGCAGGTTCTGATAAAGACTAGAATTAAAGCTTCCTGTTGAAAATGAGACTGTTTTAACAGGAAGCTTCTTTTTATTTAAAGAATGCTTTGAAGATCAGCAGGTGAATAGTTTATAGATTTTAATGTTTTATCATCCTTAGTTCTATACACTAAAAACAAAGAATCTTCTTCTTTAAAATACGAATCACTATCGTCCTTAGCTTTATAATGAGCTATCGTTTGATTTGCTTCTTCTACTGACTTACACGCCTTACTCATATTTGAACGGTGTACTTCATCAAATAGGTCTTTAAATTTATCGGCAAGGCCAAATTCTAAAATAGCACCAGCCAAAACGTACTGAATATCGCACAAAGCATCGGCCACCTCAACCAAATTATTATCTTCAATGGCTTGTTGTAGTTCTTTTACTTCTTCTACAAGTAGTGAAACCCTTAAATCACTTCTTTGTTTCGATGGGATAATTGGCGATTGCTCTATTGGATGCTTAAATGTTTTGTGAAATTCGGCTACCTGATTCAATGAATTTGACTCTTTCATGCTTTAAATTGATTTTATTAATTCTTCTGATTTTGCTATTTCAATACCCAATAAAAACACTAGTCAGGTGTTTTTTCTTTTACATGATCTGCTAATTCATATCCGATTTGCTCACTTTTATCTTCTAAAAACAGCAGGACTATTAAAGAAACGATAGGAATAAGAAATGAGATAAAAAACCAGAACCAAAACTTTCTCCCCATGCTTTTTGCAAGTATCCCCGCAACAATTTGCGGAATTAACATAACACATAAAAGAAGTATTTCGGGCATAATTCTTTGTTTTTACAAGCCTTAACAGACTTATAAAAACAAAGATAGTAAATACGGTTATTTAACGAATGATCTCTCGGGAGATTACCATTTTTTGAATTTCTGATGTTCCTTCGTAAATCTGTGTGATTTTAGCGTCGCGCATCAGTCGCTCTACATGGTATTCTTTTACAAATCCATAACCTCCATGTATCTGAACGGCCTCAACTGTTACATCCATAGCCACCTTTGAAGCATAAAGCTTAGCCATTGATCCTGCCAGAGTATAGGATTCTCCTTGATCTTTTAACCATGCTGCTTTATAAACCAACATTCGTGCAGCTTCTATACTAGTTGCCATGTCAGCAAGTTTAAATGCTATAGCCTGATGTTCCGAAATAGGCTTACCAAACGACTTACGTTGCTTAGCATAATTCAATGCCAATTCATAGGCTCCAGCTGCAATGCCGAGCGCTTGAGCAGCAATACCAATCCTTCCACCCTCAAGAGTTTTCATTGCAAATTTAAACCCGAATCCGTCTTCACCAATTCTGTTCTCCTTTGGCACTTTAACATCATTGAACATTAAAGAGTGAGTATCTGATCCCCGGATTCCTAATTTATTTTCTTTAGGTCCCACAGTAAACCCTTCCGTGCCTTTCTCAACAATAAAGGCATTAATTCCTTTATGTTTTAACGCCTTGTTGGTTTGTGCAATTACAAGATATGTTGAGGCCGTGCTACCATTGGTTATCCAGTTCTTGGTGCCATTTAACAGGTAATAATCACCTTTATCTTCGGCAGTTGTTTGTTGCGATGTTGCATCAGAACCAGCTTCAGGTTCCGACAAACAAAAGGCTCCGATCTTTTCACCGGACGCCAGAGGCTTTAAATATTTTTCTTTTTGTGACTCAGAGCCGAATGCCTCCAAACCATAACACACCAACGAATTGTTTACAGAAACAACTACGGAAGCAGATGCATCTACTTTAGACAGCTCTTCCATTACCAGTACGTATGAAAGCGCGTCCATACCACTACCGCTATACTTTTCTGAAACCATCATTCCTAAAAAGCCTAGCTCACCAAGCTTTTTTACTTGTTCGGCAGGAAATTTCTGGTGTTCATCTCTTTCAATAACTCCAGGCTTAAGTTCATTTTGTGCAAAATCCCTGGCAGCCTGTTGAATCATCAATTGTTCTTCACTTAGTTGAAATAGCATAATTATATACAATAAAAAAATACCTATCGCCAAATTTAGTATTTCTCAACCAAATTACTATGGTAGCATAGTATTATTTTTTATTATACAGAGTTACTGCTTATTTCAGCAAACGGTTATTATCATCAGGGAAAACTAATATAGGATGATATTTCTTTGCTTCTTCAATTGGTAAAGATCCATAAGACATGATGATAAGTATATCACCTACCTGAACTTTACGGGCTGTAGCACCATTTAAACAAACGGTTCCTGTTCCTCTTTCGCCTTTTATCACATAGGTTTCAAAACGCTCGCCGTTGTTGTTATTTACGATCTGCACTTTCTCGTTTGCAATAATTTGGGCAGCATCCATTAGATCTTCATCAATGGTAATGCTTCCAACATAATTCAGTTCTGCCTGTGTTACTTTAACACGGTGGATCTTCGATTTTAATATCTCGATAATCATAACGCAAAGTTAGATAAAGTTTGTGAATGAATGGTTTTCCGTTTTTCAGCTAAGTATCATATTATCGATGAGCCTTGTTTGGCCCACTTTTGCAGCCACAAGTGCTATAATATTCTTGTCGTTTTTGTCTGTTTCCGGAAGCAAGGTTTTACCATCAGCAATAGTAAAATAGTCAAGTTCTACACCAGGAGTTTCTTCAATTAGTTCCTTCGCCTTTTCTAAAAGTTCAGGTATACTTTTGCTCTCGAAGTTTTCATGTACATAATTAAGGGCACGACTTAAAACTAACGCATTTTCTCTGTCGGTAGTATTAAGATGGATATTTCTGGAACTCATAGCTAACCCATCATCTTCTCTAATGATTGGACAGGAAATGATTTGAACAGGAAGTTTAAAATAGGCTACCATGTTCTGAATCATGAGTACCTGTTGATAATCTTTTTGACCAAAAAATGCAATATCAGGGTTTACTGCATCAAATAGTTTTTTTACAATTTGAGTAACTCCTTGATAATGCCCTTTTCTAAATTCACCTTCTAGAAGAAATTCTGCAGGACCAAGATCAATATGCCAACTCTCCTCAGTTGGGTACATTTCCTTTACTGAAGGCATAAAAACAACATCGCAACCAGCTTCCTTAAGCATAGCCATATCATGTGCCAACGGGCGAGGATATTTCTCTAAATCTTTAGGATCCGTAAATTGAGTAGGATTTACAAAAATGCTGCATACCACTATATCAGCCTGCTCTTGAGCCATCTTTATTAATGACACATGGCCTTTGTGCAGTGCACCCATAGTTGGCACTAAAGCAATTTTCTGCTGAGCCAATTTAATTGGACCAAGCAACGACTTTAACGCCGCAATAGTATTTAGAACTTCCAAACCAGCTTATAAAATTTCAGGGGGCAAAGTTGGTTATTTATCCATTCCCAACAAAACATCTTGCGTATTATATTGATAAATGTTATTATTTTGCTTACCTTTGCCCCTTGATAATCTTTTCTTTAACATAAATTTTTATTTACGAATATGGAGATGGCCAAAACGAAGCTACTGATTGTTACACACGAGATGTCGCCTTTCCTTGAACTCACAAAGATTTCAGAAATTACCCGTCAGTTACCTCAGGCAATGCAGGATAAAGGATTTGAAATCCGTATTTTAATGCCAAGGTTTGGAAACATTAATGAAAGAAGGAACAGATTACATGAGGTTATCCGCCTTTCAGGTATGAACATCATTATTGATGATAATGATAACCCATTGATCATTAAAGTTGCCTCAATTCCAGCAGCAAGAATGCAGGTTTATTTCTTGGATAATGAAGATTATTTCCAACGCAAGTATGTATTTAGAGACAAGGAAGACAAGTTCTATGCTGATAATGATGAAAGAACTATTTTCTTCTGTAAAGGTGCGCTTGAAACTGTTAAAAAATTAGGCTGGTCTCCGGATATCGTTCATTGTCACGGTTGGATGACTGCTTTAGTACCTGCATACATTAAAACCACTTATAAAAATGACCCTACTTTTAAAAACTCAAAAGTGGTGTATTCAATTTATGAGGACTGTTTCTCTGAAACAATGAACACTGATTTGTATAAAAAAGCGGTTATGAACTCTATGACTGTTGATGATACTAAAGTATTTGAAAAAGCCGACTGCAGCGCTTTGCATATTGGAGCTATAACTTATTCTGATGCAGTAGTGTTAGCAGATGAGAAAATAAATGCTGATGTGTTAAAATTTGTTAAAGATTCTAATAAGCCAACTTTAGCTTTTAATTTAACCGAAAATTTCGAGAATTTCTATTCATTATATGAAGAGATTTCTGACGAAGAATTGGTTTCACTAGCATAAACTCAGGTATTTTAAAATATGAAATTTATAAAACAAGACTTATTGACCCTGTTAATAGGTCTTTTTCTTTTTGCATCTTGTAAAGATGCCAATACTATCGGTCTTACACCTGAAGGCGACTCTCCTATTAAAGGTATTTTAGATAATACCGTTCTTGTTGAGTCTAAAACCGTTCTTGATTCGCCGACTGCTTCAATTGGACTGGTTAGACATCCACTAGGCAACATAACTGGTGATCCTATTTTCGGAAAGACTGAAGCAAGCCTTTCAATGACAGTATCACTTCCTTCGAATAGCTATAGCTTTGGAGGAATCCCAGCAGTAGATTCAGCAATACTTGTATTACCTTACTCTACTCAGTTTTATGGTGACACAACAACAACTGAATACACATTTACCGTTAAACAACTTAAGGATGACCTTTCCACACAAAAGGTCTTTTTAAGTAATAAAGTTTGGCCGACAGAAGCAGATGCGGCTCCATCTTTTACCACAAAGCTGAAACCAAAAACCCCTTTAAAAATTACTGATATAGTAACCGGAAAACCAGATACACTTAAAGTTGTTGTCCCTCAATTAAGGATAAAACTTAGTAATGCATTTATTCAGTCTAAAATTGTAAACTTAGACTCAGCATTAAGATCTACGAACATTAAGTTCGCTTCCCAATTTAAAGGCTTACAGGTAACCGCTAAAGCAAATGGACCTGGTGGTGTAATGTTTGTTAATTTTGGCGGTACTGACTCTAAAATTGAGATCTACTACAAAAAACAAGTTGGCACAAGTGTTATTGAAAAAGATACAGTAGCAGTGAATTTCCCTGTCTCTTCTGGTTCAGGACCAATCGCAGCAACAATTAAACATGATTATGAAGGTACACTGGTTAAAGAGCAACTTGACGCACCTAACCCTACCACCCCGTATAAAGTCACTTATTTACAATCACTTTCAGGAGTAAGAAATAAAATTACTTTCCCTGACTTAAAAGCTTTTGTTGAAAGAGTAAAAGCTGGCAATCCAAATGCACGCATAGTTATTAACAGAGCAGAATTGGTTGTTAATATTAGCAATGGAACTGATGTATCTCCATGGAATCCTGCACAAAGACTATCACTATACAGGCTTGACATCGCCGGACAAAGAGGAAATATTCCTGACAATGACGGTCCTACCCAGGCCAATCCAAGCCCAGGCCCAACATATGCCGGATCTGAAGCTGCATTTGGTGGATTCTATGATACCACAAACAAAAGATACATATTCACTGTTACGAGTTATCTACAGTCTTTGATTGATGAAAAGACTAAAGATTATGGCACTTATCTTTCGCCAAGTTCGCTCACAGAATACAATATTTTCCCTTCATTAACCTCAGGAGCAAGATCCATCATTAACACGGCAACTCCTGCTACAGGCGAAAAAGGCATCAAGTTAAACATCTATTATACTAGAGTAGATTAACTAAATTAATTTAACACACTATTGCGTTTATATCCTCCGAGATCATTAATTTCGGAGGATACTTTTTTTAAACCCATTTAGTTATGTGCGGAATAGTTGGTTATATCGGTCACAGAGAAGCGTGGCCAATCGTTATTAAAGGACTAAAAAGATTAGAATACCGTGGGTACGACAGTGCCGGTATTGCACTTATTTCTGACACGAAATTAAACATCTATAAGAAGGCAGGAAAGGTAACTGAATTAGAAAATTTTGCCGCTGGCAAAGACCTTTCCGGAACTATTGGTATTGGTCATACCAGGTGGGCAACCCATGGCGCCCCATCCGATAGGAATTCCCACCCACATACTTCAAATAATGGCAAACTGACTATAATTCACAATGGAATTATCGAGAACTATGCCACACTAAAAGAAGAGTTAGTAACCAGGGGCCACGAGTTTAAAAGTGATACCGACACAGAAGTTCTAGTTCACCTAATTGAAGAAATTTATAAAAATGAAAAGGTAGACCTGCTTGAGGCAGTTCGACTAGCCTTGCGTGAGGTTAATGGCGCTTACGCAATCGTTCTAATGGACGAAGAGCATCCTGATCAACTAATAGCAGCAAGAAAAGGTAGCCCTATGGTTATTGGTGTTGGAGACGGTGAGTATTTTATAGCCTCGGATGCCACTCCCATCGTCGAGTACACTAAAAACGTGATCTATTTAAACGATAACGAAATTGCCTTTATTAAGCGTGATGAGTTATTAATTAAACGACTGGACAATGTTGTTCAAACCCCTTATGTACAAGAACTCGAGCTTAAACTCGAAATGCTTGAAAAAGGCGGCTACGAACATTTTATGCTAAAAGAAATCTTTGAGCAATCGCGTTCCATTAGAGATTGTATGCGGGGGCGTATTTACCCAAATGAAGGTAAAGTACAATTGGGAGGGATAAAAGAATATGCAGACAAGCTAAAAAATATTGATCGCATTATCATCGTTGCCTGTGGCACTTCCTGGCACGCGGGTTTAGTGGGTGAATATTTAATTGAGGAGTATGCAAGAATTCCCGTGGAGGTAGAATATGCCTCTGAGTTCAGATACCGAAATCCAATTATTACCGAAAAAGATATTGTAATTGCTATTTCTCAATCGGGCGAAACCGCCGATACAATGGCAGCTATTGAGATGGCCAAAGAAAGAGGGGCTACCATTTTTGGTGTATGTAATGTTGTTGGCGCTTCTATACCAAGGCTTACAGATGCGGGTGTTTATACACATGCTGGTCCGGAAATTGGAGTTGCATCTACCAAAGCCTTCACCGCTCAGGTTACAGTACTTACTTTAATGGCCTTTTACATGGCTCAGCAAAAAGGCACCATTGCCAATTCTAAATTAATTGAATTGCTTACTGAGTTAGATTGTATTCCTGAAAAAATACAAATAGCACTGGAATCAAATGAACTTATCAAAGAAATAGCTCAGAAATTTAAAGATTCTAGGAACTGTTTATTCCTTGGTAGAGGAAGCGGCTTTCCTGTGGCACTGGAAGGCGCTTTAAAGCTCAAGGAGATCTCTTACATACATGCTGAAGGCTATCCGGCAGCAGAGATGAAACACGGCCCGATCGCGTTAATTGACGAGGAGATGCCCGTGGTTGTTATTGCGACTAAAAACTCTTCGTATGAGAAAGTAATTAGCAACATCCAAGAGGTAAAAGCAAGAAAGGGAATTGTTTTGGCAATTGTTACTGAGGGTGATGTTGAAGTTAGAAAAATGGTTGACTATTGCATAGAAATTCCTGATGCCAGCGAAGCATTTTTACCATTATTGGCCACCATACCACTTCAATTACTATCCTACCATATAGCAGTTCTAAGAGGCTGCAATGTTGATCAGCCTAGAAATTTGGCTAAATCAGTCACGGTAGAATAAACGAGAGCATATGAGATAAAATGGCTGTCCTATTAAATTGAGACAGCCATTTTTTTATCCGGGTTAAAAAGGTAGATCACCCGAAGCATCAGCAGGATCTATATAATCCGTTTCGCTTTTGGGTGTACTATTTTCTCCTGTAGACGGGGTTTGTTCAAAATCACTTTTCCTGCCCAGTATTGTAAAATTCTCTGCAACCACCTCGGTAACATACTTCTTTACTCTCTCTTTGTCTTCGAATGAACGGGTACGAAGTTTACCTTCAATGTAAACAAGTTTACCCTTTTGCAAATACTTTGAGGCTACTTCTGCTAAACCTCTCCACAAAACAATGTTATGCCATTCTGTTTGCTCTATTCGTTTGCCATCTTTGTTATACGTTTCTGATGTTGCCAATGGGAAACTAGCTACTGTTACACCACCATCTAAATGTCTGACTTCAGGATCTTTTCCTAAATGTCCTACTAAAATAACTTTGTTAATACCTGACATGAATTCTGAATTTACTAATTAACTGAATAAGAGCTAATAAAATTTGTGATCACTTTTGGTTGCGGCAATTCGTCGAACTCTTCTAATGAAACCCATTTTATTTCTGCATTCTGATTAAAGTTAATGATATAATTATCTAAAGCAAAAAATTGAACATATATAGTTTGGTGGGTTAATAAATGTTTTTTTTGCTCCAAAGGAGTAATAGTACAGGTATTACCAAAACTACCTTTTAGCTTATCAAAGAATTGTCCTTGTACCTCAAGGTAATTATCCTCAGTTTCTATCAAAGGAAAATCATACAATTCCTGCCAGATATCTCCAGGATTCCTTTTATTCACTAAGATTTCATCACCTTTAATACACACTAAGTAATTGAAGTATCTCGTACGTTTTTTAAGTTTCTTCTCTTTAATAGGCAGCACAGCCACTAGATCATTTTTTCTCGCAAAACAATCAGATTGAATGGGACAAGACTCGCAGGAAGGAGATTTAGGTTTACATTGCAAAGCTCCGAACTCCATAATTGCCTGATTATATAGTGCAGGTTCCTGTCCGACTATTAGTTTTTGGGCCAGTTCTATAAATTGTTTTTTACCTGAAGTACTATTTATTGGCGTTTCGATTCCAAAATATCTAGACAGAACTCTAAATACATTTCCATCAAGAACAGGTTTCATCTCATTAGAAGAAAATGAAGATATTGCTGCAGCAGTATAATCCCCGATACCCTTTAAACGAATAAGGTCATCGTATTTAGTAGGGAACTTCCCGCCATAAACATCCTGAATTTGCCTGGCAGTATAAAGCATATTTCTTCCTCTGGAATAATACCCTAGACCTTGCCAAAGCTTTAAAATCTGGGTTTCAGAAGCTGATGCAAAGGCTGAAATTGTTGGGTAATTTTCTAGAAATCTGTTGAAATAAGGTAGCCCCTGCTCTACCCTCGTTTGTTGCAGAATGATTTCGGACAACCAAATAACATAAGCATCTGTTGTACCCCGCCAAGGCAGATCTCTTTTATTATTTAAATACCATTTTACTATTTCCGTTTGAAAAACCATAAAGGCAAAAATACAGCGTTATTATTTTGTTTTCGGCAAAACTTGCAATTCTCTGATACAATACGAAACAAATAAATCATCTTTTATTTTCCTATCTCATTAAAAAGCAATACTTTTGCAACCCCAAATCACTTATAAAGTATTTAATACACTATAAATAAATAATAGAATATGACTAAGGCAGATATTATTTCAGAAATATCAACAAAAACAGGAATTGAAAAGGTAGATGTACAAGAAACCGTTGAGGCATTTTTCAAAGTGATCAAGAACAGCATGATCGGAGGAGAGAATGTATATGTTAGAGGTTTTGGTAGTTTTGTTGTAAAAAAGAGAGCGCAAAAAACTGCGAGAAATATTTCTAAAAACACTGCAATTATTATCCCTGAACACTTCGTTCCAAGTTTTAAACCAGCAAAAGTTTTTGTTGATAAAGTAAAGAACAATTCAAAAAAAGTAAGCGTAGAAGCTTAATCAACTTATGCTAAACAATATCCGTTCAAAACAAATTATCATAATTGGAGCAATAGTATTGCTTGGAGCTTTTTTGTTTACAAGGGATATTAAAGGTTTAGTTAAGCCAAAAGAGCAAACGAGTAATGTTCCTGCCGCAGGGCCAATGGCATCAGATACTCCTCAGCCAATTAGTTTGGAAGAAGTTTCGGCTTCTGGGAAAACGCTGATCAGCCCTAACTTTGCTGCTGAAATCACTTCACTTGAGAACGCATTTAAAACTGCTGCTGATAAAGATAAAATCGAATCTGCAAAAGTACTTGCTCAAAAGTGGGATGATGTTGAACAAAGCACACCAAGCGCTTTATACCTTGAGATTATAGCCAATCAAGAGAAAACATTAAACAATTGGTTAATCACCGGAGACCGTTTCTTAAAGGCATTTGATAGCTCTAGAGATAGTTTATTACAACCTGCATTATTACAAAGAGCAAATACTGCTTATGCTAATGCAATGAGTATTGACTCGACAAGCAACGATGCTAAGACAGGCTTAGGTATTACAATTGTTAATGGAATGGGAATGCCAATGAAAGGTATTGCATTATTGATGGATGTGGTAAAAAAAGACCCAAAGAATTTGAAAGCGAATATGAGTTTAGGTACATTTGCAATCAAATCTGGTCAGTTTGATAAAGCCATCACCAGATTTAATACGATTATCTCCATTAAGCCTTCTCCAGATGCTTACTTCTATTTAGCCACGGCTTATGAAAGCCTGGGCAAAAATACGGATGCAATTGACGCTTATTTGAAGAGTAAAAAGCTAGCTGCCAACCCTAAATTGTCAAAATTTATTGACGATAAAGTACTGGAGCTAAAGAGTAAAAATTAATAAACAGATTTAAAAAATATTTAAAATTCAAGACTATGCCAAGCGGTAAAAAAAGAAAAAGACATAAAATGGCTACGCACAAACGCAAAAAACGTTTAAGAAAAAACAGACATAAGAAAAAATAATTTTTCTTATTGATTTGCATAGAAATAAGGCTACGACAAGATCTTAGCCTTATTTTTCGTTGCAAATGTTTTTTTTATTTGTCCATGTGTTAATAAGGCATTAATTGCCTTAAAATCTGTAGCTTTTGGTAAAAGAATTAATTATAGATTCCTCTCCACTGGGAGTAACCATAGCTTTAGTTGAAGACAAACAACTTGTAGAACTTCATAAAGAACAGATCAACAACAACTACGCCGTTGGCGACATTTATTTAGGCCGCATTAAAAAAATTATGCCGGGTCTAAATGCTGCATTCGTAGATGTTGGTTATGAAAAAGATGCATTTTTGCATTATTTTGATCTCGGTCCTCAAGTTCAATCTTTAATTAAGCTAACTAAAATCAAGCGTAACGGCTCTGTTAATGGCACTTTACTGGATAATTTCAAGCTAGAAGGAGACATTAACAAAGCAGGCAAAATATCAGAAGTAGTAAGCAAGAATCTTGTCTTACCTGTTCAGATAGCAAAAGAGCCAATTTCAACTAAAGGTCCTCGTTTAAGTTCAGACCTTTCAATAGCCGGCAGATATATTGTATTAGTTCCTTTCTCTAATGTAATTTCTATTTCCAAAAAGATTAAAAGCAATACCGAACGTAATCGCTTAAAAAAGATTATTGAAAGTATTAAGCCTAAAAACTTTGGGGTAATTATCAGAACCGTTTCAGAAGGCAAAGGTGTTGCAGAACTCCAGAAAGATCTTCTTGATTCTGTGGCCAAATGGGAAAGCTTCATTAAAAAGCTACCTGATGCAGAGCCATCTAAACGGGTTTGGGGAGAAATGGATCGTACATCAACATTAATCCGTGATATTTTAAGCACAGATTTCACTAATGTTTATGTAAACGACAATAACCTGTTTGAAGACATTCGTTCTTATGTTCATGAGATCTCTCCAGAAATGGAAAAGATTGTAAAACTCTACAAACATAAAGAGCCTATTTTTGAGCATTTCGGTATTGAAAAACAAATTAAGAACTCATTCGGTAAAACTGTAAACTTAGCAGGAGGAGCCTACCTTGTAGTTGAACATACTGAAGCTCTTCATGTTGTTGATGTAAACAGCGGAAACAGAACAGCGAGCAAAGAAAATCAGGAGGATAATGCTTTACAGGTTAATAAAGAAGCCGCTAAAGAAATTGCCCGCCAACTTCGTTTAAGGGATATGGGTGGTATTGTTGTAATCGATTTTATCGATATGCACAAGCCTACCAACCGTAAAATGCTGTTCGATTATCTGAAGGATCTGATGTTACTGGATCGTGCCAAGCACACCATATTGCCTCCAAGTAAGTTTGGCCTTGTTCAAATTACACGCCAGCGTGTAAGACCTGAAATGAACATTGTAACCAGTGAGAAATGCCCTGCCTGCGACGGTACGGGGGAAATTAAGGCCAGCATTGTTTTAATGGATGACATTGAAAATAATCTGACCTATATTTTGCAGGAGCAAAACGAAAAAAATATTACGCTTTGTGTACACCCGTATATTGAAGCTTTCATTAAAAAGGGTTTTATCTCTTTACAGTGGAAATGGTTTTTTAAATTCGGACAACGAATCAAAATCAGAGCAGTCGCATCTTATAACTTGACTGAGTTTCACTTTCTTTCTTCAAAAGACGAAGAAATTAAATTGTAAGTTTTAACTTATTTATAAACAGGCCCGATTTCTATGAAATCGGGCCTGTTTGTTTTAATAGAATTAAGCATAAATTCGTAGAATTAAATCGTAATCAAATTGGCTAAAACTAAATCAGCATATTTCTGTCAAAGTTGTGGACATGAATCAGCAAAATGGCTTGGAAGATGTCCATCTTGTAATGAATGGAATACCTTTGTGGAAGAAATCATAGAGAAAACAAGTGCAAAGGTTCCTTCCTGGAAAACATCAACCGGTACCCAACGCTTAAATAAACCATCTAAAGTTGACGATATCCAGTCTATAACTGAAGCCAGAACTTTAACGGGAGACCTGGAACTTGACAGAGTATTAGGAGGTGGTTTGGTTGCCGGATCAGTTATTCTAATAGGAGGAGAACCAGGCATTGGAAAATCTACGCTGATGCTTCAGTTGGCGCTAAATATCTCGGGAAAAAAAATCCTATATGTTTCAGGTGAAGAAAGTGAACAGCAGATCAAAATGAGGGCTGAACGCATCACGACATCGTCTAAGGCCGATTGCTATATCCTTACAGAAACCTCTACTCAAAATATTTTTAAGCAGATTGAAGTGCTTGAACCTAACATCATCATTGTTGATTCCATACAAACACTTCACTCTTCAAATATTGATTCAACTCCAGGAAGTGTGTCGCAGGTTAGAGAATGTACTGCAGAATTACTCAGATTTGCAAAGGAAACTGATACCCCGGTATTTCTAATTGGACACATCACTAAAGACGGCACCATTGCAGGACCAAAAATTCTTGAACATATGGTTGATACCGTTTTACAATTTGAGGGGGACAGACATCATGTATATCGAATTTTGCGTTCCATAAAGAATCGTTTTGGTGCAGCAGCCGAATTGGGAATTTATGCCATGCATAGTACTGGCTTAAGAGAAGTATCGAACCCATCTGAAATCTTATTATCACAACGTGATGAAGAGATGAGTGGAATCGCCATATCGGCTACTTTAGAGGGCGCCAGACCGATGTTAATCGAAACGCAAGCATTGGTTAGCGCAGCAGCATACGGAACGCCTCAGCGGTCAGCAAATGGCTTTGACACCAAAAGAATGAATATGCTCCTTGCCGTGCTGGAGAAAAGATGCGGTTTTAGACTAAGTACCCGCGATGTCTTCTTAAACATTGCCGGAGGAATTAAAGTTGAAGACCCGGCAATTGACCTGGCTATTATGGTTGCAATCATCTCATCTCATGAGGATATAGCTATTTCTTCTAAAATTTGCTTTGCTGCAGAAGTTGGCCTGTCTGGCGAAATCAGAGCAGTTAATAGAATAGAGCAGCGTATCTCTGAAGCTGAGAAACTCGGGTTCGAAAGAATCTTTATCTCAAACTATAATTTAAAAGGGCTAATACTAGATCGGTTTAAAATTGAAATAACGCCTGTAAGGAAAATTGAGAATGTATTTTCATTACTATTTGGCTAACCAATTAAATGTTCAAACAATTATTGCCGTGTATATTTTACATTTAGTTTCCACATGTTGGGGATATTATTTCCCTTTAAAATATTTGGCACAAACCCACACAAAATTCACATCAACCTAATTACTAGCAAGTTACACTACACGAACAGGCATAAATACAAACTGGCTTGCTAATTGCAATTACCTACATGTTATCAGTCATTTATGAATGGTAATAAACAATAGGGATGATTATCCTCGTTATCGTAAGATAGCGAGGATTTTTTCATTTTAAGCCAAAGTAATTGTAATTTAGAACCCATTAAAAAGGTTCTCCTTTTTGATATTTGATTGATTAAACCCTGCCTTCTCCGAGGCAGGGTTATTTTATATCCCATATTCATCCCATGAATTAAATGGTAGAGGAAAGTTAAATTTTAATATCTTTAAAGCTTAAACCTTATAATAATGATTATAGTATTTATTATCCTCTCCGTTATTTTGATATTTGGGGTCAGCATATATAATTCGCTGATTGGTAAAAAAAATCAAGTAACCAATGCTTTCGCTGCCATTGATGTTATGCTAAAAAAACGATTCGATTTACTCCCAAACTTAATTGAGACTGTTAAACAATATATGCAGTACGAAGGAGATCTATTAACCAAGGTTGTAGAATTACGTGCAAAAGCAGGTACTCCAAACTTAAGTAATGAGGAAAGATTAGATCTGGACAAACAATTGGGTTCAAGCGTTAAAGGTTTGATGGTTAGTGTAGAAAATTATCCGGACCTAAAAGCAAATCAGAACTTTCTGAACTTACAAAGTACATGGACTGAAAGTGAAGAGCAAATTGCTGCTGCCAGAAGAACTTATAATGCTTCGGTTACAGACTACAACAATGCCATCATGATGTTTCCCGGAAGTATTTTTGCGGGGATGATGAACTACCAACCTATTGCTGTATTAGCCAACACTGAGGAGGAACGCAAAAATATAAGTGCTAAAGACCTTTTTAATAACTAATGACAGAAGAAACTGCAGCTCAACCCTCTCTACAAACTGTACTCAATGAACTTGAAGTACAAAGAAAAGAGCTCTCAAACTTAAAAACAAAAGCATACCTATTCCTTGCTGCAGGAATAATACTTATAGCTATCGGCATGTTATTAGGGAGCCTGGTAATTGCAGGAGCAATTATTGGTGGCGGACTCATCATTGCATCCATTGTATTTTTCAGTAAAGCCGGCCAAAAATTTACCGATTACCGAGATCAATTTAAACAAAGAGTAGTCTCTGCAGCATTAAAATCTATAGATCAAAGCCTCAAGATTGAATATAAATATGGCCTGCCGGAAAATGACTTTATTAATTCTCAATTATTCACCCAACGTCCCGATAGATATACCAGTGAGGATCAGATTTACGGTAATGCAGGAAAAACACAATTCTCATTCTCCGAAGTTCATGCAGAATACAAAACTGAAACACAAACAAAAAATGGCAGACAAGAACATTGGCATACCATTTTAAAGGGAATCGTATTTTGGGCTGATTTCAACAAACATTTTAATGGAATAACAGTTGTTAAGCCAAAAGATATCGGAAGTTCACTGAGTGCCTGGATATCTGATAAAATGCCAATCTTCTCTCCATCAGGCAAAGAACTTGTAAAGCTGGAAAGCCCTGAATTTAGCAAGGCTTTTGTTACCTATTCAACCGATCAGGTTGAGGCCAGATACATTCTGACTCCAGCAATGATGGAGCGACTATGTGAACTAAACGACAAAAGTAAGTGGACAATCTCTGTATCTTTTATTGGCTCATACGTTTACATTGCCTTCCCCCTGGACAAAGATTACTTTGAACCTCCTGTATTTAAAAGCCTGCTCACCACCAAATCATTAGATGAAGATCTTAGCATAATTCGTTTTATGTATGCAATTATTGCTGAATTGGATCTTAACACCAGAATCTGGGGCAAACAATAAGAATTAGTTATCATAAAAAAAGTCCCTTTCGGGACTTTATATTATTTCGATAAATACATTGATTTGTCTTTAATCAATTTCCTGAAGTAAGGATCTTCAGTATCTTTGATAAACCTGATGGCCTCACCTGTCGATTTCATTTCCGGACCTAACTCTTTAGTCACTTCAGGGAATTTGTAGAAAGAGAATACTGGTTCTTTAATTGCATAACCCTCCAGCTTACGCTCGATTGTAAAATCTTTCAATTTATTTACACCCAGCATCACTTTGGCAGCAATGTTAATATAAGGAACATCATAAGCCTTAGCAATGAAAGGAACAGTCCTTGACGCCCTTGGATTAGCCTCAATTACATATACTTTCTCATCTTTAACCGCAAACTGAATATTCAGCAAACCGATCACATTTAGTGCTCTGGCAATCTTTTTAGAGTAAACCTCCATGTCGTTCATTACCTTTTCAGATAAGCTGAAAGGCGGCAACACCGCACTAGAGTCTCCGGAGTGAATACCGGCTGGCTCAATATGCTCCATCAATCCAATGATATGAACATCTTCACCATCACTGATTGAGTCTGATTCTGTTTCTTCAGCTCTATCAAGGAAGTGATCAATAAGCACCCTGTTTCCAGGTAAATCACCTAATAATTTTACTACAGCTTTTTCAAGATCTTCATCGTTAATAACGATGCTCATCCCTTGTCCGCCCAGTACATAACTTGGTCTTACCAATACCGGATAGCCTACTTCATTTGCTACAACAATTGCTTCTTCAGCATTCTCTGCAACACCATATTTTGGATATGGAATCTCTAGTTCTTTTAAAAGATCAGAGAAGCGACCTCTATCCTCGGCAACATCCATATCATTATATGAAGTACCAATTATCTTAATTCCATTCTCTTGAAGCTTTTCAGCCATTTTTAAGGCAGTTTGACCACCAAGCTGAACAATTACTCCAATTGGATTTTCAAGTTCTATAATTTCTCGTACATGCTCCCAGAACACAGGCTCAAAGTATAGCTTATCTGCCATGTTAAAGTCTGTAGAAACAGTTTCAGGATTACAATTAATCATGATAGCCTCGAAACCAGTTTCTTTAGCTGCTAGTAATCCATGTACACAAGAGTAATCAAATTCTATACCTTGTCCGATACGGTTAGGTCCAGAACCTAAAACTATCACTTTCTTTTTATCAGATGGAATCGATTCATTCTCTTCTTCAAAAGTTGAGTAGTAATAAGGTGTTTGTGCAGCAAACTCAGCGGCACAAGTATCTACCATTTTATAAACGCGTCTGATACCTAAAGATTTTCTGCGCTCATAAACCTCATCTTCCGTTACATTTCCAAGCAGATAAGCGATCTGAATATCAGAGAAGCCTTTCTGTTTTAAGGTAAAGAAGAAATCTTTAGGGATATTATTTAGCGAATAACGTTTCAATTCTGTTTCCAGCTGAACTAATTCATGAATTTGCGATAAGAACCATTTATCGATACGGGTAACTTTCCTGATCGACTCCAATGGTACACCCATGCTCATGGCATCTTTGATCAGGAATAAACGATTCCAGCTTGGATGCTCAAGACCATGCATGATCTCTTCGATACTACGGCTATGTTTACCATCAGCACCCAAACCAGCTCTGCCAATTTCCAAACTCTGACAAGCTTTTTGTATTGCTTCAATAAAAGTACGTCCGATGGCCATTACCTCACCTACAGATTTCATCTGTAAGCCCAACTCCGTGTTAGCGCCTTTAAATTTATCGAAGTTCCAGCGAGGAACTTTCACAATCACATAGTCAAGTGTTGGCTCAAAATATGCTGATGTAGTTTTTGTAATCTGGTTTTCCAATTCATCCAGATTATAGCCGATAGCCAGTTTAGCTGCAATTTTAGCAATTGGATAACCAGTAGCCTTACTTGCCAACGCTGACGAGCGAGATACCCTTGGGTTAATCTCAATTGCGATAATTTCATCGTTATCAGGATTAACCGAGAACTGCACATTACAACCTCCCGCGAAGTTTCCTATTGCACGCATCATTTTGATCGCCTGGTTACGCATATCCTGGTAGCAGCGATCAGATAATGTCATTGCAGGCGCCACAGTGATCGAGTCACCTGTATGAATGCCCATCGGATCAAAATTTTCGATAGAACAGATAATGATCACATTGTCATTACTGTCCCTCAACAATTCCAATTCATATTCTTTCCAACCTAAAACAGCTTGTTCTACCAACACCTCATGTGTAGGAGAAGCTTCAAGTCCTCGTTTTAAAGCCTGGTCAAATTCTTCCTTCTTGTGTACGAACCCGCCACCAAAACCACCTAAAGTATATGAAGGGCGAATTACTAATGGATAACCAATTTCCTGGGCAGCTTCTTTACCTTCGAGAAAAGAATTGGCAATTTTTGAAGTTGCAACTCCCACACCTATATCAACCATTAACTGGCGGAAAGCTTCACGGTTTTCGGTTTTTTCGATTGCAGCAACATCTACACCGATCACCCTTACTCCATATTTCTCCCATATTCCACGTTCAGATGCTTCAATACAAAGATTCAATGCTGTTTGACCACCCATGGTAGGCAATACTGCATCAATTTTACGTTCTTGTAAGATCTGCTCGATAGAATCTACTGTCAATGGCCATAAGTAAACATGATCACCGATTACTTTATCGGTCATAATGGTTGCTGGATTGGAATTAATGATCGAAACTTCGATTCCCTCTTCTTTTAAAGATAAGGCGGCTTGAGATCCTGAGTAGTCAAACTCACAAGCTTGACCGATGATAATAGGACCTGATCCGATGATGAGTACCGAGCGTATGGAGGTGTCTTTAGGCATAAGGCTTTAAAAAGTCTAAAGTTATAAGGGTAAAAAATGCAATTATTGTAGACTGGAATTGTCTTAGAGATTTCTTTAGTATCATTAAAGATCCCCGACTCTTCTGTCGGGATGCAAAGTTACGCTTTTGATCATTATAAATCAGGTATTTTTTCAAAAACCCTCATAAACAGAAAAAGAGGCAAAATAGCCTCCCATTTAAGGTTTATTCCACCGATTTATTGCTTAAGTCTTATTTGTCCAACATCAGTTATGGTACTATCCAATACAGCAACGTTTATTAAAGATGCATCTCTACTAGGAAGCTTCCCTTTAATCCATACTACATACGTTCCCGGTTTTACATTGCTAATGGTAAAATTCTCTCCATTAATATTAGCTTTTAAAGTATCACTTCCTGATATGGCTATCACCTGTACTACGCTATCTGCAGAGGAAACTTTCCCTTGAATGCCGCCATCTTTAATGGTAACAAACGCAAATAATAACAGCGAGAATGCTGCAATTAACAAAAAATTCACACTTATCCTTTTCATGGGTAGTTTATTAATTCTTTACCATTTCTACTATCAAACGTTCAATCGAATGGCATCATTACGTAGTGATCATATTATTTTTTCAAATACAGCTTTAATTACAATCAGATGATTATAAGTATAAGGGCTATAATATTGTGAATACGTTTAGGATAATTACTTTTGGCAAATGTTTGATGTTTTAAAAGACAGTTTTACGCAGTTATTTCTACAAACCAGCTTACTGGAATGGTTTGGCGTTTTCACTGGAATATTATGCGTATGGCTTGCAGCCAAAAACAATATATACAACTGGCCCATTGCAATAGTTAGTGTTATTATCTATATTTTCATCTTCTTCGAATCAAAGTTGTACGCGGATATGGGCTTACAAGTCTATTTTTTTGCCATGAATGTTTATGGCTGGTACTTTTGGAGCAAAAACAGAAATAACACCGAAGCGTCAAGACCGATCGCTATTATTACCAAAAAAGAAATCATACTTTCTATTTTAGGCGTAATCGTTTTTACCCTAATACTAGGCTTTTTACTTAAAAAGAACACAGATGCCTCTTTTCCATTTTTAGATAGCTTTTGTACCGCCTGTAGTTTAATAGCTCAGGTATTTCTTGCAAGAAAGGTATTACAAAACTGGCTAATCTGGATTTTTGTTGACATTATATATGTGGGCATGTACATATCAAAAGATCTGCAAGCAACAGCAGTCATGTATGCGTTATATGTCTATATTGCCTCAGTAGGCTATTTAGATTGGAGAAAAACTTATCATGAACAGACCCATTAAAAAGATAGCTATTGTTGGTCCGGAGAGTACCGGAAAATCAACCATTACACAGCAACTTGCAAAACACTATAATACATTATGGGTACCGGAATATGCTCGCTATTACTGTGCAGCACTAACCGAACCCTGTAACTTGCAGGATGAGGTAAATATGTTTCATGGGCAATTGGCGCTCGAAGATTCTATCCTCGCAATAGCCGAAAAAGACATGATTTTCTGCGACACGACCTTTATTACTGTAAAAATATGGAGCGATGAGGTTTTTGGAGAAACCCCTCAGATTGTTCTGGATGCACTTCCAAAATACAATTATGACCTATATTTAGTGATGGACATTGACCTTCCATGGCAAGAAGATCCACTGCGAGATTTCCCCCACAAACGAGAACATTTTATGCAGGTTTGGCATCAGGAACTTAAGGCGCTAAACGCAACATATGTTACCGTTAGCGGACAGGGAGATGATAGGCTAAATAACGCAATTACCGCAGTTGAGACATTTCTTAAAAGCACTTAACTCCCCCCTTTATCCTGCTACTATTAAAAGCAAAACAACTCTTATCAAAAAAATCAATACCTTTGTACAATCAAAAAGGGGTGCCTTGTTTTGTAAAAAACACAAAAACAGGCTGAGAGCATACCCATTATATCTTTAAACAGATATATGCACCTGATCCGGATAATGCCGGCGGAGGGATTGGAGTTATGGAGTTTAACTGGGCTGTAAGTACCCCTTACTTGCAGTGGTTTAACTAAAAGGAACAAAAAATTGAAAAAATTAATGATCACAGCACTTGCTGTGTTACTGTTACCAGTCTTGGTAAAAGCACAATTCACAATTTCGGGTAGTGTATCCGAAAAATCAAATACCACATTACCTGGTGCTACTATTAAGTTAAAAAACAAATCTGCCGGAACAACTGCCGACAAACAAGGGAAATATGAATTAACCAATTTAAAATCGGGAAACTACACCTTACTCATAAGTTACCTTGGGTATCAAACAATAGAAAAAAACATAACCATTAATTCAAATCAAATACTTGATTTTGTTTTAGTACAATCTGCTTTCCTTGCTGATGAGGTTATTGTAAGTGCAACCCGTGCAAACGAAAAATCTGCAACCACCTATAAAAACATTAGCAAAGCAGATATCGAACAAAACAACTTTGGACAGGACCTTCCCTTCATCCTAAATAACACACCCGGTGTGGTTGTTACCTCCGATGCTGGTGCAGGAGTAGGATATACAGGAATTAAGATAAGAGGTAGTGATGCAAGCAGGATAAACATTACTGTAAATGGAATTCCTTATAATGACAGCGAAAGCCAGGGTACATTTTGGGTAAATATGCCTGATTTTGCTTCTTCTGTTGATAATATCCAAATCCAGCGTGGTGTAGGCACATCAACAAATGGCGCTGGCGCATTCGGCGGAAGTTTGAACATCCAAACCACATCAAGTTCAGAAAACCCATATGCAGAAATAAACAATACTTACGGAAGCTTCAACACGCTTAAAAACACAGTTAAAGTGGGTACTGGTCTTATAGATGGCAAATGGAGTTTTGATGGTCGTCTATCAAGAATCAACTCTGATGGTTTTATTGATCGAGCAGCATCCAACCTTAAATCATACTTCTTGTCGGGCGCTTATCATGGAAAAACAGACATACTTCGCGTAAATGTATTTTCAGGAGCAGAAGAAACTTACCAGGCCTGGAATGGTGTTTCTGAGGCTAAATTAAGAGGAGATATTGAAGCTTTAAAAGAACATTACACAAATAATTTAGGCTATTTATACAATACCAAAGCCGATTCTTTAAATCTGTTCAATTCGGATAACAGAAAATACAATCAGTTCCTTTACAAGGATCAGAATGACAATTATAAACAAAACCATTATCAAGCGCTATACGCAAAACAGTTTAGCGATCGGTTTTCATTCAATGGTGCCTTACACCTAACTCAAGGCGAAGGATATTTTGAAGAATACAAAAACGATCAGAAGTTTAAAAAGTATGGACTCCCAAATGTTGTTGTTGGCGGAACGACTATCGAAAAAACAAACCTGATTCGTCGCCGTTGGTTAGACAACGACTTTTACGGTGTTACTTATGCTTTTACTTACCAACCCCAGTCTGGTTTAAATTTCACCCTTGGAGGAGCCTACAACCAATATAGAGGTAAACATTTTGGAGAAATCATATGGGCAGAATATGCTTCAACATCAACCAACGACTACCATTATTATGATGGCAAAGGAAATAAAGATGACTTCAATAGCTACTTTAAAGTAAACTATAGCCCAGTATCTCAATTAAGCTTATTTGCAGATTTGCAATACAGAAATGTACAATATGACATCTCCGGTACAGACAAGAACCGTAGAGACTTAGACTTCAAAAACAATTACAATTTCTTTAATCCCAAAATTGGAGCTACTTATTTCTTAAATGATCTAAGTAATTTTTACGCTTCGTTTAGTGTTGCCAATAAGGAGCCTAATCGCGATGATTTCACAAACTTAAAAGAAGGATTAGCTGTTCCTAAACCAGAGCGTTTAAACAACGTAGAGGCTGGCTATCGTTTTAAAAACAGCGATTTTAATGCCGGGGTAAATGTATATGGGATGTTCTACAAAGATCAATTGATCTTTACCGGAGAAATCAATGAATACTCAGACGCTTATCGCCAAAACGTTGACAAAAGCTACAGAGTTGGATTAGAGTTGGATGCTTCTTACATTATCAGTTCACGTTTTGCCGTCAATGCAAATGCTGCATTAAGCAGAAATAAAATCAAGAATTATATAGATTACGTATCAGAATATGATGCAGATTACAACTTAATTAATGTACGGGCTACAAATTATGCCAATCCAGATATTTCTTTTTCACCAAATGCGGTGCTATTCGGAGAGTTAGTTTATAAGCCGTTAGCTGGTTTTGCTATTGCTTTGCAAAGCAAATATGTGAGTAAGCAATACATGGACAACACTCAAAACGAAAGTCGTAAGCTTGATGCGTACTGGGTAAATAATGCAAGATTAGGATACGACTTTAGTGTAAAAGGCATAAAAAACATAAACATTGGCCTCCTTGCCAACAACATTCTAAACAAAAAATACGAAAGTAACGGCTATACCTACAGTTCAATTTACCCATGGGGAACTACAACAGAGAATTTTTACTTCCCTCAGGCCGGAACTAATTTCTTACTTTCGCTAAATTTGAAATTTTAATACCATGAAGAAGTTCATCGAAAAACTACATTTTATTACGCACGACATTGATCAGTTAACCCATACCGAACAAGCACAAATAGCATGTGAGGCAGGAGCAAAATGGATTCAATATCGATGTTTAACTAAGAATGATGATGAGCTTTTAGAAGATATCAATGTGATTGCTGAAATCTGTGACGATTGGGGAGCTACCTTAATCGTTACAGATCACATTCACCTTAATGGTAAAGCCGACATACAGGGTTTCCACATTGAAGATATGGATGCTGATTTCATAAAGCTTAGAGCGCAATTAGGAGAAGCAGTAACCATTGGCGGTTCGTCAAACACCGTTGAGGGTCTAATCAGACTTGCCAAAGAAGGTGCTGATTATGCTGGCTTTGGTCCCTTTCGAGAAACGACAACAAAACCCAACACTGCTCCCCATATTGGTATAGAAGGCTATAAAAAAGCAATAGCAACACTAAATCAAAGCGGCATAAGTCTACCAGTTTTAGCTGTAGGTGGCGTTACCGCTGAGGATATAGAAGCCCTTATGGAAACCGGTGTTTTTGGCATAGCTGCCTCAGCAGCAATAAATCAGGCTGAAAACATGAGAGAAGCATATCTTGCATTTTATGACAGGATTATGTAACTGCAATAAAAATAATCTCAAAATTTATTTGTCTATCCATTACATTTGTTCAAAACATTTTTCCTTTTGGACAATACCGAAATCATAGAAAAACCGGACCCCTTTTACGCCGTTCTACTTTACAGGGAATTCCGATCTTACTTAGGCATGCGTTTCTTTTTTACATTCGCATACCAAATGCAAGCTGTCATTATTGGCTTCCACGTTTATCACTTAACAAAAGACCCCCTTGCCTTGGGGCTTGTAGGTCTTTGTGAGGCTATCCCTGCAATAGGCATTGCATTATACGGAGGATACATAGCTGATAAATCAGAAAAAAGAGGTCTTTTACTCAAAGTATTTTTTGGTGTGTTTCTATGCTCTTTGGTAATGCTTATTGTTACATCTAAACAAATGCATACTTATATCCCTTCAAGTTACATTGTACCAATCATGTACCTGATGGTTTTCGGAATAGGAATAGCGAGAGGGTTTTTCAGCCCGGCAACATTCTCTTTAATGGCTCAGATAATTCCTAAAAGATTGTACCCAAAATCCAGCACCTGGAATAGTACAAGCTGGCAGCTTGCTTCAATACTTGGTCCTGCACTAGGTGGATTAATTTATGGCTTCTATGGCATAACTGTAACGTACAGTATAATTATCCTTTTCATCTCCATTTCACTGATCTGTATATTCTTTTTAAAGCCACACCCCCCAACCTTTATTCCAAAAGAAAGCATTGTAAAAAGCTTAACTGAAGGCGTACAATTTGTCTTTAAAAACAAGATGATGCTGGGTGCAATGAGCCTTGACCTATTTTCTGTGTTTTTTGGAGGAGCAGTAGCCTTGCTGCCAGTATTTGCTAACGATATACTGAAAGTAGGTCCAGAGGGATTAGGATTAATGCGAGCGGCGGCCTCCACAGGCGCCGTACTTACTATGCTTATAATGACTGTTTACTCCCCTATGAACAAACCATGGAGAAATCTCTTGATTGCTGTAACAGGATTTGGAACCAGCATCATCTGCTATGGACTATCTAAAAATTTCTATTTAACACTTGCGCTTTTATTTATGGAAGGCGCCTTTGATAGTGTTAGTGTAATCATCAGATCTACTATCATGCAACTGCTAACGCCAGATGATATGCGCGGACGTGTATCAGCTGTAAACAGCATGTTTATTGGCTCTTCTAATGAAATAGGAGCCTTTGAGTCGGGCTTAACTGCAAAACTGATGAGAACAGTACCTGCTGTAGTATTTGGAGGTAGTATGACCATTCTTGTTGCAGGTATTACCTACCTCAAAACAAAAAACTTAACAAAATTAACCTTACAGGAAATCAATGAGCATAGTGATCCTGCATCATTAAGTTGATAAGGCTTTTTTTTTACGCATTCGCCTTCCGATACTCAAGCTCAAAATTTTTTTTGGCTCCTAAAACTGCCTCGGCTTTTAGTCGGGTTTTGTTCGGCCCTCGTTCGCCCCCGGCCGAACAAGGGCCGAACAAGGTACGTTTAAAGGTGGTGTTAAAGACGACTATATTATAGGTTGAATTTAGGATCAAATTAGGGCTCATAACTTTAGTAATAAGATCAAGGTAAGCAGACCATTTAATTAAAACATCAATTGGATTCTATTGATGTTTTAATTAAATGTAAGCAAAATATAAATCCGCAGTTACATTCTATGCGTTTTACAGCGCTATTCGACGCAATTATACGGAATAAGTCCTTTTGACCGTTTTAGTTGACATTTAAATGGCAATAGAAGATCGCTCTCCAACCTGTTGTCTCCACATTGCGTAATATAAACCGCTTTGAAGCACTAACTCATCATGGGTCCCCTGCTCAATTACATTTCCCTTCTCAAGCACATAGATTCTATCAGCGTGTTTAATTGTAGATAAACGGTGGGCAATTAATATCGTCATGTGGTTATCTATATCCGATACTTCCTTAATTGTTGCTGTAATTTCTTCTTCCGTTAAAGAATCTAATGATGATGTGGCTTCATCAAACACAAGAATATCTGGTTTACGAAGTAAGGCTCTGGCAATAGATAAGCGCTGTTTTTCGCCACCAGAAACCTTCACTCCGCCTTCGCCAATCATAGTATCCAAACCTTTATCGGCTCTTGCCAATAAATTCTGACAAGCAGCCTGATGCAATACCCTCATACATTCTTCATCGGTAGCCTCTGGCCTTACAAACTGTAAGTTCTCTCTTATCGTTCCAGAAAACAATTGTGTATCCTGAGTTACAAAACCTATTTTTTCTCGTAATGCATCCAGATCTATGTTTGTAGCAACAACTCCGTTATACTTAATTGCTCCAGCCTTAGGCTGATATAACCCCACCAATAGTTTAACAAGGGTAGTTTTACCCGAACCTGATGGCCCAACAAATGCAATCGTCTCTCCAATATTCGTTTCAAAATTGATCCCATTTAAGGCATTTGTGGAGGCAGACTGATGCTTAAAGCTAACTTCATCAAATTCCAGCTTCCTGATTTTAGCAATTGAGGTTGGATTATCAGGTTTCTTATCCTTTGGAATAGACATAATCCGCTCAAAATTATTTAAAGACACCTCTGTTTCTCTGTAAATATTAATGATATTTCCCAATTCCTGTAATGGGCCAAAAATAAAGAAGGAGTAAATAAACAACGAGAAGAATTCACCTACAGTAATTCTCCCGGCAAATATCAGGTACATCATTAAAAAGAGTAGTCCATTACGCAGTAAATTCACAAATGTTCCCTGGATAAAGCTTAAACTGCGAATATATTTTACCTTTTTAAGCTCTAAGCCCAAAATCTTGGTAGTTGTCGTATTTAGCCTGTTTATCTCTTGCTTAGCAAGTCCCAGGCTTTTCACCAGCTCTATATTGCGCAGGGATTCTGTGGTTGAACCTGCAAGAGAGGTTGTTTCAGCCACAATATTCTTTTGAACTTTCTTAATCCGTTTGCTTAGAACTGAACTTAAAAATCCAAGCAAAGGAATAGAAGAAAAATATACAACTGCGATAACCCAGTATACGGATATAGCGTAAACAGTTACAAAAATGATTCCTATTATACTTGTAAACAGGACGTTTATTGCAGCTTGAACAAGTTTCTCCGTATCTAACCTAACTTTTTGTAGAATACCTAATGTTTCACCACTACGCTGATCTTCGAAAACCTGGTAAGGCAGTTCCAAAGAATGAGCAAGACCATCAGAATATATTTTAGCACCTAGCCTCTGAGTAATTACATTTACATAATAATCCTGAAAATTCTTAGCGATTCGAGAAACCATTGCTGCTCCCATAGCCAATAAAATAAGTACGCCTGCTCCTTTTATAAACTCGTCGGTACTATAACTTTTATAGTTAGTAACGTATTTATCAATGATTAAGCGAAAAACGTAAGGATCTAGAAAAGAGAATATCTGATTAACTGCAGCCAGAAAAAGAGCCAGAAGTATAAGCCCTTTATAGTTTTTTAAATAGCTGAATAAGATTTTCATAAATAAAATTTGTTAAAAATAAACAAAGGGAATGAAGCATTAACCTCATTCCCTTTAATTTACGTATAAATTATAATCTTGACTTAAACAGTCATGATATCTTTCTCTTTTGCTTCAGCGTGTTTATCGATTTTTACAATGTAAGCATCGGTAATTTTTTGAACTTCACCTTCACCAGTTTTGATCTCATCATCAGAAACACTTTCGCCTTTCAGTTTTTTAATCTTTTCGTTAGCATCTTTACGAATGTTACGAACAGTAATACGACCTCTTTCCGCTTCTTCCTTAACCTTTTTCACTAAATCTTTTCTACGCTCTTCAGTTAAAGGCGGAACTACCAAACGAATGATAATACCATCGTTTTGAGGGTTAATACCAATATTAGCTTCCATAATTGCACGTTCAATAGGAACTAGCAAAGCCTTTTCCCACGGCTGAATAAGCAATGTACGTGCATCAGGAGTATTGATACTTGCAACCTGGCTCAAGGGAGTTGGATTTCCGTAATAATCAACCATAATACCATCTAGCATACCAGCTGAAGCTTTTCCTGCACGAATTTTCGTCAGTTCCGACTCGCAGTGCAAAATGGCCTTGTCCATGGTAGCCTGAGTATCTTGTAATTGTTTCTTTATGAGGTCATTCATGATGTGTAAAATTTAACCAAACTTATATAAAATTTATTGCAATTAGTTTCTAACAAGCGTACCTATGCCATCGCCATTAGCGATTTTCATAAAATTACCTGTTTTGTTCATATCAAAAACAATAATTGGAAGTTTATTCTCTTCGCAAAGCGTAAACGCAGTCATATCCATTACGTTTAACCCATTTGCGTAAACTTCTTTAAAAGTAATTTCTGAATATTTTGTTGCTGTAGGATCTTTCTCCGGATCTGCGGTATAAATACCATCAACTCGGGTTCCTTTCAAAACAACATCAGCTTTTATCTCGATAGCGCGTAAAGCTGCGGCCGAATCAGTAGTGAAATATGGGTTACCGGTACCTGCTCCAAAAATTACCACGCGTCCTTTTTCAAGGTGACGTACAGCTCTTCTACGAATAAATGGCTCGCAAATTTGTTCCATTTTTATTGCTGTAAGTAATCTTGTTTTAAGACCTACTTTTTCAAGCGCATCTTGCAATGCCATACTGTTAATTACGGTAGCTAACATACCCATATAATCAGCCTGAGCACGGTCCATCCCAGATTTTTCGGCGCTTAAACCTCTAAAAATATTTCCTCCACCAATAACAATTGCTATTTCAAGACCTTTGGCATGTACTGCCTTAATGTCTTCAGCATATTGCTTTACAACCTCATTATCAATACCATACTGCTTATCGCCCATTAGCGATTCGCCACTTAATTTCAATAGGATCCGTTTATACTTCATGACTCCAAAAATAACTATTTGTTTTAATTAATAAGGCTCAAATGTTCAACTCCCTCTGTAAAAACTTTTCTCAGCTCTAAATTCTCAGAAAGTAATACCAAATCGGCCTTATTTCCAACCTTTAAATTCCCCATTTTATTATCCAATCCCATAAGTCTGGCGGGGTTCCGAGATGCTAAGTTCAAAGCATCTACCAAAGGGATATCGCAGTATTTCACGCAATTTTGTACCGCTTGTAACATCGTAATGTTAGACCCGGATAAAGTTCCATCAGGGGTGATGAATTTGTCGTCCAAAAGTTGATGCTGATAAGGACCGATATTACATGAAGTAACTGCATCAGTTATCAAAAACATTCTTTCCTTAAGCAGTTTATAACTCATTTTTACAATTTCAAAATCCACATGGCATCCGTCCGCAATGATACTTGCCATTGCCTTAGGGTGACTAAACACCGCTGCAGGCAAATTTGGCGATCTGTGATGAATAGAAGGCATTGCATTAAACAAATGCGTTGTGGTTTTAAAGCCCATATCATAAGCCGCTGTAGCCTGTTCAAAATTTGCATCACTATGCCCCAGAGACAATACGATATGATTATCTACCAGATAATTTATTACCTCGTCATCCTGAAGTTCGGCAGCTATGGTCATCATCTTCACCGTACCATCCGCATATTCAAGTAATCTTTTTACCTCATCAAGAGATGCCTTGCAAATGAATTTTTCTATATGTGCCCCTCTGCGTTTTACATTGATATGAGGGCCTTCCAAATGAAGTCCCAGAAAGCCTTTGGCTTCGTTACGATAAGCTTTTGCCGCAGCGATAGATTGATTAACTATCTCAGAAGTATTTGTTGCTACACAGGCTAAAAAGCTCGTAGTTCCTTTAGTCAGCAAATCTAAATCCATTTGCTTTAATGTATCCGCAGTTGGGTAAGCAGAAAAAAGATCTTTTCCGCTACCATAAATCTGCAGGTCAATAAAACCAGGACTTAAGTAGCTGCCTTCAGCATCTACAATTTCATATCCGCCTGGGATCTCTTCGGTACTGATTTTTACGATCTTAGCACCGTCAATTAAAATATTTTGACCTGCGACTAACAGACCATTTGCGAAGAATTTGCAATTTTTAATAGCTAACATACAAATACAATTATGTCCAAACTTAGATAAAAGTGCACAAAAAAGGTCCCTTGAAAACAAGGAACCTTTCTTATATCAAAGTAAAAGCGATTAAGCTCCTAATTGTACGCGTTTAAATGCAGTAACAGTTAAACCGTTTGCTGTATCATTTAAGAATTTACGAACATCTTTAGATGAATCTTTAACAAATTCCTGGTTCAATAAAGTACTGTCTTTGTAGAATTTATTCAATTTACCGGCAGCAATTTTCTCTACCATTTCTTCAGGCTTACCTTCAGCACGGATTTGTTCTTTAGCAATTTCAGTTTCACGCTCAATAGTAGTAGCATCAACATCAGCTTTATCTAAAGCAACTGGGTTCATAGCAGCAATTTGCATTGCAACGTCTTTACCAGCTTCGTCAACACCAGCTACATCTTGGTTTAAAGCAACCAAAACACCTAAACGGTAGTTACCGTGGATGTAAGGAACAACTTTATCACCTGAAACAGTTTCGAATTTAGAGATACCAATTTTCTCACCGATTTTACCAGTGTTTTCGATAATGATATCAGAAACTTTCTGACCATCAACTTCTAAAGATAAAAGTTCTTCTAATGAAGCTGGGTTTTTATCGATAGCCAAATCAGTAAATTTATTAGCCAAAGCAACGAAGTCAGCGTTTTTGGCAACAAAGTCAGTTTCGCAGTTTAATTCAACAACAACACCACGTTTGCCATCAGCTGTAGCTTTAGCAATAACAACTCCTTCGTTAGAATCACGATCCTGACGTGAAGCTGCTACTTTAGCACCTTTTTTACGTAAGTAATCAACCGCTGCTTCGAAATCACCGTTAGCTTCGATTAATGCTTTTTTGCAGTCCATCATACCAGCACCGGTTTGTTGGCGCAATTTGTTTACATCTGCTGCAGAAATTTGTACTGTAGACATTTTATTTCCTTTTTAAGTTATTATCAAAAATTATGGGTTGTACGTGATAGTTGTAAGTAAAACCTCCAACGCACAGCATACAACCCAAATTATACTATTAATTAAGCTTCTTCGCTTGTACCTTCTTCGGTTTCAGCTTCGCTACCTACTTTTTTTCTTCTTGCACCAGGAGCAGCAGCTTCAGGAGCATCAGCAGCAGCTTTAGCAGCTACAGCTTCTTTTTCAGTTTCCTCGTCTTTTTCACGTTTGCGCTCATCTAAACCTTCTTCAATTGCTTTGATGATAACATCAGTAATTAAAGAGATAGATTTAGTTGCATCATCATTCGCAGGGATTGGGAAATCGATGTTTGAAGGATCAGAGTTAGTATCAACCATTGCAAAAGTTGGAATGTTTAATTTCAACGCTTCGCTAACAGCGATGTGCTCTTTCTTTACGTCAATTAAAAAGATAGCAGCTGGTAAACGGTTTAAATCCGCGATACCACCTAATAAACTTTCTAATTTGATACGCTCACGCTGAATCATTAAACGCTCCTTTTTAGAAAGGATTGAATAAGTACCGTCTTTAGTCATTTTATCGATGGTAACCATCTTTTTGATTGACTTACGTACGGTAGCAAAGTTAGTTAACATACCACCTAACCAACGTTCAGTTACGAAAGGCATGTTTACTTTTTTTGCTTGCTCAGCAACGATTTCTTTAGCTTGTTTCTTAGTTGCTACGAAAAGAATCTTACGACCAGATTTAACGATCTGTTTGATTGCTGAAGCAGCTTCTTCAGTTTTAGTTAAAGTTTTATTTAAATCTATAATGTGGATACCATTGCGCTCCATGAAAATGTAAGGCGCCATTTTTGGGTTCCATTTACGGGTAAGGTGACCAAAGTGT